>BNJV01001720.1_pt1:867500-1526271 | contig 1526271 bp, 2265 predicted proteins | sample 8540591 | NCBI WGS metagenome assembly BNJV01 (sample SAMD00202457, study PRJDB9452) | human saliva metagenome | host: Homo sapiens
ACTAAGAAAATTACTGAGCGCCATGGTCGTGCAATGGTTAAATTGGATACTCCTGCTCAAGAAAAAGCTATTAGTTCAGATCTTATCACAAAAATTTAAATGTTTCACAAACTGAAGAAAAGATTGATACCTATTTAAAGATTAAAAAAAAGATATAAAAGTCTTTTAATACTTCAGTTAATTATGATGGTCAAAAAGCTTATAGCGAAACTTACAAAAAGAAATAGCTAAGTTAGAAGAGAAATATAATGTTAATCTTAATAAAGAAGAAGAAGAAAAATATGGAGAGTATAGTTATTAAAGTGACTATTCCTAGATTTGCGGATAAAGAGGTAAATGATGAAAAATATTAGCGATATGTAACCAAAAAAAGGTGGTGTAGGTAAAACTACAACTTCAATAAATTTAGCAGCATCTTTAGCACATTTAAAAAAATAAAGTGTTATTAATAGATACTGATCCACAAGCCAATGCTACTAGTGGTGTTGGTGTTGATAAAGCAACTATTAGTCAATCAATTTATAATATATTAGTTGATGAAGTAGATATTAATGATGTAATTGTAAAAACTGCATATGAGAATTTAGATATTGTTCCTTCTAGTATTGCTTTAGCGGGAGCTGAGGTAGAACTTGTTTCTGCAATTAGTAGGGAGCAACGCATGAAAAAAATGCTATTTCTGAGATAAAAGAAGATTATGATTATGTAATAATTGATTGTCCTCCTTCATTAGGACTTATTACACTAAATTCATTAACTGCAGCAGATGGAGTAATAATACCAGTACAAACAGAATACTACGCTTTAGAAGGGCTTAGCCAGCTTATGAATACATTTAACATAGTTAGGAAGCATTTGAATTCTAAATTGGATATTTTTTTGGTGTATTACTTACTATGACTGATAGTAGAACAAATATATCTAACCAAGTAGCAGAGCAAGTTAGAGCTCATTTCAAAGAAAAAGCATTTGATACAGTTATTGCTAGAACTGTACGTTTAAGTGAAGCACCAAGCTTTGGAGAACCTATTATTGAATATGCAAAAAAATTCTAATGGAGCCAAACAATATGTATCACTAGCTAAAGAGGTGATTGAACGTGGCTAAGAAATTAGGTAAAGGGTTAGGTCGTGGACTTGATGCCATTTTTCGCTACTGAAAATGTTAAATTAGTTACTGATAATGATAAAATAGTTGAGGTCTCATTAGAAGAAATTAAAAAAATCCGTATCAACCACGTACTTATTTTTAATGAAGAAAAATTAAATGAGCTAAAAGATTCTATTGAAAAAAATGGCTTATTACAACCTATAGTTGTAAAAAAAGGCAATAAAAAGGTTATTACATTATAGCTGGTGAGCGACGTTATAGAGCTTTTTGAACTCTTAGGTAAAAAAAGAGATTCCAGCCATTATTAAAGAGATGACAGATGAAGAGATGATGGTTTTTGCTGTCTTAGAAAAATTTACAACGTGAAGATTTGTCAGCTTTAGAGGAGTCGGAAAGTTATAAAAACTTGATGGATAAAATGTCTTTAACTCAAGAAGAATTAGCTAATAAACTTGGTAAAAAGTAGACCGTATATTGCTAATAGCTTACGTTTATTAAAATTGCTCACAGAAATTAAAAATCAAACTAGAACAAGGGTTGATAAAGTGCTGCATGCAAGAACGTTACTTTCATTAAAAAAACTAAAAAAATATGGAAGAAGTCTGTACTTTTGGTAATTGAAAGAAAGATGTCTGTTCGTGAGTTAGAAGAATATGTAACAAAAATTATTGAAACCGAAAGAGATTAAGAAATCTAAGACTAAGGATATTTTTTTATAGAAGAACAAGAAAAACATTCTTAAAAAAACGTCTTGGAACATCTGTAACGATTAAACAAGGTCGCAATAAAAAGGTAAAATTGAAATTGAGTTCAGAGATAATGATGAATTTGAACGTATTATTTCATTATTCAAGGAAGAATAATTATGAATTTTGTTGAAAAGATACACGCTATAATTAAGAACACCGATTTATTAATTACAGTTTTTAGAAAAAAATATTATTAATTTTATGTATTTTTATTGTTGCTTCAATAGTTGTTCGTATATTTAGTCGAATTACTGATTACATAATGACAACGAGGGATAATGCTAATAAAAAATTCAATATTAAGTTTAATGAGAAACGATCAGAGACTTTGAATAAGCTTGTAAAAAGTGCGGTTCGTTATACAATATACTTTATTGCTTTTTTCAAATCCTAGCTGTTTTGAGGCGTTAATACGACAAGTATTGTGGCTAGTGCTGGGATAGCATCTGTAGCTATTGGTTTTGGTGCGCAGAGTTTAGTTAAGGATATTATATCTGGATTTTTTATCATTCTTGAAGGTCAATTTGATGTAGGTGATAATGTCAAGATTTATAATCAAGCTGCCTTTATTGCAGGAGGCTATGTAATGTCACTTGGCTTACGTTCTACAAAAATTCGTTCTAAAAATGGAGAGGTTTATTTTATTCCGAATGGAACGATTAATCAGGTTGTAAATTATTCGTTAATGTACAATTTGGCATTAGTTGAGTTACCTATAAAAATCGACGAGTCTATTGAAAAAGTAGAAGCAAGAGTAGAAAAAGTAATTAATATGGCTAATAGTAACAAAGAGTATCACGATTTATTGTACAAAAATGACAAATTACACATTGATTATATAGAAAAAAATTGCAGATAATATCATCACGATTAATGTAATCGGAAAAAGCAAAAAGTAGGGAAAAACAAGATGTAGAAACAATGTTAAAACGTGATTTTTTTATAAAGAATTTGAATCTTTACTGACAACGAACGAAGAAAAAAATAGGAGGTTGGATTATGGAATATGAATTAAATGACATAGTTGAAATGAAAAAAACAACACCCTTGTGGCACAAATAGATGGCAAATTACACGTATGGGAGGGCAGATATAAAAAAATAAAATGTCTAAAGTGTGATAATAACATTATGATGCCAAGACGTGAGTTTAACAAAAAAATTAAAAAAATAGTTGAAAAATTCATAATATGAAAAAAAGCTAGTGAATCTCGATTTGAGATCCACTGGCTTTTTCATTATTTATTAAATCGCTTTTGCTACTTTTAGAACTGATAAAAATAAATGCCAACAGAACAATTATACCTTTTAAAAACTCCATACTTCCAATATTATTTAGAGTAGTTCCGAAGTGTAACCAAATTAGTTTCCCTGGAATAAGACCAATAAGATTCCTCGATGAAATATTTTTTTAAAAGATATTCTAGTTAAACCGTATGAATAGCAAATAACACTGTTAGGTAGAACAGGTATAAGCCTATAAATTATTAAAACTAAAAGTTAATTTATTTTCACTTATACCGAAAAATTGTATCATATTGTTTTTTCGATAGTTTTTTGCTAAGTATTTTTCTACATAATCACTGGCAAAGTATCTTGCAATAAAAAAACATTGCACTAGTATATATCATTGCAGAAATTATCGATAGGATAAACCCATGCGTAAAAACCAAAAAGATAGCCCCCAATTGCAGAAAAATATCCCTGGTGGGAATAAAAAAATATTGGTAATATTGATGCTAATAGTAAAATAGATTATAGGTGAAAAATCACCAAATTGAGCTATAAATTCTTGCATAGTTTCTCCTTCTGATAAAATAATATTTTTTTATTATACCATAAAAGCTAGGGAAATAAGCGAATAAAAAAACTAAAAAAAGGAGTGACTCAATCAGAAAAACTCGATTTTTGATAAGTCACCCACATAAAAGATTTTTAGATATTATATTTCTTTTTATTAAATGAATTACAATCCCATTTGGATCATTAATGATGATTTTATTATCATATTCAGAGATGATTTTAGCATTGCTTACTTTTGATATTTTTCCACAACTTTATTATAAGCTTCCTCATCAATAAACAGAATTTCAAAAATGATCTAAACCTGGAGTACCTTTTTTTGTCTAAGGCTTAGATTAGGACCTCCCCAGTGATTAACTGCAAGATGGTGGTGGTAATTGCCATAAGCAATCCAACTTGCACTAGCCACGGTGAATTTATCACTAAATCCTAGTACTTCTTGATAGAAGTTAGAAGAAATGGTAGAGTTTTGAACACTTAAATGAATGTGCCCAATAATAGTTCCTACTGGTAAAGTATAAGGTACTACAGTTTTAGAAATATCAAGTAGGTGAGTAGCATCGATAGGCTCTGTTACTCCTATGATTCTTCCATCTTCTTTTATATCCCAAGTACTTTCATCTTTATCATAATATACTTCTATTCCATTGCCTTCAATATCGTTTAAATATAGCGCATTACTGTATCCATGATCTGAACCACCATCTAAAGGTATATTAGAATCTATAAAGTGGCGTAGTATATTAGCTAGACTTTGTTCATCTGGAACTAGGTAGGCTATGTGATAAAAGTCCATAAGAACGAACTAGAGGACCATCAACTTTTTTTCAAGTGAAGAAGTGGAGTATTATCTGTAGTACCCTAAAGTAGCTTCAGTTTCGTTTTTAGAAATTATAGTCATACCCATAGCTTCTGTGTAGAATTTAAGCTGTCTTTCAAAGTTTACAACATTAAGTGTTGCAGTTCCAAGTTTAATATTTGAATTATATTTTTTTCATAGTTAATTACCATCCTTTTTAGTTTATTTTCTATAGATTGTATCTCTTGTAATATATTTTTACATACTAAAAATATTTTTGTAAAAGTACGCACTTTTATAATAGTTAGTATCTTTTAGTATACTAACGAATAAGATTAATGATTATTAACAAAATATTTTTTTAAAAACACAATATTAAATGATAAGTTTTGCGTTTTATGTTATAATAGTTAAGTTGAGAGGCAGAAACCTAAGTAATATAAGAAATTAATGAAGAAAAAGGAGTGATTGATACTATGGCATTAACAGCCGGAATAGTAGGATTACCAAACGTAGGAAAGAGTACACTTTTTAACGCAATTACAAAAGCAGGAGCATTAGCTGCGAACTATCCTTTCGCAACAATTGATCCAAACGTAGGGATTGTAGAAGTACCAGACCACAGATTAAATAAATTAACAGAATTAGTAGAACCTAAAAAAACAGTACCAACATCATTTGAATTTACTGATATTGCTGGTATCGTAAAAGGTGCATCTAAAGGTGAAGGGTTAGGAAATAAATTCTTAAGTCACATTCGTGAAGTAGATGCAATTTGTCAAGTTGTTAGATGCTTTGAAGATGAAAATATTACACACGTTGCAGGTGAGGTAGATCCATTATACGATATCGAAGTTATTAACTTAGAGTTGATCTTAGCTGACTTAGAAAGTGTTGAAAAACGTATCGGACGTGTAGAAAAACAAGCTAAACAAAAAGATAAAGATGCAGTTGCAGAATTTGCAGTACTTGCTAAAGTACGTGATATTCTTAAAGAAGAAAAACCAGCGAGACTTTTAGAATTAGATAAAGAAGAGCAAAAAATTGCAAAAGGATTACATTTATTAACAATGAAACCTATGCTTTATGTCGCTAACGTGAGTGAAGATGATTTACTAGATGTTGACTCTAATAAACATGTTGCAAGTGTACGTGAATTTGCTGCTAGTGAAGGTAGCCAAGTAATCGTAGTTTGTGCGAAAATCGAAGAAGAAATGGCTTCGTTAGAAGATGAAGAGAAAGCAATGTTCTTAGAAGAGTTAGGAATTGATGAAAGTGGATTGGACAAACTAATAAAAGCAAGTTACAGTCTATTAGGATTAGCAACATACTTCACTGCAGGTGTACAAGAAGTACGTGCATGGACATTCAAAAAAGGTATGTTAGCCCCTGAATGTGCTGGAATTATCCACTCTGACTTCGAACGTGGATTTATCCGTGCTGAAACTGTAAGTTATGATGATTTAGTTGAATACGGAAGTATGCCAAAAGCTAAAGAAGCAGGTCGTGTTCGTCTTGAAGGTAAAGAATACGAAGTAAAAGATGGCGATATAATGCTATTCAGATTTAATGTATAGTATAATATTTAATAAGATTCTATATTTTTCTCATTAACTGGGAAGATATAGGATTTTTTTATATTATTTATAAAATATGTTATAATTGATTTTTATAAAAGGGGTGATATATTGATGTTAAGGTTTTTTTCATAATCCATTACTTGTAGCAAAATTAGCAGAATATGAGTATTTGATAAAAAGGAAATAAAAAAACAGAGTACAGTCGAGTATAGAATTAAGAGGATAATTAAAAGATATTACGGGAGAAGTGTTTGATGAAATAGAGGTGTATAATAGTGGACTATCAATACCTAAAATAACAAAAAAATGGTTTTTCAAGCGACTGCGATATACATACCGCAGTTAAATGAACTTTTAGTTATTTATAGAGGAAGCGAGAGTGAAGATATCAGCGATTGGTTTTACAATTATACAGGAATAGTTTCGGGAGAAAATACTAGTCAATTAGACTCAGCTTGTCAATTCACTAAGTTTTTAAAAAGAAAGATTATTAATTTTTGATTCGTGTTATAAGGTTGCAGCAGGACACTCCCTTGGTGGTCATTTAGCGATAACGGTAGAATTATTAAAGCAAACATATCAAAGAGTATATACATTTAACACTGCTTTTACCTCAGTTAAAAGCAGTTGAGAAAAATATGATAAAAAAATTTAACAAACAGTTACAAGAGTATTTTTTTAGAAAAAGATTTAGAGGAGACAAATAAACTTCAAGATTTTTACTGCTAATTACTATGCCAAAAATGCTCATCATATTTATAATTTTGTAAGAAAAATGATTTTTGTTCAATCATTAAATATGACAGTAGGAACATTTAATGTAGGGAAAAAAACAATTGAATTTCCAGCAATTATAAAAAAATTTGTTAAGCCTGAAGAGTACCTAACTGAAGAAGATACATACGAATTAGATAAGATTTTTTTGGTGATTTTTTTATAATAGATTACTGGAGAAAAATATTACACCAAATAATGTAGTTGAGAATCAAAAAAACAAGTTGCAGATGAATTTATAGCATTACTTGTAGAGAAAATAAAGACCCCTATTCAAAAAGCAAATAAGTAATCTTAGATCAAAAAAATGAAGAACAAAATGATGGTAGGAGCAAAGTAGCTGACTCATATAGAACATTTAAGGCGATTTATAATTATTTACTATATTTAGCTCATGCTGGAATTATTCCGGATGATGTTATAAATTGTAAAGATAGTAAGTCTGCTACAACGCTTTATGAAAAAGTTATGGGAGAAACAAGTAAATCAAATCTCAAAAATTTATTAAAAACCATTACAGGAGTTTTATACTTTAACTAAGGCTATTTACACACTAACTCATGCAAGAGCCTTAGATGATGTAGGAAGTTGGTCGGATATTGCTAAAGCTCATGATTTGCCAGCTTTATATGATGTATTGTAAAAGTTAAAAATAATGTGAAGAAATTTACTACTTGCATTAGGGTAATTATGGTATAATAGTATCATTCTTAAAAATAAGTTAATCATAGGAGATTAAAAAAATGATTTTTTTGCATTGGATGTCGGAAATACGAATATTGTACTTGAGTTTTTTTGGAAGTGATTATAAAATGCTTCATTCGTGGAGAATTGCAACTGATAATACTAAAACAGAAGATGAATTATATGTTATTATCCGAAATTTCTTTATAGATAAGGGTCTTGAATTTGGAGATTTTTGATGGAGTAGTTATATCAAGTGTAGTTCCTAAGATGATGTTTGCTTTGGAATTATTAAGTAGAAAATATTTTAAAAAAGAACCTATTGTAGTTTCTGCTGAGATTAATACTGGTATAAAAGTTCCAGAACCTTATAGCAGTAAACTTGGAGCTGATCGTGTTGTTGATATTGTAGGAGCGAAGGTTAGCTCATATTTACCGGCGATTGTTGTGGATTTCGGTACAGCGACAACTTTTGATTGTGTAGATGAAGAATTAAATTATAAAGGTGGTATAATCTGCCCTGGAAGGAATATCAGTGCAGAAGCCTTATATGCAAGAGCGGCTAAATTGCCTAGGGTTGAATTTGAAGCAGTTAGTACTTCTTTAGGTTTAGATACAACTAGTCAAATGCAAGCAGGATTATTTTATGGCTTTTTAGGGCAGTTTGAAAATATTATTAAACATTTGAAGCAAGATTTAGAAAAAGATTATAAAGTGGTTTTAACAGGCGGTTTATCTAAATTTATAGCGAAGTACAGTGATGTAGTTGATATAGTAGATGAAGAATTAACTTTAAAAAGGTATCATTGAATTATATAAAATGAATAATGAGAAATAGTGTTTGAAAAAAATTATTATTAAGAGATTTATCGCTCAAAAATTAGGGGATAAATCTTTTATGTAGAATACAAAAAAATAAGTTATAAATTACATTAAAAGGAGATTAATCGTCGTGAAAATAACAGTTTTTTTGTGGAGCTAATAATGGGAAGAGTGAATTATATATAAAAAATGCAACTGAATTAGGGGAATGGATTGCTGATAACAATCACACATTAGTATATGGTGGTGGAAAAGTTGGACTAATGGGTGTTATTGCTGATACCGTTTTGAAAAATAACGGTGAAGTAATTGGAATAATGCCTCAATTTTTAGTTGATAGAGAAATAAGTCATACTGGTATTACTGAGTTTATTATTGTTGATGATATGTCTGTAAGGAAGGATAAACTGGTTGATCTAGGTGATGTTTTTATTGCTCTGCCAGGAGGTCCTGGAACATTAGAAGAAATATCACAGGTAATTTCATGGGTTCGAGTAGGCAAAAAAGATGCACCGTGTATATTAATGAATGTTGAGGGTTATTATGATTTTCTAGAACAATATTTTTGATAAAATGGTAGAAGAAGGTTTTTTTAACTAGAGAAGATAGAGTAAGAACCTTGTTCGCTGATAGTGTAGATGAGATGCAAGAGTTTATTAGAAATTATAATAATCAATAAGAGAAGAAGTAGTTATGTTAGCGGGGTTGAGTCAACAAAAATCTTGTTTCTTAAGAAATCACGATTTTTGAGTCACTCCCATAAATAGACAATAATAGAAATTAAATGTATAATAGAACATCGTAAGAAATACTAAGAAGTTTGAAAATTTGAAAGGAATAAATTTTAATGAAAGATTATTTAATTAGAGGATTAGCCTTTAATGATGAAATTAGATTTTTTGTAACAAAAACTACAGATTTAGTAGAAGAAATTAGACAAAGACATGATGCATACCCGACTGCAATTGCTGCAGTAGGGCGTACTGCCACAGCGACTACAATGATGGGAGCTATGCTTAAGAGTGGTGACAAAATTGATGTTGCAGTTCGTGGTGATGGACTTGTAGGGACAATATATGCATCATCGAATGAACTTGGGGAGACAACTGCTTATGCTAAAAACATGCAAGTGCATATTCCAAGTAATGCCCAAGGGAAACTTGATGTAAGAGGAGTAGTTGGTGGTGGTAATATCACTGTGGTAAAAGATCTAGGTTTAAATGAGAAATACACTACAACTTCACCAATAGTATCAGGAGAAATTGCAGAAGATTTTTACATATTACTTTGCTGCTAGTGAGCAAGTGCCATCTGCAGTTTCACTAGGAGTACTAGTTGAAACAGATAATTCTGTTATAGCTGCAGGAGGGTTCATTTTACAAGTGCTTCCGAATGCTACTAACGAAACGATTACAAAAAAATAGAAAAAGCGATTAGTAATATTAAACCGATATCTACTCTTATTCATGAAGGAAAAAAACTCCTGAGGAAATAGCAAATATTATTTTTGGGGGAGAAGAAAACTATCGTATACTTCATAAAAAAATAATGTTGTGTTTAAATGTACTTGTTCTAAAGAACGCTACGGTAATGCTTTTAGTAACACTAGGTAAAGATGAACTAGAAGATATAGCGAAACAAGAAACGACAGAGTTAGTTTGTGCATTTTGTAAAGAAAAATATCATTTTTTTCTCAAAAAGGAAATAACTGAGTTATTAGACAATTTAAAAATAATATTATGAATAAAGGGACTTAATGAATAACATTTCACAAGTCCCTTGAATTTTTAACGAAAGTTTGGTATCATAAATAAAATTACTCGAAAGTTTACACAGGAGGAGTTATGGAATTACTAAGAGAAATGGTTATTACCGATGGTAAAGTTTATGATAATAATGTCTTAAAAGTCGATTCATTTTTTTAAACCATCAAATCGATGCTGGACTAATGATGAAAATGGCAGAGTCTTTTTATGAGTATTTTTAAAAAAAGAGAAGATAACGAAGATTCTGACAATTGAGGCGAGTGGTATTGCACCAGCGATTATGGTTGCTAATTTATTTAATGTACCAATGGTTTTCGCTAAAAAGAGTAAACCTTCAACATTAAAGAATAATGATGTTTATACTGCAGAAGTTCATAGTTATACAAAAAAATATAACTAATACTATAGTAGTTTCAGAGAAATTCATTAATAAAGAAGATAAGGTTCTAATTGTGGATGATTTCCTAGCTAATGGTCAAGCTACTTTGGGTCTTATGGAGATTGTTGCTCAAGCAGGAGCAGAAACAGTAGGTGTAGGTATCTTAGTTGAGAAAAGTTTCCAAGATGGTCGTAAACAATTAGACGAGAGAAATGTGAATGTTTGTTCTTTATGTAGAATTGCTTCTCTTGAGAATAATGAAGTTAAATTCAATATAGCTGATGATGAAAAATAAGAAAGGATATAAATAAAATGTGGGAAAATAAATTTCAAAAAGAAGGTTTAACATTTGATGATGTACTTTTAGTACCAGCCAAAAGTGATGTATTACCTAAAAAGGTGGATTTAAAAGTTAATTTAACGGAGAAAATTAAATTATCAGTACCAGTTATTTCTGCTGCTATGGATACAGTAACAGAACACAAAATGGCGATTGCAATGGCTCGTGAGGGTGGTATCGGTGTTATTCACAAAAATATGAGCATTGAAGAACAAGCTGAACAAGTAAGAAAAGTTAAACGTTCAGAAAGTGGAGTTATTACAGATCCTTTCTTCCTTACGCCGGATAGCTTAGTGTATGAGGCAGAGAATTTAATGCAACAATACAAAATTTCAGGTGTACCTATTGTCGACAATAAAGATGATATGAGAGTAGTAGGAATTATTACTAACCGTGATATGAGATTTTTAACAGATTTTGATATTAAGATTAGCGAAGTAATGACTAAAGAGCACCTTATTACTGCTCCAGAAAAAACTACTTTAGAAGAGGCTAGTGAAATTCTGCGTGGTCACAAAATTGAGAAGTTAATTTTAACTGATGAAGCAGGTAAATTAACGGGATTAATTACTATTAAAGATATTGAAAAAAACTAGCTAAATACCCTAACTCAGCAAAAGATGATAAAGGGCGTCTTTTAGTAGCCGCTTCTGTAGGTATTACAAACGATACAGTTGAACGTGTAGATGCTTTAGTAGAAGCTGGAGTTGATGCAATCGTAGTTGATACTGCTCATGGACACTCTAAAGGTGTATTAGATGCGGTTAAAACATTAAGAACTAACTATCCAAACTTAGACATTATTGCAGGGAACGTTGCAACTGGAGAAGCTGCTCGTGATTTATTTGAAGCTGGAGCTGATGTTGTTAAAGTTGGTATCGGACCAGGATCAATTTGTACTACACGTGTAGTTGCAGGGGTAGGAGTTCCACAAATTACAGCTATCTATGATTGTGCGACAGTAGCTCGTGAATTAGGAAAAACAATTATCGCTGATGGTGGAATTAAATACACAGGTGATGTAGTTAAAGCTATCGCAGCTGGAGGACATGCTGTAATGTTAGGGTCTATGCTTGCTGGATGTGAAGAATCACCAGGTGAATTAGAAATCTTCCAAGGTAGAACATTCAAAGCATACCGTGGAATGGGATCAATTTCAGCGATGGAAAAAGGTTCTAAAGACCGCTACTTCCAAGAAGATGGTAAAAAATTAGTACCAGAAGGTATTGAAGGACGTACACCATATAAAGGTGCAGTATCAGAAACAATCTATCAAATTATAGGTGGATTACGTGCTGGTATGGGGTATACTGGTTCTCGTGATTTACGTGCACTTCGTGAAAATTCACAATTTGTTCGTATGACAGGAGCAGGACTAATTGAATCTCATCCACACGATGTTCAAATTACTAAAGAAAGTCCAAACTATTCAAAATAAGACAGATAGTAAAAAGCTAGAATCTCGAATCTCAAGGTCCTAGCTTTATTTTATTTTACTAGATTTGTTTAGTTAAGTCTATCATCTCAAGAAGACCTTGAGCACAATCGCTACCTTTGTTTCCTGCTTTTGATCCCGCTCTTTCAATAGCTTGATCAATATCTTCAGTAGTTATAACTCCGAACATAACAGGAATATCACTATTAAGACTAATGTGACCAACACCTTTTGCGACCTCATTGCAAACTAGGTCATAGTGACTAGTACTTCCACGAATAATACTTCCTAATGTAATAACGCCATCGTATTTATTTGTAGCTACTAATTTTTTTAGTAATAAATGGAATTTCAAATGCCCCTGGTACCCAGTATACATCGATATTTTTCTTCTTTTACTTCATTTCTAATAAGTGTGTCTTTAGCTCCACCTAATAATTTAGAAGTAATAAATTCGTTAAAACGAGCTACTACAATCGCTACTTTAATATCTTTTTCCTATAAATTTTTCCTTCAAATGTTGTCATAATAATATTCTCCTTATATATCTAATAAATGATTAAATTTAATTTTTGTTTGTAAATAGTATTTATTTTTCTTTTTGTGGTTTTTATGTTTATTGGAACACGGTCTACTACATTTATTCCTAAAGAACTTAGCTGTTCTACTTTATCTGGATTATTTGTAAGAAGTTTTACTGATTTTATGCCTAAGTAATCAAGTATATCTACCGCTATAGTGTAGTCTCTTTCATCGGGAGCAAAACCTAGTTGCACATTAGCTTCGTAAGTGTCGACACCTTGCTCTTGCAGTTGATAGGCAAGAAGTTTATTTCTTAAACCTATTCCTCGTCCTTCTTGTCGTAGATAAAGAACTGCACCACGACCTAAGTCGGAAATTTTTTGAAGTGCTGCATGTAGTTGTTCACCGCAGTCACACCTATGAGAAGTGAAGACATCTCCAGTTAAGCACTCTGAGTGAACTCGTATTAATAATGGTTCTTCAGAATTTAAATCACCTTTACTAATAATTAGGTGTTCTTTATTAAATTCATCTTCGAACAGCTGTAAATCAAAATCCCCAAATTCTGTTGGTAATTTTACTTTTACACTGTCGTTAAATGACAAAAAACGTGTTAGCTCATCTAAATCTACGACTGTTAAATTCCATTTTTTAGCGAATTCATACAAGTCATCTCTTCTAGCCATAGTTCCATCTTCATTCATAATTTCACAGATATATGTTGCTTCCGAACAACTGGCTAGCCTAGCTAAGTCTAAACTTGCTTCTGTGTGACCGCGACGAACTTTAATTCCACCATCACGACCAATAAGCGGGAACATATGTCCAGGTCTATTGAAATCCTCTGGTTTAGAATTTGGATTTGCTAGTTCTTTTATAGTTGTTGCTCTCTCAAAAGCTGATATTCCTGTAGTTGATGTTTTATAGTCAACACTTACAGTAAAAGCTGTCTCATGAGGGTCTGTGTTTTTATCTAGCATAGAGTGTAGATTCAATCTTTTTGCAATTTCAGTAGAAACTGGTGCACAAATTAAACCACGTGCATGTTTTTGCCATAAAGTTAACAGTTTCACCAGTAACTAGTTCCGCTATTCCAACTAAATCTCCTTCAGCTTCTCTGTCATCATCATCAATAAGAACAATTAACTTCCCAGCTTTTTAAGTCTTCTATTGCTTGTTTTTACGTTATTAATCATTAAACTTTTCCTCCAAATAGTTTTTAATTGAGCTTTTATGTATTTTTGCTAATATATCTGTCTCTATATTTACGCTATCTCCAATTTTTTTAATTTCTCTAAATTTGTATGCTTAGCTGTATGTGGAATTAGAGATACCGTAAATTTGTTGTTATCGCATGTTACTACTGTTAAGCTTATCCCATTAATAGTAATTGAACCTTGGTTTATAATTTCACCTTGGAATCTACTTGGATAAGAAAAAGTAAGTAGAATAGCATTTTTCGTCTTTTTTGTCTTGCGGCTAATTGAGCTAGTCCATCACTATGCCCGGAGACTATATGACCTTCAAATCTATCAGAGTGTCCCATTGCGGGTTCTAGATTGACAGCATCATTTATTTTTAAGTCTTTAAACGTTGTTCTTTTATATGTTTCTGGCATAATATCTACAGTAAACTGCGATGAACTTTTTTGAACACATGTTAGACATACACCGTTTACCGCCATACTATCACCAATTTTGTAAGTTTCTAGTAAGTTTTTACTCGCTTGAATAGTTAGTTTAATACTATGACTAGATTTAATAATTTTTTTACTATTTTTACCTTGTTCTTTTATTAATCCTGTAAACATTGAGATACTCTCCTTCCTGAGATTCTTATATCATTACCGAGTTTTGTAACTTTAGTATCGTGAAGTTCTATTTTTTCATTTGTTATCCTACTACTAGTGAATGATGAAGTGTTATTCCCTCCTAAAAGAATAGGAGAGATATAAGTTATGACCTCATCCCAACAACCGCTAGCAAGAAATTGATCATGAATAGAAGGACCTCCTTCAACATAAACTGATTGGATACCAAGTTTCGCTATTTCAGCGACTATTTCATTTATACTAAATTCTCTTGGTGTTATAACAGTAACATGAGAAGGAAGATTTTTTATGACTAAATTTTGAAAAAAACTATAACTTCAGCTGAACTATCTTTAAATAGGTTAAGATTACTTTGTTTAAAGATAGAACCTTCAGCATCTAATACAATTCTTTTTGGCGAGAATAATGACGTATTAGCTCCAGTTAACTTTGGATTGTCTATTAATACAGTTTTTTTGCTCCTACGAGAATTGCTTGATAATTATCTCTTTCATTTCTGACGAAATCATAGACTTCTTTACCTGTAATTTGAGTTTTTCGTTGGTAAAGGCTAGTTTTTCCATCGAGACTAATGGCTTGTTTTAAGACTACATAAGGTCTTTTTTTCTGTATGAAATAGATTATAAGCGTAGTTTAAATTATAAGCCTCTCTTTCAAGAACACCAGTTATTACTTCTATACCATTATCTTGCAAATATTTAATTCCTTTTCCGCTAACAATAGGATTAGGATCTAATTGAGCAACAACTACTTTTGAGATGCCCATTTTTAAGATAGCATCTGTACAAGGGGGTTGCTTACCTTTATGGTTGCAAGGTTCAAGAGTAACGTATAGTGTTGAATTAAATAATTTTTCAGGAGTTTTGCAAGTGGAAATTGCATTTTTTTCAGCGTGCTCACATCCGTAACGAAGATGCGACCCTCTTGCGATAATTTCGTTATCTTTTACTATAACTGCTCCAACCAAAGGATTAGTATGTGTATATTTAATGCCGCGTTTGGCTTCAAGAAGAGCGAGTTTCATAAAATGTTCATGCATATTATCATCTCCTTTTTTAAATAATAAAAATCCCAATTACATTTGAATGTTCAAATTTAATCGGGATTGATGGTTAGTTTTATATTCGATTAATAGACCTTAGTGCTTTTTGGACACACTATAGGTTATAAAAAAATATGCTCAATAAGTATTAGGTATTTTTATCCTAATATTACTAATTTCTTCTCCCATCCGGACTATACTGTCGGTTCCGGAATCTCACCGGATCAGCTTGCGCTCACGGACTTCTAGTTAACTAGTCACCGCCGGTTGGGACTTACACCCGACCCCGAAGAAATATTTAATTCATGACTTAATAATAACACTAATGAAAAACGATTGTCAATTACAAAATAAAAAAACTATCACAAAAATATTAAACAAATAATGTGATAGTTTTTAGTTAATAATATTTATAAGAATTGTGCTAGACAAACGATAAGAATAATGATTGGTAGTATGTATCTTAATAAGAATAACCACGTTTTTGAATAACGCTAAACTTATTTTTACTATTTTTCGTTAACGTTCAATTGTTCTTGTGCTACTTTTTTTATCTAGTACATATCCAGTGAATATAGATAATGCAAGACATCCAAGTGGCATTAAAATATTAGATACTAAGAAATCCATTAAGTCGAAAAATTGTTTTTTTCCGAATATTAATGTATCAGATAGTGAACCGTAAGAAAGTGCAGATGGAATACCGATAACGAAAGTTAAGATCCCGATGATTACACTGAATTTAGTACGATTAGTGTTTTTTTGATTTGTAATATTTCCTACATTTATCTCTAACATAACTACTGACGAAGTAATAGTTGCGAATAAGAATAATATTAAGAATAAGATATAGAAAAATTTTACCGAATGCCATATTGTTGAATAACTGAGGTAGCACAATGAATAATAAACTTGGACCACCTTCAGACTCCATTCCAAATGAACTCATCGCAGGGAAGATTGCTAATCCAGCCATTACAGAAACTGCAATGTTCATTAATACAACAGAGATACCAGATTGGACTAGGTTAGTTCTTCTATCAAGGTAAGAAGCATATGTAAGCATAGCTGTAACCCCCGATTGACAGAGCGAAGAATGATTGTCCTAGTGCGAATAAAATACTGGAGCTTGTGATTTTTAGAAAAAAATCAGGTTTTTAAGAAATAAGTAACACCACTCATTGCATTAGGTAAAGTTAATGATCTTGCGATAATTATTAGGGAATATAATGAATAATAGTGGCATCATAATTTTTTTGATGCTTTTTCTATACCTTTTTGGACTCCGCGAGAAACGATAATGATATTTAATAAGATGAACAATGCTTGTGCACCTAATGCAATCCAAGTATTAGAAATAATACTAACAAAAAGTGCTGCATGATCAGTAGTAGTATGCACTCCAAGAGCATCTGCAATCGAAATACCAAGATATACTAAAATCCATCCACCAATAACACTGTAGAATGATAATAAGATAAATAGAGCGAATCCACCTACATAACCAATAATATTATAATTTTTATTTTTCCCAAGTTTACCAAAAGTTTTAATCGCTGATACTCCAGCACCGCGACCTAGTACGAATTCAGCAAGAAGTAGTGGTAGACCGATTAATAATGTAAAGATAAGAAATACTAGTAAGAATCCACCTCCACCATTTGCTGCGGTCATATATGGGAACTTCGCACCGCTCCTAAACCTATAGCTGAACCAGCAGAAGCAAGTATGAAACCTATTTTAGAACCCCATTTTGAATTGTCTGACATAAATTTTTTTCCTCCTAAATGTGATTTATAAATAATTAAAAAGCTATTTAGAAAAATACTAAATAGCTTTTTTTGAAAAAAAATATATAATATCATACTCAAAGACCATTTAGTATTTTTACCAATACTGAAAAAAACAAACTTAACTAGCCATTGTAGACATCGTTGCACTTATATCTACAATGCTATGAGATATAAGTGCTGCTAAAATGGCACAAAAAGTATTCTCTGTTACTAGTTAGAATTATATTTTTCATTATTGAGTAGCTCCTTTTTTTAATTGTTGATAAAAATATTAACATTTATCTGAAAATTTGTCAATCTTTTTTTAAAAAAATTAATAAGAAAAATCCAAAGATGATGAGTCAAACTTCCGATTAATATATTTTATAAGTAAATCTTAGAAATTTATAAAAAAATAGATGTTACAGTAGAATGAAATATATTAAATATGTTATAATTAAAAAGACATTAAAATTAAGTATGAAAGGAGGAACTATGTACAGAGGAGAAAAGGTACCTAAGAAGGGCGATGTAGTAAAAAAATAATAGCATATAAGCATGATGGTTCAATACATAGAATTTGGCACAAAAAAATGTTGTACTAGAAGCGGATGAACAGGTTCTAATTCTAGCAAATAACAGAACACTTGTAACAGAAAAATGATGGAAGAACTTGGGTTACTAAAGAAATTGCTTTTAGTATATTTCCACAATGAATGTTGGTTTAATATAATATGTATGTTTAGAGAAGATGGGGTTCACTATTACTCAAACTTAAGTAGTCCATTTGCGTACGATGTGGACGGTGTAAAATACATTGACTATGATTTAGATATAAAGAAATATCCTGATGGTAAATATTTCTTATTAGATGAAGATGAATACAATCAGAATAAAGCTCGTTACCAATACGGTGAAAAAAATTGATAAAAATATTGAAGTATAATGTTAATAAACTTCAAGAGTGGATTGATAATAATCAAGGTGCGCTTGCACCGGATTTTTGCTGATGTATGGTTAGAAAATTACGAAAAAGATAATAGGTGAAAATCAAGATGTTAGAAGGTAAATTTAGCATAGAAGTTAGAAATGACGAAGTTTCAGAGAAGATAGGTTTGAAGTTAAAAGAGTTCTTATTATCTAGTGATATGGAAGAAGATAAGAGTAATCCTGATTATGTTTTTTTGCAATTGGGGGAGATGGAACTGTACTGAGAACATTCAATAAGTATATGGATAATTTAGATAATATAAAATTTTTATCTATTCATACCGGACATTTAGGGTTTTATACTGATTATTCTGCTCAAAACTATGAGAAAATATTTTTTGATATGTTAGCGTTAAAACCTAAGATAGAACAATATCCACTATTAAGAGTTAAGGCGTATTGTGCTAATGGCGACTTAGTTTCTGACTATTGTTCTTTAAATGAAATAACGGTAAATAACCATACAGGATCTACTTATGCAGCTAAGGTTTATATAAATGGTGTCCACTTTGAGAGTTTTAGAGGAGATGGATTATGTATTAGCACACCAACAGGGTCTACTGCGTATAATAAAAGTTTAGGCGGGGCTGTGATTCATCCCCAACTACCGTTGTATCAAGTAACAGAGATTGCTGCGCTAAATAATCTTGTTTATCGAACATTGGGAAATCCACTAATATTATCACAAGATGATGAACTTATGATTAAGCCGATGAGTATGGAAAATCACCGCATAACTGTAGATCATATGCATTTTAATTATGATAGTGTAGCTAAAATAAAAATAACTCTAGAAAAGGATAAGAAGATTTCATTTATTCGTTATAATGAAGATAGTTTCGGCAACGTGTGAAGAGATCGTTTATAAAAAAATGACTAATATTATTTTTGAAGTATGTTGTAAAAAAAGAACAACTGTTAAGAGAATTTTTATTAGAAAAATAATATTTCTAGGAAAAACCTTGACTAGAATAAAGTTTGATTATGACGGTAGCATAAAGATAAACGGTAGGGAAGAAAAACGTTAGGTATATGTTAAAAGAAAATGACAGAGTAGAGATTACTTTTGCCTAACGAAAAATTTTTACCGAATTTATTCGCTTCATAAACAAACCAATCGATATAGTTTATGAAGATGAGTACTTTATGATAATTAATAAAGAAATCAACCTACCTTCAATACCTTCGAGAAACGTTGAAGATGAGTCGTTATTAGAAAGAGTTAATTACTATTTTTCAAGAAAAAAATATTAACTCAATTCCACATATAGTAACGCGGCTTGATAAAAAAATACATCCGGGTTAGTATTAATTGCAAAACATAGGCATATACATGCACTATTTAGCAATTTGGACATAGATAAATATTACACAGCGTTAGTAAGTGGAAAAAGTAAAGGATAATGGGATAATAAAGGCACCGATTCGCAGAGTAAGTTCAAGTATAATAGAACGCGAAGTTGGTGAGGGCGGAGAATACGCTAAGACTGAATATTGGTTAGAAAAGTATATTCCGAATTTAATATTAGTATAGTCAAGTTAAAACTTTATACAGGTAAAAACTCATCAAATTAGGGTGCATATGAAATATGAGGGTCATCCGCTATTAGGCGATGAGCTTTACGGAGGAGATGTGAGTTTAATAAAACGACAGGCACTAAATTGCAGTAATCTTGTATTTGATCATCCGATTACAGGTGAAGAAATAAATGTAAAGATAGATATACCAAATGATATGAAAAATGTTTGTAACATAATGAGTAAAGAATAGAATTTACTTATTATGTTTTTTTAAAAAAATGACTAATTAAGGTTTATAATAGAGGTCGCTGATTAGAGCGGATAGATTATTTTGTTTTCGATAATAAAAATATGTTATAATCAGAAAGATAATAAAGTTATTTATAAAGTCAGAAGGAGGGATTTTTATGATAGCAACATCATTAAAATTCGTAGGAATACACCCGTATATAAATTAGATAACACAAATATTTTTTTGTAAAACTTGAAAAACATAATCTAGGTGGTAGTGTTAAGGATAGAGCTGTACTTGGAATGTTAGAAGAAGCAATGTCACAAGGTGCAATTAATAAAGACACTATTATTGTAGAACCAACTAGTGGAAATACTGGTATAGCTGTAGCTATCTTAGCTTCTGTATTGGGGCTAAAAGCTGTGATTATTATGCCAGAAAGTATGAGTGTAGAAAGACGTAATATTATTAAAGCGTATGGTGCGCAATTAATTCTAACTCCGAAAGAGTTAGGTATCAAAGGTTCTATTGAAAAGGCCGCAGAAATTCGTGAAAAATACAGTAATGCAATTTCTCTAAGTCAATTTTATAATCCAGCTAACCCAGGATATCACCACAAAACTACAGGACGCGAGATATTAGAGCAAGTACCTAATATTGATGTATTTGTTGCTGGAGTAGGAACTGGAGGGACATTTACAGGTGTAGCAAAATACTTAAAAGAAAACAAACCAGAAGTATTAGCGATAGCAGTAGAACCAGCAGAATCTCCAGCTATTAGTGAAGGTCATGGTGGAGTTCATAAAATCCAAGGAATTGGAACAGGATTTATTCCAGAAAACTTCAACAAAGAATTTATGGATGAAATCTATACAGTAACGAGTGAAGAAGCAATAGAAGAAACTAAAAACTTCTTACGTTCTACTGGTATTGGGATTGGTATTTCGTCTGGTGCGGCAATAGTTGGAGCTAAAAAAAGGCTGCGGAGAAGTACCCTGGTAAAAATATTGTAACAATCTTGCCTGATGGTGTAGATAAATATTTATCTGTACTTGATTTTTGAAGATGTTACTCATGTAGAAGTGTAATGAAATTTTTTTGGAAATTTATTTTTATAATATAAATAGAGTGCTTAAAGATGATCCTGCGGCAGAGTCAAAACTAATGATTTATTTAACATACCCTCACATAAAGGCACTTAATTATCATTATTTCGCTCATAAACTGTATAAAAAAGGTTGGCATACATTGGCGCGTTTATTGTCTAAAAAGAGCAAGAAGGTTGACTGGTATAGAGATCCATCCCGGAGCAAAAAAATAGGTAAAGGGTTATTCATCGATCACGGTATGGGAGTTGTTATTGGTGAAACGGCTATAGTTGGTGATAATGTTACGATGTATCATGGTACAACGCTTGGAGGTACAACCCTAGATCCGATAAAAAGACATCCGACAATTGGTGACAATGTCATTATAGGAGCAGGTGCCAAAGTTTTGGGCAATATAACTATAGGTAAAAAAACTCTAAAATAGGTGCAAACGCGGTTGTGAAACACAGTATTCCGAGGGAACTGTAGTTTATGAAGCAAGACCAGTAATTAAATATTTAGAAGATAACAAATAAAATTTTTAGAAATATTTTCGTTTTTCATCTAAATATGGTTAAATATAGTATAGCAAACTATAACTTATATTTAATGGCTTATCCCAAAGGGGATGACTCGATAAAAATTGATTTTTAAAAAAATCATGATGTAGAGTTATTCCCTCAATTTTTTTAGCTCTAATTTTTTTCATAGATATTTTTTTAATAGGAGGTGATATTGATGACTAAGATAAAGAACTTGATTTTTTTGATTTGGATAATACTTTGTATGATTTTAGTAAAGTCCGGAAAATTTCTAATAAGTTGGTTTTTGAGTATTTGGGATATGATAAATTTACTACTTATGAGGAATTTTTTTAAGTTATATAAAAGTGTTAATAATAAGTTGGTTAAAGAGGTTTTTGAAGGGGAATTTAAAAAAATAATAGAGCTTAGAAACAAACGTCTTATGCTCACGTTGAGGGCGATTCGGCTTAAAACCTTACGGTAGAAGATTGTAATTTTTATTATGAAAAGCAATTTGAATATATCTTAGAATCGATAACGCCTGATGAAGAAGTGAATTTGAAGATAAGACAGTTACAAGATAAATATAATATGATAATTTTTGACTAATGGGAAATCCTATGAGCAAAGGATGAAATTGAAGAAGTTAGGGTTAGAAAACATATTTAAATTATATATTTCAGGAGAAACTCATATTAGCAAGCCGAAAGAAAGGGCATTCCTTAACGTCCTAGAAAAAAAGAAGGTATATCGCCAAGAGAAACTATGATGATAGGAGATTCTTTGTACCATGATATAAGACCTGCAGAAAAAAACTAGGATTAAAAAAACGTGTTTGGTAGAGAAAAAAATGGCATTTTGATGATGAATTGCAGGCTTATTCAGGTTATAAGGTGAAAAAAATATAAAGCAGTTTCTTTTGTGAATTAGAAAATCTCTAAAAATTTATTATTTTTTTCTGAATATAAAGAAAGTATGAAAAATATAGGTGCTAAATAAAGGCTATAACCAGTAATGGATTGTAGCCTTTATTGTATTTTTTTATGTAAATTAAAAATTTGTAATAAAAAGTAAAATAATTATTTGATATCTAGTGAAGTGCTGTTGATGGAATTTATTAAATTTGTTATACTGTTAGTGAAAAACTATTACAAAGGAGATAAATTTATGAAATACAATAAATTATTAGTTGTCAGTATGGCAGCGGTGTTATCATTATCATTAGCGGGTGTTCATCATCTACTACTAGTACATCTAGCAGTAACAACAATGCAACAGTTGCTGTAAAAAGAGTTGAAAGGTGAAGAACTAAATAAAAATCGAAAAAGATGATAAAGAGAAAGAAAAAAATATCTTGTTATCGACGTAAGAGAAGCTAAAGAATACAAAGAAGGACACGTAAAACATGCTATCAACATTCCATTAGCTGACATTGAAAAACATGCAGAACACTTAAGCGCATGGAAAGATAAAGAAGTAGTAACAATCTGTAACACTGGTAAGAAAAGTAAAGAAGCTGCTGATAAACTTGTAAAAGCAGGATTCAAAAAAAGTTTCTAACGCTCAAGGTGTTAAAGATTACAAAAGATTATGAAATAGTTAAATTCACTACTTTATTAGCAAATGAATTCCAAGCGGCGATTGACAAGAAAGAAGGGACATTTATCGACGTTCGTGATGCAAAAGACTATGAAAAAGGTCATGTAGTAGGGGCTAAAAACATCGATGTTAAGAACATAGATAAAGATCTTGCAGCGCTATTACCAACAGATAAAAATGCGCCTGTTTATACATATTGTTACAGTGGTAACTGTTCATCTAAAAGCTGCTCAAAAAGCTGTTGAGTTAGGATACACAAATGTATATAATGCTTGGGATGGTGCAAAAAGAACACGAATACAAATTCTAATAACTTAAGTTGAAAAAAATACTAAAATATAAGATTATTTATTAGAAAAAAATCTATTTTTTTAAGCTATACTAATAAGGGACAGGGTTATACCTAAATGTAGTAAATATTTAAGTACCACCTTGTCTCTTATTAAATTAAGGAGAGGAAGAAAAATAAATGAAATTCAATAAATTTTTTTAGCTGTAAGTATGTCAGCAATGTTATCATTAACTTTAGTAGGATGTTCAACTACTTCATCTGCAAAAAGAATTAAAAGGGGAAGAGTTGAATAAAATTCAAAAAAAGATGACAAAGAAAAAAAGAAAATTATCTAGTTATAGATGTTAGAGAAGAAGCGGCATATAAAGAAGGGCATCTTAAACACGCAATAAATATTCCTGCTTCAAAAAAATAGATAAGAGTATTGAACAAATCCGTACTTGGAGAGAAAAAAAGGTTGTTATATACAGTGACAATTCAAATACAACAAAAAGAGGCTGTAGAAAAACTTACAAAACAAGGCTTCAAAGATATAACAGGTGCTCAAAATATTAAAGATTACAAATATGATCTTGTTAAATATACATCATTAAATGGAAGTAAGTTCCAAGATGCATTGTTAGATACTAAAGCAAACAATATATTCTTAGATGCTAGAGAAAAAGCAGATTTTTGAAAAAAAGGTCATGCAGCAGGCGCTAAAAATGTAGATTCTAAAAAAATTAGATGAACTACAATCTATTCTACCTGAAAAATAAAGAAACACCTATATATGTTTATTGTTATAGTGGTAATCGTTCATCGGTAGTCGCTCAAAAACTAATTGACTTAGGATATAAAAATGTATTTAATGCACTTGATGGAACTAAAGAGTTTAACTATAAATTCGAGATTTCTGATTGTTGTAAAGATCCAAGTAATGCAGTAAAAGGCTCAGAGAAACATGAAGGGCACTGTGAAAACTGTAAAGAAGGACATGGCGAGAAAAAAGAAGGACATTGTGAAAATTGTAAGGAAGGACACGAGGGGCACAATCACTCTTCAGATAAGAAAGATGATCATTCAGGGCATAATCATTAACATATAGTATAGAAAGGGTGACTTAATATCATGGTTTTAGAAAAAAATGGTTATTAAGTCACTTTTTGCTAATAAGAATAGGTACTTATAAATACACAAAATAACATTAGAGGAAATTTCAGGGATGAAAAAAACAAGATAATATTTTTACGAGAGTACCTAAAGTAGGTACAACAAAAAAACAAGGTTATATGATTTTGTTTCTCCGAAAACTGCTGTTGAAATTCAAAAAAATTAATGAGAAAAAAACTATGATATTTTTGAAATGTAGTAAAGAAGAGTTAGTAGTTTATCATGATGGGCAAAAGTAGTGATGATGAAATTATGAAGGATATTCTAGAAGATAGAGAATTTTTCTTATCAAGTAGGAGCTACACTTGGAGATAAAATGTACAATGCTATTGAAGCAGAATTAAAAAAACTAGTGACAAGGTGATTTTACTAGGTTCAGATATATTTAATCTTCAAGAAAATATGATTCACATTGCGTTTGAAAAATTAGATGATTATGACGTCGTTATAAATCCAAGTGTTGATGGTGGTTATTTTTTTAATTGGAATGAAAAAAAGCTATTAAAGAAGTATTTAATCTTCCTAGTTATGGGGATAATAATGTTTTTAGAGAACTTACTTGCTGTCTGCAAAGAACATGAATTAAGCTATTATTTGGGAGAAAGTGGACTTGATATTGATACGAAAGAAGACCTTCTATCAGCAGAAACAGATTATGAGAATATCGAACTACTTGGAGCTGGAGAATATAATATTAACTTCACTTTTGACGAAGCGGGGTTAAAAAGTTCTTAGAATCAATATGAAGAGCCGATGAATCTTGAAAATCAGATAGAATATGAATATGAAACACTACAATTACTAAAAGATAGTGGTGTTACACCGAAGCCATATGATTTAATAACAGAAACAAATTTATTGCCGTATAAATATTTAACGATGGAATTCTTAAAAGGAAGCTCACTTAATTATAAAAACAGATATGCATATTGCAGCTTATTTATTAAGTAAGGTTCATAATACAGAATATGGTAAAAAAATAATTTAATTAATGCTACAAATCCATTTCAACTTATGTTTGACGAATGTAAGCAAATGTCCGGTGAGTATTTAGCCTGGGAGAAGGCGGATGAAAAAGGTTAGTAAATATATTAAAAACATTTTTTTAGAAAAAAATGTCAGCACCTTATTCCAAAAAGAATATACAATAGCTAATCCGTGTATAATTAATACAGAACTGAATTCGGGGAATTTTTTTAATAGGAGATGGAAAAAGAAGACAGCTATGTTATTGATTGGGAGAAGGCATTAATAGGAGAGTGTGAACAAGATTTAGCACACTTCTTAGCACCAACAACCACATTTTTGGAAAACTGATATTATCTTATCAGAAAAAGAAATTAACGATTTCTTAAAGGAATATAGTAGTTATCGAGCTTTTTGATAGAGAAAGATTTGAGAGATATTTAATATTTAATTGTCTAAGAGGCGTGACATGGTGTAGCATGGCGTTCAGACAGTATAGTGAAAATGATAAAATGCTGATGGATGAGGCAACATTTAAGAAAATAGCCTCATATATTGATTTAGAGTTTTTAGAAAAAGTATCAGTGTACTTTAAATAGGAGGAAGTAATGACTGAATTTATTCAAAGTTTTGGTGTTTTGGCACCAATTATTTATGTACTAATGTTCATGTTTTTACCGGTATTTTTCTTTCCGGTTCCGATACTAGCCGTTGCTGGAGGAGTAGCATTTGGTTTTGTAGAAGGAAGTTTATTAACTTTTGTTGGAGCTTCACTGAATTGCTATATTATGTTCGTTATCTCACGCCGTTTTGGTCGTGAATGGGTGAAAAACTATCTTAAGAAGAAAATGACACCGAAGCAACATGATAGGATTTTTAATGTTAGTGATGAAAAACTAATGATGAGTTTGGTGATACTGAGATTAATACCTTTTAGTACCATATAATATGATAAATTATGGCTATGGTTTAACAAATATTAGTTTGACAAAGTATATGATTGCGAGTGTACTTGGAATAATTCCGGGAACAGTGGTATTTTTTTAAACTTTGGAGCAACTAGTACAAATATCTTTAGTAAGGAATTTTTATTAGCTTCATTATTAGTAATATTATTAACTGTTGGATCAATCTATTTATCTAAATTAGTTGAAAAAAAGAGAACAACAAAAAGAAATCAGAAAATAACAAAGAAAAACTCTCAAGAGCTTTAATGTCTTGAGAGTTATTTTTTTATACATGAATTATTTTAACTTGTCCAAATGTTACCGAACCATTTAGGATAATTTTTAACATCTTTACCGATGCTGTGAGTATGTTTTTTTGAACGTTTCCAAGGAAGTTATTTGTATTATTCTCGATTGCCCATTCTTTTTGGAACATATACTTTTAGATTACCAAAAAGCAATAGAAACATTAAGGTCAAAGTTCTTAATAGGATAAGTATCTAATTTTTTTCAAAGTAGATAGTAGTAGTTCCGAATGTTGTAGAAGCAGAGAATGAATCAGATTTAGTTATGTCTACATACTGGACATTTTCACCAAATGTTACATCAGAAAAAAATCACTACCACTTTTTTTATTTTTTTGATGTTTTTTTACTTTGTAAAAACTTTTTAAATTCTCTATATTTATATTTTTCTAGGAATAAACATAGAAATACCTAGACTAAGGAAAACAGCAACAAAGAATATTTTTCCAACCTGATATGTTTGCAAAGTGATAGTTTTTTTATTATATATAGAATAGTAGTGCCAGTGGGAATATTGTTCCAAAAGAATCGTAATCCATTAAACCTCGGATTGCAAAAAAATCCAAGAACTACTGTGCATATAGCAAGAAATATTGATCCACTTGGAAAAAAATATTAAATCCATCAAGTAGAGTAGTTACTGCAAGGATTATAAAAAAAATACTCCAATAAAACTGCGTCTCATTTATTTTTTTACCTCATTTCTTTTTAATTTATCTTTTAATATTTTTATAGTAATGTCTTGAAATATGGACCTGTTTCTTTGAATTAGAAAAAAAGAAGCGGTACTAGAGCCGTAAAAAGATTTTTTTCTAGCGAATAAATTGTTTTTTTGTATTTATTATTGAACTCTTAGAAATGCGACAATAATAAAAATGGAATCATTTTTTTCTAATTCATATAATTTGAATTTGACTTCAAAAAAACTCATCAGTAGTATGAGCGTAAACTTTGTTATCATCGGTTTCAAAAAAATAAAATAGATTCTAAGGGAATAAAATACTCAGAATCACCCTTATAGAAAAATTATCTTTTGAGAATTTAATAGAGCTTTTTTTCGACTAATTCCTTAATTAAGACGACATCATTATTTAAGTCTCGGGATCTTAATAACTAGTCCAATTTCTTTAAGATTTGAGTCTAGTTCGATATTAATTTTTCATATTGTCTCCTTTTCTAAGTCGTTATAGTTATATTATATATTATTTTTATAGCAAAGTTTAATAGCTTTTTAGGCAAGTGGTAAAAAAACTAAGGGTGAGAGGTAGATATTATAAAAGAGATGGGAGTACTTTTGGTATTCGGATGCGTTAACATATTGTCTTGCATTTTTTTGCAGTATTTATTGTATAATATAAACATACTTGGGAGTGGATGAGTTCCGTGTGCTCTCTAGTCTTCAAAACTAGTATGAGGGGTTAAGAGCCTCTTGGGTGGGTTCGATTCCCACACATTCCCGCCAGTTTTTTTATAAATGAATATAATAAATGTCATCATGAATTTTTGTTCATGATGGCATTATTTTATGTATTAAGTATTAATAAAGCGATGATATTAAGAAAAACATTATTAATATAATAATACTTTTTGTTTTTTTATCAACAATATAAAAATAACAAGGGATTGATCTAAAAAGTTTTTAGATTTTTAAAAAAAGTTTATATGAAAACTCATAAAAACAGAGGTTTATTGATATCCAAATTCGCCTTTATAAAACTTCTTTAGACATCTAATAAACTTTTTGGGGATGATCAATTTTTGAAATTATAATTTTATTATAATATTTTTTTATTGTATTGGGACATTTTCCCTTTTCTCTAGTTAAGATGTTATCACTTTTCATCCGCATTCGTTCACAAAATTGCTATTAAAGGTTGACAAGAACGTAAGAATATAATACAATATACAAGTAGATTGCTTAAAAGCAGTCTTATTGATTGAATGTTTTGTATTTATTTTTATAGTTTAAACATTTAATTAAGTATTAAATTAAGATTTTGTAGTATCGGAGGGAGGGAAATCCAATGTCAAAAACTGTAGTTCGTAAAAATGAATCACTAGAAGATGCACTACGTCGTTTCAAACGTGCTGTTTCTAAAAAAACGGAACTATCCAAGAAGTTCGTAAACGTGAGTTTTATGAAAAACCAAGCGTTCGTCGTAAGAAAAAAATCTGAAGCGGCTAGAAAACGTAAATATTAATAATTGATAATTAACACGCAATTTATTAATAAAAATCTAAAAAAACTTTCCCTCTTTTAGATTTATTTAAAAATAAGTACTCATCGCAAGATGAGGTTTTTTTATATCATTTCCTGTAAAATAAGCGACGCTTGTTAAAAAGAAAGAAATTGTGTTATTCTTATTTTAATTATAAACATTAGGAGAATAGTATGTTTGCAATAATTTGTTTAAATGTTATGTTATTAATTTCATGTTGGTATCTAATTGCCGAGAATCAAAAAGAATAAAACAAAAAAATCAATAGTATACAAGATGATTTAAATAAAGCAATTAAAAAGATTAGCGACATTAGAAGAAAAAGAAGTGACTCAAAAAAATAGAAGGTGCTGATTCAAAAAGTTCTAAAATTTAACAAAGTTCATATAAGAGCTCATAGACGAAGTGGTTTATTGGTATCTAAAAAGCTTTTTTTAGATATCTAATAAACTGTGCGGAGGTGACTTGACAAAAATCTTGTTTCTCCGAATTGTAATTTTTTGAGTCACTCCCAGCATAATACAAAAATAAGATTCCATCCAAGACGGACGGAATCTTATTATTTTTAAAGTTCTACTTTTTCTTATTTTTCTTATCTAATTCAGAGATGTTTCTAGCGTTCATTAGTATCATTAAGAATTTAACTTCTTTTTTCCATTTTTCAATCTCTTGAATTAGGGCATCTTTTCCTTCGTTTACAAGAATTTCTAAGAATATTTTAGAAACACCGACTGCTTTAGCACCTAAAGCTAGACATTTCACAACATCAAGAGGATTACGAATACCACCGCTTGCGATAATATCAATTTTATCTTTATAAGCATAGGCTATCTCTAGGCTTTCTGCAGTAGTATATCCTATAGCTTCTAGATAAGTTGATTTATCAGTTCTTCGTCCGTTTTCGATTCTTGCGAAGTTTGTTCCACCCATTCCACTGATATCAACTGCAGGGATATTTAGGTCTATTGCTAGTTTAATAGTAGCTTCGTTCATACCAAAACCTGTTTCTTTTTAAGATTACAGGAATAGGGATTTAGAGCTAATTTCTTTTAGGTTAGCGTACCAACTTTCAAAGTTATGATCTCCTTCGGCATTACGATTTCTTGAAGAGGATTAGTATGAAGTTGAATGTATTTTGCTTGTGATTTTTCAATTGCTTCTAAAACAAGTTTTGGATTTTTATCTAAGCCTAAGTTTACCGAATAGCCTTTAGGATAAGCATCTTCGTCTTCTTTACTCTTAAGAGCTGGAGAATATGATCCTGGGAAGAATTTGATTCCACATTTTTTTCACTAACTTCCATAAAAATCTTGATTAATCTTATTACAATCTTCTCCACCAGCAGTTATAGCATTGATGAAGAATGGGAATTCCCAACGGTCACCACAAACTGATGTAGAAGTATCGACATCGTCTAATCCGAAAAGGGGGATACTGTTGTAATCAATTGCGTATGAGTCTAAGCTAGTTACTTTTGTTTTATCAGCAAGTGCTAGTCTGATATGATCTTTTTTTCTCATAATTAATCCTTTTCGCTATATGTTATAATTTTTTTCTAAGTTCAGTTGTAGCTGAAATTTATCGTTATTTTTTTCTCGAATCCTAATACAATGTCACCACTTCCTGAACCACTTTGCTTACCAGCCGAATGACTTTCAATATAGTTTTTCATTGCTTTTTGTTTCCATTGGAATCTTAGAGAAACTTTCTAAATAAAGTAGGTTTTCTCTAAGTTTTTTTGTATTGTATTTAAAAGCATACGTAGCATCTATTTCTTCTAAATTTTCTTTTAAAGTTTTTAACTAAAGTATTAGAAGTTTCAACAAAGACTTTAAATTCTTTTTTTATAATTAATTTTATTTTTCTTTCCAAAGTTTAACGTGCTCTTTTTGTATCAACAGCTTCACCTGTCCAACGCGCTAGTATGCTTAAATCAGCTTTTGGATGAACTTTCTCAATGCGAAGACCATCCCAATCTGAATGTATTATTTCTTTAATTGATTTGTCTTGATGAATCATATTATTAACGAATTCAGCGTTGAATTTTTTTCGTAATAAGTAATGCCATCATTAATACTCGCTGCAACGTCCCCCATAGAGCCACTCAGATTGTGTTTGATATTGAATAGGGCTACTAATTTGAAAATAGTTAGATCACTATAAACTATATTTTTTTAAATGATAGTATAGCACGAGCTATAGCGACAAGAACAGCTCCGGACGAACCTAAACCGTATTTTTTTATCGTCATTGTGAAGTTCATTATAAATAGTAAGAGCAAAAGTTTTTTTACTATTTGTATATTCTGTTAAAAATTGAATGAATTTTTTTGAACTAGTGTAAAGTTATTATTTTTCTTCATGAAGACCAACAGAAGTTTTTATTGATCGTGTCAAAGATAGTAGTTTCATCGCTATTTTCTACAAATACCGTAATTTTTTTAGGAACACTTGTTATTAGTGCAGAAGCATAATCTTCTAAAAATCGCATATTCACCAGCGAGATAGAGCTTACCGTAAGCTACTCCATGCACAAAATTATTTTTCTTCCATAATTTTGAAATTTCCTCATATAATTTATCTTGATCTTCCCTTAAGTAAAGTACTTTTTACATTTGGACCAGCATCCATAGTGAAGTAACATCTATAACCTTTAGAACGAAGTTTTTTTAACAATATTCATCGCCATATGACTCTCTTCGGTTAAGAATGAAAAGCTAGGAGTTGATGTAGATGTAGTAGCATGCATAGCTAAAGCATTACTTTCTGTGATCTCACCAATTTTCTCGAAGTCGGCGTCTTTTTAGAGCTTCTTTCATTAATACGAAATCACCTTTAGCTTTTTTTCTACCCAAGCATCAAAAGTTGTTGATGTTTGAACGCAGCGTTCCATAGCGACACGGCTAGAAATTTTCTTTCTATCTTCATTAACTACAAGAACCATCATTCCAAAAATCTAAAGAACACTCTAATTCTTCAACACTTCCATCCTCAAGCCATGCAGCAAGTTTATAAAAAAACTTCGACAAGAAGAGCCTGATCCTTCTTTAGCTATCTCGACTAATTCTTTAGTAGTTTTTGTTTAATTTGAAATATTCATTACAAGCAAGAACTAAAGCCATAGTACCACTAGAACTTGAAGAAAGCCCTGCGGCAGTAGGGCACGGTATTATAACTTTTTATAGTTATAGCTTCACGATTAGTTGGTGTGAATTTAGAGATGAATTTAATCATTTTATCTATTTCTTCTTGGCTTTGTTTTTTTCGTTGTTGATATAAAATTCATCAATATTATTATCATTTTTTTCGATTTTTTTGTTTTTTTGATAAAAGATTGTCTAATCTTAAAGAAATATTAGGATTATAAGGTAAGACAGGATCTTTAGATTTTTTTCCCCAGTATTTTTACTAGGGCAATATTAGCGTAACCTAAACTGTAACTATCCATGATGAATATCCTTTCTCTTTTAATGCATTTTGAATTTCTAATGCATTTTCTTTTGTTTTGCTAAGACTAATACAACAACCACCAGCACCACCACCAGTTAGTTTGGCACCGACTGCATTATTATTTTTTTACAAATTTCCACAACCTCATCGTTGCTAGCGTGACTTACTCCAAGTTTGCGTAGTAAGTCATGAGCTTTGTACATATATTGTCCGACAAGATCGATATTTTTTTATTTTTTTAATGGTTCAATTACTAAATCAGTGATTTCACCCTAATTCAGCAATATTTTTTTCATATTTATCATAATTATTCGCTATATGTTTTTAGAGTTTCTTTAGTAATTCCAACAACCCCTGTATCGATAATTAGTAAATAACTATTTAAGTCAAAAATCTAATTCATTAGCTCCTTCTTTTTTTAGAAAATAAAAAGGGAGTATCACTAAGTACTTGATTTACATCTATACCGCTAGGATTACCGTGAATAAATTTTTTTCGCATCTATTAGCAATTTCTCTTACATTTTGGGAGTTTTTTTAGCACGTGCAATAGCGATACTTAGCGCAGCAGAAGACCCTAGCCCACGTCCAACTGGAATAGTGCTAGTTATATTAATTTTTTTGTTTTCTTATCAATTCCACATGTATCAGCGATAAAGCTAAGAATCTCGTCGCGTTGTTGAATTGTCTTTGTGTCTTCTAATGTAACTTCGACGTTCATTTGTGGAAGGGGAATAGTTATTCCTTTATATCCATAAACAACGGCATGTTCGCCGAAGAATATTGCTTTTTGCGTGTGTCATAAATTTAAAACTCCAATTTTATATTTAAGTAGTATTTTTACACTATTTAATTAAAAAGATAATTAATAGTGGTAAATACTTTTATATGTACAATAATTATACTTTTTAGTATTTGTTTTTTTGTCAAACATCGCTATAGTAAAAAGATGAAATTATACTAGAAATAACCTTGGTTAAAAAAAGTATAATTTCATCTAGAAATATATTAATGCGCGTGGCAAGTGATACCATGTGGTTCTAAGTGTACTAAAGTTTCACAATAATAGAATTCTTTAGATAATGCCTTTTCAATTTTTACGGTAATGTCGTGACTTTGCTTAACGTTTAATGATGGTTCGACAGTAACGGTGATATCGATAAAGTATAGTAAGCCATGAGTTCTACCTTTTGTGTCAACTATCGAAGTAACACCATTAATATCATTAACAATATCGTTAACTTTATCTATTACCTCTGTGTCTACTCCGTCTGTAAGGACATGAGTAGATTCCTTAAAAATACTAACTGCTGTGTAAATAATAAGAAGCCCAACAATAATTGCAACTACTGAATCAGCAATAGGAAGACCAATATATGTAGCAATGATTCCGATTAGTGTTCCTATAGAAACCAAAGCGTCGCTTAGATTATCAAGAGCTGCAGCTTTAAGGGATTTACTTCCGATTTTTTTAGCTAGACGAATATTGTAGAAATAAACCGCAAGCATAATGCCACTTGCTATAAATGCCACAACTGCTGATAGTATGCTAGGTTGTTCAATCGTTCCTGAGATGATTTTTTTAATTGCGTACATTACTACTTCAATTCCTGCGTACAGCATAATAAATGAAGCTATTAATGTAGATATAAGTTCGGCTCTAAAGTGACCATAAAGGTGATCTTCATCAGCTGGTTTCCTTGAGATTTTTAAACCTATTAGAACACACACTGATGAGATTACATCGGTAGCATTGTTAATACCATCGGCAATAAGAGCGGATGATTTAAAGAATATACCGGCGCTAAGTTTTAGTGCTGTAAGTAGCAAAATATGATAAAAATACTAAGTTTAGCACCTTGTTCAGCATGTTTTTAATTTATCAAAAAAATTGAGTTATTCATGGCTTCTCTCCTAAAAATAATGTTTTATTATTATAACAGGTTTAAAAAAATTATTCAAGAGAAAATTTGTTATTTATAAAATAAAATTATTTCACTAAGGTGAACTTTGTAACAAAAAAATAACTCGACTAAATTTTTTTAGTCGAGTTAAAATATTATATCTTTTTAGAATAGTATTTCTTAAAAGTTAAAAAAATGTATATGTAAGAAAGTGCACTAAAAATCCCATAGAGGTATAAAAAGTTAGTTGAAATTGTTACTTCTAGAGAAAGGAACTCGGAATCAGCTTTTAATTTATTTAGAATAGGTACTAAAATAAAAGAGATTTCAAATATAATTAACGAAGAAATATATATAAACCATTTATTTTTTTCTCTGTTTTTTTATAAACTAGTAGGTATAAGCAAATCAATGAACCTAATACCAATAATATTATAGATAATATTGTTAGTATTGGTTGGATAGTTTTAGAAAAATATAGAAGGTGCTAAAGAACTAATAATCAAAAATTAAAAGATAAACTAGAGAAAATCTAAATATTTTTCATTTTGTTTTTCCTTCGGAAGTTCAGCGATTATTGATGAAGATAATTTATCTATGTCATTCCCGAAAAACATCCGTGAAATTTTTACCCTGTTTTTTTGATATAAAATTAAATCTTGTAATATTTCAAGTAGTTGAATTTCTAGTTCTGATTCTTTTTTTGTAGTATTTTTTTCATCCGACAAGTGACTAAAAGCTCTTCATAATATTTCTTATTATCATCGTTAAGTTGTGATCTCAAGTTTATTGTTTTGTTTTATTAAGTTAGCGATGTTCATAATAATTCCTCCCTGTAGACGTTATTTATTTTTCTAAAAATTTCTGTTATAGTAGTACTTATATTTCCCCATATATTTTTAAATGAGTTTATATACTCTTCACCATTTTTTTGTAATTGAATAATATTTTTCTAGGAGGTCCGAGTTACTTTCCTTTAAATAGCTAGTGACCATATTTTCCTTTTCTAATTTTTAAAAAGTAGAGGATAGATAGTACCTTGCGCAACCATATCTAGACCGTAATTGGAAAGTTGCTCAGTAATTTCGTAACCATACATCTCATTGTTTTTTTATTAACTGTAAAATACATGTTTCTAATGTACCTTTTTAGTATTTGAGAAGTGTTAATTTCCATTTTTATCCTCCTTCCTTAGTTTTTTTAGTAATTTTTTTAGCATTTAATTTTACAATTTTGACTTGATTTATTTTTATAGAATATTATATAATTAATTTACGGGATAAAAACCACCTAGAAAACTTGATTTTTCCTTGAGGTAAATGCTATACTAGTTTCAAAGGGATAATGTCACCACGTAGAAAGGAGTGTTAATGTGGAAAAAGAAAATATTAGAATGCGATTATCTTCTGAATCGAAAATAATTTTAGATAAGCTTCAAAACGATATTTACTCCAAGCAGGGATATGAAGTAAGCTATTCTAGTTTAGTCAGTCAAGCTGTTAGGAAATTTGTGCCTAACAAAGAAAATGTAGAGTGGAAACAATTGAAGGAAACAACCCTAAAGTTCTCTTCATTAGAACAGAGTAATAATTGGGAATATCAGACATCATTCATGTTAGAAAAAGATGTGCTAGCTTTGCTTTCTGAACTGCAAAACTACTTTCTAGATGTATTCCAAGCTAAACGTATCCATCGAGCTTTCTGCGTCAGATTATGTCTAAAGGCGCAATTTTTAAGTAATAATGATTCTTAGTGCTATCAACACTAAAGCGGGGTGCAGAGACCCCGCTAAAACAAAAGTATTTACGGGATAAAAAAACCACTTAAAAAGAGGAGGAGAATATTTTTGATAAGAGCGTCACCTATTATTTATTTGACAACATTAAATAAAAAAACTAATATTAAAAAAATATAAAGGAGGAGCAGAAATGCCAAAATTATTAGAGACTGAAAAAAATACAGTTTAGATAGCATTATAGATGGAGGGAAGCTTAGAATGATTTCTAAGTTTTGCCTAAACTTACATGGTTTTGAAGTACGAGTTCAAAATATCGGACTCAATTACTAAAGAATATTGTAAAAATACGTCAAGCTTTTAAGAGATTCTGATCCGAAGGAAAGATTGGGAAAAAAATGTATGATTAGATATACAGCAGGTGTTCTAAACGTATGGAATACATTATGTAGAACCGAGATTTTGTAACAGGCAGTTTAAGGGCGGATGATGTTATAGATGGGAAGACAGGGATATTTTTTTGATGAGAATACTTCTAATGTAATTACGGATGATGTTATAGAAAAATGTTAAAATTAATCACAAAAGGTTAGTACGAAATGTTGATGAAAAAAATATAGAGATTATTTTTAGAAGAAATTCCTAAAGGTAGTGATATGTATTATTACATTTTGTATAGATTAGGATTGAATAGGATTAAGTATAATTATTTAGTTAAGGCTCGGCAGGGGCAATACAGAAGGATTAAGAATATATAATTGGGGCTGACCCAAAAGACCAGTAAAAAGAAGTAACGAGAAAAAAACTCGGTACTTCTTTTTAAAAATTAATAAACAAAAAAATCATCCCCATGATATAATAATAGTATAACCAAAAACCAAAAAAATCAAAGGAGATGATATAAATGAGTAACAAAGTTACCTATAAAAAAATTATAATATGAATCAACTACAAATGCCAATGGATATAACTGATTGGATAGAAGAAAATCACATATCAAAACTAATAAATCAAGTAGTAGAAGGAATAGATGAAAAAAATACTAAGACAATCATATAAAGGTGGAGGCAGATGTTCATATCATCCAAAAAAATGATGTTGAAAATAATAATCTACGCATATATAAATAAAGTGACAAGCGGAAGAAAAAAATAGAAAAAAACTATGCAAAGAAAACCTTCCAATGATATGGTTAGCCGCAAGACAAACACCGATTTTTCGTACAATAAATAGATTTCGAGTAGAAAAAGAATTAATAGAAGAAGTATTTAAAGCGATAGTACTGAGATTGATAGACGCAGAACTTATAGATCCTAGTATATATTATTTAGATGGAACAAAAATAGAAGCAAATGCGAATAAATACACATTTGTATGGAAAAAAATCAACACAAAGATACAAAGAAAAAAATAACGGAAAAAAAATAACAGAATTTCTAGAAGAAGCAAGTAACTTGAGTGAAGAAGAATTAAAAACAAGAAGAAACAGTAAAAAGGATTATCAGACTTAAAAAGAGTTATCACAAGAAATACTACAAGATATAGACAATCTAGGAGCTAAAGAAGTTGAGCAAATAGTAGAAGTATTAGAAGAGATAAAAGAAGAACAAGAAATACAAGAAATTCCCAAAAATAGAAAGCGAGTAATCAATAAGATAACAAAGAAAACAAAAGAAGATTATCTACCAAGGCTACGAAAAATACGAAAAATCAGCTAGAAATATTAAAAAGACAGAAATAGTTATTCAAAAACAGATAAAGACGCAACATTCATGAGAATGAAAGAAGACCATATGAAAAATGGGCAATTAAAAAGCAGGATATAATATACAGGTAGGGCACACACAATCAATATGTATGAGGCTTTTACAATACATCAAAATCCAACAGATGTAAGAACATTACAATCACATATAGAAAATATCAAAGAACAAGGAATAATAGAACCAAAAAAATAATAGTAGCTGATGCAGGATACGGAAGTGAAGAAAATTATATTTACTGCGAAGAAAATAATTATCAGGCACTAATACCATATAATATGATGAGAAAAAGAACAGATGAACAAATACAAAAAGACATAAAAAAACTCATCAAACTGGAAATATGATGTATTTAGTGATAGTTTTGTATGCGCAAATAATAGATATGTAGATTTTTGAAAAAAATATAAGTAGAACTGATAAATACGGATATAAAAAAAGATTTCAAACAATACAAATGTGAAGACTGTAGTGATTGCCCAATAAAAACACCTATGTACAAAAAGCAAAAAGGTAATAGAACAATATTATATAATCCAACGTATGAAGAGTTAAAAAGCAAAACAAAGATATTTACTTTTTAGAAAAACGAAGAAACTAAAAAAACATATACTCAAAAAGAAAGATAGAAATCGAAAGTTTCTTCGGTAATTTAAAAACAGAACTTGGCGTTCACAAGATTTTTCCCTTCGAGGAATTGAAAATGTGAGGGTCGAATTTGCCCTACACGCTATTTCCCTATAATTTAATAAAATTAGCAAAAACACCTGATAAAACAGGGAGGATTAGCTAGTTTTATTGGGAAATATTTTTTTCATTTTTTTAGAATTTTTTTCAAAAATTATTCAAAAAGCCAAGAAAAGAATTTTTTTCTCAATCTTTTCTTGGCTTTTTCTTTATACTTTTTGGGTCAGTCCCGAATAGGTACTATTCCTACAACAATAGCGACTGAATTACTTGGATTTAATGTTCAAGATATTGTACTATTAAGAGGGTAAAATTATGGCTATTAGAAAAGATAAAGGTGGTAGTTGGCTTGTTGATATTAGTAATGGATTTGATTCAATAACTTTAAAGCAACGTAGAATAGTGAGGAAGGGATTCAAAAACAAAAAAAGAAGCTACTGAAGCAGAACATTATTTACGAACTGTGGAATTAAAAAGAAAATTTCCATAAAGCTGAAAATCACGATAGCTATGCTTTTATGAAATGTTGAAAGAAGAGGATATCATAAATCATAGAAAGATAAGTTATATAAATACTCAAGAAAAATAATTATAATAGACATATTAAAGATTATTTTTTTAAAAAGTTGAGAATGTCAGCAAATTAACGTATGATGATATTTATAGATTTAGAGAGGAGTTACGACAGAAAAAAATCAAAAAAATAAAAATGAAGATTTGAGTTCAAATACTGTAAATAAAAATTTTTAATATTACTAAAGAAAAATTATAGATGTAGGTGTGAGGAAAGGTTATTATACGAGTAATCCTGTCAAACATTTAAAAAAATTACTGATTCAAAAGGTTAAAATTGAATTTTTGGACGATACAAGAGTTTCAAAAATTTTTAGGGTTATTTAAGAATGATGAATACAATATAAAAATTATTGTTTATAGTACTTTTTCTTTACAGGGTTACGACTAGGAGAAGCTTTGGCTTTAACGTGGAAAGATATAGATTTTTTTCATGTAATGCTATTTATGTTACAAAGTCAGTATATGAGAATAAAAGGTAAACGCTATGTGAGTTCAACTAAGACAAAGGCGGGAACTAGAAGAATTATTATTAATAAAAAAATTAAGTTCTGAATTATTATCTTGGCAAAAATTATTATTACAGAAATTCACAGATGATATTTTTCACATTGCAGATTTTTTTCAAGATAGTCCAATTATTATGACTAAAGGCTCGATTCAAAAGAAATATGCAAGAATTCTTGAACGAGATAAGAGTTTAAAAAAAGATAAGAATACATGATTTTAGGGGCACCTCATGCTTCGTTATTAATAAATAATGGAGAGGATTATTTAGTTGTTAAAGAACGTTTGGGGCATGCTTCTATAACGACTACGATAGATACATATTCTCATTTGTATCCAAGTAAACAAAAAGATTTAGCAGATAAATTAGATGAGTTATTATAAAGTAGTAATTTTTAGTAACTTTTATTCCGAAAAAAAGTATAAATAATAAAAAGACAAGGCTTAAAAACCTTGTCTTAATCATTATACCAGCAGCCGGGGTCGAACCGGCACGATGTTGCCATCGCTGGATTTTTGAGTCCAGTGCGTCTGCCAATTCCGCCATGCTGGCATATGTATATAATAACACACAAAAAAAATACTTTGTCAATTTCAGTACAAGGTATGGATTAGGAGTTCTAGGTAATAATTTTTAGACAAATAACAGAGATTTTTAAATGAATTTTACTTATATTTTTAGTTTTTAAGTTGTATAATATGATAGTAAAATTATGTAAAGAAATATTTTTTTCGAGTATATTATTATATAATTTATTTTAACTAATCAAATAAAAAAATGTAAGGGTATAGCAAACGAGTTATATTTACAGAAGTAGTCAGTTAAAAAAAATATTATAAACGAGTGTTTTTCAGTTGACAAATTAAAAATATTTTTCAATAGTATATTGTAAAACGACAATATATGTAGTATAATAATATAGTATATAGAATTATAAAAAAATATTAATGTTATTTTTTTATAAAGGAGTGTGAGTGCTGGTGGTAGTTACATTGTTTACATCGCCAAGTTGTACTTCTTGTAGAAAAGCTAAAGCTTGGCTTATAGAAAATGATATAGACTTTGTGGAAAGAAATATCTTTTCAGAAGCTCTGACAACGGATGAAATTAAAGATATTTTTATCTATCACGGAGCATGGAACCGAAGATATTATTTCGTTTAGATCAAAAAAACTTTTCAAAAATTGAATTTGGATATTGAAAGCATGTCAATTCAAGAATTGTATAAAGTTATTCAAGATAATCCAGGAATGCTTAGAAGACCTATCATTGTTGATGATAAGAGATTACAAGTAGGGTATAATGAAGATGAAATAAGAAGATTTCTTCCAAAGGAAATAAGAGTAAATCAATTAAAACAAATAAAAAAATATGGTTAAGTAAGTACATCCTGATACTACTTTTTACTGATTAATTTAAAGGTTGATATTAGGTATCAGCCTTTTTTTATGAGATGATACTTAGTAACAATACTGTAAGGTATTAGATAAAATGAAAGAAAGAGGTACTTGATGGAAAGAGAAGATATTAAATTTATTACTGGAGAAATCCATTTCTTAGAGTTAGTAGAAAGAAAAGTTCATCATTAGTGTTCAAAGGACCAAATGATGAGGAAATTAGTTGTAACGAGTCGGACGTTGAGAGTTTAGATGATTACGAAATTGGAGAAGAGTATTCGATGTTCGTATACCCTTCGCGAAGTGGGAAATTATTTGCTACACCAAATATTCCAGAAGTAACGTATGGTGACTATGCTTTTAGTAAGGTTGTAAAAGTTGAAGAAGATAGGGTAGGTCTTGATATTGGATTTTCTCGTGAAATTCCACTTCTTGGAGAGGATTTACCGAAGTTGAAAAGTGTTTGACCTCAAGAAGGTGACGAGTTATTTATTACCCTGCGTCGTGACTTTAGTGGACAACTTTTTGCGCGTTTAGCAACTGAAACTATCGTAGCATCACTTTACTGTAAAGCCACTAAGAGTATGAAAAACAAGGATATAGAAGCATATCCATATCGCTTGATGAGAGTTGGAACCTTTTTATTAACAAAAGACGGTTATAAAGTTTTTGTTCATGAAAGTGAACGTGAGAAAGAGCCACGTTTAGGTGAAAAAGTTACACTACGAGTTATAGGGGTTAAAGATAATGGAGAGATTAATGGTTCATTTTTACCACGTGCACACGAGAGAATGGATAGCGACGGTCAAGCTATAATGGACTATATCGAAAATAATGGTTATTGCGAACTTACTGATAAGTCAGATCCAGAAGAGATTAAAGCTGTATTTGGAATGAGTAAAGGAAGCTTTTAAACGTGCTGTAGGAAGATTATTCAAGAATAAACTTATTATGATTGAAGAAGATGGATTATACAAACGTAAAGGAAGATAAGACTATGAAAAATAAAATTAGATAAAAAAATGCATTATTAGGTGGAATTGTTTTAGAAAATGATAGATATCAAGTTGTACATATGAATCTAAAAAAACTGGGAATCAAACAGATTCATATAGTAATGATAAAAAAACATTTTATTATTAAATATCAGTGGGAAAATTACAGTTTCTTTTGAAGAACAAGTAGAAACTGTAAATGAATTTGAACTATTAGAAATTCCAGCAGGAGTAGAGCATGTTATTACATGTTTACAAGATGCACAGATTTTTTTGTAGTAAAACTATAATTTACATGAGTGGCTTAAATGGAATATCTTTTTGAGGCTACTATTACTAATTATTGAGTAGAGGAATACCATGGAAGTACAATTTTTAGGAACAGGAGCTGGGCTTCCTGCAAAGTTTAGAAATACACAGAGCTTTGTGTTTAATTTCATGCAAGAACTTAAAGAATGTTGGATGTTTGATTGCGGAGAAGCTACTCAACATCAGATTTTTAAGAACAAATATTAAGCCTACTAAAAATAACTAGAATCTTTATAAGTCACCTTCATGCAGATCACGTTCTGGGGTTAATAGGATTCTTATCATCTAGAAGTTTCCTTTTAGACACAAATGCTTCAAAAATTACGATATATGGACCAGTTGGAATAAAGGACTTTATAGAGAAAAACTTAATGTTCACACATTGTTCACTTTCTTATAGCATGGAATATGTTGAAATTTCTAGTGAACAGTGTATAATAGATAATAAAACTGTAACTGTTTTTAGCTATCCGTTAACTCATAATGTGGAATGTTTTGGATATAAAATAATATTCAAAAAAACAAAAAGGGTAGCCTAGATGCAGATAAATTGAGAGAATTAGGCATTATGCCTGGTCCATTTTTATAGAGAAATAAAAAGAATCAGATACTTTTTGAATTTAATGGAACAGTCTATAATTCTAGTGATTTTTTTATCTGAAGATAAAACCGGAAAAAAAGAGATTGTAGTTATACCGGATACTAGGTACTTTAACGAATTGGCAGATTTTTGTTAAAAACAGTAACATCATTATTACAGAGTGTACATATTTGCTTAAGGAAGATGCACATCATGCAAGAAAAAAATTATCACTTGAGTATAGTAGATATTGAAAAAGATGATTGCAGAAAGTAAAGTTGAAAGTTTATTTTTTTGACACATATTAGTGCTAGATATGATAAAAAAATGTAGAAAATGGTGCTATAGAATCGCTAAGCGGTATATGTAATGTAAGAATTGCACATGATTTAGAAGAATTTAGTTTGTAAAAATTTGGAGGAAATTATGAAAAAAAGATTTAGAAGAAAAACTATTGAAGTTGAAAAAAATATTCAAAGGAAAAGTACTAGATGTTGAAGTACACACTGTAACTTTTACCTAATGGAGAAACTTCAAAACGCGAACTGATAAATCATAGAGGAGCAGTAGCAATACTTGCGATAACAAAAAGATAACGAAGTAGTTCTTGTAGAACAATATCGAAAAGCGATAGAGGCAGTAACTTTAGAAATTCCTGCAGGTAAATTAGAGCCTGGAGAAGATAATAAAAAAATTATCTGCTGTAAGAGAATTGCAAGAAGAAACAGGGTACGCTGTAAAAAGAAGATAGACTGGAGAAATTATGCGATGTTCACGTTGCTTTAGGGTATAGTTCTGAGTTAATTACAGTTTATTATGTAGATAATTTAGAATATCCTGGTGAGCAAAAATCCAGATGAAGATGAGTTTATTAATTTAAGAAAATACAAAATTGAAGATGCATTTAAACTTCTAGATGATAATGTTATAACTGATAGTAAGACTATGCTTGCATTAGCTTACTTAAAAAAATAGGAAAGGCGCGAAATAGTATATGAATATTTATGATGAAATAATTAAAATAATTCAAAAATCTCCTTATAAGTTGACACCACAAAGGGAGAAAATTGTTGAGATTTTTAGTGGATAATGAGGACCAGCACCTTAGTGCAGAGGAATTATATTTTATTTTTAAAAGAAAAAAACACCTGATATTGGTATAGCTACTGTTTATAGAACGTTAGATATTTTTTTATGAATTAAAGATTTTTAGAAAAAAATTTCTTTCAGTAATGGAGTTTCTAAATATCATTTAAGACAATCTGTAGATGATGAACTTCATCATCATCTAATATGCACTAATTGTAACAGTATAGAAAAAAAGTATCGAATCCTATATTTAATAAACTTATTGAATATATGAAAAAAAGAATACTCATTTGAGGTTCAAGATAACTCTTTATCATTTTTATGGAACATGTGCTAAGTGCAAGGATAAAGGTGAAAATTAATGCTTTTTGATAAATTAGAGAAGATATTATTGCTAATCTCTAGTGTTGTTTACATAGTTTATATAGGTTTTTGTTGGTGGAATGATAAACTTATTTAGAGAGTACGTCGGAAATGAGTACTTAAGAAATAAGATAGTGGACCAAATTCGCGAACAAACACGTTTAACTCAAGACAGCGCAAACGTATCGACAAAGGATATGCACTTTGTTTTTCCAAGTTATGGGGCAATTAGCGTGGTTGTATTTTTGCACTATTAGTAGTATTGTTTTTTATTATTACTATTTGTAATATTTAAAAAGGGATTAACCACAATATAGTTGCATTTCTATTTTTTTAGTTTATAGTATTTTTACTGTTGATCTTTAGCTTAGGAATATTATTTATTAGCTGTATAATATACTTCTTCCTAGGTATAAGAATAATATTAATAAGGAATTCAGAAAAGTATAAAATTTAGTTTTCGGAGAAATTTAGTTTCTTCGAAAACTTTTTTTATAAATTTTTTCTTGCTTTAATAACAAAATAATAGTCATCATGGTATAATTAGAATACAGTACTAAATATGTAGAATAAGTAGGAGAAAAAAATGAACGTTAGAGAAAATTTTGAGACAATAACAAAAGAAATAGCTGAAACTTGTAAAAAAATAGGAAGAAGTGCAGAAGAAGTGAATTTAGTTGCTGTAACTAAGTATGTTAGTGATGCTAGAGTTGAAGAGGCGATAGAAGCGGGAATCACAGATTTTGCTGAAAAATCGTCCTCAAAAATTATGTTGAGAGAAAAAGTAAATATTCTAATAAGACTTGGCATTTAATAGGAAGTTTACAAACTAGAAAAGTGCGTGATGTGATTAATGAGGCTGATTACTTCCATGCATTAGATAGAGATAGCTTAGCTAAAGAAATCGAAAAACGTGCAGAAAAAGAGATTAAATGCTTTGTGCAGGTGAATGTTTCGGAGAAGAGAGTAAACATGGTTTAACTTCAGAACAAGCTCATTGACTTTATAAAATCATTGGAACAATATTCAAAAAAATAAAAAGTTGTCGGTCTTATGACTATGGCGCCTTTTGTGGATGATGAAAAAAATTCTGCGTAATTGTTTTTAAAAATTAAGAAAACTACGTGATGAAGTAAAAGGGTTGAATTTATCATATGCACCATGTGAATTTTTTTATCAATGGGTATGAGTAATGATTATAAAATCGCAATTGAAGAAGGTGCGACTCATATAAGAGTTGGTACAGCTTTTAGTAGGTTGTGAATTAAAATAACAATTGAAGGAGGGTAGTATGCAAAAAGTAGTAAGTGTTGATGACTTAGTAGTTATAATAAAAATATAGAAAAAGTATGAAAAAAATATTTATTTGAAAGTTGAAAAAAATGCCGATATAGTAGTAAGCGCCCCTCCGAGAACACCTAATTATATTATAAAAAAATTGATTCAAGAAAATATTGATGAAATTAAACAAAGAAGAGATAATATATTAAAAAAATACCATACTATAAAAGTACTTTTGTGACTGGTGAAAAACACTTTATTTTCGGAAGGGTGTTTGAATTAGAGGTAAGGTTAGGAACTAAGAATGCAGTGATTCTTTCTAACGAAAAGATAGTTTTTAGTTATTAAGGATAAGGAACAAAAATAGAGAACAGGTTATTACAAATTATCTAAGAAAAGTTCTTTATAACAAGGCTTTAGAGTTTATTAATAAACATGAAAAAAATTATGGGTGTTCACGCAGAACAGCTTAGAATTAAAAAAAGATGAAAAACGCGTTGGGGAACTTGCAATATCGAAGCTAAAAAGAATCTGGATAAACTACGAACTTGTAAAATATCCAGTTGAATGTTTTAGAACATATCGTGGTTCATGAACTTACTCATCTACTAGAAACAAATCATACACCTAGATTTTTATGAATTATTAGGGAAATATTATCCTAACTTTAGAGAAAAATGATAAACTAATAAAAAGAATTTAGTAAAAATTAGTTGGTAGATAGATGAAAAAGGATAAGTATTACAATTTTTTTGAAATTCAACATTAATTTGTAAGAGTTTAAATAATTATTAGAAGCTATTTAACTTACTTTTTAAAAACAATAATTTAAAAGTTGTAACGATTGACTTTTTACGCTATTTACTATATAATTAATCAAGAGTTTTTTAGTATTTTTTTATACTAACATTTTTGATGATACTTAAAAAGTATTTTTTGGAGGAAAAAAATAAATGTCACAAATTTTAAATAAAGAAGATGGGAAAGTAGTTATCGCTTTTTTTCAGCAACAAAAAGAAGAATTTGCGAAAAGGATTAGACCAAGCATTCAAACGTGCAGTTAAACGCGTTAACGCACCTGGATTCAGAAAAGGTAAATTACCAAGAGCCGTATTTAACAAAATGTACGGTGAAGAAGCATTATACCAAGATGCAGTTGATTATGTATTACCAAGAGCTTACACTAAAGCTATCGATGAATTAGAAGTTTCACCATTAGCTATGCCTGATATCGATGTTAAAGAAATCAGCAAAGAAGAAGGTGTTAAATTCGAAGCGGTTGTTACTGTTAAACCAAACGTTGAATTAGGTGAATACAAAAATCTTGGATTAGAAAAAGACTCAGTAGAAGTAACTGATGCTGATGTAGAAGAAAGATTAGATAGCTTATTAAGCCGTCAAGCTGAATGGCAAATCAAAGAAGGAGAATCTAAAAAAGGTGATATCGTAGTTATCGACTTTAAAGGATTCATCGGAGATGAAGCATTTGAAGGTGGAGAAGCTAAAGGTTACGAATTAGAATTAGGATCAGGTTCATTCATCCCTGGATTCGAAGAACAATTAGAAGGGAAAGCTGCACCAGTTGACACAGTTGTTAACGTAACATTCCCAGAAAACTACCAAGTAGCTGATTTAGCTGGAAAAGAGGCTAAGTTTGAAGTTACAGTTCACGATGTAAAAGAAAAAGTTTTTACCGTAAATTAACTGACGAATTTGTTAAAGAATTTTTCTAAAGAAGCAGCTTCAACTGTAGCTGAATACAAAGAAAAAAATTAAAAGAAGAAATCAAATTAGAAAAAGAAAACTTAGCAGAAAAAAATCTTATTCTGATAAAGTAATTTCTACAGCTGTAGAAAATGCAAAACTTTCTGTACCAGAAAAATTAGTAGAACAAGAAGTTGATTCTATGTTTGAACAATTCACTGGAAACTTGTCTCGTCAAGGATTATCATTCGATTTATACCAACAATTCACTGGAAAAAGGTGAAGCTGAACTTAAAGCTGAAATGAAATCTGACGCAGAAAACAAAAATCAAAAACTTCATTCGTACTAGGTGAAATCGCTGAAGTAGAAAAAGTTGAAGTAACAGAAGCTGACATTGATGCAGAAGTTAAAGAACTTGCTACTATGTACAGCATGACTGAAGAAGGAATCAAACAACGTATTAGTGTTGAAGACTTGCGTGGTGAGTTAGTAATCCAAAAAACTGTTGATTTCTTAAAAGCTAACAACTAATTTTAGTAAATCATCCTTAAGCATATAGAGTGTCTAACATTCTATATGCTTTTTTGGTAATTATAAGGTGGTGAACTTATTTGGACAAATATATTAAAAAGCCCTAGAACAAGAGTTCTCATTAATAAAGAGTGGGTTTAAGGAAGAAGAAAAAAACGAGCATTATTAGATTATAAGTATAATGATAGAGCTTATATTAAGAAGTTAGCTTTTTTTATCCTATGAGTCAAAAAGTATATCAAGTTAGAATGTACGGTGTATTTCTTTTCGGATATTTATCAGATGATAGTGATATTCTAACTTTTATGAGAGATGAAGTATCTAAAGATGATAATTGGAGAGTGCAAGAGGTGCTTGCGAAAGCATTTGATGAATACTGTAAAAATACTGGTTATGAAAATGCCTTGCCTGTTATTGACAAGTGGTTAAGCTCTGATAATCCGAATACTAGAAGAGCTGTCACAGAAGGATTAAGAATATGGACTAGTAGACCTTATTTTTAAAGAAAATCCACAAGAAGCAATAAAAAAAGAATAGCATCATTAAAAGAAGATGATAACGAATATGTAAGAAAATCAGTAGGGAATGCGTTAAGAGATATAAGTAGAAAGTTTCCGTAACTAATAAAAGAAGAATTAAAAAAACTTGGAAATTAGAAACTAAGGAAATCAAACAAGTGTATAAATTGGTGAGTAAGCTTTGTTTTGGAGTAAATATTTTTGGTATAATAAAAGTTACTTAATAGAATCAGCTAACCACTATTATGTCTTTTATTATGTTGATTTAAAAACTTTATGGTATAATAGAAAAATAAAAATAAATATTAATTAGGAGTAAAAAAATGGTAAAAAGTATTATTTGTTTGCTTTAGGAAATATCTGCCGTTCGCCCTATGGCAGAAGCAATATTTAGAGATATGGTTGAAAAAGAAGGGTTAAGTGAAAAATCGAAATTGATTCAGCTGCAACTAGTAGTTGGGAACATGGCAATCCAGTTCACAGTGGAACTAAAAAAAGAACTTGCTAAAGTAGGAATAGGTGCAGAAGGAATGTATTCTAGAATTCTAAACGATAATGATTTAGATGCAGATTATATCGTAGGAATGGACGATAGTAATATAGAAAACATCAATAAATTTATAGCTGGAAGAGAAGCAGGACAGGTCAAAAAAATTATTAGAGTATGCAGGTGAGGATAGAATTATCGATGATCCATGGTATACAGGTGACTTCAAAACAACATTTAATGATGTAACTAAGGGTTGTACAGCTTTATTAGAAAAGATAAAAAGAAAATCTTTAATAGGGTAAAATGAGATATGTACTAATATTAAATTAGATACAAGAAAGAAGAATAAATAAATTTTTAAAAATAATAATAGGAATAGCAGCATTAGTTGCTATAGTAGCAGCTGCTCTAGGAGTAAAATCACAATTTTTCTAAAAGGATAACAACAAGAAGAGGTTACTAAAGCTATTGTTGATTTTGTAAGAGGTAATATTTAAGGAGGATATTTATGACAAGCATTAGAACGGTTGAACTAGAAGATGCTGAGAAGTTGGTAAATATTTATAGACCATATGTAGAACATACAGCGATTACTTTTGATTATACAGTACCGAGTGTACATGAGTTTGAAGAAAAAATAACTAAAACTATTCAAAGTTACCCGTTTTTGGTAGCGGAAGAAGGGGATGATTTATTAGGTTATGCTTATGCTAGTGAATTTTATCCTAAAGATGCATATAAATGGACTGCAGAAATTACAATTTATTTAGATGAAAAGGCACGAGGAAAAGGTATCGGAGAAAAGTTATATAATGAACTTGAAAAGCAACTCTACGATAAAGGGATGTGCAGATTGACTTCATGTATTGCTTATCCAGATGAGGGAAGTGTATCATTCCATGAGAAGAGAGGTTTTAGAAAGGTAGCTCACTTTGAAAAAGTAGGTTATAAATTTAATCGTTGGTATGATGTTGTATGGTACCAAAAAGACATTAGAGAAAATATTGAATAATAGAGCTCCCCACAAAATAATTTTTTGTGGGGATGTTTTTGTTATATTTTTTTGAGCTAATATAACGGCATATGGATAAGGGGAAGTAGTAATATCTTCTTCATATTTAATAATTTTTCCAATCCTCATAGTATTCTCTAAGTTCTCCTTCGATAAAGGTAAAGGGAAACGGAGTAAGAGGGAAACCGTGTTTTGTAGCATTCAATGCACTTACAATAAGATTATAGCCACCTTTATTGGTTTGTTTTTTATGTTGCTGATAATACTATAAATTCTTGTTGGGTTTAAATACATAAACACATCGGTAGAGAATATAAAGTCATAGGTGTCTTTAATATTAGCCTCGATAATATCATGTTTAAATACGTTTAGATTTAATTTCTCTTGGATGGATATATCAGCGAGATCTTGTAAAAATTTTGCATTAATATCAACCGCTGTTATATTGAAATCGAGAGAAGCAAGGTATAAAGAATTTTTTTCCTTGACCAGCTCCTAAATCTAATGTTTTACATGGACTTACGTAATCCGTAGCCTCGACAATTTCTTTATGAGCAGGACTTAAATCGTACTTGTTAAAAAAGTAGTCTTGAGGTGTACAGTAAAATTCTAAATGGAACTGTAAGTCTGTAGAATTAGGATGAATTCTAAAAATACTCTGTGGTTCAATAAGTTCAATATCACTTTTCTTGTTAAAATTAAACTGTTTAATTGGATCGTTATCTTCGTCAAGGAAACTGAATTTCATTTTTTTCCTTTAACAATTATTAGTTTTGTCCAGACACCTTGTTTAGTATAGAAACCTTCCCTATAAGTTTTTTTGGTAATGATAGAGCAGTAAGGTTTGAAGTTCGTTTGAAACAAAGTAAGTTATTTTTCCATATGCTGCTCCTTTCTTGATAATTTACTAATATTATATCATGTGAAAAAGTTTAATTTAAAATGATAACCTAAAACAAAAATTATTTGTACTTTAATTTTTAATAGTTATAATTGAAATTTTTTTATTTGATTAAATGTTAATGTCAAATTAGATATAAAAATTTTTAGTAAGAATTCTTTGTAGTTTTTTTAAAATCCTCTTTCTTATCTTCTAGCAAATCAACGTGCTGCGGACGCATGGGAAACTAACATTTCAGTTAAGTATTTAAATAGAGATTTTTCTTGAGAAATGGTGTGGCAACAAAGAATTATATCTAAGAGAAAGGGAGTGACTCAAAAATCGTGATTTCAGAGAAATCAATTTTATTGAGTCACTCCCCGCAAAGTTTATTAGATAATCTAAAGAGTTTCTAAAAGTGAACTTAGATATTAATAAACGCTATGTATATGGGTTTTTCATGTAAACTTTGTTTAAAAATTTGGGATTTTTGGGATAGCCCACTTTTTTTATTCGTTATCTAATTGCATATAAACAACTTGAGTAGTTAAGTATTCTTCTAATCCGTGTTTACCGTCTGCTCCACCGATACCGGATTTACGACGTCCAGCGTGGAATCCTTGCATTGCTTCAAAGTTTTCACGGTTGATGTATGTTTCACCGAATTTTAGACCGTTAACCGCTTTGAACGCAGTGTTAAGGTTAGTAGTGTACACTGATGAAGTTAATCCGTATTCAGAATCGTTAGCATATTCTAATACTTCTTCTAAAGTTTTGAATGTTGCAACAGGAATTACTGGTCCGAAAGTTTCCTCTTTCATGATTCTCATATCGTTAGTTACATCTGTTAAAACAGTTGGTCCAAAGAAGTATCCAACTTGGTTTTTCATCACGAGTTCCACCATAAGACAGAGTTGCTCCTTGTTTTACAGCGTAAGCAACTTTTTCAGCAACTGCATCTACAGCACGTTTTTCTATAAGTGGACCGTAGTCTAAACCACCTTCTTTGTTAGGATCACCGAATTTAACTTTATCAAGTTCTGCGAATAATAGTTTTTCAAACTCATCTTTAACGTCTTCATGAACATATACTCTTTCTGCACAGTTACATACTTGACCAGAGTTAATTACACGAGATGCTACGATTGCTTTTGCAGCAAGACTTAAGTCAGCATCTTTAAATACGATAGCTGGTGCTTTTCCTCCAAGTTCTAGAGAAACGTTAGTAATATTTTCAGCAGCGGCTCTCATAACTTCTTGTCCGGCTGTTAAGCTTCCTGTTAAGCTCACTAGACCAACTTTAGGATTAGAAGCCAATCTATTTCCAACTACTGATCCGCGTCCGTGGATTATGTTAAGGATACCTTTTTGGAAGTCCTACTTCTATACAAATCTCAGCAAAAATATCTGCGTTGATTGGTGTTAGTTGACTTGGTTTTAACACGATTGTATTACCAGTAAGTAAAGCAGGAGCAGCTTTTCTAGCGATTAAGAAGAATGGAAAGTTCCATGGCAAGATACCAGTAGTTACTCCATGAGGGCGTTTGAATAAGAAAAATGTGTTCGTCTTGTCTATCACTTTGGATAATTTCACCTTCATATCGTCTAGCCCATTCAGCCATGTAATCTAAATAATCAGCTGTAAATAGTACTTCTACTTTTGCTAAATCAAATGTTTTACCACCTTCATTAACGATAGTTTGTGTAATTTCAGGTTCACGCTCACGGATACGCTCAGCAATTTTTCTAAGATAAGCACCTCTTTGAACTGCAGGTAATTTTTCCCAATCACGTTGGGCAACTTCTGCGACATCAATTGCGCGGTCCACATCCTCTCTAGTCGAAGAAGGCACTTTTGCGATTACTTCTTCTGTTGAAGGATTTAGTACGTTAATATAGTCATAATTTGAATTTTTCTTCAAACACTCCATTAATAAAAATTTTTTTCAAAACTTTAACTTCACTCATAGTTTAGTTCTCCTTTGTCCTTTTTATTTTAAGTAAACGTTACCATTTCTTTTTCTAACATTATATATTATGAAAAAAATTAAAAATCAAGTAGTTTGTTTATATTTTTTTGATGCATATTTGTATATTTAAACAGTTTAGTATCTATTTTTATTAAAAAAATTATGTATATATAATTTTAATATGGAGTAGTAATTATGGAAAATTGTTAAAAAGATAAACTTTATAATTAACTGTAATATACCAATTAAAAACGCATACATTTAAAAAAACGGTGATAGTTATTTCATAGAAAAAAATTTTTGTATTTATTACAGATGTATACTATATTTCTTAATTTAATGCATTAAGTAATTAAAGTAAATATAGTAAAAAAATTTTTTTAGGTAAAAAAATATTTCCACAAATAGATATTTTAGTGGTATAATCGTAATTAAGAAATATTAGGAGGTTCATTAATGAAACAAAATATTGGAGTTATAGGTTTGTCAGTAATGGGAAGCAATTTAGCGTTAAATATTGCAGATAATGGATTTAAAGTTGCAGTATTTAATAGAACAACAAGTGTTGTTGATAAAATGCTAGAAGAGCATCCACATAGTAATGTAGTTGGTAGATATTCTCTACAAGAGTTAATTGATGGTTTAGAAAAACCTAGAAAAGTTGTTTTAATGGTTAAAGCAGGGTTTGCTGTTGATAGTCTAATTGAACAACTTACACCACTTCTTGATCAAGGCGATATCATTATCGATGGAGGAAACTCGTTCTTTAAAGACACTCAAAGAAGATATGATTTATTACTAGAAAAAGGAATTAACTATTTTTGGTGTAGGTGTATCAGGAGGAGAAGAGGGAGCTAGATTTGGTCCTGCGTTAATGCCTGGTGGAGACGAAAAAGCTTATGAAGAAATCCGTCCAATATTAGAGGCGATTGCTGCTAAAGTTAACGATGTTCCATGTTGCAGTTATACTTCTACAGGGGGAGCTGGACACTATGTTAAAATGGTGCACAATGGTATTGAATATGGAGATATGCAATTAATCTCAGAGGCATATAAAGTCCTTAAACATCTAGGTGGATTCTCTAATGAGGAATTACAAGAGACTTTTGAAGAGTGGAATAAGGGTGAATTAGAATCTTATTTAATCGAAATCACAGCAAATATCTTCAAAGTTAAAGAAGAGGATGGAAGTTACCTAGTAGATAAAATCTTAGATAAATCTCAACAAAAAGGTACTGGTAAATGGACTAATGAACAAGCTATTGACTTAGGGATTGATGTATCTGTTATTACAGCTGCCTTAAATGGAAGATATATGTCAAATCTTAAAGAAGAGCGAGTTCGAGCAGAACAAGAATTCACACGCAAACCATATGCTGTTGTAGAAGATAAAGAAAGATTAAAAAAATATTGTAAGAGATGCATTATTTATTTCAAAAATAGTATCTTATGCACAAGGATTTAAACTACTTCAAGCTGCTGAAAAAGAATATGAATGGACATTTGATTATTCACAAATTGCTAAAATTTTCCGTGGTGGATGTATTATTCAAGCGAAAATATTACAAAAATATTATCGAAGCATATCAAAATAATCCTAAATTAGAAAAACTTAATTTTTGATCCGTTCTTCAAAGAAGTGGTTGAAACAAGACAAGATAGTTTACGAGAAGTTGCCGCATTAGCGATTACTAATAGATTACCACTTAGCGCTATGACTTCAGCAATTTCATATTTAGATATTTATACTACTGCTAATAGTGGTGCTAACTTAATTCAAGCTCAACGTGATTATTTCGGAGCTCATACTTTCGAAAGAACAGATAAAGAAGGAAACTATCACTATGATTGGGTTGGAAACAATGGAAAATAAAAACAGCGATAACACTTTTTTGGAGGGACAGGAGATCTTACATATAGAAAAACTGTTACCTGCATTATATAACTTAGATGTATTAGGAAATTAGCTGAAAATTTTTAAAGTTGTTGTAATTGGACGTAGAGCATATACACAATCAGACTACATTGATATTGCTCGTACATGGGTGAAAGAATATGCTCGTACTAAGTTCGATGATGAACAATTTGATGAATATGCTAAGAGAATTATTTATTTCAAAATGGATATGACAAATGAAGATGATTATGAAATGTTACAGGCATTTTATGCTGAACAAGGTATAGAAAATCATGTATATTATTTTTGCAGTAGCACCATCATTTTTCATAACAATAACAAATGGATTGAAAAAAATATTGTTCAGACAATAATGCGAAAGTTATAATTGAAAAACCATTTGGAGAAGATTTAGAAAAAGCGGCGTTATTAAATGATAAACTTGCTGAATTTTTTTCAATCAAGAGGAAATATATCATATGATCATTACTTAGGTAAAGAGATGATTCAAAATATTCTATCATTACGTTTTGAAAATATTATTTTTTTAAAGGTATTTGGAATAAAGATTTTTGTAGAAAATGTTCAAATAACTGCTGCGGAAACCGTTGGAGTCGGAACTAGAGCTAGTTACTATGATAAGAGTGGCGCTTTAAAAAGATATGGTTCAAAAATCACCTGTTGCAAGTTTTATCATTAGTAGCTATGGAAGAACCGAAAGAAGAGGGAAGCCATGGTATCCATGAGAGCCAATATAACCTTCTTTCTGCACTTAAACCGATTGAGAATGTTCATGATAGTTTAGTGATGGCGCAATATGAAGGATATCTTCAAGAGGAAAATATTCCTGCAGAGTCTAAAACAGAAACATACGTTGCTCTTAAATTATTTGTAGATAATGAGCGATGGGAAGGTGTACCATTCTTTATAAGAACTGGAAAAAAATTAGAAAAACGAGAAACTCAAGTAGTTATTCAGTTCAAATCTGTTGGAACTTCTCCAGGTAACGTATTAATAATAAAAATTCAACCTGAAGAAGGTGTGTATTTCCAATTTAACGCTAAAAAACCAGGTACAGAACAAGAGTTACAACCAATTTCATTAGACTTCTGTCAGAGCTGTATTTTAGAAAATATAATAAATACACCGGAAGCTTATGAAAGACTACTTGATGCTTGCTTTAGAGAGGATAGAGCATTATTCTCGCAATGGAATCAAATAGTAGAATCTTGGACATTTGTTAATAAGTTAATAGCTAAATATGAAGAACAAGGTTCTCCGTTATACACTTATGAACAAGGTTCAAAAAGGTCCAAAAAGAGGCAGATGAGTTAGTAAATTGGGTTAAATAATTATTAAGATGTATTGTATGGCTTAAAGTCATGCGATGCATCTTTTTTTGAATATAAGCATTTTTTTAAATAGTTTATTAGTTAGGAAAGTTTACGTTAAGCGTTAAGTATAGTATAATGAAAATGTAAGTAAAATTATAAATAATGATTTTCATAAGGAGTTAAAATGAGACTGTTAGATTCAATGTTAGAATACAATGAGTACTTTGTAAAATTTGAAGAGTATGAAAAATATAAAACAGAAGATAAATATCCTGCTAAAAGGGTAGTAATGTTTACTTGTATGGATACAAGATTGGTTGAGCTTTGCAACAAAGTCTTTGAATCTGTCTTCGGGGGACGTTAAAGTAGTAAAAAATGCAGGGGCAATTTTGACACATCCATTTGGATCGATTATGAGGAGCTTGATAATTGCAGTATATATGCTGAAAGCTGATGAAATTATAGTTATGGGGCATTATGATTGTGGAATGCAAAATATTGATACTAGTTTAATTATGGAAAAAATGAAAGACAGGGGTATAGAGCAAGAAACTTTAGATATTTTACAATATTCTGGACTTGATTTAAATACATGGTTACATGGATTTGACGATGTAGAGGAAAGTGTCGGACACGATGTAAATATGATAACTAAACATCCGTTGATACCAAAAGATGTACCTGTTCATGGATTAGTAATTGATCCAAGTAATGGGAAGGTAGAGTTGGTAGTTAACGGTTATGATAATCTAAGAAAATAGATAGGAGTTATTTGAATTGAAAAAAATATTGATATTAAATACTGGTGGAACTATCTCTATGAACGAAGATCAAACGACTGGAAAAGTTTCGCCAACTGATAGTAATCCAATTGGAATAGGTGGAAATTTATTTTCATATATGGGGAATTTGTATGTGGAGGATCTTTATCACCTTGCTTCCCCTCAAATTACAGAAAAAAAGAAATGTTGGGAATAAAAAAATAGAATCGAAGAAGCGGTAAAAGAAGGATATAACGGGATTGTCATAACTCATGGTACGGATACACTTGAAGAAACTGCTTATTATTTAGAATTAACATTAGATACTAATATACCCGTTGTAGTAACAGGGGCTATGCGCTCAAGTAATGAAATAGGGGCAGATGGATTAGCTAATTTGAGGAGTTCTTTAGTTGTTGCAACTAGTGATGATAGCCACGATAAAGGAGTGTTAGTAGTTATGAATGATGAAGTTCATACGGCTACTTATGTAACGAAAACTCACACGACTAACGTAGCAACATTTCAAACGCCGACATTTGACTCTATTGGATTAGTCTCTAAAAATGAAGTTATTTATTTTCAAAAATTAGTAAGAGAAGAACATTACAACGTTAATACTGTGGGGAAAAAGGTTTATTTATTAAAAGCATATGCAGGTATGGGAGATGAACTTATAAATGCAGTGCTTAATTTAGGAGCAGATGGATTGGTTATCGAAGCTTTAGGAGCTGGGAATTTACCGCCCTAAAACTGTATCGGCTATTAGAGAATGTATAAAAATGATATGCCTGTAGTTTTCGTATCGCGTGCATTTAATGGAGTTACTCAAGATGTTTATGATTATGAAGGTGGAGGGAAAAGATTTCAACAAGATGGTGTTATATTTACAACAGGTTTGAGTGGACAAAAAGGCTAGAATAAAATTAATGATTTTTATTAGAGGCAGCTATCCCTTGTGAGAGATTAAGAGAATTATTTTTAAAAATATGTTTAATTCTATTAAAGTGTATATAAAGTTGAATATTTTTTTGTAATTATGGTAGTATATTAAATGATTTATATTAGAAAAGAGGTGTAAAGTTGGAATTTAAATATCATAAGTCGTATAAAAGGATTTTTATCTAATTGAGGATAATAAATTTAAGCGACCTTATCAAAAAGTTAGATCAGGAAAAAAACATCAGAAAATTTAAATGGAAAATTTGAATTTGATGAAAATAGAATATTAAAGATTGATTCTAAGGCAGTTGTTTTTTGTTGATAAAAAAATGAAGGTAAAAATTTTTAAAAAGAAAAAAACAACAAAAGTGAAAAAGATTCAGAGAACTGTTGAAGAAATAGATTTTTGAATCATTAGAACTTAAATACAAAATACCGAAGCTTTTTATTGAAAAAAAGTTATATACTATTATTTCGGAAAAATTCAATAAATGAAAAACGAGATTTACTATCAGTGTTATCGGTAATCGAGAATCTAACAATCTCAGATGGATTATTCTTTTCAAAAAGTGAAAAAAATATTTTATTATGGCGAAGATGAACTAAATAATTTACTAGTTAGATACAATTTTTGATAATTTAGACGTAGTTAATCTAAAGAAAGATATCGAAGTCAATTATCCTAGTCAATTCATTTCAAATTTACCTATAGATTATAAAGAATACGAGATGATTTTTCGTGTTTTTACTTTTATTATATTAATCGAATTAATAACTATATTGAAATAATAATTGAACTTTTGATTAAACAAAACTAAAAAGACTTGATTTTTTTCTTTGGTCCTTTGTTATAATTTTAATCAGAAAGTTTATTTTTTTAACACCCGATGGTCGTAAATTGACCCTAACTGGACGTAAAAAGCCCAGCGATAAACTTTTAATATATTTTTTAATATATAGGGGAAACTTAAGATGGATATTTTTACATTTGTTACATATGCAAAAAGTAGACTCGTACCTGAAATGTTTATGAAATTTAGTAATAGATATGAACTTCGGTAACAATTAAAAATTAATCAACCAGTAGGAAGAAAATCATTATTAAATTTTTATCAATATGACTGAAAGGCAATTACGAACAGAATGTGAAGTTCTATCCAAGTTAGGATTAATTACAAAAAAATTCTACAGGAATGAGTGTTACTGAAAAAAAGGAGAAACGCTTCTTTTGGAAATAAAGGAATCTGTTATAAATGATTCTTTTGCTAAAGAGAGAAGTTTTATCAAGAATAATTTTTTTCAGTAAAACAAATTCATATAGTAGCTGGTGACTTCGTTAATAATGAAGCTACTAGAGAAGAAATGACAAGCCTACTCTTGGATAAGGTTAATGCTAAAATAACTAAGGAATGCGTAATTGGAGTCAGCGGAGGTAGTACGATGTATTACATAGCCGGTAAAGCTAATGAAACATTTGGTTATGGAAAGGATGTTACTATAACACCGATAAGAGGTGGTCTATCTGTCGTTAATACGGAATATCAAGCTAATGATATTGCATCGAAGATGGCTAATAATTCCGGTCACAATTATCAATTATTACATGCACCGGATAATATAGGACAAAAAGGCATTAGAAGAACTTATAAAAGAACCAGTTGTAAAAATGCGCTTGATGTTATAGAAAAAAACATCTATAATTATCCATAGTATTGGAAATGCTTTTGAAATGGCTCAAAGAAGAAAAATCTTCAAAAGAGATTTTAAAAAGTATTAGAAGAAAAAGCTGTCAGTGAATCATTTGGGAGTTATTTTTGATGAAAGCGGCAGTGAAATATTTAAAACCTCTACTATAGGTATGAGTTTTAAAGATGTTGATGGCATTGATAATGTCTTTACGATAGTTGGTGGTGAGGAAAAAGCTGATGCAGTATTTAGTTATTTAAATACAAAACCAGCTAATGCAACACTGATTATTGACGAGGCAATTTGCAAAAAAATAATAAAAAAAGTTAATAATAATTTTTAGGAGGACTAAAAAAATGTCAGTAAAAGTAGCAATTAACGGATTTGGACGTATCGGACGTCTTGCATTAAGAAGAATCCAAAAACGTAGAAGGAATTGAAGTAGTAGCGATTAACGACTTAACACCAGTTAATCAACTAGTTCACTTATTAAAAATATGATACAACTCAAGGTCGTTTTGACGGAGAAGTATCTGCTTCAGAAGGAAGCTTAGTAGTAAATGGTAAAGAAATCAAAGCATTTGCTAATGCAAATCCAACTGAATTACCATGGGGAGAATTAGGAGTAGATGTAGTATTAGAATGTACAGGATTCTTCACTTCTAAAGAAAAAGCAGAAGCTCACATCCAAGCAGGAGCTAAAAAAGTTGTTATCTCAGCTCCAGGAGGAAACGACGTTAAAACTATCGTTTACAACGTAAACCACGAAATTTTAGATGGAACAGAAACAGTTATCTCAGGTGCTTCTTGTACAACTAACTGTTTAGCTCCAATGGCTAAAGCTTTACACGATAACTTCACAGTAGTTGAAGGATTAATGACTACAATCCACGGATACACTGGAGACCAAAATACACTTGACGCTCCTCACCGTGGTGGAGACTTACGTCGTGCTCGTGCAGCAGCTGAAAACATTGTACCAAACACAACTGGTGCTGCTAAAGCTATCGGATTAGTAATCCCAGAATTAAACGGAAAATTAGATGGAGCTGCACAACGTGTACCAGTACCAACTGGTTCATTAACAGAATTAGTAGCTGTAGTTGAAAAAACTGTTACAGCTGAAGAAGTTAATGCTGCAATGGAAGCTGCTGCTAACGAATCATTTGGATACAACGTTGATCCAATCGTATCTTCTGACATCGTAGGAATTTCTTATGGATCATTATTTGATGCAACTCAAACAAAAGTATTAACAGTTGGAGACAAACAACTAGTTAAAGTTGTATCTTGGTATGACAACGAAATGTCTTACACTTCTCAATTAGTAAGAACATTAAAATACTTTGCAGGATTAATTAAATAATCTGTAGTAGATAATAGTAGAATAGATGAGATATAAGTTAATTATGACTTATATCTTGTCTCATATATTCCAAATAAAATTAAAGGAGCTTTCCATGAAGAAATCTATCAAAGACTTAGGTAACTTACAAGGGAAAACTGTCTTAATGCGTGTTGACTTCAACGTGCCATTAAAAGATGGTGAAATTACAAATGATAACCGTATTACTGCGGCATTACCAACAATCGAGTATGCTTTAAATCAAGGAGCTAAAGTAGTAGCATTTTTCACACTTAGGACGTGTTAAAGAAGAAGCTGATAAAGCATCAAAAAGCTTAGCACCTGTAGCGGTAAGATTATCAGAATTATTAGGAAAAGAAGTTAAATTTGTACCTGAAACTCGTGGTGCTGAATTAGAAGCAGCGGTTAAAGGATTAAATGAAGGCGAAATCTTAATGTTTGAAAATACTCGTTTTGAAGATGTAGATGGTAAAAAAGAATCTAAAAATGATCCAGAACTTGCAAAATACTGGGCTTCTCTAGGTGATGTATTTGTAAATGATGCATTCGGTACGGCTCACCGCGCACACGCTTCAAACGTTGGTATTGCATCTAATATTGGGGAAGGAAATTCTGCATCAGGATTCCTAGTTGATAAAGAAATCAAATTTATCGGTGGAGCAGTTGATAATCCAGAAAGACCACTTGTTGCAATCTTAGGTGGAGCAAAAGTTTCTGATAAAATTGCAGTTATCGAAAACTTATTAGATAAAGCTGATAAAGTAATTATCGGTGGAGGTATGGCGTATACTTTCATGAAAGCACAAGGTAAAGAAATTGGTATGTCACTTTGCGAAAACGATAAAATTGATTACGCTCGTGAATTAATGGAAAAAGCTGGAGATAAATTAGTATTACCAATGGATAATGTTGTTGCTAAAGAGTTCTCTAATGATGCACCAAGCCGTGTAGCACAAGGAGATATCCAACCTGATGAAGAAGGATTAGATATCGGACCGAAAACTGTTGAATTATTCAAGAACACTCTTGAAGGAGCAAGAACAGTAATCTGGAATGGACCTATGGGTGTATTCGAGATGCCTAACTTTGCAAAAGGTACGATTGGGGTTTGTGAAGCTATCGCTAACTTAGAAGGAGCTACTACTATAATTGGTGGTGGTGATAGTGCAACAGCAGCAATTTCTTTAGGATATGCAGAAAAATTCTCGCACATTTCTACAGGTGGAGGAGCTTCTCAGAATATTTAGAAGGAAAAAGTATTACCAGGAATTGATTCATTATCAAATAAATAATTTTAAAAACTCAAGGAGAGTAACATTATGTCAAGATTACCATTTATCGCAGGAAACTGGAAAATGAATAAAAACCCACAAGAAGCTAAAGCATTCGTTGAAGCTCTTGCTGGAAAATTACCATCATCAGATAAAGTTGAAGCAGGTATTGCAGCTCCTGCTGTTGATCTAAGTGTATTGCTTAGCGCAGCGGAAGGGACTGGATTAAAAGTTGCAGCTCAAAAACTGCTATTTTGAAAATTCAGGAGCGTACACTGGTGAAACTTCACCAAAAGTATTATCTGAAATGGGTGTAAACTATGTAGTAATCGGTCACTCAGAGCGTCGTGAATATTTCCACGAAACAGATGAAGATATCAACAAAAAAGCAAAAGCAATCTTTGCTAACGGACTACTTCCAATCATCTGTTGTGGAGAAACTCTTGAAACTTACGAAGCAGGTAAAGCTGCTGAATTCGTAGGTGCTCAAGTAAAAGGAGCTTTTAGCAGACTTAACAGCTGAGCAAGTAGCTTCATCAGTAATCGCTTATGAGCCAATCTGGGCTATCGGAACTGGTAAATCTGCTACTAAAGAAGATGCTCAAAAAATGTGTAAAGCGGTTCGTGATGTAGTTGAAGGACTATACGGAAAAGAAGTATCTGAAAAAGTTCGTATTCAATACGGTGGATCAGTTAAACCTGAAAAACGTAAAAGAATATCTATCTTGCCCAGACGTAGATGGAGCATTAGTAGGTGGAGCATCTCTAGAAGCAGAATCATTCTTAGCGCTTCTTGAAGGTGGGAAATTAGCTTAATTTTAGCAAAAAAATAAAAAAATTGTAGTATAATAAAAATTATAAATCAAATAATAAGGAGAAAGTTAATGTTAGCAAAAAAACATTTGATATTATCGCAGAAGTATATGCAAGAGAAGTTTTAGATTCACGTGGTAACCCAACTGTAGAAGTTGAAGTAACAACTGAATCAGGAGCATTTGGACGTGCATTAGTACCATCAGGAGCATCAACTGGACAATACGAAGCAGTTGAATTACGTGATGGAGACAAAGGTCGTTACTTAGGTAAAGGTGTAACTAAAGCTGTAACTAACGTTAATGAAGAAATTGCACCATTATTAGAAGGTAAATTCGACGTGTTTGATCAAGTAGGAATTGACTACGCTATGATCGAATTAGATGGTACAGAAAATAAAGGACGTCTTGGAGCTAACGCAATCTTAGGTGTATCTTTAGCAGTGGCACACGCAGCAGCTGATGCATTAGGAGTACCTCTATATAGATATTTAGGAGGAACTAACTCTAAAGAATTACCAACTCCAATGATGAACATTGTAAACGGTGGTTCTCACTCAGATGCTCCAATCGCATTCCAAGAGTTTATGATCTTACCAGTAGGGGCACCTACATTCAAAGAAGCTTTACGTTGGGGAGCTGAAGTATTCCACAACTTAGCAAAATTATTACACAACCGTGGTTTATCTACTGCAGTAGGTGACGAAGGTGGATTCGCTCCAACATTTGAAGGAACTGAGGATGCAGTTGAAACTATTCTTTCTGCAATTAAAGCTGCTGGATTAGAACCAGGTAAAGATGTATTCTTAGGATTTGACTGTGCATCATCTGAATTCTACGAAAACGGAGTATACAACTACGCTAAATTCGAAGGTGAAGGTGGAGCAGTTCGTACTTCAGCAGAGCAAGTTGATTACTTAGAAGAATTAGTAAACAAATATCCAATCATCACTATCGAAGATGGTATGGATGAAAACGACTGGGAAGGATGGAAATTACTTACAGACCGTATCGGTGATCGCGTACAATTAGTAGGAGATGATTTATTCGTAACAAATACTAAAAAATTATCTCAAGGTATTGAACAAAGGTGTAGGTAACTCAATCCTAATTAAAGTTAACCAAATCGGAACTTTAACTGAAACTCTAAATGCTATCGAAATGGCTAAACGTGCTCGTTATACAGCGGTAATTTCTCATCGTTCAGGAGAAACTGAAGATTCTACAATCTCAGATATCGCAGTTGCAACTAATGCAGGACAAATTAAAACAGGTTCTCTTAGCCGTACAGACCGTATTGCTAAATACAACCAATTATTACGTATTGAAGATGAATTAGATGCTACAGCTGTATACCCAGGTGTTTGTGCATTCTATAATATCAAACGTTAATTGATAAATATACTTTAATAAAAAGGTGAAAGTCGCAGACTTTCACCCTTTTTATTTTAAAAAAATTATAATTATATATCTTTATTTTTTAAAAAAATATTTACAAGTATAAACAAGTTGTTGAAGATATATTATATAATAGATAACTAACAATATAGAAAAAAAGTCATTTATATACCAAATGGAAACTCTTACATATTAGAGAAAGCTAATTTTGTTTAGAAAACTTGTAAAACAACTATACTTAGATTAAATTTAACACAATAAATAAAAGTTAATACATTAAATTTCCCCTGTATATACTACATAAAAATTTATTAAATTACATCTTTCAAACGTGTTCGAAAAATACTTAATAAATGTTTGTTTCTGCTATATCTTAACGATAATTATATCTATGTAGTTTGTTTAATGTTTAAATAAAAATAAAAATAATGATGATTTATTAAAGTTACAACATTAAATAATCTAAAAATAACCCTTTACAAAACGGTTTCATATATGATACTATTTTGGTGACAAGATAAATATATAAATTTGTAGGAGGTTAATATGGCAAGTTTATCATTAAAAAATATATAAAAAAATATGATAATGGCTTCTGTGCAGTAACAGATTTTTAATTTAGAAGTAGCAGATAAAGGAATTCGTGGTATTCGTAGGTCCGTCCGGATGTGGTAAATCTACTACTCTTAGAATGATTGCAGGTTTAGAAGACATAACAGAAGGAGAATTCTACATTGGTGACAGACTAGTTAACGATGTTGAGCCTAAAGATAGAGATATCGCAATGGTATTCCAAAGTTATGCTTTATATCCTCACATGACAGTATTCGACAACATGGCTTTCGCTTTAAAACTAAGAAAAGTTCCAAAAGAAGAAATTAAGGAAAAAGTTGAAGAAGCTGCAAAAATTTTAGGATTAGAAGAACTTCTAGATAGAAAACCTAAAGCACTTTCTGGTGGTCAAAGACAAAGGGTTGCATTAGGACGTGCTATCGTAAGAAGTCCTAAAGTATTCTTAATGGATGAACCGTTATCAAACTTAGATGCTAAATTAAGAAGTAACATGAGAGCTGAGATTATTAAAATCCACAACACTCTAGGAGCAACTACTATTTATGTAACGCACGACCAAACTGAAGCTATGACAATGGCAGATAGAATAGTGGTAATGAAAAAAGGTGTAGTGCAACAAGTAGGTAGTCCTAAAGATATTTATGATCATCCAGAAAACTTATTTGTAGCTGGATTTATCGGAGCCCCAACAATGAACTTCATGAGAGGTAAAGTCGCAGAAGGTAATTTTTGTTACAAAAGGTGGAGGAAAAATAGAAATTCCTGTTGGATACTATGAAAAACTTAAAGAATTAGGGTACGAAGGTAAAGAAGTTGTTTTTAGGAATTAGACCTGAAAACATTTCAAATGATCCATTAGTATTAGAAACTTATTCACATGCAAAAATTACTTCAAAAAGTAATCGTAGCGGAATTATTAGGTTCTGAGTATATTGTTCACACTGATTTAAATGGTGAAAGTATCAAAGCGATTGTGCACTCAAGACAAAAATATTAAAATGGGTGATGAATTAACATTCGCACTAGATATGAACAGAGCTCACTTCTTCGATGTAGACACAGAACTTAGTATCTTAGAATAAATTAAATAAGACGTCAAAATTTTAAAAATACAAAAAAATAAGGAGGCTCATATTATGAGAAAAAAATAAATAAACTACTTACTGTAGCAACTACTACAGCACTTATTTTTAACAGGATGTGTGGGTGGCAAAAAGAAGAAAAACAAGCTGATCCTAACAAGAAAGTAGAAATTACTTATTGGGATTTCCCACAATTCACAAAAGATAAAGAATTCAAAAACTGAGGATTTTCGATGCGGCGTTGATCAAAGCTTTCGAAGCGAAAAATCCAAACATTAAAGTAAATTATCAAAAATTGAATTCACAGATGGACCTGCTAAAGTTGAAACTGCAATTCAATCAAAAAAACAGCTCCGGACGTAATCTACGATGCTCCAGGACGTGTAATCGCTTGGGCTGCTAAAGATTTATTAGTACCACTAGATGATATAGATAAATCAAAATTAAGTGATGCAGCAGTTAAAGCATCTAGTTATAAAGATAAACTTTACATGTATCCACAAGGGGTAGCACCATTCTTAATGGGTGTTAACAAAAGACTTAACTGATAAATTAGGAGTAACTGATTTATTACCATTAAAAACAAGATAGAAGTTGGACTGTTGAAGAATATGAAAAAAATTTTTAAAAGCAGTAAAACAAAAAGATTCAAGTATCACTCCAGCTTTATTCTACACTAAATCACAAGCAGGAGACCAAGGACCAAGAGCGTTTGTTGCAAACTTATACAACTCTTGGATCACAGATGATGCAAACAGTAAATATACAATCAATGACGCTAACGGTGTTAAAGGATTAGAGTGGGTTAAAAAAGCTTATGATGAAGGTTTATTAGGACAAGGGGTTGCTTTAGAAGCAAAAGATGCTCTTGAAGCATTCAAATCAGGACGTGCAGCAACTACAATTTTATTCTCTCCAGGTATCGCAGCATCACACGCATCAGGATTCAACTATAAATTCTTACCATTCCCTAACAATGGTGGAAAAGCTAAATATGACTACTTAGTAGCAGGACCAGCTATCTTTGATAACGGAGACAAAGATAAAGCAGCAGCAGCTAAAAAATTCGTTGACTTCATGGTAAACGATAAAGATTGGGGTAAACGTACTCTACTAGCATCTGGTAACTTCTCAGCTAAAAAAGGTGAAACTGGATTATACGATTCAGAAGAACTTAAATTTGCTGAAGGATTAACTGGACAATATGCTACTTACTACAACACTATCCCAGGTTTCGCGAAAATGAGACCTCTATGGTTCAACATGGTTCAAGGTGTTCTAAATGGAAAAACTACACCTAAAGAAGGATTAGATAAATTTGTAGAAGATGCAAATAAAACAATAAAAGAAGCATTGTAATTTGACGTATGAAGGGGGATAGAGTTGCTTCTATCCCTCTTTCAGATAAAAAAATAAACTTTTTTAGGAGGTTCTATGAAAACTACTAAGAAAAAGAAAAAAATAGACTTTAGTGCATATCTGTTTATTTTGCCAGTTAGTTTATTTTTTTCATAACATTCGTATTGGTCCCAATGTTACGTGGACTTCAGTTATCATTATATAGTTTTGCTAAGAAAAACCCAGTATTTGTTGGATTAAAACACTATTCAGATTTAATGTTCAGTGGAAATGGAGCAACAATCCATGAACCATTTATGAAATCTCTTATTAATACAGTTATAGTAACTGTTGTTGCAGTACCTATAGTTGTATTAGTATCAATATTCGTTGCGGTAACAATCTATAACAAGAGTGCGGTTGTAAGATCATTCTTCCGTGGAGTATTCTACATCCCAGCAATTTCTTCTGTAGTATCTGTTACAGTAGTTTGGGCTTGGATTTACCACCCGAATATGGAATTTTTAAACTATGTATTTAAGTCAATGCACTTAATTAGTGAAAATGTTGACTGGTTAGGAAATCCGAAAACAGCATTATATGCTATTATTACGATTTTGATTACTACTTCATTAGGTCAACCGATAATTCTTTATGTTGCTGCTTTAGGTAACGTTCCAAAAGAATTATTAGAAGCTTCAGAAATTGATGGAGCAACAAAATGGCAAGTATTTACTAAAAATTACTTGTACCGCTGATTAAACCAACAACATTATATATCGTTGTTGTAACAACAATTAACTCGTTCCAAATTTTTTTGCTCTAATTCAGTTATTAACTGCTGGGGACCAAACTATGGAACAAGTACAATTATGTATCTAGTTTATGAAGCAGCAATTAAAAACGGAAATCATGGTGTAGCTAGTGCGATGGGTATTATCCTTGCTGTAATTATTGGAATAATTTCAATCTTACAATTCAAGTTCCTATCTAGCGATAATGATTAGGAGGATTTAGAATGAAAAATATAAGTATTTTTAAAAATAGTGTCAATGATAATATTACTTGAGTTAACTATATTCTTTATTTTTCCCATTTTTATTGGATTGCATCAGGATCATTTTAAATTACAAGATGTAGCAATAACAATTCCACCGGAATGGTACTATCAACTCCAACTTTGGAAAAACTATGAGAAGTTATTCACATCAAATACTTTAAGATGGTTCTTTAACTCAGTATTTATCTCAGTAATGACAACATTCTTAGTGTGTGCAACATCAGCATTAGCAGGATATGCGTTAGCTAAGAAAAATTTCCCAGGTGTTAAAGTAATTTTCATGGTATTTGTTGCAGCAATGGCATTACCAAAACAAGTAATTTTAATACCATTATTAAACTTAATCACTGAATTTAACTTAATGAATACATACTATGCGTTAATTCTACCTGCTGTAGGGTTGGTACCATTTGGGGTATTCTTAATGAGACAATTCTCTCAAGCAATTCCAGGTGAATTACTTGAGTCAGCAAGAATTGATGGTTGTGGTGAAATTAGAACATTCATGAATATCGCGTTACCAATCATTAAACCTGGTATTGGGGCATTAGCGATCTTTACATTCATCGCTAGCTGGAACGACTACTTCTCACAATTAATCTTCTCTAATACACCAGATATGTCTACATTACCTTTAGGGTTAGCTGCATTAGCACAAGGACAAGAGTTCTCTAATGACTATGGACTACTGATGGCAGGTGCATCATTAGCATCACTACCAATGATCATCGTGTTCATTTGTTTCCAAAATTACTTTACTCAAGGTGTTACTTTAGGAGCCGTGAAAGGATAAGCTTATGGACAAACAACAGTTATTAGAGTATCTAAAAGGAGAAATGATAGTTTCTTGCCAAGCATTACCAGGAGAAGCCTTATACAAAGAAGAAGGTGGAGTAATGTGCTTAATGGCTCAAGCTGTTAAAAATGCAGGGGTAAAAGCTATTAGGGCTCAAGGTGTTTTAGATATTAAGCAAATTAAAGAACAAACTAACTTACCTGTAATTGGTATAATAAAAAAATCATATGATGGATATGCTTCGTATATAACAGCTACAATGGATGAAGTTGATAAATTAGTTGAAGCTAATTCTGATATAATCGCTTTTGGATTGCACGAATAGAGAACGCGGAGATGGTAAAACTCCAAGCGAATTCGTAAAAGAAATTAAAGAAAAAAATATCCGAATATCTTATTAATGGCAGATATTTCTACTTTAGAAGAGGCGATAGAGGCTGAAAAAAAGCAGGAGTTGATTTTTGTAGGAACAACAATGAATGGATATACGCCATACACAGAAGATTCAAAACAATTCAATCCTGGTTTAGTTAAAGAAATCGTAGAAAATGTAAAAGTTCCGGTTATCGCGGAAGGTAAAATTCATACTCCACAACAAGCAAAGCAAGCTTTTGAAGCAGGCGCACATTGTATAGTTGTTGGTGGAGCAATAACTAGACCGCAAGAAATTGCAACAAGATTTTTAAGTGAGTTGAGATAATGAGTATAATAGTTTTATTGGCATATTGGTATACCTATAGTAAATGGTATATATTAGGATCGTGGTTTATTACACATATTTTTGAATATAGCATTTAAAAAAATTATGGCTTTTCACCATTATTAATAAATGCACTTGCATTAATAGTGTTATTCATAGGGATATACTATAAATTAATAGAAGGTCAAAGAAGTAGGCGCATCAGTGCTAAACGTATATATGCCGATAGTCTTTTCGAGCATTATCATGAATTTACTGATTTTTCACGATTAGAAAAAAATTAGATTGAAGTTAAAAAAATTAAAAATAAAGTTATTAATTAGTTTGAAGTTGAGAAATATGTTCTCAATTTTAGATTGATTAATAGCTTTTTATTTGTAGATTTAGAGTGGTTAGAAAATGTGTAATTAAATATAGTATTATTTCAGCTATATTTATAGATATAGAATTATTATCGATTAGTATGGTTTAAAGTTTAATTTTTAAAAAAATATAGAGTGAATATATTATAAGTATAGAAAAGTAATTGTCTTGCAATAGATGAAATTATGTTCATTAAATTAAAAAAACATATTAAATCGAAATAGATTTATATAAGTTAAGTAAATAAAATAAATTATCTTTTTATGATCTATATTATTTATAATTATAAGAATAATTATACTCTAAATTAAAAAAAGAAAAGAATATTATAATGTAAAAAAAGGAGATATCCATAATAACTTCTTTAAAAATAAAAATATATTTTTAAAAATAGTTGATATAAGTAGGTTGACAATATATATATATATATATATATAATAGGAACTGTATTATAATACGAAATTCACTTTTTAAATCAACAAAAATAATACAAAATTTTTAGTTATTTAAAATGTAATAAAATAAATTAAAAAGGAGAAAATACTTATGAACACAGGAGAATTTTTCAAAACAATTCAATAAAATCCAACCTATAATTGGATGTGTAATAATGGTACTTATGGCTTTATTCGCATATAAATTACATACTCCAAAGTTAATTTTCGGACTTATTGCAGGTCTTGGGTTTGGATACACATTAACACGCTCAAGATTTGGTTTCACTGGAGGAATCAAAAGAGTTTATGTGAGAGGAGAAGGGAGTTTAACGAAAGCCCTTTTAATGACGTTTGCTGCAGTAACATTGATCTCATGGAACAGTCCAATGGACAGCTAGTCTAAAAAGGCGCTATTCCAGCATTTTTAGCAAAAAATGGTGAAGCAATAATTCCTGGAACACAAAATGTTTTTATGACTAATATTGGTACAGTTATTGGCGGATTTGTTTTCGGTATAGGTATGATCATTGCTGGAGGTTGTGCTTCTGGTACATTAGCAGATTTTGGGGAAGGTGAAGGACATGCTTTAATTGCTTTTCCATTATTTGTACTAGGAACTATCCCTGACCACTATCTAAGAGAAGTAATAGATAGAAATCCAATTGGTAAAGTTGGAGTTAGAGGACATTTACCACAATACTTTGGGTATTTTGGAGCGATTGTAGTGACTCTACTAGGGCTGTTATTCTTGTATGTTTTAACTAAAAAGTATGAGAATAAGAGAAAACAAGAAGGCACATATTTAGATCCTAAATCTGATTATGAAGATTTTGAAAAAGAACTTACAGATAATTTGGATGCTAAACCTTGGGGGATAGCATTATATCATAAAGTTTTTTTGTTGAAAGATGGAGTTTTAAAACAGGAGCTTTTATTTTAGCTATAATTTCTGGATGCTATTTGCTATTTAATAATAAAGCGTGGGGTGTAACATCTGCATTTACTCATTTAGCGGTGTGGTTTTTAGGTCTATTTGGTATTCATTTTCGAGGACAAGGCATTTAATTCAGTTTATAAAGTGATTTCAAATGGTATTTTTAGCTGATGCAGGAGTGATTTTAGACATAGGGATAGTTGTAGGTGCATTTTTAGCTTTTCTTATGGCTGGAAGATTTAAATTAAATCTACAATTTAATTCTAAAAACGCAATGTTATTCGGATTAGGTGGATTACTGATGGGATTCGGTTCTCGACTTGCTAAAGGATGTAATATAGGAGCGTTGTATTCTTCATTACCCTAACTTCTCAATTTCGGGTTGGGTATTCTTAGTAGCTATTTCATTAGGAGCTGTAGCAGGACTTAAATTATTCAGAGGAAGTTCTTGTTTAGTACCACCAAGACATAGAGATAAAAATGATTTTTAAATAGTCTATAAAATAATTTTTAAAAAAATTAAAAAAATAATAATTAATCAGGAGGGCTTGTATAATGAGCAAAAAAATATTTAGTAGTAGGAGGAGTAGCTGGAGGGATGTCAACTGCTGCAAGAATTAGAAGATTGGATCCGTATGCGAATATTCAAGTTTTTCGAAAAAGGACCTCATGTTAGTTTTTTTCAAACTGCTGTTTACCATTTCACTTATCTCGGGGTTGTACCAACAGCAGATGATTTGATTTTAATGACACCGAATTACTTAAAAAGCAATATAATTTAGATGTTAAAGTATTAAGTGAAGTTGTTAAAATTAACAAAGAAGAAAAACAATTGTAATTAAAAAGTTGACACTGGGGAAGAGTACAAAGAAAGCTACGATAAATTAATCTTATCTCCGGGTGCAAGAGCGATTAGACCATCTTCAATAAAAGGTGTAGATAGAGATAACGTATTTACAGTAAAAAAATGTTGTAGATATTGATGGATTAAAAAAATATATCGATAACAATAATGTACAAGATGTAGCTGTTATTGGGGGAGGATTTATTGGTCTTGAAGTTATGGAAAGCTTAAGAGAAGTTGGTAAAAAAATGTAACTTTAGTAGAAGGCTCAGATCAAATTTTTAGCTCCAATGGACTATGATTTAGTTCAAATACTAAATAAAGAAATTCACGATAAAGGTGTAGAGTTATTATATAATGAAAAATTAGCTGAAGTTAGTGACGGTAAAGTTATTCTAGAATCTGGTAAAGAAGTTAAAGCTGGCGCTGTAGTTCTAGCAATTGGAGTTGTTCCGGAAGCAGGATTAGCGAAAGATGCAGGTCTTGACTTTGGAGAAACTGGTGGTATTTTTAGTAAATCATCATTATCAAACAAGTGATCCGAGATATTTATGCAGTAGGGGATGCTATTGAAGTTACCCACTTTATTACAAATAAAAAAGTTCGTTTAACTCTTGCTGGACCAGCTCAACGTCAAGCGCGTGCAGTGGCGGATCACTTGTATGGTAGAACATATAGAAATACAGGTGTAATCGGATCTTCTGTAGTGAAAATATTTGATTATACAGCTGCTAGCACAGGGCTTAATGAAAAAGATTGTAAAAAAATTAGGAATTGATTATGATGTTGCATATATTATTCCTAAAGATAAAGTTGGATTAATTCCATCAGCCAATCCAATTCACTTTTAAACTTATTTTTCCAAGTACCAACAGGTCAAATTTTTAGGAGCTCAATCAGTAGGTAAGGGACAGTTGAAAAACGTGTAGATGTTATTGCTGCGATGATTATGAATAGAGCGAATATTGAAGACTTAAAAGAATTAGAATTATGTTATTCTCCATATTACACAACTGCTAAAGATGCTACTAACATGGCTGCTTTAGTTGCTTGTAATTTATTAAACGGAGAATACAAACAAGTTCGCACTAGTGAAGTTAGACGTTTAGTTGAGGAAGGTGCCTATATCATCGATTCTCGTGAAAGAGTAGAATATGAAGCAGGTCACATTAAAGGTGCTGTCAATATACCACTTAGTGAGTTTAGAGATAGACTTGATGAAATTCCAACAGATCGTCCAGTATATGTACATTGCTTATCTTCACAACGAAGCTATTATATGGTAAGAGAATTGAATCTAAGAGGATATAACAATGTTGTAAATATTTCAGGGTCATTCTTAGGAATTTCTTTATACGAGTATTTCACAGATGTAACAACTGGCAGAGAACCAATTGTAACAAAATTATAGATTTAAATTACTTTAATTAATAATGAAGATCCTAGAAGTTCAGCATTTTCTGACTTCTAGGATTTTTAAAGTGTGGAGGTATTGATGAAGAAAAAAATTAGGATATTTTTGATGTGTTTTCACTAGTTATTGGATCAATAATAGGATGGGGTTCTTTTACTTTGCCTGGAAAACAGTTCTTAAGTCAATCAGGTGTGATAAATACTACATTAGGGTTATTTGTAGGTGGAGCACTAGTTATGATAATTCAAGTTGCTTATCATATCATGTTAAAAACACAATACAGAGGAAGGTGGAGAGTTTTTCATACGCTTTAAATAATTTAGGACGAGGGCACGGTTTTTATAGTAGGTTGGTCGTTGAGCCTATGTTATTTAAGTATGATACCATTAAATGCAAGTGCTTTTGTTTTTTTACTAATTAAAGTTTTATTTGGAGAAAAAAATTTAGTTTTGGATATTTATATTCTATAGCTGGATATTCTGTGTGGATAAGCGATATAATAATAATGAGTTTTATTATTATTGTATTTATGATTGTTAATATTCGAGGACTACATTTGAGTTCGTTTGTTCAAAATATTATGAGTACTTTGCTTGTAATTATAGTATTTATTTTGGTAGTATTTTGTAGGATTTAAAAAGTGATTTAAAGACTTTTGAGAGTAATTATTTAAGTAATTATGGATTTTTCTTTTAGTGAAGTTTCATCAGTAATTGCAATTGTTCCGTTTTTTTATTTGTAGGATTTGATGTAGTGCCACAGGTTGCAAAAAGAATTGAGATTTAAAGCACATAAAGCAACATTGATAACATTAGTATCAATTATATTTGGAGTTCTAATTTATTCGTTGTTGAATTTAATAGCTGGATTTAGTTTTTTTCTCCTAGTGAAGCACGAGCCACGAATTGGGCAGTAGCCGATTCTGTTATTAAAACAACAGGATACATAGGATTCTCGTTTATGCTTATAGCGTTGTGGGCTGCAATTAATGGAGGAATTAATGGTTTTATGATTGCGAGTAGTAAACTTATTGCATCGCTGTCCGATAATAAAATAATGGATAAAAAGTATAGTATAAAAAAATAAAAAAATGGAGTATACCCTTATGCAATAGTTTTTTTGTTTCTTGTATAAGTCTATTAGCCCCTTGGATAGGTAGAGAAGTAATATTATATATAGTTGATATATCTAGCGTGCTTACTGCCGTTGCATATGGATATGTGAGTTATGTAAGTTATACTTATTCTGTAAAAAAAGTCGGATAAAGTTTTTATGTTTCCTATCTTTAATAGTATCAATTGGATTTATATTGCTATTATTATGTCCTTTGTCGCCAGCCGTATTAAAAACTTCCGTCATTAGTTATATTATTAATTTGGACGTTAGTAGGGTATATTATATATAGAAAAAGAAATGTAAATAGTATGAATTTCAAAAATTATATTTTTTTCTAATTTTGAAGTTCTTTTTAGTGGGAGATTGTATAATCAAATTAGACACTAAAAAAATAAAATAAAAAAACACAGTAAAAAAATCTGCTACAATAAATTCACCACAAAAATACCAAGGAGATTTTTTTACTATGTCTAAAAACTAATTTCACAAGAAAAATACAAAAGAAAGTAAACACCTAACACTCTCAATTCGAAGAATTTCATCTAACTTGATTAAAGAAGCTGAGAAAAGCAAGAAGAAAAAAATTACCTTTCATGCCAAAACGCACTATGGCAAAAAAATACTAGGAGTATTACCTCAAACAGTACTCAATGAAATCAAAAAGAGGTACAGTTAGACCCTAAACAAAAGGTTAACAATAAAGTTAAGTACAAAGATAAATATAGTCCAATATATGGTCAATATGTATACGAAACAAATCGAATGAAAAGTCATAACAATTCTAAGTTTGATAAGGTTAAAGAGTTCTTAGAATACGCAGAAAAAAACTAATTTTTAGAAGATAAACTATCATCAGATGTAGTGATAGGATGAGCATTAGCTATGGGAATATTTACAAAAAGAAGAAGTAGTGCGTGTAAATACGCTTTATCGTTATATAGATGAAGGTAGACTTAAAGTTAAAAGTATAGATCTTAAAGAGAAAGTAGGACGAAAAACGCAAAACAAAGCCAAAAACAGAACAAAAAGATTTTAGGTATTAGTATAGATGAAAGACCAACACATATTGATAATCGTGAAGAATTTGGTCATTTTGAAATAGATATAGTTCATGGAAAAAAGGAGAAAGTACATGTTTACTAATCTTAACAGAAAGAAAAACAAGGAAAGGTATCGTAGTATTAATAGATTTCAAAAGACAGTGAGTCTGTAACATATGCATTAAACAAAAATACTGGAAGAATATCCACCAGGTATTATAAAGATTATAACAGCGGATAATGGAGCTGAATTTTTCGACTTTAGGTGAATGCTTCTTGAATGTAGTAAATGTATATTTTGCACACCCATATTCAGCCTTTGAAAGAGGTGGAAATGAGAATTTTTAATAAATTAATAAGACAGTTTATACCAAAAAGGTACGTCTATAGATGATTATAATAGACAATATGTTGAGAATATAGCAGATACAATAAAAATAATACACCTAGAAGAATACTAGGTTATCAAACAGCAAATGAAGCCTTTGATAAGGAAGTTAGAGCGATAATAAAACAATCAGCATAGAGTATAGAAAAAAACTTCCACCATTAGTCAAGGGTCACTTTGTTTAAACCCTTGACTAAGATGTCTGTTTTTTTCTACGTGCCTATTAAGCTGATTTGTTTCAAAAATGGGAGGGAAGATTTTTGGTTGTGCCCCTAAGATTTTTTTACTGAAAAAAATTTTCTGTCTAATTTGATATTGACATTTACCTCTCTTATTATATTTAGAATTAACATTATATTTTTTAAGATTGTGTAAATAAAAAAATAAAAAGCTAACTCAAAAATCCCTGAATTTTTAAAAATTTATATGAGAGTTCATAGACATAGTGGTCTATTGATATCTAAATTCGTTTTATTAAAACTTTTTAGATATATAATAAACTGTGTAGGGGTGACTCAACAAAATCTTGTGTCTCCTAAATCACGATTTTTAAATCGCATATTCTTCAAATTAATTGACAAAAAAAGAAAAGGTATGTGTTAGAATGTAGTTAAGTGAATTGGATGAATATATTCACATATAAACACGAAAAAGCAACTGAAGTTTCGGTTCAGTTGCTTTTTTTATATGTATTAGCGTACTCACTTTAGTAGGGCTAATATATATATTCATACATGAAGTGATACATGCACGTCGTGCCTAAATAGAGCTACTTCTTCTTGTTGTTTTTTATCATTTAGGAAATAAAAATATTCTATAAATAGGAGGATAACTCCTACAAATAGCCCAACAAGGATTTTGGATGAATATATCAACCATATAAACACCTCCTTCCGGGCAAGTAGCCTCACTTTTTATTATAGCACTAGAAATCTCGCAAGAAAAGATATTTTTATAACATTTAGAATTAAAATTATATTTTTTAAGATTATGTAAATAAAAGATAAAAGGTGATTCAAAAACCTCCGAATTCTAAAAAAATCATATAAAAACTCATAGACGTATTGGTTTATTGATATCTAAATTTGTTTTTATTAAAACTTTTTAGATAGCTAATAAACTGTGTGAAAGTGACTTGACAAAATCTTGCTTCTTAAAAATCACGATTTCGGAGTCATTCCTTTCCATTTAAAAACTAGTTTTCAGGTTAAATTCCAGTTTTTTATTTGAACTGGAATTTACTTTGGGAATTAATAAGTAATAATTTTTACTATATCCTTATAATATTTTACATTGCATTTTATAGATTTTTTATAATATAATGAAAGTAATAAGAGATGTCTATCCTCCTCCCCGTTGTTATTTTTTGGAGGATCGACATCTCTTTTTTGTGTTGCTATTTTATTTGTTCACTCACATTACTTACTTTTTTTCTAGAATTTCATCTAGACTGAAGTAGCCACTTTTTGAATAGATAATCTTCCTTCTATATATACTTCTACAGTTGGCGCAGAGAGAATACCACGCTGTGCTGCAATTTCGATATTTTCTTCTAATGAAATGTAGTATGCCGTGATGTCTTTGTGATCTTCTAGCCACGTAGTAATTCTGTTTTTTTATTGAGTGACATGGCATACATGTTGCTGTTCCGTATTGTATAATCGCTATGTCATTGTCACTGATAATTTTATTTAAGTTGTCATTTTTTTGTGAAGTCAATCATATTTTTATTTTTCCTTTATTTTTTGTATGAGAAGCGGTGAAGTATGCTGTTTTTTTAATATGTGTATATTATAGTTGTTTTTAAAGGAGAATGACAACTATTTTTTTAATTGTGTATATATAGACGCAAAAACTAGAATACTCTATCAATTTTTCTGAAAACTGTTGACAATAGTTTTAAAACATGATATTATTTTTATAACGTAAATAGATAAGTATTGTAAAAAAGATAGCGATGACTAATTTAAAAGGTAGCATCGCCGAAGTGATTTATTTCACTGGGGTTATGTCGAATAGGCATAGCACTGTCATTAGAAAATGCCCATTTTCTTCATGGTGAGCTTTTTATAATAAGGGCAAGAGGAATGGGATAGAATTATAAGCTAGACTACAAGGACCTTTTTGTTCTTGTAGTCTATTTTTTTATAACTTATTTTGAAGGAGAAAGTGATGAGATTATTTGATGGTATGACGGTAGAAAATGGAGAACTGAATATTTCGAAAGTTGGAGTGAGTGAGTTAAAAGCTCAATATGGTACACCGCTTTTATGTTTATGACGAGAATATGTTAGTGAATCAATGTAGAACTTTTTATTAGTAATTTCAAAAGTTCTAGATTTAATACAGAAGTTCTTTTCGCATCGAAAGCATTTTAGTTGTTTAGAGGTGTTGAGAATCGCCGGTAGAGAGGGCTTAGGGGTTGATGTTGTTTCACTTGGAGAAATTCATACAGCATATAAAGCAGGATATGATATGAGACGAGCTTATTTCCACGGAAATAATAAAACTCGTGAGGAACTACAATATGCACTAGAAGTTGGGGTAGGAACTATCGTTGTAGATAATGACTATGAATATGAAAATGATTAATGAAATTGTAAGAGAGAGTGGAAATACTGTAGATGTATTACTGAGAATTAATACAGGTATTGATGCTCATACTCATGAATATATCAAAACTGCAAAAGATGACTCGAAAATTTGGTTATTCAGTATATGATGAAACAATTTATGATTTAATCGCAGATATTAATAATCAAAGCAATCTTAACTTTGTAGGATTCCACTCACACATCGGATCACAAATTTTTGAGAAAACTTCATTTTTTGAAGCTGTAAAAGTGGTAATGGAATTTACGAAAAAAAGTTCAAGAAAGATTAGGTTTAACTATAGGTGTTCTTAACCTAGGTGGAGGTTTCGGAGTTTATTATACTGAAGAAGATAGACCTTTTGAACTTGCTGAATTTTTAAGAGAGTACATTGAAGTGGTTGAACGCGAAAGTGATAATTTTGGCTTAGATTTAACTAAGGTAGTCATCGAGCCTGGTAGAAGTTTAACATGTAATGCTGGTAGTACATTATACAGTGTTGGTGGAGTTAAGAAAACTTTTGCCGGTCGTGAATATGTGTTTGTTGATGGTGGAATGGCAGATAATCCTCGTTATGCACTGTATAAAGCAAAATACGAGGCGATGTTAGCCAACAAGATGAACGAACAAGCTAATACAACTTATACAGTTGCTGGTAAATGTTGTGAGTCTGGAGATATGTTAGTAATGGATGCGAAATTACCTAAAGCTGAGCAAGGTGACTTACTCTTAGTATCATCAACAGGAGCGTATAACTACAGTATGAGTAGCAATTACAATAGATTACCGAAATTACCCGTAGTATTTGTAAAAGACGGAACTAGCCGTTTAGTAGTTAAAGGTGAGACTTTAGAAGATTTAATTAGACAAGATATTTAATTTTAAAACAATAATAAAAAAAGCATTATTAAAAAAATATAAAAATAACATAGATACAAGGAGAACAAGATTATGACAATTTATACAGGAAGCGGAGTAGCAATAGTAACACCATTTTTTTGAGGATGGAAGTGTAGATTATGAGACATTTGGAGAGTTAATCGAATTCCAAATTAGTGAGGGAACAGATGCGATTATCGTAGCAGGAACTACTGGGGAGAGCTCAACTATGCCTGACGATGAGCAAGTAGCGGTAATTAAATTCGCTATTGATAGAGTAGCAGGGCGTGTCCCAGTTATCGCAGGAAGTGGAGTTAACGACACAGCCCACTCAATTAGATTAAGTCAAGAGATTGAAAAATTAGGACCAGATGCATTATTAGTAGTAACACCATACTACATCAAAACTAGCCAACAAGGTTTAATCGAACACTTTGAAGCAATTGCTAATAGTGTTGATTTACCAATCGTACTTTACAATGTACCAGGAAGAACTGGACAAGTTATGGCGCCTGAGACTATTTTACACTTATCTCAGCATAAAAATATCGTAGCGTATAAAGATGCTGTAGGGGATATCGCTCATACTTTAGCAGTTAGAAACTTAGTGGGGGATAAAATTGATATTTACTCAGGAAATGATGACATCAATGTACCGATTATTTTAGCTGGTGGTAAAGGGACGATCTCTGTTTTAGCCAACGTTTATCCAAAAGCCACGCACTTAATGTGTAAATATGCTTTTAGAAAGACAAGTGGATAAAGCATTCGATCTTCAACTTAAATATTTAGACTTCATCCACATGTTATTCGCAGAGCCAAATCCAATGCCGGTTAAAAAATGTGTAGAATTAATCGGGAAATCAGCTTGTCACTACCGTCTACCAATGACGCATGTTGCACCAACATTAGCGACAAGACTAGAGCAAGAAATCGCAAGACTTAATTCATTACAAGGAGAGTAAAAATGAGAGTTTTATTAAGTGGTTATAATGGAACGATGGGACAAGTTCTAAAAAAACTATATTCAAGATAGTACTGATTTAGAAATCGTTGCAGGTGTAGGTCGTGAATTATTAGAAGAGAAATTTCCTACTTATACTTCATATGAAGGTTTAGAGAAGATTGCTGATGTGATTATTGATTTTTCTCATCATGCTGGTACTACTGAACTAGTGGAGTACGCTAAACGTACAGCAACAAAAAGTCGTAATAGCTACAACCGGTCATACTGCTGAAGAATTAGAATTAATCGATGAATTAGCGACTCATGTCGGAGTAGTTTATGCAGGAAATTACAGCTTAGGAGTAAATGTTTTAGTAGAATTAGTGAAAAAAGCTAGTGAATTGTTACTAGGATATGATATAGAAGTTATTGAAAAGCACCATAATAAAAAAGTAGACGCACCTAGTGGAACTGCAAAAATGTTAGTGGATGCGGTTAAAGATGTAGAAGATTATAATAGAGTCTATGGTCGTCACGGAGATATGAAACGCCAAGAAAAAGAGATTGGAATTCATGCAGTTCGTGGTGGAACTATAGTAGGTGAACATGAAGTTATTTTTGCTGGAGAAGATGAGGTAATCGAGATTAAACATACAGCTCTAAGTAAAAAAATGTTCGCAAAAGGATCTGTTACAGCAGCACAGTGGCTTAACGGTATAGAAGAACCTAGGTTATATTCTATGAAAGATGTACTAGGTATAGAATAATAAAGTCAGTAGAGAATAATAAGGTTAGTATAAGATAATAAAGTTTGGAGCGATTCAAGTGATTTTGTGAAAATAATATTTTTGAGTCGTCTCCATGTAGGAGTGACTCAAAAATTGTGATTCCGAAGAATCGAGATTTGTCGAGTCATTTCCTGCAGTGGTTTGGTATTGCCATTTAAATTTTAAATGATAGAAATACTATAATAAAGTTAGATTGACATATGTAAAAAAATTAGATATAAAATAGAAAAAAAATCATATAGATAATAGGAGAAAGAAATGAAATCAACAGAAGAGATTATTAAATTTATAGCGACATCTAAAAAGAAAACACCGGTTAAAGTTTACGTTAATTTTAATGCTGAAGTAGAATTTCCAGAAACTTTAGAAGTTTATGGTGAAGGAAACTCAAAAGTTATTTTTGCAGATTTTGCTGATTGGGTGGAATTTTTATGAAGCTAATAAAGCTGTGGTAGTAAATCACCGTGTAGAAAATGATCGCCGTAATAGTGGTGTGCCGATGATTGATTTAACTCAGTTTAATGCTCGTATTGAACCAGGATGTTCGATTCGTGAACACGTTAGTATCGGAGATAATGCGGTTATCATGATGGGTGCTGTTATTAATATCGGGGCTAAAATCGGAAAAAACACTATGATCGATATGAATGCTATTTTAGGTGGACGAGCTGAAGTTGGAGAAAATTCTCACGTTGGTGCTGGGTCTGTGTTATCAGGTGTTATTGAACCAGCTAATGCTACACCAGTTCGTGTAGGTAACAATGTTCTTATCGGGGCTAATGCTGTTATCTTAGAAGGTGTGCAAATCGGAGACAATGCTGTTGTTGCAGCTGGAAGTGTAGTAACAAAAGATGTAGCTAGTGGCGATGTTGTAGCGGGAGTACCTGCGCGAGTAATTAAAACACGTAGTGAAGTTGCAGAAGAAAAAGTTGATATTATCGCAGAATTAAGAAACTTATAATAAAGTAGGTAAAGAAGATGAAAGTAATTACTGAAGAGAATTTGACATCATGGCGTAGACATCTGCACCAAAATCCAGAGTTATCTTTGGAAGAGTATAAAACTAAAGAGTTTATCGCAAGCGTTTTAACAGAGCATGGTATTGAGTATCAACAGACGCTAGAGACTGGCTTAGTAGTGATTTTTAAAGCAAGCATAGAAACTAAGGACACGATTTTATTCAGAGCGGATATTGATGCATTACCGATTTCAGAAGAAAATGATATTGATTTTTAAATCTAATAATGATGGTGTGATGCATGCTTGTGGTCATGATGGACATACTACTATGCTTTTTAGGAAGTGTTATTGAAGCGGCTGATTATTATAAAAAAATAATGATACGAAGGTGAATAGTGTCTTTGTATTTCAACCTGCTGAAGAAACTTTCGGTGGTGGGAATTTATTAATCAATGATTTTGATTTTTCACCTTATAATATTTTAGCAAGTTACGCATTACATATGAATCCAGATTATCCAGAAGGTCATATTATTTCTAAACCAAAAAGAAATTATGGCTAGTGCTAATGAATATAGAATTTATATTAAAGGGCGTGCAGCTCACGTTGGTCTAAAAAATACTGGAATCGATGCTCTTAACGTGGCTACAATGTTCTTCCAAGAGATGCTAAAACTTAATGCGTTGCATACAAAAGCTCGTAATACTAATATTATTCATATTGGTAAAATGTACGGTGGAGATGCGATGAATGTCGTTGCGGAAAATGCATATTTAGAAGGAACGATTAGAACGTACAGTATGGAAGATTTAGCGACGATTAAAACTGCGATTGAAAATACGCGTGTAGGGTTTGAGTATTTTACTGGTGCAAGTATCCGCGTTGATTTTGCTGAAGGATATCCTGCGGTAATTAATGATGAAGTTCCTTATCAAGTAATGAAAGAAGTTATAGAAAAAGAAAGTATTGACTATATTGAGTTAGAAGAAGCATATCTGTACGGAGAAGATTTTTCATTCTTTAGTAGATTATCTCCTATAAACTATAGTTTTTTAGGTTTAAGAAACGAAGAGAAAAACTATGTTTCAGGATTACATACACCAACTTTCAACTTCGATGAAAAAAAATACTAAAAAGTAGGGGTTCAATATTACCTTGGTATCTTAAAATATTATAACGAATAAATCTTGTTGATTTTTTGAGTAAAAAGTAGGGGGGTGACTCGATAACATTGATTTTATGGAATCAGGAGTTTTTGAGTTGCCCTCATTTATTAAAAGAAAGGATCTTTTATGGCAACAATTGAGTTAAATTACAATAATATACGCCAAAAATGCTATTAATTTAAAAACAGTATGCTCAGGATATAATTGCTGTGGTTAAAAAAATAATGCGTATAATTTAGATTTAAGAGAATGTGAAAAAGTATATTCAGAAGCAGGAATCAATTATTTTGCAAACGACGAAAGAAGAGGAGTGTAAAGTAATAAGGGAAACTTTAGGAACAGGTACTAATATTTTTCTTGTTAAATCCTACGTATAATTTTGACTTAGCAAGAGAGTACAATGTCGAGATAAATATAGCAAGTCTTGAATATTTAAAAAGAAAATCTTGATAATGTGAGAGATTTAACGTTACAGCTAGAATTTGCTGGAAGTATGAGACGTGCTGGAGCGAAAAAAATCTTGAAGAAGTATTAGAAATTATCGATTTTTTTGTAAAAAAATAAATTAAAATTAAAAAGGATTTTGGTCACATTTTTTTCTTTTGCTGATGAGTTTGATGGTTTTTATGAAAAAAAGAAAAAGAATTGGTCTTGAAAGTTCTTGAAGAAGCACAGAAAAAAATTATGATTTTGAAGTAGTTCATTTGCAAAATAGTGCTTCATTTTTTACGTGATGGTGCATTTGAGAAAAACAACGCATCAGAGATTAGGAATAATTCTTTATGGTGCGATGCCTTATAATGTGAAGGAAAATCCAGTAGCACTTAAAAATCTAGTTATAAAAAAATCCAATTACTGTCTATGGTGAAATAATCAATATAGTAACTTTGAGTAAAGGAGAGTGTATAGGGTATTGTAATTCTTATATAGCTGATACTGATAAAAAAAGGTGGGGATTGCTAATATTGGTTATGGGGATGGAATACTACGAGATAGATTAAAAGGAAAAAAACTTGTATAATCAAAGGCAAAAGAGAAATATTTACTCAACGATGATGAGTCATTTAGTTGTTGAAATAGATGAAGAGAATTGTATCGGAGATAGGGTTTATATTTATGATGATAAGCAACAACTTCATGATTATACTAAATATTTTTGGTCCAAATTCTGTACAACTTGCAGCTTTTAAATTATGATAGTTTAATAGTAAAAAAATATATTAAAAGTGTTAGTGAGTGCTTCAAAAAAATCGATTTCTTCGAATTTTCGATTTTTTTGAGGCAATCTTATTTTTTTATTTTTACAAATATAAATAAAGAAGCAACTCAGGGGATTCCATGTGTTGCTTCTTTTTAAAAAAAGGAAAAATTTAAAATGAATTTAAATTAACATATTAACCTAAATACTTTTTCTTGAGATACTTATTTATCTTGTTCTTCTTGGAATTTTTTTAGCAATAGTTGCTTCAAAATCCGCAGGGATAGAAGCTTGTTTAATGATGATTACGTCAGATTTAGCATATCTAACGATACCTTCAGACACTGATCCCATAAGCATACGTTTGAATCCAGTTAAACCCGGAAGAACCACACACTACAAGGTCGATACCTTTTTTTCATCTACGATATCTTCACTAAGAACAATTTTTGGAATACCTTGTTCAACGATACCGAACACTTTAGTAAGACCATCTTTTTTTAGCAGATTCAACATAGCTATCAACTAATTCTTTAGTACGTTTGTAGAATGAGTTGAAAAATATATGGATCTGATAAACCGAAGTTGCGATTGTCGCATCAATTACAGAAGCGATATATAATTCTGCATCTTCATTTCTCTGAGCAATAGCTACAGCATTTTTTTAAATGCCCACTCAGCTTGTTTAGAACCGTCAACTGCGACTAAAAATTTTTAGAATATTTGTTTTTCCATAATAAAAACCTCCGACTTCTATGTCTTTACTTATATTATAACACATTTACAAAAAAAGTAAACGTTATTTTTATAAAAAAAGTCGCATTAATTTTTATTTTTATGAAAATAAAGGAAAACCTATAGGTAGATACTATATAGCTCTTTTCCTATAGGTTTAAATGATTTTATTTTTCTATTCTTTTCTTTTTTTATTTTCATGAATATATATTACACGTTTTCATCAATTACAGTAATAGTTCTTTTACGTTTATGTTCTTTATTATCAATTGTCACTCTATATACTAATTCATAAGTTCCTGGTTTAGAAGTATCAACTTCTCCTTCGATAATCAGATCATCAAGATATGATTGTCCAGCTTTACGTGCAATGACTCCTTCGGAACTAATATCTATTTGTTCACCAACTTTAATTGTGGCATTTTCAGGAATGATAAAGTAGAAAGTACGTTCAAGACGACGTTCAAGACGCTTTTCTGTATTTTTCTTCATCTTCGGCACTCATACGATCTCGAAGTTTTTCATCTACTAAAGGCATTAATTCTACCTCAGTATCAGCAATACAGATTCTACTATTTACTAGCGTGAATGTTTGAGTTCGTCCAGGCTCACAGTAAGATTGACATCCTATGATAAATTCAGCATTTGGAGCTTTCTTTTTTAATTTTGGAATTAAAGTTTTAAGATTAACACCAAGGCAATCATCACATAATCTAAATGTTACTTTATCTTCAGTAACAATATTTTTTTATCATTTTGAGTCATATTGTATCCTTTCATAATTTATTTATTTGAAACTAAAAATTTATTATATCATATAATTATAATAAATAAAAATTTTTTTAATACATTTTTAAATAGAAATGTTTTTTTAGCTTTTTTTCTTTATAGCAAAAATTTATTATGAATAGTGATATAAATAATATAAAAATGTGTATTATTATTGTTGTAACAAGGCTTATAAAGAACTCTTCCGGAACCATTTTAATTAGATTTGATTCATCAGGGCTTAATAACCACAGGTCATTAGAAAAATAGAACTTGATGAAATTTAATCCGAAAAGAATTAAAATTGTACGAGATGATACAAGCAAGACTACCAATAACGATAAAGAAAAGAAAGTAATACTTTATTGAATGTTTTAGTGATATAATTTATTGTGTTTTTTTCCACAAATAATAATTAATAATATAGTAGAAATAATGAATATTATAATAAACATAAGCATAACCTTATAACTTACATTGTACAGAACTCTGACGTCTTCCATATGTAGAATATCTTTTTGAAGAATACCAATTTGAATTTAGTTCTGTTTTTATTATTAAGATAGTCTAAAAGATTAACTGTATTTTTGTATTAAATTATTGTATGTAGTGTCAATATTAGGAGCTAAATTTTCCTTTTGATAGAAGTTTTTATAAAAGTTTAAATTAAAACAATTGTAAAATATTATAGAAAGAATTGCACTAATAAATAGTGAAAAAAATTTTCAATAACAATAAGAAATTGTACTATGTATTTTTTTCATTTAAGTACCTCCACACAACATTATAACATATAAATATTCAGGAAGGAATATGGGCTGTCTCAAATCGGGTTTACATATTTACACAAATTAACAAAAAAAGAGGGAATTATAAAAGTTTTTTTGAGTAAAAAAAGTTTAATATTTACATGAATTATGGTAAAATGTATACATATAGTTATTTACTTTTGGGGGAAATCATGAATAAGTTTTTTTAAGATCTATTTAGAGTTAAGAGAAAAAAATAGAAAATAGGGCAATATAGGTCTAACTCACTTTTTACCAAGTGAAAATGAACTCGCAAAAGAATACGATGTTTCTAGGGAAACTATAAGGAAGGCGTTGTTATTATTATTAGAAAATGGATATATCCATAAAATACAAGGTAAGGGATCTATCGTTCTTGATGTGAATAGATATCGTATACCGGTAACAGGGCTTTTAAGTTTTAAGGAACGCAGACAATTCCAAGATGTTGATGCTATTACTAAAGTAGTGGTCAACGAAGAAGTCGAAGCACCGGACTTTTTGGTGAGACTTGGGCTTGTAAAAAAAGGTGAAAAAGCTAATTTATCTTGTTCGCCAAAAGAATAGTTGATGGTGAAGCTGTAATCTTAGATAAAGATTATATTAGAAAAAAACTGTAATTGATAGTTTACCTACCAATCGTGTAGAAGAATCATTATACGAGTACTTGGAAAAAGATTTAGGAATCAAAATCTCTTATGGAAATAAAGACTTCAAAAATCGAACCAGTCAGCGAAGAAGATTTGACATATATTGATTTAAATGGACATAAACATATTGCTGTATTGAGAAGTGATGTATACACAGAAGGAACAGATTTTTCTTCACTATACAGAAAGTCGACATAGAGTTGACAAATTCCGTTTTTTTCTGAATTTGCTAGAAGAAGAGGAAGTAAATTAATTTAATAATTATTATAGAAAAGAACTTTGGACAAATGAATTTTTGTTTGAAGTTTTTTTCTATAAAAATTCCGTTAAATAATTGTTTAAAAAAATTTTTTTCGTATGGGATTTTAATTATTTATCTGTTTATTACTTGATAACAAACTTCGTAAATATTAAATAAGTATAGAAATTCCGAAAAAAAGAATGTAAACCTTTTTCACGTGTAAAAAAATAACCATTGAAAAAAATAACTAAATAGAGTGTATAATTAATATAACTTATTGAATTTCCGGGAAATAATCCTCGGAAATATTTCTTGGAGTGTGAGGAAAAATGAAGATAATTGTATTCTCATTGACTGGGAATTGTATGCGATTTGTAAATATGTAAAATCCCTGAAGAGGATGTTATAGATTTGTGGGATATAGATTACAAAGTTGATTTTGACTACATTTTAATAACGCCAACTATAGGATTTGGGAAAGTTCCGGAAGATGTAGAAGCGTTTTTTTGGAACTAAATCATAAATATCTAAAGGGTGTAGTTGGTAGCGGTAATAAAAAAACTGGGGAAATAGATTTGCTAAGGCTTCAGAGACTATTAGCGAGAAGTATAATGTGCCATTACTTATGAAGATTGAATTGCACGGGAATACAAAAGACTTAATAAAATTTAAAAAAATATATTTGGAGAGTGTAGAGAATGGAGAAATTTAATCACATTGAACTAAATAATGAAGTAACTAAAAGAGGTGACAATGGCTTTTTTTAAATTAGAAAAAGGATATAGAGGCTATTGAAGAATTTCTTCGTGAAGTAGACTTTCGTACTGTTAAATTTAGTTCAGAAATGAAGAGACTAAGATACTTAGTAGAGGAGAATTTTTACTACAATATCTTTGAAAAGTATATTGAAGATGAGATTTTTGGAATGTTTAGAGCTTGCTTCTAACTTTAAGTTTGAATTTAAAAAGTTACATGGCTGCAAGTAAATTCTATAAAGACTATGCATTAAAAAAACTAATGACAAAAACGATATCTAGAAAACTTTAATCAACATGTATTTATTGTAGCGATGTATTTAGGGGATGGTGATGTAGAATTAGCTAAGGAACTTATGATTTCTATGCTTGAACAAAGATTGCAACCTGCAACACCAACATTTTTAAATTCAGGAAGAAGTCGTCGTGGTGAGTTAGTATCATGTTTCTTATTAGAAGTCGGTGATTCACTTAACTCAATCAACTACATCGACTCAACTGCTAAGCAACTTTCAAAAATTGGTGGTGGGGTTGCGATAAACCTATCGAAATTACGTGCACGTGGTGAGAGTATTAAAGGTATTAAAGGGGTAGCTAAAGGTGTTATTCCTGTTGCTAAGTCTTTGGAACAAGGCTTTGCGTATGCTGATCAACTTGGGCAACGTCCAGGTGCTGGTGCGGTATACTTAAATATATTCCACTATGATGTGCTAGAATTTTTAGATACGAAAAAAGTCAATGCCGATGAAGAATTACGTCTTCCAACGATTTCTACAGGTGTTATCGTACCGTCATTATTCTTCGATTTAGCTCGTGAAAATAAGGACTTCTACATGTTCGGACCTCATTCTATCTATGAAGAATATGGTTTAGTGTTAGACGATATTGATATAGCTAAATACTATGATGAATTTGTAGCTAATGAAAATATTATGAAGCGTAAATTCGATGCTCGTGATATGCTTAACCTAATTGCTCAAACACAACTACAATCAGGGTATCCATACTTAATGTTTAAAGATAATGCTAATAAAAAAATCACGCACTTCGTGAAATTGGACAAGTTAAGATGAGTAACTTATGTACTGAGATTTTTCCAATTACAAGAAACTTCAGTAATTAAAGATTATGGTGAAGGAGATATTATTAAGCGTGATATTTCTTGTAACTTAGCTTCATTAAATATTGTAAACGTAATGGAAAGCAAGAAAAATTAAAGAATCAATTTATTCGGTATGGATTCACTAACATTTGTAAGTAATTCTACTAAGATTAAGAATGCTCCTGGGGTTGTAAAAAGCTAATGATGAGTTCCACTCTGTTGGACTTGGAGCGATGAACTTAAATGGATATTTAGCTAAAAATTGTATAGCTTATGAAAGTGAAGAAGCGAAAGATTTTGCGAACGTCTTCTTTATGATGATGAACTACTATACATTAGAACGTTCAATGCAAATCGCTAAAAAACGCAATGAAACATTTAAAGACTTTGAAAAATCGGATTATTATAATGGTAGTTACTTTACTAAATATATTGAAAATGACTATTTACCAGTAACAGATAAAGTAAAAGACTTATTTGAAGGAATTTATATCCCAACAAAAAGATGATTGGAGAAGTCTAAAAAAATAGAGTAAAAGAAAATGGTCTATATCATGCTTATAGAATGGCTATAGCACCAACACAAAGTATTTCTTATGTTCAAAACTCAACATCAAGCGTACTGCCAATTGTTGATAAAATTGAACGTAGAAGTTATGGGAATGCTGAAACATTTTATCCAATGCCATACTTAAGTCCAAAAACTCAATGGTACTATAAATCAGCATTTACTATAGATCAAATGAAACTTATTGACCTAATGGCAGTTATTCAAGAACACGTAGACCAAGGTATTTCTGTGATTTTATTCGTAAATTCTGATATAACAACAAGAGAACTTGCTAGATATTATATTTACGCACATTACAAAGGATTGAAATCACTATATTACACAAGAAACAAACTACTTTCTGTAGAAGAATGTACGTCTTGTTCTATATAGAAAAGAGAGGATAAATTACTAATTATGAAAGCAGTAAACTGGAATAAACAAGATGACTTAACATTTATGTATTGGCGTCAAAATATTGCTCAATTTTGGGTTGATACTGAGTTTAAAGTATCAAAAGATATCAAGAGCTGGAACGAAGATTTAAATGATAAAGAACGTGAGGCTTATAAGAAAGTATTAGCTGGTTTAACTGGTCTTGATACTCAGCAAGGTGATAAAGGTATGCCTCTTGTATCTCTACATACAGAAGATATGAGAAAACAAGCTGTATACAGCTTTATGGGGATGATGGAGCAGATTCACGCAAAAAGTTATTCAACGATATTCACGTCTTTAATCCCTTCACAAGAAACAGATTACTTATTAGATGAATGGGTTCCTAGTAATCCGAACTTCAATATAAAGCGAAATTAATTGAAGACTACTACATGAAACTATTCAAGCCAGAAGTTTCTAAATATGACTTATATATGGCTCGTGTTGCTTCAGTATTCTTAGAAAGTTACATTTTTTATAGTGGATTCTTCTACCCATTATATTTAGCTGGACAAGGAAAGGTAACGACATCTGGAGAGGTTATTCGTAAAATCTTATTAGACGAAACTATTCATGGAAGTTTTACAGGATTTGATGCTCAAGAATTATTCAAAAACTCTTACTCCGGAGGAGCAAGAACGTGCTGAAAAAAAGAAATGTATAAACTGTTATTAGATTTATATGAAAATGAATTAGTATATACTAAAAGACATATATAGCGAAATAGGGTTATATGAAGAAGTGAAAGATTATGTTGAGTATAATGCAAAACCGTGCTTTAGCTAACTTAGGATACCCAGGGTACTTTGAAGATAAAGAGATTAACCCAATTATTGAAAAATGCGATGAATACAAATACTAAAAACCATGACTTCTTTAGTGTTAAAGGTGATGGATATGTAGTAAGTATGAATGTAGAATCGATTGAAGATGAGGACTTCATTTTTGAGTAGGTAAAAAAATCATGAAAATATTATTAGTAAGACATGGTGAGACAGATTATAATAAAAAAATAGATTGATTCAAGGGCATAGTGATATTGAATTAAATGAAACTGGAAGAAATCAAGCAATAGAAGCAGGAAAAACTAACTGAACATAATATAGATTATGCTTTTTAGTAGTCCTTTAAAAAGAGCGGTAGAGACAGCGAGACTTATGCTTGATAACTCTAATAATAATCAAAAATATTTCCAAAGAGATAATTACTGATGAACGTTTAATCGAAAAAAATTCTTTTGGGGATTTTGAGGGAAAACATTTGAAGAGTATTTTTTTCTGCATTAGAAGTTCAAAGTGGTTTAGAGTCTATTGAAAAAGATGAAGACGTCTATGAAAGAGCTAGTTCATTCTTTAATGAACAATATTTAGAGACATAAAGATGAAACAATTTTTGGTAGTTTGTCATGGAGCATTAATTCGTATATTCTTACGCACATTAGGATTATATCCCGAATCAAATATGTTAATTAACAATACTGCATTAAACGTAGTACACTATGATGGACAAGAATTTATATTAGAGAAATTTAATATTTAGATAGCTAGGAACGACTCAAAATTCTGATTTTGAAGAAATCATTTTCAAGAGTTGTTCCCTAATTTTTTAAATAAAGGAGATGGAAATATGCGTATAATTTTAGCAAGACATGGAGAAACTGATTATAATAAAAAAATAAAATGGTTCAAGGTCATACTGACATACCGCTAAATGAAGAAGGGATTTGTCAGGGGATAGCAGCAGGTAAAAAAATTGAAGGTTATGATATTGATATAGCATATAGTAGTACTTTAGGAAGAGCGTACGATACGGCAAGATATATGCTAGATAATTCAAATAGTGAAGATAATAAGAAATTAGAAGTAATTAAAGATAAAAGATTAATAGAGAAGTCATACGGTGAGTATGAAGGAGTTTCTTTTGCCGAGTATGGTGCTGGTCTTAAGGCAGGAGAAACAAGAGGAATGGAATCAGATTCAGAAGCGGCTGATAGGGTAGAAGCATTCTTTAAAGAAAAAAACACGAAGAATATCCAGAAAAAGACAATGTTGTACTGTTTGTCATGGTGGCTTAATTCGTTCATTCTTAACTCAAAAGGGTATTAAAGAGGTAGGACGCGGAGTAATTGTAAATACTTCTGTTAGTGTTCTTGACTATGATGGAGAAAAGTTTGAACTTATAGAGTTTAATAAATAAAATCCATGATACTATTTTTGTTTTAAAAACAAGTATAATTTAGAGATTATTTTTTTAAAGATTGTTCTTTATGGAAGAGTGATTATTAAAAAAGTAGTCTTTGTTTTTTTATTAAGAAACATACTATATTTTTTTATTTTATACTTATTAATTCAATTTGTTTTAATGTTACAATATATATATATATCATTATTTTACCTTTTTTTCTTAAATTAGTAAATAATTGATTTAGTTGGTGGAGTAGTGTATAATTGTGGTTAGAATAAGTTTTGGAAAAAAAGGAGTGATATTGTGAAATCTAATGGAAATATTTTTACTGGAAAAAAATCTAATAGATTTAGTATTAAAAAAATTTAAGGTAGGAGTAGTGTCTGTATTAGTTGGTTCTGCATTCTTTGTTGCTGGAGGAGCGGCTTTAGCGAATGGCTCAGTGAATAATACAAGTTCTCCAACCCCTGGGAGTTTCAACCCCTTCAACTTCAACAGAAGGTAATGGAAATGGTGCATCAGGAGCAACATCAGGAAATGGTAGTGCTGTATCAACGACAGAAGCAAACTATGATGGTAAAGTAAATCTTATTGGTCAATGGACAGGTGAATCACACGAAAAGAAAGATACTGAAGGTACATATAAGAATGCTACAGATAAATTAGGTAAGCCTTTGCAAAAATCCCGGTTTATTCCGTGGTGCTGCAAAAAAACTTTTCTTGGTTGGTCTGATAAGCCACCAGTAAATGGGAAAATAGCGGATGGAGCGAGATTGTTTTCTCCGGAAGATACTGTGGCAACAGCCTTTTTCAAATGGTTTGACAGCTGACTCAAAGTTGTATGGAGTATATGCCAGTTTAAATGACCAAGATAAGCCTTTTCCCAGGAGATCAAATTGGTATGGGGCTTTGCTATTATTAAAGGAATGGAAAAATTTGCCATTAACGATAATAAGGTTAATATTGAAACGAATGTAAAAATCAGAAGAAGTATTACCAAATACCAAGCTAAATAAAGAAACAGAAGATAAAGAAAAAAATACACGTCGTATCATTGATGAGTATAAAGCAGAGAATAATAATACAACAAAAAGTGAATGAAGTAGTTCTAAAAAGCTGATTTTGAAATGGATAAAACTACAGCGATGACTGTGTATAGAAATCCTCATGTAGGATATGTTGGTCCTGTTCTATCAAACACATACAAAAGATAATAACTTTGAATTAGATGAAAATAGAAAGACATACACATATGTCGACTTGAATGTGAATTTAGACAAGGACTTAACCATTCAGAAAAAAATTATTCGTAGAATTTAATGGTTATTCATGGAGACCTTTGTATGTGCTTGGAATTAAGGAAGACGGAACAAAAGGAATTCTAAACGTTTATTCAAAAAGATGGAACAAATTTAGGAAATACAAAAAGATAGCTTTTAATTCATTAGTTAGTAATTCGGATCCTAGAGTTACATTTGGTGTGGAAACTAAAGGTTACAATAATTTAACATTTAGGATGATTCTTAGAAATGATAGTAATGGGCGTAATGAGAGGATAGCTGAAAGTGTTGTAAAACCCGGATGAAGGAAAAATCTATTGCTGAAAACAATTATGCGCAATATGACACTTGAGATCCCTTACATCAACAGAACTTAAAACCTTATTCCCTAATAAGAGTGAAACAGAAATAAATGAGTTAGTTATTCGTATCAAGCAAGAAAAAGCAAAAGAGTTAGCAGATACAAATGGAAAAACCGTTTTAAAAAGTTACAGGATCTGTTGAGGGAATGTTCATCCAAATGCAGGTAGAATAGGTAGAGGGCTTTTTAGTTTTAATTCTGCTACAAATTTACCTATTAACAAAGTTAATGCTAATATTTTTAGAGTTAGGTTATGTTACATTTTATAATGTATCTTATAAATTCAAGAGTGGAACAGAAGGTAAGGCACTGCCGAAAGCGATAGAAGGATATAAGCCAGCAGACCAAAATCGCTATGAAAATCAAGCAGATGTAAATGCAACTAACCCAACAACTACAGAATACGTAGATGCCGCAAAATGATGGTAAATGGGTATTCAAGAGTTATGATGCAACAACAAAAACAAGTAAATAAAGCAGATGTAGAGTTCATAGGAACATGGGAATTTGTAGCGAATAAATATGGTGTAACTTACAAATTCGTAAGTGGAACGCCAGGTAAAAACATTACCACAAGTAATTGAAGGATATAAACCATCGGACTCAAATCGCTATGAAAATCAAGCGAATGTAAACACAATTCAACCAACAACTACAGAGTACGTAGATGCTGAAAATGATGGAAAATGGGTTTTCAAGAGTTATGATGCAGCTGAGAAACAAGTAAACAAAAGCAGATGTAGAGTTCATAGGAACATGGGAATTTACAGCGAATAAATATGGTGTAACTTATAAGTTCGTAAGTGGAACGCCAGGTAAAACATTACCACAAGTAATCGAAGGCTATAAACCAACAGACCAAAAATCGCTATGAAAATAAAGCAAATGTAAATACAATTCAACCAACAACTACAGAGTACGTAGATGCTGAAAATGATGGAAAAATGGGTATTCAAGAATTACGATGCAGAAAATAAAAAAAGTGGATAAAGCAGATGTAGAGTTCATAGGAACATGGGAATTTACAGCGAATAACTATGGCGTAACTTATAAGTTCGTAAGTGGAACGCCAGGTAAAACACTACCACAAGCAATCGAAGGCTATAAACCAACAGACCAAAAATCGCTATGAAAAATAAAGCGAATGTAAACACAATTCAACCAACAACTACAGAACACGTAGATGCTGAAAATGATGGAAAAATGGGTATTCAAGAATTATGATGCAGAAAAATAAAAAAAGTGGATAAAGCAGATGTTGAATTCATAGGGAAATGGGAATTTACAGCGAATAAATATGGTGTAAATTATAAATTCGTAAGTGGAACAGAAGGAAAAGAACTACCGAATAAGATAACCGAGTTAACTCCTACGGATAAAAAAAGAGTATATTAATGGAACTGAAGTTAAAAGCAGAATCTCCATCAACAACAGATGTGAAGGAAGGAAAAGGAAGCTGGGTATTTAAAGGTTATAAAGAAGATAACAAAGTAATCAATAAAGAAAAACATTGAGTTTTTAGGTGTTTGGGAATATGTGGAGCCAAAACCAGAGCCAAAACCGGAGCCTAAGTCAGAACCTACACCAGAGATACAATCTAAAAAGACCGACGTATTGCCAAATACTGGTGAAAAACAGTCTAATGTAGAAATTTTTGGTATGTTGTTAGGAGCAGCTGGTGTAATAATGATGAAACGTAAAAAGAAATGCTAAGTAGTAGACTGATGATCTCTATTGAGGTAATTTAAATTCAAAAAAGATATGAACAGCAATTTCATAAAACTTCTTAGAATTGTCTAAGCTAATTCTATTGACAAATAGTGTTAAATTCTTTTATACTATTAAGTAAATTAATATGTAAAACATTGAAGAGATAAGTAGGTTAAATTAGAATCATAACAGAGAGCTTTTCGGTTGGTGTAAGAGAGCAAGAGGAGATATAACTGAAAAATGGTCTCGAGTAATAATTATCTAATAGGTAGTTACGAAGGTGCGCGATATAGCACGACGGTATGAACACGTACCGAGTAAGGTGAATATTTATATTCATAAACATGGGTGGTAATACGACAGACTCGTCCCTATTACATTAATTTGTAATAGTGGCGAGTTTTTTTATTTAAGATAGAACAATTAAGGAGAAAAATAATGCCAATATGTATACAGAACGAATTGCCGGTAAAAAAATAAATTGTTAGAAGAGGGAGTTGTCGTAATAGAAGAGAATAGGGCGAAAAATCAAGATATTAGACCTTTAAGAATATTGATTTTAAATTTAATGCCGAAGAAAGAAGAAACTGAACGCCAGTTACTAAGACTCTAGGAATTCCCCTTCAAATAACAGTGGAGTTCTTACATATGACAAGTCATATTGCAAAAAAATACAGCACAATCTTATTTAGAGAAATTCTATAAAACATTTGATGAAGTGAAAAAAATAAGTATTATGACGGTCTTATTATTACAGGTGCACCGATAGAACATCTAGAATTTGAAGATGTGAATTATTGGGGAGAGTTGAATGATATTTTTTTGAATGGAGTAAAACGCACGTATTTTTCAACATTAAACATTTGTTGGGCTGCACAGGCTAGTTTATATTATCACTATGGAGTGAAAAAAGAGCAAGTTAGGGATAAAGTATTTGGGGTTTTTGAGCATGATGTTCTTATCGGAAATCATACTTTAACGCGAGGATTTACAGACACTTTCTTAGCTCCTCATTCTAGGCATACAAAAATAGAGGAGGAGAAACTTCCTACTATTGCTGAGTTGGATATTCTAGCTAAGTCAGAAGATGTTGGAACGCTTCTTGTAGCGACTAAAGATTTAAGAAAGATTTTTATAACAGGCCACATCGAATATGATGCAGATACTCTTCATAATGAGTATATTCGTGATAAAAATAGTAATCTACCGATAGATATTCCTGTAAACTATTACCCGGGAAATGATGATGAAAAAGTTCCTAAAAATAGATGGAGAGGTGTTGCTTACTTATTCTATCACAACTGGCTAAACCAAGTTTATCAATTAACTCCGTATGATTTAACTGAGTTATCAAAATAAGACTAAAATAATAGACTTTACAGATATGCTTTAAAACATATTGTAAAGTCTATTTTTAGTTATCTTTTTATCGTCTTTTTTTATCAGAGTTTTCCTCTTCTGTTAACCCCTGAAATTGATTTTTTTAAATGATGTGAACATTTTTTTCCTATAGATTCTCCAAGTTCAGGTAGACGTTTAGGACCGAAGATTATTAGAGCAGCTATAATAAGTACTATAACTCCAGGAGCTCCTATATCACGTAAAAATCCCATTATTTTTTTCACCTCTTTTGTTGTAAATATACTTACTAATAATTATGCTAATCTCATAAATTAAAAATTAATGGTATAGACATGACGATATCACTAATAAAATCAGCAGGCGTAATAACTACAGCTATTACTATTAATATAAAATATGCGTATCTTCTATTTTTAATTAAGAAGCTCGGTGTTAGGATACCTAATGATGTTAGGAATGCAACAATAACAGGAAATTCAAAAAGTATTGCTATCGGTATTGTTGTATTAATAACGAATGATAGATAGTTTTGAGCTGTTAATTGAGTGTTGAATAAATCATCTCCAATAGAAAGTAGCACGTTTAAAAATAGCAGGGGTCACTAGAAAGAACCCGAAAGCCAAACCTGTTGAAAAGCAAATGAATATCGCTGGTATATAAGCAAGTAATGCACGAGCTTCTTTTTTTCTTCTAATGCTGGTTTAATGAATGCCCGGACTTGATAACAAATAAATGGTATCGAAAAAGTGAAGGCGCAAATACCTGCGAGCGTTAGATATATCCATAGTATATCATTAGGTCCAAGAACAATCAATTTATTATTAAAATTACTCGTTAAAAATTTATAAATATCTGCTGACCATAGTAAACTTACTATGAAAGAGATGATAAAAAAACACAAGGCTAAGTATCAATCTCTTTCTAAGTTCAGTTAGATGATCTAAGGTAGAAACTTTATCTCCATATTTCATCATAATTTTTCCTATTTATTTTTTTAGATTTTTTTCATAGAATATACTAATAGCAACAATAACTACATAAATAAGTTGTGCTATAACTACTTCAAAGCTAGGATAGATACCCAAAATTTCGATAGTAGGTAGGTAGTCTATAATATGATTTGAAACAATATCAGTTATTTGTAAAGCGTGTATACTTACTCCAAGCATCTTGAATCCTAGAATATATATTAGCCAAGATAATACTAGGAATACCTTACTAATTGGGAGTTTCCCTGAGGCTTTAACCATTATTAAACCGATAATTATTAAGGCAACGATAGCAAGAGCTATTCCGATTAGGAGATTTGTTGTTGAAATTAATGGCATGATTCCAGCATAGAATAAAATAGTTTCAGCACCTTCACGGAATACTGCCAAGAAGCTAAGTGCGAACATAGATATAAAGCTTCCAGTTGAAAGTACTAGATTTAGTTTAGTATCCATGTATTTTTTCCATGTCTTAACAGAACTTTTGCTATGTAGCCATATTCCAATACCTATCATCATTGCTACAGCGAAGATACCCACTACACCTTCGATGATTTCTCGGTTAGTACCCGACGCAAGAGCAGGGAATGAGTACTTTAAGACTACGGCTGCAAATATACTAGAAAGAATACCGACTAAGGCACCTGTATAAATCCATACCAAACCTTTTCTTTGTTTTGCCGCTTTTAAAGCACTAGCTAAAGATAGTACAATGATTAGTGCTTCTACACCTTCACGAAGTAAAATTAGCATAGAATCTACAGCAGTATAGTTAGATTTTGTATCTATTTTAGAAAGTTCTGAAATCAAGTTTTTTTAAGTTGATCTTGATATTTTTGTTCGCTACCTTTAACCATAATTATAGGAGTTTCGCTTTCTACTTTAGTATATAAAGAAGCGTTACGTGTGCGTACTTCTCCTTCGATAACAGGCCATACTTCAATGAATTTTTTCATTTTCTGTGAACCTTGAGCTTTGTTTCCATCTTTAAAGGCTGAAAGACTATCTTCAAGAAGTTTTATACCTTGTTCAAGTGTTTTAACATCTGAACTTTGTTCTAGCTTTTTACCTGCAAGGAAATCATCTAGATAAGTTTTTTTAAGTCAGTTAAATATAATTTTTGTAGTTTGATAGTCATAAGGTTCAACTTCAATAGAACTACGTAGAAATGACATTGTTGTTTCTATTTTTTTCCATAGTAAGCGGGTTCTAGTGTTCTTACGATACCTTCATTACGAACCCAAGCAGCATTGTATTTAACATATTCTGCTTTCATAGTTTCAACATTTTTAGTGTCAATAGCTTTTTTTCTAATTTATTGAATGCAGGGTAAAGTTTTTGTTTTAAATGCTTTTTTTCTCAGCTTCAACATCTAAAGGGTTTTGTTCATTTTCAAAAAGCAAGTAAAGCAGTTGATAATTCCCTTTAGTTGCTCTTCATTGATATCATTTGATTTTTAAAGTTTGTTTAACTTTTTCCAGCATCAGAATCTGAATTTTTTTGTAGATTCAAATTCTATTTTAAATTCTTCTATTAGTTTTTTTAGCTTTATCTTGCTCGTTATTTTTTTAATGCAGTATTAGCATCGGTAATTTTTTTATAAATAGGTTACTATATGATTCTCTAGCTACTATAGTTTTTTAAATATGTTGAATTAAAAGCTAAAAAGTACTATGAAAGCTAAAAATAATTTTAGTCAAAAAGTTTTTGCCCAATATATTCTCCCTCCTTAATTCCTCCAAAACAAGCGAATAAACCACTACCTATATGAGTTATATATTCATTCATTTTTATCTTCATTTCCAAGACTATTTTTGGACTGTAATAAATTGTTTTGGATCTTTTTGGAATGAAATAAATAGTAATCCAGAATCGAATTGTCCAGTAGTTTCATTTATTCCATCTGAGTAAGAGTAAGAACGTCTCAAAAGTTCTACACCTGGTTTATGAGCTAAATGAACATGAGAAGTAACTGGGATTAGTGGTTTTCCATCTGGTCCTTTTTTATTAAGATCAATTGGTGCAAATTCATCAGTTTCTCCGAAAGGAGCACCACTATCTTTATATCTTCCAAATGTATTTTCTTGTTCATTTAAACTTGTTCTATCCCATGTTTCAAAGGTGCATTTGAATACGCCTTACAGCCATGTAACTTCCATCTTTCATCCAGTTATTATTATCACACCAAACGATTTTATTAAACTGGTCTTCTTTAGTTGCATTAGCAGTACCATCTTTAAATCCAAAAAGATTACGTGGTGTTTCAATACGGTTTCCAATTGCAGCAAAGCCTGATTGGCTCCATTTCATAGTGACTGTAGAACGAGCTTTTTCTAACTAAGTTACGAACAGCATGAAATGCTACTTGCTCATCATCTGCACATGCTTGAATGCAAATATCTCCACCTGTATATTTTTTTCTTTTAGTTGTTCCCTAGCGAATGGTGGTAAGTCTTTAAATTCTTCAAGATTTTTATTATCTAATTTCATTTTTTTTAGGAAACTTGGACTAACTCCAAATGTCAGAGTTAAACGATAGGGATTTAACCCTACCGTTTCTCCAGTATCTTTTGGTGGTAAATAATGGTTTTTAAGAGCAGGTTCAACAAGTTCACCATTCATTAATTTTTTTCACTATATTTAGTCCATTCTTTAAACATGTTAATAACATCATCACGTTTATTTGAGTGTAAATCTAATACGACAAAATAAACGCATTTTTTTGCATTAGGGTAGTAATGCCAGCTTGGTGTTTACCATAGAATGTGATTTTTTTCTTCACCATCAGCAATGACTCTATTATTTTTCAGCTTTATTTGCAAAAAAATCCACCAAGAGCTGAGGCTCCAACAACCGCACCGGCTCCAGTCATTCCTGCTTTTTTTAGGAAATCACGTCTTGTTATTTTTTTGTCAATCCATTTTTCACCGATTCTTTCATATTACTTAGCCTCTTCGTCTAATATTACACCCATTTGTGAAAGTGGTTCACCTAATTTTGTTACTGCTTCAGAAAGTTCTTTAGTATTTTCTTTTAGTTAAGTCAGTATATAGTTTATAGTGTTTGTCATCAGTTTTATATTTATCTAATAGTTTATTAATTGTAGCAAATTTTTTTCAACTAAATCACTAGCTAATTTGCTATCTTTTTTTCTCGATTAAAGGTTTAAAGATTTTGAAGATTTCTTCAGCACCTTCGATATTAGCTTTAAAGTCGTAAAGGTCAGTGTGAGAGTATATTTCTTCTTCACCTGTGATTTTTTTGTGTTGCAACTTCGTTAAGTAAGTCAACAGCTCCAGTCACCATTAAGTCAGGAGTAACTTCAACAGTAGCAACTTTAGCTTTTAATTCTTTAATATCTTTTTACTAGTTGGTCTGCGTATTCTTCAGTACCTTTAGTAGTATTTTTTTCCCACATAATTTTTTCAATTCTGTGGAATCCGCGCCATCCTTCTTCTGTTTTATTTTCTTCTAAGTAGTCAGCAAGACGGAAATCGATGTTTACGTCTAATTCTCCAAAACTTTCAGCAATTGGCTCTGAACGTTCATAAGCCATACGAATAACAGGGTATTGTTTTTAGCTTCTTCAAGATTCCCTGCTTTAATAGTTTCAGCAAATTTTTCAGTGTCTTTAAGCAATGTGTCTACTTGATTTTCAACAAATTTTTTTGTAAAGCTCAGTTGCCTGTTTAAGCTGTTCTTTTTGTTCCTTTAGAAGTATCTACTTGAGAAGATTTAGTTTCTTCTTTCTTATCAGTTTTAGCAGAACATCCGCTAATTACGATAGTTCCAGCCATTAATGCTAAAAAAATAATTTATTTTTTTCATGTATCTTATACTCACTTTCTATTTTTATATAATATAAAATTATAATCATTATCAGTTATAAAGTAAAAGTAAAAAGAAACAATTTTTTTTTAAAAAGAAAAAGTTTTTAGTCGTTTATTAAAAATTATTGTTATAGTTAAGTAGATTTTCTAGTGAAATAATTTGGGACTTGGTGTATACTATAGGTATAAATGTTTAAATAAAAAAATGATAAAGTAGGAGGAAAAAAATATGAAAAAAAGGTATTGCTATATTTTCGAGTATTATAGTTGCACTTATTATTTGTGCCACAGCTTATTATTTCATGTTTGGTGGGGGAAAAGGATAACAAAGTAAAAGAGGAATATCAAAAATATGTTGATATGATTAATGTTAAACATGATTTTTGAAGGTGGATCTAAAGGCTTGGATACATTAACAACAGATGTTGCCCAAAAAAAGTTATACCAACTATTAAAACAGATATAAAAGTTGCAAAAGAAATCAGAAATACCGCCATTAGTCTTGAGGATAAAAAAATTGATGAGGCGAAGGATAGTTTGGATAGAGCTAAGAAACTTGATACTAATTCTAATTTTTTTCACCAGCAATTAATTGGCTAAATTCTGATATTGATAATTATAAAAGAGCAGAAGATGAAATAAAAAAATCTTAAAACTGATTCTAATTTTTAATAAAAAAATCTTTCTCAAGTTTTTAGAAAAATATAAATTTAATAATAACAGTTTGAAACAGGTATTAAGTGATGTAGGGAATAAAAATTTTTAGAGAAGGCTGAAGAGATAGCGAAAAAGAAAAAAAGAACTTGCTGAAAAAAAAGAGAACAAGAACGCAAAAAGAAAAGATCAGATGTTGATTTAGGTGGACCTAATCCTGCTTTTATTAAATGATAGTAATTCGCTGCCAGCAGATGCAAACGGTATAGGTGGTGCAATGGATGAAGAAGGAGCAAGAAAAATGAGTTCTGAGCTTGTTAATAGATATAAAGGATATCTTCTTAAAAAAATATGATGGAGAATCAATAGAATGGTCTATAAATGGTAAGAGTTTTAAAAATTATTAAGGAAGATGGAAGCAAACTTACTTTTTACTACTCAAGCTCAGCTTTATAGAAAAGTTGGCAATAGATTGGTTTTACGGTGTAAATCTTAATAGTGAAGAAGGTTCTGAATTCTTATATAGAACTTAATAATTAAATATTAGATAAGAAAACTCAAGGTAGGACATATTTGTCGATTACCTTGAGTTTTTCTTTTTATATTTCTACGATATCTATATTAGCTTTTTGTTTTATAGATAACATCTTTACGTTCAATAAGAATAGTAGCTTTTTTTCTGATAGTTCTTTATTTTCTTTAATTTTTACTTAGTAATTCGCGACTTGGATTCATTGCTACAGGATTTCCAACACGTCTTAACATATTATAATCCCCGTTGGTGTCGCCATAGGCGAAAGATTTGTCAAGATCAATATTATATTCTTCGACTAATTTATCAATCATATTATTTTTTTACTGTCGGCATCCCACATAGGAATTACTTCACCAGTGAATTTATCGTCCTCCATTATATATCTACTACCTATAGCTAAAAAAATGCATGATGTTTTTTCCCATTGCTTCAACTAAATAATCGGGGCTCCCCTGATATAAAAAAATAATTAAGTGACCATTTTTTTGTGTTGTTCTATGATGTTTCTAGTGAATTTGTATACACGATCTGCTTTTTAGTTTCATTACTTGTTCTGTAGCGAAATCAATATATTTTTTTGTGTAGTCCTGTTATTGCATTAACATAGGCTTCAGAAACGTCAAATAGGTAGTTATCGTAGTCTTCAAATCTTTTATCCCAGTTGATATAACTATCTTTTACACCATTTAACCAATATTTTTCATCTACAACTTCATATTTTATTAATTTTTTTAAAATGCTCAGTCATTAAAGAATCTCTATAAAGAGTTCCATCAATGTCAAAAAAATGCAGCTATTTTTTTATCTTTCATATTTTATCCTCCTTAAAAATTTTTACTTTTAGAGTTAAAGGCGAGAATAACTCGCCTTTAACTCTCTAGAATTTTGTTGTATCAACAGAATCGATATATTTTTTTAATTCTGGTACGATATTAGAAATAGTTCCGTCTTTGAATGGATTTTCTAAGTTAGCTTCTTTTACTAATTCTAAGAATGGTTTAGTTCCTCCAAGTTTACATAAATGTAGGTATTCTCTCCATGCTTTTTCTCTATTTTTCATTGGCTTTTTCCAAAATTGGAATGCACAAACTTGAGCTAGAGTATAATCGATATAGTAGAATGGTACGCTGAATAAGTGTCCTTGTCTATAGAAGAATAATCCCTCATCAAGTTCAGGAATTTCTTCGTAGTAACGAGATGGTAAGTATTTTCTTTCGATTTCTAACCATTTCATACGACGTTCTTTTGGAGTTAGCTCGGATTTTCATATACTTCGTGTTGGAATTCATCTACAGTAACACCGTATGGTAAGAATTTGATTGATGTTGCCATGTGATAGTATTTGAATTTCTCAGTTTCTTCTTTAAAGAATAAGTTCATCCAAGGCCAAGTTAAAAATTCCATACTCATTGAGTGAATTTCGCAAGCTTCGTATGTTGGCCAAACATAATCTGGCATGTGATGTCTACTTTCAAAAACTTGGAAAGCATGACCAGCTTCATGAGTTAACACTGTAACATCATGCGGAGTTTGGTTGAAGTTAGCGAAGATAAATGGTGCTTTGTAATTTGGAATAAATGTACAGTAACCACCACCAGCTTTTTCCTGGTTTTGTATCTAAATCTAGTAAATTGTTTTTCAGTCATAAATGTAAAGAATTCATTAGTCTCTGGTGATAATTCTTTATACATTGTTTTGGCATAGTCAACAAGGGTTGGACGATCTCCTTTAGGAGTAGGGTTACCTGATTTGAATGTTACACCTTCATCGTGGAATGAAAGTTTTTCAAGTCCCTAGACGATTAGCCTGTGCTTTTTTTAAGTTCTTCAACTACTGGTACGATTTCTTCAAAAAAATTTGTTTTCTGTAGTTTGCTACGTCTTTTGCATTGTAGTCAGTTCTACGTAAACGTAGGTAAGCAACCTCTACGAAGTTTTTTAAAGCCAAGTTTTTTGCGATACGAGTACGTACTTTAATCATACGATCATAGATACTATCGTATTGTTCTAAGTTTTCTTTGAAGAATTTAGCTACGGCTTTACTTGCTAATAAACGAGTTTCACGATTAGCATCTTGTGTATATTTAGCCATACCACTTAAGTTGTGTTCTTCTCCATCGAATGGTATTTTTAGCACTTGAAGTTAATTTAGTGTATTCTGAAGAAAGTTTATTTTTCTTCTTTTAAATCATCGATGATTTCGTCACTAAATACTTTAAGAGAAGTTTCTATTAGATTGAAGTAGTGTTCTCCAATTTCTTTTTAGTTCTTCTTTGAATTTTTGAATTGAATATTGCTTCATCGAATTTGCTATAAAGGAATCTAATTCAGGACCGAACTCATCCCAAAATTCTTGTTCAGCTTCATAAAATTCATCGGTAGTATCGATTGTAACGCGAATTTCTGCTAATTGTGACATTGTACTTTACATCATCGCGAAGTTTGTTGTATTCATTGAAGATTTCTACAACCTCCTCAGCGCTATTTGATGTATTTAATTTTTTTCTCTTAATGTTTCTAATTGTTCTTTTTAATTGTTCTGTATTTGGTCTAGTATATTGGTAATTTTTCAAAAGTCATATTAACCTCCTAAAAAAATTTTTTTATTCTAAATTATCAATAATACTATGATAACATGAAACAAATAAAAAAATACAAAAATAAATTTCAGAAAATTTTAAAATAAAAAAATAGACAATTAAAGTAATATTTTATGTAAAATAGGAAAACGAAAAATGTCGTATAGGAAACTTAGACCTTTGACATTCTGCTGTATTTATGAAATAATTAAGTATGTACTTAGATACCGAAAATTTATTAGAAATAAAGGAGAAAAATTTTTGATTACAACTAAAGATATAATTATAGATCCACATACGACACTTAGAGCGCGTGCTGAAGAAGTAAAAAGTCCAATCTCAGAAGAAGACAAAGAAATTTTTACGTGGATTATTAGAATATGTTATTGCTTCACAAGATGATGAAAAAGGCGAAAAAAATTAGGATTGAAACCTGGAATAGGATTAGCAGCACCACAAATTAACGTTTCAAAAAGAATGATTGCTGTGCATATTCCGGATGAAGAGTTTCCGAAGATACAGTGTCTTATGCACTATATAATCCGAAAAATCATCTCAAATTCAGCAGCAAAATGTTACTTGGCAGGTGGAGAGGGATGTCTATCTGTAGATAAAGAAATTAAAGGGTATGTTCCACGTTATTCAAAAAAATTAAAGTAGTTGGATACAATGAAAATGATGAAAAAGTTACTTTAACTTTAACAGATTTACCAGCTATTTGTTTCCAACATGAAATCGATCATTTAAATGGAGTTATGTTCTACGATCATATTAATAAAGAAAATCCATTTGATGTTCCTGCGGAATACGAAAAATTATAATTATTAATGAAAAATACGGGAGTGACTTAAAAATCGTGATTTCGGAAAAAAACGATTTTTGGAGAGTCACTCCCGTATTTCTTTTATAATATTTCTTTTTCTTTCATATTAAAGTGAAGATAAGCGTCGATAAAGTCGATTATTTCACCATCCATTACTTTATCTACGGTAGAAACTTCATAGTTTGTTCTATGATCTTTGACCATTGTATATGGAGTAAATACATATGAGCGAATTTGTGAGCCCCAACCAATATCTTTTTTTGTTCCCCACGAATAGCGGCTAGTTCTCTTTCTTTTTTTCTTCTATTTCGAGTTGATACAGTTTTGATTTTAAGTTTTTCATCGCAGCATCTTTATTTTTGTATTTGGCTACGCTCAGATTGTGATTGAACAACGATACCTGTAGGAAGGTGAGTGATACGTACGGCTGAGTCAGTAGTGTTAATATGTTGTCCACCTGCTCCTTGAGCACGATAAGTGTCAATTTTCAAATCTTCATTATTTATTTCTATATTAATTTCATCTTCATTGAATTCTGGAATTATATCAATTGAAGCAAAGGATGTATGTCTTTTTCCAGAAGGATCAAAAGGTGAGATACGAACAACACGGTGTACACCTTTTTTTCTCCTTTTAATAAACCATAAGCAAAGTCACCTTCGACTTTCATGGTCGCAGACTTGACACCTGTAATATCACCAGATTGATAATTTAAGTAGCTGTATTTTAATCCTTGTTTTGTGAAAAATCTTTCATACATACGAAGCATTAACTCTGACCAGTCTGTAGCGTCAGTCCCACCAGCACCGGCATGTATTTCTAAGATAGCATTATTATTATCATATTCTTCAGAGAATAATAATCTAAAAACTAAAAATCTTCAACGCTCGATTTAAGATTCACTACTGTTTCTAACAAATCTTGATAGATTTCCTCATCGTCTTCATCTTTTTAAAAAAATTCAACCATTTCTTCAGAGTGTTCAAGATAGTCTACCATTTCGCTAAATTCATCAAGTTCTTTTTTTATGCTTTTTAGATTCAGTAACGAGTAAACTGGCAGCCCTCACTATCATTCCAAAAATCAGCATCGAGCATCATATTTTTCTATTTCAGCAACACGTTCAGTCTTATCTTCTATTTTTTTAATGAAGTTTTAAATTCAGTTATTCTTTTGTTTATTTCTTCGAGTTCTTTTCTAAGTTCAATAAGTTCCAAAAATTTTCACCTCTATTAACTTCTTTCGCTTATTTATTATACAAGAATTTTTACTTAAGATACAAGGTTAGAATAGAGTACGCAATAAATTAAACTAATAAAAATAGTATAATAACATAAAAAAATATAATATAAAGTACAAAGGTCAAAAAAGTCAAAAAAATTTTAAAAAAAGTATTGACTTACTTTTGACCTTAATGATATTATTATATATGTAATTAGCAGTCGAACTCTTAGAGTGCTAAATTACAAAATTGGAGAATAGGTGATGACGATGTTAATAGATAGACAGGTACTCATTCTTCAATCTATAGTCGAAAAATTTTATTACGACAAATCAGCCTGTCGGTTCTAAACAAATTGCTCAAAAATATAGATTTTAGTTCGGCAACGATAAGGAATGACATGAGTAAATTAGAAAAAGAAGGTTTGATAAAAAAAGACGCATATTTCATCAGGTAGAGTACCTTCGGAAAAAGGGTTATCGCTATTATGTAGATTATATAAAAAAAGATTATGAACTATCGAATAGTGAGAATGAAAAACTTAAACAACTCTCGGTGGTGATATAGTTTCGGAAAATAATTATCTAGAAAAAAATGCTATAGTACTGTCGGACTTAACTGATTGTACAGCGGTAATACTAGCTCCGACAAAAAAACGGATAGGCGCATTAATAAGATAGAGGTTATTCTTCTAAGTAGTCGTAGTATTCTCGTTATATTAGTAACAAATATAGGAGAAGTGTTCCAACAAAACTATAAACTTGATGCGGATTTCACTGCAGGGGATATAGTGGAGATTAATAAACTTCTTCAAAGTTACTTCTATGATGTGGATATGGCAACAGCTCACGTGATGATTCACAGTGAGTTAGAAAAAAATATCTTAAAAAAATAAAGTTAATAACTACGATATGATAGTAGTTGCTTTAAATAGATTATTGCAAAAATAAAAATTAAGAAGACTGTAGCATTAGGGGTAAGTACAATTTACTTAAGCAAACCCGATATAGATAATGTAGAAAAAAATTAAAAGAAGTAGTATCGCTCTTAGAAGATGATAAGATAGTCGAACTTCTAGATAATAATGAACTAACAGACCAGCCATCTATTAAAAATAGGAACAGAGCTTAAACTCGGTACTATAGATGATCTTTCATTAGTGTCTAGTAGTTATAACACATCTAAAGGTCAAGGTGTAATCGCCGTTTTTGGACCAAAGAGAATGGACTATTCAAAAATCATGACACTCATAGCTTGTGTACGTGATAATTTAAATAATAATTTAAAATAATTAGGAGGTAGAGATGGCTACTGAAGAACAAAAAAAGAAACTCTACAAGAAGAAGTAACAACAGAAGAAACTGTTGAAACTGAAGAAAACGACAGATTCAGAAGAAGTAGAGAAAAACTGCAGAAGAGTTATTACAAGAGCAAATTGAAAAACTGCAAGAAGAAGTAAAGGCATCAGAAGACAAGTATTTACGACTTTATGCAGAGTTTGAAAACTTTAAACGACGTAAAAATCAAGAAATTGACACTATAAATACTTATAAGAGTCAAAAAGTTATAACAGAAATCTTACCGAGTTTAGACAATCTTGAACGTGCTTTACAAGTTGAATCAACTAATGAAGAAGTACAAACGATTCTAAAAAGGTGTACAAATGGTATACGAAGGATTACAAGCAGCGCTTAAATCAGAAGGTGTAGAACTAGTAGAAACTGAAAATGCTCAGTTCGATCCAAACTTCCACCATGCAGTAATGCAAGGAGAAGAAAGCGACAAAAGAAAGTGGAGTAATCTTAGATACATTCCAAAAAGGTTACAAACTGAAAGATAGAGTAATTAGACCAGCAATGGTTAAGGTTAACTCGTAGTAGTTATACCAAAAACGAAAAACTTGGTATGTAGCCACTGCGTAGATACATACTCAAAAATTAAGAACGAAGTGACGAAAAAAACTTGGTATGTAGCCACTGCGCAGAATATTTTCAGTGTAAAACTGAAAAGCATTTAAAAAAAGTAATATAAGACTTTGTTAGAGTGAAAAAAATCAGTTTAACAAATAAATTTGAAATATAGTTATTATAAATTTTAGGAGGACAAAAAAATGTCAAAAAAATTATAGGTATAGACTTAGGAACAACAAACTCATGTGTATCAGTATTAGAAGGTGGAGAAGCTAAAGTAATCCCTAACCCAGAAGGTAACAGAACTACTCCTTCTGTAGTGGCGTTCAAAGGTGAAGAGATTCAAGTAGGGGAAGTAGCAAAACGTCAAGCAATTACTAACCCTAACACAGTAATTTCTATCAAACGTCATATGGGTACAGATTACAAAGAAGAAGTAAATGGTAAAAAATACTCACCACAAGAAATTTCAGCAATGATTTTACAAAACTTAAAAGCAACTGCTGAAGCTTACCTTGGTGAAAAAGTAACTAAAGCAGTTATTACAGTACCAGCATACTTCAACGATGCTCAACGTCAAGCAACAAAAGACGCTGGTAAAATCGCTGGATTAGAAGTAGAACGTATTATTAACGAACCTACTGCAGCAGCATTAGCATATGGATTAGAAAAAACAGATGTAGATCAAAAAGTATTAGTATTTGACCTTGGTGGTGGTACATTCGACGTATCTATCTTAGAGCTAGGAGATGGAGTATTTGAAGTATTAGCTACATCTGGAGATAACCTACTAGGTGGAGATGACTTCGACCAAGCTATTATTGACTACCTTGTAGAAGAATTCAAAAAAGAACAAGCTATCGACTTATCACAAGACAAAATGGCAATGCAACGTCTTAAAGATGCAGCAGAAAAAGCTAAAAAAGATTTATCAGGTGTAACTTCAACTCAAATTTCATTACCATTCATCTCGGCTGGAGCTAACGGTCCAGTTCACTTAGAAAACACATTAACTCGTGCTAAATTTGATGAACTTACTCACAGCTTAGTAGAAAGAACATTAGTACCAACTCGCCAAGCTCTTAAAGATGCAGGATTAACACCAAGTGAAATCGATCAAGTAATCTTAGTTGGTGGATCTACTCGTATTCCAGCTGTTCAAGAAGCTGTTAAAAAAGAAATGGGTAAAGAACCTCATAAAGGAGTAAACCCTGATGAAGTAGTAGCTATGGGTGCTGCTATCCAAGGTGGAGTAATCACAGGAGATGTTAAAGACATCGTATTACTAGACGTAACTCCATTATCATTAGGTATTGAAACAATGGGATCAGTTATGACAGTATTAATCCCAAGAAATACTACAATTCCAACATCTAAATCCCAAGTGTTCTCTACAGCTGCAGATAACCAACCAGCAGTAGATATCCACGTATTACAAGGTGAACGTCCAATGGCAACTGATAATAAAACTCTTGGAAGATTCCAACTTTCAGATATACCACCAGCACCACGTGGAGTACCTCAAATCGAAGTTACATTTGATATCGATAAAAATGGTATTGTAAATGTTACTGCTAAAGACCTTGGAACTCAAAAACAACAAAAAATCACTATTGAATCAAGCAGTTCATTAACTGACGCTGATATCGATAGAATGGTTAAAGAAGCAGAAGCTAATGCAGATGCAGATGCTAAACGTAAAGAAGAAGCTGACGTGCGTAACGAAGCTGACCAACTTTCATTCCAAGCAGACAAAGCATTAGAAGAAGCTAAAGATAAAGTTGATCAAAGTTTATTAGATAACATTAAAGCCAAAAATGATATATTAAAAAGAAGCTATTAAAAAAATAATAACTTAGAAGAAATTAAAGCAGCTAAAGACGAATTAAACAAAGCTGTTCAAGAAATGACTATGAAACTTTACGAACAAGCTAATGCAGCAGCTGGAGCTCAAGGAGCAGATGCAGGAGCAACTTCATCAAAAACAAGATGATGATACAATCGATGCAGACTTCACTGAGAAAAAATAATTAAATAAAAAGTTGAAGGGCTGGTAGCGTTAAGCGCTAGCCCTTTGTTAAATAATTATAGGAGAGATTAAGATGGCTAAAAGAGATTATTATGAGGTACTTGGCGTAAGTAAAAGTGCAAGTGCAGCTGAAATAAAAAAAGCATATCGTAAATTATCAAAACAATATCACCCAGATATCAATAAAGAGCCAGGTGCTGAAGACAAATTTAAAGAAATTACAGAAGCTTACGAAGTGCTAAGTGACGATACTAAAAAAGCTCAATATGATCAATTTGGTCATGCAGCGTTTGAAGGTGGAGCAGGTCAAGGTGGATTTGGTGGCTTCGGTGGAGGATTCTCTGGCTTCTCAGGTGGTTTTGATGATCTTGGAGATATTTTTTCAAGTTTCTTTGGAGGTGGCGGAGGATCGCGTCGCAATCCAAATGCACCGCGTCAAGGAGAAGACTTATTACACCGCATTCGTATAAGTTTTGAAGATGCTGTATTTGGTACGAAAAAAACTATTAAGATTCGTAAAGATGTAGAATGCGATCACTGTCATGGAAGTGGAGCGAAAGATTCTTCATCTGTGAATACTTGTCACAGATGCAATGGTAGTGGACAAGAAGCGGTAATTCAAGATACTCCATTTGGACGTATGCAAAGTCAGCGTATATGTTCAGAATGTCAGGGACGTGGAAAAATTATCAAAGATAAATGTGCTCACTGTTTTGGTAAAGGGTATAATAACCGTGAAGTAGAATATGAAGTAGAGATTCCAGAAGGAATTAGTTCAGGACAACGTGTTCGTCTTCGAGGAAAAGGTGGAGCAGGTAAAAATGGAGGGCCAGCAGGTGATTTATTCATAGAAGTAATCGTTGCTGAGGATTCATACTTCCACAGAGAAGATGATGATATTTATACTGAATTAAAACTTTCACCGGCACAGGCAGCGCTAGGTACAAAACTTGATGTGCGTACATTAACAGGTGAGATTGAACTTAATGTTCCAGCAGGAACACAACACGGACGTAAGTTCCGTCTAGCAGGTAAAGGGGTTAAGAGTGTAATGGGATATGGACAAGGAGATCACTATATCGTGGTATCTATTGAAATTCCTAAAAACTTATCAACAAAAGAACGCGAGCTATACCTTGAACTTGCTAAATTAAATAATGAAAAAGTCGAAGAAGACGAGAGCTTTTTTAGATAAAGTAAGTAGAAAAAGCGAAAGATTTATTTGACTAATAAATAATGAACTCAGGCTAGTAATAGACATTCAAAAAAATTGTATAAGTGTTAAATTTTGATGTTCTGTTACGGTTCTGAGTTTTTGCTGTTTTGTTAAGGAATACACGGTATTTAATTGAATTTTTTTGTAATTCAAAGTAAAATATAATATGGAAGATATAAATATTAGAAAAGAAGGGGTGGAGAAATGTTCATAAATGATTTTTAAAACAGATCAAGAAATTAATATGTTTTTTTATTATTGGATAATGTAGTTCGTGGAATTGCTACTAGCGGCAAAACCATATTTAACACTTTATCTAAAAAGATAAGTCAGGAAGTATTGATGGTAAAATCTGGGAAGTAAAAAGAAGAAGATAGTGAAAAATCTAAAAGCCGGTAAGATGGTATTTATTGAAGGGACAGTATTAGATTATCGTGGAAAGCTTCAATTAAAGATAAAAAACTATCGAATGGCTAGCGATGAAGATAATATAAATATTCAAGATTACATTCAAACTGCGCCTGTTCCAAAGGATGTAATGATAAATGAATTAAATTATTTCCTAAAAAGAAATAAGTAATGAAAATTTACGAACTGTAACAATAGAATTGTTAAATAAATATAAAAAAAGCAATTTATTAGCTATCCTGCAGCTAAATCAATGCATCATGATTTTTTTATTCAGGATTAATTTATCACACAACAACTATGTTGAAGATAGCAAAGGCTTTGGTAGGTATTTATCCTACGCTAAATAAAGACTTACTTTTACAGCGGAATCATTTTACATGATTTAGGGAAGACGGTAGAACTTAGTGGTCCAGTAGGAACATCATATACATTAGAAGGGGAGCTTCTAGGGCATATTGTTATTATGAGTGATGAAGTAGCTAGAATGGCTGATAAACTGGGAATTGAAGCTGAAGAAATTACATTACTTAGACATATGATTCTTGCTCATCATGGTAAGTATGAATTTGGTTCACCTAAATTACCGATGATTAAAGAAGCGGAAATTATTCATTTTATAGATAATATTGATGCACGTATGATGATGTTTGAGAAGAATTTGGCGAATGTGGAACCTGGAACATTTAGTGAAAAACTATTCGGTCTAGAAGGCAGACACTTTTTATGTTCCAACATTCGATAAAGGAAATGATTAAGGAAAGAGAAAAAAATTATGAATAAAGGTATGAAATATATATTAGGTTTTGTTGCAATATTTATTGCTGCGGTAATATGTGTGTTTGGTATTATTAAATATGAAGAAATGCATGATGGTTCATCTACAAATAATAGTGCGAACTTAGGAAGTGTAGATGGTAAGCAACTTAGCAAAGAAACAACTATAATTATTGAAAAAAATTTCAACATTAAAATGATATTGATGCATTAAATTCAGAGTTGAAACTTTCAGATGAAGTTTTAAAAGAATTAAAAACAATTTGCACCGACTATTAGTTACATCCTAGATAAAGACGGTAATGAAGATAGAATCATATTTAAGCAAGGTGGATACTATAATAAGTTTAAATTTGATAAAGTAGATGAAATTATCGGGATCTATAAAGTAAAAGACGGAAAAATTAGAAAATACAGGTGAAAAATCTGAAGAAATTAAATCTAAATATAAAAAAGTCAAATTTAACTTGGAAAACATTGGATGTAAAAAAACACTGAACATGACAAAGAAGTAGCAGCGAAATTTGCTGAAATTGTATCAAGTGTATTAGATGGAAAATCTAAAGATATAGATGTATCACTAATAATATCGGAGTTTTCTGATGGGAGTAAACATATTAATGCTGGGGAAATGTTAAATTATATGCCCTATGTCATTAGCTGAAATAGTTGATGTATACAATGCATTACAACCTGATACCGTTAATGAAGGATATGTAATGAACAAGTTGAAAAAAATTCACAATATATAAAAATACAGAGAGATTGATGATTCTTTAGTTGGAAATGAAGAAAAGTACATGAAAGTTCTAAAAGAAGATGAATTAATATTCTTTAAAAAAAGATAAGATGGTGTTTGCAGCCAAGCGTGGTCATGGAGCAATTTTATTAACCGGACCTAGTAAGCCTGATATGTGGAAAGTAGAAGGAGATAAGATTACGATACCAGTTTCTACTTCAGTAACTGATACTTTTTTTAAAGGGAAGGTAGTTCTTCGCTTGAATAATAAGAAATATGAAGGTGGACAAAGTAGATTCAAGTATTTTTGTAGAAAGTATAAGTAGATAAAATGTTAAATATTAATGATAAAAATAGCGCTAGTAGTGTGTTCAAATGCGAAAAATGAAGAGGATAAAGTTCGTATAGAAAAAGCTAGAAAGTATTTTTAGTAGAGATGGGCTTAGTACCTATTTTTTTACTAAATATATCTATAAGGATAAGTTCGGACGTGGAGCAAATCCACAAGTTCGAGCTAGTGAACTGATGTCATTTTATAAAAAAATAATGAAATTAAAGCGATTTTTTTGATATTTCGGTGGAGATATTGCTAACGAGATATTAGATTATTTAGAATTTGAGTTGATAGAAGAGAATTATAAACCATTTTTTTGGGTACAGTGATTTAACAACATTATTAAATGCTTTGGAAAGTCAAACTAACGGAGTGAATTATTTGTATCAAATTTTAAATATCATTGAAAATGATGAAATTAGAAAAAAATTTTGAGAATATCTTCTTGAAAAATCAAAATTTTCTATTTGATGTGAATTGGAAATTTCTGCAAGGAAGTAGTGTAGAAGGGGAAGTAATCGGAGGAAATATTAGATGTTTCTTGAAATTAGCTGGAACAAAAATATTTTCCGGAAATAGAAAAATAAAGTATTATTTATTGAAGGACTTGGAACGTCTATAGAGAGCTTGTCAACACATCTTGCACAGTTGAAACAAATTGGAGTTTTTTGATAAAATTTCGGTTTATTAATTGGAACTTTTACAAAAAAATAGAAAAAGGAATTTTCTGTAGAGGAAGTATTTGAGGTTGTTCGTGAGTATATACCATCTTCTTTAGCAGTAGCTAAAAACGCAAGAAGTTGGACACGCGAGAAGCTCTAAAGTACTAAAAATTGGAGAGGAAATACATTAAAAGATGAGTTGATCTCAGGTGATCAACTCATCTTTTTATAGTTTATACCATTTAGAAATTGCTTGAGTTCCGTTTGTATTACGAACTTCTTCTTCTAATTCATTGTAAATTTTATATGCTGTCTCAAGCCCAGGAAGTTTAATGTTCATTTTTTTCGCATTCTTCTAAAGTAAGTTTCATATCTTTAATAAAGTGGTGAATGAAAAATCCTGGTTTGAAGTCTCCATTTAGGATACGTGGTCCATATGAAGTCATTGAAAAGCTACCACCTGATCCAGTAGACACTGTTTTTGAAGAACGAGTCCAAGTCTAAACCAACTTCTTTAGCGAATTTAAAGCTTTCTGCAACTGAAATCATAGTTGTAGCGATTGCTATTTGGTTAGCCAGTTTTGTATATTGACCTTTTCCAGCCACGCCGAAATATGTAATATTTTTTTACCTAATTTTTCAACAAGAGGAAGAACAACTTCTTCGAATACCTTTTTATCTCCACCTGCCATAATTGATAATGTAGCATTTTTAGCTCCAACATCTCCGCCTGTAACAGGAAGATCAAGTGCATATGCGCCAACTTTTTAAAAAAACTCATTACTAATTTTTTTCAGCTAGACTTGGAGAAGAAGTAGTCATATCGACAAATACTTGTCCTTTTTAGCGGTTGTAATAAGCCCATTTTTCACCAAGGTAAACTTCCTCAACATCTTTAGGATAACCAACCATAGTGAATATTACTTCTGCAAATTTTGGTGCGTCTTTAATCTCATTAAGAAGTGTAGCACCACGTTTTACTAAGTTGTCAGTTTTACTTTTTGTTCTATTGTATACGAATAGTTCATGACCAGCATCCATAAGGTGACCAGCCATACTCTCTCCCATAACTCCTGTTCCAATCCATGCAATTTTCATATTGATGACCTCCGATAAATAATGTTCTTATAATAATTATAGCATAAAATGATGAAAAACGCTATGATTTCTATTTTTTTAACTTTGGATAAATAATTTAATATCATCGTATTTTTAAAAATATGGTATAATTACTAAGGTAAGAAGATAACTAGGAGGATGTTGTGAATAAAAAGTAAATTAAAAAGAATTTTTTATGTACAAGACCACATAGTTATCCAGCATCGATAGCACCAGTGTTATTTGGAGCTACGTATGCATTAGGATATGAGAGTAAATTCTCAATTTTTAAAATTTATATTGTTTCTGTCAGCTTGCTTTATTAATTCAAGCAGCTACTAATTTATTTAATGAGTATTATGATTACAAACATGGGCTAGATAAGGTCGATTCAGAAGGGATTTCGGTTCGATAGTAAAAGGGAATTTAAGTCCAAAAAGAGGTCATGGTAGGAGCCTTGGTATTATACGCATTGGCATTTGGACTTGGATTAATTTTAACTTTTATGACGAGTATATATGTATTACTGGTTGGATTAGTGTGTATGCTTGTTGGGTATTTCTATACAGGTGGAAAATATCCAATAGCTTATTCACCATTTGGAGAAGTTGTTTCAGGTTTCTTTATGGGAACAATAATAATTGCTTTATCATTCTATTTCCAAACAGGTTATGTAAATACTGATATAGTAGTAGTTTCGTTGCCGTTATTCATTATGATAGGAGCTATTTTATTAGCGAATAATATACGCGACTTAGATAATGACAAAGAATTTGGCAGAAAAACTTATGCAATACTTGTCGGAAGAAATAATGCGATAAAAACAATGGCAAGTAGCTTCATCGTAGTATATTTATTAAATATATTATTTATAGTTACTAAATATGTTTCATGGTATAATTTATTAGTTTTAGTTACAATTCCTTTAGCTATCAAAAATAATTAAAGGATTTAGCACGAATAATAACAAAAAAACTATGGCACCGTATATGGTACTAACAGCTAAGTTAACGATTTTTTTGTAGGATTCATAATGTCGTTAGCGAATATATTGAAATATATAATGAATTAAAAAAATAATAAATGAGTCAACTTTTTTTGTTGACATCTTAAACTAAAAGATATATAATAAATAATGTGTTTATGAGGTGATATTTAATGAAATGGTTAAGATCTTCGTTATTCAAAAAAATAATAGTGATACTTTTTGTTTTTGAAGAGAATATAAATGTTAAAGTAGCACACTACGATAGCTCTTTTAAAAGATATTAGAGACGTTGTTGTTAGTGGAAAAATTAACTCGAGGTGGACAAGATAAAAATCTATGTCGATTCTATTAATTAGAGGTAACTTTGAAATGGTTTCCGGAAAAAAACATTGAAAGATGTTGTTGTTCCATTTGAAATCGAAGAGAGGGAAGAATACGTTGATAAATCTGTGTTTGCAGATGAAGAGGTATTTGACGTTAATTTAATGGATATGTATATCGATCTCAGCACCTTTAGTAAATGAGCTTATAATTTTTAAATATTCCAATAACTACTTCTGATGAAGAGGAGTTAGAGATGGTTTCCGGTAATGACTGGGAATTAGTTTCTGAAGAGTCTTTAACTGATGTTAAAGAAAAGAAAGAATCACCATTTGCAGCTCTTAATGGATTATTTAAAGAACAATAAGAATTATTTAAAATAATTGGAGGAAATTAACTATGGCAGTTCCTTTTTAGAAGAACATCAAAAACAGCTAAAAAGAAAAAGAAGAACTCACAAAAAAACTATCTGCACCATCAATTACTATCGATGCAACAACTGGTAACTACGTAATGGGTCACCGTGTTGATAGAAAAAAACTGGTATGTACAAAGGTAGACAAGTTCTAGACGTTAAATAATTTAAATATTACCGAACCCTAAGGAGGTGTCCTTAGGGTTTTTTTATGGTTAAAAAAAGATGTCTTAGATTAGTGATTTATCGAGAAATAATTGAGGTAATTTAATAAATAAGTAATTTTTTTGGACTATAAACTTAATATGTCTTTTTAAATTTTATTGATAAGATGTATAATAATAATATAATGTAATTTTTCTAATCTGATAGAAATTTAAAAGGGGATTTTGATATGACTAAGTATGGAATTGTTGGAACAGGTTATTTTCGAGCAGATTTAGCTCGTTCATTAGAAAGAATTAGAGGAGCTAAGGTGACTGCGATTTTTGATCCTGAGAATGGTGAGAAAGTTGCTAAGGAATTAGAAGCAGAGAATTGTTCAACTTTAGAACAATTGGTAACAAGAGAAGATGTAGATTGTGTTATCGTCGCAACACCGAGTAATTTACATCGTGAGCCAGTATTATTAGCCGCTAAGAATGGTAAACATGTATTCTGTGAAAAACCAATCGCTTTATCTTATGAAGATTGTAAGGTTATGGTTGAAACTTGTCGAGAAAATAATGTGATTTTTATGGCAGGTCATATTATGAACTTTTTTAATGGAGTACATCACGCAAAAGAATTGATTAAGCAAGGGAAAATAGGAGATGTAATATTTTGTCATGCTGCAAGAACAGGATGGGAAGAAAAACAAGAAACTGTTTCTTGGAAAAAAATTCGATCACAGTCTGGAGGACACTTATACCATCACATTCATGAACTTGATTGTATTCAATTTATTATGGATGGTCTACCCGAGCAAGCAACTATGATAGGTGGAAATGTATGTCATGTTGGTGAAAAATTTTGGTGATGAAGATGATTTCTTAATAGTTAATTTGGAATTTTCTAATAAACGATACGCAGTACTTGAATATGGGAATGCTTTTTAGATGGGGTGAACACTATGTCCTTATAGAAGGTACAAAAGGAGCTATAAAATTAGATTTATATAATACTAAAGGTACTTTAAGAGTAGTAGGAGAAAAAGAGAGTTATTTCTTAATCCATGAATCAAAAGAAGAAGATGATGACAGAACGGCTATTTATACAGGTAGAGGAATGGACGGAGGAATAGCTTATGGAAATCCTAATGTACGTTGCCCTCTTTGGTTACAAAGCTGTATAGATAAAGAAATGTTGTATTTGCATAATATTTTTGAATGGAGAAAAAGTATCAAAAGAATATGAAAAACTATTAAATGGTGTCGCAGCTCTAGAGTCAATTGCGACTGCTGATGCATGCACATTGTCTTTAAAAAGAAAATAGAAAAGTAAAGTTGAGAGAAATAGTGAAATAGAAAATAAGAGACTAATAATAACAAATACTCCAAGAGAAGTTCTCCTGGAGTATTATTTTTATAATATTAATCTAAGTATCCTAATTTTTTTAATTAGTTCTGCAGTTAAAAACAGCTCCACCAGCTGCTCCACGTAATGTGTTATGAGAAAGTCCTACGAATTTGTAGTCAAATAGGTTATCTTCACGAAGACGACCTACAGTTATTTGCATACCTTTTTCGTTGTCACGATCAAGCACTGGTTGTGGACGATCATTTTCTTCATAATATTTAATGAATGGAGTTGGAGCTAGTGGTAAATCATGTTTAGCAATTTCAGGGACATGATTTTTAATTTTTTCAACTAAAGTTTCTAATCCTGGGTCATTTTCTAAATTGAATGATACACAAGCAAGGTGACCGTCAAGAACTGGAACACGAATACATTGAGCTGAAAGTTTCATAGAATCATCTGGAACGATTTTCCCATCAACTACTTTACCAAAGATTTTAAGTGGTTCTTTTTCACTTTTTTCTTCTTCGCCACCGATATAAGGAATGATGTTCTCTACCATTTCAGGCCATTCGTTGAATGTTTTTCCGCTTCCTGAGATAGCTTGATATGTGCAGATAGATGCTTCTTTAACACCGTATTCTTTAATTGCTTCAAAGATAGGAACATAACTTTGAATTGAACAGTTAGGTTTAGTAACGATAAACCCTTTTTTAGTTCCAAGACGTTCTCTTTGAGCTGGAAGAACATCTAGGTGAGCAGAGTTAATTTCAGGGATAATCATCGGTACATCGTCTTTGTTTCTATTTGCAGAGTTGTTAGAAACAACAACTACTTCACGTTTAGCATAGTTTTTCTTCAAGTTTGATTAAAAGCTTCTTTATCAAGGTTAATTGCACAAAATACCATGTCAATTCCCTCAGAAACTTCATCAATTTTATATAAGTCTTCAACAACTAACTCTTTAGTATATTCAGGAAGTGCTTGGTCTAGTTTCCAACGGCTTTCCATAAGTTCTCCATATTTTTTACCAGCAGAACGAGGTGATGCTGCTAATTTCACTACATCGAAGTATGGGTGATTTTCTAATAATACTAATAAACGTTGTCCTACCATTCCTGTTGCCCCTAGTACGGCTACTCTTGATTTTTTTGCATAATAAATTTCTCCTTTATTTATATAAAAATTATTTCAAAATGAACTTCCTCTCTGCAATAAAAGAAGAAGTCCAAAAATTATTAACATATTAATTTAGAACTACTGTTCCTTCTTTATCAACTTTTAGTAAAATTGCTTGCCAGTTGTATTTTTAATTTAGCAAGTTCAGTTTTTTTATTTTTTTCAATATTGTTAGTATCACTAACGATATTCATTAATGTAGAACCACTTCCGAAATGAAAAACGCTGAACTATCAATTTTTTTCACAAATTTCTCTAACTTCGTGATATTCATGTATTATTTCTTTTCTGTAAGGTTCATGGATTTTATCTCCCATAACCTTATTAAGAGTTCTAAGTCATAAGTTTCAAATGCCTTAATAACCGATCCGATACGTGATAATGAGTAGATTGCATCTTGAAGTTTAATTTCTTTTGGCATTACTTTTCTAGCTTCTTCAGTAGAAGTTTCGAAGTTTGGAATTAAAGCCAAGAAGTTAAATCTTTCATCGACCTCGTATCTTACAGTTACCGCTTCTTTACTGTCGGTAGTACAAGATGAACTTAGACTTCCGAAAATAGCAGGTGAAACATTATCTGGGTGTCCTTCTATCTCATTAGCTATTGTAAAAATTTCGGTTTATCAATAGGTGTATTAGTTAGTAAGTATGCTCCGTATATTCCAGCAACTACACATGTAGAACTGCTACCTAAACCACGGCTAATTGGTACATCATTTTCGATAGATATTCTAACACCTGAAATTTCTTTATCTAATTTTTTAAGTGTAGTTAGTAATGTTTGATAAACTAGATTGTTTTCATTTGAAAAACGTTCTTCAAATCCGTCGAATTCAAGCCCGCTGTCTAATTTCTCGAATTTGAATGTAGTGTAAAGTGTTAATGCAACACCAAGGCTATCAAATCCACATCCAACATTAGCAGAAGTGGCAGGTACACGAACGCTTACCATTATAAATCACCTAGTTTCTCTAAGATGTATTTTTTCATGTCTTCTTTATTGATTACATCTTTATGTCTAATTTCTTTTTATCAAGATCTCTTAAATTTTTCAGGAATAATGACCTTAGTTTGTTCATGAAGTTTATTCATAAGAGTAAATTCGTCTTCATCTTGTGTTTTGAATAGAGAAGAGTAGACACTCTCTGTGAATTTATATGGAGATGCTGTTGATAATACGATATTAGCATGCTCACTATCTAAATTATCCGAAGAACTTTATAAGCTACTGCAGTATGAGTATCTAACAGATAGTTATCTTTTTCGTAGATAGCTTTAATAGTTTCTTTTAGTTTGTTCATCATTAGCAAATCCAGCTTGGAATTTATCTTTAATCTTAGCTAGTACGTCACCAGTAACCTCAAAACGCCCAGTTTCTTTTTAAATCTTTCATAAGATTGGCGATATAGTCATTATCACAACCGCTAACGTAGTAAAGTAGACGCTCTAAATTACTAGAAATTAGAATATCCATACTTGGTGATACTGTTTTTTTAAGAAGTCTCTATTTTTTTGTCATAAACACCAGTTGTTAAAAAAATCATAAAGTACATTATTGTTATTGCTTGCACAGATTAGTTTGTTTACTGGTAATCCAATTTGCTCAGTGTAGTAACCAGCAAGAATATTACCAAAATTACCTGTAGGTACAACAAAGTTAACTTTATCATTTAATTTAATTTTTATTTGTATTTACTAAGTCTAGGTATGAAACGACGTAGTAAACTACTTGTGGGATAAGACGCCCTGATATTTATTGAGTTTGCACTTGATAACTTAATATTTTTTTAGAAAGTAATTCTTTTTTTGAATTCTTCATCAACAAATAGTTCTTTAATTCCACTTTGAGCATCATCAAAATTCCCATGAATTGCACAAACTTTTGTATTCTTACCTTCTTGAGTTTGCATTTGTGTTTTTTTGTACTGTACTTACACCATCATTTGGATAAAATACCATTATCTTAGTTCTATCTACATCTTTAAAACCTTCTAAGGCGGCTTTACCAGTATCTCCACTAGTTGCAGTTAAAATAAGAATATCATTTTTATCTTCTACTTTAGTAAGTGCAGTTTTTTGTAAGTTGTGGAAGAAGTGATAGCCCCACATCTTTAAATGCACTAGTAGGTCCGTTAAACAGTTCAAGGATATGACTATCCTTTAATTCTACAAGAGGAGTAATATTTTCATGAGAGAATTTACCTCTGTATGCTTCTTCAACACATTTTTTTAATTTCTTCATCGCTGAAATCAACAAAAAGTCGTAGCACTGCTTCAGCTACTTCATAATAATTTTTTTCCTTTTAAATTTTCTAAATCTAATTTATTTTTCCTAAATCTCTTAAAACGAAAAGTCCACCTTCTTCACTTAAACCTTGAAGAATAGCTTCACTAGGATTTAATTTTTTTATTAATATCTCTTGTACTTTCGTAAATCATTCAAAATCTCCTTGCTTTATCGTTGTATATATGATACAATGTTCTCTATAAAAAAATACAAGTGTTTTTTTCAAAAAGAACTAGATTGATTTATATAATATTAATTTTACACCAAAAACGATTATAAAAACAGTCAAAAAAATACAAAAAGTTAAAAATTTTTTTGAAAATTATAAGTGTTAAATTATTGACATAGAAAAAAATACTTGTTAAACTTTTAATTAGTAAAGAAAAAAATACTTTCAAGGAGGAAATTAATTTTATGAAAGTTGCTATTTTGGGATATGGAACTGTAGGTAGCGGAGTATACGATATTATAACAAATGGCAGAGCTTCGGAACTAGAGAAAATAGAAGTAAAAAAAGTGTTTTTTTGCAAGAAGTCGTGACAAAAATGCCTTTAGCTACAGATGATATTAATGAAATTATTAATGACGAGGAAATCTCAGTAGTTGTTGAATGTCTTGGAGGAATAAATCCTGCTTATGAATTTATAAAAAAATCCCTAGAAAGTAAAAAAACATGTTGTTACAGCGAATAAAGCTGTGGCAGCTAAATATTTAGATGAGTTTGTTGAATTAGCTGAAAAAAATGGAGTTAAGTTTATTTTTGAAGCTAGTGTAGGTGGTGGAATCCCTTGGCTTGTAAACTTAGAAAGAACTAGACGTGTTGATGAAGTAAAAACGCGTTTATGGTATATTTAATGGAACAAGTAATTTTTATTCTTGATAATATGTATAGAAATAATGAAGAATTTGAATCTACATTAAAAACTGCACAAGATCTCAGGTTATGCTGAAGCAGATCCTAGTGCTGATGTTGATGGTGGGGATGTAGTTAATAAAATTATTTTTAAGTAATGCACTTGCATTTGATATTCATGTTGATCCGGACTTCCCTACATACTCTATGAGAAACATTACAAAAAAATGATATTGACTATTTAAAACAATATGATTTAGCTGTTAAGTATATAGGAGAGACTAATGTAGCAGATGGAAAAATATGAGACTTCAGTAATGTTATCTATTTTCGCAAAAGAATCTCAAGAAGCGGCTGTTCCTTTAAATAATAACATCATTACCTTAGATGGATCATTTATTGGTGAACTTAAATTTTATGGTCAAGGAGCTGGGAAACTACCTACAGGAAATGCTATTGTTCAGGATATTGTAGATATTAATGAAGGAGCAGCTAGAGTTGATGTAGTAATAAATAATGACTTAACTTATTCTGAGGAATTAACTAGAAGAAACTATTTAATACGTTCGTCGGTTGAATTATCTCGTGAATTAGTAGAGAGTGTTGAGAAATATAAAGATAACTACTATGTAAAAACAAAAAGAAATTTCATTAAAACAGCTATCTGAATTGATTGAAGAAGTAAAATATAAAGATAGTAAGTTTGTTGTTGCTAAGTTTCATAAATAATTGTTATAAAAAAATAGAATAATTATTAGAAATAAATTTTAGATTTTTTTCAGAAAAATTTATTGATTTTTGTGGATAGTTATATAATATATATTATAGATATAAAAATACAAATAACGAATAGGAAAAAAAGGAGTCAAAATGGTAAGAGTAGCAAAATTTGGAGGAAGCTCGGTAGCGAGTGCAGAACAATTTAAAAAAAGTTAAAAGTATTGTAGAACTTGACGATACACGTCGTTTTGTTGTAGTTAGTGCTGTAGGGAAAGCGAATAAAGAAGATAATAAGGTAACAGACTTACTTTTATTTATGCTATGCGCACACTAAATACAATATTAACTTTGACAATATTTTTTTAAAATGATTGAAGATAAATTTGTTGCTATAAAAAAATGAATTGAATTTAACATTTGATATAGAAGGAGAACTTGCTAAATTAAAATCTGAAATTAATAAAGGGATTGATGAAGAGTATCTAGTAAGTCGTGGAGAATATTTAACAGCTTTATTAATGGCTGAGTATTTAGGATATCATTTTGTAGACGCTAAAGATTTAATTTTCTACAATTATCAAGGTGAAATTGATTTTGAGAGAACTCAAGCTGCTTTTGATGCGATAGTAAAAAGAATATGATCGTTTACTTATTCCAGGATTTTTATGGAAGTCGCCCCTAATGGTGAGATAAAAATTATGACTCGTGGTGGAGGAGATGTTAGTGGTGCGATAGTTGCTAATATAGCAGATGCTAGTGTTTATGAAAAACTGGACTGATGTATCGGGTATTTTTAATGGCAGATCCGCGTATTATTAAAAATCCACATGAAATTAAAGTCATTAGCTATACAGAACTTCGTGAACTTTCATATATGGGGGCTAGTGTTCTTCATGAAGAGGCTATTTTTCCCAGTCCGTGATAAAGATATTCCAATTCAAATTCGCAATACAAATGATCCAACAGCAGAAGGTACTATTATTTCTGATAATAAACACCTTGATGAAAAACAAATAGTAACTGGTATTGCAGGCAAAAAAAGATTTCTATTATTACAATTAAAAAAACGTCATATGGCAAACGAGGTTGGATTAATAGGAAAACACTTAAAAATTTTTTTGAAGATTTCAATGTTAGTATTGAACATATTCCAAGTGGAATCGATTCGTTCTCTGTAGTTGTTGAAACTGGAAATGTTAGACCGTTTATTCATGAATTAGTAGCTAAAATTAAAGCAGTTCTTGATGCTGATGAAGTGAATGTAACGCATGAAGTTTCACTTATTGCCACAGTGGGAGAAAAAAATGAAAAATACAAAAAGGTTTATCAGGCAGATTATTCAAAGCTTTTAGGGGAAGCGGGGTAAATATTGCATTAATTTCACAAACTAATGATGAAATTAATATTATCGTAGGTGTTCATAATAATGATTATGAAAAAAACTATAAACACAATTTACAACGAGTTTAAATAAAATTACAACTTCCCAATTACTTTTATAGTTGGGAAGTTTTTTTATGATTGGTAATTACTATTTAGAGGTGAGTTATGAGAATTTTACAGATTATGTGTCATCCTGACTATAATGGAAAAACATCGTATATCAAATATTTTAGCTAATGAAGGAAAAGATAAATTAAAAAGAAGGATTTACTGATATTGAAGAACTTAATTTGTATAGCCCAAATACATATATTCCTATAATGGATAAGTTTATGTTTAACTATGAGGGAGTACAATTAACAGATCAAGAGCAACTTGATAAGATCAGACAAAAAGAGTTATTAGTACAATGGAAGAGTGCTGAAGCAGTGTTTATCTATATGCCACTTCATAATTTTAATGTAGTATCAAAATTTAAAAGATTATATTGATAATATTGTAATTGTAAATGAGACATTTAAATGTGAAGAAGAATCTATTATAGGTTTAGATAAAGTCAATAAACAGATAACTTTTTGTTATAACTAGTGGAGGGAATTTGATAAGCACATTCAATATACAAATCTCGATTTTGCGGTTCAATATGTTAGGGGAATATTTAGTGTATTAGGAATAGATAAAGTAAAGGTTATAAGAGTAGAAGGATTAGATTTAGTATTTAATGATAAAGAACAAATTGTAAAAAGAGGCTATAGTTGATTTAAAAAGCATGGATAGAAGAATTTTTCAAGAATGAATAGAAAATAAACTAAGAAGGAATAAGAGACCATTTAATTTGGTTTATGCTTCCTTCTTATCTTTATTTAATATTATTTAATATCGAATTCGAGTTGCTTTTTCTTTAGAGTGAAGAATTTTTGAATTTAGTAGTTAGTAAGGTTAGCAATCCAATTTTTCAAAGTTTGTAAAATCTTCTTGCATTACATAAATTGTATAAACGATTTTATCGGTATATTCTAGGTTGTTTACGATGAAATTAGTTTTTTTCCAATTTCATATTCTATTTTTTTCCATTTAGACTATAATCAAGTTCTAACCTAATTTCAAAAAGTATCTTTTCTTTCTACTAATGTTGCGTTTTTTTAACGCATTAATAACTCCACCACCATATGCACGAACTAAAACCACCAGTTCCTAGCTTAGTTCCACCGAAATAACGTATTACGGTAGCGCAGACATTTTTAATTTCATTTTTTTACAAGAACATCTAACATTGGAGCCCTGCAGTTCCACTAGGTTCACCATCATCATTAGCACGTGTAATTTCATTGTTATCTCCAACAACATAACATGAACAAACATGAGTTGCATCGTAGTGTTTCTTTTTCATTTTTTTGAATAAAAATCACGAGCTTCGTCTTCACTACTTACCCTAATTAAAATGGGTGATAAATGTAGATTTTTTCAACAAATTCATCATATGAATCTTCTTTGATAGTTATGAATTTTTTTGACATGGAACCTCCTTTTTAGTATTTAATTTATTTTACTCTATATTAATTATGATATATGCTTAAAAAAAATGTCAACGAAAAAGAAATAGAACGATATAGTAAAATTATTACGGAAAGGGTAGAAAAAGAATAAATTTCTTTAAACTATAAATTGCGACACTCACAGAAAGGAATTTATTCATATGAACATTATAACACAAATCTTTATCAAAAAAATATAGAAAAACACTTTAAAAAAATACTTTTCAGAGGATATTTTAGCTTCCATAAATACATATGTAAACAGAAGTCTAAGATATATATATATATATAAACTCTAAAAATATCACTGTCTGACTTTACTATCAATCCCTAATAAAGTCGTTATGGATTCTATCATAAAAAAACGTTATTCTTACCCTTGAAAAAAATTAGATGAGGATTGCTTCAACTCTCCTCAACGAAAGGTTCTATACTATCCTAAAGGTACTTATTCTCGAACTATCATCACTTTATTTTGGGAAGTTACTTTTAAAAAGATGTGCTTATGTTGATAAAAAAACGGTAAAAAATCATTTTTTTACTACTTAGATTCTCTTCTTAATATTTCACCTTGTGTTGTTTTTCGATAATGATGTTATTAATGAACTTCTATTCCTTGCCGGAAAACATACTTCAATTTTACAAATCTAGATTTCTCTATCTTAGATGATAGGTATAAAGGCGATACTTATAGAGTGAATCTTAACACAAATTTCGCAGTTTAATCGCTTCGTGGAGCCTCTGAAAGAACTATTTTTCGTCGGCTTTTTGTGTTTTTAACAAATTAAAAGGATATGTCAAGAGCCGTTCCACTTCTTCTCTTGACATATCCTTAAAATTTGTTGTTTAATTTTTGCCGACGAAAAAAACTTTTTTTAATTTTTTTCATCGTAATTTAATTTTTTTGGAATTTATTTTTCCGTAATAATTTGACTTTAACTAATTCTTCTAATGTTTTTTTAATTGTTCTTGATAGTTCTTTAACCATACGTCTGTATTAATTTGATTAAATCTATTTACTTTTTCTTTTTCTTGCTCCATTCCGAAAAGCTTCCTTGATTTAATTAAATATTCTTGATATCTCTTATATAGCAAAAACTTCAACCTCTTCATTATATCATAAATACAATTTTTATTGTAAGCCTTTTTCTTTGTTATTCTTTTATGGTATAATTCTAAAAAAAGAATGTAATTAAGTGCATAAAAGGTATAGAAAAAAACATGCAATAACGATACACTTGTAAATTAAGAAGAAATGAAATAAGGAGTTATTGTATGTCTAAGAAAAAAATAATACAACAAAAACACAAAAAAATACCAAGCGTTAACAGAGCTAGAAAGAGGGATAATATATGGAATAAAGATAAAAGATGAAACACAACAAGAAATAGCTGAAGAAATAGGGAAAAAGCCAATCAACGATATGTAGAGAATTAAAAAAAGAGGTAGTGTAGAACAATTAGATACCCACAGAAGAAAAATACATAAAAATATTTTGCAGACTCAGGTCAGAGAGTATGTGAAGAAAATAAAAGGAAAAAGAAAGTTTATCACATTAGATAAATACAAAAAAATTCATAACTGCTTTTTGAAAAAGAAATGTTAGAAAGCAAGTATAGGATACACAGTATAGATACATTTGTGAATGAACATAAAAAGACACACCCAGACGAGAAAAAGTACCTTGTACAAAAAAACAGTATACAATTGGGTAGATAAATGTTATTTAAAAACTAGAAATATTGATTTACCTGTGAAAATTCGAAGAAAAGAAACTAATGCAGCTCCTAAAACCAAAAAGGAACAAATAAAAAAAGATTAGGAACAAGTATAGATAAAAGGGATGAAATAGTACTAGCAAAAAAATAGAAAAAGGGCATTTTGAAGCAGATTTAGTACTAGGAAAAAGGAAAATATGAACAAGCAATTTTAACGGTTGTAGATATAACCACAAGAGTAGCCAAAGTAATATTCTAAAAAGTTGAGAGAATGGCGCTTGAATGAAGAATCTTTTAGCATGTGAAAAAGAGAAATAATTAGAGAAATGCTTGATGGAGGAAGTAGACAAACGATATGGATGGAGTATTTGAATGGTTAAAAGCACATTATCAGTATATTTTTTTATAGCAGCTGGGTTACTATTTTTTTAATCGGTGCAATAAGAGATTGGAAATGGGTATATCAAGCAACAGTAGGAGATAAGGTGCGACACGCATTTATTTTTTTGAAGTGTGGGGAGAGAAAGGTTACAGAGTTTTCATAGGTATATGTGGACTATCACTTGTAATTTGTGGTGTTGTATTTTTTTAATATTAGATAAAAGATAAAAGGTAGAGGTAATGTAACATGAAATGGAATTTAGAAAACAGAAAAGAATTTTTTTGCATATATAGAAAAAAACTTACAGATGAAGATAAATTTACGGAATGTATGACAGCGTTGGAAAGCATCCCTATGGAAGAACGGGATTACGAAGTATGGTATCAGTTTGCGCGTACCTATCAAAACTTCGCGATTGTCGGCAATGATGATAAAGGAACACCTAGTTTTTATTGGCGATAAATTTTTTTATTAAAAATCTATAGATATTTTTGAATTCAGTTAGAAAAGAGGGAAAGATAAGGCTGAATGGAATATGCGTATGGCGTATGCCTATCAATATTTGACTCATGAGGAAGAAAGAGCTATTCCTTATGCATTGCGTTGGGCGGAGTTAGCTCCTGAGGAAGAGAATGCATTGGAAGTAGTAAAAGAGTGTAAAGAAGAAATTGAAAAAAGAGCGTGCAGAGTAAATGTGGCTACTGAGAAAGTAGTCAATCAAGAAACTGCCGAAATTGACGAAGACTGGGGCGTTTATTTATGCGATGCATTTGCTTGTGACTTACCGGCTGTGATTCGAACCAATTTAGCTCTTAGGGATTTTGAATTCACTGCAAACTACCCTAAAAGACTAGAATTACAAATATTATATAAGAATGCTGATGACAACGGATTTCCTACAAGAGAAGAAGGGGAGCATGTATATTCTATAGAAGACGCTGTGGAAGGGATTATTGAACAACATGGAGATATATTAGCAGGTATTGTGAAATGTGATGAACGAGCACGTATTTTTGCCTATGTTAAGAACGAGTTGGGGTACTACAATGAAATTTCTGAGATGATGTCAGAAAACTTCCCTGACTATGCCTATACATTGGCAGTCGTTGAAGATCAGGACTGGGAACTGTATTTCCAGGCACTGTATCCTGATAAATATGAATATCAAAGCATTATGAATAGGATGCTCATTGAGGATATTAAAAAGTGATGGTGATAGTATGGTGCCGAGAGTACTCGAACATTGCCTACTCTTTAAAACGGAAGAACATGGGGAAGCCTTTTTAGCCAAAGTAATGGAAGACGGTTTTATAAAACTTTCATCAGAAAATCAGAACGATAATGAGGATATAGATAAGGAATATCCATATGTACTTGTCATTGGTAGGGAAGATGCTTTTGAAGATATCGATGAAACTGTTTGGTATCTTATGGATTTGGCAAAAAGAATTTGACGGAGAATATGATGGCTGGGGCTGCCATATTGTGAAGTAGCGTGAAATAGCACTTTAGATAAAAGAAGCGAGATGAAAACGTCCCTTAAAAATATAGATTTCAATAGGCTCTTTGTTAAATAGGGTTGATGAAACAATGTTAACAGAAAAATAACGATATTTTTTTGTTTCATTTTATTTTACAAATTGGGGAAAGACATGGTAAAGGAAGAGCGACCTTTTATGTAAAAAAAGTAGCTAAATAACTAGATTTTTAAGGTGAAATCATGAAAAACAGTATGAAGTTTATACACGATAGAAATAGCAACATTCTTTTTCAGCCTTCATGATAGTAGGGTGAAAAGAAATCAAATATCACAACGAAACTTTGACGTTAAAAAGTTAATAAAATATATGAATTTGTGGAAGATGAAAGGAAATCATACCCTGGTGAAATATGTTTTTGAAAAATGTGATATCGACCTGTGCGATGTATTGATATTTAACAAAACCTTGGGTGAAGGACGTTTTCAATGGAAAGTCTATTAGTTTACAACAATTTATGGATGAATATACAGACTCAGAATTTGAAATCATTATTGAAGGCTATTATGGCAACACAACTACATATACAGGATGGCTTAGGAAAGACGGAAAACGACCAGTGTCGGCAATTATGTATGTTTGGAACAGCGGAGATATGGTGTATAAGGTAAAAAATAAACGATTTAAAAATAATAATTTTATAAAGGAGAAAAAGCTCATGAATAAATTTGAGAAGAGAAAAATTGTTACAAGAATATCAAGTCAAACAAATGGAAGAATTTGAAGAGAACTTACCGATGGAAAAAGAAATTATTTTTATGAATTATTTGATTATCTAAATGATAAATCAGAAACGGTAGAGTGTAATCACGATTTTTCTTTAACAAATGAGTTTTTTTGAAAGATAAAAAATGCGGATATTGAAAAAGGTTATAGAATTTTTTTGCGAGAAAAATGGTGCTGGTTGCGATTGTGAAGTGATTTTTAATGTTGAGGAAAAGTTTGAAGAATAAAATGTTTGTGTTAGAAATAGACAGGTAAATTTAAAGTTGTAAGGAGAAATAGTGACAGATGCAATCAATACATAATATTTTATGTGAAAAAAACTCAATCCGAGAAGTGGAGTTATCAAAATAAGTAGTTCTAAAGATGACGATAGAATTTATTTCGATATAAGTTGGAAGGAGATTTCCATTTTATAGTTACTGGTTGGGTGCATTACGGGTGGTATTATGTACAAAGAGATAAACAATGTATATCGCCATCTTATGTTTATAAAGAACTAGATGATAGAGCGTTATCTGTTATGCAACATATTATAGACGAGATTGAAAATGGGAAATATAACAACAAAAAAACTGAAAAAGAAAAAATTAAGCAGGTTCTTGAAGAAAGAAATCTAACCTCTTTTATGAACAATACAAAATGGAAAGAACTGATAGATTCCATCATGGAGAACATGAGAGACATCCCGATACAATATAAGACGTTTTTTTGATGAAGAAGAGCCCTAGCATATATTGGACGATTGATGCTGATGAACATTTTTCATATGAATATGAGAATTGTTGAATGGTTCAAAATTAGAAGTAAATTTGAGAAAGTTCTTGGTCAAGGACGTTTAATTGAGCCAAAGACATGTGTTACTGATAAAAAAATCAGAAATAGAGTGTATGCTTTAATAAATTTAGTATTCCTTATGAATATGATGATATTGAAAAATGTTTTATTATTTTTTTGGATATAGATAATGAAAATTGAGAATTAGAAGTTAAAAGGGTAATTGTTCCATTTAATAGAATAGTTTTGTTGTGATACTCTAAAATATCCGACTATAAATATGAGGTGCGGTTAAGCTATGAATTAGTTTTTAAATATGATTTTTTTGTACAGTTGTTGGTAGATGATGTTGACAACAAAGATTTTTTTATCAGGTTTATTTAATTCAATGTATGATGAATTACCTGCACCTAGACCAAAGAAAAAGAAATAATCACATTAGAAGTTGTAGGAGGAAAGCATGAGAATCGGAGTTATTCAAGCAAGTTCGCAAGCGACAAAAAAATCAAATAATCTATGATGCTGTATTAAAGTATGCTCCAAAGAAAGCTGAAGTTATAAATTTTGGTTGTACGATGGAAGAATATGAAAAATACTCGTATATAGAAATTTCTATTCTTGTAGGTATCTTTGTTGGCAAGTAGGACAGTTGATTTCATTGTTACGGGCTGTTCTTCCGGACAGGGAATGATGCTTGCTTGTAATAGTATGCCGTGACGTCATCTGCGGGTATGCACCTACACCGAAGGATGCCTATTTATTTGCTCAGATAAATAATGGAAATGCGATATCATTACCATTAGGTGAAGATTATACATGGTCAGGTATTGAAAATCTTGAAAAAAACAATAGAAGCTCTTTTCTCAGAGCCATTTGGGCAAGGATACCCTAAAAAGTGAGGCAGAGAGAAAGATAAGAGATGCCGAGCAACTTAAAGAGATAAGAAGAATCGGACAGGTTCAGTTTAAAGAATTCGTAAATATACTAGATATATCACTACTTGAATCAATCAAGAGGAAACAGGATGTAATTCAGTATGTAAAGAAGTATGGGAAGAAATAATAAAATTATGATATTAAAAAAAGTAGTCTGAGTCTTATTTTTGAAAAAGAAAGTAAGGAAAACAAGATGATATTAATAGATTTTTGAATGTTCAATTTTTAATGAAACGATATAATAATTAAGAGAGAAAACAAAATGAGAGTACCAACTTATATTAAAGAAGAAAATTACAATATAATAAATATAGATGATACATTTACAAGTATTAGTATTTGCAACAACTTAGAAAGTGGAGATACCAACGGACTGTATGAAATTTATTTTTTTGGTTCACTTTTTGAAGAATATATGATTTGTGGTATGTATGATGAAAAAAATGAGATTAGCGATCCTTGCATGATAGTAGCAAAATGTATACATACAGGAAAAGAAATTTTTACTCTATGATGGAGCTAAATATGGATACAACCCTATGTTCTGTGATGAGATACATTTAGAAGATATCAAAAAAACGTTCACTTTCTAAATTAGAAATTCCAAACTCTAACATTGAAATAGATTTTGCCTATAGCACTGACTTTGATGAAGAGAAAGAAGATTTTGAATTTGATGAAGATGACTTTACAGAAACTATTAACGGAGAAAAAAATTTCTTTTTGAAGAAGTGAAGAGAAATGGATTTGATTATAAAAAAATTACTGCTATAGACGAACTAGATGCCAAAAAGAGTTATCTGTGAGTTAGAACTTGCATAAGTTTATTAATTACGAGAGGTAAAAATATGAATCCTCCTATTTTTAACAGAGAAATATTTTGAATATATCAATTAAGAAAAATGAAAATATAAAGGAGACAAATGAAATGGATGAAATACAAAAGAAATTAAAATACGCAAAGCTTACCATAGAAAAATATTAAAAGTTTAGATGAAAAACTCTTATTTTGATGTTGTTGAGCCAATGTGGGAAACAATTAATATTTATGATGGATATGATGAGTATATTCAATCAGCGCAGACTTTCACTTTAGAGCAAAGATATTTATTAGCCATTACTTGGTATTTTTTTCAGAAGTAAGTAATGGAGGTCATCACCAGTTTTTAGATAATTCTACAGGGATAGTTTGGGAAGATGCAATAAAAGGTTTCAAACATTTTGGGATGAACGAATATGCAGGTAATTTTCAAAAAGTTGTAGACTATTGTGGTGGGACAATATCTTTTGGTAGAGAAGAAAGATACCATATGCTAGAAATATTGGAAGAAAAATACGGAGAGGAATTTTTTAAGATTTTAGATGAAGCCGATGATTTCGTTTATGATTATGAAGGTGAAGAAAACGAACTAAACTACATCAAATCTCACCCTGAAAAGTTTGTATTTGAAGGGGAATACGAGAGCTTTTACAATCGGCGTTAAAAAGAAAAAAAGTAATGCTATTTTTGAGCGAGTGATTGGCGAGTTATTAGGCTTTGAAAATATGGTATATTCCTGATGAAATTAAAATTTGGGACAGACGATTTGACAGTTTATTTGAAACAAAATAATGGAATGAATGAAGTAGTATTTGAAAGAAAGATGAAAGAGTTATTTGAAATCAAGAAAAACGTTTATGGAAATATAGAAACTTAATACAAAATTTGAAGTTTATGCGATCTCACATGCATAGTGAAAAAGGTAAAGTAGCAAACTGAGAAACAGGAGAAACTAAGTATGAGTTATGATTTAATGGTTTTTGAAAAACAAAAGCACCTAATACAAAAAAATAATTTATGGTTTGGTATGATAAGCAAACAGAATGGGAAGAAGAACATGATTATGAAACGATAGGAGTATCTTCTTCTGATTTGCAAAATTGGTTTATGGAAATAAAAGAAAATTTTCCACCAATGAATGGAGAATATTCACCTAATTTTGACAATCTTGATGACGATGAAGCTGAAAAATTAGAAATGCGTATGGCTGACTACTGTATAGGGCATGATGTAATTTATGTAGCGTTTCCTTGGTCTGTAGCAGACGAAGCGTATGAAGTTATGCGAGATTTAGCTAAAAAACATAATGTGGGATTTTTTGATGTGAGTGGAGAAAAAGGCGATATTATATTACCAGATGGCACTAGGATTAAGTAGTTATATTAATAAGCATTTCTTATTTAACTTCCTGAATGATAAATCGGAAACCACAGCGTGCAAGCATGAACTTTCTTGAGTGGCTTGATCTTATGTGTTAGTTAAATAGATAGTATAGAATCAAAATTGAACTTGAGTGGGGGGATTAAAATTGAAAAAATACAAACAAATGACATGGCAATTTGAAATTGCAGGTGTGGAAGGGAATGTAATTCTGTTTGATACAAATATTTTTGAGTATGACTGGCATGAAACAGGGGAATACGTATCAGTAACGGAGCCACTATATCATCAGAGTTGTAGGTTTCTATTTATGTTGTGTATATTAACGATGAACTTCATAAATTTGCTGCTGGTGAATTTAGTAATAATGTATGGGGATTTTATATACTTAAGTATTAAAGTGATAATTTCAGTTTATTGGGAGATGGAAACAAATTTGAATTTGTGAGGGATATGATGATGGAAGCTATAAATGAGAAGCTACTTTCCTTGGTAGAGGGCAGGGAAACCCCTGAAAGCTATCAAAATTGGTGGCTAAAACACGAACATGAATTAGAGAGGGTTTTAAATAGGGGAGAATTTTTTTAAGACTTAAGCCAAAAAGACCATGATTTCCTCTCGGGTGCCGATTTTAACAAGCCAAAAAGGAGCCATAGCCATACTGGAGAGGAAAGGGCTACCTTTTTCTAAAAGCAATCTGTATCAAGAGAAATATTTAGAGGAGCTGGATGTCTATTGTAAGGATAAGAAAAAAAGAGAGCAAGAAAAGAAAAAGAAGGTTAAAGAAGAGCATCCAAATTTGTTTGAGCATTATCCAAAGTTTACAAATGCTTTAGTGAAATCTCTTGATGAAAATGACGTTATAAAACAAGGTGCTACACAAGAGGAAATTCGGAAAGCAGAAGAAAAATTAAGTTTTGCCTTTCCTGAACAAGTACAAAGGTTTTTCTTAATCACAAGCGGCATTGATCTTTCAACTGGCATAAAAGTTGTGCTAAACGAAATGTTTTCAATGGAAATAAAAGAGAAGCAATATTTGGTTCTTGGAGAGTTTTGGAAAGAGGCAGACGGAGATCAGCTATTGCTTTGTCATGATGAAGAAACAATTTGGTACTATGCCCATGAACAGAATAAAGTAAAGAAGCTTTGCAATGATATGAATGAATTTCTTGAGAAGAAACTATCTAGGTATCTGAGCAGGTAAAGACAAATATGGAGGAATTTATGGAAATCGTAAGAGCAGGGTCTAAATCTAAACCAGTTAAAATCATTGATGTAGACTTTGATACACTCGTTGATATTAACAAGGACCATAGGTTTTATGATCAAGAGGAAAAGGCTATTTTGCATTATTGGTCTGATGGAAAAACAGTGTACTGGAGGCATAGACTTGTCTCTAAAGATGTAGAACATTTTCAAGTGTTTAATGGCACATTTGCAAAAGATAGTAAATCTTGTTATCTATATGATACCAAACTACGCGGTGCTAACAATGAGACATTTAAAGCCTTGAACTATAGCTATGCTTTTGATGGAAAGACTGTATGGACTATATCTGGCCGTTTTGAACCAGCAGATCCTAAAACTTTTGATGTGTGCGACGATGGTTTTTGGCTATCTGAAATTAAAATTACATTGACTGATGGCAAGGAATATACTGAAATTCTTCATATTCCTTATGGCTTTTGCGAAAGACAGCAAGCAGGTTTATTACGAAAACTATGAAGGTAAGATTAAAATTTTAAAGAAAGTTGATCCTGAAAGTTTTGTGTCTAATAAGGATGGATATTTTGGTTGGGACAAAAGCAATGTCTATTATGGGAAAAATCTTTTGCCGGGGGCTTCGCCAGAGAACTGGCGGGTCATTGATGATAAGAGACAGATTTCAACTGATGGAAAGTATTTTTATAGATTGAATAAAAAGATTTCTGAGGAAGAGACCCTATGAGTGGATAAATAATCCACGTTTGTGAAATCATGATTTGCAAAGGATATAGTTTGTATGGAAAAATTTAGATATTTTTGAGGTGGCATGTAAATATTTTTTTCAAAAGATTAGTGAATTTAAGGAAATTTTGTCAAACAAAGTTAGAGCATTAGAAAATATAGACTGGATATATGATAAGGGAACTACAAAAGTCTGCCGAGCCAGTCAACGACAATCTGAAAAATCTAACCCACAGTGGGGGCGGAAGTACAGAACAGTACAGTAAAATATGGAGGAAAAATAAATGGGATTGATTGCAAATTATCAGTCAACTACTGATCTTGAATTAGAAAAAAATTTATGTGCCTTGATGATGTGGAAGAAGCACAGGATAATGAGAACTTAGAAATATGTGATATAGATAAAATGTGGGACGCACTTCATTTTTTTGTTGACAGGAAAATCTGCCGGCGAACCGATTAAAGATAATTTAATCAGCGAAGCGATTAGTAGTACAGTTCAATATTTCTGGGGAAGAAATTGAAGAATTTATATCGGAACGAAAACTGATAGAGTGAAAGAAATTGCAAAGGCATTGCAAGAGCTTGATTTTTGAAACATATATTGATAAATTTTTATATGAATGCGTTTCACCAAAAACGATATTTACCCTAATATTTGGGAATACGAAGATGAAGCAGATGAAATTAAAAGATGATTTAAGAACCTCATTTGAAAGTTTGAAAAAAATTTTTATGAGAAAAATGGCGGCACAAGAGAGCGCCGTTTTAGTGTCAATCTATTAACTGTTCAACTTTAGAAAAATTTGTATAGGGAGGGAGTTGCAATGTTTGAAAACAGCAAAGACAGGTAATGTAAATGTAAGAATCCATGAGCATATCAAACAACAAGCGGAACAAATTTTAGAGACTATAGGCATTTCTCGTGCAGTACTGCTATTGATATGTTTTATAGACAAATTATTTTTAAATAATGGTATTCCGTTTCCCTTAACAATACCTAAAGAGTTACCGATACATGAGAATATGGATGAAAGTACATATAATGCTTTAATGGAAACAGGGTACTCCCAGGCACTACGAGGGGAAACGTATTCTGTTGCAGAAGTATTTGAAGAGCTAGAACGAGGACTATAATGGAAACGTATAGAAGTGGTTATCATCGCTGTAGTTTATGTAAGAATGGATCAGCTGAAATAGTTAGAAAAAAATAGAACTTGATAATTAGTTATGGTAGATATACGATTTAGTCATTAGGTTAGTTCGGGAACATATGAGGCTTTGGGTATCTGAAACATTCTGTAGAAATGATGACGTATTTAATAACGATATAATAATTAAGAGAGAAAACAAAATGAGAGTACCAACATATATTAAAGAAGAAAATTACAATATAATAAATATAGATGATACATTTACAAGTATTAGTATTTGCAACAACTTAGAAAGTGGAGATACCAACGAACTGTATGAAATTTATTTTTATGGTTCACTTTTTGAAGAACGTATGATTTGTGGTATGTATGATGAAAAAAATGAGATTAGCAATCCTTGCATGATAGTAGCAAAATTTATACATACAGGAAAAGAAATTTTACTCTATGATGAAGCTAAATATGGATACAACCCTATGTTCTGTGATGAGATAAATTTAGAAGATATCAAAAAAACGTCCACTTTCTAAATTAGAAATTCCAAACTCTACAATTGAAATAGATTTTTACCTATAGCATTGATTTTGATGAAGAGAAAGAAGATTTTTGAATTTGATGAAGATGACTTTACAGAAACTATTAACGGAGAAAAATTTCTTTTGAAGAAGTGAAAAGAAATGGATTTGATTATATAAAAATTACTGCTATAGACGAACTAGATACCAAAAAGAGTTATCTGTGAGTTAGAACTTGCATAAGTTTATTAATTAGGAGAGGTAATATATGAAACCAACAAAAAGAAGAATTTAGAAAATTAAGTAATGAAGACAAGTTGAAATGTATTCAAAAATTTGCATGCTTACTTCGATCGTGAATTGATTTTGAATTTATTATTATCGGAAAAACATAGAGGAGATAGACTCGAAATTACTCTCAGAACTGGGAAGAGCATACAACAATAATGGGAAATACGAAGAGGCAATGGCTATCTTGGATATGGTAGTAGAAGAAGATAGAGATGCAATGTGGTACTATCGTTATGCCTATTCGCATAGTGAGTTAGCCCAAAATCTTAATTATGATTTTTGAAACAGAATCAAGGAATACTTTTGAAAAAGTAGAAAATGCAGTAAAGCTTACCGATGATGAAGAAATAGTTAGATGGTGTTTAGAACTAGTGGATTTTTAGTGATTTTTGAGGAACTCTTGGTAAAAAAACAAAGGAGAAATATCCTATTTTAACAGAGAAATATTTTTGAATATATCAATCAAAAATGAAAATATAGAGAAGACAACTGAAATGGGTGAAACACAAAAAGAAATTAAAATACGCAAAGATTACCATAGAGGATATTCAAAACATTGAGGAGTCTTGGGATATCTGTGATCCCATGTTTAATATGATTGATCGGTTATGAAGGATATGATAAATATTTAAAAACTTCAGAGAGATTTACTTTGGAACAAAAGATATTTATGTGCTATTCATTGGTATTTTGGGGAAGTAATTAACGGGGGGCATCATCAATTTTTCTACAACTCTACAGGAATTGTTTGGGAAGATGTGTTAAATGGTTTTAAACATTTTAAAATGCCGAGTTTGCAGCTAATTTTCAAAAAGTAATTGATTATTGTGGTGGAAGAATTTCCTTTGCTAGAGAAGAACGATGGGATATGCTAGAAATGTTGGAAGAAAAAAATACGGAGAAGAATTTTTTAAGATGTTAGATGAAGCCGATGATTTCATTTACAATTATGAAGGTGAAGAAAAACGAACTAAACTACATCAAATCTCACCCTGAAAAGTTTGTATTTGAAGGAGAATACGAGAGATATTAACATTCGCCGATTGTAAAATATTAAAAAGAAAAAGTAATATTCTAAAAAGTTGAGAGAATGGCGATTGAGTAAAGAATCTTTAACATGTGAAAAGAGAAATCATTAGAGAAATGTCTGATAGAAGAAGTAGATAAACGATATGGATGGAGTATTTGAATAGTTAAAAGCATATTATCAGTATGTCTTGATTGCAGGTGGACTTCTATTTTAATCGGTGCCATACGAGATTGGAAATGGGTGTATCAAGCTACAGTCGGAGATAAGGTGCGACACGCATTTATTTTTGAAGTGTGGGGTGAGAAAGGATATAGAGTTTTTATAGGTATATGTGGAGCGTTGCTTGTAATTTGTGGTGTTGTATTTTTAATGTTGGATAAAAGATAAAAAGTGGAGGTAACTTAACATGAAATGGAATTCAGAAAATCGCGAAGAATTTTTTTGTGTATATAGAAAAAGCTTAGAGATGAAGATAAATATACAGAATGTATCACAGCGTTGGAAAGCATCCCTATGGAAGAACGGAATTACGAAGTATGGTATCAGCTTGCTCGTACCTATCAATACTTTGCGATTTTCGGCAATGATGGTAAAGGAACACCTAGTTTTATTGGTGATAAATTTTTATTAAAATCTATAGATATTTTGAATTCAATTAGAGAAGAGAGGGAAGATAAGGCTAGATGGAATATGCGTATGGCATATGCCTATCAGTATTTGGCTCACGAGGAAGAAAAAGCGATTTCTTATGCATTGCGTTGGGCGGAGTTAAATCCTGAGGATGAGAATGCATTGGAAGTAGTAAAAGAGTGTAAAGAAGAAATAGAAAAAAGAGAGTACAGAGTAAATGCGGCTACTAAAAAAGCAATCGATCAAGAAATGGCCGAAAATTGATGAAGACTGGGGTATTTATCTATGCAATGCATTTTCTTGTGACTTACCGGCTGTGATTAGAACCAACTTAGCTCTTAGGGATTTTTGAATTCACTGTAAACTACCCAAAAAGATTACATTTACAAATATTATATAAGAACGCTGATGACAACGGTTTTCCTACAAGAGAAGAAGGGGAATATGTATATCCTGTAGAAGACGCTGTAGTAGAGATTATTGAACAACATGGAGATATTTTAGCAGGTGTTGTGAAATGCGATGAGCGAGCACATATTTTTGCGTATGCTAAGAATGAGTTGGGGTACTACGATGAAATTTCTGAGATGATGTCAGAAAACTTCCCTGATTATGCTTATACATTGGCAGTCTTTGAAGATAAGGACTGGGTCATGTATTTTCATGCACTGTATCCTGACAGATATGAATATCAAAGCATTATGAATATGAGGCTTATTGAGAATATTGAAAGTCATGGTGATAGTATGGTACCGAGAGTACTCGAACATTGCCTGTGCTTTACAACGGAAGAAAATGGGGAAGCATTTTTAACCAAAGTAATGGAAGAAGGGTTTAAAAAACTTTCATCAGAAGATCTGAGCGACAATGAAGATATAGATAAGGAATATCCCTATGAACTTGTCATTGGCAGAGAAGATAATTTTGAAGATATCGATGAAACTGTCGGGTATCTTATGGATCTAGTAGAAGAGTTTGACGGGGAATATGATGGATGGGCATGCCATATTGTGAAGTAGCGTGAAATAGCACTTTAAAGAGAAGAAGCGAGATGAAAACGTCCCTTAAAAATAGTTGGAACTTCCCTTAATAAATCTGTCACTTTCTTTTTCAAGATAGCCCAAGCTTGCTCAAGTGGATTTTAGTGATTTGAGGAAATCTCGGTAAAAACAAAGGAGAATAATCCTATTTTAACAGAGAAATATTTTGAATATATCAATCAAAAATTAAAATATAGAGGAGATAACTGAAATGGATGAAATACAAAAGAAATTAAAATACGCAAAGATTACCATAGAAAAATATTAAAAAGTTTAGATGAAAACTCTTATTATGATGTTGTTGATCCAATGTGGGGAACAATTAATATTTATGATGGATATGATGAATATGTTCAATCAGCTCAGACTTTCACTTTAGAGCAAAGATATTTATTAGCCATTACTTGGTATTTTTTTCAGAAGTAAGTAATGGAGGTCATCATCAGTTTTTATATAATCCTACAGGGATAGTTTGGGAAGATGCAATAAAAGGTTTCAAACATTTTGGAATGAACGAATATGCAGGTAATTTTTCAAAAAAAGTTGTAGACTATTGTGGTGGGACAATATCTTTTGGTAGAGAAGAAAGATACTATATGCTAGAAATGTTGGAAGAAAAATACGGAGAAGAATTTTTAAGATATTAGATGAAGCCGATGATTTCATTTACAATTATGAAGGTGAAGAAAACGAACTAAACTACATCAAATCTCACCCTGAAAAGTTTGTATTTGAAGGAGAATACGAGTGGTATTAAAAATTCGCCGATTGTAAAATTAAGTAGAAAAATAAATGCATAAAAAGCTATATACTAAAACCAAATTAATCACAACAAAAATAAGGAATGTTTCATATTGACTTACCAAATATATTAGCATAGATAAATTAATGGGTGTTCGACAAAATCTGTTTGTGAATCTAATTTGTAAAGTTTCTATCGTATCGATTATAGATTAAATAAAACTGCCAATAATGTTGTATAAACTTCATTAGTGATTAATTAAATGATTTATTGAATAAAAATGATTTTTATTAAATAAGGTTGATGAAACAATGTTAACAGAAAATAACGATGTTATGTTGTCTCACTTTGTTTTACAACTCAGGCGTAAATGATTCAGTGTAAAAATAATTAAAACTACCCAATTATTGTGATATGATGGTAGTGATATTTTATGTTTTAAAAAGGAGAAAAATATGAGTTTTTTTATAAAAAAAGTTATTAACGGATTATTTAATAGTTCAAAGGAAAAATGAAGAGTATTCTAGTGACGTTTATTCTTCTACTTTGATTAAAGAAGCACCTCTTGCTTATTGGGAAGAATTTTCACATATGTTAGCTTTTAGTACCTAATAATTACTCACCCTACAGAAGATATTTTTTTGAAAAATATTAAAAGCTATAGATGGTATTGAAATTAAAGAAAAAAAGTCTTCCGAGTGAAGATTATCCTGGAAAGATTGTTCTATCATATAAAGGAACTGATTTTGATGTAAGATTCTATTTTGGAGATTTTTATACAGAAGAAATGTATCAATGGGAATTACAATATTTTACAGAAGAAGAGAAAGAAATATATTTTAAATTCAAAAGAATTCCTTAATTGTTTATATGAAATTTGAAGGAGATGCTAAAAATGTTACCATTTACAGCTTAAGCTTGTATATGCTATGGTTCCTGAAATGGTTGCTCTTTTGTGATGTAAGTGCTGAAAGAATGTTAAATAAAAAAATGGGTTGAATTAGCAGCAAAATCAAATGTACTTCCTGCTCCATCAAGCATATATACTGTTCAAGCTGTTTTTTGATGAGAATGAAGTTTGGTTACATACTCATGGATTATGTAGATGTAATCTTCACGAAATAGAGATTTTGGATTCAAATATGAAAGATTACGGATTACATTATAGCTTACTTTCTAATTACGCTTCTATAATGATAGATGAAAAATTATTCTAATGAAGATGAAGAAGAGATACATTTAGGGATGTTTTATGATGGACAGCCAATAGTTGCTACATCTAAAAATGGATTGATGCTTTGAAATATTATCCTAATGTTAATATTGGAGGAATTGAAGACAGAAAAAGAATCGCATAATTCTAAAACAAATATAATTTTCCTATATGAAAGTGAAGAAGATTATAATAATAACATTGTAAGTTTACCTTCAAAATTTACAGAAAAGTTTGTTAATAACCCATTAATGTTCTTAAGTAATGAAGAAACTGCTAGAATGAGTGATTTAGCTAGAGAAAGATTTTCTTATGTTGAAAGAATGCTTAAGAAAAAAACAAGAAGGTAATGAAGATATTACTATTATTATTAAATTAGGACTTGAAACAATAGATGAAGAAGGTAATTTGATAGTACAAATCTTGAACATATTTGGTTTGAAGCTATTTCTATGGAAGGAGATAGTTTCAAGGCAGTATTGACTCAAGAACCATATTATATTCCAGATTTACATGAAGGTGATGAGGGAACATATTCTATAAATTATGTAAGTGATTGGGTGATTTATACTGAAAAAGGGTGTAATAAAACCAGAGACTGTATATTTGTTAGATTTATAAGAAAATAAAAATAGAGCGTATGACAAAAAGTTTGTAATTTAAATTAAGCCTTCCATGGTAAAATCTAAATACCATAGGAGGCTATTTATTATGCGTGAATTGTCAAGTCAAGTGCAACAAAAAAACAAGTTTACAATTATGTGAATAAAAAAAGTGATAATGTCTTAAATAGAGAAAAGGGAAAAATGTTCCAATGTAATAAAAAAATATTATAATAAAATCATAATATTCGGAGGAAATAGAAATGACAGATGTTATCACAAAACAACAAAATGTAAAATTAAATGATATTCAAGAAAACAGATACCTTTATCATTTCAGATGTTATTAATGGACTTAAAACAAAAAAACGTGCGGCTTCTTTACTTAATCTAACAGAAAGACAAATTAATCGGTTAATAAAAAGTAGCTGAGACAGAGGGTGCCGCTGGTTTTATTCATAAAAAAACACTGGCATCTCACCTAGTAATAAAAATCTCCGGTTCTATTAAACATCAAATAGTCTCTTGGTATAAAGATACTTACTATGATTTTTTTCTTTCTCACATTTTTTTGTGAAATACTTCATGATGAAAAAAATATTAAAATTAGTCGAACTTCTGTCGCTAATATCTTATTTGATGCTGATATTATCTCCCTAAAGCTACTAAAAAAACTAAAGCTATAATGAGACGTAGAATAAAAACAAAAAAATACAATTACTCCCAATCAAAATACTACTTCAACTATTGTAGAACCCATTTCTAATCTATCTAGTGTTCATCCTAGTAGATCTCAGAAAAAAATATTTTCGATGAACTTCTTCAAATGGATGCTAGTATTCATAACTGGTTTGAGCGATAAAATGACCTCTCTTCATATCGTTATTGATGATTTTACTGGTATGATTGTTGGTGCTTATTTTTGATGAACAGGAGACTTTAAAAGGTTACTATAATGTCTTAAATCAAGTTCTTGATAATTATGGTATCCCTTATGAAATATGGACTGATAAGAGAACTATTTTTTTGAATACACTTCTTCTAAAAAGCAAGAAAATTGAAAATGATACTTTTACTCAATTTGGTTATGCTTGCCATCAATTAGGTATTTCTATTCTATCTTCTAGTGTTTCTCAAAAAAAGGACGAGTTGAACGCGCTTTTGGAACACTTCAATCTCGTCTTATACCTTTTATTAAAACTTGAAAATATTCAAACAATAGAGGAAGCAAATAATTTCCTAACATCTTACCTCAAAGCCTTTTAATTATCAATTTCTCTATCACTAATTGTAACATATCTAAGTTTGAAGTGGTAGATAATATTGATACTAATTTAATTTTGAGTGTGAATTCTATTAGGAAAAATTAATTCTGAATATCATTTCAAATATAAAAAAATAAGTCATATATTTCTATTAATTCTTTCGGTAAGGCTGTATATTATCCTATTAAAACTGAGATTAGAGTTATTGAAGCTTTTTGATGGAATTTATACATATCTATAGAAAAATAATATTTTTTTCTACTAGTTTTAAAAAATCGTGAACTTGAGTCTATTGAGTTTAACATTCCTATTTTTAAAGGAAACTAAACCTAAATATATCCCTCCTATGTCTCATCCTTGGAGAAAGAATTCTTTCTTGAAATATATATCTAAACTTGATAGTTTCATAGCTAAAGGGGATTTTGATAACTTTTAGTATAGGAAAAAGAATGATAAAAACAAGGCATTTCGCCTTTTTTTATCATTCTCTTTTGGCTCATCCAAGTGGTAGCGCGGAAGGACTTCTACATATTTTTAAGGATTTTTTTCGCTATTTTTTTAATTGATAATTTAGGACATTTTTCCCTTTTACTTGAAATAATTAGAATGTATTTCTATTATACTACTTGACAAATTATACTATGCAATGTATAGTATTATGTGAAAGGAGATATTAGTATGGAAGCTCAATTAAAAAGAGGTTTATTGGAAATATGTGTTCTTGCTACTTTACGTAATTCTGAATCATATGGGTATAAAATTATAAAAGATGTTTCAAAATGTAATTCCTATATCGGAATCAACGTTATATCCAATCTTAAAACGCTTGAAGCAAATGATTGTGTTACCTCATATTCGGTAGAACATAATAGTAGACTAAGAAAATATTATAAAATTACAGATGTTGGTCTCAATAAAAATTCAGGAATTTCTTATCGACTGGAAAGTAATAAGTAATGCACATAAATATATATTAGGAGATGAAAAACATGGATAAGACACAGTTTTGCGCTCTTTTGGGAAATAAATTAAAACCATATTTATCGCCAAAAGAGATGTATAAAACACTCAATTTTTTTGAAGAAATGATTGATGATCGTATTGATGAGGGCTTAGTGAAGAAGAAGCTGTATCGCAATTAGGGGATATTAATATCATCGTTGATCAAATTTTAGATGAACATAATATTGGGAAAAACAAACAAAACTAGTATGGAGATTTATACCACGAGAGCTCGGCTTTATTAATATCGTATTATTATTTCCTGCTTGGATAACTATATTTTTTCTAGTCGCTAGTCTTTTTTATAGTTATTCTATCTATAATATTTAGTATTGTATTTTCTATTATAGCTATTTTCATTGGTGGAATCTTTATTAATATTAAAAATCCCCATTTTATCTTATTTACGAAAGAAATATTTCGTATTTCTTAGATACTTTAGGATTTGGATTTGTTATTTCAGGGGCTGGTTTAATTGGTATTGACTGGTTGATAAAAATATAAAAAAATCACGTCAAAATGGTATAAACATCAGAACAATTTTTTTGTGAAGATTTTTCAAAAAAAGAGGTGTATATAAATGAATAAATTTATAAAAATTTCTATTAGTTTTATAATTTTTGGACTAGTATTGATAGGATTAGCAACTTACTTAAATAATGGTCATATACCCTAGATTTTTCTTCTAATTTCGAGAAAAAGAATTATACTGTCTCAATTGATGATGTTAAAAATTTAGATTTAGATATTATTGATTCTGATGTAACCATAGAAGAGAATACTGCTTCTAAAAAAATATGGAAATAGAATACTATACTGCTCTAGAACGTAAAGTTAATATAGAGCACATAGGAAATAAGTTATCTATAAAAAGAAAATAAAAAAATATTGTGGGTATTAATTTTAATTTCTTTACTGAAAAAAAGAAAACTTATTATAAAAAAATACCTAAATCTTCTAATATTGATATCAATTTAGTTAATAAAATAGGAGATTATTTTTATCAAGAATCTAGATATTAAATCTCTTATAATTAATAGTAAACTAGGTGATGTATATATAACTAATATTTCAGCTTCAGATGCCGACATTAAATTAGCAACTGGAAATTTAAATATAGATAACTTAAATAGTAAAAAAATAATTCTCTAAAAAAATTAATGTTGCTACAGGAAATGTTAAATTAAATAATATTAATGATTTAAAAGATATTAGTGTTGATAATGAAACAGGAGATACAGAGTTGTCATCATCAACAATAAAAGATATTAATATAACTAATGAACTAGGAAATATTAAGGTAAGTAATCTTCCTAGTGAAAGTTCAGATAATATTAACTTAAAAACAACTACTGGTAATATTATTTTTAGGTAATCTTACTGCAAAATAATTCTATTACTCTTAAGTCAACAGAAGGTGATATTATAGCTGAATTAAGTGATGAGGAATCAAATTTTACAAATAGCTCAAATAAAAAAAGAAACAATTATTCATATCTTCAAAAAAACTGGAACTGTAAATGTAAAATTTTTCAAATAAATATTAATATCCCATCAAAAAGTAGTTTTTTTGATGGGATATTAATTATTCTTGATTATTATTAACTCCGGTATTTTTAATGGGTATTTGTAGTACCGATACCAGTTGTAGCATTTTGCTGTTAATTACTATTGTTAGTCTTGTTTTCAGTATTACTATTTTTTTATCTAGCCTATTTTTCGTTACTAACAGTAATGTCATTTTTCAGATCTTTTGATGTAAGTCGCTCAGGAAGATTTAATAATGAATCTTCCGGGTGACATAACCGTAAGATTTGAAATTGGATAGTTTTTGTGTTGGACGTAAATTATTGATTTTATATTGTTTAAGACCAATAGATATATGACCTTGATAGTAGATGTTTAATAAATCTGTAGCCTTTTGGTAAAGGTAGGTCTAAATTATCACGTAATGCAGATGATGCGTATAGAAGTGATAATGGGCGAGGGTAGTAATAATATACTCCATTATACATTACGTCATAGCCATCAATTCTGTGAGAAACGATTTCCATATCATCATTAATAAACATCTTAATTGCTGTAGAGATTTGAGTTGTTGATAAATTGTGCTCTACATTATCTCCAGCTATGTTAATAACTTCATTGATTTTTGCTAAAGCATTTAAGCTCTTTGCTTTATCAATAAGAGAATGAATAGCTTGAAGTTGACGTTGACCACGTTCTATATCACTATCGTAATATCTACTACGAGCAAAGGCAAGGGCTTGTTCACCATTTAAAGTATGCCATCCTTTTTCAGCTTAATCGTATTTTTCTTCGCCATTAGCATTTTGCTCATCCATATCGAAAGGAACGTATAAATCAATCCCTCCAAATGTATCAACAGTTTGAACAAATGCTTTAAAGTTAATTAATACATAAAAGTTAATTGGAGTATTTAGCAGGTTTTCTACTGCGTTAGTTGTACCTTTTACATCATTATAAGCATGCGCATGGGTAATCTTGTCGTAGAAATAGGCACTATTATTATTTTCATCATTTTTTTCACGCATCAGACTAAGTGAATCACGAGGGATACTAACCATATCCATGCGTTTTTTTATCTTTATTGATGGTCGCTAAAATCATAGAGTCTGTTCTACTATCCTCGCGTGTTTGACCTTGTGCTTTACGATCATCATTCATATCAATACCTAAAAATTAAAACTGAGAATTTTTTTAAAGTTAGGATCAACTTCTGTTAGATAATCAACATTTTTATATCCTTTTTGGCAGAATTTGAAAAAGTTATAATATGTATAAGCAGCGAATACACCAGTTCCAACAAGGAATAATGCTAAAACTGTAAATAATATTTTTTTAAATCCTCTTTTTAGGAGGACGTCCTCCTCTTTTATAAGAGGGTGAACTAATTCTTTTTGTCTAGATATTTTTCTTCCATTTAATAAAAGTACCCTTTTTATATTTAACTTTAATATTATACTACATATTTATTTTTTAATGCTATAATAAAAGCTAAAAAAACTTGGAATTTATTCTGGTGGTAGCGACAAATTAAAAAGGAAATCTTTGAATTTTTTTCAAATATTTGTATTACAATTAAAAAAAGTAAGTATAAAAAAATAGGAGTATATTATGCCGTAACTACCAGAGGTTGAAAATATAAAAATTTGGATTAGAAGAAGTAGTAATAAATAAACAAATACTAGATATAAAAATACTCAAATGTTGTGAAAGAAAGCCACAAATCAAATAAAAATGGCAATTGTAAAGCAAGATATTTGTTACTTTTTCTGAGAATGTAAAAGGAAAAAAACAATAGAAAAATTATCACGTAGAGGAAAATATCTATATTTCACATTAAATGAGGGATATATAATTACACATTTTGGTATGACAGGAGCATTTTTTTCTAGTTAAAGATATAGCAGAGATTACTAATAAAAACTATTTTAAACATCAACACGTGATTTTTTTGAATTGTCAACTGGAGAAAAACTAGTTTACAGTGATATTAGAAGATTTGGAGAGCTTAGATATATTGAAGATATAACGAAGTTTAAACCTTTTATTAACCTCGCTCCGAACCTTTTGATAAAAAAATTCTAAAAAAATATTTTTTTAGAAAAATTAGATGAAAATAAATATAAAGATCAACCGATTAAAGCACTACTTCTAGAAGGAAATGTATTTTTGTGGCTGTGGCAATATTTATGATTGTGAAGTGCTATATCGTCAAAAATCCATCCATTAACAAAGGCGAGTGAACTTTCTAAAAAAAGAAAAAGGAGAGTTTATTTAAAGAATTAGTAGATATTTTGGAGTTTGCAATAAAAAGAAGGGGCTCTACAATCTCGGATTATGTTCATGCTGATGGAGGAGAAGGGAATATGCAAAATTTCCACCAAATATATGGGAAGAAAAATCTGTCCTCTAGGTCATGATGTGGAGAATGTTACGATAAAAGGTCGTTCGAGTCATTTTTTTGTCCTATTTGTCAAAAAAATAAATAAAAAGGAGAATCAATGGAGAGCAGAATAGAATTTATAAAGAAATATATAAGTATAATTATAGGATCGTTAATTTTTTTGCAGCAGGATTAGAATTTTTTTCTTAATTCCTAATAATATATTAGATGGTGGAGTGATTGGTGTGTCCATTATTGCCCGTCATTATTTAGGATTACCACTTGGGGTTTTCATTTTTAATTTTTAATATTCCATTTCTGTATTTAGGATATAAGCAAATAGGTAGGGGTTTTTTTCTATAGCATCTATTTTTTGGAATTATTATTTTATCTTTTGCAACATCTTATTTTCATAGTTTTCCTCCGCTAGTTACAGATCCATTTTTAGCGTGTATCTTCGGTGGGATAATATTAGGAATAGGGGTCGGCTTAGTTATTAGAAATGGTGGGACATTAGATGGAAGTGAGATGTTTTCCATCTACGCTACTAAAAAGCTGCCGATTTCTGTAGGGGAGATGGTTCTTGGAATAAATATTGTGATTTTTATAGCTTCTGGATTTGTATTCACATGGGAAGCGGCGTTATATTCTATGATAAGTTATTTCGTAGCTTCTAAAGTTATGGATATAGTTATTGAGGGATTAAATGATTCTAAATCTGTAATGGTTATTACAAGTAACTATCAAGTAATAAGTCAAGAAATTCAAGACAGACTAGGTCGTGGGGTGACTTTATTACACGGAGAAGGTGGCTATTCAGGTCATGAAACCAAAATTATATTTTGTGTAATTACACGTATTGAAGAATCAAAACTTAAAAAAATAGTCTTTAGAAATGACAAGAATGCCTTTTTATCGATTGGAACAGTTAGTGAAGTCAGCGGAGCTAACTTTAAGAAAAAGATATACATTAATAAATTTTTCCTTTGCAGAGTTTTTTTCTGCAGAGGATTTTTTTGTGATATAATGAATATAAAGGGAGTTATGGAAGAATTATATAATTATCTATCCAAAAAGTGAAAAAGTTTATTTATTAGAAAGAAGAAAAAAATAGTTAAATGGTGGCATATATTATTAGACCTTGTTGGATTTTTTTATATTTTTGGGGAGAATATGGAGAAGATAGGACTTATGATTGTTACTTAGTTAAGTTTGAAAAACATTGGGAAATACTAGTGTGTAAAAAGGAAAAACACTAGAACAAATTAGTCTTAAAGATAAATTTGAACTAAAAAGAATTTTTCTTTGTGATGGTTATAAGTATAAAGTTTACCACGAAATTACGTATGAACTATACAACTATTTGAAATATTCATGCTAGTATGAGAAAAATTTGTCTAATTATGTTATAATAAACTGATGAATTTTTAAAGGATAATAAAATGAAAATCAAAAGAAATAATAGTAGTAGAAGGAAGAGATGATACCAATAGGGTCAAAGAAGCGCTAGATTGTGATACTTTTGAAACTAATGGCTCTGCTCTAACTAAGAAAAAAATAGAACGTTTAATCTTTCTAGAGAAAAACAAGAGGATTAATAGTTTTAACGGACCCTGATTATGCAGGGAAAAGAATTAGAAGTATAATAGAAAAAATATCCCGACGGCAAAACATGCCTATATTTCAAATAAAAAAAGCTGTAGATAGCAAAGGAAAGATTGGAATAGAAGCTGCGAGTAAAGAAGATATTATTGCGGCTATAAAAAAATCATTATACACCGATGGATGAGGTGAAAAATGATATAAGTAATGAAATATTGATAGAGTTAGGTTTAGTAGGAGGCGCTGCTTCAAAAAGTTTTAAGAGAAGAACTTTGTGAAAGGTTAAATATAGGTTATACTAATGCAAAAACAATTACTAAACAAACTTAATATGTATAATATTTCTAAAGAACGTCTATTAGACGAGATGACAAAAAATAAGTAAAGGATTAAAAATAATGATAGGAACACCCAAGAAAAACTTTTTGAAATACTAAAAAAACACGGTTTTTACATTTAAGAAGAGTTTAGGACAGAACTTCTTAATAGATGCAAATATCTTAAATAGAATCGTTGACGGAGCTGGAGTAAATGAAAAATGTAGGAGTAATAGAAATCGGACCAGGGATTGGTTCTCTTACAGAAGCATTAGCTAAAAAGCTAAAAAAAGTAATTTCATTTGAAATTGATGGTAGACTTTACCGATTTTTATCGGAGACACTTGCTGATTATCCTAATGTTGAGATTATTAATAATGACATCTTAAAAGTTGATGTTGATAAAATAATCGCTGAGAAGATGTCAGATTGTGAAAAATTATGGTAGTAGCAAACTTACCGTACTATATTACAACGCCAATTTTGACTCATTTAATCGAAAAATACTGAGAAAATTGATGGTTACGTAGTTATGATGCAAAAAGAAGTTGCTAATAGATTAAATGCTAAGGTAGGAACAAAAGATTATAACTCACTAACAATTTTTATTAAATTATTATACAGATGTTGAGTATTTATTTACTGTACCGAAAAAAAGTATTCGTACCAGCGCCGAATGTTGAGAGTGCGGTTGTGAAAAATTATGACAAAAAGAAAGTCGCGAATTTGAAACTGATGCAAAATTCTTTAAATTTGTACGCTCATGTTTTTGTCCAACGCAGAAAAACTTTACTTAACAACTTAATTTCAAGTTATGGTAAAGATAAAAAGCAAGACTTGCAAAAATGCCTGTGTAGATAGTGAAATAGAACCAGCTAGACGAAGCGAAACTTTGAGTTTAGTAGAATTTTATAATTTATTCAACAATTTAACCAACAATAACTTAATCTAAAGGTACATAATGATGGAAGAATTAAAAACTTTAATAACAGAATTTAGGAAAAAAAGAGGATGGGAAAAGTACGATACTTTTGGACAGATTTTCTAAAAAGTATATCGATAGAAGCTGCAGAGTTATTGGAACATTTCCAGTGGGATGAAAAAGGAGATAATATTCAAGAGATAAAAAGATGAACTAGCAGATGTTCTAATCTATTCTTTAGCAATGTGTTATCATCTTAATGAGGATCCTAAAAAGATTATAGAAGATAAATTAATAGATGTCGCAAGACGTTATCCGTAAAAAAATAAAAATAAATAAAAAGGGAGTGACCCGTCAAAATTGTTTTCTACGAAATCGCAATTTTGATGAGTCACCCTTTATTTAAAAGTTTTTAATATTACTATCGACTAGTTTTAGTTTTTAATACAGGTATTTCTTTACCTTTGTAAAACATTGCGTAAAGAACTGTTACACCTATTGTGATTACTGCACAAAGGATATAAATTCTCTGTATGATAGAATTCCATGAACTGTACCTAAAGCATAAGGGCCAAATCCAAGTCCAAGGTCTAATCCGATGAAGTAAGTAGAAAGTGCAATCCCTACCTTAGTAGAATCAACAGTTTTTAAAACAAACGGCTTGACCGTTTGACATGAAAGTTCCGTAACCCTAAACCAATTAATGCGCCTGAGAATAATAACATAAAAGCTACCGTTTGTAAAACTTAATATTAATAGTCCCTAAAGTTAAAAATACAAAACTTGGGTACATAACTGCGTTCTCACCACGAGCATCGAATACGCGTCCTGCGAATGGACGAGTAGCAGTAATAATAAGAGCGTAAACTACAAAGAAGAATGCTCCAGCTGTTGATAGATTTTAAACTATCAGCGTAAATAGATAAGAATCCTAACACGCTAGAGTAAGCTAAACCGATTAAGAATGCAACTATTGAGATAAATAATACTTTGTACTCGATAAATGTATTTAATGCCCAACTGTTTAATAATTTTTGTTTTTCCGTCTAATTCAATATTTTTGAACTGGGAATAAGAAACAAGCAATTGCAACTGCAACAGATAATACTATTGCTAGAATGATAACAGCATTGAATCCTGTAATAGGAAGTAGTAACATACCGATAAATGGACCAATTGCTGCTGCTAAACTTGTACTTAATCCGTAGTAATTAATTCCTTCTCCATTACGAGTTTTAGGAATATAAGCTGTAACAATTGCATTAGCTGCAGTAGAAATAGTTCCGTATGCAAAACCATTTAAGAAACGAACAGTGTCTAAAATAATAATGTTAGATGATATTAGGTAAGCTGCAGTTGTTATTAAATAGATTAAAGCTCCAAAACGTAAAAATTTCTTTACGACCAACAATTTCCAATTTCTTACCAATATAAAGACGAGCGACAAGTGTTCCGATAATATAAATACCTGCGGCAAATCCTGCTTGTGCAGCAGTAGCTCCTAATTGAGAGGTTGCATATTTTGCTGTAATAACTACAAAACAATAATAAATTAAAAAAATACAATAAAATTAATTGTAGTTATTGTTATAAATCCTTTATTAAATAATTTTTTTCTTTTTCTATAGCTATCCGGCTATCCATAAAAAAATTCTCCTAACTTCATTTTTAAATAACATATATCTATCATACTCCTATGAAAATAGATTTTCAAGTGTAAATTTTCATAAAAAAATAATATTTTTCAATTTTATTTTTCATGAGGACCTGATATTTTATAAAAATATAATTCACCAATATACAACAGTGAAATCAAGGGATTAACTACTGTGCTATTATAAAAATCTATATATTATAATTATGAAAACGACTTATTTTTCATTGTTTTCATAATAAGATTTTTTGTAGAGGCTAATTTATAGTACAGAAAAATTGATAAAATGGGGTTAATATATTTTTAATATTTTTTTAAAAATAATTACTTCGAGGTAGTGATAGCGAATTTCAATAAAAAGTAATAGACTAAATTTTTATTGAATATAGATAGAAATTATATAGAATTGTCAGAATTTTTTTATTTATTTTTTTAAAAAAATGTATTGACAATAAAAAAACTGTTGCTATAATGTAATCAAGAATTAAACGTAAAGGAGAAAAGAGATATATGAAACTGTATCAAGTTGACACGCTACAATTAAATATTCGTTGGCAAAGCCACTAGATACTGAGTCGATCTTGTTTCTTTTTTTAACATAGATACGGCTCTCAGACGAGAAGTAAGTATCTATGTGGATTATTTGTGATGGGAAAAAAATCGAAACCACATAGAAATATCTAGGTGGGCTTTTTATATTATAAAAATTATAGTTAAAGGATCACTAGATATTATGCTAGTGGTCTTTTTATATAGATACGCTTCTAAAAATTTTTATTACAAAAAAATATTAAATTTAAAGGAGATTATTAAAATGAAAGTAAATAAAAATTTTTTTGTAGCATTTGCGGTATTATTAGTTTGTGTATTAGGTTATGGGTTCTTCTCTAGTAAAAAAAGGTGAGGAAACTAAAAAGTTGATAATAAAGAGGTTAAAGTAGGGTACTTCAATTACTTAGTCATCCGGCTCTTGACCAAATCTATAAAGGTTTAGAAGATGGACTGAAAAAAAGAAGGATATGAAGTAGGTAAAAAAATCTAAAAAAATTGATCTTCAAAATGCTCAAAGGCGATCAAAGTAATTTAGCAAGTATGGGTCAAAAATTAGTTACAGATAATAATGATATTCTAGTAGGTATTACAACACCAGCTACTTTATCATTATCAAATGCAACTAAAGATAAGCCAATCATTATGGGTGGTATTACATATCCAGTTGAAGCAGGATTAATTAAAGCTGAAGACAAAACCAGGAAATAATATTACTGGTGTTAGTGATAGAACTCCAATTAAACAACAACTTGAAATCATGAAAAAAGTTTTACCTAACATGAAAAAAAGTTGGTATTCTTTACACAGCAAGTGAGGATAACTCTGTAAAACAAGCTCAAGAAGCTGAAAAAAATTAGCTAAAGAATTAGGATTAGAAGTTAAAGTATCAACAGTAGCGAACACAAATGATATTCAACAAATAACAGAAAGCCTTTGCTTCACAAACTGATGCAATCTTCGTACCAATCGATAACACAATTGCTAGTGCAATGGCAACAGTTGTAAAAGTTACTGATGCTAAGAAAATTCCTGTATTCCCATCTGCAGATACAATGGTAGCTGATGGAGGACTATTAGGACTAGGTGTTGATCAATATCAAATCGGTGTTGAAACAGCAAAAAGTAGTCGCTAAAGTATTAAAAGGTGCTGATACTAAAGATATGCCAATCGTTCTTGCTAATGAAGGTGTAATTTACCTAAATGAAGCAAAAAGCAAAAACAATTAGGAATAGAAATTCCAAAAGAAATTAAAGAAAAAGCAAAAGTAGTGGATAAAAAAATAATAATATTGATATTATATTATTTTAGGAGCTATTAAGGTAATAAATAATTAAAAAGGAGCGACTCATTAAATCAATAGAAAATAATTATTGTTTATGAGTCGCTCTGTATTATATAATCTAGTTTAGAGGAAATATTAAATAAAAGAGGTGCGAAATGGATTTATTTATTTCAGCGATTTCACAGGGAATGCTGTGGGGAATATTATCGCTTGGATTGTTTATAAGTTTTAGAGTATTAAATATTGCAGATATGACTACAGAAGGTGCGTATCCTTTAGGAGCAGCTGTTTGTGTTATTTGTATACACAATGGGATTAATCCTATAATAGCTACATTGATTTCTATAGTAGCAGGTATGTTAGCAGGGGCTTGTTACGGATTTTTAATTACCGTTTGTAGAATACCAAGTTTGCTTGCAGGTATTTTAACGATGACGGCATTATTATCGGTGAACCTTAGAATTATGGGAAAGACCGAATTTAAGTTTAATCAATAAAGATACAATTTTTAGTAAAATGCAAGGGTTAAACTTACCGACTCATTATGATACTGTATTTGTTGGAATTATTCTATCTGGATTAATTATCTTTGCTATGTCTTTATTCTTCTCAACAGAATTAGGTCAGAGTTTAATTGCAACAGGTGATAATGAGAAGATGGCAACAGCATTAGGAATTTCTACAAAAACAATGACAATTTTTAGGATTGATGCTTGCTAATGGAATTATCTCTTTAGCTGGTGCGATTTTTAGCTCAAAAATAATGGCTATTCAGATGTCAATAGTGGTATCGGGGTAATAGTAGTAGCTTTAGCAGCAATCATTATAGGAGAAGTAATCTTCAAAGATGTTACGTTTACTACAAGATTAATATGTGTAATCTGTGGTGCTATAATATATAGATTACTGTTGGTTGGAGTGTTGAAATTAAATATTATTGGAGCTAATGATTTTAAATTAGTATCAGCATTAGTGATAGCGTTATTCTTAACGTTACCTCAATTAAAAATTAAAAGCTAAGAGAAAGGATGTGTAGGATATGTCATTTATAAAAAAATTAATAGTATAGATAAAACATTCTTTTCCAGGTACGATTAGAGAGCAGCATGCTTTAAAAATGTTAGTCTTGAGATAAAAAGATGGAGATTTTATTACTATCCTTGGAGGAAATGGAGCAGGGAAATCAACTTTTCTTAATGCCTTAGCAGGTTCTTTTCTCACTGGATAGCGGAGAGTTTTTAATTGAAGGAAAAGATGTAAGTAATATAGTAGAACACAAGAGAGCAGGCTTCATTAGTAGAGTTTTCCAAAATCCACTTGATGGAACAGCCCCTCGTATGACTGTTGCGCAAAATATGTCATTAGCGCTTCGCCGTGGTAAAGTTAGAGGTTTTAAACCAGGGACTACTAAAGTGGATAGAAAACTTTTTAAAGATTTATTAGCGACTTTAGACTTGGGACTTGAAGACAGATTAGATAGTGAGATGGGTCTATTGTCCTGGAGGTCAACGTCAAGCTATTGCACTTTTAATGGCGACTATGACAACTCCAAAACTTTTACTTCTTGATGAACACACAGCAGCTTTAGATCCAAAGACACAGAAGAAAATAATGGAACTTACTCGCCAAAAAATTGAAGAGAAAAAATTAACAGCTTTAATGATAACTCATAATATTCAAGATGCGGTTAAATACGGTAATAGAATAATAGTGTTGCACCGTGGGGAGTTAGTTCGAGATATTAGTAAAGAAGAAAGAAAAACTAGATGCAAAATCATTGTATGAACTACTTTATAACTTGGAAGAAAATGAATAGAACTCAGATGGGAGTGACTCGACAAAATCGATTTGTCGAGTCACTCCTTTTTATATCTATAATAAATTAAATCATTTGTTATTTTTATTGTTATAAATGTAGTATCCAACAAAAATAGCAATTGTTAAATATAGGTTAATATTAGGATTAGTGACGTAAAAAGAGCATAGCTTTGTATGATAAGCGCATCAATAATCCTTGGATAATAGATGGAGCAAAAAGTAGAATCAAAAATTATAGAGTTGTCCATTTTTCTTGCTAATAAAAATAATAAACAATAATATAAGAAGAAGTAGGATAATAGCTATATATTTATTTATCACTACATTAAATGCAATTGGGAATTGAATAGGGTTAAAAATATTAGTAACGCTATTAACAAGACGCAAATTGTAATAATGGTACTCTTAGCACGGTCATCGAGATTAACTTTGCTTGTATACGTAAAAATATAACTTAAATAAAGAAACTCCAAATACTAATATTCCTATTAAAAATGCTTCTAGTAAATTTAATGCATAAATGGATTAGCTATAATAGGAGCTAGGTAAAAAGTATGTAAATACCAGTTGCTATAATTAAATTTTCGTTTTAAAATTGTCATTTTTTTCTCCTTTTTATTTTTAGTAATGCTGTTAAAAATAACCTAAAAAGAAAATACTAATATTATAAGTATTAGCACCAATGCGCTAGAATTAAAAATGAAAAATAGTGGCAGTGCTAGGATACTACTAAGTAATGGTGTGAATATTGTTCTTTCCATAAAAATAAGAAATTAGTACTGTTATTGAAAATGAAAAGAAACCATATGCTAATATTAGAATAAAACCAGCCTTTATCAGTTGTTCCATTATAAAATTTTAAAAAGCCAGTGGAAGAACATAGTAAAAAAATACTAGTTAATAAAAATATCCCTAATAATGTTTTTCTTTGCATGATAAAGTCTCCATAAATATTGTTTTTATTATTGTAATATTTTCTATGATTGAAGTCTAGTAATATAGTAAAATTAATAAAAAATATTTTCTTGAATGAAGTAAAAATATTTTCGGATATCTCTTGTTAAAAATGAAATAATTAGAGTAAAATAAATATAATAACATTACAAAGGAGAACTATAATTATGTCAAAAGTTCATGTATTTGATCATCCATTGATCCAACACAAATTATCTTTTATAAGAGATAAAAGAACGGGTTCTAAAGACTTTAGACAACTTACTAATGAAGTAGGGTCTTTAATGGCTTATGAGATTACTCGTGATCTTCCACTAGAAGATGTTGAAGTAGAAACACCAATCCAAACAACTACTTGTAAACGTCTTTCAGGTAAAAAGATAGTATTTGTTCCAATTCTGCGTGCAGGGTTAGGAATGGTTGATGGATTAATGAATCTAATTCCATCAGCAAGAGTAGGACACGTAGGGTTATACCGCGATCCAGAAACTCTTCAACCACATGAGTATTTTGTTAAAATACCAAATAATCCAGAAGAACGTCATTTCATAGTTGTTGATCCAATGTTAGCAACTGGTGGTTCTGCTATTGCTGCAATAGATTCATTAAAACAACGTGGAGTTACGGATATTAAATTTATGTGTCTTATAGCTGCACCGGAAGGTGTAGAAGCGTTGCATAAAGCTCATCCGGATGTAGATATTTTTATCGCTGGATTAGACGAAAAATTAAATGATCATGGATACATTGTACCAGGATTAGGAGATGCTGGGGACAGAATTTCTCGGAACAAAATAATAATTAATTAAATTATTTCAATTAATTTATATAAATTTTTAAGAAATTGCTAGTAAATATAGTAAAATCATATTATAATATTTATTAAGTATTTCTAATTAATATTACAACAGACTTAGAAATATAAAAGATATTTTAAGAAAAGAGGTGAGGGAATATATGGAAACACACACATATCTTATTACCAAATTATTTGGCTATGATATTACGGTTAATATTCCTAGTGTAATCACAACTTTAATAACAGTGTTGCTGACCTTTATTATAGTGATGTTTCTAACTAGTAGAATAAAACTAAGACCAGATAGTAAACGTCAGAATGCAGCTGAATTACTTGCATATTTCGTTAGTGATAACGTAATAAAAGGAAATGTTAGTTGGAAAAAATATGGTAAAGGATTATGGGCGACAGCGTTAACACTTATTTCACTTATTGCTGTGGCAAATACGATCGGAGTACTAATAGAAGTTAGTTATGATGGAGTAGTTTATGTGAACTCTATAACAGCCGATCCAACATTTACTTTCTCTCTTGCATTATTGGTTATTGTCTTTACTCATTATGCAGGAATTAAGTATAAGGGTACTAAGCATTACTTCGGTACTTATACTTCTTCAGGTATAGGTATTACACCTTTTAAAGTTATTGAAGAGTTCACAAACTTATTAACGCTTTCAATGCGTTTATTCGGTAACATTTATGCAGGAGAAGTATTATTAGCACTTTTAGCGACACTTACAACAGCAGGTGTCTTCGGTGCAATCTCCGGTATTACAGGTTTAGTAGTATGGAAAAGGATTCTCTCTATTTATAGGGTTTATCCAAGCGTACATCTTTACGGTATTATCATTTATTTATTTATCACATAAAAATTAGTGATGAACATTAATATAAATAAAAGAAACGCACTTATTTGTGCAAAAATTAATAATTAATAAAATTCATTTATTATCCAAGGAGGAAAATATAATTATGGTAGAATTAATTGGAGCAGGATTAGCAGCAGGATTAGCAGCAGTTGGAGCTGGTATCGGTAACGGATTTTTATTCGGTAAATTCATGGAAGGTGTATCACGCCAACCGAAGTTGAACCAAAAATTAAAATCAAAATGCATTCATTATGTTCGCACTTGTTGAAGCGGTGCCTATCTTAGCGGTAGTTATTGCATTCATGATTTTTAGCAAAAATAATTCAGTCTAATATTGTAATAAATAACTATGAAGAATAGGAGCATTTAGTAAATGGAAAATTTAGTATTTTTAGCTACTGAACACGCTTCTCATCAAGGTTTTAATCTAGGAAACATGGCTATTGACGTAGTAGCTGTTTTAATCTTATTAGTATTACTGAAAAAAATTTGCTTTGGGATAAACTTATTGATATGTTAGATGAGCGTCAAAGATTAGTTGAAGGTCAACTTGATGATGCTGCTAAAAAATCAAAAAGAAGCATTAGTTTTACTTGAAGAAAATCAAGAAAAATTAAGAAATGCTCAAAAAGAAATCAAAGTTATGATGGAAGATGCTCGTGAACAATCTAAGGTTGAAAAACAAGCTATTCTTGAAGAAGCTCGTAAACAAGCAGAACAATTAAAAAGTAAATGCTCAAAGAGATATTGAGGATGAGAAGAAAAAGAGCACTTGAAGAAATCAACAAACAAATTGCTGAACTATCAGTGCTTGTAGCTTCGAAAATTTTAGAAAAAAAGAATTAGATGGCTCAACACAAAGTGAATATGTTGATAAAGTCATTAAAGAGGTAGGGGTGAAATAATGAGTAAGTCAGTATTAGCTAATAAAATTGGATATTCATTATTTGAAGTTGCAAAAGAAAATAACTCTTTAGAACAAGTTTCTTATGAGTTAAATGAAGTTGCAAAAAGTCGTTAATGGATCTTCAGATTTTGTTACATTGATGAACAACCCTAATATAGAAAAAAATTAAAAAAATTAATTTGATTGATGCTTCATTTACAGGTGTTAATAAATATGTTGTAAATGTAGTAAAAATCTTAGCAGGTAATCTGCAAATCTCATTAATAAATTTTTGTTTTAGAGCAATTTACAGAATTGTTTAATAAACATTCAAATAGCGTTGTTGTGAAAGTTGAATCAGCTTTCGCCACTAACTGATGAACAGTTAGAAAATCTAAAAAGAAAAAAACTTAAAAAATGAGTTACAACTAGAAAAAGTGGAACTTAATAATTTTTGTAGATGAAAGTCTTCTTGGTGGATTGAAACTTACTTATAATAATAAAGTAGTTGATGCTAGTATTAAGGCAAAAATTAAATGCTATAAAATCAAAAAAATTTCTACAATCTAGAAGAAGTTGAAACAAGGAGGGACATAAATGGCTATTAAAGCTGAAGAAATTAGTTCATTACTAAAAATCACAAATAGAAAATTATCAGTTTGAAGTTAAGTCAACAGATGTCGGTACAGTTATAGAAGTAGGGGACGGTATTGCTCGTGTATACGGTCTTAATGAAATAATGAGTGGTGAGCTAGTAGAGTTCACTAAAACAGGGGTTATGGGACTTGCCCAAAACCTTGAAGACACAAATGTTGGTATAGTAATCTTAGGTCCAACAACTGATATCAAAGAAGGAGACGAAGTTCGTCGTACTGGTCGTGTTATGGACGTACCTGTTGGTGAAGAACTTATCGGGCGTGTAGTAGATCCACTAGGACAACCAGTTGATGGACGTGGACCAGTAAACACTACAAAACGTCGTCCAATCGAGTCTCCAGCTGTTGGGGTTATGGGACGTAAATCAGTATCTGTTCCATTCCAAACAGGTATCAAGGCGATTGATGCATTAGTACCAATCGGACGTGGACAACGTGAGCTTATTATCGGAGATAGACAAACAGGTAAAACTGCAGTAGCTATCGACTCAATTTTGGCCCAAAAAGGACAAGGTGTAATTTGTATCTATGTTGCTATCGGACAAAAAGAATCTACAGTACGTAGTGTTGTAGAAACTCTTAAAGAACATGGTGCATTAGACTACACTATCGTAGTAACAGCGTCAGCATCTCAACCAGCACCACTTCTTTACATCGCACCTTATGCAGGGGTTGCAATGGCAGAAGAGTTTATGTTTAATGGTAAAGATGTAGTAATCGTTTATGATGACTTATCAAAACAAGCAGCAGCTTACCGTGAGTTATCATTACTATTAAAACGACCACCAGGTCGTGAAGCATACCCAGGGGACGTATTCTATTTACACTCACGTCTTCTAGAGCGCGCAGCTCGTGTAAATGAAGATTTTGGTGGAGGAAGTATCACTGCACTACCATTCGTAGAAACACAAGCAGGTGACATTTCTGCATATATTCCAACAAACGTAATCTCAATTACTGATGGACAAATCTTCTTACAATCAGATTTATTCTTCTCAGGTATCAGACCAGCGATTAACGCAGGGCTTTCAGTATCTAGGGTAGGAGGATCTGCACAAATTAAAGCTATGAAAAAAGTATCAGGTACATTACGTCTTGACTTAGCATCTTACCGTGAGTTAGAAAGCTTTGCTCAATTCGGTTCTGACCTAGATCCAGCAACTCGTGAAAAACTAGAACGTGGTAAACGTACAGTTGAAGTACTAAAACAAGACTTACATAAACCAATTCCAGTAGAAAAACAAGTTATGATTCTTTATGCTTTAACACATGGTTTCTTAGATGATGTTGAAGTTAAAGATATTCACAGATTTGAACAAGAATTATATGCATACTTAGATGCACATGAAACTGAAGCAGTTAAGCATATAGTTGAAACAAAAGACTTACCAGCGACAGAAGTTATGGATGAAGTAATAGCTGCATTCAAAAAAACTTTTGCCTAAGATGATAAGTAGTAGAGTAAAGGTGGTGAACTAATTGGCGTCACTAAGAGATATAAAAAAACAAAAATCAATTCTACGAAAAAAACTAGTCATATTACAAAAAGCAATGGAGATGGTTTCAACTTCAAAAACTATTAAAGGCACAATCAAACGCACAAAGATTTAATCCATATATGCAAAAAATGCAAGAGGTAATGGGGACAATTTTTGGAAAAAGGTGCTAATATTAAGCATCCAATGCTAGAAAAAAAGAGAAGCTAAGAAAAACTCTTTATGTTGTAATTACTAGTGATAGTGGTTTATGTGGAGGATTCAACTCAAACGTTATTAGAAATTTTGTTAACACTGTTAAGGAAAGACATAATAATGAAGAGTATGGTATCGTAGCTATAGGAAACTATGGTGCAGAATTCTTTAGAAAAATGGCTATAATGTAGTTGATAGTTACAGAGATATACCAGATGAGCCAAGTTTCACTCAGGTTAAAGAAATTACTAATAAAGTGGTAGGTTACTTTATTGATAAAGAATATGATGAAATCTACTTACACTATAATCACTTTGTTAGTATGATTCAACAGGTTGTAACTGAAAGTAAAGTACTACCTATTGAAAATACAGATCAATTTACAAATTCTAACGACCAGATTACCGGTGCATATGAATTTGAACCTGGTGAGGCAGCAGTACTAGATGTAATACTACCGCAATATGCTGAAAGTATGATTTATGGAAGTATATTAGATAGTAAAGCTAGTGAACATTCTGCAAGAAAAACAGCAATGAAAAATTCAACTGATAATGCAGGAAATATTATTGATACACTTACGATTAAATATAATCGTGCAAGACAAGCTGCAATTACACAAGAAATCACAGAGATTGTAAGTGGAGCAGCAGCAACAAAATAGTAATGAGAAAGGAGAAGCTATTAAGTTAGCATACAACATATGAATAAAGGTTATATTCTCCAAGTTATGGGACCTGTAGTAGACGTTAAATTCGAATCAGGGCATATGCCAAATCTATTAAACGCTTTAGAAGTTTACATAGAAAAAGGCGATGGAAAAAAAGAAAAATTAATTCTTGAAGTTTCTCTAGAAGTTGGAGACAACGTAGTTAGAACAATTGCGATGTCATCTACAGACGGATTAAATAGGGGAGCAGAGGTAGTAGATACAGGAGCACCAATTACAGTTCCTGTTGGTAACTCACACATTAGGTCGTGTGTTCAACGTGTTAGGTGAAGCAGTTGACCACGGTGCAGAAGCAGGAGCAGAAGTTCAAAAAGATTCAATTCATAAAGAAGCTCCAACATTTGAAGAATTATCAACACATGTTGAAGTTCTTGAAACAGGTATTAAAGTTATCGACTTACTTGCACCATATATTAAAGGTGGAAAAATCGGTCTTTTTGGTGGTGCGGGAGTTGGTAAAACAGTTCTTATCCAAGAGCTTATCAATAACGTAGCACAACAACACGGTGGTCTTTCAGTATTTACAGGTGTAGGTGAACGTACTCGTGAAGGAAATGACTTATACTATGAAATGAAAGATTCTGGTGTTATTAACAAAACAGCCATGGTATTCGGACAAATGAACGAACCACCAGGAGCTCGTATGCGTGTAGCATTAACAGGATTAACTATGGCGGAATACTTCCGTGATGAAGAAGGACAAGACGTACTTCTATTCATCGACAACATTTTCCGTTTTACACAAGCAGGTTCTGAGGTTTCTGCGTTATTAGGACGTATGCCTTCAGCCGTTGGTTACCAACCAACGCTTGCTACAGAGATGGGACGTTTACAAGAACGTATCACATCGACTAAGAAAGGTTCTGTAACATCTATTCAAGCGATTTATGTACCAGCCGATGACTATACTGACCCGTCCCCAGCTACAACATTCGCCCACTTAGATGCGACAACAAACCTTGAACGTGCGTTAACAGAGATGGGTATCTATCCAGCCGTTGACCCACTAGCTTCTACATCAAGAGCATTAGCACCTGAAATCGTAGGAGAAGAACACTACCAAGTAGCGACAACAATTCAAAGAACACTTCAAAAATATCGTGAATTACAAGATATTATTGCCATCTTAGGTATGGACGAATTAAGTGATGAAGATAAGAAAACAGTAGATAGAGCACGTCGTGTACAATTCTTCTTATCTCAAAACTTCCACGTTGCAGAACAATTTACAGGGCAACCTGGATCATACGTTCCAGTATCTGAATCTGTTCAAGCATTCAAAGGAATATTAGAAGGTAAATACGACCACATTCCAGAAGATTGCTTCCGTCTAGTAGGTGGAATTGAAGATGTATTAGAAAAAGCTCGCAAACTAGGAGTAGAAGTATAATACAAATAGGAGGTAAATAAATGAATACTTTAAGTGTAAGCATTGTTACTCCTAATGGAGAAGCTTATAGCGCAAAAAGAAGCTTCTATGGTTGTATTGGGAACTACTAGTGGACAAGTTGGGATAATGGCAAACCATGTTCCTATGGTAGCGTCATTAAAAATTGGTCCGTTAAAAGTGATTTTTCCTGATGGACGAGAAGAATTTCTAGCTGTAAGTGAAGGATTTGTGGAAACACATAAAGGCGAAGTAACTATTATAGTTCAAACGGCAGAATTAGATAAAGATATTGACGTTGAACGTGCTAAAAAGCATTACAACGTGCAGAAGAGCGTCTTGCGAAAAAAAGAAGATGGTCTTGATGTAAGACGTGCAGAGTTAGCTTTAGCTAAAGCGATAGCTCGTCTGAAAGTATCTGAAAAAAATAATAAAAGAAAAGATATAGTTCATTTTAGTTGAATTATATCTTTTTGCTATTATTAATTTCCGTATTAGAGAAGGGCTGCCCTCAAAAGTACTAAAAATTTATCACAGTTCATATAAATGTAGTGGTATATTGACATCCAAATTTGCATTAAAAAAAGCTTTTTGGATGTCTAATAAACTAATGTGGGGTGACTCGACAAAATCTTGTTTCTACGAAATCATGATTTTTTGAGTCACTTCCTTCCTCCTAATTTTTCATAATCAACCGAATTTGGCAAAAGAACTAAAATATTTCCCGCCTGTTTTTTAAAAAAATTTTTTTAGTAAAAATTTCAACTATGTTTAAAGTAAAGTAGAAAGGGTTTTAAAGTTGCATTTAGGGAGTTTTTTGCAATATGTTAATTGATAAAAATAATAAATTTGATATGATATAGTATGAAGGAAATAATTTATAATTCACATTAATTAAAATATAATAATAAATAGATAATAAATGTAATGTGTAAATAATTAGTATTATAGAAAGGAAAATGTAATCATATGGAAAGAAAGGAAATATTCTCGATAAAAAAATTAAAAGTTGGTGCAGCATCAGTTTTAATAGGTACTGGTATTGTATTTTTTTAGGTAGTGAAGTATCTGTAGCTTTAGCTAATGAGTCTGTTGGTGAAACTACTGTCAATAGAACAAATAGTGATGATGTGAATGATAATTCTGTAAACCCCCAAAAAAATAGTGGGAAGATTAATAAAACGATCTAAAAAGAGCATTAACAGATTCGGAAACAATTGACTATAGTGGTGTTAAGATATCCGGACGATTAAATGGCGGAAAAAAACACAATATGCAGTTGGTGAACAAATATTAGGTTCTTATAATTTAGATGTTTCGACACCATCAAAAAAATTGAAGAAGGTGGATATATTTTTAATTACTGCCTCTAATAATGAACCATTAGATACATTTGAAATCGGATCAAGTTTAAGAACTGAAAAAGTTAATAATAATCAGTATAAAATTATATACTGGAGAATTATCAGGTGGAGCATATGCTAATATTAATGTTAGTTATAAATTAAAAATATGAAACTGGGAAAGATTCAAGTACAACAATCAAAGCTGAGTTATTTGATAAAAAAATAATACCCTTATTAAGTCGGCAGATTTTACAAACATAAATACTACTAATACTCCCTATGTTTCGGTTGATACTAGAAATGGTATCAGAAGACAAACATTATTAGAAACAAATCAACGAAAACAGAAATTGATATTTCTAAGAGTAAAGATTTACAATTGAGTTTAAAATCGACTAATAAAGATTCAGCTGCTATTACCAAAATTGAGCATGCTGTAGAATTGCCGACAGGTGTTACTATTGCGCAAACTTCTCTAGATGCGGGATGGAAATTAGAAAATGGTGTTGCAAAAATATACAAGACTAGTCCCTTCTTCTACAACGATGTTTTCTAGTGGCGATAATACACAAAATGAACTGTTGTATTTAAATGTAAGTAATGGTGGAACACCAGCAGAATTTTTAACGGGTAAAAAATTAACGTTTAAAGATAATGCAACCTATACGGACAAATCAGGATTTAAAAATACTACTTCTGATAATGTAACAGTTACGGTTAGAGCTATAAATCTTAAAAAATCTACTGGTGGTTCTGACTCTGGAACCGGTGGGAATACTGGAAGTGGTTCAAATCCAAATAATGATCAGAATAATTCAAGTGAAAATAACAGTGGAACTGGTGGTAGTACAGTACCTACTAAGAGTGATGTTCCAGTAGGAATTTTTAATACTACAATGGAGGATAATAAATCTCGTGTCGTTAATATTGCAATGCCTTATATTAATACAAAAACAGAAGATACCCGAATTATTCAATTATCAGGAGATTATGGTGATTCATACGGTCCTGCAAATCTAAAAGAAGCTGAAATTTCGATTGATAGTAATATTGATCAAAATCGAGCGATTGAATTTTATGCGATTTGGACTCCGACAGATAAAGGGAAATCTACCTTTGTTAGTTATCAAGATAATCCAGAAAGTTTAGGATTAAATTCCACATTGACTTTTGAAGTATACTCTGTAACGAACGGTACAGAATCAAAAATTGGAGAGGTATCACTTCGTAAAGGAGATGTTGCAGACAAAGTAGCCTTGCCTGATGGTACTACAACCGTGAAGTTAAAACCAAAAGGGGAAATATGCCGTTAGAAACTGCTGGGCTACAAGGTGTTGGTTTATTTTTAAGTCAAGATTTAAAAGGATTAGAAGAAGCAAAAAAATTAGCTAAGGAAGGAAATAAAGTTGAAAGTATCGTTACAGCATCTGTCTATACATATGGATATGAAGAACCAAAGGTTGCTGTATCAAAAACAACCTTTGCATATTCACGAGATGCGATTAAGCTAGTCCCTACAACAAACCCTATTACTACTACTTTAGCGGGGAACTTAACTCAAGAACTTAGTAGTAAATATGAAGTCTATGAGTATTCACCTAATGGATTAGGAAATCGTATCTATGGTAAACAAATCTGGACTCGTAAAACGTTTGTTGATTTACAAGATATTGCTGTTAAAAATGCGAAATTACTTGTAGAATTACCGGATGGATTTAGTTACGCTGGAAATGATAATTCTGTAAAAACTGTAGAAAATTATAATAATTCAGGGAAAACAGTTTTAGAAGTTACACCATGGAGGCAGCATTCAGGGTATACATTATCTCCAGATTTACAATTTAAGGTAGATAATTGGGTGGCATCAGGAACATATTCAGTTAAATATACGTTAGTTTGGAATGAAGATGAAAGAGTAGTTGGGATTAATCCAAATAATGATTATGATGGTACAAATGCAAATATCACAAATACGAGTTCCTTTACGTATGAATTACCAGTAATTAATAACTCAGCAACTCGATTAATTGCACAAGTGACGGATCAACCGACAGATTCAAGTACTTATTCAACAGGAGCCTATAACTTAGCTCCAAATGATGAAGTGAAGTATCGTTTGTCATTAACAAACAGTTCAAATGCTGCTACTGGAAACAATGTAGTCATTTCAACATTACCACGAGTATCTGATAAAAATATTGTATTAAACTCAAAAGATCGTGGTTCACAATTTGATGTTCATATGACTGCAGCAGCGACAGTCCCAGAAGGTTGGACTGCGTATTATTCAACTACACCAGTATCTGGAACAGCGGTTGAGTTAGAAAAGACTATTACATTAACGGCAGATCAAATTACAGATTGGTCAACAGTAACAGCAGTAAAATTTGTTTCTAATCAAGACGCTTCTTTAAAAAGCAGGGTCAACTGCAGCATTTTATCTTCCAGCAAAAGTAAGTAGTACTGCTAAGAATAATCAAGTTGCCGTTCTTACTTCAGCAACACGTACAGATGGACAAGATACATTTAATGAAACAAATCCGGTTCGAATTTCAATAAAGATTGAAGATGTTAAAAAAGGTGCCGTTAAAGTAGCGTATGTGAATAAAGATAATGTTTCAATTAAAGATACTGTGACTGCTATTGAAAGTCGTGCCCTATAAAAAAAGGTTATGATGTGGATACTCAAGAATTTAAACCTGACACTCTAATTGGAAAAAGATGGAAAAGAGTATTACTTTGTAAAAAGTGAAAGAGTCTTCACCAAGTCCAACAGGAACAATTGATAGCCCTGAGGTTACTGTAACTTATGTGTATGATTTATTATATGATGAAACTGAAGAGAGTCATACTGCTACACGTACAATCAAGTATGTTGATGCAGCGGAGAAGACGAAACAAGTTGCAGATCCAGTAACTCAGACTGTAACAATCAAACGAGTAAATAAAGTAAATCGAAAAACTGGGGAAAAAATAGAAGGAACATGGAGTACTGCAAACTGGGATGAAAAAACATCACCGAGTGTAGAAAATTACAACGCACCAAGTCGAGAAAAAGTAGGTATAGTTCCAGTAACATCAACAACAAAAGATGTCACAGAAATAATCGAGTATATACAAGCTGTGGATACAAAAATAGTAGCAACAAAACAAACGGTAACGTACGAAGGAGCAGGGACAAGTACACCAGCGCCTAATGAAAAAACAGATTACACATTCACTGGGAAAACAAACAAAGTTACAAACGTAACAACATGGAATGAACAAACACATACTTATGGAGTCGTAACAACACCAAAAGTAGAAGGATACTATGCGGACAAAGCGCAAGCAGGAGGAAAAGAGGTAACACCAACAAACCCAGAAGCAAGTGATAAAGTAGTGTATAAACCATTAGGAAAAGTAATCTTAGTGGATGAAGGTGGAAATGAAATACCAAACACACCAAAACCTACTTATAAAAACAATCCAAATGATCCAACAGTTGGAGGAGAAACACCAATACCAGAAATACCAGAAGGATATGAAATCAAACCAAAACAAGATGTACCAGGATTCAACCCAGAAGGGAAAGTAGTCACTCCACCAAAACCAGGAGAAGACACAAGAATCGTGTTAGTAGCGAAGCAAGAAGATATCACAAAAGCAACAAAACAAACGGTAACGTACGAAGGAGCAGGGACAAGTACACCAGCGCCTAATGAAAAAACAGATTACACATTCACTGGGAAAACAAACAAAAGTTACAAACGTAACAACATGGAATGAACAAACACATACTTATGGAGTAGTAACAACACCAAAAGTAGAAGGATACTATGCGGACAAAGCACAAGCAGGAGGAAAAGAGGTAACACCAACAAATCCAGAAGCAAGTGATAAAGTAGTGTATAAACCATTAGGAAAAGTTATCTTAGTGGATGAAGGTGGAAATGAAATACCAAACACACCAAAACCTACTTATAAAAACAATCCAAATGATCCAACAGTTGGAGGAGAAACACCAATACCAGAAATACCAGAAGGATATGAAATCAAACCAAAACAAGACGTACCAGGATTCAATCCGAAGGAAAAGTAGTTACTCCACCAAACCCAGGAGAAGATACAAGAATCGTATTAGTGAAAGCAAATCAAAAAGCAACAGTTAAATATGTTGTTGAAGGAACAACTACAGTACTTCACACAGATGAACTAGAAGGAAAATCTGGAGAAGCAATTAACTACTCAACAGCTACAAAACTTGCAGACTTGAAAGTACTTGGATATGAATTAGTAACCGATGGATTTACAACAGCGACAGATAAGAATTTCGATAATAATCCAAAAGTTGATCAAAACTTCGTTGTAACAGTGAAACCAAAAGTTGTAGACATTCCACCGTTTGATCCAACTAACCCGAACGATCCAAATACTCCAAAACCAGGACAACCAATTGATCCAGAAAATCCAACTGGACCAAAATGGAGTGAAGAGCTAATCAAGTCATTAGACACAACTAAACATGTTAACCGTACAATTTCTTACGTGAAAGAAGACGAAAGCAAAGTTGAGTACTTAGACAAAGATGGAAACAAATCTACAGCTGATGTAACTGACAAAGTAACATTCACTCGTGCCTTGAAAGTCAATGTTGTAACTAGTAAGATTGTTGATCCTAATGTAGCTTGGATATCTAAAGACACTACATTTGAAGCTGTGAAATCACCAGTAGCTCCAGGATACGTTCTGAAAGCTAACCAAGATACACAAGGTGGATTAGTAGAATCTAATGGTTCTCAAGTCAATGCAACTACAGGATTAACTGAAAACTCTAAAGATGAAACTATCAAAGTAGTTTACGTTCCAGTAGGAAAACTTGTACCGAAAGTACCAGAAGGTATAACACCACCAACTCCGGTAACACCAACACCATACGAAAACGTACCAGGTGAACCAGGTAAAGTTGTACCACCAAGTCCAACTAAGCCACAAGATCCACAAGATCCAAATAGTCCGAAAGTACCAGTGATTCCACATATCCCAGGAACAACACCACAAGTGCCGAAAGATCCAACTAAACCAGTAGATCCAAACACTAACCCACTTGTACCGTTGAAACCGATTGATCCAAAAGATCCATCTAAAGGATATAAAGTACCACCGGTACCAACAGACCCAACTGCCAATACACCAGTTAACTACGTTAAAGATGGACAAAAAGCTATCACTAACTTCGTAGATAACAATGGTAAAGTAGTATCTGATCCGGTAGTAGATGAAGGTAATTCAGGATCTAAATTCACTAAGTCTGGTGAAGTAGAAAGCAAGATCAAAGAACTTGTTAAGAAAGGTTACGTTGTAACAAGCAACGATTACCCATCTGCAGATACAGATAGAGTATTCGATAACGATAAAGATAAAGATCAAATCTTTAACGTTAAAGTTACTCCACTTATCGTGCCTACAGATCCAAACAGCCCTGACAAGCCAATGGTTCCAACTGATCCAACTAAACCAGTAGGACCAAACAACCCACTGAAACCAGTAACACCATCAACACCGAACCAGGTAAACCAGTATTCCCTGAGATCCAAACAGTCCAAAATGGCCTGAATCAGTGAGAAATCTAGTTACAGAAACAACTGCAACTCGTATTATCACTTATGTAGATCAAAACGGAAAAGAAGTAGCAGCTACTCACACTGAAACTATCAAGTTCAAACGTAGCGCTAAAGTTAACCTAGTAACTGGAAAGATCATTTACGGTGACTGGGCAGTAGTAGGTGACGATACTATCTTAGATGGTAACAAGTTACCGAAAGTTGATGGATACATCGCTCGTGACGGAAATATCGAATCATCTCAAAAAGATATCGAAGCAAAACCAGGTGTAAATATCACTGAAAGAGTCGTTTACGACAAATTTGGATCATGGATTCCAAAATTACCGGAGGGACAAACTCAAGTTCCACCAACTCCATATCCAAACAATCCAACAGATCCAACGAAACCAGGAACAGATAAACCAAAAAGTACCTTATGTACCAGGATTTATCCCTGTAGATCCAAATGGAAATCCATTGAAACCAGTTTATCCGAAAGATCCATCTAAAGGATATGAAGTACCAGACGTGCCGAAAGATCCAACTAAGGATACGCCAATCAGGTACGTACCGGTAACTCAGAAAAACCAACACCAGTTGTTCCTATACAACCAAAAGGACCAGTAACACCGAAAATGCCGATGTGCCAACGAAACCGACTTGTCTAGCGAATACTGGTATAACTGAAACTAACACAGGATTAGCAGGATTAGGATTAGGAATCTTAGGTGGACTACTTGCAGCTGCAAGACGTCGTAAAAACAAAGAAGACTAAGATAAATTTTAGAAGTTCGCGTTAGGGTTATGGATTTAACTAGAACAAAAAGGGTACCCTTGATAGTAGGTAATAGCCCTCCAAAAATTTGTCAAAATTTTTGGAGGGCTATTTATATGATGATATCGTTGAATATTAAAGTGCTTTTAATCAAGAGAAGAAACTAACCCAAAAAGTACTGAAATTTAATACAGTTCATATAAAAACGCATAGACGCAGCGGTTTATTGATATCTAAATTCACTTTATAAAAGCTTTTTAGATATCTAATAAACTGTGAGGGTGACTCGACAAAATCTTATTTCTACGAAATTACGATTTTTGAGTCACTCCCTTGTGATGTTAGTTATTATTTTTTCGTTTTAACAAGGCAGTTAAAGCTAGAAGTGAAAATCCAAGAGCAGTTAAGAGATTATTAGTTGTTGCTCCAGTTTTAGGTAGTGTTTTTTGGAGAGTTTAATGGAGTTGATTTAGCTCCTCTTGTCTCTATAATTGTGAATTTTTTTCTCTTCTTGTACTGCCGAACTATTGATATCTTTTTCACTTGAAGCTAGTGCTGTTTTCATTTTAGTTATAAGAGCAAATTTACTGAAGTGATTTACTGTAAAGCTTAGGTTATCTGCTGTAACATTTGAAGGGACTAGCTCAATTGTATTATCATCCTTAATGTGATAGACTAGTATATCTTTGTTCTTTTCATTTTGCAGTAAGGCAATATGTACAGTTCTAGGAATATTAAGTTTAATTTCTTCATTATTTTTTTGTAATTCTAAATCAATAACTCTAACAGAAGTAATCTCATTCTTATTTTTAATTATATTGTTTTTATCTGCAACAATTTTTATTTTTTTAAATCTTCTAAGTCTATTGTGTTAGTGATATCTTTTGTTTTAAACTCTAAATCTTTCGCATCGTTATTGCTAAGTTCAACGCTAATATTATTATCGTTAGATTTAATAATAACTGTGGTTGTATTATTATTAATATTTAATTGAGGTAACTCTAATATTGTTGGAGTATTCTTAGTTATGTTGTATTCAATAACATTTCCCTGGTTATCAATATTTACTTTGTTACCATTCTCAGAAAGTCCCTCGATACTACCAGTGTATGGTGTAAGAGCATCTGTTATAGGTGCTTCAGAAGGTGTAGAATACTGGTACTTAGTTCCGTATTCGTTTTCTCTTACTTTATTCCCATCTTCTGCGATAACAGTATTTCTTACGTTAGGGTGTAATATGAATTGATTATTATCTTGGAATAATTGTCCTATTTTTAAGAAGTATTTTTTTCTGAATTATTTTTAGCTGCAAACATAACTCCAAGAGGAAGATTACTTTCACTCTTGTAAACAGGTAATGAAATAGCAGGGTTTCCTGTTAAGTTGAATAACCATGTAAACGGTGTTCTTCTCATCATAGGTTCCCATTGTTTTTACAAGTAGGTCGAATCTCTCTTTTGGATTTTTATCTCATTAATATTATAAAGTTTTTCTTCAATTTCGGATCTACATAAGGATCTATTTTTATCATTCGATGGAGCAGTAACAGCATTTGTTGCCATTAAGAATAAATCATATTTTTCCATAAAAATTCATTCATCTTATTAATATATTCAGACGCAGGTCTAGCAGATGAAATGTCAGTATTAGCATTTTTTTACCTTTTGCTGTTGATGTACCTAGTGCATAAGTTGCCGGATCTAAGTCGCGTTTGTTTTTCTTCAGTAGCTACTTTTGCAGGAGCAGTGTATATGCTACTAATAGCACCCATTGTATAGGTTCTAATACCTTCGTAACCATCGATAGGAAACTCAGTGATTTCTTCAACTGTGAAACCTTGTTTTTTAAGAAATTCAACAGCTTTAAGAACGGCTTTTTCCATCTTCACTTAATTCTACATCTTTTTAAAGGTGTTTTTAAGAGTATATGCTATTTTTTTAAAGTTTTTAGATCTGCAGGAACTTCTACTAATGTTTTAGGTTTATTGATTTTTAGTTTTATCGAAATACTCTTTAGCATCTTCAATAGTTTTTACAAGTGGAAACTTAACTCCTTGTCCTGTTGGTTTTAAACCTATAAGCCCAGTCCATGATGCAGGAATACGAATAGAACCACCTATATCACTCCCACTAGCTATTGAAACCATCCCACTAGCTACAGCTCCGGCACTACCTCCTGAAGAACCACCAGTATTTCGACTAGGATCCCAAGGATTACCAGCAGGTCCAAATAATTTAGAATCCGTAATATTTCTAGTACCTAGTTCTGGATAGTTAGTTTGACCAAGAATAACAAAACCAAGTTTTTCAAATTCTTTTGCTACTCCTCCACTAGTTTTAGATACTTTCCCTCTATTAAAAATAACCCCATTGGAAGCATCACCCTCTTTTAATGCATCTAATCCTTTAATTAATGTTGGAACTCCTAAGAATGGTTGTGATGCCCAATCTACTGGATTAGCAGCAAGAGAACCAGCTTTTGATTCTATCGTCTATTTCTTTCGCCGCTCTGTATGCTTCCTCTACGATAACGTTAGGGATTTTTCCATTTTCAGTTGTTAGAACAGCGTTCAATTTAGGATTTTCTTCAGATATAACTTTGTAAGCTAAATCAACTAATTCTGTACTCGTTACTTTTTTCTCACGAACTAATTTCGCTAGTTCTAGAGCGCTCTTTTGTTTATATTCAGTTACTGTGAACGGGATTGATGGTTTAGAAGAAGCACTATCTTCTAGTTTGACAGAAGAAGATTCACCATTATTATTTGATGTATTAGGCTTTACTTCTGTAGTTGATGCTTCTGTAGTAGTATTTGAATTTTTATTTTCAGTAGTTAAACTAGTATTATTTACTGTATTATTGACAGGAGCAGACACTGTATCACTGTTTTTCACTAGCTTGTGCTTGGTTGTCATTTGTTAAGACTGGAAGTAGTGTAGTGGCTGCAAATGCCGGTATAAGAACATATTTTAAATTTTTCTTTTTCATCCTTGACTCCTAATTTAATGAATAATAAATAAGCTGTTATATGCTTTGCTATTTAATTATACTCTGATATTAAAATATCAATCAAGAAAAGTGTTATATTAAATGTAAAAAAACAAGTGGTTTAACATTATTTAGATAAATAAATAATGTTAAACCACTTACTATATTGTTCTATCAGATTAGTAACCTTTTAATGCTTCCATGCGAGCATCTGATTGCCCTTTAGCATCTTTCTTCTCGCCTTTGTATACTGCAGATTCCCATGAACCGTACATAGGGTTAGGGAAGATGATAAATTTATCACCAAATTCAGCTTTTAATTGTTCAAACATTTTTATCTCTATCAGCTTCTGATTTAGTAGAGAATTCTGCAAAAGTCAACTAAAGTTATCCCCAAATAACATAACTAGGTTAGTATGTTTTAAAACTTCTTGACGACGACCTTCTTTAGATTTATCTCCTTCTTTTTGAACATTAGGTGATCTCTTCCTTGAACAGGTAATCCCTTGTGCTTCAAGGTTTTTTTAATAGTTGCATCTACTTGAGAATCTGTTCTATCTGAGATGTAGTAAATTTGAACTTTATTTTTATCAGCAAATTGTAAGAATTCTTTTTGCCCCAGCTACTGGTGTAGCTTCAGCTTTTTGAACCCACTCATCCCATAATTTTTGGATTAAATGCAGTACCATCTTTTAACCATTTTCACTTGGAATGGAATGTTACTTAATACCGTTTCATCGATATCTAATACGATAGAGTAAGGTTTGCTAGTAGGTTGTTTTAATAATTCTTTTTAATTTGTTAGTAGCAACGTTGTAACCTTGTTGGTATAATGCATCTACTTCAGCAGCATTTTGATACCATAAAGCCCCCATAGTATTTTCTCTGAGATCTAAGTTGATCATAAGTAAGAGTTATTTTGTTATCTCCACTCTTATTTTCTTCTTTTTTCTTCAGTTTTTGTGCACATCCTGTTGCAAGAACAACAGTAGCTAGTACTGAAGAGATGGTCATAACAAGTTTTTATTTTTCATAATATATATAGCTCCTTTTTGTTATCTACAATATTTAGTATAAAATATATCTACCTAAAATTCAATATGAAAATTATTATTTAAAAATTTAGAATATGAATATTTTAGCAAAATATTTTTTGATTTCCTTAAGGGAACGCTTTATAAAAATGATAAGAAAATAAAAATTAATGACATTATTTATTGAGAGGTAATAAAGTGTGTATTTAAATATTGGGATTGTCATATAGTTGAGAAAATTATCAAAAAAATTATTTTTAAAAAGTTCTTAGAATAATGAATTTTAACAAGTTGTTGTTGAATATTGTTTAGAACAATAAAATAACTATGTGAATTACATGAAGGAAAGTGATAGCTATTTTTTTAGATATAAATTTTAGTTATCTTTAAATTTTTGTTTTAATTTATATTTAAGTTTGAATTTACAAAAGAATTTTTAAAAAGTGTAGAAAAGTAATGTTGAAAATTATTTTGAAAATAAAAAGAATAATAGATTAATAATAAACTGTTAGATGGGAGGGTATAAGATTAATTAATTCTTTTATGTCGATGCTACTAGGAAGTATTAAACTACAAGTAAGTAAGGTGTATAGACAGAGAAAAGTGGAATTTAACAAAAATTAAAAACAATTTTTAATTATATTTTTAATTTAATTTTATATACTGTTTATCAATAGAAAACATTTTTGGACATTCAGAAGAACTGTTCTATTTCCTGGGAATATTTAAATTCGCATATTAGCTGCTATTTATTTTTAAATTTACTGGACGTATGATAAGTAATTTGGTATAATTGTAACGATATTATTTATTATGAAATATGCTGTTTTAAGAATGATGTATAATCAAATTGTATTTCATTAAAAGTTTTTTAAAAATACAGTGTTTACATATTATTATTATTATTATTACGGGTGCGGTCGATGGTAATAAATATGGTGATTTAAAGTTTCGATATGAAAGGTGTTTATTTTAACTTCAAAATTAGATTAATATTTAAAAATAAGGAGAATAAAAGAGTGATAGGAAAAAAATAATTATTATTTGAAAAATACAAAAGAGGGTACAAAAGTAGAGTCATACTCAATAAAAGAAATTTAAAGTAGGTGCTGCATCTGTAGTAATAGGTGCAAGTATCTTTTTGAGTGCTGGAGCAGTAGCTCAAGCTAGTGAATCTGTTTCAAACAACACAGCAACAGATAAATCATTAGGAACAGACAATAAACTAGAAGTCGCACCAAAAGCACAAGCCAAACCAGTGGCAGAAAACACTAGAGAGTGCAGCAGCCGCAGTAGCTTTTAAAACTAGAAAAATTCAGAAAAAGAAACTCTAAATAAAACAGCCTTAACAAAAATTAATTGAAGAAATTGATGGAAAATTCACTAACGGAAATATGCTTCTAAAACAGAAGAGAGTGTGAACCAATTAAAAACAGCTTTAGAAGAAGCGAGAACAGTTTTAAATAATGCGAAAACACAAGCTGAATTATCACAAGCACACGCTGAATTAGTTACAGCAACTACACAATTAAAAACAAAACCAAAAGATGAAAAACAACCACCAGCAGGCGATACGACAAATGGAAAACCAACTGTAGGTTTTTAAAGCGACAAATACTGAGAAATCTTCAGACTCAACTCAATTGCAAACTCAGGTACCGAGATAAACGTCATGGAAAAGCATTGGATAGAAGTAATCCATTCCGAGCGGATGCGGCTACAATGGATACACATGCTAATAATGAAGCAGGTGTTAGTATTATAAATGGTAACTTTGAAGAAGGAACAGTTAAACCTACTGGAAATGAAAAAATTGTAACGAATGATGCGAGTAATGTTGTTGGATGGCATGTTGTTGATTCTAAACAAACTGAAATTCCAATTGCAAATGCAACTACAAGATATGTTGGCTCTGTAGATAGTAATCATCCTTATGGAGTTTTATTAGCAGGTTATCTAAGAGACCATACTAATTTAAATGCTGGAACTGAGAAAGTAGAGACAATAGGAAAAAAATTTATCAAGATATAAATGTTACTCCAGGTTCAGAAGTTTTAGTGAAATATCGTACTGCAAGTTATGGAGCAGTAGGAGGATTTTCTACGGTAAAAATGACAGTAAAGAATCCTGATACTGGAGAGTATATTATAGTGGAATGCCAAATAGACAAGGAGGTTTTTCTGATGGATTGGCTTTTATTAATGTTCCTAAAAATATTACTAAGATAAGATTAGAATTTGAAGATGCTGATCCTTATTCACGTAGTTCAACCGGAAAAGATAGATTTTTATCGAAAAATGGAACTTTATTGTATCCAAGTGGTATTTTAACCAATGTTAGAGTAAACACAGGTGCCTATGTTGTTGCTAAAGAAAATCAAACTGAATATGAGGTAACATCTACATCTAATAATGCTAGTACTACAAGTAAAGACATAACGGTTAAAGTAGAAAATAAAGGATGGGAAGCTACTGCACGAGGAGTTAAATATAAAGTTGATCTGCCACAGGGAGTAACTGCAACTTACGGTGGTAGAACGTATAGTGGAACAATGGAAATTGATTTAGGTGCAATTGGTAATAAGACAGAGAAAAATTTCACCTATAAATTAAATATCCCTGCAGGGACACCAAGTATCACGAATTTAGTAGGTAGGGTAGAATATAAAACGTGGCAGAATTCTGAGGCTGTACCATATGGAGAAACGAAAACAGGAGTTGCTCCAATCCCTGAACAAAATGTAGAATTGAAAATGTTTAAAACTGAATTAAGAACAGCTGTTGATGGAGCAGCTAATTTAAATCAGAACGAATATACTCAGATTCATGGAAAAAAATTTCAGGATGAAATTACAAAAAGCAAGAGAAATTCTAAATGAAGAACAGAATAATGTTCCTGTTAATCAACGTAAAAGCCAAAGTGAGATTAATAATCAAGTTAGTTTATTAAGAGCAAAAACAAAATAGTTTAACGATTGCAGCTACGACGACGGGAAAAATAATTTATCAGCTAAAGTAGATGAGTTAACAAAAGGCATCAACAGAAAACAAAAACACCAAAGAGTATTGGTGAATATAATAAAGAGTTTAAAAAGTTTGAACAAGATTTTTAATTCTATAAAAACAAAGTATCCCAAATTATAGCTAAAGGGGATAATGCAACTAGAGCTGAGGTTGATGCGGCATTAAGCAAGGTAGACGAAATAAAAACAAAATTAGATACAGCTGCAAGATTGTTAGTTGATAAAGGTAATAAGACTGAGTTAGAAAAAAAGCAGTAAGAGAAGAATCTACTGTTAAAGGAAACTTTTAAATATTATAATGCAAACAAAATGAAAAGGGATGCGTATGATTCAGCGATTACGAAGGAAATACTGTAATAAATGATGACAATGCGACGCAAGACCAAGTAGATGCAGCCTTAAGAGCAATAACAGAAGCTAAACAAGCATTAAATGGAGCCGCAACAAACAAAGAAGCATTACGAGAAGCATCAACAACAGATGCCGAAAGAACAAAAACAACGGATGCGAAGTACTACAACGAAAAAGATCAAGCGAAGAAACAAGCATACGACAACGCAGTATCAGCAGCCGCAGGAGTGCTATCAAATGACAATGCGACGCAAGACCAAGTAGATGCAGCCTTAAGAGCAATAACAGAAGCTAAACAAGCATTAAATGGAGCCGCAACAAACAAAGAAGCATTACGAGAAGCATCAACAACAGATGCCGAAAGAACAAAAAAACAACGGATGCGAAGTACTACAACGAAAAAGATCAAGCGAAGAAACAAGCATACGACAACGCAGTATCAGCAGCCGCAGGAGTGCTATCAAATGACAATGCGACGCAAGACCAAGTAGATGCAGCCTTAAGAGCAATAACAGAAGCTAAACAAGCATTAAATGGAGCCGCAACAAACAAAGAAGCATTACGAGAAGCATCAACAACAGATGCCGAAAGAACAAAAACAACGGATGCGAAGTACTACAACGAAAAAGATCAAGCGAAGAAACAAGCATACGACAACGCAGTATCAGCAGCCGCAGGAGTGCTATCAAATGACAATGCGACGCAAGACCAAGTAGATGCAGCCTTAAGAGCAATAACAGAAGCTAAACAAGCATTAAATGGAGCCGCAACAAACAAAAGAAGCATTACGAGAAGCATCAACAACAGATGCCGAAAGAACAAAAACAACGGATGCGAAGTACTACAACGAAAAAGATCAAGCGAAGAAACAAGCATACGACAACGCAGTATCAGCAGCCGCAGGAGTGCTATCAAATGACAATGCGACGCAAGACCAAGTAGATGCAGCCTTAAGAGCAATAACAGAAGCTAAACAAGCATTAAATGGAGCCGCAACAAACAAAGAAGCATTACGAGAAGCATCAACAACAGATGCCGAAAGAACAAAAACAACGGATGCGAAGTACTACAACGAAAAAGATCAAGCGAAGAAACAAGCATACGACAACGCAGTATCAGCAGCCGCAGGAGTGCTATCAAATGACAATGCGACGCAAGACCAAGTAGATGCAGCCTTAAGAGCAATAACAGAAGCTAAACAAGCATTAAATGGAGCCGCAACAAACAAAGAAGCATTACGAGAAGCATCAACAACAGATGCCGAAAGAACAAAAAAACAACGGATGCGAAGTACTACAACGAAAAAGATCAAGCGAAGAAACAAGCATACGACAACGCAGTATCAGCAGCCGCAGGAGTGCTATCAAATGACAATGCGACGCAAGACCAAGTAGATGCAGCCTTAAGAGCAATAACAGAAGCTAAACAAGCATTAAATGGAGCCGCAACAAACAAAGAAGCATTACGAGAAGCATCAACAACAGATGCCGAAAGAACAAAAAAACAACGGATGCGAAGTACTACAACGAAAAAGATCAAGCGAAGAAACAAGCATACGACAACGCAGTATCAGCAGCCGCAGGAGTGCTATCAAATGACAATGCGACGCAAGACCAAGTAGATGCAGCCTTAAGAGCAATAACAGAAGCTAAAACAAGCATTAAATGGAGCCGCAACAAACAAAGAAGCATTACGAGAAGCATCAACAACAGATGCCGAAAGAACAAAAACAACGGATGCGAAGTACTACAACGAAAAAAAGATCAAGCGAAGAAACAAGCATACGACAACGCAGTATCAGCAGCCGCAGGAGTGCTATCAAATGACAATGCGACGCAAGACCAAGTAGATGCAGCCTTTAAGAGCAATAACAGAAGCTAAACAAGCATTAAATGGAGCCGCAACAAACAAAGAAGCATTACGAGAAGCATCAACAACAGATGCCGAAAGAACAAAAAAACAACGGATGCGAAGTACTACAACGAAAAAGATCAAGCGAAGAAACAAGCATACGACAACGCAGTATCAGCAGCCGCAGGAGTGCTATCAAATGACAATGCGACGCAAGACCAAGTAGATGCAGCCTTAAGAGCAATAACAGAAGCTAAACAAGCATTAAATGGAGCCGCAACAAACAAAGAAGCATTACGAGAAGCATCAACAACAGATGCCGAAAGAACAAAAAAACAACGGATGCGAAGTACTACAACGAAAAAGATCAAGCGAAGAAACAAGCATACGACAACGCAGTATCAGCAGCCGCAGGAGTGCTATCAAATGACAATGCGACGCAAGACCAAGTAGATGCAGCCTTAAGAGCAATAACAGAAGCTAAACAAGCATTAAATGGAGCCGCAACAAACAAAGAAGCATTACGAGAAGCATCAACAACAGATGCCGAAAGAACAAAAACAACGGATGCGAAGTACTACAACGAAAAAGATCAAGCGAAGAAACAAGCATACGACAACGCAGTATCAGCAGCCGCAGGAGTGCTATCAAATGACAATGCGACGCAAGACCAAGTAGATGCAGCCTTAAGAGCAATAACAGAAGCTAAACAAGCATTAAATGGAGCCGCAACAAACAAAGAAGCATTACGAGAAGCATCAACAACAGATGCCGAAAGAACAAAAACAACGGATGCGAAGTACTACAACGAAAAAGATCAAGCGAAGAAACAAGCATACGACAACGCAGTATCAGCAGCCGCAGGAGTGCTATCAAATGACAATGCGACGCAAGACCAAGTAGATGCAGCCTTAAGAGCAATAACAGAAGCTAAACAAGCATTAAATGGAGCCGCAACAAACAAAGAAGCATTACGAGAAGCATCAACAACAGATGCCGAAAGAACAAAAAAACAACGGATGCGAAGTACTACAACGAAAAAGATCAAGCGAAGAAACAAGCATACGACAACGCAGTATCAGCAGCCGCAGGAGTGCTATCAAATGACAATGCGACGCAAGACCAAGTAGATGCAGCCTTAAGAGCAATAACAGAAGCTAAACAAGCATTAAATGGAGCCGCAACAAACAAAGAAGCATTACGAGAAGCATCAACAACAGATGCCGAAAGAACAAAAAAACAACGGATGCGAAGTACTACAACGAAAAAGATCAAGCGAAGAAACAAGCATACGACAACGCAGTATCAGCAGCCGCAGGAGTGCTATCAAATGACAATGCGACGCAAGACCAAGTAGATGCAGCCTTAAGAGCAATAACAGAAGCTAAACAAGCATTAAATGGAGCCGCAACAAACAAAGAAGCATTACGAGAAGCATCAACAACAGATGCCGAAAGAACAAAAAAACAACGGATGCGAAGTACTACAACGAAAAAAAGATCAAGCGAAGAAACAAGCATACGACAACGCAGTATCAGCAGCCGCAGGAGTGCTATCAAATGACAATGCGACGCAAGACCAAGTAGATGCAGCCTTAAGAGCAATAACAGAAGCTAAACAAGCATTAAATGGAGCCGCAACAAACAAAGAAGCATTACGAGAAGCATCAACAACAGATGCCGAAAGAACAAAAAAACAACGGATGCGAAGTACTACAACGAAAAAGATCAAGCGAAGAAACAAGCATACGACAACGCAGTATCAGCAGCCGCAGGAGTGCTATCAAATGACAATGCGACGCAAGACCAAGTAGATGCAGCCTTAAGAGCAATAACAGAAGCTAAACAAGCATTAAATGGAGCCGCAACAAACAAAGAAGCATTACGAGAAGCATCAACAACAGATGCCGAAAGAACAAAAACAACGGATGCGAAGTACTACAACGAAAAAGATCAAGCGAAGAAACAAGCATACGACAACGCAGTATCAGCAGCCGCAGGAGTGCTATCAAATGACAATGCGACGCAAGACCAAGTAGATGCAGCCTTAAGAGCAATAACAGAAGCTAAACAAGCATTAAATGGAGCCGCAACAAACAAAGAAGCATTACGAGAAGCATCAACAACAGATGCCGAAAGAACAAAAACAACGGATGCGAAGTACTACAACGAAAAAGATCAAGCGAAGAAACAAGCATACGACAACGCAGTATCAGCAGCCGCAGGAGTGCTATCAAATGACAATGCGACGCAAGACCAAGTAGATGCAGCCTTAAGAGCAATAACAGAAGCTAAACAAGCATTAAATGGAGCCGCAACAAACAAAGAAGCATTACGAGAAGCATCAACAACAGATGCCGAAAGAACAAAAAAACAACGGATGCGAAGTACTACAACGAAAAAGATCAAGCGAAGAAACAAGCATACGACAACGCAGTATCAGCAGCCGCAGGAGTGCTATCAAATGACAATGCGACGCAAGACCAAGTAGATGCAGCCTTAGAGCAATAACAGAAGCTAAACAAGCATTAAAATGGGTAGAAAACTCAAAAATTGATCCAGCGATTAACGAAGTTGATGAGTTTGATTTATCAAAACTATTAGTTAAAGGAATTGTTGTTGTTAAAAAGGACAAGATTTGACAGAAAAAGACATCAAATCTAAGTTAAACTTACCTGATGGAGTTGATATAGTTGAGATTGAGTATCCAAATACTAATACTTTAGGAAAAAAAGTTGCGAAAGTTACATTTAGAGGAAACGATGGTAATTTATTTTACTATCGAAGTACCAGTGGAAGTAGTTGAAAATACAACTAATACTGATAAAAACACGTTACCAAACACAGGTACAACTGAAACTAATACTGGATTAGTAGGATTAGGAATGGCAGTTTTAGGCGGATTACTTGCAGTTGCAAGACGTCGTAAAGAAAAAAATAAAATATGAATTTTAGGAAATTCTAGGAATAAAACACCCTAGAATTTCTTTTTGTTATAGACGAAATATTTTTGCAGTTTAGAATCTAATTGATTTATAGTATTATTTACTTGGTTATATTCAAAAAAATTATTATTTTTTTCTGAATATAATGATAATATGAGATTTTTAGTTTCTGATTGTGTTATTACAAAGAAAAAGGTAAATAAAATAAAAAAATTACGTTATTTTAAACTTATCTATTCAGCTAATAGAGGTGTTGAAAAAGCACTTGTATTAATATAATATAGTAGGTGTAGTGTAACAAAAAAATAATAAAATAAATTTACAATTATGGAGAAAGAGTATGAAAAATATATTTGGTAAAAAGAAGCGTTTTTCAATAAGGAAATTTAGTATGGGAGCAGCATCAGTAATGATAGCGACAAGTTTACTTGTGTCCCCACAAACTAATCTACATGTGTTAAAAGCGAAGGAAAATATAGAAGTACAAGTCAATAAGGATATTAAGGTAAGTATTATAGAAAAAAATGGAGGAGCAGTAATTGAGTTAGCTGCAACTAAAAGATTTAACAGATGTAGATGTAAATGTAATGTTAAATGGTACAAGAGTAACCTCTTATCATATTGCTAGTATAAAAAGCAGGAGAAAAAAATACAAAAAGAAGTAACAAAAGAACAATTAGCAACAATATTGATAGCAAATGGTCAAAAAAACATTACCTAATACAGCAATAGTAGAAAAAAATGTTTCACAAACAATTAATATTGCTGGTAATAACCTAAGAGTAGATGTTAAATATCACGTGAAGAAGAACAGGCAGTAGATAAATCAGAAGTTAAATCAAACCCAGAGGTGAAACCGAACAACTGAAACCAGAGGTGAAACCGGAGCAACTGTAAGGAAAAGCTAACTCCGGGTTAAACCAAACCTAGAGGTGAAACCGGAACAACTGAAACCGGAGGTGAAACCGAGCAACCGAAGGGAAACCAACACCGAGTTAAACCTAACCCTGAAGTGAAACTGAACAACTGAAACCAGAGGTGAAACCGGATAAACTGAAGGAAACCAACTCGTAACATAAAGAAGAAAACTCTAAAGAAGATTTGAGTAAAACACGTGCTGAACTTGAAAAATTAACAAACAGAGAACTTAGAACTGAAAAAAAGGGTATGTAGCTAACGAAGGTAATCAACCAGCCAATAATGCTTGGATAGAAGCTAGAACAGAAGCAGAAAAAGTACTTAAAAATTCAAATGCTACTAAAGAACAATTGGAAGCAGCTATTTTAAACTTAACGGAAAAAAACTAATGCAGCTATAGTTGGAAGTGAAAAACAAAAAGTTAAAAAAACTAATTGTTTCCTCAAATAAAGATAACGAAGATAAGTTAAAATTACGAGCAGAGTTAAATAAAGCAAAAACTATAGAGGAAGTCAGAGCAATTGCTGAAAAAGTAGGAGGAAGGTAACTCCTTCTAGCGGAAATAATACGGAAACAAAACCAGACAAACCGAAGGAATAACCCAGGAACAGCCTCAGACAAACCGGAAGGAAGCAACCCTGAAAACAACTCTAGAAAAACCAGGAGAGAGTAATACAGGAACAACTCCGTAAAAACAAAAACAGAAGATGGTAATATAGTAGCGGTTAAAGAAGCAATAGTTCAGAATAAATTACTAGGTAAGGGTGGATTATTATTACTTGATGTAGAAGTTAAAAAAATACAGATGTAAACAAAGTAGGACTTGTTGCTTTATCGAGATGGTGTAAAAACAGACAATGTAACAATAGATAAATTTTTAACTGAGTCAACTAATAAAGTGAGCTACACTATTACTGTTCCAAAAAAATGAAACTGATAAAGAAATTAAATATAAATTTGTAGTAACTGTAGATGGTGTAGAAATAAATAAATATTTAGAAAAACACAAGAAGCTTTTTGTAGAGGAAGCTAAAATATCAAATTATTCACTAGAAAATGAAGTTCTTCAAGGTGGAGGAGAAGGAAGCCTAGTTTTTAAAAGGGAACAATTTAACAACTAGTAATGTGAAAATCAGAGTATTCAACGCAGATTCAATAGAAGAAAATACTACATTAACAAATAGCGTAGTATATGAAAAACGCAATAATGATTTTTGTAGCTAAGATTAATTTCCCGGAAAAATAATACAAATACTTCAAAAATCATATAAAGTGAAAAATATATCAAAATGGTAAAGAAGTCAATATCACTACGTTAGAAGGAAGAGATAGACGCGATAAACCTACTTTTTACTGTAGTTGGAAAAGGTCAAGATAGTAGCAAAACCAGTATTATCAAATTTAACAATTACTTCATATAGAACAAGTGGGACTGGTGCTGTGAATGACGGGATAGAAAAAAACTGAAACAACTGTAGCATCTAATCAAGTTAGTAAAAAAACTGAAGTTCACCTTTACGGAGCTAATTTGAATGAAGTAAAAACAAAAAGTTAAGATAGTTGACCAAAATGGAGTAGAGTGCCTATAGAAGGAGCTGAGAGCGATCTTATTAAAATGGTTCTTGCAGGTAAGAGTGGTGTAAATAATGGTATTCTTGGAAACGGAACATTTCAAATTGCTGAAATAATTTTACCAGGTAATTTAAAAGAGAATATGAAATTCACTTATACTTTTGCGGTGGATGGAACTAATTTTGATACAACTCATAAAGTACACGCTATTGTTGAAAAACAGGTGGACAAGTAGATCCAGTAGTAAAAACTATAACACTTAAATATCAAGATGAAACTGGTAAAAAGATTGCTGAAGATAAAGTATTAAAAGCATATAGTTACTTCCCAGTTTCAGTAGGGAAAGTTGATGTAGCGGGATATACATTTGTTAAAGTAAAAGATATTAGTGCACTTAATGATAGAATTGGAGAAAAAAACAGAAATAACATATGTATATAAGAATTCTAATGGTGATTCAATGACGACAGAAAAACCAAAAGTTGAAGATTCAAATAACGGAACACAGCCAGCGGTCAATGAAGATGTTAAAAAAATTAAAAAGAACAATTACAGAATCTTGTAGCAAAAGACTTAAGAACTGAATCCAATTATAAAATGCAAGGGACAGGGGAAGAAACAGCTTGGTTGAACTCAAGAAAGAAAGCGAATGAAGTACTATCTAAGGCTGATGCTGATAAAAATGAATTAGAGATAAGAATTAATAAATTATCTGCAGCTATAAAAAAACGCTCGAGGAAGCAAATGCTCAGAAGAATAGTAATTCTTCAGAAGTAACCCCGCCAAACAATAACGCAGCGCCTGCAACTGAAGAGTTGAAATTAGCTAAAGAGGAAGCTAAGAGTAAAGTGTTGAATTCAGAATTTATTCAAGATAAGAATAAATATATTAAGAGAATTAAAGAGGCAACAACTGTAGATGTCTTAAAAGGCGCTGATATCTGAAATAGATAATTTAAATAATAACGAAGGAAAGAATCTGCAACTGAAGAGAATATTGCAGAATCAGTTGAACAGTTAAAAATCTAAATTACAAAAAAATTAGTAGATAATGATTTAAGAAAAAAATGAAAAATTTTCTCAAGCTACATCAGAATTGCAAATCGAATATAAAAAGGCAAGAGCTTTTTGCTAGAAAGTTATTAAATGAAGATGCAACTAAAGAGCAATTAAAAGAACAAATTACAGTATTAGAAACTGTCGCTAAGAAAATTTTAGGATAATATAAGAAATATCAGAGCTGACCCAAAAAGACCTAAAAATTTTTTAAAAGTTTATATAAAAACTCATGGACGTAGTGGTTTACTGATTTCAAAAAAATGGCTTTATAAAATCTTTTTGAAATATAATAAAGCTAGTGCAGGGGGCAACTCGACAAAAATCTTGTTTCTATGAAATCACGATTTTTGAGTCGCTCCCTATTTTTTTAGTTAAAATTAGCAAGTCTTAATATTTTATCGAAATATGAATAATGATTAGCTAAAATATCTTTTTCTTCTTTACCAGTTCGGGTTCGTCGGTAATTATTCCGTCTGCAGGGCTTTGTAAATATTTAGTAATTAGTGTTGAATCATTGATGGTCCACACAAAAACTTTTTATTTTGCTTTTTAGCTTGTTCTACAAGACGAGCTCTGTAAGAGAAATCTTCTATTACGAAAAAGTCGACGTTACTTTGGTGAAAGTTTCCGAACTGAAGTGGAATTATATAGCCAGTTTCCAAGTTTGGTGCTTTTTGTTTCTAGTTCTTCTATTACTTTAGGATTTAATGACATGAATTTATAATTTTCAAGTTTTTAATCTTTTAACTTCATTAAGAAATATGTCGATATAATTTGATGGTTCGCTCCCATGAGGTTTTTAGTTCAATTACAAGCTTCATGTTTAACTCTTTTGCTTTAGTTACAAAACTCTTCTAGTGACGGAATTTTACTTGACAAACTTGTATAAGTAGGTTAAAAATAAAAAGTAACGTTACCATTTGTATTTGGTAATTGTTAAATGTCATTATATAAACTAAGAAGGAGCTTGTAAATGCTAGCTAATAATTGGAAACAAAATCTTCATTTAGAACCTACTAAAGGTTGGCTAAACGATCCTAATGGATTAGCATACTTCAACGGAAAAATACCATATTTTTTTCATCAATATTCTTATGAAGTAAATGGTGGACTAAAAATTATGGTATTATTACACTAGTAGTGATCTCAAAAATTACGAAGACTGTGGCGTATTCCTAACACCAACTATAGAAGAAGAAACGCATGGTGTATATTCAGGAAGTGCCAATATAGAAAATGGAAAATTAGTCTCTATTACACAGGAAATGTGAAATATAAAGGAGATTATGACTATGTTCATGCTGGACGTGGTCATAATACCATATCTTTTGAAACGGAAGATGGAATTAATTTTACTGAGAAAAAAATGTCTATTAGCAACAGACGATTATCCTAATATGTCAAATCATGTTAGAGATCCAAAAGATATTTGAAAAAAATGGAAAAATATCTAGTTCTAGGAGCTAGAGATAGTAATGATTATGGATGTTTATTAGTATACGATAAAGATACTCTTAAACCATATAAGACAATCTATTCACAAAAAAATCTAGGATTTATGTGGGAATGTCCTGATTATTTTTGAAGTAGATGGAAAAAGAAATATTTATGTTTTCACCTCAAGGTATTACAAGAATGTATCCAAATTATGAAAAATATGTATCAAATTGGATATTCTGTTGTAGAAGAAGGAATTGAGAATGTAGAAAAATTAGATAACTTTACACTATTAGATTATGGACATGATTTTTATGCATCGCAAACATTTTTAGATGAAGATAATAATCGTGTTTTAATCGGTTGGATGTATGTGCGGATAGTAGCTATACTAATCCTACTACGAAGTTTGGTTATCAAAACTGTCTCAACAGTACCACGAGTAGTAAATTTCAAAGATGGAAAAAGTTAGACAAACATTACACAAGTCTGTAAAAAGATTTATTTGGTAATGATATTAGAACGAATGACTTTAACAAAAATACATGGTATTATAAACAAGAACATGGAGAGAGTTTTGAAATCAGTGTAGCTGATTTTAAAGTTAGCTATGATAATAAAGAATTAAAAAGTTTCTTTTTGGGAATAGTGGCTATGGTAGAGATGATAGAAAATATAAAGTGGATTTAGAAAATGTAGAAATAGTATTCGATAGCTCATCTATTGAGTTATTCGCTAATGATGGATCATTTGCAATTTCTACAAGATTTTATCCGAAAAATCACAATGTAAAAAAATCTCAGCTACTAACTATGAAGCAAAAAGAACTAGGAGCAATCGGAATTAGAGAGGAGAACTAAAATGGCAGTTTTATGTATAGGAGAAATGCTAATTGACTTTATCGGAGAAGGTGTAGGAACAATCGATAAAGTAAAAATCATTTAAAAAAAGAGGCTGGCGGATGTAGCTAATGTCGCGTGTGTTGCACAAAAAAACTAGGACACAAGAGTTATTTATTAACATCATTAGGACAAGATGGTTTTGGTGATTTTCTAGAGAATACTTTTAAAAATGAAAAATGTAGACTGTAGATATGTAAGTCGTAAAGCTGATAGTTTCACGCCATTAGCATTTGTTTCTTTAGATGAAACTGGAGACCGTTCATTTAGTTTTTACTTCAAAGGTTCATCAACATTAAGAATTAGTAAAGAAGATGTGGAGAAAGTTGATTTATCGGAGATTGAAGCAATTCACTTTGCAAGTATCGCTATTCAAGAAGAATCAAAAGATAGCCATCATTTACTACTGACAAAAAGCAAAAAGAAGCTGGAGTGCTAAACTCTTTTGATGTTAACTTACGTTTCAATTTGTGGGATGATCACAAAGTATATCTTGAAACGATTAAAGAATTTTTACCTTATGTTGATGTAATTAAAGTTGCTGATAATGAATTAGAATTTTTAACAGGAACTACTAATATTGAAGAAACGTTGAAAAAGATTTTAGCCATATGAAAGTTGTTCTTTATACAAAAGGAGAACATGGGGAGAAGTTTATTATCAAAATCACAAAGTAGTAACTAAAAATACTAAATATAAAAAGCTGTTGATACAACAGGCGCAGGGGATGCTTTTTGTTGGTTCATTTTTATCTAAATTATTAAATCAAAAAGACATTAATAATATTACAGAAGAAGAACTTTCAAATATGGCAGCATTTGCGACGAATTACGCTAGTTTAACAACTACAAAAAAACAGGTGCAATTTCAAGTTACTTAACTGAAGAAGAATACAATAGTCTAATATAATTTTTAAAAAAATAAGTCCTAATTAGGGGCTTTATTTTTATGCTATATAAATTTTCATTAAATATATAATAATATTTTTTTGAAAAAAATTCTTGGAAAAATTCTTATGGTTTACAGATGATAACTTTTTAAATGAATATTCTTTTATATATTTTTATGTTTTAGAATATATAAAATATAAAAATAAAAGTTGGAATTTAATATGTATATACACTGTGAAATAAAAAAATAATTATTCAAATATAGTTTCAAATCTATTATAATGTATTTATAAAATACAAAAAGTAGGGGGATATTCATGGAGAAATATTCGTTAAGAAATGACTTCTTGGGTGAAGTTGTTGGTTCATTTATTTTAGTTCTTTTTGGAACGGGTTCTGTTGCTGCTGCGGTATTGCATGATGCTCATCAAAGTTTATTTCAAATTGGTATGTTGTGGGCATTTGCGGTAACTTTTGGTATATATATATGACTAGAAATTTAAGCAATGCACATTTTAATCCAGCGGTATCGGTAGCGATGGTCCTTACAGGTAGAATGAGTGTGAAGAGATTGCCTACTTATATTGCAGGGCAATTTATTGGGGCGCTTTTAGGATCGTTAGTAATGTATGCTGTATATAGTGCATCGTTAGCTCAGTTTGAGGCGAAAAAGAATATAGTTCGAGGAACATTTGAGTCAGTAGCTACGGCGAAGATGTTCGGAGAGTATTATAATCAACCTGGTGGCTATAATATATCTATGCCTTTAGCAATGTTTGTAGAAGCATTGGGGACATTTTTACTAGTTTTGATAATATTTTTATTCACAGAAGGGGCTAATGTTGGTAGACCGAATGATAATATGGCACCTATTCAAATAGGTTTAACAGTTGGTTCGTTACTATGCTTATTGGCACCTATAACACAAGCAGGTATGAACCCCTACTCGTGATTTTGCACCACGTTTGGTAGCATGGATGTTTGGTTGAGATCTTGGTCATTTCCTGATTCAAATGGTGGTTTCTTCGGGTTTATATACTAGGTCCCTATTGTTGGTGGAGTGTTAGCTGGATACTTTTTACAAAAAAATTCTAGAACCATCATTGAAAAACAAAAAAAGAATTAACTAAATAATATAATAAGATTAGAGGAGAAAAGAATTATGACAAATAAAAACAGATTTAATTTTTAGTAGGTGGATTTTTAGGAGCGGGTAAAACTAGCCTTCTTTGGGAAGTTGCAAAACGTTTAAATGAAAAAAAGGTCATAAAGTAGGATTAATCACAAATGACCAAGCGAGTGAACTTGTTGATACTTCGTTTTTAGAAACTAACAATGACATCGTTGAAGAAGTGAGCGGAAGTTGTTTTTGTTGTAACTTTGGAGGATTTGCAGATGCTATTTCTCATCTTCAAGAAGCAAACAACAGCGATATTATTTTAGCTGAACCGGTAGGAAGTTGTACAGATTTATCGGCGACAATTATGCAACCTTTAAAAAGAAAAAAATATAATGAGCAAGTCAATTTAAAACAACTTACAGCCTTAGCAGATCCAACTCGTTTAAAAAGCGGTTCTAAAAGATCATTCAAATCCTGGAGATTATATTATTTATAAACAATTTGAAGAAGCGGATGTTATTTTAATTAATAAGATTGAATTATTATCAGAAGAAGAATTAGCTGATTTAGTAGAGAAAAACTAAAAAGAGTTTAATAATGAAAATGTTCTAACAGCTAGTGTTAAGACTGGCGAAGGATTAGACGAGTGGTTTGAATATATTATTAATAGCGAAAAAGAAGTAGGTAGAAGAATTGTAGAAGTTGACTACGATACATATGCTGATGGAGAAGCGTTATTTGGATGGTTAAATGGAACATATGTAATTGATAAGGAACAATCATTTGAAACGTTAGCGACAGTATTCTTGGCTAATTTAGGTGAAAGATTTGATTCATTGAATTTAAAATGTAGGACATGTAAAAATTCCTTTTACAAGGTAAAAGAAGAAGGCTTAGTAGGAAATATTGTAGGTAAAAAAGAAACTTCAACTTTACGTAAGTTGGATAATGTTAGTGATAAAATATTCCTGACAGTTAATGCACGTGTAGAAGTTCATCCAGATAAACTAGTTGAAATAGTAAAAGAAGAAGTTGAGCGTGTATTTAATGTAGTGGGATATAAAGAAGAAACATTGAATGCGTTAATTCCAGGACGTCCAAATCCTACATTTAGATATAGAGAAATCGTTAAATTATAATTATAGAAAAAAATAACTATCTATGATAAAATGAATATGATAAAGGGTTGCTTGAATCAACTGATTCAAGCAACTATTTAATATCAAGAGAAGGTGATTAAATGCAAAAATAATATTAAAAATAAGATTATCTGTAGATAATTTTTATAATAATATATCAAAAAAATAAACAAAAGACAAAAATTGATCCGAAAGAGTTGAGTAAGTCATTAGGGTATGACGAAAAAAATAATAAATGAATTTCCTGATGAAATTAATATGGGACTTTCTTGTGGAAATCCAATTAATCACTTGAAGATTAAGGAAGGACAATCTTTAATCGATTTAGGATGTGGAGCTGGAATGGATATTTTTCATTACAAAGATGAAAAATCCAAAAAGTAGGGACACTTTACGGTTTGGATAGATTGGATTCTATGTTAGAAAAAGCAAGAAAAGTTCGTGATAATAAGAAGTTCGATAATATTGAATTTATTAAAGGTGAGTTAATTAATATTCCTTTAGAAAATGAATCTGTAGATAGGGTTATAAGTAACTGTGTAATTAATCTAGAGCCGATAAGCAAAAAGTGTACGATGAAATTTATCGTATTTTTAAAAAGAAGATGGCATGTTTGTAATTTCGGATATTATTTTTGAAAAAGATTTGCCATTAGAATGGAAAAATTCTAGCAAGATGCACTGTACTTGAGTGGCAGGCGCTCTTCCGGAAGAAGAGATGGTCGAAATAATTAAAAAAAGCAGGATTTACTAAGTTCCAAATCATTAATTCTGATGTAACTGATGAATATGCTGAAAAATGGGGTTACGGAAAAGGAATGAAAGACTACATTCAAAGTGGCTTGCTAATAGGGAGAAAAGTAGATATTTTTTTATAACTTTTAAATTAAAAAAATATAAATTTAAATATAATTTAAATTGTTTCAATACAATTTAGATAGAATTTATAAATGTTTTCTGATTTTAAGTAGATGATTTTATCATGATAGATATTTTAGCTATTTTTAAATAATAAAAAAATTTAAAAATGATTTTATTTTTGACATTGTCTAGTAGAATGAAGTAAAAATATAGGTGTACATTGAAAAATGAAGTTATAGACTCAAATAGAAGAGAGTCTATGTATTGAAGTTTAGCATAGTAAGTTTCTATAAGAAAAACTTTTTAGTTAAGAGTAATATATTTTTTTAAAATTAAAAAAATTGTTTAAACTTAATTTTTAGTTTGTGTATATATAATAGACTTATATTAGGAAAAATAACATAAAAAAATATAGTTAGGAGTGAAGGTCAATGAGATTATTATTAGCCGAGGACGAAAAAAAGACTTAGCAGATGCTCTTGAAGCAATGTTAAAAACATAATCATTACTCAGTTGATGTGGTTAATAATGGACAAGATGCACTAGATTATCTAATGTTAGATGAATATGATGGGGCTATTCTTGATGTCATGATGCCACAAATGGACGGAGTAACAGTTGTAAAAAAATTAAGAGAAAATAAAAAAAGTACGCCTGTATTACTACTTACGGCTAAATCAGAAATTGAAGATAAAGTGTATGGTTTAGACAGTGGAGCAGATGACTATCTAACAAAACCGTTTGTTACTAGGGAGTTATTAGCTAGAGTGCGTTCTATGACAAGAAGACAAGCTACATTTACTAGTAATGTATTAGAATTAGGGAATGTAAGTTTAAGTAAATACACATTTGAGTTAGCTACAGAAAAAGATAAAGTAAGATTATCTAATAAAGAATATCAAATGATGGAAATGTTAATGAGAAACCCAGGAAATGTAATCCAAACTGAACAATTTTTTTAGAAAGAATCGGGAGTTATGACAGTGATTCTGAAATTAACGTAGTGTGGGTTAATATTTCGTATCTAAGAAAGAAATTAAAAGCATTAGATGCTAATGTCCACATTAAAGCTACTAGAAATGTAGGATATACTCTGGAGATGCTAGATGTTTAAGAGTCTCAGGAAGAAATTCATAATAACGGCAGTAGGTAGCGTAGCTGTAGTAATAACTGTTCTAGCAGTAGCATTAAATATTATTAACTTTAATAAGCTTGAAGAGAGAATTGATAATACATTATTAGATGCCTCTAAGTCGCAGGCTCTAATAAAAATCTTTACTGAAGATGGTGATGATTTAGTAATCACGAAAAAAATTCATCAAGTCCGACAGACTACAATGGTTTTTTTCAATTGCTAAGGTTGATAATTTTGGTAAAATAACAAAAGCTTATCGTGATGATACGTTAGTACCGGATCATGACGCCTTACAAAAACAAAGTAATTCAAGCTTTTAGAAAAAGGTGGAACTAGCGGATTTATCGGTAGTTATAGATATTTAAAAGTTGATACTGAAGTAGGAAACTTAATTTTTATTTCTAAACTGTCAGCGTGAATTGGATTCATTTGAATCATTCGTCCAAAAACAGTGTTTTTAATGTGTATTGTTGTAGTAGTGTCAGTATTATTACTAATAATTTTAATATCTAAAAGAGTTATTGCTCCAATACAGCAAAGCTATAAAAAAACAAAACAATTCATAACAGATGCCAGTCACGAGTTAAAAACACCATTGGCTATAATTAGCTCCAATACAGATGTATTAGAAATGGAAAATGGAGACTCGAAATGGACAAATAATATTCATAACCAAGTAGATCGACTAACAAGCTTTAGTAAATAGCTTGGTAGTATTTAGTAGAATGGAAGAAAAAGATACTGTTGAACGAACGCGTTTTTGATTTGTCAGATGCGTTGAAGTCAAGAATCGAGGATTTCAATGAGTTAGCAGATTTTCAAAAAGAGATATTTAATTACAGATATTGATGAAAACATTAGTTATTATGGGGAGCAAGCATCGATAGTTCAACTTATGGATATACTATTAGAAAATGCTATTAGTACGCGCCTGAAGGTGGCGATATACTAATAACACTTAAGAAGAATAGAAGAAATGCAATAATGAAGATTTCTAATAAAGCTGATGTTAAGAAAGGTGATTTGAGTAAGGTTTTTGATAGATTTTATCGTTTAGATGAATCTAGAAATAGTGTTGTAAAAGGTTATGGTATAGGACTTTCTATGGCGAAACTTATTACAGAAAAAAACATAAAGAAACTATTCGAGCATATGCACCTGAAGATGGAATTTTTTTAAAATTGAAATGCGCTTTACACTTGATGAAAGATATTAATTAAGTAGTGGGAGTGATTTGACAAAAATTGATTTTTATCAAATCACTCCCACAAAGTTTATTAGATATTCAAAAAGCTTTTATAGAGAGAATTTAGATGTCAATAAATCGCTACACCAATAAATTACTATATAAATTTTTTTAAAAAGTTTAGGATTTTTAAATCAACCTTGATTATAAAAAGAAATAACTATTTAAAGACAACTGTATAAAGAAATAAAAACTTCAAAAATTAACTTGTTTCTAAGTTATTTTGAAGTTTTTTTATTTATCTATTTTTAATCTCTTTTTTTATTCTACGTATAGTTTTTTGAAGAAAGGTATATAGAAGTCCCATCTTTAAAAAAATTACAGTTTCACTATCTAATTTATCGATATTATCTAAATTTATAGCGTAAGATCTATGGCATATATAAATTGCTGGATGTAAAAATTTCAAGATTAGAAATTTTTTTCCGAAAAAAAGTTATCTCTTTATTATTTGCTAAATTTAATCTTATTTTTATGTCCTTCTAATGCTTCAAAAATACAGCAGTTCATCAATGTTATAGAACTCTTGTTTAAGTCCGACTTTAATTGGAACTTTACCTATATTAGAATTTAATCTTGTACTTTTAATATACTGTTCATATGCTTTTTGTAAGAACTTTTTGTATGTTTTCATCCATATCGTCACTATTTTTTTAGTAATATAGGCTAAGGGTGCTATCATTTCATTCAAAAATTCTCACCTGCATATTGTCAAAATTTGTTATATATATAAGTTTTGCAAAGGGGTCAATATCTCGAATCTTCTTTCCTAAGTCTATGCCAGTCATAGCATTTTCGCCTCAGATCAATATCCAAGAAATAACTGTTAGCAATACCGTGTTTAGACGCTTCTTCCAAAACGTTTAGCGGATTAGTAGACGACGTTATGATTTCTATAGATAAATCATTTATCATAATATAGTTTTTTTATAACTTGTTCTATTCTTTTTAATACTTCGTTATTGTCTTCACAAATAAAAAAATTTTTCATTATAAATCTCCCTCAATTGTAAGTATTTGTTTAAAAAGATTATCTTCAATTCTAGTATTTAAAATCATATTTTTGCTTACTAATTATATCGTCAGCAGAGCTTAAACCGATACCTCTATTTTTCTCCTTTTGTAGAATATCCACTTTCATTAATCTTGTCTATATCTAAATCCTTGTTTTCAAATGAGTTTGTTATTTGAATAACAATTGTTTTGTTAGCTTTTAATATTATTAATTCTAAAAAAATCTATTATTTTTCTAACTCTAAGCCAGCTTCTAAAGAATTATCCAAGAAAATTCCTAATATACGACTCAGCTGCATCTCATTAGCATAAAAATTATCAATCTCATCTTCAACACAAATATTCACTTTAAAAATCATTATTTTGAGCACTGATGATTTTTATTTGTTAATAAATTTTTTTAATAGAAGGGACTTTAATATTATTCAAATGAGAAAGAACGATATTATCAAGCTCAATTTTTTGTGTTGAAGTCCTTTATATTGTTGTAAAAAGTAATCTCGTAACTTTATATTATCTACTTCGTTACTAGTTATATATCCCTCAAGCCCCAAAAATAATATTATTAAAATCATGTTTGAATTTTCTAATCTCATTATTATTTTTTTCTCTAATGATTTGATATTTTTTTCTGTTGTTCTAACTTTTTGCTTTTTCAGCCTCAACCTTTATCTTAATATGAAGATTTTTAAGAAGAGAAGAGGAGATTAGAATGAATAATATAAAGAAGAAAGTGATAACACTTATGGACATATAGTAAAGAGGTATGTTATTACTTTCCATAACAGAGTTTATGCTTAGAAAAATTATAAAAAAACAAGAATAAACACAGAAATAAAAAAAGTAATAAATTATAAATGACACTACTTTGTTGTTTTGTAAAAATTATTTAAATTAATTGTGAATAGTTTTTACAAAAAAATAAAAGTTAGTATGGAAAAACTACTTTTATCTATTATATTAATCCAAAGAGTAATCTTTAGAATAGTATATACTAATGTTACTAGTAATTCAGATGTTTTAAATAACGCTGTTGTATATAATATAGTAAATGTTAAATTGAAGAGATTAAATTTAACATTTTTTTCTTTTTAATATTGCAAATATAGGGAAAATTATTGAAAGTATTATAAAAAAATTAAAGATATAATAAGAAAAAAATAATAAGTCAACACAAAAATTCCTGAAAAATATTATTAAATCATGCCTGTTAAGCTTTACTTGATAAATTTGTTTTATAATATTACATATAGAAATAAATAATAAAAATCATTATTGGAATATGATGGTATATAATTTCAAAATAATCTTTCATAATACGCTCCAAAAAAATAAGTGTTAATTAGATTTTAACATTTAATAATAGGAATATCAACTGAATTTAGTGTGTGAAACTAGATTGTTAAGTTGAGAAAAATATCATTATAGGAAAAAAAGAGACTATTCAGGAAAAAAATTTATAAAATATAGACAGTATAAGGTATAATGGTTATAAGATAAATGAATGCTATTAAAAATTAAATAGGAGTAAGTGGGAAATGATAAATAATGAAAAAAATTAAAGGAATAGGCTTTTGTATTAATTGGAACCGCTAATTTTATATTATTACCGTTTATCTTAATGTATTTTTTTCAGGTAAAATGACTTGGTATGGAATATTATATTTTGTTTCGATGAGTGGTTTCTTTACTTTGGTGATTTTTTTCAGGATATAGAAGATTTATAGTACCAAAAAAATAATAGAAAGGCATATTATCCCACGGAATAGAAAAAGTTATTATATTATATCTCTAATTTCAGGAATAATAGCTGTTATATTGTTTGTAGTTTTAGTAATTAAAAAAATCTGATTTTGATGAGATTATTGCAGTAGTTGGTACTGTATGGGTTATTTTGGATTACTATAATAATTTATTTAAGAGAAACAAGATACTTTAAATTATGGTAGAGTAAGTGATTATAAAATAAAAAAATCTTAAGAGTTAGATATGTTTTTAAAATTGGAGGAACAACTATGTTTAGAAGTAAGTATTTTTGCAATGGTTTCTTGGTTATTTACTATTATTTTTTTATAGGACTAAAGATTTCGGGGTCAGAGTATCCTAGTATTCAGATAATAGTAGTTTCTTGTATAATCTCTATAGAAAGAACAGTAGGATATTTTTATAAATAAGTATAGAGATAATTTAAAGGATTAATTTTCAGTGTACTTAAAAGAATATTATTTCAGGTATAAAATTTGCTAACTCAGGTAATTTATTATATATTATGAGAACGTTTTATGTTATAATTAGTAAAAAGGGAAATCCTTTAATTTTATAGGAGGAGGGGTTTATTATGAAACCATTCAAAAGAACAGTAGAAAAAGTTTTAGCATGGATTGCTAATATTATCTTAATAGTATTAACAGGAGTTTTTAGCGTATGGGTCATTCTTTAAAATTTCAGTTATAAAAAGATAACCAGGAATTTTTTTAAATATGTTTAATTCAGAATTAGAAAAAAATCCTAATGGGGTTAATTTATCAGCTGAACAAATACTTGACTATACTATTCAAGGGCTTAAGCTATATTCGGCGTTGTTAATCGTATTGGTTATAGTAGCATTATTAGCGACATTTTTTTAATGAAAAAAACGTATTTTTATCTGCAATACTTTTTCTTATTATTAGCAATAGTGGTGGCTGTTAGTACAGTGGGGTTATTAGTACCTGTATATATCTTCTACTTTATAGTAGCGATTATGCTATTTGTTAGAAAAAGAAAGATCTGAGGAATATCAAGAAACAGTTAATTATCTGTAAGAATAAATTTGAGAATACTTTAGATTACTAAGTTTTTTAAAAAGGTGAATGTGTATGTTAAGTAATATTTTATTGTTTTTGTCAATTGTTTATAGTTTTTATATAGTTTTTATATATACTTTAAAAAAATTCGGAGTATATGAAACGATCTAATTGGCATAATAGTATAATTTGTTATGTATTTCTAGGTATGATTAGCAATAATATTAATAATGCCTATACAAAAAGCAATTCTTACATTAATAATGTTTTTAATTTTAATAAGTGAATTAAATACGATAAAAATATTAAATAATAAAGACACAGAATTAGTTGTAGAAAAGATATAGATATACTGAATAGTAATATATTAATTTTTCAAAAATGAATAAATTTCAGAGTAACTTTATGATAGTGATTTTTTTAAATCATGATTTTTAAGGTTACTCTTAATTTTTATTATCATCAGGGATATTCAATGTATAAAAAAATTTTTATCTAGAAATTAGATAATCAAATTTTTAATAAATTGCAATATTGTGGTATAATTTATACAGATGAATAATGAAGGATTTATTATGAAAAAAATATAATTATAATGAAAGATTAATAGAAAAATTAAATATTATTCCTTTTATAGAAAGATATAATTTTAGTAATGAAAGATATAATACGGCTATTTTTTTGTGCTTTAAGTTCTTTGTACAGCCACAGGGCTAGAATCGAATCTATCGAGTCGAAGTCGATATTATTTGGAGATTATTATAGTTTTGAGTATTATAGTTTACTAAAAGACGAATTGGATAAGTTAAGTGCTTTTGACTGAAAACTATGCGAGTTGGATATTTTCAAAATTCTTACTAAGAGAATGAGTGAGGAAGAGTTTTATTTAAGTATAATAAAGACATGGTTTAATTTTTTTATAATATTGAGTTTCAAGAATTTGATAGTAAAGCGGTGGTCTTTGTATAAAATTAATGGAGAATAGAATGTTAAAAACAGTATGAAATTCGTGCACGAAGTATTAGAAGATATTTTTTTGATATTACTAGAAGTGAAGATGATAAATTAAATGAAATTATCAAGAAGTATTTTCTAAATGGAGGTAAAAAGGGTTAGGGTATTACTTTTTACTTATGTGTGCTAAATTAGGAAATTTTTGAGTTGAATAAAAAGATATAATTCGAATGGCTAGTATAGTAGAAATTATTCATACTGCGAGTTTGATTCATGATGATATTATTGATAATGCTGAGACGAGACGTGGAAGTGTTACGATGAACAAACAGTATGGAGATGAATTCGCTCTTCGTATTGGTGATTATCTTTTTGCGGTAGTTTTAAGAAAGGTTGCTAGGTTCGATGATGTGAGAATTCATTATTATTTAGCAGATACACTTAAAGAGCTTTGTATTGGAGAACTAATCCAAGAAGATGGTCTCTATAATATTAATACTCGAAGATTAGATTATTTAAAGAAAATTAAGAGAAAAACAGCGATATTAATTGCTTTTTGCTTGTGTAGCTGGTAGTATAGTTGCCCAAGCTACTGATAGAGATATAAAAGTGCTTTTTCTTATGGTTATTATTTAGGAATGAGTTATCAAATAGTAGATGATTATTTAGACTTTGCTGGAGGAATTGAGTATCTAGGTAAAGAGGTTGGACAGGATTTGATGAATGGGAATATTACCTTGCCAGCCCTACTTGCAAAAGAGAAAAAAATTCTGAGTTATTTAGTGACTTTACTAGAGATACTACCGATGTAAAAAGGAAGAAATAATTAATTTTTATTAAAAATGATGAAGAGATTTTTGATGAATACTTTAGATGTAAGTAGAAGATATTTAGAAAAAAAGCTCAGATTAGTATAGAGAATTTAAATCCTAATGTGAAAAGTGAATTAACTTTTATAATGAATAAATTAGCAAGGAGAGATAATTAGATGGATTTACAAAAAAATTTTTAGAGGAATTAAAAAAATATTGATATTTATGAATTAGATAGAGAGCAACAAGAGGAGTTTCGTACAGTACTTTTTAGATAATGGTTTATTTGAAGAGTGTTTGGAATTATCTAGGGTGATTTATGAGCAAAAATAGAGAAGAAGATACTGCAATTGAGGGATATGTACATAACCTACTTTATTTAGATAGAAAAAGATGACGCATTAGTAGTATTATATAATTCTCCAAAAACTCCAGCGATTTTATATCAAGAGGGATTGATTTATTTAGAAGATGAGTTGTATGAGATTGCTGAAGATAAGTTTTTAACTGCTAGAGCGGGAACAGATTTTAATGAGGCGATTCGTGCTATTGACAAAAGAATTAGTAGGTATTTACTTAGCGACTGGAAGAGAAGATAAGGCTAAAAGTTTAAGTGAAAGAATTTTCCATGAAGAACCTACTTTAGAAAATTTTCAAACTGCATTTGATAATTTATTTGCTTTGGGATTATTTGAAGAGGCGATTAATTTCTATAATGAGCATGGACGAGGTTATGAGGATGCAAGTATTCTATTCTCTTTAGCATTTGCGTATAACCAAATTCAAAAATTTAGAAAAACTCTAAGATGAATTTACTAAAAAAACTATTGCTTTGGATCCAGATTTTACAGAGGCATATTTACATTTAGGACATATGTCTAAAGGTGATGAAGCTAAGGGGTATTTAGAGAAGTATGTTGAGTTACAGGAATGTCAATTAGTGGATATCTTCATTTGATTACGTTATACAAAGAAGATCAACAATATGATAATATTCGTACTCTTATGCAAGAGGTATTAACGACTCAAGGAATTTCGGAAGAAACATTATTTATTACAATCCACGCTCTTAAGTCATTATTTGAATATGATAAAATTTATGGACTTTTATAATGATAATGCTGAGATTAAAGAAGATCCGATTCTTTTAGGTGCAGCTTTGAATGCTCTTTCTGAGGAAGAAGACTATATTGATTTTTGTTGAAGAAGAAGTAGTTACTTATTTCCAAGTATTACATGATGATCCAACATACGTAGAAACATTAAGAAATGTTTATGATTTAACAGGAAGTGAACGAGTTCTTGATATTATCAATCATTTTGAACGTCATCACGGACCTCACGGGCATCATTAATAAGATGGATATGTCATCAAAAATACGTCAAGAATAGGAGGTGTTAAGTATGGATTATAGTTTTAAAGATATTTATTCTAGGGCAAAGTCGGTTGTTGAAACTGATAGTTATGTAATATATCAAACAATTAAATCGAAACTGTATTTTAGTGGGAATTATTTATTGATGAAAAAAGAGCCGACTACTATTGATGAAGTTGAATATTATATTTCATCTTGTAGAAATTTCTTTTAAGGATAAAGGTGTTAATTTTATTCACTTAGCAGCTTTTAGAGAACATGAAATTGTCCGAGAAAATTGAAAAATATTTAAAAAAAGGAAAGTTTTAACGAGATAAATTTAAACTTGTATTATTTAAATATTAAAGATTTTTATAGAGCAAGAGTTAAGTGATTTTTCTGTGGGATACCTTCAAAAAGTTGATTTAAACAGATATTTGGATTTTCAATATAAAATAGATATAGAAGCTAGTAATGAAGACTGGGCTGAACATAATCAGACTTTACTATATGAAGATATTAGATCAGAGAATATTAAACAGCTCGTTGCTAAAGACGGTGAGAAAAATAGTGGGTTCTGCGAATATCATTGTTAAGAGTAATTTCTTTGAAATCGATAATCTTTATATAGCACCTGAATATAGGAATCTTGGAATAGCTAGACATATTATTAACTATGCTATTGATAATGAGCGTAAGGAGAATGTTCTTTTAGTAGTTGATGCGAATGATACACCCTAAATATATGTATGAAAAACATGGGATTTGAAAAAGATTTCAGAACAAGATTTTTTTACTTAAAAACAGATGTATAATTTTGCGGGGAGTGACTCGAAAATCGTGATTTCTTAAGAAACAAGATTTTGTCGAGTTACCCCCTTTATAGAGGGAGTGTATATTTATTATTTTTCCTTGTGATCTTTTGTATATAGGTTGATATTGAGAAAATAGTTAATATATAGTAAACTAGTAATAGAATATGGAAAGAGGATGTGAGTAGAGTAGTGAAAAAAACTGGAAAAAGAATTTTTAAAGTTTATAATTGAATCAACAGCAGTGATATTAATTATTTACGGAGTGTTTTTCTGCGGGTGGTCATATAAAGGCTAGAAAAGATGCTATTAAGCAACAAGAGATGGCAAAGCAAGAGGCTCAAAAACGAGGAAAACAAAAAGAAGAGCCGGTAGTGGAGAACAAAAAGCTTAGTGATACAGAGTTAAATGAGGCTTTAGATAAAGTTATCGAACAATATAAAGGTAATAATGAAATTGGTATTGTTTATAAAAACTTTTCTACAGGTTATAGATATTCACAAGAGGACAATCACTACTTTACAGCGGCAAGTACGATTAAAGTAGTTTATGCTATGAAAATTTATGATCGTATAAGAAAAGGTGAATTATCTAAAAATGCTGATATATTTTTATAATGAGAAATTTTTTTAGAAGATGGTAATGGACAAATAACTAATAATAAGAAGAAAGATAGTTATAAGCTTGATTATGTTATACAAAAATATGATTCAATATTCAGATAATACTGCGACTAATATGTTGATGGGTAATAGTGCAACAGCATCTGTATTTGTGGTGAAATATTTATCTGAACTTGGTGTGACATTACCACAAGAAGAAGCACAAAATAATAGAATTACACCAGCAATGATGGAAGTAGTTTGGACAAAATTGTATAAAGAACGCGATAAATATCCTGAATTAATCAAGTATCTTGAAGACTCTGATGATGGCGAATGGATTAAAGAAGGGATTCCTAATAAAAAAATCGCGAGTAAATACGGCGCTCTTGATGCTAATTATCATGATACTGCAATAGTATTTGGTGATAAAGATTATATGTTATTAATTTATACGAATAATCTAAGTGACTCGGACAAAAGTATAAAAGAATATTGCTAAGAAAAATCGATGAGATTACTAATAAAAAAATATGTAATAAAAAGAAGATAGGTGGGAGTGACTCAAAAATCGTAATTTTGAAAAAAATAGATTTTTGTTGAGTCGCTCCCTAAACTATAAATTATGTACGCGTATTTCTTTATTATTTTTCAATTTTCATGCTATAATTAACAGGTTATATAAATAAGACAGTATATAAAATTGATATTAAGGAGAAATAAATGACAACATTTGAAGAATTAGGGGGTTAGTCAAGAAACTATTCAATCACTAACCAATATGAATTTCATATCTCCAACGGGTATTCAAGTAGAGACGATTCCGTATGTATTATCCGGAATTGATGTTTTTGGCTCAAGCACAAACAGGATCAGGAAAAAAACAGGTGCTTTTTGGAATACCGTTAGTAGATACAGTAAGGAGAAATGACCAATTGCAATCACTAATCCTTGCTCCAACAAGAGAGTTAGCTCAACAAGTAGGTGAACAACTTCGCCTAATGTCAAGAGCAAAAGGGTTAAAGGTTAGTATTGTATTTGGTGGGACGAGTATAGAAAGACAAATTCAGGACTTGAAAAAAACGTCCACAAATAATAGTGGGTACACCAGGTCGTGTAATCGATCATATCAATAGAAGAACAATAAAACTAGAAGCATTAACACATTTAGTATTAGACGAAGCGGATGAAATGCTAAATATGGGATTCATAGAAGATGTTAGGTTTATTTTATCAAAAATAACTTCAAAAACATCAGACATTGTTATTTTTCAGCTACAATGCCAAAAAAACAATTATGGAATTATCTAAAAGATTTTATGGGAGATTATAAACTTATAAAGACAATGAGTGATGAGGATCTTAAACCCGAGATATTACAGAATTCGCAACTATTGCTAGAGAAAATGAAAAATTAGAAACATTAATAGGATTTTTAGATGTTCAAAAATCCAAACTTAGCAATTGTATTTGGAAGAACAAAACGTCGTGTTGATGAGCTATCGAGTGCATTAATAGCGAAAGGTTATTTAGCAGAAGGTCTTCATGGTGATATTACTCAGTCAAAAACGCCTAGAAATTTTACGTAAGTTTAAAAATAACTCATTACAAATTCTTGTAGCAACTGATGTTGCTGCTCGTGGAATTGATATTAGTGATGTTACACATGTTTATAATTTTGATATACCTCAAGATGTAGAAAGCTACACACATAGAATAGGAAGAACAGGGCGTGCAGGAAAATCAGGAGTTGCGATAACATTTTTTTAAATCCTGTAGAGATGCCGTACTTAAAAGATATTGAAAATTCTCGTGGTGAGAGAATGAAGATGTTACGTCCGTACTCACAAGATGAAGTGAAAAAATCTCGTCACAATAGATTGTTTGAAGAAGTTATTTCTGAAGTAGACAATAATCATGTTGAGTTTAATAGTTTAGCTAATAAGCTATTGGCTGAAACAAATGCGGAAAAAGTAATTACAATTTTACTAAGTAAATTAATCAATGATAAAAAGAAGTAGATGTAGAGTTATCATTTGAAAAACCATTACCTCGTAAACAAGAAAAAAAGTAGACGTTCAAATAGGGGGAATAATCGACGTCGTCGTTCGGAAGGTCGCGATAAAAAGGGGGCGTAATGAACGTCGTGGAACAGATAAAAAAATTCTTCGACAAAAAGGGCGCAGAATGCAAAATAAATAAAAATATGGTTGTTTTATAAATTAAATAGAAGTTTAATTGAAAAATATAATGACGTACTAATTATTTAGAATTTGTAGAATTATTATAAAGCGGTTTTAAAATTTCGTTTCTATAAAGAATCGTGATTTTTAAACCGTTTATTTTTCATAAAATAAATAATATTATTGTTGTTGTTGTTTTGTTAAAAAAATATGCTGGAGTAATTTTTTTATTTTAATGTATAATTATTAATGAAAATATTTTATTAATCAAAGGTGAATCTGACTTTGGAAGATCGATTTCTCATAATTCATGATTTTTGGGTCAATCTTATTTTTCATCTTGTTAAAACTATTAGACAACTATGCACTAAATTATGAAGGGAATAAAAGTAATGAAGAAATTGGGTGTTTTTTTAGGGTTTTTATGTATAGCAGTTTGTACGTTTTTATTATTTTATGGAGATACTGCTTATCAGAAGTGGCAGGAATATAACTTCCAATCACAAGTGAAAAAAACTGTTGAAGTACTGATAAGTTAGATTTAGCAAAAGATAGTAAGGCTAAAAGTGGTTGGATTGGAGATAAATATGTTAAAGTTTATTATCCAAATTCAAATACATCGGAGGCAAACGAAGTAAAATCTCGTTTAGATGAGGAAACTAAAGGCTTAGTAGAGGGAGAACTGAATTTCAGTAAAAATATTAAGGAAATAATATTCTATGGTAGCAAAGAAAAAGAGGCAAAATTTGCTAATGTGACTGAACTTAGTATTGAAAAAGTTTCTCACAATGTGACTGCCAATAAAAGTAAGTGTTGGTGCTGATAAAATTCTTTCTAGTATCTATTTAGAAAAAGATGGTAAAACCTTCACTTTATCAAATCTTTTCAAATCTCCTGATGATGCTAAAAATAAATTCTTATTTAAGATTAAGCAACAGTTAGCGGTGAAGGATTATCAGAAAATGATATTAAAACGATAATAAATAAATTGAGAGATCAAGATATGGCAACTTGGAAGTTCACATATAATGACTCTAAGTTTAACATAATTACAGAACTAAAAAGTTGGAGATGTTAATTCGGTAGAAGTTTCTATAAATGATTTGTACAAATATATAAATGAGAGTTATTTAAAAGGTGAAGATTTAGAAAAATATCAGACTTATATTAAAAAGAAAAATAGAAAAGCTGTGGCTTTAACATTTGATGATGGACCGAGTCCAAAAACAACGCCTATCGCATTAGAACTTCTTAAAAAGTATAATGCAAAAGGTACATTCTTTATGGTTGGACATGCTGTCGAAGGTAACGAGGAGATAGTTAAACAGGTTGTGGCTGAAGGTCATCAAATTGGGAATCACTCTTGGGATCATCCGGTACTAACAAAAATAAGTTTAGAGAAAGCTAAAAGTCAGATTAATGATACAACAGCAGCGTTGAAAAAAGCGAGTGGATTAGATGTTCATATTATGAGACCACCATACGGAGCAATAAATGCTACTATTCAAGCTGCGGTTGATCAATCATTTATTCTTTGGGATGTAGATACACTAGACTGGAAAAATCGTAATACTGCTTCTATAATGAAAGAAGTCAGAAAGGCGCAACCCGGTTCAATTATCCTTATGCATGATATTCATCAGACAACTATTGATGCACTTCCATCAATTTTACAATATCTTACTGAACAAGGATTTGAGATGGTTACTATTGATGAACTTATGGGGATCAATTAGAACTTCATCAATCTTACACAAATAGAGAATAATATTTTAATAGAGTAAAATTCTACGAGAATTATGAAATCTTGAGAATTTTACTCTGCTTTTTAGTATAATTCATGATTGGTGTTATTTCAAGTATACTTTATTTATTTTTTTGTAGATTTGATGTAGAATATAGTTAAAGGATAACAACTATTTATGTGAGGTGATTATTATGAAAGTTGAATTAGTTTCTGTGGGAACAGAGTTATTATTAGGAGACATAGTAAATACGAATACTGCTTATTTATCGAAAGAACTAGCCGCTTTGGGAATAGGTGTATATGAGGCAGACAACAGTAGGAGACAATAGAGAAAGATTACTTAAAACATTAGAAACTGCATTTTTAGAAAATGATACTGTTATTATTACAGGTGGATTAATATCAACTGATGATGATATAACTAAGGAATGCGCAGCTGAATTTTTGGTAGAGATTTTTATTTCCATGAATATTCTTGGGTGAAAATACTAGAGAGATTAACAAGAGCGGGAAGAACAGTTATAACAGATAACAACAAAAAGCAGGCGTTGATCCCTGATGGAGCAATAGTATTAGAGAATTTCTGTGGAACTGCTCCAGGAATAATTATCGAGGAAAATAACAAGCGCATCATACTATTACCGGGACCCCCACGTGAAATGAGAGATATGTTTGAGAAAAGTGTAAAACCGTATTTAGAGAAATTTAGTAACAAGAAATTTATATCTAAATATGTAAGATTTTACGGAATTGGCGAATCGTTATTAGAAACAAAAATAAAAGATATAATGGATAGCCAAACTAATCCAACATTAGCACTATATGCAAAAACAGGAGAGGTATTATTACGTATAACTGCAAGCTCGGATGAAGAGAGTGAATGTGAAAAATTAATATTAGAACAACTAGATGTGATAGAAAGTAGAGTTGGTGAATATATTTATCTAGTAGGTGATGAGAATGTCTCTAGTTCTCAAACTGAGATGAATAGTGTAGTATCAAACTTATTAGTTGAGAATAACTTTTACTATTTCTATAGCTGAGTCATTAACTGGCGGTAAAATAACTTCGATGTTAGTAGAGAAAAGTGGGATTTCAGAGTCTTTACTTGAAGGAATAGTATGCTATTCAAATGAATCTAAAGTGAGAGCCTTAGGTGTTAAGGAAGAATCTTTAGAAAAATATGGTGCTGTTAGTGAAAAAGTGGCGGAAGAGATGGTACTAGGTGTTGCTAATAGGTTAGGTAGTGACTTTGCTATTGCAACAACTGGAATAGCTGGACCTAATAGTGATGAGAGCGGTAAACCTGTCGGACTAGTGTATATAGGAATTTATGCTTTTGGCGAAGTGAGTGTAAAAAAATGTATTTTCACAGGAGATAGGGAGCTAATCCGCTATAGATCAAGTATTGAAGCACTTAATGAGGTAAGAAAATTATTTTTAAAAAAACTTATAGTTTTTACTTGTAAAAAATGTTATACTATTTTGTATAATGTATATTAATAAAAAAAGATATTAAGGAGATTTTTATGTATACAATGAACTTATCTAGTTTGGAGTCACCGGATCCCAGGTACGGGCAAGATGATGAATATTCCCAGGACTTCAATACTGAAATAGACTATGAAGATGAAATTTTTATCAGATTATGCTGATGAAAGTTATAATGAAGTAGAGTTTTTAACTCCGGAGGAGGAGTTTTTAGATTACTCTAATGAGATGTTCCTATATAAGGAGTATTCGTACGATTTTGCTGATGATTACGAGTATGATGAAGTTAGTATATCTAATGATCAAATAATGTTAGAGAACATAAGCGAAGCTTAAAAATAACATTTCAAAAGAAAGATTGACCTATAAGTGAAATAAAGCACTTATAGGTCAATTTTATGATGTTTAGTCATTCTAAATATCAATTCTATAATTCTTTACATATTTAGTTGAATTATGTAAATATAAATTATAGTTTTTCAGATAATAATTGTATTATTTAATTTCATTTTTAACAACATTTTGTATAATTGTTGTTATGAAATGTGGTATAATATAAAAAGAAAGTGATAAGAAAGGAGGAGAAATATTGAAATATTGTAAGTTTATAACTTCGGGTTTATTGTGTTGCAGTTTTTTCAGCGATAAATTCAGAGGTTAAGGCAGATTATTTTACTGATTATAATACTACTGTAATGGATACGATTCTTAGAGATAATATTTTTAATTTTGATATCTTTTCTAGTACTACTAGTTATTCTCTTCCTGTTATCAAAAATAACGTAATACATGCTAATATGGACGAGTTAGAGTATAATGCAGAATTACTTAGTTATAAAAAGAATGCTTATAATTATTTGATTTTTTTATACTCTTGATAGCAAAAATGTTCCTAATGAAGTGTTTAGAATTCAGTTGAAAAAGAGTGGAACAGGGTAAAATTGTCGATAGAACATTATTAAAAACTTTTTACAGCAAATACTAGAATAATCATGAATGTAATGAGTTATGATATAGATAAAAGTGGTAATATTGAAAATTTACAGTATTCAAAAATCCAGTAAAGTATATTTTACTAAAAAAATATTAATTTAGTAGTCACTGAAGGGAAAAAAAGAAGTAGTAAATAGAACTATCGAATTAAGAAATGCTCCCCAAGATGAGCGAGTTTCGATTCTTCCGTATGAAATAGAGCAGTATTATCGTCCGAGATAAATATTATAGTTACAATAAAGCAACTATTCTAGTAGATGGTAAAGAAATTAATTCTGAAAATATTGTGGTTCCATATTTAGCTAAAAAGATGAGGTGAAACTATCACAAGATAAGGATTATTGGAATAAAAGTAACACTAGAGTATCCATCGAAGTTTAAGGAAAAATACAAAGGAGTATTTAATAAAACAAGGGTAACATTTACAAACTTTATTAAAGATAATGAAATAAAAGAAGTAGTTTCTAAAAAAACTCTGATTATGAATTTTTCCAGTTATTATCTTGATGAGAAAGAAGTGGCGAATTCGCAAGTTTTTAGGAAATAATATAAAAATAAAAAGCTAAATACAATACAAAAAGTGGTATTGGATAATGGTAAGGCTAAGAAAGAGGTAACTTTACTAACAGATCAAAAATTAAGTGAAATAGATACTAAATTCTTTGATAAAGAAAAAAATATCATGTAGATTCATATACTATATTAAATGCAAGTGATAATACAAAAATTAAAGATATTAAAGACTTATCAGAATTTAAAGTAGATGATAGTATTATAGTTAAGGCGAATTATAAAGAAAATGTAAACACTATAAAGATTCGTCAAGATGATTATAATAAACGTTTTGGTAAAGTAGATGATAGTATTAAGGATAAGGATTTAGAATGTACCTGAAACGAAGAAAATAGGAGAACTACTAGCCGAGTTACGTAAAAAGATTAAACCTAGTTCAGGTTACGAAGTATTGTTCAGATCTAATAAAAAGGTAGTAAACGATGATGAGTATATTACAACTGAAACTGTTTTTAGAAATTTACTTTTAAAAAGTAGAAAGTGAATGGGTTAATGTTAAATTTGTAGGGAAGAGGAATAGATAAGTTTTTGTCTGATGGTCAAGATGTACTAGTGGGATCTAGAATAGATAGTATGATTAACTTACCTACAGCCACAGGTGTAACAGATCAAGAATTTCTAGGTTGGCAAGCTAATGGTGATTATTTAATCGCAGGTGAGAACTCAGAGAATACAAGAGTATCTAAGAACAGGCTGTTACAAACGAATGAGCTAGGTGCTGTTGTAACTGAAAAAGGAAAAATATTGAATTTAATGCTGTTTATAGAAAATTATTTAATGTAGAATTTGAATATACTTTTGCAGGGAATATTAGTCTATCGAAAAATTCATCGAATATTTTAAAAAGTTGATGAGTTTAATAGTATTGGGGATGCTACTAAAAAAATAATAAGATAATTGTTGAACCAAGAGCAGGGTATAAAATATCTTATTTTTGTAGCCAATAAGAATGTGAAAGTTAATTTGGATAAAGGAACTAAAGAAATATTTCTTGGTCAAAAAAATTGAGGAGAATGATTTGTATAATATTGTTCCGACATCAGATTTGAAAATTACACCTGTATTTAAATTGAGTATTGTTCCATCATCATTAAAAGAGATGATAGAGAATAATAAGATAAAAACTGTAGATGATGCTCTGAATTTGGAGTTTGAATCAACAGAAAATATTAGAAAAATTTTAGGACCATTATATTATTTAAGGTAAAAAAATAAGGACTACCCCAAAAAGCCTTAAATCTTAACAAAGTTTATATAAAAATTCATAAACGTAGTGATTTATTGATATTTAAATTTGCTTTATAAAAAAACTTTTTAGATATCTCATAAACTTTTACGGGAGTGACTCAATAAAAATCTTATTTCTTAAGAAATCACGATTTTTGAGTCACTCCCCTTTTTCACTAAATTTTTTTCTAAAAATTGTTCTACTTCTTTTGTGTTTTAGCAAGTCTTGAAACAAAAACGACTAACTTCGACATTGTTTTTGTAACCTACAAAAGAAGGAATACCAAAAAAATATCAAGAGCTTGTGCTATTTTCGGATAATCATCACGATTAACGTAGATGAATTTTATTTCGGAAACTTGTTCATCGTTTCTTCTAAATAGCGATTAAGCATGATGCAATCAGGACACTAACTTGCAGAAAATACAAAAACAATTTTTTTCATTTTTCTTCTTTTAATATTTTTAAATTGTTCTATAGAGTCTAATTTTTCTATATAGTTAAACATATTATCACCCTCATTTATTGTTAAAATTATATCATAAATAAAAATTCTTGGCATTAACAATGCTTGAGTGAAAACTATTCATAATTATTTTTTAATTTTTGATTACAAATGTAAGCATATCTATTGAATTTAATTATTAAATGTAGCATAATATGAAATATAGAGATTAGATTAATTTATTAAAAACCATTAATATTATGTGCTAATCTTTGATAGAAAAGCTATACTACAATTATAGAGGTGAAAACATGGCAAAACATTATGATTATATTGCAATTGGTGGAGGAAGCGGAGGAATAGCTTCAATTAACCGAGCAGCAATGTACGGTGTAAAAGGATTGTTAATTGAAGGAAATGAATTAGGTGGAACATGTGTGAACGTTGGATGTGTTCCTAAGAAAGTTATGTGGCATGCGTCACAAATATCTGAAAGTTTAAAACTATATGCTAATGATTATGGATTTAATTTTTGGAGATGTAGAATTTGATTTTTTTCAAAAATTAGTAGGCAATCGTTCAGCATATATTGATAGAATTCATGGTTCTTATGAACGTGGATTAAATAATAATAAAGTAGATTTAGTGAGAGGATATGCTAGATTTGTAAATAAAAATACAGTTGAAGTTAACGGTGAACAGTATACAGCTGATCACATTTTAATAGCAACTGGAGGACAGCCAACTATTCCTAATGTTGAAGGTGCTGAGTATGGTGTTACATCTAATGAGGTGTTCGCACTTAAAGAACTACCAAAACGTATTGCTGTAGTTGGTGCAGGATATATCGCAGTTGAACTTGCTGGAGTATTCCACGGTTTAGGTGTTGATACTCATCTTTTTGTACGTCGCGATCGTCCTTTAAGAACTTTTGATAAGGATATAGTAGATACTTTAGTAAAAGTAATTAATGAAGAAGGACCAACACTTCACACTAATGCTATTCCTAAAAAAGTTGTGAAAAATGCTGATGACAGTGTTACTTTAGTACTTGAAGATGGACGTGAAACTACAGTTGACTTATTAATCTGGGCAATTGGAAGAAAACCATTATCTGAAAATCTTAACTTAGAAGCAGCAGGTGTGGAAGTTGATGAACGTGGATTTATTCCAACAGATAAATATCAAAATACTAATGTAGAAGGTATCTATGCAGTAGGTGATGTAACAGGACGTTTAGCTTTAACTCCGGTTGCTGTTGCTGCGGGACGTAGATTATCAGAAAGGTTATTTAATAATAAGCCAGAAGAACATTTAGACTATACTAATGTAGCTACTGTAGTATTCTCACACCCAGCGATTGGTTCTATTGGATACACAGAAGAACAAGCTGTAAAAGAGTTTGGTGAAGATAGCATCAAAGTTTACAAATCTTCATTCACACCTATGTATTCTGCAATAACTAGTCATAGACAACCATGTTTTATGAAACTAGTAACTCTTGGTGAAGACGAGAAAGTTATTGGATTACATGGAATTGGATATGGTGTTGATGAAATGATTCAAGGTTTTGCTGTAGCTATTAAAATGGGGGCAACAAAACGTGATTTTGATAACACAGTAGCAATTCATCCAACAGGTTCTGAAGAATTTGTTACAATGAGATAATTATATAAAATACAGAAGCAGGAAAATCGTAAAAATTTTGATTTCTTTTGGAATCAATTTTATCGGATTTTCCTGCTCATTTTATTGAATATACTTATAGTTTATATATAGTAAATTTATAAAATAATTGGTGAGTAGTCTTCTAGCCACTTCCTTTATTTATTTGATATTATACGTATATTGGAGTATTATAAATATAGGAGGAGATTGCTATGAAGAAATTATTAAAAATAATAATTATTGGGATATTTACAGTATCTATATCAACGGGTTGTGTAAGATTTAGTAAAGAAGATACAGAAACAAATGTTACAAAAGATTCTTCTAATAAGATTTTTAAAGAATGGATTGGAGAAAAAGGGATAGATAGTATTAAAAATTAAAACTATGAAAAATAATGTTAAAAATATATTATCACGATAATGAAACAATTTTAATAAAAAGGAAACTTTAGGGGAATTATAAATATTCTACAGAGAAAAAAATTTGCTTTGATATTAATTCTACTGCAGAGCAGTCAGGTGACAATAGTCTAGCAATATATCTTCCCTAAAAAGTTTATAAAAAGTATTAGTATAGAAAAATAAAGATGCAACTTCAAAAAAATATTTGATGTAAATGTCAAAGATTTATTTATTAATAGTAATGATGAGATAGTTGTTGATGGTGCTGAAGTAGAGAATCTTAAATTATCTACTGATAATAAAAAGATTCAAATTACTAAGGATACTATAAAAATGTAGTTATTGAAACTAAAAATAATGCGAAAATAATAGTAGATCAAACTAAAGTGAATTCTATGGATTTGGTAACAGATGCTGGTGATATATTTGCTAAAATATTAGGAAGCAAGGAAGACTATCAGGTGAATTATAGTAAAAAGTACAACAGGCTCTAAGAAAAAAACAAATAACAGCAATCTCAAATAAAGGAAAAAAATTGAAATTAGATTTATTTAGATTAGAGTATAGATTTTCAAAACATTAAAAAAATAAAGAAGTGACTCAAAAAAATCATGAAATTTAACAAAGTTCATATGGGTACTCATAGACGCAGTGCTTTATTGATATCTAAATTCGCTTTATAAAAAGCTTTTTAGATATCTAATAAACTGTGCGGGAGTGACTCGACAAAATCGATTTCTACGAAATCACGATTTTTGAGTCACTCCCACTCCCTTTAGCTTTGTATTTAAAATTTTCCATTTTTTATGAAATTTTCTAGTTTTTTTCTATCGTTATCACTCATGCGGATATGCCTATTTTTTTAATTCTCGAGAATTATGTTTTTCTTGTTATTTTAGAAACATTTTGTTTTCTGTCTCTCAACTCTTTTATGAACATATGGCAGTCACGCAAGATAGCTCCATAGCCAAGAGTGGTATCACGTTCATCATGATCATCACTAACTACAATGATGTCAATAAAGTGCTCAATTCTTAGTTCACGAGTTTTTCTTTCTATCCACTGATCTGCACGCTCTCCAGTTTTTTTGTATAAACAATACTGATAGGAGGTTCTTCTTTAATATATTCTTTTGAACGAGTTAAATAGGCGTCGAATACGCAGTATACGATGTAATTATTTCCTCCCTGCATATTCACGTAACATATCGATTAAAACATCACGTTCAGTAGGGAAGGTAGAGCTTTTTATTAAGTCATATTCTTTCATACGAAAAAAAGTAAATTATAACCATCAATAAATAAATATTGTTTTTTTCATATACACCCCTATGTGATTGTTTTTCCATATCAATATGTTGAATTCCCGCTTCTAGGTAGATGATGTCGTTAGCGCGTATAACCCAGCTTCTCATAAAACTTCTCAGCATGAAGTTGGGAGCTAAGTTCTATAGTGAAAGGAGCAGGTACAGTAGATTTACTTGTAATTAATATTATAACACTTTCACAGGCAGAAATAAGTTTAGTTCCCTAATCCTAGACCTCGATGCGATTTAGCTATTGCAACGCGTTCAATATGAATAACATTTGTATCTAAATCGGTAATACGAGCGACACCAACAAGTTTTTTTCATTATCGTAGTAACCGATATGAACGGTACTACTAAGATAATCTTTTTCATCAATTTCTATTTCAAGCGGAACGTTTTTGCTCTTTTTACAAAAACTTCTTTACGAAGAGAGAAACCTGATTTTTAAATCTTTTTCGTTATTTAAAATTTTAATCATTAGATTTTATTCTTTCATACATAATGATTCCAGCAGCTACAGAAGCATTTAAGCTTTGTATTTTTCCCTAACATTGGTAGGTGATATAAGAGTCACATTCATTAGTAACAACTTTTACTCATTCCTTCACCTTCATTTCCGATTACTATAGCTAGCGGTACATCTTTTTGCAATTTTCGTATAATCTTCAGAACGTTCTGCTAATGTAGTCCCAGCAATCCGAACCCTTTTTTTCTTTTTAGCTTTTTTTAATAGCATCAGTAAGGTTTGATACACGAATAACGGGCATATGTTCAATCGCTCCTGCAGATGCTTTTAACAGCTGTCTGACTAACTACTGCAGCACGACGTTTAGGGATAATTATAGCTTTAACACCACTAGCCTCAGCAGTTCTGATTATAGCTCCAAGATTGTGTGGATCTTCAATATGATCTCAAAAATTAGAAGTGTGGTATCTTTATTAATTTCTAGGTTATTTACTACTTCATCAACTTCAAAGTAAGAGTATGGCGCCACATAGGCGATAACACCTTGGTGACGTTCAGTAGTTGAATTATCTAATTTGCGCTTTGGAACTTCTTGGCAAATGATTTTTTTCTCATTTGCAATAGTGAAAATAGATTTTTAATCTTCCTTTTTTTCTATACCTTCTTGGAATAGAATCTTATTAATTTCTCGTCCTGATTTTTATAGCTTCAAGAATAGCGTTACGTCCAGCAATTACTTCTTTGTCTAAATCAACTTCAGCAGTTTGAGCTTGAGATTTTTTTGTTCTTTGTTTTTTTAATCTTAGTTCTTTATAGTGTTTATTGTTTTTCTTCATATAATTTAATTATGTAGTTAAACATTTCCTCCAATCTTTTCAAAGTTTTTTTCTAAATATAAATAACCGAATACTGCCTCTAAACCTGTAGCAAGTTTATATTCCATAATACTTGCATTTTTTGCTTTAGAGTTGTTTTTTTGATTTTTTTGCACGATTATAAATCTTTTTCTTCTTGTTCTGTTAATATACTATTATTTAGTATGTTTTTCCATAAAACTTGCTTGTGCTCTTGCTGATACAATTGTAGAGACTGTCTTATGAAGATCATTTATTTTTTTCCTAAGTGATTTTTTTCATAACGTATTCTCTACTCATAATATCATAGATGCTGTCACCAATGTAGGCAAGGGTTAGAGCTTGCATTTGATTAGGATTAGCGAAGTTTTTCAGTGAATTTAAAAATTACATTTTTCCATCGTACACCCTGTTTTGTATCTTCTAAGATAATTCCTTGTTCTTTTTAAGTCATCTCTAATTTTTATCAGCTAAGGCGAAATCGCGATTTTTTTACGAGCTTCTTCACGTTCAGCTATTAAACTTTCGATGTGCTCACTATCAAGTGTATTATCTTCTTTTACGTTTATTCCAAGAATAGAACTATAAGTTTCAAATGCAGCGTTGATTAGCTCTAGAGTTTCTTTGTTGACAGCTTCTTTTTGCTGTGTATGAATTAGATATTCTTACGATTTCATACCATGAAGAAAGTGCATTTGCTGTATTGAAATCATCTTGCATATATTCTTCAAATTTGTTTAACTCTTCTGTAACTAATGCTACAACTTCTGTATCTAGTTTTTCATCAGTCATATCATTATTTAATCTGAATTGTAAGTTTTTGATAAGAAGTTTTAATTTTTTTCAAAAGTTTGTTTTTTGCAAGTTCAATATTTTCTAATGTATAGTTAATTGGAGTTCTGTAATGAACTGTTAACATGAATAAACGAAGTACCATAGGGTCTATTTCGGCGATAATATCTTTTACAAGGCGGAAATTACCTAAACTTTTACTCATTTTAACATTATCAATATTAATAAAGGCGTTATGCATCCAATAGTTGCTAAATGGTGCATGGTTGTGACATTCAGATTGTGCAATCTCATTTTCATGGTGAGGGAATGTTAAGTCTTGTCCACCGGCGTGGATGTCGATTGTATCACCTAGAGTTTCTTTTGCCATTACAGAGCATTCGATATGCCAACCAGGGCGACCTTCACCAAATGGACTATCCCATTTAATTTCACCTGGTTTTGCTTTTTTCCATAATGCGAAATCTAGTGGATCTTCTTTGTGTTCACCGACTTCAATACGAGCACCACTTATTAAGTCGTCGATAGATTGCTTACTTAATTTTTCCGTAGTCTTCTTTCTTTCGTGTTCTAAAGTACACATCACCATCAGCTTCGTATGCGTATCCTTCTTCAACAAGTTTAGCGATGAAGTTGATTATTTCTTGCATATATTCAGTAACTCGAGGGTTTTTTTGTTGCTCTTTTTACATCCTAGGGCATCATAATCTTTAAAAAAAGGCAGAAATGTACTTGTCAGTAAGTTCATTTGTTGAAATACCTTCTTCATTACTAGCTTTTAATAATCTTATCATCTACATCGGTAAAGTTAGAAATGAAATCTACTTCATAACCACTGTGTTCTAAATATTTTCGTACTACATCAAAGACAATAATAGGACGAGCATTTCCAATATGGATATAATTGTACACAGTAGGTCCACAAACATACATTCTTACTTTATTTTTCTTCAATTGTTTTCAGTATTTCTTTTTTTGTTTTTGTTAAAGTATTATAGAGTTTAATCATAAATAGCTCCTTTTTAAAAGGGAGAATAAATTAAGAAACTAAAGTGTGTTATTTCTTAGGTTAATGGCTCCCAAAAATTGTTCAATATCATAATAACTAAAAAGTCTATTACTTAAATTTTTAACACAAAACGCAAATAAAATGAATTATTTATTAATGTTTTATTAAAGATAGTTCATTTTTCAATTGTTTTTAAATTTATATTTGTATTAAAATATATAGTGAGAATAAATAAAGGATAAAGATGTCATGAAATTATCAGATACAATTTATGCCACTGAAAAACATAAACAAGCAAAAGATGTTGTTCTTATTATAATTGGAACGATATTATTCTCTATTTATGCTGGTTTATTAATCCCTGTAAATAATATTGGGGCAGGTGGAGCGTTAGGGTTAAGTTTAGTTGCAAATAAATTAACAGGAATAAAAATAGGGACAGTACAATTCTTATTAAACGTGCCACTATTTTTATATAGGTTATAGATATATTGGTAGAAAGTTTGTAATCCTTACAGGGGTTGTCATAAGTATATCGTCGTTTTTAATTAATAATTTACCAAGGATAATAACACCTGTACAGTTAGGGGATTCACTTGTTGCAGCAATTTTTTGTGGAATTATATCTGGACTCGCGATGTGCTGTTTATTAGTTGCAGGAGCTTCAACCGGTGGAACAGATATTACAGGTAAATTCATCTCAAAAAAATGGATTTTAATTTACCTACAGTATTCCTTATACAAGATATTACTATCTATACAATAGTCTGGATATTTTTTGATATAAAGTATGTAATGTATGCGCTGGTTATGAGTTTTGTACGTAATCAGACGATGAAGGGTGTTCAAAAATTCTTCTCTGCTTATATTCAATGCACAATTATTTTGTGGAAATCCTGAAAAAGATGGTAGAACTTATAAATAACACATTACATAGAGGATCGACTATAATGGATGTAGAGGGAGGATACTCTCATGAAAAACGTATGATTATATTAGTAATTCAACAAAACGAGATGCACCAATTACGCAAATTGGTGGCGGAAAACTGTCCTGATGCATTTTATAACAGTAAGTGCAGTAAATACAATAGTAGGTAACTTTAAAGAACATTCATATAGATTATAGAATTTTTAAAAAGATTTAGCTTAGAAATGATTTTTAAGTTGAATCTTTTTGTTTAATTAGAACAAAGAATTATAGAAAACGAAGAAAAAGTTTAGAAAGGGAAAAAGTTGATAATTGACCATTTTTTTGATATATAATATCTAGTGAAAAAGAAAATTAGGAGGTAAGAAAAATGAATTTAATTCCTACAGTAATTGAGCAAACTTCTCAAGGAGAAAGAGCTTACGATATTTATTCAAGATTATTAAAAAGATAGAATCATTATTTTTAGGTTCAGATGTAAATGATCAAGTAGCAAATTCAATAACAAGTCAGCTTTTTATTTTTAGAAGCACAAGATAGTGAAAAAGATATCTATTTCTATATTAACTCACCAGGTGGAAGTGTAACAGCAGGGTTCGCTATTTATGATACTATGCAACACATTAAATGTGATGTTGTAACTATTTGTATGGGTATGGCAGCTAGTATGGGAGCATTTTTTTACTTGCGGCTGGAACTATTGGTAAACGTTATGCACTTCCAAATGCAGAAGTTATGATTCACCAACCACTAGGGGAGCGCAAGGTCAAGCAACAGAAATTGAAATTGCTGCAAAACATATACTAAGAACACGTGAAAAACTAAACAGAATTTTTAGCTGATAGAACTGGACAAACTATTAAAGCTATTGAGCGTGACACTGAGCGTGATAACTATCTAACAGCAGAAGAGGCTTGTGAATATGGATTAGTAGATAAAGTTATGTATCCGAAAATAATAAACCTCAAAAAGAAAAACCAAAAAGCTACGAAAAAGTTGCTAAAAAGAAGATTAAATGAGAAAAAGGAATTGGGCAGGAGCTCAATTCCTTTTTATGTACGACAGGCATGTCGTACATACGGGGTGAAAAGTCCCAAAGGGCACTTGCTATCGGTGAACCTGTTAGCGACTCCCAAGCCTGACTATCGTGAGGTAGCGGGGAGAGGAAGGGATAGCGAAATCGTGGCTCTACGAATAGAAACGTGATAATAAGGCGTATTGGGTGGATAAGGTGGCACAAAGCACTAAAGTCCAAGAAGATAGACGTAGCTCAAGTACGTAAAATGCGAGAGTAAACGAGGAAAGATGTACGACTTATCCCGTGAGGTCTTGTCGAGGGAAACCTAGTAACAACGAACGGCAAGAAGTCAGCCGATTCCATAGTAGCGAGGAAATTTCTGTAATGGAAGTGGAGCGAAGGATGAACAAACCAAACGAAGTAGACCAACTTCGATTGTAACTGTAAAGCCAGGTCTGATAGAGCTGAAAGTTAAGACGTATACACTAATAGAAAGCTCACAAGTATAAGACGACTTACAGGAGAGCGAAACGAGAAAGGAATACAAACACATGTCAAAATTACTAGATAGAATACTTGGAGAAAGCAATATGATAATTGCATTACACCAAGTAAAACTAAAGAAAGGTTCAGGAGGAGTTGACGGAATAGAAATAGAAGACATTGAGAAATACATCCAAAAATAATTGGAAGAGAATCAAGAGTCAAATAAAAAGAAAGAAAATACAAAACCGCAACCCGTACTACGAGTAGAAATACCAAAAACCAAACGGAGGAACAAGAAACCTAGGAATACTAACGGTAATGGACAGAATAATCCAACAAGCAATATCACAAGTGTTAACACCAATATGTGAACAGCACTTTTCAGAATACAGCTACGGATTTCGACCAAATCGCTCATGTGAAACAGCAGTAGTCAAACTATTAGAATACTTAAATGACGGCTACGACTGGATAGTAGATATAGACTTAGAAAAATTCTTTGATACAGTACCACAAGACAAACTAATGACCTTGGTAAACCAAAATAATACATGATGGAGATACAGAATCATTGATAAGAAAAATACCTACAAGCAGGAGTAATGATTAATGGAGGAAAACATAAAACATTAATAGGAACACCACAAGGAGGGAACTTATCACCATTACTATCAAACATTATGCTCAATCAACTGGATAAAGAATTAGAAAAGAGAGGACTACACTTTGTAAGATACGCAGATGACTGCATAATAACAGTAAAAAGCGAATCAGCAGCGAAAAGAGTAATGTACTCAGTAAGTCGTTTTATAGAGAAACGCTTAGGACTAAAAGTCAACATGAATAAAAACGAAAATAGTAAGACCAAGCAAAACTAAAAATACCTAGGGTTTGGATTTTTGGAAAACAAAAGGAGAATGGAAAAAGTAGAGTACACGAAGAAAGTGTTCAGAAATTCAAAAGAAAACTGAAACAACTAACAACACGAAAGTGGAGTATCTCACTAGCAGATAGAATAATAAAAATTAAATCAAGTGATAAGAGGATGGATAAATTACTTTTCATTAGGATTTATGAAAACTGCGATGACGAAAGTAGATGAACACCTACGAACAAGAATTCGAGTAATAATTTGGAAACAATGGAAGAAGAAAACAAGACGACTTTGGGGATTATTAAAATTAGGAGTCTCAAAATGGATAGCAGATAAAGTATCGGGATGGGGTGACCACTACCAATTTGTAGCACTTAAATCGGTACTAAAGCAAGCAGTATCAAAAACAAGTCCTTGCAGGGCAAGGACTTGTTAGTTGTCTTGATTACTACTAGAAAAGCATGAATTGAAGATTGGTTTGAACCGCCGTATGCCGAACGGCACGTACGGTGGTGTGAGAGGGGTTAGAAATTAGCCCCTACTCGATTATATTTTCCAAATTTTTCCGATAGCATTTCTGATTTCATAGTTATCCATAAAGTATTCAATATTTCCGTTAAAAGTTACGCTTAAATTGAAGGACACCATAATCAGTAGCATCTTCAGATTCAAAAATCTTTTGAAGTACCGAAGAAATTAAAATATTTGAAGTTATTGTTTATAGCGTATTTTTATCATTTTTGAACATAACTAGATATGAGCCATTGAATCTAGATAATTCTTTTTCATACCACCAGTAAGATATATAAAATCTTGTTTTGATTCAATAAAACTTGCGCAAGAAAGGTATATAATGTTACAGTTATACTCTTGCTTTAAGGATATTATTTTTATTTAGTTTATTAGTATTAAATGTAATTGCATCATTTATAGTATTTAGCTTACTTAAAGTTTTTATTTGCTAATTGAATATCTTCTATTTTTTTCAAGTAATTTATTTCTATCGTTATTTAGCTTAACAAGTTCATTTTTCAATTTTTTAAAATTAATGAATCACAATTTAAATAAGAAACCATAAGATGAAGTTTCTTATTTAATACACTCTTTAATGATTTAAAGTATTCGCTATCTCTAATTTGAAATTGATTCTATTTTCTGTACTTTTATTAATATCATCAAAAATTTTTGCGTCTTTAGAATCATAAATATTTATTTCTTTTTACTTCTATACCGTCTTTAATTGCTTTTAGTGATTGAACGTTTTTCCTAGTGTAGAAAAATTCTTTTTAATAAATTTTCCTCTGAGAAAGTATTGTCTAATTTTTTAGAAAAAAATACAGCGTGAAGCAAGGGTAGGATTAGTAAATAAATCATCGTTAAGTTCATGGAAATTCAAGTTAGTTAAGATTCTATTTGTATTTATAGCATCTTCATTTTCTGATATAAATTTAATGTCATTGAAATACTTTTTCATTTTAAAAAAATGGATTTACTCTTACACATAGTACTCTTAAATTTTTGAATAATAGTTTTTAACTGTTCCATATAAAAAGTTACTAATTCTGTGTTTGTATAGTCCATAATTGGACCGTATTGTGTTGTGACTTTATAGAAAAATTTCTTATAAGGGAAGTAAATAAAAAGTGCTATAAGCTAATAATTCACTGTTTTCTATTACTGCAAGTATTTTTTTGTTTTTAGATTATTTTTTGTAAGTTCACTATAAGATGCATCTTGTTGAAAAATCTATGGTTATTTTTCTTGAAATTGACGAAGCTCTTCACTACTAATTTCAGTAAATATCATTTCAAAAATCTCCTTTTTAATTTTGTTTATTTTCAAAATCACTTATAAAATTATATAACAAATTTTAGAAAAAGTAATATACTGTAACAATGATGATATAATAAAGTAAAAGAAACTATTTAGAGGTGAAATTATGCGTGAATATACAATTAGAAATACTAGATTTAAAAATAAGATATAACGACTTTTATGGAGAAGGATTACCGATCTTATTTATACATGGACTAGGATGTGCGGGTTCTTTTGACTATGTAGAAATAGCTACTAAAAAGAATTCTTAGGACATAGGAGAATTCTAATAGACTTATTAGGAGCAGGATATAGTGATAAGCCACTAGACTTTAACTACGTAGTTAAAAATCACGCTAAGTATTTATCGGAATTTTTAGAAGATTTGGGACTTGAACAAGTTATAGTTTTTCGGACATAGTTTAGGGGAGCGATAGCTATAGAATTGTGTTCGTTATGCGAGAAAAGAATTGAAAGACTGATACTAACCGAACCTAACCTTGATCCTGCGACAAAAAGGTCGCGCAAGCTGGGCTGTAGCTCAATACACTGAAGAAAACTATAAAAAAAGTATAACAAGATTAATACAATATTGTGAAAGCGGGAAAAATACTATGTGGGCTGCAACATTGAAAAAAATTGGTTACCGAGGCAGCATATCAAATTTCACGTGATGCAATAGTAGTAAGAGAAAATTCATGGCGTAGTTTGTTGTATAGTATTAAAGTACCTAGGTATTTTATTTTTTTGGAGAAAAAGACACTACCCTAGCACGGACTTTGAAGAATTACCAAAAACATAACATAACTGTAAAAGTAGTAGAAAAACGCAGGTCACTCTATGGCGTGGGAGAATCCAGGAGGGATTGGCGGAGATTATAAGTAGTTGTTTGGGATAAATAAAGAAACTAGATAAAAAAAGGTTGGAGACGAGTTTAAAATTAGATTTCTATAAGAAATCAGGATTTTTAAGTCATCTCCAACAGTGTTTTTTTATATTTTTTTAATTTTTTTATATTGCTTACCATTAAGTAAGAACTTAGTACTAATAAGATTAGCATTGCAATACTAGGTAGTTTTATTAGGGAAATTACAGCAAGAACTGTTCCGCAAGTAGTTATTGGAACACCTTGATAGTATCCATTTTTTTCATTTTTTTGTAACGTTAAATCTTGCTAAACGATAAGCTCCACAACATACATAGACTCCGCAAAGTATACTACTACTATCATTAAGAAAGTAGAAGGTTTATCATTAGTAATAAATATTTCAAAAATAAGTGTTGCTGATGCATCTCGAAACTAACTACGTCACATAATGAGTCTAAATCATGACCAATTTCAGAAACTACACCAAGTTTTTCTTGCTACGATACCATCGTACCTATCTGCAAGCATAGCTAATATAATAAAGACAGTACCCCAAACGAAATATCCGTGAGCTGTAGTTAGAATCGACATAAAACCCACAAAAAAATATTACAAAAGGGTAAGATAATTTGGTATGAAGTTTTTTTATTCATTTTTAAATTAACCTCCAATAGTGATATTATAATTATAGTACAAATTTCGAATAAAGTCTAAGAAAAATATAAAAATTTCTAAAAAAATGATGATAAAAATATTATTTTTTTAAAGAGGATTTCACTTTAAAGAAAAAGGCGGAATTTAACTTAAAACTAACTTTCTAATATGAATATAAGTTTCAACTAGCTTAAGATGAGGATTTAACTTGGAGATGAAATTTATGAATTAATGGTGTTGTTTATAAAGTTATAAACTGTTATAATTAGGGTATAATCAGTTTTTGGGAGGTGTATTATGGAAAATAATATTAAAAATTTAAATTTTTAAAAAAATTTTAAAAAGAATTGTTTATTATTTCATTAGGCTGTGCTATTTATTCTTTTTCTATTATGCATTTTAACGTACCTAATAAACTTGCAGAAGGCGGAGGAACGGGTATAGCACTGTTACTTTTTATATGCTGTTGGCTTACCTGTTTCTATCGGGACAATATTAGTTAATATTCCTCTTTTAATAATTGGGTATAAAATGTTGGATAAGAAAAACTATGTTGTATACAGTATATGGTATTTTTTATGCTGACATTTTTGGATTGGAATATTTGAAAAGTATAATATATCTATAGACTTAGGTGGGGATAGGTTATTAGCTGCTGTCTTTGGTGGAATAATAGCTGGAATAGGTCTAGGGATAGTATTTCTTGCTGGAGGAACTACAGGTGGAGTAGATATCGTTGCTAAAATTGTACAACTGTATACTGGAAGTTCTATTGGTAGAATTATACAAATTCTAGATGGGGTAATTATTGCCTTAACATTTGTAGTAGTAAAAAGTTATCCTGCAATATTATATACTTTAATTTATATATTTATCTGTACAAAAATGATAGATTATGTTGTTGAAGGTGGAGTACCAGGTAAAGGAGTAATGATTGTTTCATCAGAAATCGAGACTATTACTAAGAGAATTCAAGAAGATATGAATCGTGGTCTTACTTATATTAAAGGACAGGGTAGTTATTCAAAAAGACTTGAATATAGGATATTGTGTTGTATCGAGAAATGAGATAGGTAAAAGTAAAGTCAATAGTTTATAAAATTGATCCACGTGCTTTTGTGACAATTACCGAGGTTCATGATATTATTGGTGAAGGATTTAGTTTTGATCAACCGAAAAAAACAAGGTTGACTTTTAAAAAGAAATCATAAGTGAACACGAGGAGTGATCATATTTGATTGCTTCTTGTGTTTTATCATTAGAAAGAGAGATGTTTATTAAATAATATGATTAAAAATTATTATATAAGGTTAATAAGTTTAATTTTATTAATAGCAATTTGTTGTTCAGTATTTGGACAAGTATTATTAAGACTTATAGAGTTAACTAGTGATTATTATAAATTCTTGATAATATTAACACCGTTCATATTAGTTTTTACAAGATATAGTAACAACTATTTAAAAAAACAAATAATATCGGAATGAAATATTTTATAGAAGCGGCAACTACTAAGAAAGAAAAAGTAACATGGACTTTTCCATTTATATTAACGTTGAACACTTTGTTAGCACACGGATTTGGAGTAAGTGTTGGTCGTGAAGGTGTTGCTGTCCAATTAGGTGGAGCTATTGGTGGAAATTTAGCAGCAGATGATTTTTAGCAAAAGAAAAAGAAACAGTTTTTTTGTTAAATTAGGGATGATCTGTGGTTTTGCTGGTTTATTTCAAACACCTTTGGCAGCAGTAGTATTTATTTTTAGAAGTTGTTAGTGAAAAATTTAGATTTTCGCTTAGGAAATTTTCTGAATATGTAACGTATGTAGTTGGAGCTTATATCAGTACATTTGCTTCTCATAAATTGGGATTGGAGAAGTTTTTTGTTGATGTAGATATAAGCAAAGTGAATATAGATGTAGTATTCATATTAAAACTAATTTTAATAGGCGTTATTTTTTTGTATTTGTAGGGATGTTATTTGTTGTACTTCAAAGAAAAAAATTAAAGAACTAGTTGGTTTTAATAGTAAAATTAGTTGGCTTCTTTTAGGTATTTTTTTATTATTGTTAGTATTATTTTCGAGTATAGATATGCTTCATTAGGAACGAATTTAATTGGTCTTTTCTTTTACGAATTTTGAACAGATTCAAATTTATGATTTTTATATTAAAAAAATAATCTTAACGGCTCTTTGTACGGGAATTGGTTTTTAGTGGAGGAGAGGTTACCCCGTTGTTTGCGATTGGAGCGACTTGTGGTGTAATTTTAGGAACTTGGTTAGGTTTACCAATCTTAGTAACAGCAGCTCTTGGATACTGTTTAGTATTTTCTGCAGCAACGAAGACGTATATTGCGCCGATATTTTTTTAGCTTTAGAAGTATTTGGCTATAAGTTGATGTTTTTGCAGTTATTCCTGCAATGCTAATCTACTTGATTAATAAAAGATATAGTATTTATAAATAATTAGAGAATACACCCTAGTGTGAATTAATCACACTAGGGTGTATTATTATAAACCAAGTATTTTTTTAATATCTCTTTTTTTATATTTTTAATTTTTGCTCGTCTTGATCTTGTTCGTCAAAGTTAATTTTTATTTCAGATACTATTTTCGCCAGGCTTATTTTTTTATGATATAAATTCTGTCGCTTAGATCTATAGCTTCATCTATATCATGAGTAATAAGTAAGGTTGTTAAATCTAGCTTATTCTTAATTTCTAAATACCATGAATGTAATGAAATCTTAGTAATAGCATCAAGAGCACTAAATGGTTCATCTAGTAAGAATAATTCTTCTTTGAACATATATGTACGCAGAAGAGCAACTCTTTGACGCATTCCCCCGCTTAGTTCACTTGGGTATTTATCTTTATAGTCATAAAGGTTAAACAACTTTAGATTTTTTTATCGCTTCTTCTTCAGCTTCTTTTTGTTAACTTTTTCTTATTAGAAGAGGGAGTATAATATTTTTGAATAATAGTTTTATGTTCTAATAATAAATCTTTTTGAAGCATATAGCTTACACGACCTTTATAGTCAGTATTTCCTTTTATAGATATCTCACCAGTTTGTAGAGGGTTTATACCTGCGATAATATTGAAAAGTGTAGTTTTACCGACACCACTACCTCCAAGTATAGAAACTACTTCACCTTTGTCGACATGAATGTTTATATCATGTAGTATTTTATTGTTTGGATAATTGAAAGATAAGTTTTTTTATTGATAATATGTTCATTATTTTATAAAGTCATTGCTGAATCCTGTGTTTTCTGCAAGAGGTTTTTCAGTGATTTTGTTTTCGTTAACCCAACGGTAGAATGCGTTCCATCTGTTAGCGTCAAATTCACCCCAGTGGTCTTTTGTTTGTTGCGTATTGTTTAGATAAATATTTTTGAGATTCAACGATGAAATCTTTTTATCTTTTTAATCTGAGCATTTTTAATTAAAATCTCTGCAGCTTCTTCAGGATGTTCCATAGCATAGACATATCCTTTCTTAATAGCTTTAAGAACTTTTTAGCTTCTTCTTTATTTTGTTTTAAGTAATCATTGTTAGCGATAATTACTGGAGAATAGTAATCTAAGTCTTTGTTGAAGTCTTTTAAGTAGAAGTAGTTAATATCTAATTTCATGTGTTCAGCTAATTTACCATCCCATGCATAGTAAATCCAAGCTGCATCAAAAAGTCCGTTTTTCTAATGGTGTTACAGAGTTAGTATCTGTGTTTGGAGCTAAGTTTAATTTATTAGCATCTCCACCTTGTTTTTGAATTAGTGATTTAACCATTGCTAATTCTACTGGATCATTCCAAGTTCCGTATTTTTTACCTACTAAATCTTTAGGCTCTTTAATGTTGTTTTTCTTAAGTGAGATGATACCAGATGTGTTGTGTTCAATAATCGCCGCAACAGCAGTGATTCCTGCTCCTTTTGAAAGTTTGTTAGCCATAGTATCTTGATAGTAAATACCAAAAGGTGCTTTATTATTAATAATTAAGTCGGAAGTACTATCTTCAGGTGCTGGTTTAATATCAAGGTCAATACCTTCTTCAGTGAAGTAACCTTTTTCTTTTGCTACATATAGACCTGTGTGGTTTTGTATTGATCGCTGAGTCAAGAACGAAATCTACTTTTTTTAAGTTCTTTTTTCTCGCATTTTTATTTTACAGTTCCACATGCAGTTAGTGAAAATAGCTAAAATAAAACGTAAAAATGCTAGTTAATATCTTTTTCATGATTTTCTCCTATGTATTTCCATTTAATAAATTTTTTTCTCACTTAGTTTAACAAGTTCTATACTAAATAAACTAATAATTGATACTAGTATTATAATTGCAAACATAGTATCGTATTCAAATAATTTTTTTGCTTTTAATCATATAAACTCCCTAATCCTTCAAAACCTCCAAAGCCATTCAGCTACTACAGCGGCGATAAAGGCATAAGAAACACTAACTCTAAGTCCAGCATAGAAATAGCTTAAACTCGTAGGGATTTTAACATGCCAAAGTATTTGTAATTTACTGGCATTCATTAGCTGCAATAATGTAATCATGTCTTTATCGCAGTTTCTAAATCCATCGAGTATGCTTACTACTATTGGGAAAGTTGTCGTTAAGACGATTAGTACAATCTTTGGAGTAAGTCCATATCCCAACCATAGTACAAGTATAGGGGCTATTGCAATTGTTGGAATAGTTTGAGTTAGGACAAGAAGTGGATAGATAGACTTATTAAATATCGGTATGCTATCCATAATTAAAGCAAGAAGCCAGCTATTACAATTCCTAAAAAAATAGACCGATAATAGCTTCAAGTAGGGTGATTTTGCTGTGAAAAATTAATAGATTGTAGTTTTTATAAATGCTCTCATTATTTCAATAGGTGTAGGAATAATGTATTTTTGGTAATAAAGCTAAAAATCCAGCTCCTTGCCAAATAATAATTAAGCACAACATAGAAATAAGAGCAGCATATTTATTAATTAAATTTTTTTAAGCTTCTCATCTGTTGTTAAAATATCTCCGTAGTTAATTTTCACATTAGCAAATATATTATTACTGTCCTCACCCGCTAGGACAAAACATTCTTTTAGACTATCCATTAAGTCGTTAAATTCACCTTCAATGACTGTTTCAAATGGAGTAACCTTTACATTAGAATGTTTGCTTTGTAGAAAATAGATAACTTTTATCTATAATTTCTAATCTTCCATCATGATTATCAAGTGGAAGAATTTGTAATGCAATACTGCAATTTATCAAAATAAAAACCTCCTTACAACTTTAAGGGGTCTAGGGTTTTGGTCTTTAAGTTAAAGTGTACCTACGCTGGCATTACCCGGATCAGGTTCGGTCGAAATATTAATATTTCCTCTCAGACTGTTCACAGACTCCCGTATAAATAATTATAGCATATCTATTAAAAAAACAATAAAAAGTGCTTACAGAAATATAAAGTGTTGTAAAATATATTGAATAATTTAGTTAGTATAAAGAGTTAAATAAATATAATTTGAGTTAATATTGTTAATACTTTTTATAGAAAAAAAGAATTATTTTTGATTTTTTTCTATTAATATATGATAGAATTATTAATCATAAATAAAATAAAAGAGGATATACCGGTGAAAAATTTTTAGAGAAATAATGGAATGGGTAGTAGTTGTTGTTGTATCTATAGCTATCTATCTGCTTATAAGTACATACGTTATAGCGCCTTTCACAGTAAAAAGGTCATTCAATGGATTATACATTTGCTGATAACGATAAAGTTTTTCGTTAATAAGTTTAATAAAAAAATTATGAGCGTGGAGACGAGGTAGTTTTTTTCATGCGAATGAGACTGATGATTATATTAAGCGTATAATCAGGGGTTCCTGGAGATACAATAGAATACAGAAATGATGTATTATATGTTAACGGTGAAAAAGTAGAAGAACCTTATTTAGCACAAAAAAATAAAAAGAGGCTAAGGCTTACGGGACTGCACCATTTACTCAGGACTTTTAATATTGAATATTTAAGTAGTACAAAATCTAAAAAACTGTACGAGAGGGACGTATTTTTGTATTAGGAGATAACAGACAACACAGTACAGATAGTCGTGTGTTCGGATTTGTTAAGAAAGAGGCTATGATTGGAAAAAGTGAGTTTAAGATACTATCCATTTAGTTCATTCAAATTCTTTTAATAATTATTAAAAGAAAAATTTAATATATCGAATTATTTTAGTTGCTAAAAATTTAGCGTTATGCTAGAATAATATACAGGGCACTCTTTAAAGAGTGATTTAAGAAACCACCCCCTGCGATATTTTTCGTAGGGGGTTTATTATTTTTAATAGAAGGAGAACACAATGACAAAGTATATTTTTGTAACAGGTGGAGTAGTATCATCATTAGGAAAAGGGATTGTAGCGGCATCAGTAGGTCGTGTACTAAAAATAGAGGATTAAAAGTAACATTACAAAAATTCGATCCTTATTTAAATGTTGACCCAGGAACAATGAGTCCGTATCAACACGGGGAAGTTTTCGTTACAGAAGATGGTGCGGAAACAGATTTAGACTTAGGACACTATGAAAGATTTATCGATGTTAATTTAGGACAATATTCTAACGTAACAGCAGGACGTGTTTATTCTTCGATTATTGAAAAAGAACGTCGTGGAGATTATTTAGGAGGAACTGTTCAAGTAATTCCTCACGTAACAAACGAAATTAAATCGCGTGTATTATTAGCGGGTGAATCTAGTGATGCCGATGTAGTTATTACAGAAATTGGTGGAACAACAGGAGATATCGAATCATTACCATTCTTAGAAGCAATTCGTCAAATTCGTAGTGATTTAGGTCGTGAAAATGTTTGCTTTATTCACTGTACGTTATTACCATATATTAAAGCTGCTGGAGAAATGAAAACTAAACCTACACAACAATCAGTTAAAGAATTACGTGGTTTAGGTATTCAACCGGATATTATCGTGGTTAGAAACGAGCTTGCTCTAAATGATGAACTACGAGCTAAAATTTCATTATTCTGTGATATTCCGAAACAAAATGTTATTGAAAGTCGTGATGTAAGTAATTTATACCAATTACCAGTAAATCTTAAAGCTCAAAAAATTGATGATATCGTTTTTACAACACTTTGGTTTAACAGCGCCAGAAGCAGATATGACTGAATGGTTAGCTTTAGTTGATAGAGTAGATAACTTAAAAGAAGATGTAAAAATCGCATTAGTAGGTAAATATGTAGAGCTTCACGATGCTTACATTTCAGTAGTAGAATCTCTAAAACATGCAGGGTACAAATACAATGCTAAAGTGAAAATTGATTGGATTCAATCTGAAGATATTACAGAAGAAAATGTTCATGAGTATCTTAAAGACGCGGATGGAATCCCTTGTACTAGGTGGATTTGGTGATCGTGGAGTTGAAGGTAAAATTACTACTATCAAATATGCACGTGAAAACAAAGTTCCGTTCTTCGGTATTTGTTTAGGTATGCAACTTGCTGCTGTTGAGTTTGCACGTAATGTTTGTGGTTTAACTGGAGCACATTCATCAGAATTAGATCCAAATACGCCATACCCAATTATTAACTTACTACCTGATCAAGAAAATGTAGTAGAAATGGGAGGAACGTTACGTCTAGGAAGTTATCCATGTACATTAACTGAAGGATCAGTTGCTCATAAAGAATATGGTGAACTAAATATTACAGAACGTCACCGTCATAGATATGAATTTAATAACTTCACCGTGATCGTATAACTAACAAAGGAATGGTATTATCAGGAGTTAGTCCGGATGGTAGTTAGTTGAAATTGTGGAAATACCTGAGCACCCATGGTTCGTTGCTGGACAATTCCCACCCGTAGTTCAAATCTCGTCCGGAAAAAGCACATCCATTATTCGCAGGATTCATTAAAAGCAAGTTTAGAAAAATAAGAGATAGATACTAAAAAAATATGAATCTAATGTGTTTAATTTCAAACCTTGAAGAAAATCGTAATGAACTTTTTAGCAGTATCAATGGAGAGATATATGCAAGATAAGTTTAGATTTTTTAGGCGTGCGTGGTGCAACTAGAACAGAAATCTATAAAAATATTTTTCCAGAGGCTAGAAAATCTAAAGTTATAGACTGGAACTTTATTGAAACTTGTTGGAATAAAGAGGAAAGAGAATTTCAATACGCTGCTGTTTATTATTTAAGAGCTATGCAGAAATTCTTAAAAAGAGAAGATATATCAAAATTAAAATATCTTATAGTTACCAACTCTTGGTGGGATACTGTTGATTTACTTGCTAAAGTGGTAGGAAGTCTAGTTATTCGTATTGAAGGTTATAATAAAAACGATGTTAGAATGGAGTAAAAGATAGCAATATTTGGTTAAGAAGAGTAGCTATTTTTATACCAATTATCACTTAAAGAAAAAGTAGATGAAAAAGTTCTAGATGAAATTTTGGAAAATAATCTCGGTGATAATGAGTTTTTTTATCAATAAAAGCAGTAGGGCTGGGCACTTCGAGATTATTCAAAAGAATTTAATCCAGTGGGTAACGAAATTCATAGAAAAGAATAGAGAGAATATGGCTAATCTTAGCTTAAGAGAGGCTAGTAAATATCTATAGAGTCTGTTAGAGAAAATCACTTACATTAAAATGTGTGATTTTTCTCTTTTCTATTATTAATATAATGTTATACTATTAGTAAAAACAATTTAACATAAATTTTATACTATAATATAGTTTTAAAAATATAATATTATATACTTAGGTGGATATTTTTAAAAATAGTTTTTAGTGTAATAAAAAAGTTTTATAATAATTGAGGTAAGAAAATGAAGAAAAATAGTTACTAGTTTTTTGTAGTAATTCTTTCTGTTGTATTATTAATAATACTTCCGTTTATTTTAAAGGATAAACAAGATGAATACATAGATTTCTCAAATGTTACAGAATCGCTGGATAATAGTGTTAAAGATGATGAAACTTTAAGGATTGGTCTAATTTCTGTTGCAGGAGATAATAAGAGCTATATCTTGGAGAAAGAATTGGCTAATTACATTGGTGAAAAATTAAATAAGAAAGTTAAGTTGATACAAAAAGCTACAGAGATATAAATATTTTTATTGAAAAATAATAAAATAGATATTGCATTTTTATCGACAGGAGCATATTCATTATATGAAGATAAGGATTCATTGGAACTTTTAGCAAGACCTAATAGAGGGAAGGCGTATTATCATCCCATAGTTATAACAAAAAGATTCAAATATTAAAGAAATAGAGGATTTAAAAAAATAAAAAAATTTTTGCCTTTGTTGACACTTACAGTTACTCCAGTTATTTGGCATTAAATGATTATCTTAAGAAGAACGGGAAGACAGTTAATAAATTTTTTTAGTAGCAATTATTTTTACTCACAGTCATGAAGAATCGATAAATCAAGTTGCAAGCGGAACAGCGTCAGCAGCCATAATTGATGATTGGGCACTACAATATATACAAAAATTTCCCGGAAGTAGGAAACAATGTGAAAGTAATAAAGACGTTTCCGTAGGTAGCAACCGGTCCCTGTAGTTAGTCATAAAAATTATGAGAATAAAAGAAAAATTAAAAATATTACTATCTATAGATACGGATAATACAATTAAAAACTACATTATCTCAGCTTCAAATAGAAAAATATGAAGAAACAAAAAGCTAGCGATTATCCAAATTTAATAAGTGAGGATTAGAAAATGGATAAGTTGAAGATAAAAATAAAAATTATAATATTTTTGTAGTAATTTATACAGTATATTTGAGTGTTGTTCTAGTATATACGTATGCTAATAATAAAAAAATATACTCGAAAGCGCATTGAAAGATAGAATAACTCAAACTTATTATCAATTATCAGGAAATATTTCAGAGAATATAAAAACGGAGAATACTTATGAAATATATCAAAAATTCATAGCGCATCAGTAAATAAAGAGGTAGCATATATAATTATTTATGATAATGAGAAAAAAATATTGGGGAAAAACTTTAAAAGGCGTTCCGAGGAAACTTTTAACATTTAATACAGATCAATTAAATAGTTTTTTAAAAAGATATGGTAGTTCAAGAGGAGAATTATTAGAATATATTTCACCTATAGATGATGTAAATATTGGATATATAAGGATAGGGTTTTTACACAAAAGATATTTATGTTAAAACATATACTCAATTTTTCAAAAAAATATTATTATTAAACATGATAGTATTTCTTATGTTGTTAATAATTGCTTATTATATTTCAAAAATGATTGAGCGTCCTGTCCAAGATTTAACTTTAGTTACTGATGAAATTATAAGAGAAGGTGACTATAGAAAAAAATAGAGAAAGATAACTACAGCCGCGATTTCCATGTTCTTGTTAGTTCTATTAATGAAATGGTAGAATCAAATAAAAATAAAAAAATTGAATAACTATTTATTAAATAAAATATTTAGAATTCAAGAAGAAGAAAGAAAAATGCTTTCTAGGAACTGCATGACGAGGTAAGTCAATCTTTAGCAAGTTTACTATTTTTATTGAGTAATCTTGTGGAAAAAGAAAGTGATAAAAAGAAAAAAAGATAGATTACTACTAATACAAGCAGAGATAGAAAATAGTTTAACAAATATAAGAAATATTGCAGTAAATTTAAGACCACCAAGTTCAGAATTAAGTTTAGAAGAAGTTCTTATAAAATATATAGATGATTATAAAAATATATAATATTGCAGTAAATTTTTATACAAATTATAAGGGTGGAAAGAATAATAATTTTGATATAACACTCTACCGTATAGTTCAAGAGTCATTATCCAATATAAAGCGTCATTCAAGGGCTACAGAAGTACAGATTAAACTTTATGAAAATGCAGATTACATTATCTTAAGTATTGCTGATAATGGAATTGGATTAACGAAAAGAACGTGTAGAAATGGCTAAAAAGAAGGACGATTAGGAATTTATGGAATGCAAGAAAGAATTTTTCGATTTTTTTCAGGAGAATTTAAGGTTTTACATAATGAAAAATATTCTACAATATTAATGTTTAAATTTAAAACAGAAGTAATAGAGGAGAAAGCTGATGAAAATATTATTGATTGATGATCATAAACTGATAAAAAAATTGGTATAAAAAGTACTTTTAGAAGATAATGAAAAAAATTACTGTTATTGATGATTGTTCAAGTAAAACTGAATTCTTAGAAAAATTAAAGATAATATATATAATTTATTTATCTGTGATATTTCATTGCCTGATGGAGTGGATACGATATATTAGAAATTATAAAAGAGAAAAAAACTTGATACTAAAGTGATCATACTAAGTATGCATGAAGATAAATCATATATAAAAAAAGCTTTTAAATTAGGGGCTTCGGGTTATGTAACAAAAAGTACTGCTCATGAAGAAATTTTTGCAAAGCAATCGATAAAGTTATAGTAAAAGATGAAATATACTTAAATGCGAAGTACGCTACAATCTTCTATGAACTATTTAAAGAAGATAAAAGAAATAGAACTTAGTGAACGAGAAAAAGAAGTGGGGAAATACATAGTAGAAGGGTATACTCTGACAGATATTGGAGAAAAATTGTTCTTAAGTGTTAAAAACCGTTGATACATATAAGAAACGTCTTATGGAAAAAACAAACACTAAAAAGAGAAGTGAATTAGTCGAATATTTAAAAAAATAACCTTTATCTTATAAATATTCTCGTTTAAAAAGAAAAAAATAACTCTATCAGAATAGGGAGGATTAAAAATCTTATCTGATAGAGATATTTTTTATTAATTTTCTAATTGTTTAGATGTTTTTGAATAGTGTTAATGAGATGAATACAAATGCTAAAACGCAAGAAATAATTAATGCGTAGAAACCACCATTCCATCCAAATACATCAACAAGTTTACCCATAACGTAACCGGCACTTGCTGATCCAAGCAGGTAACCGAATAAACCAGTAAGACCAGTTGCAGTACCTGTAGCAACACGTGGAACCAAGTCTGCTGCTTGAAGACCAATCATCATAACAGGTCCATAGATTAAGAATCCAATAGCTACAAGACAGATGTTATCTACTAATGGGTTTCCTGGAGGGTTTTTTTCCAGTAAATGAAGACTGCTACAAGAACTCCAGTTAAGAATAATAACATAGGAGGAGCACGGTGTCCTTTGAACACTTTATCACTTAAGTAACCACTAGATAACATACCGAAGATACCAGCATATTCATATAAGAAGTAAGCCCAGCTTTGTTTGTCAACAGAGAAGTGTTTTACTTCTTTTAAGTAAGTAGGAGCCCAGTCGATAATTCCGTAACGTACAAAGTATACGAACACGTTAGCAACTGCAATAGCCCATAAGAATTTATTGTTGATGATGTATTTAAAGAAGATATCTTTTGCTGATAATGTGTGAGCAGACTCAACTTTTTCTACAATTTTTTCACCTTTCCATTCATCTACAGGTGGTAAACCTTCAGATTCTGGAGTATCTTTCATTAGGTAGAACATGATAATTGCTAAGATAATAGCAATAGTCGCTGGTAAATAGAATAATGATTGCCAAGCACCAAAAACTGCAAGTCCTAAAAGTGCAAGAGGACCGATTAATCCACCTCCAAGGTTGTGAGAAACATTCCACCAACTCCACCAGGCACCACGCTCAGAAGCAGAGAACCAGTTAGTCATTGTTTTTAGCACCAGGTGGGTATCCCATACCTTGGAACCATCCGTTAAGTGCTGACAAGAAAATCATTAATGTTAATGAAGAAAGCACTGCAGGAACAAGACCGAAAAATCAAGCTGACAGCAGCAGAAGCAACTAAACCAATAGTAATAAAGTACTTAGGATTACTTCTATCTGAAACGTTACCCATGATAAATTTACTGAAACCATAAGCCAATGATAGAGCAAGAGAAACTTTCCCTAAGTCAGCTTTAGAGTAACCGTATTGATCAATTAAATAAGGGATAGCAAGTGAGAAGTTTTTCTAATTAGATAGTATGCTGCATATCCAATAAATACTCCCTGAGAATACTTGCCATCGAAGTTTTTATATTCAGCATCAGTGCGAGAACTGTCGATTCTCGGTTTTGGCGCTGAAGCTTTTTAAAAATGAGAACATAAAAAAATTCCTCCTTTATTTTTGATAATGTATTATATTAAATTTTAGAGAAGTTTAATTATATTAAACTTCCTTATTAAGATGTTTTGACGTCAATCTTTTAATAAATAAGTTGTTTACTTTTTAAAAAAATAATTAACTTATAAAAATATTATATATAACCAAGAAACCTTTGTAAAATGCCTTTTCTATAAAGTTTTTCTTTTAGAAAATACCTTACAATTCATGTCAGGAAATATCTTACAAACTGAATTGTTGATAAAGTGATTGTTAATATGTATAATTGATTATATGATGATTGACTGGTCAATTGTAAAAAGGAGATTTATATGGATGTAAGAGAATGTGTAAAACTGCTTCATGATTTGAAAGTATTAGAGAGGAAAGTTGCTAATATTTTTGAGGAAAGATTGGGAATAAGTCTAACAAGATTTCAAATTATTAAATATTTATATGAAGTTGAGGGTTGCAACACCTAAAGCAAATAGCACAAATATTAGAAATAGATGCTGCAGCTATAACAAGGCATTTAAATAAATTAGAAAAAAAGGGATATGTAGAAAAAGTCGCAATGAAGCTAATAATAGAGAAGTGTTAGTTGAAATTACACAATTATCTAAGAGCAAGATAGGTCAGTGCGTTAAAGAAACTGATGTTAGAACGTTAATTGATGAGGAGTTTACTGATGATGATTTTTAAGCAGTTGGGAATTCTTCTTAATAAATTTAATAATAATATAAAATAAAAAGAGGTATCAGGATGAGCATAATTACAATAATTTTAACAGTATTAGTAGCGGTGCTATTTTTCTATATTATGTACTTAGAAACATTTGCTACAGATTCAGATAGTACAGTAGAGTGTTTAATATTGCAAAGGAAGAACTACAAAGACCTAGTTTAAATGTATTATTTAAAAAAATCAGGGTGTGTATAATGGATTACTAGGTATTGCATTATTATATGGAGCATTTATCTCAAAAAAATCCTAAAGAAATTGTAGGAATGTTATTAATCTACATTATTCTTGTAGCGATTTACGGTGGATTAACAAGTGATAAAAAAATTATTTTTAAAAAGCAAGGCGGATTGCCAATACTAGCTTTAATTTCATTATTTTTTTCTAGAGGTGAGCTGAAATGGAAAACACAGCGGTAATTATTGGTGCTACTGGCGTAGTAGGTAGAGTAATAGTAAATGAGATACTAAGCGGTGAATATTATGATAGAATTTATATTTTTAGGAAGAAGTTCTATTATGAAATTGCCTGATGATAGTAGGTTGGAAAAAGATAATTATAGATTTTTGAAAATATAGATTTTTGATATGAATATATTAGAAGATGTGGATGTCTTTTTCAAGTCTTGGTACGACGATAAAAATTGCAGGATCAAAGGAAAATCAAAGGAAAATCAAAAGAAAAAAATCGATGTAGATTATACTGTGAACTTTGCTAAACTTTGCGAAGGAAAAAGTAAAGAGTTTTTAATGTTGTTTCAGCTATTGGAGCTAATAGTAACTCAAAAAAATTTTTATACTTCACTTAAAGGTGAGTTAGAGGATAAATTAAAAGAACTGAATCTTGGTATTCTAAGAATTTTTCCAACCTTCTCTACTTATTAGTAAACGGGAAGATAAGAGGTTTTTTTGAAGAATTATTTATGAAGGTAGCACTCGATTTTTAAACTTGTATTAAAGGGTAAAATGAAAAAGTACAGTCCAATAGAGGCTAGTTTATTAGGAAAAAGTAATAGTTCGTTTCGCAACTGAAAATAAAAATGAGGAACATATACATATAATGATTTTTAAAATGAATTAAATTAAAAAAATCTAGAAATAATCGATAGTTATTATCAATTATTTCGATTTTGTTTTTATATTTATTGTACAATATAAATATAACATATATTAAGGAGTGATATTATGAAGAAAGAAATGGGGACAAATTTCTAAAAAAACTTGGGTAAAACTAGACTAAGACCTGGAGGAATCAAAGGTACCAACTTTTTATTTGCTCATATAGAGTTTAAAAAGGTGAGCGAATATTAGAGGTTGCTTGTAATAAAGGAGTGAACCTAATTTCTTTTAGCTAAACAATATCCAAAAAAACTACTTTTTATAGGAATAGATGTTGATAAGGTAGCAATATTAGAAGCACAACTCGAGGCAGCGAAAAAAATAATTTAAGTAATATCGAATTTCTTAGAGCTGATGCCTTTCATTTAGAATTTTTCGGATAATAGTTTTGATTATATTATTAATGAAGCGATGTTAACTATGTTTAGTAATAAGAGTAAGGCAAAAAGCATTAAGTCAGTATTATAGGGTATTGAAACCAGGTGGCTTACTATTAACTCATGATATCTTATTGTTGAACAATTATGAGGAAACTAAAAATCAATTATCTGATGCGATTAATGTAAATGTATCACCATTATCTAAAGAGGACTGGTTATCTCTATTTGAAGAAGCAGAATTTAAAACCGTTAATTATATGCATGATAAACTGACCCTACTTACAGTATCAGGACTGTTGGCAGATGAAGGGGTAATAAATTCACTAAGAATAATTAAAAAAACGGTTTTAAAAAAAGATAACAGACAGCAATTTATTAAAATGGGAAGAACTTTTAAAAATTAGAAAAAGATATGAATTTTTATTTGTTTTGTTAATAAAAAAAGTTTTTATAATAAGAGTAAGAAAAACGTTTATATAGGAAATATTTATATAGATAAATTATAATAAGGAGAATTAGTATGAGTGTAGGAGTAATTTTTTGAAGAAGCGGGATTGTTAAAGAAACACGACAGATTTAAATTAGTAAAAATTGGTAAACAAGGAGATACTATTCCAAAAACATAACCATCCGAAGCCTTAGTAATATTTACTTGCGTTAAAGGAGAAGTTAAGGTGTACTTAAATGATGATGAAGTTCATATTGTAGAACCAGGTAAAGTACTTCATTTTGACGGGGATAATTACATTAATGCTGAATTTTTACAAGATGGAGAAGTATTTGTAACTTTAATTCATAAATAATAAAAAGTCTTCCAAGTGTTTTTATAGCAATCTAAATTATTATTTTTAAGGGAGGATATATAATGCTGAATCAAGTAATATTAATAGGAAGACTAGTAAAAACCGAATTAAAAGAAAGTGATAAGAAAGTAAGTTACATCAACGCTACTCTTGCAGTACAGTCTGATTTTAAAAAAATAAAGAAGGAAATTATGATACTGAGTTTTTGAATTTACCGCCTTTTGGTAAGATCATGCAGAAAATACTGCTAGATACTGTGAAAAAGGGAGCTTGCTTAATATAGTTGGTACTTTAAATAATAATGTTTATACAGATAAAGAAGGAGTAACCCACTATAGAATCAAGATTATCGCTAATAAAGTTTTCATTTTTTTAAGTAAAAGGAATGAAAAAGAAGAAAAGAAGTAGAGGATGTATTTGTCTTAGGGCAATAGAAAATTAATAATAATTTAGATTGCAAGAATCTCTAACATAGGTTAAACTAAGTTAGAGATTCTATTTTAAATATTTATATTTTTCATATAATATTTAAAATATACAAAAATTAAGAATACAGAGGTAAGTAGTCTATGGAAGAATTAAAAATTAAATATTTTTAAAAATAACAAGTTGATGACTATTCCGAAAAAGGAAAAAAATAAGGTACCTGTACTCAAATAGTTTTAGCTATGTTAAAGGAAAGATCATTCGAGTTTACTGAGAGAGAGTTAAATGAGGCAATTAAGGAGATTTATCCGGATTATTCTCTTATTAGAAGATATCTTGTTGATTATAAGTTCTTAGAAAGAGATAATTATGGGAGAATATATAAAATTGTAGGAGAAAGTGATGAGTAATACAAAATTTTTATTATTTGTATAGTATTTTATCCACAACAGCACTATCATTCTTTAATCCGATTTTATATATTTACCTGTTGTCAAAAGATTTTTTTCTTTACTGAAGTTGGGCTATATTTATCGATTTTTTTGGTTGGCTTCATTTATGACTGAGCTTCCATGTGGAGCAATTACTGATAATATTGGAGCAAAAAAACAGTATTCTGCTAAGTGTGATTTTTAGAGTTGTTGGTTTAATCTTGTTGCTTAGTAATAGTTTGATATTGTTATATATATCTGCAATACTATCTGCCATTGCAGAGTCGTTTCAATCTGGAACTTTAACAAGTTGGTTGGTCAATGTGAATAATAAAAATAATGAAGAAATAGATATTGATAAAATTCTTTCTAGAAATTCACTGTATTCACTATTTTTCTCTGCGGTAATAGGGGTTTATAAGTGCCAAATACGTCTATATTTATTATAAAAGTTTATTGATAATATTAAGTATGCTAGTTTTTTTATTATTTCGTTTTTCTTTACATACGTATTTATGCAAAAATTAGAAGAGACACAAAAAAATATCAGTAGAGAAGTTAAAAAGGTTCATTTGTTACGGTGAAAAAAATTCATTAAAAAGAAACATTATATGTGAAGAGCAGTATATTTCTTATGATACTTTTTGTTATTCCTTCTATTTTTGGATCTTGGTCCATCAAACCAATGGCAAGCTGTATTTGAAAAAGTTAGATGCAGATATTATCGGTTATATTTGGGTTGGTATATCAGTTAGTGGAATGTTGGGAAGCGTAATATACGAAAAAGTTATCAAATAAATTATCAAAGGTACGTATTTTTGTATTTCTTTTGTAGTTGCAAAATATTGGAATACTATTAGTGTTTATTTTTATTCAAAAATGTATATGCTAAGTTTGTATTATTTATGCTATATATTATATTTTTTTCACTTTAATGAGCATACAGGTTAATGTATTTATGCATAAATATTTAGTAAAAAGTGATGAAAAATAGAACGACTACAGTTTCTTTATTTTTATACATTTGAATCTATAGTAGTAGCTATATTATTGTCAGTAAATGGACTATTAACTGATAAAGTAGGAATAGAAAATACTTGGATAATCTTTACAGTAATAGTTGGTATTATAATTATATTATTTATTATTGTTAAATTGAGAAGAAGATTAACCTATAAATAAGATTAAACATAATTTTTTTATTGGTGCTTCAAGAAAAAAATAATTATTAGTTTTTATTAATGTGTAAAAAGCGACTTAAAAACATAGATTTCTATAAAATCATGATTTTTGAGTCACTTCTTTTTGGTAAAAATCCATTATCAGTGAGTATAATTATTAGAGAAATAATTAGAAATATGTTAAAATTTTTATAGTTAAGCAAAAATAATGATTGAGGGGTATTGATCATGAAAACAAAGTTATTTATAAATAATCTAGAAATATTTGCTAATCATGGATTATTTGAAGAAGAGAACAAACTTGGACAGAAGTTTATATTTGATATTGAATGTGAACTTAATTATCAAAAAAAGCATTATTTAGTGATGAAATGACAGATAGTATTAGTTATGCTGATATTGCAGATGTAGTAGTAAAAACAGCAACTACAAATACATATAATTTACTAGAACGATTGTCAGGAGAAATTCTAAAAAAATATCTTTAATAAATTTCCTCAAATTGAAAAGATTAAGTTAACAGTTAATAAAACCAGCTGCACCTATAAGTTATCATTTTGAACAATGTGGTGTGAAAGTGGAAGTATCACGTGAGGAGTTCTATAAATTATAATGATTATATTAGCATTAGGAACAAACATAGAACCAAGGGCGCAGTATTTAAAAGAAGCTCTAAAAAATAGAAGCTAATAATTTGAAAATTAAACTACAAAAGTAGTATTTATGAAACACCTGCTTGGGGTGGGGTGGCTGATCAAGATTTTTTTAAATATGTGTATAGAGGTACAAACTTCATTAGGAGCATATGAATTGCTAGATACTATTCAGAAGATAGAACTAGAACTAGGTCGCGTTCGTAAAGAACATTGGGGAAATAGAACTATAGATATAGACATAATTACTTTTTAATAGTTTAATTTTTAATGACGATAGACTTGTTGTTCCACATAGATATATTCATGACAGAAACTTTGTTTTTAGCTCCTTTAGCAGAAATGTACGGTAATATAGAGATAGCTGGAAAAAAATATTAAAGAATCATTAGAAAAAAATAACAGAACCTATAAGTATACATAAAGAAAAATTGTAAAAAGAAAGGATAAAAGAATGTTTAAAATTAGAGAAATTGAAATACCTAATAGAGTAGTATTAGCCCCTATGGCAGGTGTTTGTAATGCTGCCTTTTCGTTTAACAGCTAAAGAGTTTGGAGCGGGATTAGTGTGCGCAGAGATGGTTAGTGATAAAGCCATTTTATTCAACAATAAAAACTATGAATATGCTATATATCGATCCAAGAGAACGTCCATTAAGTTTACAGATTTTTGGTGGAGAAATCGAAACATTGGTAGAAGCTGCTAAATATGTTGATAAAAATACAGAAGCTGATATTATTGATTTAAATATGGGATGTCCAGTACCGAAAAATTACTAAAGTTGATGCCGGTAGTAAGCTACTTCTTGATCCTGATAAGGTATATGAAGTAATAGCGAGATTAGTTGATTCTGTTTCTAAGCCAGTGACAGTAAAAAATGCGTATGGGATGGGATGATGAACATATTTATATTATGGATAATGCAAGAAATGCTGAAAGAGCTGGTGCAAGTGCTATAGCTATCCATGGTAGAACAAAAGTTCAAATGTACAGTGGTAAAGCAAACTGGGATGTTATTCGTGATGTAAAGAAAGAATTGAAAATACCAGTAATAGGAAATGGTGATGTCACTTCTCCTGAACTTGCTAAAAAAATGTTAGATGATACTAATTGTGATGCGGTGATGATTGGGCGTGCTGCATTAGGAAATCCGTGGATGTTATATCGTACAGTTAAGTACTTAGAAACAGGGGAACTAACTGATGAACCAACACCAAGAGAAAAAATAGATGTATGTTTACTTCACTTGAGAAGACTTATGGAAATCAAACCTGAAAAAGTAGCTGTTCATGAAATGAGAAAACATGCTTCGTATTACATGAAAGGCATCAAAGGTGGAGCTAAGGTCAAAAAGAACTAAACACTTTTTAATACATACGCAGAGATGGAACATTTATTCGGTGAATTCCTAGATTTTCTTGAATCAGGTATAGTTACTCTGAAAAAGAAATAATCATTTAATGTGTTGAATTTTAATTAAGTTATACGGAAAAATAAACTAAAAGAAATTATATAAAGAAGTGTATAATTTCTTTTATAATTCTCAAATTGTTTGATATTATAATAATTTATGTAATTAGTTTGTAGGTACTGTAAGACATAGAATTATATTATACTATAAAAAAAGTTTCATTAAATATAAAGATTTTCTTTGAATATAAACCTATAAAATTTATTTTAAATTCTCACTAATTACTTTAAAAATAACCTAGAAAATGAAAAATTAATGTGTTATAATTAAATAAAAAAAGAAAACGTTTTTAAAAGGTGAGGTAGGTTTATTATGACTAGAAAGGCAAAAAAATAATAGCAACTTTAGGAAATAGTACAGAAGGACTATTAGAAGAAATCGTAGCTAAAGGTGCAGATGCGGTTCTAATTGATACATATTATGGTAGTACAGAAGAATGTGTAGATAGAATCAATAAAAGTTAAAGAACTAAGAGAAAAATTAAACAAAAACACTGCGATAATTTATGACTTGGACCATATTTATGCAGAAAGCAAATATAAATTAATTAGAATTGAAGAAGATAGTGTTCAGTTTGCATGTAAAAACGATGTGGACTTTGTTGCCTGCCCATTCGTTAGTAATTTAGATGAAATTAGAAAAGTTAAAGATATTTTTTACATGCCAATGGGAAAAAGGATATAGGATTAATTGTTAAAATTGACTGTAAAGAAGCATATGAAAATATTGACGAGATCATTCAATTTGCGGATTCAATTATGATAAATAGGGACGAATTAGGGTATGGAATTGCCATATCAGGATCTTTCCAAGTATTCAAAAGGAAATAATTAGAAAAAGCTAATGCTTCTATAAAAGAAGTAATTTTAACTAACTCAAATGTTGCATTCTATGATTTATAATCCCTAGACCAACACGTGCGGAAGTGTCAGATGTGGCGAATGCTGTTATTGATGGGGTTGATGCCATTATGTTAATTGAAGAAACTGCAACGGAAGTTATCCAAAAAGAAGCGTTAGAAACAGTTGATAGAATCATTACTTATATTGAAACTCAAGATAATGTTCTTAACAATAAAATAAAAAGAATATAAAAACATTCAAATGAATATTGCACATGCAATTTCTTTTATCAACTAAGTATCTTTTAGATTCTGTTGATGTTAATAATATAGTTACTTATACAAAATCAGGAAGCACTGCGAAATTCATAGCTCGATATAGACCAAAAGTTCAAATTTTTGGCAGTAGTTCCAACAGAACAAAAAGCTAGAAAATTAGCATTAACAAGAGGAGTAACTACATTTATAGAAGAAAAAAACTTTAACAATGGAAGAAATGTTAAGTTTAGCACCGAAATTTGCTAAAAAGAGTCAAGATTGGCAAAAGAAGGGGACTTTATCCTAATTACAGCGGGGCAACCTGACTTAGGAAAAGATAATGTTCCACCAACTGACTTTTGTAAATATAAGACAAGTGTAAAATATTTTTATATAGAAAATCGAATCAATTTGATTCTGATTTTTTTATGTTCAAGAACTTTGTTTTATAAGAGTTTTAACGGGATTTAATACTTAAAGTTGATTTTTAAGATATTTTTGTAAAAAAATATGATATAATCTAGTTTAGAGTTTTATATGGAGATATTATATTTTAGAAAGGAATATTTTTATGAAGAACAAATCATTATTAAGTAATGTTATTAAATATGTTTTATTACTTGTGATTTTTAGTTGGTGGTGGATTTGGATTATATTCATATATGAATGAGAATTCTAAAGAATCACAAGTTCAAGTAGAACAGAGAGTAGATTCTAATAAGGAATCGAAAAAGATAATAAGTATGTGGTAGACCAAGCTGAAAAAGATTACTTATCAAATAAATTTAAAAGACTTGAAGGCAATAAATAATGAGGTTATTGCATACATGTATGTTCCAGGAGATGGAGGAGATTCTCAAAGGAACCAATCTTACAGACAACGAATAACTCTAAGTATTTAGAATACGGAATTGATAATAAGCCAGCTCCGTTTATTGGTGCGGTGTTTATGGATTTTGATAATAAACCAGGATTGAGATCAAAGTGATGTTAAATGGATTTTTGGTCATGCTCGTGCAGGAATTGAAGAGAAGAAGATTACCTTAGATACTAGGGTATTTAATAATATGAACTGGTTTGCAAAAGAAAGATTATTTTTGATAGTCACAGAGTGATCGTTATAGAAAACACCGGAGAGAAAGTATTATTATGAAGTAACTGGAGTTAAGGTAGTTCACGAAGATACGAAATTATACCAAATTCCAAGTGCTAGTGATAAAAAGGAAAACTTCATAAGTATGTTTAAAGAAGGTTCTAGAAACTGGTTAGAAAAACAGTAAAATTTCTGAGTGAGGATAATATGACAGTATTTGCTACATGTCGACTTGATGATGTTTCATTGAGAACTTTAGTACTAGCTAGACAAGTGCCGGATAGTGAATTAAAAGAATTTTTTTAGATAAAAACAAAGAATTACTAAATAGTTAATAAAAAGGAGAACATTCGAGATATAGGTATCAAAGATGTTCTCCTTTTAAATTTTTATTTTTTGTTTCTTAATACTGCGTAGCTAACTAATGTAGAAACTAGCATTAGAGCTGTAGTTATGAAAAAAATGGTGTAGTATATTTTTCAAGGTGTAATACTTCAGGGATTTTTAGTAAGAACTACCGGAGTTAGTATTACACCGATATTACCGCCAACTAAGATTACACTTGTCGCAAAGTTTATGAATTTATTCTCTAACTTTTTTAGAAATATAAAAGAAGTTAAATGACATAGTTCCTACGAAGCTAATTCCGATGAAGATAGCTGCAACGTAGAAGATAACAATATTATTTGTCAGAGCGAATAATATGCTTCCGACTGTCATGAAAACTTAACATTATAGGTAATGTTAGATTTTTGAATCTTTTAACTAAAATACCAAAAAAATAATTCCGGATAATATACCACTAAGAGCCAAAATTGTTAGTAGATTTCTAGCTACATCCGGTTGATAGTGGTATTTTTTTCAGCAAGTAGAGTAGGAATCTTGATAGTTGCGCCCATGTACGAAATTCTACTAAAAATGTTAACAGCGTTAAAAGAATAGTCTCTTTATGGAATTTAATACTCACTTTTTATTATTTATATTTTTCGGCATTAGGTACGAATAATAAGAATATAATAAATATCGGAAGGGCTAGAGCATAAACTAAAAATGTATATTGAATACCGTAGATTAGTAGATATCCGGAAATAAATGTAGTCAATGCTTTACCGATGTTTAGGAATGCTGTTCTCAAACCGATCATTGTACCGCGTTGATCTTCATCAAAGAAGTCACTTATCATACTAATAGAAAGTGAATTAAATAATCCAATACCAGCTCCAAGGAAAAGTCTACTAATTAGTACAAGTTTAAAGTTTGTAGTAAATGCTGGTACTATACCAAAAACGAAAATTAATAGTAGTCCAAGAAGAACAGTATTTTTCTTTCCAATAAATTTAATAACTCCGTTGCTAAGAAGAACAAAAATCGTAATCATCACTAGCAGGGATTGTAGCTAAACTCTCGATAGAAGCTAGACCAATATTAGGATTGCTTCCATGATAAAAATTATATAAATTTGGAATTACTGGAGAGATAGCAAGGTGAGACATTAATAATATTGAAATACTAAGTAGTGAAAACTTAGCGAATGAATTTAATTTCATGTTTTCATCTCCTTTTTTTCTTAGAAAATTAATGGGGCTGTTTCAAAAGTCCTAAAATTCGACAAGGTTCATATGAGAATTTATAGACGTAGTGAGTTTATTGATATCTAAATTCGCTTTTATAAAAAGCTTTTTAGATATCTAAATAAACTAGTGCGGGGTGACTTTAAAAAAATCGATTTTTTTCAAAATCACGATTTTTTTGAGTCACTCCCCAAAAAAACTAAATTTTTATGAAAATCATACTATACAAGTATAGAAAAAAATATTGAATTTGGTCAAGTGATGTGAATAAATATAAGTAAAGAAAAGAAACTACTAATTATTACTTGTTTTATAATAAAATTATAAGATAAAAATAAAGGTAACGATAATTATTGAAAAGGTTTTTGATAAAATGGCAAAAAGCAGAAATTAGAAGAATAGTAATGGATATGGTAGATGAAAACTGCTATATAGTTTATAAAGATGGGCGAGGAGTTATTGTTGATCCAGGTGAAGGTTTCGATAGAATACAGAAAGCTGTAGAAGAATTAAATGTAAAAATTGAAGCGATATTACTGACTCATGCTCATTTTTGATCATATTATGTCATTAGATGAGTGTAGAAAACACTACGGAGTGCCTGTATATATTTCAGGGCATGAACGTGATTGGTTACAAAATCCAGATTTTAACGGTTCAACATTGTTCCGTTTAAGAAGACCGCCTATGACTGATCCGGCAGAATTTGAATTTGAAGAAAACAAAAAAATATGAGATTGCTGGATTAAGTTTTTACCGTATTACCAACGCCAGGACACTCTCCAGGGGAGTATCATTTGATTTTGGTAAGTTTGTTGTAGTAGGAGATGCATTATTTAGAAGCGGGTTTGGTCGTTATGATTTATACGGATCAGATTATGATGCCTTGAAAAATTCATTAGGAAATGTATTATTCAAACTTGATGGTGCGAAAATAGTTTATCCAGGCCACGGGGACGAGACTACGATAGAACGTGAACGAGGTCTAAATCTTATTGGTTGTTAATAAAAAAGGGAGGATTTTATGAGGAAGTATATAGGAAGAATATCTATTAATTATAGTCTCTTTATTGATTGGTCAATAAGTCTAACGGTTATTATTCAGCTTCTATATTTTTTTAAATTTATTAAGTTTGAAGAGGTTTTTGGGATAAATAACTATCTTGCATTATGGATAATTATAGGCGGGCTAACATTTTTAAATCAGTGTGTTGTAATGTTGTTAAGAGACAAATATGAATATAATACATTTTTTTGAAATTACAGATGAACATTTTAAACTAGCTTTAACATCAGTGTATACATTTTTTTAAGTTGGAGAAAGTAGCACCACTTAGAAATATACTAGATTATACAATAAAAGCAAAAATATATTATCGAAAAAAATTCAATATTTACAAGGTTAGTATAAAACACCGGCTCGGAAAAAGCTAAAATTTTTATGTTTCTAGAAAAGATGTAGATCAACTAGAAAAAAACTACTATTAACTATATTAGATAATAATCTTAATTATAGGAGGTATAAAGATGAATAATATTAAAAAAAGTCGAGTACACCCTATGGTTATTATAGATTCTGTAATTACTGGATTAAGAATGTTTGGTATTTTTTTATGGTGCTGGCATTAAAAGAGCAAAAATTGGAAATATTATTTACTAGTTTTAGCGGGATTTCTTCTACTAATAGTAATAGGTATATTTGATTATTTTGTAAAAAGTTATGAAGTACGTGATGGAGCGCTAATTTATACAAAAGGAATAATAAATAAAAGAAGCAAAAAAATATAAATCTTGAAAATATCCAATCAATCGACATGAGTTCTAACGTATTGTATCAAAGCATTTAATCTACTTTCTGTAGATATTAATCTTGTTGGAGGTAAAATTAGGATAAAACCTCTGAAGAAGGAAGTCGCATTAAACTTAATTGATATACTAAGGGAGTTAAAACAAGATCAAGACGAGGATATAGTTACAAATCAAGAAGAAAAAGTACAGGAGTCTCAAAAAGGTAATACTAAGATTATCAGTAAAAAGACCTTGCGTTTTACGGACTACTTAGGGTTAGATTCTTTGCAGCTTTTAGGATTAATATTAGCATTAAATGATAAGATTCGAGATGTGTTTAAGATTATTTTTTTGATAATGAAGCTTATTTCGATGAACTACTTCAAAAGAATGCTGAATCAGTAGCAGGGAATATAACAGCCTTATTTATAATAATTGGAATCTTCATGATTTTAGTAGTAATAGGTTCAATTATTTTTACAATTGTAAAAATATTATAATTTCCTACTTACGATAAAAGATCATAATTTACTGTGTAAATATGGATTGTTAAATAAAAAAATCATTAGTAATAGATATTGATAGAATTCAAAGTGTAAAGTTAATATATCCGCTGCGTTATAGATTCTTTGGATTAGCGAAGTTATCTGTTGAAACTTTGACTAATAACGTATCAGAGGATTTAAGTGAGCAAAAATCTACGATAGATGTCTTACCTTTAGTAAAAAGATTTCGCACAAAATTTTTGTGAAAAAAATAATCTAGGAATTGATTTAGAGTACTATGAAAGTTTAGAAAGTGAGAAAATACAACGAAAAGCTAGGATAGCCTTGTATCGCTGGAGTTTGTTTAATTGCAGCCCCTCTACCGATAATAGCATTTGCGGTATTATATTTTGCTAATATTGATTTGAAGTTAGAGTATAAAATATTAGGCTCGATTGGTCTTTATATTGTCTTGGTTTTTGTATAGTGTTTTAGTGAAAAACTATATGTTGAACTATAACGAGCTTTCTTATGATAGATATTACTTTAAGAATACGTTTATGAGACAATTGACAATAATAACAGAATTTATTAAGGTGAAAAAAAGTAGGAACAATTAATAGTAGAACTAACTATTTTTATGAATAAAAAGAAATCTTGCTCATATATCAATAAATTCTATTGGGGTAAACTCAGATATTAAGTTGAAATATTATGATAAAGGATATAAAGAAAAAAATTAGAAAGAGATTTTTATAGTTTCGGAGGTAGGTTATGAGTAGAATATTTGAAAAATCATGTAATTTACCACAGAGGTCCGTACAATATATAAGAATACACTTTGGGATATATGCTCTAGTTCTCTTATCACCGGTTATTGGTAAAAAGTGTATATGATTATTTTTAAAAACTGAAATAAATTATAAGTTTCTAGGTCTAGGTATATTAGCGATATTAATAATATACGCTATAGTGGCTTTTAGTTATTCCGCCTTTTAGTAATTAGAAATTACTCTTATGAAGTAGATGAGACAGGGTGTATCAGAAGTTGAAGGAGTCTTTTTCAAGAGTAAAAACTTTGCCTTATAATACTATTCAAGATGTTACGATACATACAGGACCAATTTTTGAATAAGTTTAAATTAGCTAACATACAAGTAACTGGAATATATAGCAAATTATCGATTGATTGTCTGCCCACTGAAGAAGCGGAGAAATTAAAGGAAAAAAATTCTCCAAGAAAGAGGTAAATATAATATTGAATATTGATTTTTACTATATCATTTCAGGAATTTTTATTTGACAATTAGCTGATATTAGTTTAGAATATAGGTATAAAGAGTAAGTAAAAACATAAAAGTAAAAACACTAGCACCCGTTACAATGCTAGTGTTTTTTTATTATGATGAACATAATAAGGCTTATCGTTGTATATTAGAGTGCTTTTTCATCAAGCTCATTTACAAATATAATATGAAACTATATTTGTCGTAATGTTAAGCACTGTTTGAGTAAGTATTTCCATAAAAGTATTTTTATCACCTCCTACTATCGCAGGATTTGATTTGTTATCAACGACAAGTTAATTATATCATAGAAGAAGGATAATGTAACAATAATATTAATATCTCTTCTGTGTGTTAAGAGTGAAAAGGAAAAATTCAGATCGATAAGATGATTTCTATCAATCTCCATTGAAGAAGCGGAGAAATTAAAGGAAAAAAATTCTCCAAGAAAGAAGTAAATATAATATTGAATATTAATTTTACTATATCATTTTATGCTTTATGTTTGACAAATGACAGAAAGTATATTAAAATCAAATATGCTGATAAAAGAAATATAAATACTTATCAAGAGCGAGTGAGGGATAAAAAGTACGTTGAACTCCGGCAACCTAGTCAATTGATTAAGGTGCTTTCCTTAGCAAAGTTTACTTTGAGCGATGAGGTATAAAAAAGACCTTGTCTATGAGATAAGGTCTTTTATTTATAATTAATAAGATATTAAGGATCTAGAGGAGATTTGTATTAATATCAGACAAAAAAATATTTTTAGGAGAAAGAAATGAGCAAAAACATATTTATTTACATCAGAATCAGTTACAGAAGGACACTCCAGATAAAAATCGCCGACCAAGTGTCAGATGCGATTTTAGATGCGATTTTCAGAGCAAGATCCATACGGACGTGTAGCTTGTGAAACTTGTGTAAACACAGGATTAGCAGTATTAGTAGGAGAGGTTTCTACAACAGCAAATGTTGACTTCCAACAAATCGTACGTGATACAATTAATGAAATAGGATATAACGATCCTAATAAAGGATACTCAGGTGATCACATTTCAGTACTTGTTGGTTTAGATAAACAATCTCCAGACATTGCTCTTGGAGTTGATAATTCGCTAGAAACAAAAACAACAAAAAAAGAAGAAAATGAAGTAGGAGCTGGAGACCAAGGTCTTATGTTCGGGTTTGCAACTAACGAAACTCCAACATTTATGCCACTACCAATTTACCTAAGTCAAAAACTTTCAAAACAATTAGCAGAAGTTAGAAAAAATGGTACTCTTACATACTTAGGTCCAGATGGAAAAGTGCAAGTAACAATCGAATACGATGTGAATCACAAAGTTAATAGAATTGATACTATCGTAGTTTCTACACAACACGATGCAGATGTAAGTCAAGAACAAATCCACGCTGATATTAAAAAATACGTAATCGAGCCATGTTTAGATAAGGATTTACTAGATGAAAATACTAAGTATTTCATCAACCCAACAGGAAAGATTCGTAATTGGTGGACCGGTTGGAGATGCTGGGCTTACAGGACGTAAAATTATCGTTGATACTTATGGTGGATTCTCACGTCACGGTGGTGGGGCATTCAGTGGTAAAGATGCGACTAAAGTAGATAGATCTGGAGCATATATGGCTAGATATATCGCTAAAAATATCGTAGCTAGTGGTATCTGTGATAAAGCAGAGGTTCAGTTAGCTTATGCAATTGGAGTAGCGCACCCAGTATCGATTTTTGTAGAAACATTCGGAACATCAAAAGTAGATGAAGGGGATATCGTTAAAACTATTAAAGAAGAATTCCGCTTAACACCAAATGGAATAATCGAAACTTTAGACTTAAGAAAACCAATCTTCAAGAGAACAGCAGCTTACGGTCATTTTGGACGTGAAGATGTAGAATTTACTTGGGAAAAAAACTGACAAAGTAGAAGCATTTAAAAAAATTATTAAAATAATAAAGTTAAAGCGTAGAATGGGTTTATCCTATTTTTACGCTTTAATTATCTAAGGATAATTTTTAAAGAAATTTCGGTTGATTTTAATTGCAAAAAAATACTTGTAATATAGTTTAATATAAATAAGGATAAAAATGAAAAAAAATATGTACAAATTATGGAGGTTGTGATGAATCTATATGACCAAATAGGAGAAGAAAAAAATTGATCAGTTAGTTATGTATATGTATGATGATATTATACCTAATGATGATAGAATCAATCTTTTATTTATTGAAGGATTTGATAAAATTAAAATAGAACAAAAAGATTTTTTTAGATTATTTTTAGGAGAACCAGGTCATTCTGTATTCGCAACACCTGATTTGAGAAAAAAACATATGAAATTACCAATATCAATAAAAAGAAGCAAAAATACTGGTTAGAAGACTTCGAATTAGCGTTGGATAGATTAGAATTAGATCCTGCCATAAAGAAATTCTTTAGTCAAAAAAATAAATTCGTTGACAATGCAAATGATAAATACAATATAATGGGAAAATGTAAAAAGATGATTATATTTAAAAATATGACACTTTTACATTTTTTTATTTAGAAAATTTGAGTATGTTATTTTAAATATAAAATCTATGATATCAATAGAAAAAAATAATATTTTTAGTATAATAAAGTTAGAAATAGGGTAGAAATTAAGATTAAAAAAATATTATTAAGTAATGAAAATAGGGGATTCAAAATGGAAAACATAAGAAATAAAGGTACACGACCAATGATGGATTTAGTAGCGAAAAAGTGTTTAGTAATAGTGTTAGATAATAGAAAGACTAATATAAGAAAAATAGTTCTAAATTAATAAGTAGACGCAGTGAGTTTATTGACATCCAAATTTGCTTTGAAAAGCTATTTGGATGTCTAATAGACTGTACGGGAGCAACTCAAAAATCATGATTTTGAATTGCTCCCCATTTATCTCGAGAATTAATACCGGTATATGCGATAGCAATAACAGAGAAACCATATTTTGATGATAATCGAGCAATTCATACATTCAGTATGCGAGACGATGAAAACTGCGAAGAATTAAGAGTTAAGTTTAAAGGAATAGAAGAAAAAAAGAAATTTAATAAGAATGGTATTTTTGGAAAATAGAAAATATAGAGAAAATACAATGGAAAAATTACAAAAAGTACGTTGGATAGAATTTTTGGAAACAAACCGTATACACATGAACCGGAAAAAAATAATGGAACAAGCAGATAGTATAATAAACCCAAGAAAATGGAGTAAGGAGGAGAAGAGTATGTTTGATGAGAGAAGAAGAGACTTTGATGGATATTATGCTCACCCTAGCTTATGTTAGAGAAGAAAAAGAACAGGCAATAGCGGAAGGGCTTCAACAAGGACTAGAACAAGGACTAGAACAAGGGCTTCAACAAGGAAGAGAACAAGGAAAAATTAAGTACAATGATAAACTTAGTAAATAAAGGTGTGATAACAAAAGAGTATGCATGTGAAGAACTAGGGGTATCTGAACAAGAATTTGAAAAAAATATCTATAGTTGTAATAACAACGTAAATTTGAAAGAATCTATTGAAAGTTTATTCAAAATATAACACAAGAACAAAGGACAGGAAGTAAAATGATCTGACCCCAAAAAGTTAGACTTAGGATAGCGTAGTAGTTGTAATGACTGCTACGCTATCTTTTTATATTTATACAGTCATATGTTTTTATTCTATATTGCTTAGGACTTAACCATCCTAGTTTCTCTTTTATTCTCTCTTCATTATAATATTTTTATATATTTTTCAATAGCTAATTTCAGTTCCTTATAACTATTATATGTTGTTCCATAGTATATCTCTTGTTTTAATATTCCGAAGAAATTCTCCATTACCGGATTATCCAAACAATTTGCTTTTTCTAGACATACTTTTGGTAAATATGTTCTTCTTTTTAACCTTTTCGAGTATACCTTCATTTGATAAGCCCATCCTTGATCAGAGTGGAAAGTTCTCCTATAAGGGGATTTAGCTGTGACTTTAATAGCTTCTTCTAGTGCATCCATTATATTTTTTTAGCTGATGGGTGCTCACTTATACTATAGCTTATTATCTCACCATTATACATATCCATAAATGGATCTAAATAAAGTTTCTTTACTACCAATTTACCTCTCTCACTAACTTCATAATATTTAAATTCAGTTGTGTCTGTAGTGATTTTTTGATGTGGAATATTAGTATTGAATCGTCTTCTAATTCTATTTTTTTAGCTGTTTTTTCCAATTTTTTTCTTTATATGAATTATATTTTCTACTTTTTCTAGTGAATGATGTAACCTGTAAGCCTAATTTTTGTATAATTCTTTGAACTTTCTTTTTGTTTATAATATATCCTAAATTACGTAACGCACCATATATACGTCTATAACCATAATCTTTGTTGTTCTTTCTTATTTCTAATATTTTCTCTTCAATTTCTTTATTTGGATTAACTCTATCGAATCTCTTCTGCCAGTACATATATGTTGCTTTTGGCATTTTCGCATATAAAAGAAGGTCTTTAAGTATGAATTCTCCTCGGAGACTGCTTATAATTCGTGCCTTCTTTTCATTTCTGCTTCTTCCGCTAAACGCAATCTCCTCGCTTCTTTTTAAAAATGCATTTTCTATCCTTAGTTGTAGTAATTGATCCTCTAATTCTTTTACATATTCTTTAGATATATTATCATTTGTGGTTTGACTTGTTGTTTCCTTACTTAACTTTTTTTAGTTGATTTAACCATTAAGATTTTTCCGACCCTTCCTTCGTTCTCTCAATGCATCAGGACCAGCTACTCTAAAGCGATTAACCCAGTTACAAATAAGTGCTGGATTATTTATACCTTCTTGTAAAGCTAAGTCATTGTATGAGAGTTCACTTGTTAAGTATAATTCTACAACATATATCTTTTTTCGAAAGGATATTCTTCATTTTTTTCTTGAACGATATAATCCTTCATCTCCATATTTCTTATATTTGGCAACCCAAATTTCAATATTATTATGAGATTTTATAGCATACTTTTTCGCTAATGATCTTATGCTTATATTTTCATTTATATACTCTAGTACGACTTTCTTTTTAAATTCAAAATTATATTTAGACATAAAAATACTGACCTCCAAAAAGTTAGATTTTTTTGGTCTAACTTTTTGAGGGTCGGTACTAAAATTATTACTCTCTGTCTTTTTGAATTATTAAATTTTAGTTATATATAGTAAAATTCTCAGTTTTTATATTCTTGAATGCATGTGTTACTAGTAGAAAATAAACTTTTTGAAAAATGAAACAAAAATACGAAATTTAATGAATAAGAAGATATCTACATAGAGTGGATAAAATCCTAAATATTTAATAGAAACTGTTCGCAAACTCCCTTAATGTATTTGTGTAGTCTGTATGCACTAGCAAGTGATATGCCCTAAAAGAAATAGCTGTCTTTTTAATATTTAATGTCTTTGCATATTCCTCGAAAAATTCCCATTCGGAAAGGTTTAATGTATCTTTCAGATAATTTATAAGTTCGATATAAAAAAATCATAATCATTACAAATAACATCAGAATTATTTTTCAAATATATCCGAGGAATATTTTTTTGTATCTATTTCTTCTGCGAATTTCATCGATGAGTTTTTCTCTTAATAGTCGTAAAAAGCAAATCTATCGAAAATCAGCAGGATCTATTCCACCATCTTGTAATATAAGAAAAACTAATAAGAAGCCCCTCCATTCCAAAACCATAAAAACTCATTATGAAGTTTTTTGTGGAATATTAACCTTGTATAGTGCTCTTTTTAATGAGAATTTTTTAATTTCTAACAACTCGTAAAATCTTTGAGTGTCGTCTTCGTTTAATTCTATAAAAATTTTTTTCATTATAACTGCCCCCTGTTGCTCCTCTCTATGTAGAATATCTCCTAATAAGGACGAATAATGTAATTGTAAATGTGAAAAATAATAGATAATTTAGTAAACTCCCCTCTTACAAATGATTAAAATTTCCCTCATTATTATAAGTGAAAAATAGCGTTTTGTCACAAAAAAACTAAAAAAATTTATCTAGTTATATTGTCGAAAAAAATCTTCTTCGTATTCTTTTAACAAAACAGCTAATTTTTTTCAGTAGCATTTCTTGGTGTCGTTTGACTTTTTGTAGGATGATTAAGATTATTATGCATAGCTCCTCGTAAAGATGAATTGTTTACATATAGCTTATACAGAAGTAATTGATCATCTATAGAAAGGGTAGCTAAAGCATCGTACAACGCATGATATAGCTGTTCTTTAATAATTATTTCTAAAGCTGATGCAGAACAATCTTTGATTATACTCTCTCCAGTACTGTTTTCAAAAGAATAATCCTCATAATAAATCGATCCACTTTTTCAAATTTTTTATCAATATAATTCATACGATTTTTGAATAGAATTTATTTGACAATAGACTTCCCTACTAACAGGAACTTTTATATTATTTTTTTATTTTTAAAAGTAATACATATATTTACTCCTCCTATTTTTCATCTGTAAGATAAGGAAAAAAGGGAATACTGGTTATACATAATTTCGGAAAATGTGTAAAGTTTTTCGATGCTGGAAAAATGTAAAATGCGTCTAATTCTATTGTAAAAAAACTCTTTTAGGGTTTGGTTTGTTCGTCTTGAAAAAGTGACGAATTGCTGAAATAAAAAGATTTATGGAAGATATAGTGTGGCGAAAAAAAGGTAGATTGATAAAAAAATTTAACGTTAATAATTAAACTTGGCAGTTTGTAATAATAAAACTTACTGATATATGATAAATTACGAAGAGTATATTTGAAGGATTCGATTTTTTCAGAAAATCACCTCTTTTAGCAGCCTCTTATTTATATTCAATTATTATTTTTACTTTTTAGACAAAAAAATTCTATAGTTTTTATAGTTTTGCAAGAGAAAATTTTTATTTAGAAATCTGAGGCTAGTGAAACATTTACATAATAGTATTTTTTTACGCTATTTTTGCAAACTGAAAAACCTACCTTAAATATACTTAAAATAAAAATATTAATTTTTAAAAATAAGAATAATATTATAAAATTTTTTTACAGTTTTTGTAGTGTCGAAATGCCTTGTTAATAGGGATTTTGAAAGGTACTTTGAAAAAGCGGTTAACTTAACCACCTGTTATATTTCTTATTTTTTTATTTTTCTCTTATCTTAATTATGGTTAGAAACGTTGATAAATATAAGTTTTGAGTTGATTTAAGACTCATAATATATTATAATTTATTATGTTTAGGACTGTTGGAAAGTATGCGCTAGATATTTAGTTGTATATAGCCTAAATATCTAGATGTATTTATGCAACATCTAATAATCAAAAAAATAATCAAAAAAATAATCGGAAAAACATAAAAAAATATAAAGGAGATTCAGATACATAATATGAGATATGACTATAAAAACGGCGAAAAAAACTAACGCGTTTTTTCAATAAGAAAATATCACTTTGGTGCTGCCAGTGTAGCTGTAGCATCACTTATTTTCTTTGGTGGTGGAATGTCTGCTAAGGCAGAAAAATGTTCCTGTGTCGCATGACGCCCAAAAATAGTGGAAATGCTGCAAATGGTGACAAAAATTCAAAAATAGATGATAAGTCTATATCAGCACAAGATAAGTCGGCTATTGGCGAAAAAAACAGCTGATGTTGTTGCTACTGTAAAAAGTGGATAAAGCAGAATTAAAAATTAACAATTAGCTTAGATACACTATTTAGAAACACAGGAAAAGATAAAATAGCTAGTATTTATGATGAAGTAAGTCAAAGTATATCTGAAGCGAAATTACTACTAGATAAAGATACTGCTAGCGCGGAAGAAGTTGATGCTCAAGTAGCAAAATTAACAGAAATTACAAAAACTTAAAGAAACTGTTGAAAAAGCAGACAAAACTACTGAGAAAGTTAAGGGAGAAAGTCGTCAAGTAGACGAGAAAAATCAGTAGATAATAAAGCGAACACTTCGGAAAAAGTAGATAAACATTCAGAACCTGGTATTTCTGAAAAGAAAGAGACTGAGAATCAAAAGTCAACAGTTCCTGATAAAAGGAAGCTTGAAACTCTTGCGAAAAGTTTAGATGTATATCTAAAATCTGCTAATAAAATCACTAGACCTGAAACAAAAGAGTTGTTAAAAGGTGTGGAAGAAACAGTTCTTGCTGTTAAAAAAAGGATTAGAAAATCCACAATTAACTGCTTCAGAAATAGAAGAATTGGTGAAACAAGGGAAGGAAGCAGAGAGAAAACTTGCATTAGCGGTAACTCGTGAAAACTCAGGTAAACGTGATTCTCGAAATGGTCAAAGGATAGGTAAAGGGACACGCTTTAGAGCAGATAACGTACGCGTAGAAGGTGCGTTACATGATGTGAAAGAGTATATATCAGAGGAAAAATTTGGTGGTGGTGGAATATCTACTGGTCAACGTGCCCGAACAATTGATAAAACATTCATGACGGCAAAATATAGTACGGAGGGTAATAAGAAATTTATTACTTATGATGTTTACTTCCAAAATGATGGTATAGCTTTGAGTGGAACAACTAGAAATGCATTTTGGTTCTACCCACCTCGTGATCTTTTATATAATGTTGGTCGCAATTATCCGATAGGACTTGTTTCTGATGCTTACTACGAACGTTATCAAAAAAATCCAGGAACAACAGGGACACTTTCTCATAATTCGAATAATTTTACTCAAGTGGGAGGAAGATATACGGTCTCTCTAAGCACAGGGAAAAATCAGGATTACGGTTCGCAAAGCTTATGGGGTAACGCAGGTGGTATTTTTCAGTTTGATGGTGGTCCTACTAGGGGAAATCCTAGTCAGGTACAACAAATGTTAAAACAATTACAAAAATAATCCTGAGTTAAATAGTATCATTAGATTAGGCAATAACCCAACAGGGAGTCTTCCTGAGCTCTCTTATTCTCATATATTAACTATATCAGCTAATCAAAATTATGCTTATAAATATCACGTTAAGATGCGTTTGAGAGATGATGTTACTCCTGAACAAGCCAAAAAAGCGGGTACAATAGCTGTAACCGCTAAAGAAGGGCAAGCTTTCAATGCGCTTCAGGCATATATTTATTCTGCCACAGGAACGAGATTGGAAACCAAGCCGATGCACAAATAGATCCAATTCAAGGATTGACTATTACAAAAAAACAGTAGGAGATTCTATTCCAAATTCAGATAATCCTGTAGCGGATGGATATGTTACGCGCAAAGGTGGTGGAGAATTTCCTGGAGGTATGACTTGGAGTTGGCAAGGTGATGTTAAGCCAACAAGTACAGCTAAAGCTGGAGTATTCAAATATAAAGTAATTGCAAGATATCAAGACGGTACAAGTTCAGAAGACACAGGTTCTGGTTCAGATGGTACAGTTACACTAATTGTTAGACCAACAGCACCAACAATTACTACCGCACCTCAATACAGTGGAACTTTAGTGTCGACTGACCGTGTCATTTCGGGAACAGGTGCAGCTGGTGCAACGATTAAAGTAACGCTGCAAGATGGCTCAACTGGTACAACAACCGTTAACAATCAAGGTAAGTGGACTTATACTCTAAAAGCAAATGAAAAACTTACGCAAAATACAAAACAAGATGCTACTATAAAAGCCAACAATGCAATCACTGTTACACAAACGCAAAATGGAGCTGAATCAGAAGCTTCGACAGTGAATGTTCAATTAGCTAAAGCCATTTCTATTGATACCCCAGTTCAAGCGGGACGAGAACTGACTGTTAAAGTTCCTCATGATGCAGGTCAATTCTATATTCAATTAAACTATGGTACAAGACAAGAGTACGAGTATGGAGTTAAACAAGTTAACGGGCAATGGCAAATAACAGATACTAACAAAGCGAACACGACAGAGTTAATCGTGAAAGACGGAGCTAATGTTTCTGAGAAAGTGTTAACTTTACGAATCAAAGATTCGAATAAGAAGACAAATATTCCGTTTACAATTCCAGCAGGAGAAAAATAAAGTTAGAGTCCGTGTACATCACGTTAATGGGCAAAAATAACCCAGCTAACCCAGCAAATGATCCTGATCAAGGATGGATTACTGCAAGTCCAGCAACAAATACAAATCCAACAATTACAGTTAACGCACCAAATACTCGTAATTATACAGCTGATAGAAGTCTGACAATGGCAGGGTTGAAAGGTCTTGTGACAGTAGCAGATACAGAAGATGATGCGAACAAAACAGTAGGAAATACAGCTAGTGATAACTTTAATCTTACAATTAGAAAAAGGAACTCAAGTTGTTAACTTAGCAAATAATGAGTATCTAAAAAAAGGTGATTACACTTTTAACGTATACAACAACGGATGCAGCAGGAGCAAGAGTAGAGACAACACATAATATTACAGTTTCATCACTTGCAGAATCAAAAGGAGCATCTATTACTTATCCTCTTGATACAGCTAAAGTAGTTTATGGAAATAGTGATGTTGAAAATGGCAACTTCAAGCCAGCAATCAAACAAGCTTTTGCAGATAAGTTAACTGAGGTGAACCGTAATAACAATACCCTTCCAACAATTAACGGAAGAAGTGTCACATTCGCACCGGGTACAACAAATGACAAGACAAAAGTTGTAGTAGCTACATTCCCAGATGGTTCAACATTAGACATTTCACATGAAAGAGTAGCTAAACCAGAAGCGCCGATTGTAACTCCAAAAGGAGCGTATGCGGCTTCATTAGACTCAACAGAGCGTAGCATTTCAGGAACAGGTATTTCTGGAGCGACTGTTAAGATTACGTTACAAGATAGCAAAGAAGTTTCAACAACAGTAGGAACTGATGGAAATTGGAAGTATGAATTAAAAGCAGGTGAAGTATTAACTCAAAATAAATTAGCGGGTAACACTAGTGGTTACAACGCTACTCCAGTGAGAGTTAAGCAAGTCTTTAATAATGTAGAATCTGATGCTACGAGTAAAGATGTTCTAATTGGATTCCATACTTTGGAAAATGGTGTTGCTGCTGGGCGTGATATTAAATTTACGTTACCTAAAGATGTAGGTTTAGCTTACGTTCAAATGAATAATTACGGTGAAGAAATAACAGTTAAAAGAGTGAATGGAACATGGCAACTTGATGGACGCTTTGCGGATAAATTAAATTTAGCAATAGATAATCAATCGAATCCGTCAATCACGAAGTTCCATATAAGTGTTAAAGATCCTAAAACTGAATCGAATATTCCTTTCAGATTACAAGCCGGAGATAATAAACTTCGTTTACGTATGCACAATGCGGATACTTCAGGAAACTCAGTAGGAGGCTCTTCGCAAATCACAGTAGGTGAAGGTTCGAAAAAGGCTGACTGGATATTTGCAAATGTAACTAATACAAATCCAACAATTACAGTCAACGCACCAAATACTCGTAATTATACAGCTGATGGAAGTCTGACAATGGCAGGGTTGAAAGGTCTTGTGACAGTAGCAGATACAGAAGACGATGCAAACAAGACAGTAGGTCGTACTGCTAATGAAAACTTGAGTGTTACAATTAGAAAAGGAAGTCAAAATGTAACCTTATCAGGAAATGATTATCTGAAAAAAAGGTGAGTATACTTTAACGTATACAACAACGGATGCAGCAGGAGCAACGGTTAATGTGACTCACAATATAACTGTTTCATCACTTGCAGAATCAAAAGGAGCATCTATTACTTATCCTCTTGATACAGCTAAAGTAGTTTATGGAAATAGTGATGTTGAAAATGGCAACTTCAAGCCAGCAATCAAACAAGCTTTTGCAGATAAGTTAACTGAGGTGAACCGTAATAATAGTAATTTACCAACAGGTGTCACATTCGCACCGGGTACAACAAATGACAAGACAAAAGTTGTAGTAGCTACATTCCCAGATGATTCAACATTAGACATTTCACATGAAAGAGTAGCTAAACCAGCAGCACCAACGATTACACCAACACCTGGGTTCGATAATGATTTGAGTTCAACAGAACGTAGCATATCGGGTACAGGTATTGCAGGAGCGACTGTTAAGATTACGTTACAAGATGGAAAAAATGTTGAAACAACAGTTGATTCAGATGGAAGATGGACATACAACTTACAAGCAGGAGAAACGCTAAAACAAAACTTCAGACAAGATGCGACAACAAAAGCAACTAGTCCAGTTTCAGTAAAACAAGTAGCAAATGGAATCGAGTCTGCAGCAACAACTGCGAATGTTCGTTTATCTGCTACTGCTTCATTCGATACTCCGCTACAAGCAGGACGAGACATTATTGTTCATGTGCCTCATGATACAGGAAATTCTATGTAGTAATAGCAAGCAAAGAAGGACATAGATTCCAATATGGAGTTATGAAAACTGATAGTGGATGGCAAGTAGAAGAATCTGTCAACGATAGACCTTCCGGAAAAAAACAACAACCGAGTTAACAGAAGAAGCAACTACTAACCCATCTGAACTAGTATTTAAATTACACATTAAAGATTCAAATCAGAAATCGGACATTCCGTTTACAATTCCTTCAGCAACAAGAGCTATGATGGTTAGAGTACACTATGATAATAGTGCAGGAAACACAGCTTCAGGATGGATTTTTGCACCGATGCAACGAATACAAATCCAACAATCACAGTAAAAGCACCAGATACGCATAATTACACAGCTGATGGAAGCTTAACGTTAGATGGTTTGAAAAACTTGTGACAGTAGCTGATACAGAAGATGATGCGAATAAGACAGTAGGTCGTACTGCTAATGAAAAACTTGAGTGTTACAATTAGAAAAGGAACTCAAAATGTAACCTTATCAGGAAATGAGTATCTGAAAAAAGGTGATTACACTTTAACGTATACAACAACGGATGCTGCAGGAGCAACAGTTACAAAAGAACACACTATTACAGTAAACTATACAGCTGTAGCGAAACCAACGATCAACTTACTACAAGGGGAATCATTAACGGATGCTCAAAAACGTAGCTTGCTGCAATTACAAGACGGAACTAGTAAAATAGACGTTCCGAGTGATGCTAGAGTTGATGTTACACTAGATACAAGTTCAAGAGGTGATAAAACAGCATCAGCAACTGTAGTGTTTGCAGATAATACAAGTACAACTCCAGTTACTGTTAATTACAAAGTTCTTTCGACTTTCCCAGTAGCTACTACAGTCTATGATTTTGCTGGTGTTACGAGAAATCAAGACGAAGGAGCTTACTATAGTAATCCGGGAGTTCTTCCTCAAGGCTTTGACTGGTTTGTTAGACAAAATGGAACAGCTAAACCAACTGGTTATATTCAAAACTATCTGAGAGGTGACTCTGTAGGAACTACAAGCTATGTTTACGGAGCAAAATATAGAGAAGGTAGATTTACAAATAATGCTCCAGAAAGTGATAGACTAGAACATTCTGGTACAGTTTCGCATACGGTGTTTGATGTAGGAGCGAATACAACTCGTGTTATGGTAAATAGAGGTAGCGCCTTGTCAGATGACCAAGCAAGAACTGCTGTAATGCCTATAAATAACTCGGCAGCTTTACCAAGTGGCACAACTTATGAATGGGTAAATCAAGATGGCACACCGCTTACGAATAAACAGGTAACGGAGAAGGGTGAAGCTACTCGTTATGTAAAAGTGACACTACCAAAAACTGCGGAAGATGGGCCAGCAGCGACTCAATATCAATCATATAAGATAGTAGAAGTTAAAATAAATGAGGCCGAAAACCCTACTGTATCATTTAGATATGGAAATGATACAATTCCATTGACAACTACTGCAGAAAATAGATTCGTAATTTTCCGCGGAGCAACTTTCAATCCTACATTGACTGTTAGTGATAATTCGGGAACTGTATCGTATCTTAAAGTTTCAGGACTTCCGAGTGGAAGAGAAGTGATTAAAGATGTAGCAATGTCTAGTGGAACAAATGTAACGATAGACGGTGATAATGCAGCAACAAGTAGTGCTGATATAGGTAGACATGAAGCAAGTGTACTTGTTAGAGATGCATCGGGTAACGAAGAAACTTACAAATTTGCATACACTGTTGAAGATGTAATTCCAAAAGAAAATCCTAAAACAGTTTCTTTAGGTACTAAGTTAGGTGATTCACATGACTATGTTAAATTAGCAAATTCAACAGCGGTAGATAATACAGTTTATCCAGGTGGAATGTCATTCAAATGGAAAAAAGACAATGCAGAGGTAAATGGTAATACAACTGCATTAAATGTACCTGGTAGAGTGACGGGTTATAAAGCAGTTGTTAAATTCCCGGCAGCAGGATTCTATACAATTAATGACGTAAAAACTTATGTTCCAGAATCAATCGAAAGAGACATTACCTTCCTTGTGAAGCCAACAGCTCCAACGATTACTCCACAAAATAATGGAGATGTTATAATAACCCCAGCGAATGAGACGAATGTAAATACATTAAACTTCACTTATATCCATCCAAATGGTTCTAGACAAGATATTACAGTAACAAAGAATGGAAATACATGGTCGTTATCTAATAATACCCCAGCAGATGGTGTGATTATTAATGAAAATACAGGTGTAGTTACGATTAAAGACCGTGCAATTAAAGATAATCAAACAGTAACGGCTAAATCTGTAACAGCAGAAACTAGGTCAGCTGATCGTGTAGAAAGTGATATAACGAATGGAACTTCTCCAAATGGAGATACAGAAAGCCCAAGATTTGTATTTGTCGGAAATGGTACAGATACAAGCGTTGAGACTAACGGTGACCAAGTTGTTTATGTAACTCCAACTGAAACTACAGATATTACAATTGGTTCTGTAACAGATAATTCTAATAAACTGTTAGAAGTTACAATGTCAGATCCTATCTCAAATTTTTGGAGGAATAACTTTTGATGGACTAGCAAGTCGTATTTCTAATAAGGAACTAGATGCTCCAAGAAATGTTGTAGTTAAAGGAGTACTATCGGCTAAAAATGGTACTAGTGACTGGACAGGAAATGAAGTCTATACTCGTAAGTTCCGTGCACAAGATGCAGCGACATTAACAACAGAGGACTCAGCGGCAAATACTGTTAAATTCAAGGTTTTAATCCAAAAGATAAATATACACCAAATACGGTTGCTCCAGTAATTGAAAGAGATATTACACAACCGAATACATCTTTGACAGATGAAGAATTTAATAAGATTAAAAATTCGTTAACATTCACGGCAGATAAGGGAACAGTTAAGATTGATAAAAATACTCCAAACTTAACATTTGTATCTGACAAAGTGGTAAAAAGCAAAAGATGATGGTTCATATTATGTGTCAGCTACAGTAACATATCCAGATGGTTCTTCAGAAACAGTGGAACTTCCGATTGATGCAAAACAAGCGAATAAATCAAAAAGCAACATTAACTGCTCAAGAAGTTTCGATTAAAAGCTGCAAAAGACAAGAATGCGCAAGGTGTAGTTCCAGCTACAGAATCAAGTAGAGTAATTAGTAATATCGCAATTTCAAATAATCAGCCACAGCCAACTACCAAAGTTCTTAAAGATAATGGACGAATTACAGAAGTAGGTGGTAAGAAAGTTGCGACAGTTGTATTAACATATTCTGATAACTCTACAAAAGAAGTAACAGTACCAGTCTTGGAAGTTAAACCGGTTGATATCATGACAACATTTAATGAAGAAGACAATACTGTGACGATTAAGCCAAATACAACGGTAGAAACTGGAGATAAATTACACGTTGCTATTCGTGGTGTAGAAATGCAGTTAACAAAAACAGCTACAGGATACGATAACAATCAAGCAAATCGTACAATTTCTGTTGCAAACGACGGAAGTATTACTGTAACACTATCAGGCGAAGAAAAATTCCAAGCAGGAGATCGTGTTGTAACACATCACGAAAAGCAATAAGAACGGAAAAAGTTGATTCATACGAGACAGAAGCATTCGCAGGATTGAAACCAGTTGAGAAAGTTCCAGTACTGGAAGTTACAGCGTTAACTAATAAAGAAAAAGAAGACGTTAAAGCAGCTGTGAAAAAAGCGAACCCATCAGTCAATATTGATGAGTTACAAGTAGCACCAAATGGAGACGTAACTTATACTCACCGAGGCGCAGGCGTAGGAGAAAACGATCCAGCACAAACATTTACGTTGAGGGATAATGTTATAAGAAAAGTGCTTGCGGCACAAGCAACAAATCCAACGAATAAAAGCGACAGAAGGTCAACCGTACACAAGTGGTGACACACCAGTTGTGACTACAAACAAACCAAAAGCAGTGATCAGTTCAACAGAAACAAACGGATTGAAAGTGAATGCGCAAGGTAAAGTTGAAGGAACACCAAGTGGCTTAACATGGAATGGTAATGATGAAGAACAAACAGTGACAATTCCAGTAACTGTAACGCACCCAGACGATACAGCAGTAGAGTTACGTGTAGAAGTGAAAGTGTTAAGAGACACAGATAGAGATGGCAAACCAGACGTAGAAGATGATGATGACGATAACGACGGAATCAAAGATACAGATGAGCCAGGTCACTCAAAAGAGAAAAACAGCATTAACAGGAACAGCAACAAATCCAACGAATAAAAGCGACAGAAGGTCAACCGTACACAAGTGGTGACACACCAGTTGTGACTACAAAACAAACCAAAAAGCAGTGATCAGTTCAACAGAAACAAACGGATTGAAAGTGAATGCGCAAGGTAAAGTTGAAGGAACACCAAGTGGCTTAACATGGAATGGTAATGATGAAGAACAAACAGTGACAATTCCAGTAACTGTAACGCACCCGACGATACAGCAGTAGAGTTACGTGTAGAAGTGAAAGTGTTAAGAGACACAGATAGAGATGGCAAACCGGACGTAGAAGATGATGATGACGATAACGACGGAATCAAAAGATACAGATGAGCCAGGTCACTCAAAAAGAGAAAAACAGCATTAACAGGAACAGCAACAAATCCAACGAATAAAGCGACAGAAGGTCAACCGTACACAAGTGGTGACACACCAGTTGTGACTACAAACAAACCAAAAAGCAGTGATCAGTTCAACAGAAACAAAACGGATTGAAAGTGAATGCGCAAGGTAAAGTTGAAGGAACACCAAGTGGCTTAACATGGAATGGTAATGATGAAGAACAAACAGTGACAATTCCCAGTAACTGTAACGCACCCGACGATACAGCAGTAGAGTTACGTGTAGAAGTGAAAGTGTTAAGAGACACAGATAGAGATGGCAAAACCGGACGTAGAAGATGATGATGACGATAACGACGGAATCAAAGATACAGATGAGCCAGGTCACTCAAAAGAGAAAACAGCATTAACAGGAACAGCAACAAATCCAACGAATAAAGCGACAGAAGGTCAACCGTACACAAGTGGTGACACACCAGTTGTGACTACAAACAAACCAAAAGCAGTGATCAGTTCAACAGAAACAAACGGATTGAAAGTGAATGCGCAAGGTAAAGTTGAAGGAACACCAAGTGGCTTAACATGGAATGGTAATGATGAAGAACAAACAGTGACAATTCCAGTAACTGTAACGCACCCAGACGATACAGCAGTAGAGTTACGTGTAGAAGTGAAAGTGTTAAGAGACACAGATAGAGATGGCAAACCAGACGTAGAAGATGATGATGACGATAACGACGGAATCAAAGATACAGATGAGCCAGGTCACTCAAAAGAGAAAACAGCATTAACAGGAACAGCAACAAATCCAACGAATAAAGCGACAGAAGGTCAACCGTACACAAGTGGTGACACACCAGTTGTGACTACAAACAAACCAAAAGCAGTGATCAGTTCAACAGAAACAAACGGATTGAAAGTGAATGCGCAAGGTAAAGTTGAAGGAACACCAAGTGGCTTAACATGGAATGGTAATGATGAAGAACAAACAGTGACAATTCCAGTAACTGTAACGCACCCAGACGATACAGCAGTAGAGTTACGTGTAGAAGTGAAAGTGTTAAGAGACACAGATAGAGATGGCAAACCAGACGTAGAAGATGATGATGACGATAACGACGGAATCAAAGATACAGATGAGCCAGGTCACTCAAAAGAGAAAACAGCATTAACAGGAACAGCAACAAATCCAACGAATAAAGCGACAGAAGGTCAACCGTACACAAGTGGTGACACACCAGTTGTGACTACAAACAAAACCAAAAAGCAGTGATCAGTTCAACAGAAACAAACGGATTGAAAGTGAATGCGCAAGGTAAAGTTGAAGGAACACCAAGTGGCTTAACATGGAATGGTAATGATGAAGAACAAACAGTGACAATTCCAGTAACTGTAACGCACCCAGACGATACAGCAGTAGAGTTACGTGTAGAAGTGAAAGTGTTAAGAGACACAGATAGAGATGGCAAAACCGGACGTAGAAGATGATGATGACGATAACGACGGAATCAAAGATACAGATGAGCCAGGTCACTCAAAAGAGAAAAACAAGCATTAACAGGAACAGCAACAAATCCAACGAATAAAGCGACAGAAGGTCAACCGTACACAAGTGGTGACACACCAGTTGTGACTACAAACAAAACCAAAAAGCAGTGATCAGTTCAACAGAAACAAACGGATTGAAAGTGAATGCGCAAGGTAAAGTTGAAGGAACACCAAGTGGCTTAACATGGAATGGTAATGATGAAGAACAAACAGTGACAATTCCAGTAACTGTAACGCACCCAGACGATACAGCAGTAGAGTTACGTGTAGAAGTGAAAGTGTTAAGAGACACAGATAGAGATGGCAAACCGGACGTAGAAGATGATGATGACGATAACGACGGAATCAAAAGATACAGATGAGCCAGGTCACTCAAAAGAGAAAAACAGCATTAACAGGAACAGCAACAAATCCAACGAATAAAAGCGACAGAAGGTCAACCGTACACAAGTGGTGACACACCAGTTGTGACTACAAACAAACCAAAAGCAGTGATCAGTTCAACAGAAACAAACGGATTGAAAGTGAATGCGCAAGGTAAAGTTGAAGGAACACCAAGTGGCTTAACATGGAATGGTAATGATGAAGAACAAACAGTGACAATTCCAGTAACTGTAACGCACCCGGACGATACAGCAGTAGAGTTACGTGTAGAAGTGAAAGTGTTAAGAGACACAGATAGAGATGGCAAAACCGGACGTAGAAGATGATGATGACGATAACGACGGAATCAAAGATACAGATGAGCCAGGTCACTCAAAAGAGAAAACAGCATTAACAGGAACAGCAACAAATCCAACGAATAAAGCGACAGAAGGTCAACTGTACACAAGTGGTGACACACCAGTTGTGACTACAAACAAACCAAAAGCAGTGATCAGTTCAACAGAAACAAACGGATTGAAAGTGAATGCGCAAGGTAAAGTTGAAGGAACACCAAGTGGCTTAACATGGAATGGTAATGATGAAGAACAAACAGTGACAATTCCCAGTAACTGTAACGCACCCGGCACGATACAGCAGTAGAGTTACGTGTAGAAGTGAAAGTGTTAAGAGACACAGATAGAGATGGCAAACCGGACGTAGAAGATGATGATGACGATAACGACGGAATCAAAGATACAGATGAGCCAGGTCACTCAAAAGAGAAAAACAGCATTAACAGGAACAGCAACAAATCCAACGAATAAAGCGACAGAAGGTCAACCGTACACAAGTGGTGACACACCAGTTGTGACTACAAACAAACCAAAAAGCAGTGATCAGTTCAACAGAAACAAACGGATTGAAAGTGAATGCGCAAGGTAAAGTTGAAGGAACACCAAGTGGCTTAACATGGAATGGTAATGATGAAGAACAAACAGTGACAATTCCAGTAACTGTAACGCACCCGGACGATACAGCAGTAGAGTTACGTGTAGAAGTGAAAGTGTTAAGAGACACAGATAGAGATGGCAAACCCGGACGTAGAAGATGATGATGACGATAACGACGGAATCAAAGATACAGATGAGCCAGGTCACTCAAAAGAGAAAACAGCATTAACAGGAACAGCAACAAATCCAACGAATAAAGCGACAGAAGGTCAACCGTACACAAGTGGTGACACACCAGTTGTGACTACAAACAAACCAAAAGCAGTGATCAGTTCAACAGAAACAAACGGATTGAAAGTGAATGCGCAAGGTAAAGTTGAAGGAACACCAAGTGGCTTAACATGGAATGGTAATGATGAAGAACAAACAGTGACAATTCCAGTAACTGTAACGCACCCGGACGATACAGCAGTAGAGTTACGTGTAGAAGTGAAAGTACAACGTTCATCTAAAAAGGTGAACCGAAATCCATGAAGAACAAGAATTCAATGGTGTAGTAAATGGAGAAATTCCGGATCCAGTGGAATTACCAAAAGTGAAATTAATCATCACTAAATGGGTTGATGAAAAAGGTAACGAGCTTAAAGCGGCTGATGCTAAAACACCGAAAGTTTTAGGTGAAGCTAACAAAGCAATTGAAGCAGGAGAAATCACAGGATACGAATTCGTTAGAACAGAAACTAAAGATGATGTTGTAACACATATCTTTAGAAAAAGTTACTCTAATTAAAACCGTAAGGTAATGCAAATAACCAATCAACATCTACTGCTAAAGTAGAAAAAAATCTACTAAGCGCTTAGCAAACACAGGTGAAGCTGAAACTAATACAGGACTAGCAGGTCTAGGATTAGGAATTTTTAGGAGGTTTACTAGCAGTTGCTAAAAAGACGTAAAAAAAGATGAAGAGTAGAAATTGCTAAATCATCAAAAAAATAATTCTTTGATATTATCTGTTTAGATAATCGAGAAGTCGAGAAATCCAAGAGTGAATCAAAAGATTCATTTCTTGGATTTTTGTGTTTTATTTCACGAAAGAATCGTAGTAAGCGTAAGCGTCCAATAACGATGTATATTGAAAAAGAGCCCTTTGCCTAGTGCGGAGAACTCCTATTTACAAATTTAAAGATATTAAAGATTCATAGATAAGAAAGAGAACATAGTATTCTATGGAAATAGCGGTGTTTGGAAAACACTTAGCTATTTCTATAGGAGTAACTGCAGCTCAGAATAGAAAAATTCACATATTTTATTAAATGCGTACGTTCGATAGAAATATTAAAAAAAGCACAGTTAGAAGGTAGATTAGAAGAAAGATTAAAGAAGTTTTGTGGTTATAAATTATTAAAAAAATAAATGAATTAGGATATCTATCAATAACAAAAAGAGGAATCTAAGTTGTTTTTTTCCAATTAATAGAGACGTTATGAAAAAAACATAGTACTATAATAACTACAAATATAAATTTCTCACAGTGTGATGATGTATTTGGTGGTCTATTAATCGCTAGTGCAATAGTTGACAGATTACTACACCATTCCCATGTAGCTAAAATAACTGGAAATTTTTATAGACTTAAAGTTTTTTTCAAAAAGGTAGATGAATAAAATGTAAATTTTTTTATTTTTGAATTTTTTGACATATTTAGATTGAGATTTATAAGTTTAGAATTATTGTATAATTTTATTTTTGTGTATTTTTTTCGTTGTCATTAACACATAATAATTTTACTATATCCCTATTAGGAGATTACATTGAAAGAACATATAAAATAATGTATAATAAGAGCATAGAATACTAATAAAGGATAATTTATTATTATCGGAGGAGGTCTGTAATATATGGATAGAGATACATTTGTAAGTGAACTTGCTAATGCTTTCAGAAGAGGCGAACTTTCATTATTTTTTAGGGGCTGGCAGCAGCATTGATGCTCAATACCCTACATGGAAAGAGTTATTAACTCCATGTGCAAAAGAACTAAAATTAGATATTAATAAGATAAGTGATTACTTCCAGCTTGCTCAGTACTATATAAATGAATTTTTCTCAAGATAAATTATATCGTACTGTAAATGAAGAACTTAATAAACATGTTTTTTGAAAGTAAACTTTTAGATATCATTGTGGATATAGGATTTCAATCTATTTGGACTACTAATTTTGATAAAGTAATTGAAAAAAACTTCGAGAATAAGAATATTAATATCAATGCTATCCATGATGAAATTGACTTAAGTTCCGTCAGCCTAAAAAAATAGAATAAATATATTCAAAATGAATGGTGATATAGGAAATATACATAAAATTGTTTTAACTAAGTCCGACATAGAGAACTATGATAAAACGCACAGCCTATTTTTGACTTTTTTTCCAACAAGAATTAATGACAAACACTTTTTTTATTTATCGGATATAGTTTTGAAGATAAAATAATTTTTAAATGAAATTCATAAGCTACAGACATACTTAGGGAGTAACAAGAAAAACATTTTTATACAATTATGAAAGATAAACCTGAGGATAAAAATTTTTTTCACTTTTTATTTCTGATTTAGAAAAAGATACAATATTAAGGTCTTAACAGTAAAAGAACATGAATGCATTCGGGAAGTTTTTAGAAGAAATAAAAAAATAAAATAATTTCAAAAAAATGTATTTATCTCAGGTAGTTTAGATGCAGCTGATGACGAAAATAAAAGCTTACGAACTCTGTAAAGCAATAAGCACCACATTATTGGATAAGGGTTATAATATCGTTACAGGATTCGGGAAAAACATAGGATACTATGTATCAGGTTCTGCTATCCGGAGGTTATATAGTATTAATGAACCTAATATAGAAAAAAAGACTCATAATGAGACCTTTTGCTTATGATATGAGTCTTGAAGATGACTCTTTATTTAGACAGAATCTAATTAAAAATACACATTTTTCTATTTTTCCTATATGGACAAGCAAAAGATAAAAAAATAAAAATGTAGTTGATTCAAGGGGAACTTTAGAAGAATTTGAAATTTCTCACAAAAACGGAAACATAATAATACCAATCGCAAGTACAGGTTTTTGCTGCAAGAGAAATCTTCAAAAAGATTAAAGAAAATTTAATAGAGTACCCCTATTTAGAGAACTATTTACAAAAATATAGACTCTGAAGTATGTCCTGAAAAGATTGCTAAAATAATATATACTATAATCTCAGAAAATAATTAATATTACTGTTATACAAATAGTAATGTGGCTAAATATTCAATACATTTCACCTCTTTTTATTGAATATTCTATATTTAAATTTGCTTTTGTTGTATAATCTATTCATCCCTTTTAATAACGGTAGGTATTTATTACAATGATTATTTATAATATTATTATAAATAATCATTGTATATAGTAAAGTTATTTTTAGCTGAGGTGTTGTGATTATCTATATTTAAATATAAAAAAATTTAAATTTTCTAAAAATTCATCTTTCGTATTTATGGTTTCTAAAAACTGAAACATTTTCTTTTTCACATAATATTTTTAAGTAATTTATTATAAATATCTATTGCCAAATCGTATGTTCCTGTTGAATTATCTAATTTGCACTCACCATATATATAATTATTTATCCAATTTAAACACTTAGGTATTTGTGTTATATTTATATCACAAAGAATAGGTATTATATGTATTATTTTTTTCCTATATCAATTAATTTTTATATGTTGAAGTTCTAGTAATGCACCTGAACTTTTTAATAAATTATTTGAAATAAATAATATAAAAAAATGTTAGATTTATATACTCCATTTTCAATGTTTATATAATCACCATTATCCCTAAAAGAATTTTTTCATAATCATACCATACTTTTTAATCCAAAAATTTTTCTAAGTGATAGTGAATTGACTCTACATATTTTAATCTCTCTTTTACGGGAAAAAACATAAAAATATATTCATCCATTTTAATTTCCTCCGATAATAATAAATTATCCTTTATTAATATTTATCTTAGAAAGTGGATTTTTTTATATTTCATTATTTCATCTTTTTTTACTTGAAGTTACATGCGTATATATTTGTGTTGTGACAATGTTGGAATGACCTAACAAGACCTGTATATGTCGAGTATCTACATCCTGATCCAATAGCATGGTTGCAAATGTATGTCTAAACATATGTGGAGTTATATGTAAATCTATATTTGTTAATAAACAATATTTTTTTAATCATATGCCCTAACTGACTGGCTAGATAATCTATTCTTTCGTTTATTTATAAAAAAATAATCTGATTCTATTAGCTCTTCAGAAAAAGTTTCAGAATATAACTTAAGAGAATCTATTAAACTAGGATAACAAATGGGTATAATTCTTTCCTTTGCTCCTTTTCCATTTATTTTTTTATTACATTTCTAGAATAAACTATATTTTTCCTTTTTAACATACAAGCTTCACTTATTCTCATTCCTGTTCCTATTAGTAATTCCAGTAATGCCTTATCCCTTACAAGCTCTTTTATAACGATATGAAACATTATCACATAATTGTATTTCTTGATATATATATTTAAATAAGATTGAAAGTTCTCTTATAGGAATTATTTTTGGTAAAATGAACGGTTCTTTTATTTTTAATCTTAATTTTTTGAAAAGGATTGTATTCGATGATGTCCTCGTTATTTAAGTAAGAGAAAAAGCTTTTTAATGATGCTATCTTCCTTTTAATTGTTTTTTTATAGCATAATTCTTATATTTTTAGTTCACAAATATATTCGCTTATATTTTCCTTTGAGTTAAAGTCGTTTTTATCAACCATAAATTTTTTTAAACTGTTCTAAATCTATACGATACGCCTTTTAATGTTTTTTGTCTAAATTATTCTGAATTTCACACAATAGTAAGTATTTTTAATATTAATTTATTTAAATTCATAGTTTTAATCCTCTTATATTTACCAATTTACTAATTTTAATTATACCGCAGTTTTGGAAATAGCAATAATGTTGATAGAATAAATATAGATGTTGTATATTTTAATAAGTAGCATCAAGTTTTTTTGGTAAACATAGGCTCCTATTTTCAAATAAAATTATCTATTTATGATTTTCTCTTCTTTTCTACTTTCTGTAATAAGATTTACTATATTTTATTTTTCATATTGAAAAAAATGAAACGATTATATTGTAATAAAAAAATAAATATTGCTGTTAATAATATAGGTATGAGAATATTCTTGGGTACAAGCAATATTTTAATTGGCAATGAATATTATATAGGAATGAGATATTTATCTTATGTAAAAAAATATTTTTTTGTTGGAAGATGAAGTTAGTTAATAATAGCGTAGAACTAAGGAGGAAAAAAACAAGAAAATGATAAATTATAGACGTATTTTAGATTTTTTTAACTGAGTATGGTGGGAAAGAGTATAAAGCTCCTGCGAAATTATCAGGGATGAAAAAGAAAAAAATGAAATAATAAAAAAGGGGGACAGCATGTAGTACCTGAATTAAAAAGATAATTCAAAAATGTAATAAAAAGTATAATTTTTAAAAAGATTGTAAAGTGAATTGGCAAAATTCAGGGAAAATAAAAAAAGTATTTGCGGTTACAATTAAAGTATGAAGAATATAGAAATAGTAGTCCTATCAGTGTTTCTGTATTTGTAAAGAAGGTTTGAACAAGGTATTGAACGTGGAAAAGAACAAGAAGGAAATACGTTGGTTTCTCTAATCAAAGATGGTTATATTTCTTCAAAAGTTGTTGCTGAAAAGCTAAATATTAGCATCGATGAATTGGATAAATATTTATAATAAGTTGAAGTAAGTATGTTAAAAAGTAACTAAATGAAAATTCAATAAGTCTGTAAAAAAATGGAAAAATAACCCTTTCTATGTGAATTAAATTGACTAGGGAGGGTAAAAAAATGATGGAATGAGAAGAGAATCTTTGATTTTTTTAATTAATATTTTTTTGTCATTGCATTTATTTACCTGAATATAGTCGAAATGTGACTAAAGTATTAAGATTATTTTTTTGTTTAAGTCTTTATTTATTTATTTTTTTATCGTTTATAATTAAGGATGTGATTAAGGAGGTAATCTATGAAGAAATTGACAATAGTAGATATAGCAAAAATGGCTGGAGTAGGAACTACTACTGTCTCTAGGTATTTTTAATGGTGGAAATCTAAAACAACAAACACATGATAGAATTAAGGAAATAGTAGATAAGTATAACTATACGCCGAACACTTTTTGCAAAAAGCATTAAAAAGTACAGATAGTAAAATAATTGGAGTAATAGTTCCATGTTTACATTCGTACGTTAGTGGAAATACTTTTAAAAATATCTCGATAAAGAATTGAAAAAAATAATAATTATGAAACATTAATTATGAATGCTAATTTTGATGAGAATAAACAACTAGAGTATATAAAAAAATTAGCAAGGATGAATGTTGATGGAATAATATTACTACCGACAACGATGAGTAAAACATACGAAAGTACGATAAAAATCTATAGATGTTCCTGTTGTAATGCTTGGTCAAGAAGGAGAATACACATATAGTGTTGAGTACAATGATTTTTAATGCTGCTAGAGATATAACTAACTATGTATTGGCTCAAGGTCATAAGAGAATAGCTTATTTAGGTGTAAGTGAAGAAGACATTGCAGTAGGATATTATAGAAAGTTAGGTGTTGTTAGGACATTAGAAAAGTATAATCTATCGCCTGAAAATGTACTAATTACGAATTTTTGGAATGGAAGAGGGATACTCAGTAGTAAAAAGAAAAATATTGAAAAACTAAAAGAAGACAGCTGTTTAATCTGTGCTACGGATAATTTGGCTTATGGAGCGATAAAAGCATTAGAAGAGGCTGGATTAAGTGTTGGTGAGAATTATTCGGTTGCTGCATTTGGAGATTATACATCTTCAGCACTATTGAAATCCCCATTAACTACGATAAAATTTGATTTAGAAGATGCAGCAAAGCAGACGGTTAGTATGCTTCTTAGTGTAATTAGAAAAGAAGAGACAGATATAAAGCTATTAATTGGTTATGATTTAAAAAAATGAGAAATAGCGTTATTAAATTAGATGGAAATGGAGAATAATAATGACAAATATAAAAAGCAATATTTTTTTGATATTGATGGAACGATACGAAGTTTTAAAACTAAGACAATTCCGGAGAACACAGCAAATACTTTAAAGAAGTTAAAAGAAAAAGGAATTAAAAATATTTATAGCGACAGGAAGAGCTCCATTTCATACTACATTTTTTTAAATGATTTATTAGATTTTTAAATTTGATGGATATGTAACGATAAATGGGCAGTATTGTTATTTAGAATCGGGCGAAGTTTTTAAATGACAAGATATTATCTCAAGAAGATATAAAAAAATGTTCTTCCTTATTTTTAAAGAGAATAATATTGCGTGTGATTTTTGCTTTTATTGGATGGAGCATTTATGAATCTTAAAAAAATTCGCGAGTTAAATGGCTTGAAGATGAATTAGGTGATCCTAATCGTTTTAAGGAAGATCCATTAGCGTATGATAAGGCTATTAGCGAAAAAAATATATCAGCTTAATGTCTTTGTATCAGAAGAGGAAGAGGAAGACTTTTTTTAGCATATATGCCTAATTCAAAAAGCAGCTCGTTGGACTAACCATTTCACAGATGTTATTCCGAAAGATGGTGGGGAAAAAAATACTGGGATTGATGCGGTTATTGCTCATTTTGGTATAAAATTAGAAGAGACTATGGCATTTGGTGATGGTGGTAATGATATAGATATGCTGAAACATGCGGGAATCGGTGTAGCGATGGGGAATGCTGGAGAAAATGTAAAAATTGCTGATTTTATTACTACAAGCGTAGATGATGATGGAATAACAAATGCCTTAAAAACACTTTTAATGTAATATAAAAAAATAAAAAGGGATTAACTAAATAGTCCTAAATTTTTAAAAAAAGAACTGATAGATGTAGTGGTCTATTAATATCTAATAAACTTTTTAGGGAGTGACTTGTCAAAAATCGAAATCATGATTTTTGAGTCACTCCCATTTTTATGTTATTTACTAAATTTTTAAGAATAGGTCGACATTTTCTTTTGGCATAATAACGGTAAGTTTGTCATTAGCTTCTAAAATTGTTGTACCTTTTGGTACTATTTCACGACCTGAACGTTCTATTTGTGATATAAGAACTCCGTTTGTCCAATCTATATCTCTTATAGATTTTTCCGACTAAGAAACTATCATTAGAAACTGTTGTTAATATTTCTACTTCCATTTCTAATTCGTTATCTTCTAGTTTATTACTTGTTAATATTCGATCTAGCAAATATTCGTAAACTGGTTTTGTGCCAAGAATATTTGCAGTCATGTATGAGAATAGACAACAAAGTGCTATAGGTAGAAAGTAATTTAGTTTTTTTGTGTCATTTCAAATAGTAGTATGATAGATGTAATAGGACTTCTTACAATTGCAGTTAAGTATCCAGACATTGATAATATTACAAATAAAGCAGTATATTTGGCATCAAAGAAGTTGCTAAATAATGTCCCTAGTATTGCTCCTTGGATTAATATAGGTAAGAATATACCTCCAGCAACACCTGATGTAAATGATACAAGAGAAAATAAAGTTTTTTTATAAAATATAAAGTTAATAAAAACATAAAGCTGAATTTATTCTCAATTAAAAATTCTACTAAACTATGCCCGCTTCCTAGTACTATTGGATAAAAAAATGAATAGTACAAATGAAATAAGAAAAAGCTACCTGTGGTCTGAATACTATATTAAGTTTTTAGCGCTTCGTAAATTTTAAAAAAAGTATTTTTTTATAGTAACATTGTAAAAATGTGCCGAAGAATCCTAATAAGATTCCTAGTAAAGCAAACCCAAGGATAAATACTTACTTCGGCATAAGGTATATCCGGAAATTTAAAGATAGCTGTAAGTCCGAAGATATATTGACCAACGATGTTTTGCTACCACAGCAGCACTAAAACAACAGATTACTATTTTTTTTGTAATTTGTTTATGGACTTCTTCTATAGAAAATAAAACTCCTGCAAGAGGAGCGCCAAATGCAATAGATAGACCGGCACTCGCGCCACATGTAATTAAGTATTTTTTTCTTTAATATTATTCTTTTTTTAATATTCTAGATACGAGTTTTCCACTCATTGCCCCAAGTTGAATCGATGGACCTTCACGACCAAGTGATAAGCCACCCGGACTTGCTGTTAAACCACCAGTTATTTTTATAAATAAGTACCCGTAATGGATTGGAATTAAGTCTACCGGTAATTTCTGCTGATACTTGGGGTATTCCACTACCACTAGCCATAGGTTCACGTTTTTAATAAGAAACCTGAAAATAATGCAAGTATTATTAATATAAGTAAGAGAGCTATTTTATAAATAAAAACCAGTTTTGATAAAGTCTGCGGTATAGTGAACGAGTTTTTTTCGCTGTAGCCGATAAAGAAGTCTATAGCTTGCTCCGACAATACCAGCAGCTAATCCTACTAAAAATTCCATCGAAAAGTAATGAAGTTTCAAGTTTGAAGTTTTTTTATTCTCAATCTTACTAATTTTAGAAATTTTCATGTAGTTCTCCTTTCTAATAAGTTTATTCCATAAGAACATTTTACTCCTATTTATAAAAATCAAAATAATTTTTGTAATGCAATTTATTATTAAAAATACAAAATGTATGCTAAAAATATAGCTATATGATGAAAGGAGTAAACTGAATGAATATATTCTTAATTATTGTAATAGCGTTATTAATTATTATGTTTGCATTATATGCTTTTTTGGCTTAAATTACTAAAAAGGAAAAACCAGGGCGAGTAGCTGGAGCAGATGTCGAGAAAAACATTTGAAGAGGCTTTAGTAGTAGATGTTCGTTGGAGAAAAGAGTATGCAAGAGGGCATGCGATAAATGCTGATGAATTTACCTATAAAACTTTTCAAAAAAATGGTAGTGATGTACTGGATGATTATAAAGATAAAGATATAATCTTATATTGTGTTGTTGATGTTACTTCACGTAATACAGAAAAACTATTAAGAGAACGTGGATTTACTAAACTTCACATAGGTGATGGTATAAAAACAGTATAACTATGGAAATGCTATTTATAGCAATGTTTTACTATCAGAATTTAAATATCGCATTTCTGCTAGTAAAAATAAACAATTTTTAAATTTAGGAACCGAAGTTTTTAAATGATGAAGAGATTAGAGTTTCACCTGAAGAAATAGATAGTGTATTAGATAAATTAGATAAGTCATCGGAAAATCTTTGTTTATAGCGAAAAAAACCTGAACAAAGTAAAGCTGTATGCAAAAATTAGGTTTAGAAGGTTATACTATTATTAACTTAATAGAGCCTTTTAATACAAAAGATTACAGAAATGCATTTTATAATAAAAATGATTATATTGAGAGTCAAGACGAGAAAGAAGCTGCGACTTGTAGCGCTTGAGGATAGAAACTAAAAAAACGATAGGTTATCGTTTATAATAAAAGGAAACCCCATAAAACCAGTGGTTTAGGGGTTCTTTTTATATATGCGTAAAAATCTGCGCAAAGGTTATTTAGTTTTGTTCTGAGATCTAATTTCATATTTTTCAGTAACATGAGTGTAAATATTAAGAGTGGTATCAATCTTAGAGTGACCTAATCTTTCTGATATAACCTTAATAGGTACCCCAGCTTCAACCAACAGAGCTACGTGAGTGTGTCTGAACATGTGAGTCGTTAGGTTTATTTTTTTTAAATTACGATTAAGTGTGGCAATAGTAATATCGAATAAAGTCTCTGAAGCACTCATGTATCGCATTAAAAATTTCTAATGTTCTATCGTTGATTTCAATTGTTCGTACACTAGATAAAGTTTTAGGTGATGTGAAGATTCCTGAAATGTGTTTAGTTTTATTTACATTAAGTGTTTTATTTTTTACATCAATATCTTTTGGGGTAATTGCTAGCAACTCTCCAGCACGTAATCCTGTTAGTAATTGAACTGTTACAAAATCTTTAGTGATAGGGTGGGTGATTGATTCTAACACTTCTTGAATTTTTATTAGTCTCTATATATTTAATCTTTTGTTTTTCTTTTGAATTTATCTTCTTTAGATAAGGCATATTCTAGATTGATATTAAATGTTGGAACATAGTAAGTTTTAATAAATTTAAAGAAGATGTTAAATATAGTTTTAATTAATTTAACATGACTAGGAGAATACATTTCTCTATACTCAATCAGTTTCTTTTCGTATTCCAATTTTGTGATATCACTGATATTTGTGTTATCATCTAACAATTTTAAACATTTTTTTATAAGAAGTTAGAGTGTTAATACTAACAGTATTCTTTTTAATCTCTAAAAAAATTCTTTTTATAAAATCCAATTGTTTTTTAATTCTACTTTATCTTCTAGTTTTTCTAATCTTCTCATGTAATTCCTCGTATGCTTCTTTTTTTCAGAAGCGCGAGTCTTATTTGGTTTAATTACAGTAATCCGTCTGTATTTTTCCTTCTTTATCTTTATATCCTTCTGTGAACTGCCATTTTCCATTTGGAAGTTGTCTTTTTTTGCATAACAAATACACATCCTTTCTTGCTAAACTTAAGATGTGTATGTTATAATATTATTATTGAGCGAGGTTCGCTCCACATCTTAAAGTAATTTTGAGAACATCATTACTATATGACGATATATTAATGCTCAAAATGGACTTACGGTTGACAAAAAAACTCTCACTATCTTGGCGGAAGGGGAGTTTTTATTTTTGTGTTGCAAAGTGCACTACAGCTATTCTACGTTAGATATTTTATCAAAAAAATGAAATAATATCCTTAGCTGTCATTATCGTTCCTTTGTATGTCAAAAGTATCTTTTTTATAGGTTTTAGACAGTAAGTTTATTTCGTAAGTACCTTCATTAAGTCCTTTGACTTTAAATTCTATTTTTTTATTTCAGTAGCGTGATCTTCTATTTTCTTTTTACCAGTTAAACCACCGATTATCATTCCAGCACCACCTAATAAGATTCCACCTGCCGCTGCTCGTTTAAGAGAAACACCACCTTGAACAACTGTTTGGTAGTTTTCTATAAGGTTGTAATCAACTAATTCATCAAATTTAAATACATTGAAGTAATTAGTATTGATTTTTAAACGTTTCTGTTATTTCGTCGAATGAAATACCTATAAATGATTTTTGTCTTCTTAAAAAGCAGTTCTTCTACGTTTATTTTCTTCTTTAATGATATTATTTTTGTTCTTTTTAGTTCTAATTCTTTTTTTGTTTACGTTCTTGTTTTTAAACGTTCTTTTTCTCGGATTCTTTTTAAAAAAACATAATGTAATTCTCCTTAATATTTTTTTGTCTTAATTCAACTACTTTTTCCTAAAAATCACAACAGGTTTAGCTACTATTTCTTCGTTTGTAAAAAAACATAGGTAGGTAGTTTGGATTAGTGCTTACTAACATTATTCCATTTTCTGTTTTTTGAAGTTTTTTACATGTCGCATCATCTCCGTTAACTAATGCTATTACAGTATCTCCGTTGTTAGCGTCAGATTGTTGACGTACTATTACAACGTCTCCATCGTCCATTTTAGGTTGCATGCTGTCTCCTTTGATTCTAAGGGCGAAAAACTCTCCTTGACTTTGCCATGAAGCATCTATTTCTTCATAATCTAGGATATCCTCAACAGCAGATATAGGTATTCCTGCTGCGACTGTTCCTAATACTGGGATTTGTAAGCCTTGGGGTGGTTGTGAGTCTTCTAACATTAATTTAGTAGTTTTATCTGATTTTCCTAATAAGTAGTTTAAATCTACGTTAAAGAAGTCGGCTAGAGATTCAAGAACTTCAAAAATTAGGTTCTCTTTGTCCACTTTCGTACATTGATATAGTAGAAGGTGCAACTTTTTAAAAAAATTAGCTAATTCACGTTGATTTATCTTTTTTTCATTTCTTAATTGTTTTTAATCTAGTTCTGAAATTCATAAGAACACCTCTTTTCTTAAAAATTATAATATCACGTTTTGTGAAAAAAATCAACTTTTAGTTTAAAAAAATCACAAAACGTGTTGACAAATAAAAAAATAGATGATAATATATAATCAACAACACGAAACGTGAAGTTAAGGAGGTGAAAAATGGAGGGGTTCGGGAAAAAGAATCAAACAATTAAGGCAAGCTAAAGAACTTAATCAAAGTCAGTTAGCAGAAGAATTGGGTGTTTCAACAAGTGCTGTTAGTCAGTATGAACTAGAGGAACGTATTCCCGAGATGAAACAAAAAAATTAAAAATTGCAACTTTTTTTAATAAGAAAGTTAGTGATATTTTTTTAGAGGTTAGGTTCACGAATTGTGAACTCAATTAAAGTCAAACTAAACCCTCCCTTATTCAAGAGAGGTGAAAGGAGGAGTGGAGATGGAGATAAAGAAAATTATATTTCTAGACGATACTTATTTTGAAGATTGTATTTTATCTAATGACATTCCAAAAAGAAATAGCCGAAGTATCAAGTAGTTTTGTGAAGTTAACCTTTGATAAATCGACTATTAAATATGTAAATTTAGATTACATACAACTTATTATACCTAAGAATTTAAAAGTTATTTCTTCTTAGAAGTCTTAGTTTGTGATAAAGCACTAGCAGCTACTGATTTAGAAATTTTACTTGATCTACCGTCACGCAATATTTTACTAGCTTTAGTAGCAACGCTTTTTAGATGTTTGCTTTTTATTTGCCATATACAGTTTACCTCCATTCTTTTTTTAGTAGTATTTCCAAGAAAAGTATGAAGTAGAAGGTTTAGATTTCCGGAAATACTCAAATATATTATAGCATAAAAAGTAAAGAAAGGTCAAAGAATTATGAAAGCATTTTATAAAGTGGTAAAAGAACGACTAGAAAAATAAAGGAATGACAATTTACAGATTATCTAAAAGAAACAGGAATTTTTGAACAAACATTACACTCAATGGTTAGTGGTAACACATCTAGTCCTAAGTTAGATAACGCTGTTAAGATAGCAAAGGTATTAGACATTGACTTAAATAAATTAAAGGAAGGTGATTAAAATGCAATTTAACACATCTGAACAAGATGAAGCTTATAAAAGATTTTTAGCTGAACGAAAAGTTTTGGGTTTATGAAAAAAATTTACTAAGCACGATTAATATATCTAAATATATGCTTAGAAAAAAATCGAACCTGAGATTATGAAATTGGATAATTCTTATGATTTAATTCGTATTGTGAATGATCGTTTAAAAAAATATCATTACGGAAGAATTGAGATGTTTTTGCATCTTTATAATGATTCTCAGAAGAAAGGAGCTTAAGAAATGAATAGTTTAAGAAAAAAAGAAAAATTTAATACTTACTATTGGACTTGTATTGTTGTTGCTGTGTGCATGTTAATATTTAGTAAATTTGATTGGCAAATAATTATCGCAATGCTAACAACTGGAACGACGATACCATTTGTGTATTTTTGATGAAAGAGGAAAAGACACATTTCCTGATATGGAGGTAGAGGATGAATAAAATGAGAGGATTTGAACTTGTAAAAGGATATGATGGCAAAATTACCTGTAATTGCAAATGTTGGTGATGGTGGTGCTGATTTCTACACGGCTGAAAGAGTAGTTTTGAGACCAGGAACTATTAATAATTTAATTCCTACTGGAGTTAAGGCTTATATGAATGATGGTGAGGTGCTACTGTTATTCGCTAGATCTAGTATGGCAAAAAAATACGGACTGCGAATGAGTAATAGTGTTGCTGTAATTGATAAAGGATTTTACAACAATAAAAGTAACGAAGGACATATCACTTTTCTATACGATAACATCTCCGATAAAGAAGTTATTATAGAAAAACACACAAGAATAGGGCAAGGAATATTCTTCCAGTTTTTACCTATTGAGAATATCGAAGTGCTGTCACAAGAAAGAACTGGAGGATATGGAAGCAGTGGCAACAAATAATATTAATCCTAATCATTACAAGATAGGAAATTTTTGAAACAATAGACTTAATTCAAGATGTGGTAAAAGACTTCGGAAGCGTATGTCAAGCTAACATTTTGAAATATGGAATTAGAGCGAATAAGAAGCACGATGAACCGCAGGACGATATCAAGAAAATGATTAGATACTGTGAATTTTGGTTGAATGATTTAGAAGGACTTAAAGCAAGTGAAAAACGTTCTGAAGAGATAGCAGTATTTTGATAAGTTAAATGATTTATTAAATGAGCAAGAGAAAGAGTTTATCCAGGAGAAGAAGATTAAGTGTGTTGTTCTTGATGGTGAGGAAATTTCTGAACACACTACAAAAGACATAATTAAAGAATTGTGGAGAATTGCAGATGAAAAACAAAAGATTTAGTGAATTAATAGAAGACTTAAGATTTACAAGCAATAAAATTTCAGACCAACTAGACAACAATGACTTTGATAGTTTAGAAAGACGAAAAAAATTAGAGAAGCACAAGATATATTTGACAACAAAGTATTAGAAATGGAGGATTTTAAGAATGAGGAAGAATACTGGAGTTAATTTAACTCAAGCGATTAGAAATTACATATATACTAATCCTGGATGTTCAAAAATATGAACTAATTAATAATTTAGGTTTTTCCTTATGACAAAATGAGAATGCCTTTAAACAGATTAAAAAAATAATGGTGAAATTATAATCGAGGATGGTAAATATACCGCTTTTAGAAAGTATGGCATTTTTGAAAGATTATAACCATACTTCAGAGGAGTTCTCAAGAAGAGGATATTTAAAGAAATTAGTTGATGTTGTTATAGAAAATATTCAAGAATGTACGGATCACAATATAAAAATTCAGTATATTCAAGAAGGTAGAAGATTATTAAAAAGACTTAAAATAGGAGATTAAAAAAATGAAATTAATAGTAAATGCAAATGTGTTAATCACAAATAAGGAGGATATCCTTTTTATTAGATGAAATTATAGCAAGATATGGAAATGCTGTTGAGAATGTTGCGGTTAATGTGGAGGCTTTTAAAGATTCTCTATGCAACAGACTCAAGCACCTATTCAACAGCCTGTTCAAGCAGTGTCTGTACAAACAGTACAAACTCAACCAGTTCAATCGGTACCGGTACAAACTCAACAAACTGTGCAAACGCAACCAGTACAAACTGCTGTGCCAGTTGCTGAAAAAACTTATACTTTAGAAGACTTACAACGTGCTTCAAGTACTTTAGTACAAGCTGGTAAAATTCAACTTTTACAAAGCTTATTACAAGAGTTTAACTCATTAGCCCTTACAACATTACCTGTTGAACAATACGGAGCTTTTGCACTGAGATTAAGAGAATTAGGAGCGGCTATCTAATGACTGAAATTAATCACAAAGAAAGGGCTCATGCAAAGCTTAGTGCTAGTGGTGCCAGTAGGTGGGCTACCTGTCCTGGTAGCGTGCAAATGGAGGAAGGTATTCCAGACACTGAGTCTGTATATGCAAAGGAAGGAACGTTAGCTCATGAATTAAGTGAACTTAAGCTAAAGCATTATTTAGATTCAAAAGGTTTTGGTAAAAGAAAACTTAATGCTGCAGTTAAAAAGATAAAAGAAGATGAATTATATCAAGCTGAAATGGATGGGTTCACAGACAATTATGTTGATTTTTATAAAAGAGAAAGCTTTAAGCTTTCCATCTAAAGCCTTATATAGAGATTGAAAAAGAGTAGATTTTTTTCTAGTTGGGTGCCAGGAGGATTTGGGACTTGTGACTGTATTTTAATTCACGGATCTACACTTTCTATAATCGACTTGAAATATGGTAAGGGGTTCCAGTCTCTGCTGAGAAAAAAATGAACAATTAATCTTATACGCACTTGGTGCTTACAACGCTTTTAGTTTAATCTACGACATCAAAAAAATTGAAATGAACATAGTGCAACCACGATTAAATAACTATTCAAGTTGGGAAGTTGACCCTAACAGAATTGTTATTATGGGGTGACTATTTCAACGTTCAATCAAGTAAGGCTTTTAAGCGGTGATGGTGAATTAGTTCCATCAGCTAAGGCTTGCAAGTTCTGTAAGGCCCGTGATATTTGTTCGGCCAGGGCGGAGAATAATTTATCTCTTGAATCGGAAATACACTTAAATCCTAATGAAATTCCTAGAGATAAGCTATTTGAATATATTTCACGAGGTGAAGACATAGCGAAGTGGGTTAACGATTTAAAAGCTTATGCCTTGAATCTATGCTTATCCGGTGAAGATGTTAAGGGGCTAAAAGCAGTAGCTGGAAGAACCTCACGCTCTTGGACTAATCAAGATGAGGCACTTAAGAAGCTAATTGATGGCGGTATCGATGAAGCTATAATTTTTGATAAAGTACTCGTTGACTTTTGATCAAAATTAGAAAGAAAGTAGCCCTGGAAAAGAACAATTTTAACAATTTAGTAGGTGATATGGTTGTTACAAGCTCAGGTAAGCCTACTTTAGTATTCGAAAACGACAAAAGACCTGCGATTACTGACACAGTAAAAAGCGACTAGTATTTTAAACCAATAAATTAAAAACAGAAATTAAGGAGATTTTAAAATTATGACAAATGAAACAACAACAGCAGTAGTACAAAACGTGAGATTAAGTTATGTAAATGTATTTAAACCATACTCAAATAATCCAGATTTACCACCTAAATATAGCACGACTATATTACTTCCAAAAAGTGATTTAAATAGTAAGCAAAGATTAGATGCAGCAATTCAAGCTGCGGCTCAAAAAGGATTAAATGAGAAATGGAACGGAGTTATGCCTCCTGTAGTTTCTAATCCTATCCATGATGGTGATGGAGTGAAGCAAGATGGAACACCATTCGGAGATGAATGTAAAGGTTGTTGGGTTTTTCACAGCCAGTGCAAACGCTGACAGACAACCGCAAATTGTAGATCAAAAATGTTCAACCTATCTTGAATCAATCTGAAATCTATTCAGGAGTTTATGCGAACGTAGCTATTAATGTTTTCCCTTATATGCACACAGGGAAAAAGGTGTGGGATTCGGGCTTACTCATATTCAAAAGGTAAGAGATGGTGAAGTCTTAGGAGGGGCTCCAGTATCTGCCGATAAATTATTTACAGCGTTAGGTGGTGCATCAAATCCTAATCCATTTCCTAATCCGCAACAAGCACAACCTGTTCAGCAGTATCAACAACCTATTCAGCAGTATCAACAGCCTACTCAACAAAATTCATTTGGTGTAGATCCATTAACTGGACTTCCACTTTAATATTAATAAATTACTAAGGGAGTTAGCCCCCTGAATTTTTAGGAGGGCTATATGCAACATTTAAGTATTGATATTGAAACACGAAGCAGTGTGAATATTTCTAAATGTGGGGCTTACAAATACGCTCAATCTGAAGACTTTGAAATTTTGCTATTCTCTTACAAACTTAATGATTCGGAAGTTAAATTGATAGATTTAAAACAAGGTGAGAAAATTCCAGATGATATCGTTGCTTTATTAAATAATCCAGATTGCATTAAGCACGCATATAATGCTGCTTTTGAGTGGTACTGTTTAAACAGGGCTGGGTATGAGACTAATATATCTCAGTGGAGATGTACTATGATGCACGCTACTTATTTAGGATTACCTGCTGGGTTAGGAATGACTGGTAAGGCAATAGGTATTGCAGAAGATAAGAAAAAGCTGACAACTGGAAGTAGATTAATTCAATATTTCTCAGTTCCATGTAAGCCAACAAAGACTAACGGTGGTAGGACTTGGAATGATCCGCATCATGATTTAGAGAAGTGGGAACTATACTGTGAATATAATATGCAGGACGTAGAAGCAGAATATGAAATATATCAATATATAAAAGCTTTTGAAGTTCCATCAAAGGAACAAAAACTTTGGGAAATGGATATTTTAATGAATGCTAACGGAGTAATGGTGGATAGAGCATTAGTAAACGGTGTGCTTTCTATCGATTCTGAAAGTACTAATAATTTAACAGAGGAAGCTTTTAAAAATTACTGAACTTGAAAAATCCAAATAGTGTTAGTCAACTTAAAACTTGGGTTTGAAAGTCAATTAGGAGAAGAACTTGACGGATTAACAAAAGATGTTATTTCTGATTTATTATCGAGAGATAATTTACCGTTAAAAAGTTAAAAGAGTATTAGAGATAAGGCAGCAGTTAGGAAAAAAACTAGTGTAAGTAAATATTCAGCTATGGAAAATGCGATGTGTAAGGATGATAGAGTTCGTGGGCTGTTGCAATTCTACAGGGGCTAATAGGACTGGTCGTTGGGCAGGTAGATTAGTACAGGTTCAAAAACTTACCTAGAAACTACATCGATACACTGGACACTGCCAGAAGTTTTGCAAAAGCTGGTAATTATGAAGCTTTTAAAAAACTTCTATATGGTAATGTGCCCTGACACTCTAAGCCAACTAGTAAGAACTGCATTTATTGCTAGTAAAGATAAATTTATAATAAGTGATTTTAGTGCTATTGAAGCTCGTGTAATTGCTTGGTTAGCTGGTGAGGAGTGGGTTAATGAAGTATTTGCTACACACGGTAAAATTTACGAAGCAACAGCAAGTCAAATGTTCAATGTTCCAATTGATAAAATTTCAAAAGGAAATCCTGAGTATAGCTTAAGGCAACGTGGTAAAGTAGCAACATTAGCATTAGGATATCAAGGTGGAGAGTCAGCTTTAATAGCAATGGGGGCTGATAGAATGGGGCTTACTAGTGAAGAACTTACGGATATTAAGGTTCGTTGGAGAGAAGCTAATAAGAATATTGTTCGCTTGTGGTATGCCGTTGGGGATGCAGTAATTCAAGCTATGAATGGCAACGGTACTCAATATGTAAGAGGACTTGAGATTCAACGTGAATGGGATATGATGTACGGACTTGACTTTATATCAATTAAATTACCTAGTGGCCGTTCACTATATTATCCTAAGCCATTTTTAAAATTGAACCAGTTTGAAAAAGATGCACTTCATTATTACGGAGTTAACCAAACTACTAAAAAAATGGGAAGTTAACTCAACTTATGGAGGAAAGCTAGTCGAGAATATTGTGCAAGCAATAGCAAGAGATTGTCTCAGCGGAAACATTATTAAGACTATACGAGAAAAAAATTATGATGTTGTAATGCATATTCACGATGAAGTGGTAATAGATGCATACGATGATGAAAAACTAGAAGATGTAAATAATATTTTGGCAGAGCCTATTCCTTGGGCTCCTGGATTAGTGCTAAAAGGTGCTGGATTTGAGACTAAATATTATATGAAAGATTAGAAAGGAGGTTAAAAAGTGCAAGCAAATAGATTATTAGGAATTGCTAAAGCAAATCATAGAAAAGCTACTATTTGGCAAAAATACAGATATTAGTTGGCTTGACTTTGTAGAAACTTTAAAATCTCCTGTTAGAACTCAAGAGAAATATGATGAATTTCTCAAGATGAAAAAAATCTGATCAAGATAATTTTAAAAAGATGTTGGGGGCTTCACAGGAGCTAAGCTTTTTAGATTACTGAAGAAAAAGCAACGAACATAATCAGTCGTGATGTTGTATGTTTAGACTTGGATAACATTCAACCTAATATGACGGACGATATTTTAAAAAGAGTTGGTTCGCTTTAGGGTGTACTGCTGTTGTTTATTCTACGAGAAAAACACAGCAATTATACACCTAGACTTAGGGTGCTTATTCCTCTTGATGAAAGCTGTACTCCTGATGAATATGAACCAATAGCTAGAAAATTAGGTAGTTTATTAGGAATTGAAAATTGTGATCCAACTACTTTTGAAGTTAACCGTTTTATGTATTACCCATCTTGTTCTGTGGATAGTGAATACATATTCCAGTTTTTATCCTGGACAATTTTGTAGCCGTGTTGGTGTGCTTAATATGTATGCTGACTGGACTGACATTTCAACGTACTACACGTCCCTGGTCAAGACACTAAACAAAAACAACTTTTTACGGGACAACAAGATCCATTAACTAAAAATGGATTAGTTGGTTCGTTTTGTAAAGTTTATGATATTACAACTACCATCCAAACTTTTTATCCCTGCTTTGTATGAAGCAACGACCACTCCTGATAGATATACTTTCACAGGAGGTAGTACTTCTGGAGGAGCGGTGCTATATGATAATAAATTCTTATACTCACATCATGCAACTGATCCATGTTGTGGCCAACTTGTTAATGCTTTTGACTTAATAAGAATACATAAATTTAGTAATCTTGATGAGAACGTAAAAGATGGAACTCCCGTAAGTAAATATCCATCTTACACTAGCATGAAAAAACTAGCTCTTTGAAGATGCTAATGTAGCAGCTTTGATGAATAGTGAAATGGTAGTCAAACGCTAAAGATGTTTTTAATATCGTAGGTAGTGATGAAAATAATCAAGCTGAAGATGAATTAAACTGGCTTTCTCAACTTGAAAGAAGTGAAGAAGGTAAAAATCAAAAGACTATTAATAATATAGTTTTGATACTGGAGAATGATCCGAACTTAAAAAGATAAAATTGCGATTGATATTTTTTTAGTAATCGAGGATTAGTTTTGGTACCAGCTTCCCTGGGATAAACATTATGATTCAAATAAAGATCATAGAGATTGGTCTGAAGTAGATGATGCTTCCTTTTTCTAGGTACTTAGAAACAGTTTATAAAATAACTGTACTAGGATAAGCAAGACAAAGCATTATTAATTGTAAGTGATGGAAATAGGATAAATTATGTTGAAAGATATCTAACATCATTACAATGGGACGGAGTACCTAGGATAGATAATCTACTTATTGATTATTTTGGTGCAGCAGATAATGTATTTTCTAGAGAAGCAATTCGAAAAAGTTTAGTAGCTGCAGTTGCCAGGGCTATTATCGGAGGGGTTAAATTTGACGTAATGACAATTTTAGCTAGTATCAAGGAGTTGGTAAAAAGTACTTTCTTTTCTATCTTAGGTAAAGAATGGTTTAACGACAGCTTGCAAACTTTTGAAGGTAAAGAGGCTTCTGAACTTATCCAGGGAAGCTGGATTGTAGAAGTAGGAGAACTTACCGCAATGAATAGGCATGATACGAATGCAATCAAGCAATTCTTGAGTAAAAGAGAAGATATATACAGGGAAGCTTACGGAAGACGAACAAGCAAATATCCTAGAAGATGTGTTTTCTATGGAACATCAAACGATGATGAATTTTTAAAAGATCCAACTGGAAATAGACGTTTTTGGCCTATTGATATTTGTGTAGGTGAGATTAAAAAAAGCGTTTGGGATGATTTACCAAAAGATGTTGACCAGGTGTGTACTGAGGCTTATGCGTTATTTCTAATGGGTGAAAGCTTGCAACTTAGCAAGGAGTACGAAGAGTTGGTACCAACGTGGCACGTGAACATCATAAAGAGTCAAATGCAAAAGAAGGTTTAATACGTGATTACCTTGATAAGCCTATTACTGAAAACTGGTATTCACTTGATGCTGGTACAAGGAAAAACATTTTAGCAGGCGATTTTGATAAAGGAGCTAAAATGGTATTTAGGCAAAAAGTGTGTGCTGTAGAAGTATATGAGGAGTGCTTAAAAAGGTGATTTACGATTTATGAAGCGAACTGATGCAAAAAGAAATAAATCAAATAATTAGTAATATTGTTGGGTGGGTTAAGGATGAAAAAAACAACACGTTTTTGGAAATTACAGTACAAAAAGGATTTAAAAGGGTGTAACTTTGAGTGTAACTTTTGGAGAAAGAAAGTTACAAATCAAAAATCACATTGTAACTTTGGTGTAACTTTGAAAAAAATATAAAAACCTTATTATATCAATGGTTTAACCGACCTAGTGTAACTTTTAAAAGTAGAAAGTTACACCTAAAGTTACACCCATAAACGTTGATATAATAACTCTAATAAGTATTTTATATATTAATTTGTAACTTTTAAAACCTATATATAATATAAAAAAATAAAGGAATTATAGAAAATATAGGATTATATAAATCTATAATATCTATAATATCTATGTTTTTATATACTATATAGGGAAAATAAAGTTACAAGTTACAAATTAAAAATTTTAAAATTGAGAGATGATTTTTTAAAAGTGGAAATAACAGAAAAGCAAATTGAAAAATATTTAGTAAAAATTAAAGCAGAAAAAGGGGCTATGTTTAAAATTTGAATCTCCTGGATATTCAGGAGTGCCGATAGAATTATTATTTTAAAAATAAACCAGTTGCTTTTTGTAGAATTAAAAAAAGTATGTTGGTAGTAGATATTCAGCAAGGCAAAAAAATTAGTGGAGAGATTTTTAATAAATTAGGGCTAAAAAAGTTTACAAGGTAAAAAAATAAAGAAGAGGTAGATAAGTTAGTAGAGGAGTTGTTATCGTGAGAGATTTTTATTCCGCATAAATATCAATTAACAGCAATTAATCATGTAATTAATGTTCCAAAATGTGGGCTATTTCTTGATATGGGATTAGGTAAAAACAGTGTCAACATTAACAGCAATTAAGGAATTAAAATACAATAGATTTCAAATTAATAAAGTATTGATTATTGCACCCAAAAAGTACTGAGGGAACATGGTCGAAAGAAAAAGATAAATGGAATCACACAAAAGATTTTTAGAGTAAGTCTAGTGTTGGGAAGTCAGCAAAAGAGAATTAAAAGCTTTTAAGTGTAAATGCAGATTTATATATTATCAATCGTGAAAACATTCCTTGGTTAGTTGATTATCTGAGAAATGATTGGTATTTTGATACAGTCGTAATTGATGAAAGTAGTAGTTTTAAAAAAACAGTCAAAGTAAGAGGTTTAAAGCTCTGAAAATGGTACTTCCTAAGATTAATAGGTTGATTGAGTTAACAGGAACTCCTAGTCCAAATGGTGTGGAGGACTTGTGGGCACAAATATATTTATTAGATCAAGGTGAAAGATTAGAGAAATATATAACTCATTTTAGAAATAGATATATGGAGCCGAGTAAGAGAAATAGGAGTCAAATTTTTTTGATTATAAAGTTAAAGAAGGGGTTTATGATCATATCATAAATAAAATATCTGATATTTGCATAAGTATGAAATCTGAGGACTATTTAGAACTTCCAGATTTATCATACAATGAGATACCAGTTGTGTTAAATGATAAAGCTAGAAAAGACTACGACAAAATGGAACGTGATTTTGTCCTGGAACTGGAAGAAGCAGAAGAGGAAATAACAGCAGTAAATGCGGCTGCATTATCAAACAAACTATTACAAATAAGTAATGGTGCAGTATATGATAATTCTAGAATTTACACAGAAGTGCATAACGCAAAAATAGATTCATTTCTTGAGTTGGTAGAAAGTTTACAGGGGCGAAGTCTTTTGGTGTTTTACAACTTTCAACACGATAAAGAACGAATTAAGAAAGCATTAGAAAAAAGTAATTTAGTAGTTAGAGAATTGAAAACTACACAAGATGAAGATGATTGGAACGCAAGAAAAATAGATATTCTATTGACACATCCAGCAAGTGCTGCTTATGGTCTTAATTTGCAAGAAGGTGGAAATCATGTGTGTTGGTTCGGGTTGACTTGGAATTTAGAACATTATCAACAAGCTAACAAGCGACTTCACAGACAAGGTAAAAAAAGAAAAAGTAATAATTCATCACTTAGTAACACAAGACACGAGGGATGAAGATGTAATGCGAGCTTTAGACAGTAAAGCGGATGTGCAAGAAGAAATATTACAAAGCTTGAAAGCTAGAATTAGAAAAGTTAAAGAAGGTAAGTAGAAATGTTAGAGAAATTAGTTATAGCAGGAATGATAATTTTTAGTTAGTGCTTATTTTTGTAGTTCTATTTATTGACGTAAAAAGACTATCAAGAACGCAAAGAAAAAGAAAAAAACAGGAAGCCATAGAGTTAAGGATAAAAAAATGCTAGATTAGAAGAACAATTGAAAGCGTTAGATAATGAACAAGCTGAACGAACTAAAAATAGCGGAAATGAACGGGATAGGAGGATAAGGAATGATTAAAAAGATATGGGATAACATAGAAATAATACTAATCACATTATATATGTTGTTAGCGATGTTTACAGCTGGATTAGTAGTTGGAACTTACATTGCTAGCGATAATATCGAAAAAAATTGGCAAATGAAAATATTAGAAAACAAAGGTTAATAGAACAACAAAAAGATCGTATAAGAGAATTACAACTATTTAAGCAACAACAAGAGATTAAAGGCGGACAACCGTTTGAGATATAGGAGGAAATAAATAATGAATTTTAGAGAAACAGAAGAATTAAAAGAATTAGGTGTAACGGAGGAGTAGAAGATGAAACGACCAAAAAAATATACGTTGAGAAATACAATAAAGTGTTTGATGTTCAAGAAATTCATTTTGATATAGATGTAGTGTGTTTTGATGATGGAATAAGTGATGAATATATGTCACTCGATTTTTGATGAAGTTGAATTTATTTACAATACTGGATATAAAGATATGAACGGTAATTACATCTATACAGGAGATATATTAGAGTGTCAAGGAGAAGCAAATAAATATTATGTTAGAAAAAGTTTTTAGTTGAGCAAGACGGAGAAAAGGAATTTCATTACTTAACAAACAACGGGAATTTTGTTTTTAGACTAATTGATATGTTTGATTATGCGGTAATTGGCAATATTTATGAAAATAAGGATTTATTGGAGGTTAGATAATGAGATGGTTTAAGGAAGGAATAGACTCGATATATTTTTTTGGTTTATTTTTTTAATTATGTTAGGTTTAGGATTAACAGTATTTAAAGAAGATAAAGCCGAGGACACTTTACAAAAAGTAGTAATTAAACTACCTAACAATGAAATAGTAACTGGAGAATTAGCAGAGTGGACTACATATGATAATAAAGATACTGTAATGGTTAAGTTAAAAAAACGGAAAACAATATTTAGGACATTCAAGCGATATTGTTTTTATATAATGATTAGGAGGACTAGCAATGAAAAATGTAAAAATTAGGTTTAGTTTTAAAAGAATGCGAACTAATAATTCTTATTGACGCTATGAGAGGTTATCGAGCACATTATGGCAACACCCTAATGCAACGTAACTTATCTAGGAAACTAGATATTTTAAGTGGATTAAACAAGGAAAAATGATGAAACAATAAAAAAATTAAAGATCAACTTATTAAAGATAATTAAGAATAGAATGGATTATGATTGGTATATAGCTGATAAACATGGTGAAGATATGAATTGTACTATGTTTAGAGTGGAGGAATAACAATGAGTGAACAAAAAAATATTTGAACGTTGAATTTAGAGTTATGTTTAACATGCCAGTAGATGAAGATTTTGATATAGATGAACTATCTGAAGAAGAATTAGAAGAATTAGCGTGTGATTATTTCTTTAATCATGAAGGATGTGATACAGCTAATTATTATGATTTTTGAATTTGATATTTAATGGAGGACTAAAAATGACTAACGAAGAACTAGAAAAAGAAGTAAAACGACTAGAAGAACAAATTACTAACTTGAGAATTAAGCTATTAGAAAGTAAGGCGGATAAAAAGCCTTATGAAGTGGAAGTGCCAGAGGATATAGGAACGTACTATACAACGGATATTAAAGGTAGGTTACAAAAACTTGGTCACTACACAAGTGATATGCATGAATATATTTATAAATATGGTGAAGCCTTTTGAATTTAGCTTAGAGCTACACTTTTATTATAAAGAAAGAATATTATTAAAACGAATGGAAGACTGGGCAGAGGAACATAACGAAGGTTGGTATCCTGACTGGGAAGAGAGTGACGATAAGTTTTCTATATATTATTTTTTATAATTTAGAAAGTTTTTCTATTTACAGTGATTGGAATTGTAACTCATTTAACAAATTACCTTATTTCAAGAGCGAGGAACTAGCGCGAGAATTTATCAAGGAATTTGGCGAGGAAATCAAGGAGGTACTTTTTATAATGGTGATTGAGTTAGAGATAACATAACTTTAGTTTTAATTATTGCAATATTTTTGTGGTGTGTATATAGCAAAAAAATTCAAAAGACGATTAAGGAGAGGTAAAAATGAATAAAAAAACAAGAACGTGATACTAATTTGAAAAAGAAATTTTTTTATCAAAAATTATGGTATATTAAGTCGTTTAATAGCTTCTAACGAAGAGAAGATTAAAGATAGAAGATCCATGTTAAAACATAACATTAAGCCTATTGATTATGCAAAAGAGCAAATCAAAGGTGGCAACAAATATAGTTGGGATAATTTAATTTATGAAATCGATAATTTAGAACGTGAAATTATTGATAATACTGTAGAGCTAGTCAAAACAGAAAGAGAAATATTTGACTGTATTAAAAAAACGTTGAAGATTTGCAATATAGATTATTATTACAATATCGATACTTTGATTGCAAGGAATGGTTGGAGATTGATCATTTATTAAAAAAATTGAAGCTAATACGAGAAACAGAAAACATTCCGAAGCACTAAAAAGCAGTTAAAATTGACAAGTTTTTTTCAAAAAGTAAAAAGATAAAACAAAGTAAAAAGAGATAAACAAAAGTAAGTAGGTAAGTGCTATAATAGTATTATAAGATTTTTAGGGTAGAGGACTCCTAGAAATGATTAATTTTAAATTTTTATAAGCTGGTGTGGATACCAAACTTTTTTTATTTTTTTCGTATTGTATTTACTTCTACCCTAAAATCACCTATCATAAAAGCTTCCTAGACAGTTTAACGACTGTCTTTTTATTTTGGAGTGATGAATATAAAATATACCCCTCCCTTAAAAATATATAGCCTATACACTATATATACCCTATATAAAGGGGGTAGGTAAGGAGAATACCGTGAGGTTAGATAAGACCAGGGACACATCGTACCGCATTCGATAAGAACAAGCAGCGACTACTTAAGACACAGAACTATTGTGGAATATGTGGTCAACAAGTTGATAAGTCCATTAAATACCCCGACCCATTAAGTCCTGTGATTGACCATATAATACCTGTTGCTAAAGGTGGACATCCATCTGATCTAGCTAATCTACAGTTGGCACACTTCCATTGCAACAGACAGAAGTCAGATAAATTATTTAGTAAGGGAAATGAGGTCAAGGAGGATGTAATAGGCAACAGAAACTTGCCAAAACTGTTAGATTGGATGAATTATAGAGAAAAAAATAACAAAAATAAGTAAAAAAACAGCGAAAAAAATCGTAAAAAAATGCTAAAAATGGCAAAAATAATAAAAATCAACAAAAAGCCTAATTTATCAAGGTTTTGAAAATAAATTAAAAAGTGAAAATGTTGATTTATCAAGGTTTATGGGGGAGTACTCCCACGGCTTCGGCTGACCTTCACGCCGTCACTGTACATTTTTTCTCGCGCGAAAATAACGATTGATGGAAAGGAGTGATTCTATTGGAATATAAAGGCATACAATACCCTACGTAGAAAGCTTGCGTTGACTAATTCTAGAGTGGATTTAAGGTATAGTCAATATGCTATGAAATTCAATGATGAACAATATGGAATTACTATTCCCAAAGAATTAAGATATCAATATAGGTCAGTGTTAGGTTGGTGTACTAAGGCTGTAGATAGTCTAGCAGATAGATTGGTTTTCAGAGAATTTGAAAAAGATGATTTTAAGGTGAATGATATCTTTAAACAAAATAATCCGGATATATTCTTTGATAGTGTTATTCTATCTTCACTTATAGCATCATGCAGCTTTGTGTATATTTCAAAAAGTGGGAGAGGATATCCCGCGACTTCAAGTGATTGAAGCTAGCAACGCTACTGGAATACTTGATCCTATTACAGGACTATTAACTGAGGGATATGCGATTCTAAAAAAAGATGAAAACGGAAGAGCATTATTAGAAGCTTACTTCACAGATAAAGAAACTGTGATTAATGACAAAAGAACAGGTCAATCAACAGTAATTGCAAATACTGCTGGTATTCCGTTGTTAGTACCTGTTATTCATGCGCCAGATAGCGTAAGGCCTTTTGGTAGGTCAAGAATAACAAGGTCTGGAATGTATTATCAAAAACTAGCTAAAAGAACACTAGAAAGGGCGGATATTACAGCAGAATTCTACCATTCCCTCAGAAATACATATTGGGAATGGATTCGGACGCTGAACCACTAGAATCATGGAAAGCGACTGTATCTAGTATGCTACAAATTTCTGCTAGTTCTGATGGGGACAAACCAACAGTAGGACAATTTACTACTCCGTCAATGTCTCCGTTCACGGAACAACTAAGAACAGCTGCTGCTTTATTCGCTGGAGAAACTGGATTGACCCTTGATGATTTAGGATTCATTTCGGATAATCCATCTTCAGTTGAAGCGATTAAAGCAAGTCATGAGAATTTAAGACTTGCTGGAAGAAAAGCACAACGATCAATCGGAAGCGGTCTTTTAAACGTTGCTTACGTTGCTTGTTGCTTAAGAGATGATTTCAAATACAACAGAGGTCGTTTTATTGATACTAAGCCTAAGTGGGAACCGTTATTCGAGGCTGACGCTAATATGCTTACTTTAATTGGTGATGGGGTGATTAAGCTTAATCAAGCATTACCTGGATATATAGACGCTAATGTGATTAGAGATTTAACAGGTATTAAAGGTGATATGAACGCTAAGCCAAAAATAGAGGAAGTAGAGAAAAAGTCCACTAAGTCGGAAGATAAGCAACAAAACAGAATTATTTCTACTTATGAGATTACTTCTTTAATAAGCAATTATCAAAAGGGAGTACTTTCAAAAGAAAATGGAATACTACTTCTGACCTCAACTGGAATGAGTAAGCAAGAAGCGGAAGCTATGATTAATAAAACGGAAGTTTTGGAGCAGGTAAATGAGTAATGATCTATTAGGACGTATTACTCAAACGTTCGAGAAACGCTTAAAAAATGTGAATATTAAAGCTACCTCCTATGAGGATGTAAATGATTATGCAGTGGCTTTAGGAGAAATCCTAACCACTGCTTTTAATATTCATATTACTGAAAATCCTGGAGAGATTATTGAACAAATTCTTAATGACAGATTAAAAGAGAATCATAGGTTGATTACTGACTTTGGTAGAATGGTTCAAGATATTTTGAATAAACAAGCTAAAATTGGCTTGGAAGCTCAAATACCTGAAGTAAATCAAAGTAGAATAGATGGTTTAGTTGGCAAAATAACAGAGGGAGACTTTGAACAGTCAAAATGGTTGTTAGGTTCTCCTGTTGTTAACTTTAGTCAGTCTGTTGTTGATGATATGGTTCGTAAGAATGCTGAGTTTCATTTTCGTTCTGGAATGAGTCCGAAAATCGTTAGAAAAGAGGTAGGGAACTGTTGTAAATGGTGCAAAAATTTAGTTGGTACATATAAATACCCAGATGTACCGAAAGACGTATATAGACGACATAGAAATTGTAGATGTACGGTTGAATATATCCCTAAAAAAGGTATAAGGCAAGATGTTCATAGTAAGAAAATTAAATATGATACAAAAAGAAGAAGTGAAGGAATTACCTTATACAAGCGTCAAAGCTGAGTGGTTGAAAAATTATAGACATCCTATGGTATCGGATATGAAGTATTGGGAACATGAAGGCGTTAAATATTTAGTAGATGGTAAATATGTTGTTTTAGATTACACAGAAAAAGAAAAAAATTAACTGCTGTTTGGTTGTCAGAAAAATTAGAGTACATGTAAAGAGTGTTCCTCGGATAAATTATCCGGAAAAATCTCTACACCGGACTTTCTTATAAATGATATGAAATTTGATTACAAAGGATTAAAAGGTAATGGAAAAAAATACAGTTGAAAACAATACTAGGAAAACTAAAAACACAAGCTGAAAAATATTGTATTTGATTTAACAGAAACTTTGTTAACGGAGGATGAGTTTTTTTAGACAATTAACAAAAATTTATGAATATGGTAACAGAGGGTTGAATGTCTCAATAATAGAGACGTATTGATTGATATTCTAAAACGTAAAAATAAGAAGTCACCGAGCTCCTACGGAGTGCGACGACTTCATATATACTATTATTTTTACAACTAAATTTTAAAAAGTCAACAATTCGCCCTGTCGTATGGCGGTAAACTAGGCAGATTGGAAAGGAGCGACTGAATGACAAAGAAATTTGGTAAACAAACTCCCTACTCAATCGGTGATTTTTAGACTATAACGAAAGTAGATATCAAGAAGCTGTAGATTTATATCAAAGAACAGGATTATTAATTTACGATTGGCAGTTGTATTTGTTAAAAGACATCATGGCAGTTGATGAAGAAGAACTGTGGGTACATCAGAAGTTTGGATACTCGTTGCCACGTCGTAATGGTAAGACTGAGATTGTTTATATTCTTGAGATTTGGGCTTTTACATCAAGGAATCAACATTTTACACACAGCACACAGAATTAGTACCTCTCATTCATCTTTTGAAAAAGGTAAAAAAATACCTTGAAAGAATGGGATATGTAGACGGAGAAGATTTTAATTCTATTCGTGCAAAAGGTCAAGAAAGAATTGAACTATATTCCACTGGTGGAGTGGTTCAATTTAGGACTAGGACTAAAAATGGTGGACTTGGTGAAGGTTTTGATTTGATGATAATCGATGAAGCACAGGAATATACAATTGAACAAGAATCGGCTTTAAAGTACACAGTAACAGACAGTAAAAATCCTATGACAGTTATGTGTGGGACACCTCCTACACCTGTGTCAATAGGGACTGTTTTCACTAAATACCGTGAAGCTTGCTTATTTGGAAAAAGTAAATATTCCGGATGGGCGGAGTGGTCGGTAGAAGATGAAAAAGAAATAGACGATGTAGAAGCTTGGTACAATTCGAATCCATCGTTAGGATACCACTTAACTGAAAGAAAAGATTGAAGCCGAGCTTGAGAAGATAAACTTGATCACAATGTTCAACGTCTCGGATTTTTGGTAGTCGTTCTCTCAAAAATCTGTGATTAGTGAGAGGGAATGGGACGGTCTTTTATTATCTGAAAAAGTAGACTTTAAAGGTAAGTTATTCGTCGGTGTTAAATACGGGAATGATGGTAATAACGTAAGCATGAGTATTGCTGTTAGGGCTAATGATGAACGTATTTTCATTGAAACTATTGATTGTCAAAGTTTGAGAAACGGTAACATGTGGTTGATTAATTTCTTGAAAAACGCTGATGTAGCAAGTATTGTTGTGGACGGTGCAAGCGGTCAGAAGATGTTAGAAGAGGAGTTAAAAGACTACAGGATAAGAAATATTATCTTGCCGACTGTTAAGGAGATAATCACAGCTAACTCAGTTTTTGAACAAGGAATTTTCCAAAAGACTATTTGTCACAATGGACAACCGTCACTTAGAAAAGTAGCTACTAACTGTGAAAAACGTAGCATTGGGACTAATGGGGGATTTGGATATAAGTCACAGTTTGATGATATGGATATTTCGTTATTGGATAGTGCGCTATTGGCACACTGGGCTTGTCATTCGATTAAGCCTAAGAAAAAACAAAGGATAAGCTATTAATTAGCTTAAATTACCGAACGGACGGGTAATCCGGATATAAGGAGATTAAAAAAATGACAGAATTTAAAGTAATTGAAACTCAAGAACAATTAAATGCGATTATCAAAGCAAGATTAGATCGTGAGAAAGAAAAGTATTCAGACTACGATACTTTAGCAGAAAAATTAAAAATTAGAGACGGAAAATTCAAACTTAAAAACAAACTATCACAGAAAAAGAAACAAGTGCAAAGCGCAACAGCTAGTAAAATTGCTGAACTTGAAAAAGATGTAAACACTTGGAAAAAAATAAGTCACTTAAGCAACAAATAGCGATGAAAAAAATGGACTACCTTTTGACTTGGCAGACAGACTTCAAGGAGATAGTGAAGAAAGTTTGAATGAAGATGCTGAACGTCTAGCATCACTAGTTAGTGTTAAAAAGTTATACACAGCCTTTAGCAGACAAAGAACCTAATATTGAAGTAAAAGGTGTAGATGCTGCATGGCGCGATGTTGTTAAAAATTTAAAATAAAAGGAGAATAAAACATGACAGAAACAAAAGAATCAAATGCACTAAAAAGGAACATTATTTAAACCCGAATTAGTAACGGACATTATGAATAAAGTACAAGGGCGTTCAACTCTTGCAAAATTATCAAATCAACAACCTATTCCATTTAATGGAACAGAACAATTCATCTTCAATTTAGAAGGTAATGCACAAATTGTAGGTGAGGGAGAATTAAAAGAAGCAGGAAAGGCTGTAATACTTCTAAAGTTATTACACCATTAAAATTTGTATATCAAGCACGTATTACAGATGAATTCTTATACGCTTCAGATGAGAAAAACTAGATTTCTTAAAACATTATGGAGATGGTTTTTGCTAAGAAAATTGCAGAAGCATTTGATATTGCAGCAATTCACGGACTAGAACCAAAAAGCTTAACTGATGCAAGTTTTAAAGATAAAAACTCATTTGATGGATTAATCACAGGAAATGTAGTGACTTATGCTGAAGCTAAAATTGACGATAATCTAGATAGTGCTGTTCAAATGGTCGTTGGAGCTAACAACGAAGTTACAGGTATTGCAATGTCTCCAGTAGCAGGTCAAGCAATGTCTAAAGTAAAAGTAAACAATGTGGTTCAATTCCCAGAATTTAGATTTGGGCAACGTCCAAATAATTTCTTTGGTATGGATCTCAGATATAAATAAAACTTTAACTGCACAAGGTGAAAAAGGTAAGAAAATCACGCTATTGTAGGAGATTTCCAAAAATAGATTTAAATGGGGTTATGCTGAAAAACATTCCTATGGAAATTATCGAATACGGAGATCCAGACGGAACAGGACGTGACTTAAAAAGCATACAATGAAATCTTATTACGTACAGAGGCTTACATCGGATGGGGAATCCTTGATGAAAAAGCATTTGCACGTGTAGAAGAAGCATAGGAGGTAGTCTATGAATAAATATAGACACAAAGAAACTGGAGTAGAAATTTTAACAGAAAGTGAACTATCAGGAGATTGGGAGCTTGTAGAAGAAGTTAAAGAATCTACTAAAAAAACTAAGTCAGAGGAATCTGACGAAGAATAGAGGTGTACTATGACTACACTTGAACCTTTGCTACTGTTGAAGATTTAGACACTTTGTGGAGAAGTGTTGAAGGTCATGAAATAGGACGTTCTGAGGAGCTGTTAAAAACAGTTTCTCACGTTCTAAGGGTTGAAGCTAAAAAGTCAATAAGAATTTAGATTCTCCGGTTAAAGAAGATGAAAGTTATTCTTATTTAGTAAAATCAGTCGTTGTTGACATTGTAGCAAGAACTCTAATGACTTCGACAAATCGAGAGCCCTATGACTCAATATTCAGAGTCGGCTCTTGGATATTCTGTTTCGGTTCATTTTTAGTACCTGGAGGAGGATTATTCATAAAAGATAGTGAATTAAAGCGTTTAGGTTTAAAAAACAACGATATGGAGTAATAGATTTCTATGACTATACTTAAGGGAATAGATATAGTTTTAATCGATAAAAATTCAAGGTGAAGTTGATGAATTTAACAATCCTATTTTTTGTTGATAAAGAGATAGTTGTCAAGAATATTTTAGTCGCACCTGTGAAAACTGAGGACGTTGTAAACATTGTAAATCTAACAGGGAAAAAAAGGCTGAATACTTGCTAGGAATACCTAAGGGAAAACCCGAATACATGGGAAAACAGAGAAGTTATGTTTTTCGGTAGGAAATGGAAGACTATAGGTATTCCTCAAGAGGGTATTGAATCTATGATCCCGTTAAATTGGAATAAGAAAATAATGGTAGAACGTTATGAGTAAAAAAATTTGAATTGAATTACAGAGGTGTTGCTGAACTTATGAAAAGTCCAGAAATGGTTGCTATCTTGAAAGAAAAAGCTAAAGAAATTCAAGAAAGAGCCGGAAGCGGATATGAAACTAGTTCTTATGTTGGTAAAAACAGAGCGAACGTAAGTGTTAAGACTAAAACTAGCAAAAGCTATCAGAGACAACAACAAAAATAACACTTTACTTAAGGCAATGAGATAATGATTGAATTAATAGTTAAGGATTATTTATCTAAACATCTTGAAATACCTATCATTTTCGAACATCAAAAGAACTTACCTAAACGATACATTTTAATTCAAAAAACCAGTGGGAAAAGAGAAAACTTTCTAAAAAGACTCAACAATAGCGATACAAAGTTATGCTGAATCATTATTTGAAACAGCAAAAATTAAACGAAAAAAATTAAAGATCTAATGTACGACTTGGTGATGGTAGATGAAGTGTCAAAAGTCAGTTTAAATAGTGATTATAATCATACTGATTTTTGAGACTAAACAATATCGTTATCAAGCTGTATTTGATATTCATCATTATTAATTAAAGGAGATAAAAACATGGCAGACGTAACAAAAGTAACATCGGCAAAACCTAAAAATTGGTGGAGCTATTTATTCTGCACCACTAGGAACAGTACTTCCTACTGATGCAACTACAGAATTAAATGAAGCGTTCAAAAGCGTTAGGATATATTTCAGAAGATGGACTAACTAACGAAAACACAGCAAGTACTGAGAATATAAAAGCGTGGGGAGGAGATATCGTTGATACTGTTCAAACAGAAAAACAGATAAATTCACTTACACTTTAATTGAATCATTAAACATTGATGTGTTAAAAGAAATTACGGAAAAGATAATGTAAGTGGAGATGTAACAACAGGACTTACAATTAAAGCTAACACTAAAGAGTTAGAACAACATTCAGTAGTTATTGAAATGGTGCTAAAAGGTGGAATCCTTAAACGTATTGTAATTCCTAACGGAAAAATCGGAGAAGTTGGGGAAATTAAATATACTGACTCTGAAATGGTTGGATTTGAAACCACTTTAAATGCATTCCCGGATTCAGAAGGAAACACACACTACGAATATATTTAAAAAGTAAAGATAGGAGATAATTAGATGAAGAAATTAACAGGTGTCACTAAATCAGGATTTACTTATTCTGTTTTTAGAAAAAAATCTAAAAAACTATGAGCTTGTAGAAGTATTAGGGAGAATTAGGAAGTAATCCGTTAGCACTTCCTAAAGTGTTAACGCTTCTTCTAGGTAAAGAACAAATAGATAAATTAAAAAGATCATGTGAGAGATAAAGACGGAATTGTCGACGTGGAAAAAAATATCAGATGAATTAAGAGATATCTTTGAAGCTCAAGCAAGATTAAAAACTAGTAGTCCTTGCTAGTATGCTGAACACAGATGAAGATGCTGTGATTTGTGATTTAGCTGAAACTTATCAAATATACGATTACAAAAGATATGCCACCGAGATAAGGTGGCTATTTTTTGTAGTGGACTGAGAGATGATTCAAGAATTAAGCTAAAAATGACAGGTCAAAAAGTTAAACTAGATACTATGTTATTAGCTTCTATCGTTGATAGATTAAGAATTTTAGTTTGGACTAAGACGAAAGACGGACAAAAAGGAAGAAATCAACCTAAGTCTATTGTTGATAGTATCAATAAGCCTACTAAGGTGAAAGAAGAACTTGTGTTCGCTACTGGTGAGGATTTTGAAAAAGCTAGAAATAAAATATTAAAGGAAGGAGGATAATATGGCAACTAATTTAGGTAAAGCATATGTTCAAATTATGCCGTCTGCCAAAGGGATATCGGGAATGATATCAAAGGAATTAGATGGTGAAGTAAAAAGTGCCGGTCAGAGTGCTGGGAATAGTTTAGTCTCAACAATTAAGAACGCTGTAATTGCTGCTGGAATAGGTAAGTTGTTCGCTACTTCCTTATTAGAAGGTGGGAAACTCCAACAATCTCTGGGGGGAGTAGAAACACTGTTTAAAAACAATGCTAACATGGTTAAACAGTACGCTAATGAAGCTTATAAAACTACAGGTTTGTCTGCTAACGCTTATATGGAAAATGTAACGGGATTTAGTGCTAGTTTACTTCAATCATTAGGCGGAGATACTGCAAAAGCAGCTAAAGTGGCTAATATGGCAATGGTTGATATGGCGGATAACTCAAATAAGATGGGTACATCAATGGAGCTTATTCAAAATGCTTATCAGGGTTTCGCAAAGCAAAACTATACAATGCTGGATAACTTAAAATTAGGTTATGGCGGGACTAAGCAAGAAATGCAACGTTTGTTAGCAGATGCGCAAAAATTGACAGGTGTTAAGTATGATATTAATAACTTATCAGATGTTTATGAGGCTATTCACGTTATTCAAAAAGAATTAGACATCACAGGTACTACAGCTAAAGAAGCATCAACAACGCTACAAGGCTCTTTTGCTTCCATGAAAGCAGCATTTACTAATTTATTAGGTAAGTTGTCGCTCGGACAAGATATTAAACCTTCTTTACAAGCATTAGCAACAACTACTACTACATTTTTAGTAGGTAATTTCTTACCTATGGTTGGTAATATTTTAAAAGGTTTGCCAACTCTCGTGATAGGTGCATTCTCTGGACTGGCTGAACAGTTACGGGGAGTGTTTGGAGATGAAGTAGTAAATAAAATTCAAGGATATTTAACACAAGTTTCTGGTGCTGTAGATTCATTTATAGAAGTTTTAACAGGGAAACTTTCTAAGGGTCAAGGAATTGATTTGATGAAATCTCTTGGGATTGATGAAGGGACAGCAAACACTATTGTAACCATTGCTGATAATATTCGAACTGCTTTTCAAAATATTTGGGAAGCTATAAAAAACGTAGGAGCGATTGTCGGAGAGTTTATCGGAGATCTATTAGGGATTAATGATACTCAGAGTAGTGTAAGTTCTTTAGGAACAGCATTTGAGAGTGTAAGTAGTGTGGTTAAAGAAGTTTCACAATGGATTAAAGATTTCACATCTTTCTTACGAGAAAATGAAGTTGCATTGTCGTTAACTAAGGCTACGTTAGCAGGACTTGCTGCTGGATTTATCGCTTTTAAAAATTATAAGTACTATACAAAAGCATAATAACTGGATTTCAAATTGCATTAAGCGCAGCAAGAGGAGCAATGCTTGCATTCAATCTTGCAATTGCAACAAATCCTATTACAGCTATCATTGTTGGGATAACAGCTGTAGTTGCTGCTTTGGTATGGTTTTTTACAAAAACTGAGACGGGAAAAGCTATATGGCAAGGGTTTCGTTGACTTCATAAAACAAGCATGGAACGGAATTGTAGAATTCTTTAGTGGTATATGGAATGGAATTACAGCAGGAGCGACTACTTTATGGACTGGAATTCAAGCGGTTTGGGCTGTTGCGGTAGAAGAAATAAAAGCCTTATGGCAAGGTGTAACGGAGTTCTTTTCTAATTTGTGGAACGGAATTAAAGAAGGGGCATCAACAGCGTGGACTTTCATCACAACATCTATTACAGCCATTGTTCAACCGTTTATCGATGCTTTCTTAAATGGTTGGGAAATCTTGAAAACTGGATTAACAGCTGTTTGGGAAGGTGTAAAAATGGTGATTCAAGGTGCTTGGGAATTCATTAAAGCTATTGTGATGGGAGCGGTATTAATTGTTATTGATTTGGTAACTGGTAACTTTACAAAACTGAAAGAAGACTTACAGCTTATTTGGGATGCGATAAAAAATGCTATTCAACTGATTTGGGAAGGTATTAAAACTGTTGTAATGGCGGTAGTAACTACTTTTATAGCGTTATTAAAACAAGCTTGGGAAGACTTTAAAACAGGGTTAATACAAATCTGGAACTTTCTATCAACAACCGCTTCTACTATATGGAATACGATAAAATCTGCTGTAGTGTCAATAGTTACTGGATTAGTGAATGGTATTAAGTCATTGTGGGAAGGGTTCAGAAGTTTCTTCAATAGTTTAATAAATTCAGTAATGAATATAGCTGTGAGTACTTGGAATTCAATTAGGTCAAGTGTTGTTAGTATTATACAAGGGTTAGTTAATGCAGCTCAAAACGCTTGGAATACATTTAAAAATGGAGTTCAAAGTTTAGTAGACAAAGTAAGAAATATATTTGATTCAATAAGAAATATTGATTTATGGGGTGCAGGAAAAGCTATCATGGATGGATTTTTTTAGAGGATTGAAATCTGTTTGGGGGAGTATTACAAGCTTTGTTGGAGATATAGCCGATTGGATTAGAGACCACAAAGGACCGATTGAATACGATAGAAAACTACTTATCCCTGCTGGTACTGCTATCATGGAAAGTTTAGATGAAGGACTTACAGATAAGTTTGAGTCAGTTAAAAAAACAGTTAGTGGAATGGCTGGAGATATTAACAAAGCTTTCACAAGTGATATTTCAGATTTTTGAAGTAGGTGCAAATGTTTCTAAAGATTTAAATATGAGTAATATGTCTGCCTCTGATTTTTACAATATCCAACAGTAATGATGAAGTAGTTAAGGCTTTTAAATATCGTTCAAGACTTGTTAAAAAGATATTTCAAATAAGGATTTCAATACTTATTTAGATGGTGAAATAATGGCTAAAAACTCATATGATAGACAAAATGACTTTCGTTAGAAGGGAGGAATCTAATTCGTGATCAAAATTAACAACACTACATTATCTCCTAACGATTATGTGTTAACAGACGTTGGAGAAATGCTAGATAGCTAAAAAAACGCATCACAGAAGATGCAACAATATATGGCGCTAATGGTAGTTACATAGTGCATGATGGCGCTTATGAGAGCCAAGAACGAGTTTTAAAATTTACAGTGAGTAGTTTTGAGAAAGTAGGAGAATTAACCAAAATATTCACTGATTTTTGATAACGAAATAGAGTTTGATTATATGGAATTATCAAAATACTATGCTGATTTAATTGATATTACTTACAGTAGAAAAGGAAATCAGAAGTGGGCAGTTAATGTTAAATTGAGATTTGATTCTTTTCGATACGTGTCAGACAATGGACTAAACACGATAGGAACAAGTGGCACTATTAATAATCCAGGAGATGTTTATTCTGAACCGATTATTGAAATAGAAGGTAACGGTGAAGTTAGTTTAACAATTGGGTTGCAAAACCATGATTTTAAATTTAGATGCAAAAGCCATAATTGACTGTAGACATAAAAAAACAAAATATTTACGATAAAAACAGAGTTTTTAAAAATTCAATTCGTATAAGAGGTGGTTTTTGAAATACCACCTGGTCTGCAAGGGATAGCAACTAATGGAAATGTGTCAAGAATAAAAATAAAAAGGTAATTGAGGTGGCATGTATGATCTATTTAAAAGAGGGGAAACCCTCTTAATTTCGCTTATAATGATGAAATAATACAAGAAGGGAATAGCAAATATCAATTAAGTTTCAAATTTCCTACTAATAATCCATTATATGAAGAGTTAGTAGAAGAAACTCTATTACTTGCTGACGACTTACACGGTGAACAAGAATTCATTATTTTTGAGGTAGAAAAACATCACGGATATATTACAGTTTATGCAAATCAAGTAGCTACATTGTTAAATAATTATTCTATCACGGAATTAAGTGTAAATAACGCTAGTGGAGATAGGGTAATGAGAAGCCTTGTGAGTAGCATTATTCGTGAACACAAGTTTACATTCTCTTCTGATATAGCAAATACTCACAGTCTTAATTTAAAGAATGTGACAGTAGCTACAGCATTATTTAAAGATAAGCACTCAATATTAGGTCAATGGGGTGGAGATTTAATAAGAGATAAGTATGATATTAGGTTGCTAAGTAGTGGTGGAGCTACTAAAGAAGCTTTATTCATGTATAAAAAGAACCTAAAATCATATCAACAAAAGAAATCCATAAAAGATTTGAGAACAAGAATTCACTTTACAAAAACTATCAACTCTCAAAAAGAGGGTGAAAAAGATAAAGTAATTGCTGTGACTGTTGATAGTCCGTTGATAGGTAAATATAAAAATATATGAAGGAAATCTAGATGTAAGTGATCAAGATGTAGTTGATGAAGCTACATTAAGAAAAATATGGTGAACAATACTTTAAAAACTACCTTGTGTGATGTGATTGAGGAAAGCATAGAAATTGATGTTGTAGGTGTTCCGGATGAACCTGTGGGAATATTTGATACTGTAACAATATTTCATGAGAAATTCAATCTTGATGTTAAGAAAAAAATTACAAAATATACCTACTCTCTATGGGGCGTAAGTTAAAAACTATTGGTTTTGGAAAAATTCAATCTAATTTAGGAACAACACTAGCTAGTATGGTTGATAACGCTATAGAAGAAAAAGCAGAAACTATGCTAGATGCTTTTAAAATTCAGAAGAATTTAGCACAACTGCTGAAACTTGACCGTAAAAGGTATTGAAGATAAATTAGTAGAACTTGAAGAAAAATCAAAAGGGCTATTGAGGTAAAAAAGCCTTATTCGAGGCTGACGGTACTATTCCAGATGTTGTAAAGACGAAAATTTTAGACGCCGTTGAAGGTGATATAGGGCGTCTTAAAACGATAATAACCGAGGCTGAATTAATTAAGGCAATTCAAGCAAAATTAAATTTTGCTGAAATTAAAAACGCACTTATCGACAAGGCTTTTATTAATCAAATTATATCTGATGAAAAAAATTCACTCAACAGTTTGAAGATGGTGAAGTAACAACACAGAATATTTTTCACTAAATTAAAAGATAGTATTAAGTCAAATATTTCTAAAGAGTTCGTCACTAAAGACGGTGTAAAAAAAGTTAGTTAATGATTTGACTATTGACGCTGACAGGATAAGACAAATTACACAGCAAGAAAGCGTCAAGGTTTTTGAAAATAAAAAAACAAGAGTTAAAAGGGCTAATGCTTATTTTACATAAAAATATAGTGATTATTCAGATGGACGTAACATGAGTGACAACTCAACACTAAAAATATATCGGGATTTACACAGGTGATAAAGAGCAAGCCCCTACTAACGCTAGTGAGTATTCATGGACTAAGATTAAAGGTGAAGATGGTCATAATTTGACAGCTAATTTACGCTTTGAAGGTAGATATGTAAATAATATTGTAACAAATTTAAGCACATTTGTTGATGTTTTTTTACGACGGACAAAAAAATCACAGATGGTTTTGAGTTGAAAGTAAAACATAAAGGAATGGGAGCAAGTAACTGGACTGATTTTATTTCTAGACCATACGACAACACAGGAAGGCTTACTAACTTTATTTTTCAGTAATGGAGAAAAAGGACGGAACACCTCTTGAAGTTATTGTGTTAGTAACTTACAAAGGACTAAATATCGTTGCAACTGAGCGTATTGAAAATATGCCTGATGTAATGTTGTTAAGTGAAACTATTAAGAAATATAAAACTTTTGAAAGTACGATAGATGGCTTTACATCTGTTGTAGGTGAGATTGACACTAAAGTTTTTCTCAAAGGGTTATTTTAAAAATAATCTTAATAATGAAGATGTTGAGAAAACGGGAAACGATTTATATTTCAATGCTAAAGAAAACTTAGCAGCTAATCAATATTACACAATTTTAGCTGATTTAGATAACGTGCCGGATAACCAACAATCTTATATATATGGAGCTAGTGATGGTGGAGATAAGAAGACAATTCAGAACGGGTTAAATTATTGGGTTGTTAAATATTCAACTAATCAAAACTAAAAATTAATCTATATCCGTTAGAGCTAACACGAAAGTAAAAAAATGTAAGAATATTCAAAGGTGATTTTTAGAGTAAAAAGATGTTGAACGAGAAAACTTATATAGTAGCTCTGCCACTGATAGCGGTGGTAAATTTATTCATCTGAATTTAAATAAGAATAAAATCAACGGCAATGTTTATATAGTTAAATTTGATGCATCCGGTTATTCTAACGGTGATAAGTGGGATATTTACAACCGCATCGGATATGATGAGAATAATCTAACTCAACTATTGAGAGCTAAGGGGAACGAATTCACTTTCACTATTAACGACAACACAATGGCTAACAGAATGTATATAAGAATGAAACAGGTTGGAAACACTACCATTTCTAATGTTGAAATATACGATGTTAGCACTGAATATGTTAAAAAAATAAAGAAATTAGTAAATTAGAGAGTTCAATAACGCAAACTAAAAATGAGATTGATTTAAAAAGTTAGCAAAAGACAATGTAATAGCTTCTATTAATGCTAGTGTGGAGACAAATCAACAAGGTCAAAAATCAAGGTGTTGTTAAAATCAAAGGTGAAGTTTTGGCTGATAATATCCACGGTAAGACTTTTTACTGGGGAGTAAATTCAAAATAGGACAGTACGGCTTTTTACAGCCAATTGAAAAAGGATTGCAAATTAACGCGCCTGAGAATTTTGGAAGTAAGAGAGGGATTGGACTCAAATTGCCGGGTGAGGGTGTAGGACCAAAAAGATGCAGGAGTACCACCAGGGGTTATTTATATATGAAGACCCTGATTTTTACAAAAAGGGCATAGCGTCCCAAGTGCAGTTAATAGAGTACTACTAACAGTCGCAGGAATGGCTTGTTTTTCATCGAGGGTTTCAGGCTCAATAGTGAAAGGTCAGCCAATTTTAACAAATTTAGATAGTAATTTCCTTTCTCATCAACGTATCCAGTTAAATTTATAGGATACCAAGAGGGCGGATTTATGCGATTCTTTGGCACGGATAACGACAACACGAATATATGGAATATTAAGGTCGATACATGGGGGTCAGATAGAAAAATTAAAAACTGACATTAAAGATTCAGAATTTAATGCTATAGAATTTGTTGAAAAATTAAAATTCAAAGACCATGGTTGGAATAAAGATGAAATAGGTTATGAGAAACCGCATACTAAATGCGGATTGATAGCTCAAAAGTACAAGAACTTGACGAAAGTTTAGTTGTTGATTATGGCGAGTATTTAGGACTAGACGGTTTAAGATTAATCAATATATCTCTCAAAGCAATTCAAGAACTATCTAAAGAAAATACCAACCTAAAATCACAACTAAAAATGAATGAAAGATTACAAAAACTGGAGGATAAAATCAATGGCAACATATAAGAAAAACTACGCTAGAGCCACTTACGATAGCAACGGAGCAGTACTCACAACCATTGTGAGTATTTTTTTAATACGAACGGTGGAGCTGTGATTGAAACTACGCTAAAAGGAGACCATTTAAGCAAGTCAGAAGATGAGTTAGTACAACTCGCACTAGAGCAGTTTTATCAAGACACTTATCCTAACAAGGCTGAAAATGAACGATTTACTAAAGTTGATGAAAAACTTAAAGTACTAGACACTAAACTAGCTGAAATGGATAAGCTAAAAAAAGAACTGGATATTACTCAAGGTTCTTTAATGGATTTAATAACGCAACTAAGTGGAAGTTTGGAGGCTGAAAAACATGAGGATAATTCACAACCTAAAAATTCAAGTGAAGGAGGTGACAGTAATGATGGCAATGCTATTCGCAATTAACATAGCAAAAGGGAAAAGAACATTTTTCTCAAGTACCTAAATTCCTTAAAGATAAAGTCAGAGAATGCTTAATCGATATGGATTTAGAACATTTAGCTAAAGAGGGGCTTAAAGCCCTCTTTTATTTCGAAAGAAAGGAGATTGATTAATGGAAATTACATTACCAGAACTAGCCGAACGCTACTATCATTTAGTGCAAGATGTGTACATCCATGCTTTTACACTTGTTGTTTTGTTAGACATTCTAACTGGAGTAGCGAAGGCTTTTGTTACAAAAACACTCAACTCAACAATAAATAGACGTGGACTGATTGAACATATCATAGTTTGTGTGATGTGCATAACGGTTTATCCATATCTACTATATTTAGGTTTTAACGAGATTGCAACAGCATTCTTGTTATTTTTTACATTAAGTTACTGTCTTTCACTTATAGAAAATTTAAGTGCTTTAGGAGTACCATTTCCAACAGGTATTAAGAAACGATTAGAGAAGTTAAGAGATGAACTGGACGGAAAGGAATAACGGATGAAAAAAATTAATTAAATTAGAATTTGACAACACGACAAGAGAACGTAAGACTGAAGATAGTTATTCAGAACTTTATTCTCATGATAAAAATAACGGATCATTTGAGTTTGAGATTTTAAAACGATACACTAACAACTGAACAAGTAATAGCTTTATTCAAATTTACAGAAAGTAACAAAACTGGAAGACTACTGGGACTGTTGAGGGAAATAAAGTAAATGTAATCTTTGATACTAGCTTAATTACTCAAAAACGAAACGGTAATTTGTTATTTATATTTTGATGAAGAACAAAAGAACATCCGATACTTACAGATTTAAGTTTAAAGTAAAAAGTATCAGAAATTGACAAACTAGATACTTACGCCGTTAAAGAGCGTTATTTTTAATAAAAAGTATCATTGTTGATAAAGTAGACGTTGTTACTAAAGATGAATTAAAAAGAAGCGTTAAAAAATGTTGGTGGAGTAGCAACAGAAGGACTACTAACAGAGGTTAAGGCTGAGGAAATTTACGCTAAAAAAACGGAAATACTGCAAGCATACGACGACCGACGAGTTAACGAACGATTAGAGGCGTTAGAGACTAAAACTGATAACGATACAGTATACAACGATACTGACCTAAGAACTCGTGTAGAGGCTCTTGAGAATAGACCAACAACAAGTGTTACAGCTTATGACGATTCAGACTTAAAAACGTAGAGTTAGTGAGTTGGAACAACGTCCGGACAATAACACAGTCTATGACGATACAGCCTTAAGTAATAGGGTTAAAGCGTTAGAGGACGCCCCCAAAGTAGACGCTACTAATTTCGCTACTAAAAACGACCTTGTGGCGTTCAATGGTGAACTTAACAACAAAGTATCAAGTGTGGACTTCGAGGCGTTTAAAACGACTATACCAACGTCATACAATGATAAAGCATTAAGTGACCGCGTCTTAGCGCTTGAAAATAAACCAGTTACAGAAATACACGGAACAGGAATGCCGAACGGAGTAGTAGAAGCTGAAATCGGTACTACTTATGTTGATAAGAATAAAACTAATGGAGCTTTCAAATGGATTAAGACTACTAATGGTGGAAATCAAGGTTGGGAAGTGTTAACTGGAGACACTGGATGGAGACAATTAAATATCTCATCAAAATTAACACCAGCTAGTTTACATATCCGAAGAGTAAACAACATGGTGACTTATCAATTTGGAGGGCTTTCTTGGGGCTGGTTCGGAATTGTTAGACGAGGTGGAGAAGGTTACGTTGCACAACCTACTGATTTAGAGAGAAATTGCTTTATTCTGAATCATAATCAAGTGCCTGAAGGCTTTAGAACACCTAACTCACTTATCGGGTCTATCTACAACGATAACGGAGTGGCTTACGGAACATGGTATGTCGGAAACGCAGCAGACGTCAATCACTTAAGATTTCAATTCTTAAATCCAGTGCCAACGGACAGAGATATTGGAGATATTCGAGTAAGCACAATATCTTATTTTACTGATGAACCATGGCCGCAACAATTACCATAAGAAAGGAGGTAAGATTATGGAACAATTACAACCGATTTTATTAACACTTATCGTGTTCGGACTTAACTTATTAGGTAAGTTCTTAAAAGAATGGAAATCATTCCCAACTGAATTAATTCCGCAACTATTAGGAGTAATAGGAGGACTTATAGGTTGGGCGGTATTTAAAGATACTAACGCAGTACTTTTAGGACTTGCAAGTGTTGGAACACACCAAGTAGTTAAGCAGTCTAGAAATAATGATAACGTTGATAATTCAGACAAACAATGATATAATTAAATATATCAATCCCCTGTTCCTATAAGGCAGTTACGACTGACACAGGGGTTCTTTTTGTAGATGTCAACAGAAAAAAATTGACAAAAAGTAAAGTTTATATTAAAAATAAATTATGAGCTAGAAAGAAGCCTTTTTAATCGTCTTTCCAGTCTCGACCCGTTTAAACGCAAATAATCTATAGTGATATAGAGGTGTAATAGAAGCACGTTGCACCGCTTGGCAGAGCTTAAGAACTGTTCCCTTGCGATAAGCCTCAAGAAGCACAACAGTAGGGAGTTAGTTGTTCCACTATCAACAACTAATCGATTGTCCTGCATCGGAGACTACTTCCGTTCCGTGCTTATTTTTTTATCTTTATATAGGAGGTTGTATGGATAGTGATGCAACATTACAAAGCACATTAGAAGATTATCGAGAAAAAAATTTTTGCAATAAAAATGTTTATTAGAGTTGAATTATAAAAAGATGAATGATGTAATTGTTGTATTTAGTGAAACTGATTTACATCATCTATTAGGACTTCACTATGTTTTTACCTAAGAATATTTACGCTAATAAAAGTATAGAAATGATAAAAAAATAATGAATTATTAATTTCTGATTTATCTGAACATCAAGATTTTTTTCAAGATGTTTTCTAGATTCAAGAATTATAATTTTTATTGAGAAAGTATTTTACAGTAAAGAAATAAATATATGTGTTGTAGAAAAGATATACCTAGAAATGGTATGAAATTAAATTTAGTGATATATGAAATAACTGGAAGAACCGCTATAGTATTAGGTTTAAGAAAAAAATTAATGATTCTTATAAACTGGTTACTTTGCACGAAAGTGATTCTAGAAAAATATAATAAAACTCGTAGAACAACAATTAAAAAAATATAAAATGGTTAGACTAAGTAAATTCTTAGTCTTTTTATTATGTAAAAAAATTAGGAGGATAAATAACATGACAGAAATTTATAGCGATTATTTTTCAAAATGGAGTATTCTTTACTCCACCTAAAAAAACGATATACTAGGAGTAGTAATTCATAATGATGGGGGGTCGTTATCAGCTAGACAATATGACGGATTTTTAGTCGACAGAGTGAACAACGGAACGCTTGACAGAGGGTTCGCAGCCTACTATGTTGACCGTAACGACATTTACGTATTCCAACCTACTAACCATCAAGAGTGGCACACAGCCAACTGGTATGGAAACGCTAATTTTATAGGATTTGAAGTTTGTCAATCTATGTCAGCAAGTGATAGTGAATTTATAGCTAATGAGGACGCTACACTATTACTAGCTGGTCAAGTACTCCAAAGCTATGGTTTACCTATTAACGAAGATACAGTTAAATTACACCATGAATTTAGTGCGACTTCATGTCCACATAGAAGTATGGAATTACACGGGAATGGTGGAGCTTACAACGGTGCAGGGACTGAAGCCTGTAGACAATATTTCATCAATAGAATTAAACAACTATTAGCTGGAGACGTAACCGAACCACCAGTAGTAGAGAAAAGTATTCTTGATGAAGATGTTGAACTTGCTAAAAGAGATGAACCATATTATGAAGCTACTGTAAGCATTGATTATATTTTTAGAAAGCCAACCAACAGAAGATAGCGAGGATAAAGAATTTGTCCCAGCTGGCACTAGAGTACGTGTGTACGAGAAAAAAAGGTGGTTGGAGTAGAGTAAACTATAAAGATAGCGATCAATGGATTGAAGATAAGTACTTAACAGAAGTTGAAGTATTTTAATGATTTAGCCCTTACTTATTAAGTAGGGGCTTATTTTTTTATGCATTTTTAAAAAAAGTTTTTAAAAAAACTATTGACTTTATACCTAATATTAGGTATAATTAATAATGTAAAGAACAGGAGGACAAGACAATGACTAAAAAAACACATCTTCACAACAGCACACAAAATCGCAAAAGGTATCGTTAAAGAAGTAGGAAACTACCAACTAGCATTACAATTAGCTTTAAAAGAAGTTTACAGACAAGTTAAAACTTATGATAAAAAAACGTTTTTGGAAATCAAGCTATTTCTAGTGCTATCTACAATTTAGGTACTAGCAAAGAAGATAAAGCTTTTGACAGAGAAAGCGAAAATTACATTCACGGAATTGCTAAATGGTTCTATCACAAAGAATTCACAACAAAACAACGTCAAGCACTAATTAAAAATTGAAGATGAAGTTATTGTTAAGGAAACTGAGAAAGCTTATAAAATAGCATTCTTTACAGAATATGGACTTTTTGAGAAATGGATTCCAAAAAGCTGTTTCAAAAAGAACACACAAACGTTACATTTGCTTATGGGAGGTAGCTTAATGATTAACCAAGCAATTCAACAAATAGAAGAATTATTCAATAGTGAGTTAACTGATTATAGAATTTCAAAAGACACAGGAATAACATTGAGTGTTATTCAAAAGTACAGGAATGATTCAAGTAAAATAGAAAAATATGACTTTAAAAGTCGCAAATAAATTAATAAAATATTCGGAGGAATTAAACATGAGAAATTACGATAAAATGATGGTAGTAGTTAATGAGTTAGTATTAGAAGAAGGCGCAACAGTAACGTATTGGACAGAAGATAAACCTAATGACTGTACTTGTTGTTATTCAGTTAAAGAGTTAAAAGCACACTTAGGAAATATGGAAGAAGATGAATACGAAAAACTAGTATTTCAAGTAGATTTTGAAGATGATGAAGATAGATCATATCAATTCTATATGAATGAATACAAGGCTGTGTTAGACGGTGATAAATTCACTCTAGATTGTTTGAGAAATACAAGATAAAAATTAAGCCTCAAAATAAAGGGGCTTTTTCTTGCGCAAAAATTGCGCAAAAAGCATTAAAATACTTATAAAAAAATGTTCATACCGTAAAACTTATATAATGAGTATTAAAGGTTCACAAATGCTATTAAAATAGCGTTTGAAGATAGTTAATAGTTTTTCTGTCAAATTTAAAAAAATTGAGTATTTTTTGGTATATTTCTTTATCGTTTATAATTTAATTCTGCCGAATCAAGATTCTTTGTCAAAAATCGACAGATAAATAATATTAAATCACTTAAGGTAATTAGCTTTTAAGTGATTTTTTATATAAATCATTTAATGCGTTTACTATAAAAAAGTAGAATTTAGGTTATAATATAAGTGATGGAAAATATGAAATAGAGGATAAGAATTATGAGAATTTTTACATGTATTAGCTCAATTACCGATTAAAACTGGGAGTGGTGTGTATTTTACTAATGTTATCGAAGGTTTAAAAATTTTGATGTGGAGCAAGCTGCGATTTATGCAACAACCTCGGAGTATAATTTTAATTTCGTTGATGAAAAAAATATGAAGTTGAATTTCAAGCGAGGATATAAGTTTCCTATTGTTGGAATGAGCGATATCATGCCGTATGAAAATACTCTATATAAAAATATGACAGATGACATGATGGAAGAGTGGCAAAAAGCATTTCGTAAGAAGTTGGAAGTAGCCAAAGCTGAGTTTAAACCTGATGTGATTATTACGCATCATTTATGGATTTTAAGTTCGATAGTGTGTGATGTTTTTGAAGATAAAAAAAGTAATAGGTATTTGTCATAATACGGATATAAGGCAAGCTGAGAAAAATCCGTAAATGAAAGATAAATATGTTAAAAATCTAGGAAAGTTGGATAAGATATTAGCTTTGAGCAGTGGTGTTATAGAAGGGATTTCAAGTATTTACAATTATTCTAAGGAAAGAATTGTAAATATTGGTGCTGGGTATAATGGGAAGATTTTTTTACCCTGTGAAAAAAATATGAAAAAAACATGATAATGTTAAAAATTTTTATATGCAGGAAAGTTTGATGAATCGAAAGGTTTCTATGAATTAATTAAGGCGTTTAGATTATTAGAAGAAAAAGACGGTAATGTAGAATTAGAATTAATAGGGAATTTGAAAGACGAGGATAGACCGAGAGTTGAGGAATTAGTCGGCGACTCTACAAAGATTAGAATTTATAATGCTGTAGATCAAGTTCATTTAGGTGAGATTATGAGGCATAAAGATGTATTTATATTGCCATCTTACTTCGAGGGACTAGGGTTAATCGCAGTAGAAGCATTAGGTAGTGGTCTAAGAGTGGTTGCTACTGAAATAGAAGGGCTTATAGAGTTTTTTTAGGAGATAAGATTAACAACTCAGAAATAATAGAATATATAGAAATGCCTACAATTTATGATACAGATAAAGCGGTAGAAGAAGAGAAGCCAGCGTTCGTAAATAGGATTGTAGAGGCTTTAGAATTAATGATAGAAAGAACAAGAGAAAATCGTGAAATTCCTGTTGATCTCACTAGAAGAGATAGAACGCCATTCCTGGAAGAAGAAAATAGAAATTATTTATGAATTGTTGTAAAATAAATAACTATAAAAATATATTATATGTTTACTTGCTATATACTAAACATAGTTTATTAGAATTTTTACAATGTTAAAATGTACTGAACGACTCAAAAATCATTTTTGAAATCGTGATTTTTCGAGTCGTGTCTTTTTATGTTTTAGTTTTTTTATAATAAAAAAATTAGGAGAATACAATGGATAAGATAATACTAATAGATGGAAATAGTTTGAGTTATCGTGCTTTTTATGCTATACCAGCTTTTAAAAATAAAAAGGTTTATATACAAACAGTGTATATGGCTTTTACATTGATGTTAGAAAAAAATATTAGCAGATACTAAAACCGAAATATGCGCTAGTTGCCTTTGATAAGGGAAAACAGACGTTTAGGCACCAAAAGTTATAGAGGCGTATAAAGGTACTAGAGATAAAACACCGAGTGAGTTAGTTGAGCAATTCGGTTATGTTAGAGAGCTTTTAGATTCATATGGGATTAAATACGAAGAACATTTTGATTATGAAGCGGATGATATTATTGGAAGCTATGCTAAGATTGCTGAAAAAGAAGGGCTAGAAGTAATAATAGTAACTGGAGATAAAGACTTAACACAGCTAGCAAGTAAGAATATCACTATTTATTATACAAAGCGCGGTGTAACGGATATAGATTATTATACGCCTGAGTTTATTGCTGAAAAATATGGTTTGACTCCTGAACAAATCGTTGACATGAAAGGTCTTATGGGAGATAAGAGCGATAATATTCCTGGTATAGCAGGAGTAGGGGAAAAAACTGCTATAAAACTATTAACTGAATATAAAACTGTGGAGAATGTACTAGAAAAATATAGATAATATTAGTGGTAAAAACTTAAAGAACGCCTAACAGAAGGTCGAGAAGATGCTCTACTAAGTAAAAAAACTAGCAACTATTTATACTGAAGTTCCAGTTGACAATAAGTTAGAAGATTTAACATATAGTGAGAATGTAGAACTAAAAAGAGAGTTATTTGAAAAACTTGAGTTTGTTTCATTTTTAAGAAGATTATCTGAAGAAAATTCTATAGTAGAGCAAGGCGTAGCTGTTGAAGAGGTTGTTACATCTAAAAAAAGAGATTAATATTGTTTTTAGCGGATGAAAACACAAAAAAATTAATTTTACAGGAAGCTCGCTTCATGTTGAGTGCTATACAGAAGATTATCATAATTCAGATATAGTAGGAATAGTGGTCTATAAAGATTCAAATGCCTATATTTTTTTAGTGAAGAACAATTTTTTCACTAATGAATTTGTAGTGGATTATCTACAAAGTGGACTAGAAAAAAACTGTTTATGATTTCAAAAAAATATTATTTATAGCGAAGAGAAATAACGTTGAAATTAATGGAGAAGTATTTGATGTTAAAAATCGCATCTTATCTAATCGATGTTAATGCAAAAACTGAAATTGATAAAATTGTATTTAACTATCTTGGAAAAAAATAATAAGTAGTGACGAAGAAATATATGGTAAGGGTGCAAAACGAACTTTACCAGCTCAAGAGGTTATTAATCCATACATAGCCGAAATTGCAGAGAGTATTGCATTGATGAAGCCATTGATGGAAGAAAGACTTTCAGAAGAAAATATGATAGACCTTTATAAAAATATAGAGATTAAAGTTGCTAAAGTGTTAGCTAATATGGAATTTGAAGGAATACATGTTAGTAAAAAAAGCTCTTGAGGAAATGAGTGTTGAGTTTGATGAAAGAATAAAAAAACTTTAGAATCTAGTATATATGCACTAGCTGGATCAGAGTTTAATATAGCTTCACCCTAAACAGTTAGGAGTTGTGTTATTTGAAGATTTAGGACTACCGCCTGTTAAGAAAACAAAAACTGGATATTCTACAGCTGTAGAGGTATTAGAACAACTTCAACATAGTCATGAGATTATTCCGTTGATTATGGAATATAGAACAATAACAAAATTAAATTCAACTTATGCAAAAGGATTAGTGAAAGATATTACTCGTGAAGGGAAAATCCATACACGTTATGAGCAAACACTAGCTCAAACTGGGCGTCTATCTTCAGTAAATCCAAATCTTCAAAAATATTCCTACAAGAATTGAAGAGGGTAAAAAAATTAGAAAAGCATTTGTTCCGGCTTCTGATGATAGGGTAATCTTATCGATTGACTATTCTCAAATTGAGCTTCGAGTATTAGCTCACATTGCTCAAGATGCAGGAATGATAGATGCATTTAAACATGATGTAGATATCCATACTAAAACAGCTAGTGATGTTAATGGAGTTAGTCTTGACGAAGTAACTTCTTCAATGCGTCGAGAAGCTAAAGCTGTTAACTTCGGTATTGTTTATGGAATTTCTGATTTTGGTTTATCTAATAACCTAGGTATTACTAGAAAACGTGCGAAAGAATTTATTGCTAAATATTTAGAAACATTTAAAAGGTGTTGATAAATATATGAGTGATATTGTTGATTTTGCGAAAAGAACATGGTTATGTTGAAACTTTTATTCAATAGAAGAAGAGCTTTTACCGGATATTAATGCTAAGAATAAAATTGTTGCAAACCTAAACGCGCGTATTGCTAGTGAATTCGCCTATTCAAGGAACTGCTGCAGATATTATTAAGATAGCCATGGTTAATGTATTTGAGTACTTAGAAAAAAACAAATGTTGATGCAAAATTACTATTACAAGTACACGATGAGTTAATCTTCGATGTAAATAAAGATATAGAAGAAGAGTTTACAAAAAGAAATGATTAAAATTATGGAAGAAGCGGCTAACTTAGATGTTCAACTTAAAGCAGAAGCTAGTAGTGGAGCATCTTGGTATAATGCAAAATAAGTTTTTCTGACAATTAATAAAAAGACAGAAAAATTAAATGTAAATAAAAAGTTAAAATTAACCAGTTTTCTTGTAATTCAAAAATATATTACAACTTAAATAACTTATAAAAAAATATTATGAAAACGTCCGGCGTTATTCATTTTGTTTTTCAAAAAAAGCTAGTTTTTAAACTATATTAATGGTTGTAAAATCAGCTTTTTAATCTTAGTTATAGTTTTTTTGAAAATAGTTTACATAAATAAAAAAATAAAAAAATCAAAAACTTCTTAAAAAAATAAAAGTTTACAAAAATAGTGTGGTATTTGATATAATTAACTAAGAAGATATTACATTAAAAGTGTAAAATAACAATTTAAGGAGATGTAGTAATTATGAATAACAATCCATTGGTTAACGCAAGAGAGCAAATAAAAAGGTGCTTGTGAAGTTTTAGGGTACAAAGAAGAAGTATATGAATCACTAAAAGATCCACAAAGATTCTTTGAAATATCTATTCCAGTTAGAATGGACAATGGTGAGGTAAAATACTTTAAAGGATTCCGTTCACAACACAATGATGCAATTGGACCTACAAAAGGTGGTTTAAGATTTCACCCACTTGTATCAGCGGATGAAGTAAAAGCATTATCAATTTGGATGACATTCAAGTGTGCTGTTGCTAATCTTCCATATGGAGGAGGTAAAGGTGGTATTATCGTCGATCCGAAAGATTTATCAAAAGGTGAGTTAGAAAGACTTTCTAGAGGATATATCAGAGGATTATACAAATATTTAGGTGAAAAACAAGATGTTCCTGCACCAGATGTAAATACAAACGGTCAAATTATGTCTTGGATGATTGATGAATATAATGTTCTTACAGGAGAACAAGGCGTTGGTACATTAACAGGTAAGCCATTAGAATTAGGTGGTTCATTAGGAAGAACACAAGCAACTGGATATGGAGTTGCGCTTGCTGCTAAATTAGCATTAGAAAAATTAGGAAAATCAACACAAGGTGCTAAATTTGCTGTTCAAGGATTTGGTAACGTAGGTAGTTATACTGTAGATACTGCTGTTAAATTTGGTGCAACAGTTGTTGCAGTTACTGAACGTGATGATGATGGTGTTCAATATGCGGTTTACCGTGAAGAAGGATTATCATACGCTGAACTTCAAGAATGCAAAGATAAAAAAGTTAGATTCCATACATTGCCAAATACAAAACGTCTAACTTTAGATGAATTCTGGGCTTTAGATGTAGATGTAGTATGCCCTTGTGCATTAGAGAATGCCATCGATGAAAAAGAAGCTGGTTTAATAAAAGCTGCTGTTGTTTCTGAAGGGGCTAATGGGCCAGCAACTTTAGCTGGAGATAAAGTATTACGTGAAAAAGGTGTTGTAGTAATTCCTGATATTCTTGCGAATAGTGGTGGTGTTACTGTATCTTACTTTGAATGGGTACAAAACTTACAAGGATACTACTGGACTGAAGAAGAAGTAGTTGAAAAACAAGCAAGAGTAATGACAAAAAGCATTTAATGATATTTGGGGAGTAAAAAGAAAGATTTGATATCCCAATGAGAAAAAGCTGCGTATGTAAACTCTATTGAAAAAAATTGTTAAAAATATGAAGCTAAAAGGTAAATTAAGTTAATAACAAATAAAGAATCGACATGAGATATCTCGTGTTGATTCTTTTTACTATTTAGTTGATAGGTTTTTCAAGTATATAATCATCAAATTGGTGTTGGAATATTTTTTTGTAATCCAAAAATTTGTAGTGTTGTACTGTGACATTTTTTTAAGTGATTCGACTAGTTTTAATTGAGCTGAGAGAGGTGTTTTAGGACTTAGATATGATAGTGCATAATGAACTTTTTGTGTAATGGAGCTACTAATATTAAGTATATCGATTAAATCTAGGACATTATACAAATAATCAGTTTTTTTCCGTAGGTCGATTTCAAAAATTATATATTTTTGAATATTGGATCTTTTTGTTTTTGAATATAAGTGTTTTTTTATATCACAAAGTGAACAGTCTGAAATGAAAAAGTTCCTTTATAGATGTGTGATAATTTGCACAAACTAGACTAACTGCAGCACCTTGTCCAAGACCTGTTGCAATTATATTCTTGTTTGGAAACATCATCTCAGTAATGTGGATAGTATCTAGTGCATCTTGAAATACTAGATTATAGTAGGGTATCTCATTGTTACAATCTAGAAATGGGAAATGAGAACAAGGGGTGTTATTTTTCACTATTACCAGCTTGACCTCTAATATGTAAAGATACTAGTGCGTAGCTTAACATACTGTATTTCGATAGGTTTAGAAAGTCTTTATTTTTTTAACTTTATATTCAGGAAAATCAACGATAACTCCTCTGATATTAGAGTTTGGTATAATTACATCTAATTCAATTTTTGAATTATCTTTTCCAGGAAGGTTATTTTTCTTATACTGAACAAATGAATGCGAAATATTTAGTGTTTTTTTCTTCAAAATTGAATTTTCTATATTTTTCTAATTTCATTATTTGCTCCTATTTTTCTTTAAGTAAAAAGTTGAATACTTCATCATTAAAATGTGGGATATTTTTCATGGTAATATTTTTTTATAAATACATTTTTTTCTTTTTTTATTTTTCAATATTGTTAAATACTTTTTCTTGAGTTTCTTTTGGACAGTCTTCATCAAGATTAGAAATCCCAAATAGCACTTCACACTTTAATAATTTAGCGAAATTTAAAGTATCGAGATAATAAAGATTATTTAAGAAAGCTTTTGGTGTTTTCACCTTTAGTGTTAAACCATCTTCCGTGATGAGTGAATTCAGCATAAGCATTTTTTTCTATTATCATTTTCATAGAGGGTTTGGAAATTGGAAAGAAAAGGATATAAACTTATGCATTTTGTAACATTTTTGTTTAATGCAGCAAACATTATAGAAAAAGCTCCACCCTTGAGAAGCACCATAGCTAATGAAATTTTTGTGAATCTACTCTATCAAATGAGCTAACTATTCTAGAAAGAATAAGCGTATCTAAAAATATTTTTTTGTAAAAATATCATATCTTCTATATTTTCGTCTAGACCTATTGTAAGATGTCCAAAAAAACTGAAGGAGAAGAATTGCTTTTTATCCTTACTTAATCCGCCTTGATTCCTAAAAATCTATAGCAATTACATCGTATCCAAGAGAAGCGAAGGTAGACTTTTTCTAACCAGTTTCTACTAGAAGCAGGATAACCGTGGAAATAGAAAAGTATAGGAATAGCTTTTATTTGGATATAGAGTTCTATACTTTATATTTTTTTATATATTTAGCGTATATCGTTGAGTTATCAAAGCTAGTAAAAGTTAAATTATAAAAATTCTATATTTTCAAATGTGGAAAATGAAGTTTTTTTCTAATTCGTAACAGAGTTGAATAGTATCAATATATTTTACCTTTTTCATCCCAAAAATTTTTAAATTCAAGTATTTTTATCCATAAGTATCTCCGGTTTAACGTTTTTCATATATTTATACTATCATCTAGCATGAGAAATTTCCATTAATAAGAATTATTAAGGAATTGGGAGAAAGGATAAAATTTATAGGTGATATAATAATTGAAAAAGTTTATATGTAGTAAAAATTATTTATTAATGACTAAAAAAATAAGGAAAGAGGATAAATTGAAACTATATGGATCTCAGTATCTTAATTAAAAATATTAATAATAGTATTATTACTTATTGCTTCGGCAATATTCGTAATGTTTGAATTTGCTCTTGTTAAGCTTAGACCTACAAGGGTAAATGAATTAGTAGAATCAGGAAATAAAAACAGCAAAAAAATTTTGGTTGTAATGGTAGAACAATTAGATCATTATTTATCTGCGACACAGTTAGGTATAACGATTGTTTCTTTTAGGATTAGGATGGATTGGGGAATCGACATTCCATTCTTTGTTTAATCCAATATTTTCTTTATTAAATCTTAATGAAGCCATAACTCATACAATATCTTTAGTAGTATCATTTGGATTTATGACACTACTGCATGTTGTTCTAGGAGAATTGGTTCCCTAAGACAATCGCTATTCAATCTGCAGAAAAAAACTTGTTTACGAGTAGCTTTACCAATGTATATGTTTGATAAAGTAATGCGTCCATTAGTTTGGCTGCTTAATTCACTAGCGAATGTTATAGCGAAAATGTTTGGATTTGAACCAGCTTCTGAACATGATGATATTCATAGTGAACAAGAATTAAGAACAATTATGAAATCTTCAAGAGCGCACGGTCAAATTAACGATGTAGAGTATCGTTATGTGGAAAGAGTATTTGAATTTGACAATAAAATTGCCAAAGAAATCATGACACCCTAGAACAGAGGTGGAAGCCATTGATATGAGTGATTCGCTGGCGATTATTATGAGACAATTGAAGCAAGAAGAATATACTAGATATCCTGTAATAGAAGATGGTGATAAAGACCAAATTCTAGGGATACTAAATGTTAAGAAATTATTATTTGCTGATAAACCTCTTGAAACTACAAAAGACTTAGAAGAATATATAACACCAGCTATAAAAATATTTGAACATACACCGATTTCTCAAGTTTTAGCAACTATAAAACAAAATAGGGAACACATGATAGTTATTACTGATGAATATGGTGGAACTAGTGGAGTAGTTACTTTAGAAGATATAGTTGAAGAGATTACTGGAGAAATTCGCGATGAGTTTGATGAAGATGAACAAAGTTTAGTAAAAAAACTTAAAAATGGACATTATTTGATTGATGGATGGGTTCCTATTCAAGATGTGAATGCTTTATTTCATGTTCAACTGCCTCACGAGGAAGTTGATACAATTGGAGCTTATGTTTATTTAGAAAAATATGAGGCGAAAGTTGGAGCAGTATATTCAATAGATAAATTAACTTTTGTTGTAAGAAAAGTAGAAGAAAATCAAATACGAACTTTTAGAAGTTTGGAAAGAGAAATAGATAAAAATGGAAGAGGTAGGGAGGAAAAGCTATCTCTTCTTTAACTTTCTATGTGAAAAATAAGTATAAGTTACTTTAAATGTACTTAAAAATGCTTAGTTTATCTTTACTATTCCGAACAATAGTGGTATTATATACATATAATATACGAATAAAATATATTGAGTGTATATAGTATGGTAATTTACCAAATATGCTATGTAAGGAGTATAAGATGAAGTTAAAGAGAAGTGAAAGAATAGTAGTAATGACGGAGTATTTATTAAATAATCCCTAATAAATTAATCCCATTAACATATTTTGTTTCAAAAATTTAATCAGTACCAAATCTTCGATAAGTGAGGATATACACATAATAAAAAAATGGTTTTAAAGAAGAAAATATTGGAGAAGTTAGAACTTTAGCTGGGGTTAGTGGTGGAGTGATTTTTACGCCAACTTTAGTAGAAGAAGATGCAAAAGAGATTCTTGATGGTTTTCTAGAAAAAATTAGCGGCGGTAATCGTTTATTGGCAGGTGGATATATTTTCATGTCAGATATTATAGGAGATCCTAGTCTGATGAATAAATTAGCGCGAGTAGTAGCGACAGTCTATAAAAACAAAGAAGTAGACGCTGTGGTAACAGTCGCGACAAAAGGAATTCCAGTTGCGTATGCAATAGCTTCAATTTTAAATAAACCTGTGATAATTATTAGAAGAGACAATAAGGTTACAGAAGGAACTACAGTAGCGATTAATTATGTTTCTGGCTCTACAAAGAAAATAGAAACAATGATTTTATCAAAACGTAGTTTAAATACAGGATCAAAAGTACTATTAGTTGATGATTTTATGCGTGGAGGAGGGGTTCTAACAGGTATGGAAAGTCTGATGAATGAATTTGATGTTGATGTAGTGGGTAAAGTAATCATTACACAGTGTTTTTGATTCACCAAGAGAACACGAAGATGACTATCTGTATTTATCGAAAATAGAAAATATTGATGAATTCAATGGAACTTTTGATGTTAAATTAGGAAATGTTATTGAAAAATTAAGACAAGTAGAAAAAGAGGATGTAGAGAATGAGTAATAATAGATATGCAGTAATACTGGCAGCTGGAAAAGGAACTAGAATGCAGTCTAAATTATATAAAGTGTTACATAAGGTGTGCGATAGAACTATGGTTGAGCTTGTATTAGATAGTCTTAGTGATCTAGAAATGCAAGAGGTAATTACTGTAGTTGGGCATGGTGCTGAAAGAGTAAAAGAAGTACTAGGGGATAGAACTAAGTTTGTTCTTCAAGCAGAACAATTAGGTACTGCTCATGCAGTAAAAGTTGCAAAGGATGAATTAAAAGATAAAGAAGGTACTACTATAGTAATGTATGGTGATACTCCATTAATTCGCTCTGAGACTATTAATAATATGTTAGATCATCATGAAAAAATGAATGCTAAAGCAACAGTTTTAACAGCAATAGCTGATGATCCATTTGCGTATGACCGTATAATTCGTGATGTAAATGGTAATCTAGTTAAGATTGTTGAAGAAAAAGATGCTACAGAACAAGAGAAAAAAATCAAAGAAATCAACTCAGGTATTTATTGTTTTGACAACAAACTTTTTATTTGAAATGTTAGAAAAGGTAAAAATGATAATAATCAGGGTGAATATTATCTTCCGGATGTTCTTGGTTTAATTCGTGAGCAAAAAAAGAAATAATTGAAACGTATCTTTGTGATGATTTTCGATGAAACTTTTGGTGTTAATGACAGGGTAGCATTAGCTTATGCTGAAAAATGTAATGAGAAATAGAATTAATACAAAACATATGTTAGCAGGAGTAACTTTAGTTGATCCTACGAATACCTATATTGCACCAAATGCAGTTATTGGTCGTGATACAACTATTTATCCAAATGTTACAATTAAATCAAATACAGTAATTGGAGAAGATTGTCAAATTAAACCTAATTCATATTTAGAAAATGTACAAATAGGAAATGGTGTAAAAGTACTTTCTTCGACAATTAGCGATTCAAAAAAATTGGTGATTATATAAGGTAGGACCATATTCACATATTAGAAACAATTGTGAATTAGGGAAAAATGTCAGAGTCGGAAATTTTGTTGAATTGAAAAATACAACTTATGGAGATGGATCTCAAAAACTGCTCACTTAAGCTATCTTGGTGACACTGAAGTTGGAAGTAATACGAATATAGGTTGTGGAACAATCACTGTTAATTATGATGGGAAAAAAATAAATATAAAACAAAAAAATCGGTAGTGATGCATTTATAGGATGTAACTCAAACTTGATAGCTCCACTTGAAATAGGGTGATGGAGCTGTTGTTGCTGCCGGAACTACTGTAACAGAAAATGCACCTGATGATACTCGTAATAGCTCGAGTTAAACAAGAAAACAAGATGGGATATGCTAAAAAAATGCCAGCAGGTAGGAAATCGTAAAAATATTAAAGTGAAATATATTGATAATTGTTATAGTAAAAATGAAAAAGGAACTGTATCAATGGATTGATAAATTGAACTTTAGTTTTCCAGTGGAGAAGAGTATAACTTTTAAAAATAATATAAGAAATTGATGAAAGATAAGTAAAATAACTTATTTTTTTCATCTTTTTCTATCTTGAAATAGTTAAATAAAAAGTATATAATTACATATGTATAGGATGTGTTATAAATAAAATGTTTGTATTATAATAAAAAAATATAAGGAGGAAGAATCATGAAATCAAAAACATCAGAAAATATTAGAATATATTAAGAGCTTACCTATAGGAAGTAAGATTTCAGTTCGTCAAGTTGCAAAAGAATTAAAAGTCAGTGAAGGAACTGCATACCGAGCGATTAAAGAATCGGAAAACCGTGGTTTTGTTTCATCTATAGAGCGTGTTGGGACAGTTAGAATACAGAAAAAGAAAGAGATAATGTTGAAAAATTATCATATTCTGAAATAGTAAATATAGTAAGTGGTCAACTGATTGCTGGTCGCGGAGGAGTTCATGAGATTGTTCAGGACTTTGCAATTGGGGCAATGGATTCAGAGCAAGTAGGACAACATATTAGAAAGGGAACGCTATTAATAATTGGTAACCGTCCAAAAATTATTGAGATGTCATTAGAAAAAGAATGTGCAATCTTGGTAACGGGTGGATATGTTCCTAATGATTCTATCAAAGCTTTAGCGGATAGTAAAAATTTACCATTGATTATCACACCACATGATACATTCTCAGTTACTCACTTAATTAATCGTGTAACTAATGACCAAATTATAAAAAGAGATATCATAACTGTTGAAAGTATTTATATAAAAAGTTGAAAGTTTATATACAATTAATTTAAACAACACTGTGAAAGATTGGTATGAGCTTCAATTAAAAAGCGGGTCATACTAGGTATCCAGTAGTTAATGAATATGGAAAATTAGTTGGTATAGTAACTGCGCGTGATGTATTTTTACAAGATAAAGATGCATTAATTAAAGAGGTAATGGAAAGAAAAGTTGCTACTACTACTTTTAGACACTCCAATATCATCAGTAGCTAATACGATGCTATCTGAAGGATATGAGTTAATGCCTGTAATTGATTCTAAAAATACTCTATTAGGAGTAGTAACTAGAAAAAAATTGTTATAAATTCATTATTAACAAATAATAGATTCCAAGAGGGACATAATAATGATACATTTGATGAAATAATGAGAAAAGGAATAGTGCCAAGAGCTGATGGGCTGCAGGTTAAAGTTATTCCTCAAATGTTAGATCAGTTTGGGACATTTTCAAGCTCGGCATTATTAAGTATAATAGACGAATCTATTCATATAACTAGCTACAATTATAATAGAAGCGAAGTGCTGATGCAAAATACTACACTTTACTTCTTGAAATCTGTTCCATTAGATAGAACAATAACAACTAAAGTTAATATTTTAGATATTGGACGTAAAACAGCTAAGTTTGATGTAGAAGTATATGATAAAACAGAGTTAGTTGCAAAAAGCTATGGTAACTTGTCAAGTATTCCAAAGAAATTAAAGAAAGAAGAAACTAAATGAATAGAAACTACGAAAAATTTATACGAGGAAATTTTTCAAAAGATAAAAAGAAAATAATAAAATTATTATACATAGGCACGAAAGACCCGGATCCGGATGCATACGGATCACAGGGCGCTATGTACCAACTTATTAAAGAAAAATTTTCCTGAGAAAAAAAGTGATTACTGTAGGTAAGGATTCTCCATCGTTAGATTTTTATTTAAAAATACGGAAGTAACAGAAGATGATTATAAGGATACTTTAGTTATAGTTACTGATACAGCTAATTTTCCAAGAATCGATGGGAAATTATTTACAAAAACAACTTTCTTATAAAAATAGATCATCATCCACCATTAGATAATTATGGAAGTATAAATTTGGTAAATACGGAAGTTTCCTCTTGTAGTGAACTAATATATAATTTTTTTATAAATATTTAAATAAAAAAACTATGGTATTAAGTTAAATGATGAGGCTGCAAAATTGTTATATCTAGGTATTGTAGGGGATACAGGAAGATTTTTATTCCCAAATACTTCTAATGATACATTAAAAAGTAGCGTCAGAACTTATTCAATATGATTTTTAATATGAGTGCTCTTTTAGATAAGATGGAAATCATAAGTGAAAATATTATGAGATTTAGAGCATTTATTTTTGAAAATTATAATGTTTATCAAGATGGAGTGGCATATTTGAAAATTACCGAGAGAAGATATGGATAAGTATGGGGTTGATCCCTGGTGAAGTTTCAACAGGGGTAAACCTACTTAGGAGTTTGAAAGATCTTTATGCATGGTGCTTTGCTATTGATGAAGGTAATAAGGTACGTGTACGTATTCGATCTAAAGTACTTGTTATTAATACTTTAGCAGAAAAGTATGCAGGGTGGTGGACATCCTCTAGCTAGTGGTGCAACGGTAAAAAAATTGGGAAGAATTAGATGATTTATTAGATGATATGGCTAATGAAGTACTGAATATCTAAGAGAGAATGAGATTAAAATTGAAAAATTAGGGTATTATTTTTTTAGAATTCCTTTCAAATTGTTTTTCAAAAATTCCGCTTGACAGCAGAAAAAAATATAGTGTTATACTAATTAGAAATCAATAGAAACCAATACTCGTATAAGTAATAGATGGAGTTTTTAAGAGAGTACCGTGAGCTGAGAAGGTATATTATGAAATTTATGAAGATGGTTCGAGTGGTTAATAAGGTAAACATAAATTGTAAACTTTGTTCGGTGATCCACGTTATAGGATAGACTATGTTAGTAGTAATAAGTAAAAACATAAGGTGGTACTGCGTATAACGCCCTTATTCTGAATATCAGAGTAAGGGTGTTTTTTTATTTTCAAAAAAAGAGAAAGGAGACAGACATGATTGAATTAAAAAAAGTTAATAAGATATATAATAATAAAGTTCATGCTCTGAAAGATATTAATTTAAAAAGTTGAAAAAAAGGTGATATTTACGGGATTATCGGTTATTCGGAGCTGGGAAAAGTACGTTAGTAAGGCTGTTAAACGGACTTGAGGTTGCGACAGATGGAGAGTAATTATCGATGGAGATGACTTTAACAAAATAACAGAAGAGCAACGTCGTTTAAAAACGTCAAAGAATTGGAATGATTTTTCCAACACTTTAATTTATTATGGAGTAGAACAGTTGCTGAAAAATATTGCATTTCCGTTAGAAATTCTTGGTAAATCAAAAGCTGAAATTAAAGCAAGAGTAGAGGAACTTGCTAAATTAGTAGGTTTAGAAGATAGATTAAATGCTTATCCATCACAACTTTCTGGAGGGCAAAAACAAAGGGTAGGTATTGCACGTGCATTAGCAGGAAATCCTTCGATTTTACTTTGTGATGAAGCTACGAGTGCTCTTGATCCAGAAACGACTGCAGAAGTGTTAAACTTAATTAAAGAAATTCATCGTAAAACTAATATAACAGTTGTTTTTAATTACTCACGAAATGAATGTTATTAAAACTATCTCGTACAAAAGTAGCTGTTATAGATGGTGGAACAATTGCAGAGGATGGATTGGTTTCAGAAGTTTTCTATCATCCAACACAAGAGGTTACTAAGAAGTTCTTATCACAAACATCATTTGCTTCGGAATTTGAAGAAAGAGAAAATATTGAAGAGTGGAAAAAGGTGTTTACTGATGGGATTATTATTAAATTCACTTTCGATAACAATACATCGAAAAACCTATTCTTAGTATGTTATTAAAAGAAATTGATTTTGATTTTAATATTATCAACGGACATATAGATAAAACAGCGAACGCTAATATCGGTACGTTATTTGTTCAATTAATTGGATCTAAAGAAAATACTGATAAAGTAATAGCTAGATTAAAATGAACTTGGTATTTTAACGGAGGTGCTATAATGTTTGATTTTTTTCAAGAGTTAATTGGGATAAAGTACAAGACAAAACAATAGAAACACTTATTATGACTTTTGAGTCGCTTATTGCGGTGTTTATCGTGGGATTATTTTTTTAGGATTACTATTATATTTAACATCTAATAGTAAGAGTGCATTTGGACGTGGATTTTATGCGGTTGTTACTGCGATAGTTAATATTTTCCGTGCAATTCCATTTATTATCTTAATTGTATTATTAATTCCGTTTACTAAGTTTTTAATTGGTACAATTATTGGTGTTCAAGCTGCGATTCCTGCACTTATTATTTCAGCGGCACCATTCTACGCTCGTCTAGTTGAAATTGGTTTGCGAGAGGTGGATAAAGGTGTAATTGAAGCTGCTCGAGCAATGGGTGCGAAAAACACTACAATTATTACGAAAGTTTTAATTCCGGAAAGTTTACCAGCGATAATTTCAGGATTAACTGTTACAGCGATTGCTTTAGTTGGTTCAACAGCTATGGCAGGGGGTTATTGGAGCCGGAGGATTAGGTAACTTAGCATATTTAGATGGATTCCAACGTAATAACAGTACTTTTAACATTTGTAGCAACAGTGTTAATATTAATTATCGTATTTGCTGTTCAAATACTTGGAGATACGATTGTTAAGAAAGTAGATAAAAGGTAAAATAAAAAGGACAAGATAGGAAAAGCTATCTTGTTCTTTTTGTTAAGAACATAGATATTTAAAAAAAGTATTTGAATGAAAGGAAGTGACTTAAAGATGCGTATGGAGAAATTGATATTGTAGAGCCACCTCCAAATAGTTTGTATATAATTTTTTTAAAAATTTAATACTTTTTGTGCAACACTAGCTAAAGATTTGAAAAATATTAATATTTTACGAATAATTGACATCAAAATAGGTTAAAACGCAAAAAATGTGGTAAAATAATAAAGACTGTTTAAAAATAAGGAAATTTAAAAATAAGAAGATAAGGAGTTAAATTTATGGTTATTCAATGGTTTCCATACTATATGGCTAAGGCAACAAGAGAAGTGAAAGAAAAGCTAAAATTAGTAGATATAGTTTTTGAATTAGTAGATGCACGTTGCCCACTTTCTTCACATAATATGTATTTAGATGAAGTAGTAAAAGATAAGAAAAAGATAATTATATTTAATAAGATTGATTTGTGTGATAGAGTTGAGACTGCAAGATGGAAAAGTTATTTTTGAAAGTAAAAGGTTATACTGTAGTTTATACTGATGCGAAAAATAGTAATAACTTAAATAAAGTAATTGATAAAGCTAAGGAAGAACTTGCAGAGAAAAATTGCGCGCCAAGTAGCTAAAGGAATAAAACCAAGAGCGATTAGGGTCGATGGTAATAGGTGTTCCGAACGTTGGAAAATCAACATTTATCAATAAACTTATTAAGAAAAATGTAGCGAATACAGCCAATAAACCTGGTGTTACGAAAAACAACAGTGGTTGAAGTTGAATAAGGATATAGAATTATTAGATACACCGGGAATTCTTATGCCCTAAGTTTGATAATCAAAGAGATAGGCAAGAAGTTAAGTTTAATAGGTTCCATAAAGGATGATATTACACCGCTTGATGATGTAAGTTTATATTTAATAGAGTTGTTAAAAACAAAGTTATTTAGAGAATTTAAACAATCTTTATAAAATAAATGTTACTAGTGATGACGAAAAATGTAACTATCATGGAAAAAGTAGCCGAAAAGAGATTCAAAAAAATCGGTGGAGATTACGATTACGATTCGACAATTAAGTTGCTGATTCAAGATTTTTAGAACACAAAAATTCGGACTTATTACACTAGATAATTACAGTGATTTATTGAAAAAGAGGAACAAGATGAAAATTAGTGAGGTAAAAGAACTCTTGAGCCAGGAAAATATTTCCGAAGAAATATTAACTGAGTTAAAAAGATGAAAGAAGTGGAGTTCAGAAATTACTAGTAAGTTATACTAAAAACAAGACTTTTTATAAAAAGAGTATGATCATTTTACGAAAAATAAATGTTATAATAATGGTTGTAAGTATATTTGCGGAATAGATGAGGTAGGAAGAGGACCTCTAGCAGAGGTCAGTAGTTGCTGTAGCTGTAATTTTACAACAAGATAGCTATTTTGAAGGATTAAATGATTCAAAAAATTATCAGACGTGAAGAATTATATGAGCAGATAAAAAGAAGCAGTAGCATATGCGGTTTGCGAGGTTGATAATATTGAAATAGAAAAAAATACAATATTTATAATGCGGCTCGTATTGCGATGCAAAGAGCAGTAGAAAAAGTTAGAGGTTAAAACCCGATTTCTTACTTATAGATGCTATGCCATTTGAGAATTATCCGATACCAAATTTTTTAGTATGGTAAAAGGTGATGAAAAAAAGTGTTTCTATTGCAGCAGCTTCGGTGATTGCTAAGGTTTATCGAGATAATTTAATGAAAGAATATGCAGAAAAATACCCGCATTATGATTTTGAAAATAATGCTGGATATGGAACAAAAAAACATTTAAACGGTTTAAAAAGAACATGGTGTTACGCCAATTCATAGAAGAGATTTTTGAGCCAATAAAATCAATGATACAAGGAGGAAAAATGAGTAATAATAATGGAATAAGTATTGCTAGAAATATACAAAAATAATATAATGCTCAGCTAAGTAAGAAAAGTAATAATAAATCTATAAATACAAATAAAAGTTGTAGCAAAAGAACAAAAGAAATAAAAAGCAAGTAGTTAAAAATATAAATAATACAAATAAAGCTAAAAATTCAACCAAATAAATCTAAAAAAGTTAGCTAAGATTCGTATAACTCCATTAGGAGGAGTAGAAGAAGTAGCAAAAACATGTACATGGTTGAAATTGGGGACGAGATTTATGTTCTTGATGCAGGGTTAATGTTCCCTGAAACAGAGATGATTGGTATTGATGCAGTTATACCTGATATTAGTTACTTAGTACGAAATAGACAAAAAAATTAAAAGGTATATTTTTATCTAATGGGCATGTGAGTTCAATGGAGCTGATGCCATATATTATAGATAAATTAAAATGTCCAGTTTATGGTTCTAAATTAACTATTGATTTATTAAAAAAATCATCTTAAACAACTAGGTATTAAAAGAAGAATTAAGTTTTATTATGTAAAAGATAATAATAAGTATGATTTCAACAATTCAAGTGTAACATTCTTCAAAAACTACATACTCAATGCCCGGACTCTTTTAGGTATTTGTATTGAAACAAGTCAAGGAAATATTGTATATACTGGTGAGTTTAAATTTGATCAATCAGTAAGTAAAGAATATAAGTCTGATATTGTAAAAATTAGTACATTAGGTCAAAAAGGTGTTCTTGCTTTACTAAGTGATTCGAGTAATGCCAATGTTAAAAGGTTATAATGTTCCTGAGAATGAAGCAGCAGAACAAATCGATAATGCATTTTATCAAGCTAATAAACGTATTATAGTTACGTGTTATGCGTCTAACTTTTAACAATTTCTCATATAGTAAGAGCTGCATTAGCACAAAAATAGAAAGATTTTTGCTTTTAGGTCAAGCTATTGAAGCATCTATTAATACTGCTAGAAATATGAATTATTTACAAATCGAAGATAGTAATTTAATTTCTGTTGAAGAATTAAAAAAATTATCCACAAAATGAAGTATGTATTCTTTCTTCAGGTGATCAAGGTGAACCGATAGAAGCTATGAAAAAATATTGCTGAGAAGAAAATAGAAGGTATTCAAATCGAATCTGGTGATACTATTATGATTGCAGCTACACCTTCACCAAATATGGAAGTGATGTTATTCCAAACGTTAAACTTATTAGTTAAACTTGGCGCGAATGTAGTGACAGCTTCTAAACGTCTTCACGCAGCTAGTCATGCAACAAAAAGAAGAGTTGAAAATGATGTTAAATATGCTTATGCCAAAAACATTTTATTCCAGTTCAAGGAGAATTTAGAAATCTTCGTAAACATGCTGAGATAGCTGCAGAGACAGGGGTAGTTGCTGAGAACATTCATATTTTTAGCAAAAAGGAACTACTCTAGAGTTAAGTGGTAATAAATCTAAAAACATTACAAAAATAATATACCAATTGAAATATACTGGTTGATGGACGTGTATTGGAGATGTAGAAGATAGTGTATTAAAAGATAGAAAACTATTATCAAATGATGGAATCTTCGTTGCTTCATATGCAATTAGTAAGAAAGAGAAAACTCTAGTTGGAAAGTACCAGTTATTCAAACTAAAGGTTTTTGTCTATGTTAAGAAGAGTATGGAACTAATTAAAGAAGCGGAAGAAAAAGTAATCGAGTACTTAGAAAACAACCCAATTAAGAGTATTAGAGAGTGTGCGGTAGTAAAAGCTGAGATTAGAAGTATGCTTTCAAAGCTTACTGTATGATAATACTAAGAGAAAACCAATAATAATAATTAACTTTTCATTAATTTAGTAATGAAATATAACGGGAAATCAGAATAGGGAACATCTCAAAGGGCTGCCCCTAAAAGTCCTAAATTTTAACAAAGTGTATATGAAATCTCATAGATGCAGTAGTTTATTTATATCTAAATTCGCTTTATAAAAGCTTTTTTAGATATCTAATAAACTTTTGCGGGGGATGACTCGACAAAATCGATTTCTTCGAAATCGCTATTTTAGAGTCACTCCCGTTTTGAATTGTTCTATATTGTTCCCGTTTTTAGTCTATTTTAAAGGGGTGAAAGAATGTCAAAAAGTTATTGCTCATATTGATATGAATTGCTTTTATGCTAGCGTAGAAGAAAAATATAACTCTGAACTAAAAGGAAAACCTTTAGCAATAGCAGGAGAAGTGAAAACAAGGCATGGAATAATAGTAACTTCTAATTATGAGGCTAGAAAATTAGGAATAAAAACAACCATGCGTGTAGGAGATGCTAGGAAAATTTGTCCAAATATAAAAATTCTTCGTCCTGATATACCCTCAAATACCAACAAGAGTCGAAGTTGATTTTTGATTTGGTACGAGAATATACGGATAAAAATTGAGATAGTTTCTGTAGATGAGGCATATATTGATTTGACTGATTTTTCAGAACCTATAAAAAGTTATAGCTACTATTCAAAGAAGGATTTATAAGCAACTAGGAATGCCTTCTTCAGTAGGTGTCTCATTTAATAAATTTTTCGCGAAAATGGGATCTAATTTAAAAAGCCACTTGGTTTTTCCATTATTAATAAAAACTATAAAGATATTCTTTGGAATTTAGATATAGGTGAGATGCATGGTTGTGGGAAAGCTTCAACTAAAAATTGAAAAAATAGGGATAAATACAATTGGTGATATTGCAGAAGCTAATGAGGTAATTCTTCATAGTGTATTAGGTGTTCAAGGGTTAAGGCTTAAGAATAAAAGCTAATGGAGAAGGAAATAATGAGCTTAAATATACAGTTGATAGAAAGTCTATTGGGAATTCAAAAACATTTTTCTAGTGATTTAATAGAAGAAGATGATATTTTAAAAGAAATTAAAAATTGAGCGAGAAGGTCAGTTTAAGAGTTCAATCTAGAAATTATGTAGGAATAATATCTCGATAATGGTTAGATTTTAGTGATTTTAAGACAATTACTAGATCTAAGAAGATTCCGAATTTATTTCTAGTGCGAATGATATTTTTTTAATTATGCATGGGATCTTTTGCTTGAACATTATGATTTCAGTCAAGGAGTTAGACTTTTAGGAGTATCATTGAATGACATTAAAAAGATCTAAAGAATTAAAAGTTCAACTCGATATTTTTGACAAAAAGATTATAAAGAAGAAGAGAAATATAGAAAACTCTAAAAAAATTAAAAGCTGAATTTGGTGATAATATAATAACTGATTTTTGAGAATTTTTGATAACAGAGGGAAGACAGTAATTACGACAAGTTTTAGTAAAGATTTTTTTAGACTAAAATAAAAGAAGGAGATAAGATGTTAGTAATTAATAAAAGATTACAATTAGTGGCTGAGTATGTAGAAAATAGAAGATTAGCAGATATTGGTAGTGATCATGCATATTTACCTATCTATTTAGCTAAAAAGGATAAAATTGATTATGCAGTAGCTGGAGAGATAGTTGAAGGTCCGCATAAAGTATCGATAAAAATGTTATAGAAGAGAATTTAGTCGGTACTATAGATTGTCGCAAGGCAGCAGGGTTAGATGCCATAGAATTAGCAGATAATATAGAAGTGATTACAATTTGTGGTATGGGTGGAAAAGTTAATTGCAGAGATTTTTAGAAAAAGGAAAAGAGAAACTAGCTAATAAACCAAATTTAGTACTGCAGCCCTAATGTTGGAGAGAACTTTGTTAGAGAAAAAAATTGCAACAATTAGGGATATAAGATAACAGCAGAGAATATAATTGAAGAAGATGGGCATATTTATGAAATCATCGTTGCAAAATCAGGTGAGATGAGTTTATCTGAGGATGAGGTTAATTTTGGAAAGTATTTGATGGCAGAAAAGAATGAATTGTTTGTAAAAAAACAAAAACAAGAACTATCGAAGATTGAATATATCTTAAATCAATTAGAAAAAGCAAATGAAGTTCAAGAGAACAAGGTTACTGAATTTAAAAGTAGATATGCAAAAATATTAGAAATTATTTCTTAATATTGCGATTAAAAAGGAGGGGAAGGAATGTTACAATCTCTACAGGATGAAAGAGAAGCTAAAAAGTTATTAAATTTTAGTGTGAAGATAGCGAAGAGTATGTTATCTTATGGTGCAGAGGGTTTATAGAGTCGAAGATACAGTGAATAGAATTTATAAATCATTTGATAACATTAAGGCAGCAAATAGTTTAGTTACGTATAATTTTGTTATTGTATCATTCATATATAATGATAACACATATACAGCGATGCGTAGGGTTGTCTTAGGAGATCGTGATTTAGAAAAATTGCACTTTTGAATGATATATCTAGAAAAATGGTAATGGGTGGTTGCACATTAGATTATGCATTTAAAAAATGAGAGAAATTAAAGCTAAAAGAAGGTATCCAGCCTATATTGTGATATCTGCTTTAATGATGTCAGCACCATTTTTGCTATAATGTTCGGTGGGACTTTTAAGGATTCTTTATATGCAATTTTAATAATGGCAGTACAAGCTATTTTTATAAACTATACGGCAAAGTATAAAGTAACAGCTTTTTGTTAGTAATTTTTCTAGGTGCATTTATTACAACATTACTAGTAATGGTTGTGAGTAAGATTTTACTCATTTATAACCCATTCAGTATAATAATCGTAAGTTTAATGCCGCTAGTTCCTGGAGTTCAGGTTACAAATGCAGTTCGTGACTTTATGGCTGGAGATTATCTTTCAGGTATGATAGGTATTCAAGCAGCAATTTTTGTGTCAACAGCTATTGCTCTTGGAGTTGTTATGGGATTAAAATTGGTGTAAGGAGAAAACTATGGAGAACAGTGTTTTTATTCAATTTATAGCAGGTTTTGTTGTCAGTTTATCTTTTGCAATATTTTTCAATGCTCCAAAAAAATCTCTCCCAACATGTGGATTGATAGAGGGCTATCGGTTGAGCTAATTCAAGTGGTAACTAACATAGTATTAGCAGATGTAGTAGTAAGTAGTTTTCTTGGAGCAGTCTGTGTAGGGGTTCTATCTACTAATGCATCTAGATTGTTAAAAATTACCGGCTACGATATTCATTTATACTGGAATGGTTCCTTTAGTTCCCGGTTATGGAATGTATAATACTATGCAAAAATATTGTAACTAAAAATTATGGAGTAGCTTCACAGAGTGGAATAGAGACAATTCTTCAAGCTGGTGCAATTGCTAATAGGGGGATATTATTGGCGTCTGTATTTTCAGCATCGATTCAAAGGGTGAAAATTCAAAGAAAAAGATAAAAAGTGATATAATAGAGGTATTAGAAATTTTTATGAAAGGAAGCAAGTAGTATTATGGAATATATTTTTATATTATGCAGAAAGTTGTCCGGATACAGCACCATTTAAAGAAAAGTTATCAGAATTAGAAATAACATATAAAGAAATAGAAGTTATGTCTTCGTTAAAAAACTTTTAAAGAATTCTTATATGTTAGAGATACATATTCACAGTTTGAAGGAATAAGGGTAATATGAAAATAGGTATACCTTGTTTAGTTATTAGTGAAAGTGAATGTGTATTAGAAATTGACGGGCTAACTAATATTAAAAAGATAAACAATAATAAATTTCAGGGGCTGACCCAAAAGTCCTTAAATTTAACAAAGTGTAGATGAGAACTTATAGATGCAGTGATTTATTGATATCTAAATCGGCTTTATAAAAGCTTTTTAGATATCAAATAAACTACACGGGGTGACTCGACAAAATCTTGTTTCTTAGAAATCATGATTTTTGAGTTATTTCTAGATAGTATATAAAGGTAAGTAATTTTGTGTTTAATCTCGAAACATTATTTATTTCTTGATTTTTTTACATATAAATTTGATATAATTAAAAATGCTAGGTGGGGAGTTAGCGGTGCCCTGTACTTGCAATCCGCTTTAGCAAGACCGAATACCGAGATGCGGGTAGAATAGAGAATGTCGAGTTTAACACGTAATGTTGAGACTAAGGCACCTTACGACGCAATACTTATGAACCATGTCAGGTCCGGAAGGAAGCAGCATTAAGTAAGTTTATTGTGGGTGTGAGTTTTTGTTGAGGTTGAGTTGGCGATTAAACTAACGGTTTTTAATCTATTCAAGTCTCGGTTGCATATAGTATAAATCGATGATATCTAAAAAGTAATAAACTTTTTGGATTTTTGTGTGAAAAAGAAAAATATATAAAGGAGAGAACATATGTATCAAGGAAAAACTTTTTCTGAACGTGCAGGTATTTTTATTAACCTATTGTTGCCTGTTTTAGCTTATCAAGTAATTTCGTATTCATCAGGAATGATTGGAACGTTTATGGCGGGACATTATAGTCCCTACAGACTTAGCGGGTGTTAGTATGGGTGTTAATATTTGGAATCCAATTATGTACACTTTAAATGCGATTGTTTTAGCATTAATTCCAATAGTTTCACAATTAATAGGAAAAAAATAAAGAAGAAGATATTCCTACAGTTGTTAGACAGTTTCTTTATATAGCGTTAATAATAAGTATTATTCTTGTTATTGGACTAAATACATTAGCTACACCAATAGTTGATCAATTAGGGTTTGGATAGTGATATCGCAGAAATAACAAAGAAATATTTGTTTTTATGAAAGCTTTGGGGTACTGTCAATCTTCTTATATGTAGTTTTACGTTCATTTATAGATAGTTTAGGATTAACTAGATTATCTATGATAATGATGATTATATCAGTACCTGTAAATGTATTTTTGCGTATAGTTTCATTTTTTGGTAAATTTGGTATGCCTGAACTTGGTGGAGCTGGAAATGCAATTGCTGTTTCAGTAACATATACAGTACTATTTTTTTATTGCATTATTTATTGTACTAACAAACCTAAAAATTAATAAGTATAAAATATTTGAGAAAGAAAAAGTTAGATTTGAAAAATGGTGGGAGATTTTTAAACTAGGAATTTCAATAGCAATAGCTACTGCACTAGAAACAGTTGTTTTTCAACATTGTCATTAATGGTGTCGCGTTTTTAATATGACAATTATTGCTTCTCATCAAGCTTCGTTGAATTTCTCCGGGTTTTTTTATACCCTGCCAGTTAGTGTAGCAAATACTGCGACTATTATAGTAGCTTATCATGTAGGAGCTAAGAATTATAAATTGGCAAACTGAGTATACAAAATTAACAGTAATTATGGGAATGATTTTGTCTGCAATAGCTGGATTAATCGTCCGAGTTATTTAATACTAAAATCCCTTATTTATATAGTAATGATACTGGTGTAATTACTTTAACATCTGAGTTGTTATTATTTGCAATCGGTTTTGCGATGTGTGATTCATTTGCTTCAGCATTAGCAGGTGTATTACGCGGATACAAAAAGTAGTACCAATATGTATAGTTATGTTTGTTGGTTATTATCTAGTTGGAATTCCTGTGCATATTATTTTTGTTTTTCAAAATGGAATTGGCATAGAAGGATTATGGATTGGTTGGATAATTGGACTTGCTGTTTATGCCTTGAGGTGTACTATTCTATTATCTTTTTATGAGAAGAGAAATTAAGAAAAATAAAATTATCTAATTAATAAATATTATGCTGATAATAAAGGTTTAAATTTAAAAATTTATATAAAAATTCATTGATACGGTGATTTATTTATATCTGAATTTGCTTTATATGGGCTTTTTAGGTGTCATATAATCTTTTGTAGGAGCGGTTTGATAAAATTGATTTTATCGAACTGTTCCTTTTTAGTTGCATAATAACTTGACTGTTTTTTTCAAAAAGACTATATAATATGGTTATTAAAACTAGATTACAGGGAGGTATATATTTGAACAAAGTATATCCGAAATGGTCAGAATTACCTAACATTGATCTTTATCTGAGATCAGGTTTTTATTATATGTTAATCAATTAGATAACTGTTCAATTGTAGATGATGATAAAGGACTAACCTCGGCAATGATTAATAATTATGTTAAAAATGGTCATTTAGAGAAACCGATTAAGAAAAAAATATAATCGAAGACAGTTAGCAAGATTGATAGTTATTACATGTTTAAAAAAATGTCTTTTCAATTCAAGAAATTAGTAAAAACAATTAATAGTTTGACTATCGAAGAAAGTTCTGAAACAATGTACAACAATTTTGTAATGTGTATGAACGAAGAAAAAAAGAGATGGATTGCCGAAGTAATAGTTTCAGCTTGTGACACGGTTAGATTATATAAAAAGACACACGATTTAGTAGAAAAAAATAATTTAAAAAATAATACTTGGAGGTATATTATGGAGTGGAAAAATTGTAGTTGATACTGCTTGTGATTTTTAGGGAAATACCTAACAAAGCAGAAAATGTTATTTATGAAAGAGTTCCATTTTCACTACAAATTGAAGACAAAGTTTTTGTTGATACATTAGACTTAGATATCGATAAAAATGATGGAAGAAATGTATGCTAGTTCAGAACTAGCAAGATCAGCTTGTCCTAGTCCGGAGGCATATTTAGCTGCTTATAGAGGGGCTAAAAATGTCATAGTACTTACATTAACTGGAGCAATGTCCGGAAGTTATAATAGTGCTATTATTGGTGAAAAAGATGCTAAAAGAAGAAAATGAAGATGTTAATATTCATATTATTGATACTCTTTCTGCAGGTGGAGAAAATGATTTATACCTTCTTAAGATAAATGAGCTAATAAAAGAGGGTTTGTCTTTTTGATGAAGTAGTCTCTGAAATGAGGAAATATCAAGAAAATTCTAAACTTATTTTCGTACTAGAAAAAGTTGATAATTTGGTAAAAAAATGGTGGATTAAATAAACTTGCTGCGGCTGTTGTAGGGTTATTAAATATGCGCATGGTTGGTGAAGCAAGTGATGAAGGAACGTTGCATTTACTTCACAAAGTTCGTGGTGAGAAAAAAAGCTGTTTCTACAGTAGTAGATGAAATGATTAAAGCGGGCTATAAAGGTGGTAGAGTCGTTGTCACTCATAGAAACAATGAAGATATTTGCAAAAAAATCCAAGATAAATTAAGAGAAAAGTTCTCAAATATAGAGTTTATGATTGTTCCTACTCGTATCTGTAGTTTTTATGGAGAAGAAGGCGGAATGCTTTTTAGGATACGAAATATAGGAAATAAATCTTAATAGTATCATATGAAAATATAGTATTTAGAGATAATAAAAGAGAAGAAGTTATTTACATTATGTAAAAACTCCTTCTCTTTTTAAAAATTTAACTAACTCTGTTTAGCTCTTTTTTTATGTTTTCGAAATTTCCCAATTAAAAAAACCAGTCCCTTGACCACAAAGGCTGAAGAATATATATCCTAAACCATATATAAGAATATCAAAGTTTAATATGATTAAGCAAGATATTGTATAAAAAAATCCCTATAATAAATGAGAAAATATAGCTAAAGTCTTCTTTGTTATATGCATATAAAAAAATGAGATTAGAAAACTAATAACTGGGTATAAAATAATTAAAAAGTAATATTATCATACCTGATCTATTTGATATAAAAATAAGAACACAGAGGAGTATTATAAATAAAAAGAAAGAAAAAATTAAATATGGTACTTTTTCTAAAAAAATTTCTTCATCATCTGCCTCCTAATTATAGTGTTATTCTATCATATATTGAGCTAAAAAAACAATAAACAAATATATAAGTGATACACCGCAGAATTGAAATCACTTTCAAAGTGTGATATTATAAATGTAGCAACAAATGAGAGGGGAACAAAATAATGAAATTTTTTATCGATACAGCAAATGTAGAAGATATTAGAAGTGCTAATGATTTGGGTGTAATTTGCGAGGTTACTACAAATCCATCTTTAATTTCAAAAGAGGGAGAGATTTTACTGAGGTAATCAGGAAATTACAGCAATAGTTAATGGTCCTATTAGTGGGGAAGTAAAAGCAACTACTACTGATTGGCAAGATATGATAGCTGAAGCAAGGGAAATAGCGAAGATTCATCCTAATATGGTAGTAAAAATACCTATGACAGAAGATGGTTTAAAAGCTGTTAATGTGTTGAAAAAGAGGGAATAAAAACTAATGTAACCCTTATTTTTTTAGTCCTACTCAAGCATTACTAGCTGCAAGAGCAGGAGCAACATATGTATCACCATTTTTTTAGGAAGATTAGATGATATTGCAAGTAATGGATTGCTGTTAATAGAAGAAATAGTTGAGATTTTTGCCAATAATGATATTGATACGCAAATTATAGCAGCAAGTGTAAGAAATCCAATTCATGTTGTGGAATGTGCTAAATTAGGATGTGATATTGCTACTGTTCCTTATAGTGTAATTAAGCAAATGATTAAACATCCTTTAACAGACATAGGAATTGAAAAAAATTTAAAGCAAGATTATTATAAAGTATTTGGTGAATAGAAAATAAACTAATTTTGTAGTATATATATCTCTTTAAAAATTTTTAAAAATTGTATTTTTATACTAGAAATATTTATAAAGTAATGTTATAATATATTTTGTTGTATGAAAAAAAGTTATTAAGATTAAATTTTTATAGGAGGTTATATTAATGCGCGTAAATGTAACATTAGCTTGTACAGAATGTGGTGATAGAAACTACATTACTAAAAAAAGAACAAAAGAAATAATCCGGACCGTATTGAACTTAAAAAAATACTGTCCAAGATTAAAAAAAGTGACTTTACACAGAGAAACTAAATAATAAAAGTTAGAGAAGCCTTAAAGTATCAACGTTTAAGGCTTTTTGTTTTTATCTTTTGACTTTCTTTTTTTACAAAAACCATAAACTTAGCAAATTTATCTATGCAAAGAATATGGAATCTCATTTCCTAAGTATGAGAAAGATTGAAAGTAGAAAATAATTATTGAAAAATGTCTTTACTTTTTTTATAGAAATAATATTATACTATATATTATCTAATAAAAGATCGTTTGCTATTGTCTAATCTTCTAGAGAATATTCTTTAGTAAAAGCTAACAAAATTAGAAAAAAACAAAAGAAATTTTTAAAAATTAAAAAAAGTTGTTGACAAACTACAATATGTATTATATAATTAACACATAAGTTAATAACAAATATTTATGCGGGTGTAGTTTAGTGGTAAAACCTCAGTCTTCCAAACTGATGTTGTGAGTTCGATTCTCATCACCCGCTCCATTTTTATTTAGAGATTTTTTTCCACAGTAGCTCAGTTGGTAGTAGCATCTGACTGTTAATCAGAGGGTCGCAGGTTCGAGTCCTGCCTGTGGAGTAAAAGTACGGCTGTGTATGCAGCCGTATATTTTTTGTTTAAAATCTCGCTAAATATTATTATCGTAGGAAAAAAATTATGTTATAATAGTTCATGGTATATAAACTTTTATCGAGTTGTATTTTTATATAGTTTAAAAGTTGAAGTTTAAAAAAATAAAGAGAATTTTTATAGGAGATTTTTTATGTTTTTTTAGATGAGGTAAAAATATTCGTCCGATCAGGTGATGGTGGGAATGGATTAGTAGCATTTAGAAGAGAGAAGTATGTTCCAAAAGGTGGACCAGCTGGAGGAGACGGTGGACGTGGAGCAAACGTTGTATTCATCGTTGATGAAGGATTAAGAACTTTCATGGATTACCGTTATCAGAAGAAATTCGTAGCACCTAATGGTGAGAACGGAATGAGTAAAGGTATGCACGGTAGAAAGTCAAAAGATTTATACTTAAAAGTGCCACCAGGAACAGTAATTCGTGATACTGATACTGGAGAAGTATTGGCAGACTTAGTAGAGCATGAGCAAGAGTAGTAGTAGCTCGTGGAGGACGTGGAGGACGTGGAAACTGTCGTTTCGCAACACCTTCAAACCCAGCGCCGAAATCGCTGAAAATGGTGAACCAGGAGAAGAAAGAAATCTGACTTTAGAATTAAAACTTATGGCTGATGTAGGTCTTGTTGGATTCCCTTCTGTTGGTAAATCAACATTATTATCAATAACATCAAAAGCAAAACCAAAAATTGCTGATTATCACTTTACAACATTAGCGCCAAATCTTGGAGTTGTAGAAACAAAAGATCACAGAAGTTTTGTTATGGCTGATCTTCCAGGATTAATTGAAGGTGCTAGTCATGGGGTAGGTCTTGGACATCAGTTCTTACGTCACATTGAAAGAACAAAGGTTATTGTACACGTAGTAGATATGTCAGCAACTGATGGACGAGATCCATATGAAGATTATAAGATTATAAATCAAGAGTTAGCAGAGTACAATATGAGACTTTTTAGAAAGACCTCAAGTAGTAGTAGCTAATAAGATGGATATTCCAGTAGCTAGTGACAATCTTAAAGAGTTTAAAAAACGCTTAGAAAATGACGGTGAAGAAGTAGATATCGTTGAAATTTCTGCATTCACACGTAGTAATATAGATAATTTACTTTATAAAGTAAGTGATATTCTAGATAATACAGATCCTAATATGTTGTATGAGCTTGATACTGAAGAAGAAAGTATGGAAAATAGAGTTCTTTATAAACATAAACCTAAGGATGAGACATTCAAGATTACTCGTGATGATACTGGTGCTTATGTTGTAAGTGGTACTAGTATTGAACGTGCATTCTTAATGACTGATTTCAACCGTGATGCTTCTGTTAGACGTTTTGCTCAGCAAATGCGTTCTATGGGTGTAGATGATGCTTTACGTGAAAGAGGATGTAAAAACGGTGATACTGTTAAAATCCTTAAAGGTGAGTTTGAATTCGTAGAGTAGGAGATAACCACTGTGGATAAAGAAAAAGTTTATTATATAATTAGAGAAGATGTATTGCGGAAGCTGTAAAGAAGACGTTGGCGATGAAAAAAGCTTTTAGAAGAAGATTCGAAATTATCAATTTTGGAAGCTTCTAAAAGATTTGATTTAAGTAGAAGTGCATTTTATAAATATAAAGATACAATTTTTTTCCTATTCAAGATGTGAAAAGACAATCAATTCTATCGTTGTCTATTGATGTTGATGATATTCCAGGAATATTAGGTAAAAATTTTAGCGGTTGTTAATGAAGAGAAGTGTAGTGTTCTTACTATTCACCAAACAGTACCGATTAATGCAAAAGCTACGATAATTATTTCTTTAGAGCTAAGTTCAGGTGATATAAATATTGAAAAATTAAATAAACGAATTAAAGATCTTGAGTTTGTTAATTCAATTAAAAGTAATTGGTTTAAGCATGTAAAGATAGTTTAATAAATATTAAATGTAGGAGAACAGAGTAGGGAAGTCAGTTTCCTATAGCTGTTCTTCTTTTTTTAGAAAAGGTGAATTATGCAAAAATGATATATTCGAAGGAAAGTTATAGATTATACCCACGATGGTCTTGGTGTAGTAAAAAAATTGACAATTTTTCCGATTTTTTATTGAAGATGTTATAGAAGGTGAAGTAATTGAATTTAAGATAATTAAATTAAAGAAAAATCTTGGTTACGGAAAGGTTCTTAATATTATTGAAAGTTCAAAAAGATAGAGTAGATGGAATTCCGAAGACTTGGAGCAAAATTTAGTTCATATGAACTATGAAGAACAGTTGAAGTTTAAAAAGAAAAAGTTCAAAATGTTATGGATAAAGCTCTTAGAAAAGATTCTATCGAAGTATTAGATACGCTAGGAATGGAAGACGGATACCATTATCGTAATAAATCTGTTATTCCAGTGCAAAAAGTTAATGGTGAAGTTAAGATGGGTTATTATAAACCACGAAGCCATGATGTTGTTAATATAGAGAAGTGTTTTTATTCAATATGATGAGCACAATGTATTAATGAACAAGTTACGTAGTATAATCACAGAGCTTAACATATCTGTTTATGATGAAAAACAATCACTCAGGAGCTATTAGACATATTATGTTTAGAACAAACACCCTAAAAAGTGAAATTATGGTTGGTATTGTTGCAAAAGAGAAGTTTAATAAATTAGATGAATTTGTTGAGGAAATATCTAAATTAGATGATAGAATTGTTAGCATTATGTTAAATATTAATGACAAGAAAAACAAATGTAATCTTTGGTGATAAAACTGAAAAACTTTTTGGTAAAGACTACATAACTGACACGTTAGACGGAATAGAGTTCAAGATTTCACTTCGTTCATTTTATCAAGTGAATCCAGTTCAAACAGAGGTATTATATAGTAAAGCGTTGGAACTTGCAGAATTAAAAAGAAACTGATACGATAATTGATGCTTACTGTGGTATTGGAACCATAAGTCTATTCGCAGCTAAGAAAGTTAAGAAAGTATATGGTATTGAAATAGTAGAAGCGGCTGTTTTTAGATGCTCGTGAAAAATGCTAAAAATAATAATATAACTAATGTAGAGTTTTTTTACTAGGTAAGAGTGAAGATGTAATTAAAAATTAATCTCACAAAATGTGAAATTAGATGCAGTTATCGTTGATCCACCACGTAAAGGTTGTGAGGAAAGTTTCTTACGTGATCTTGCAGCTATGAATATAGAAAAAAATAGTCTATGTTAGTTGTAATTCAGCAACATTAGCTAGAGATATGGAAATTATGAGAGGTCTAGGTTATAAACTAGGTGCAGTGCAACCTGTAGATATGTTCCCAGGAACGTATCATGTTGAGGCAGTAAGTTTGCTAGTCAAGGGAGTAAAACGACGAAGATTAGCATTTACTTCCGCCCATGCGATAGCTGTCCATGATTGACAAGTGCTAGCACGCAGACAGAACGGAGATAGCGAACCGCTGAGTGTGTCGCTCTGCTCGTAAAAGCTTAGAAACCTTTGAACGAAAGGGATAATGAAAGCCTTGATTGCAAGGCTTTTTTGCTTTATGGTGGGTAAGTATCAGAGTGAGAAAAATTTTTGGAATGAGTAGAGTGATAGCTAGAAATTATCAGTTTCTATTTCCATTTTACCCTGTGGGTACGTGTTTGTTTCCATTGACAAGGAGTTTGTGGGAATAGAAATGTACCCACCTTGTTTTGAATCAAGTGAAGTGTAGTTGAAGGAAATCTGTTGAAAAGCAATACTTCATTTTACCGAATAAGTAATAATTTAGGCAACTTCAAATCGATTAAAAAACTATTTTTAAAGGTTAAGAGTAGACAAAAATTGTCCACTCTTTTTGCAAACTCAATTTATCAATAAATGAAATGAGGGAATGTAAAATGAAATATTTTTGAGGTTGAGTTAGAAAAATCCTGATGAATTTTTAAAACTACAAACAGAAGATTTTTGTGAAAGCTAATCGCTTGCTACTAAGGAAGATAATCCGAGCGTTACAGTCTATGAAGAAAACTTCGTCATATCCTTTAAATCGGCATCGAATTGGAAGTATGAGTCTCATTCCATAACTTTTATATTGAACATATCATCTTGTTGTGTTATACTATAAATAGATATAAACAAAGATGTAGGGAGGAACCGAAACTATGACAGCCTCAATGCGTTTAAGATAAGCTGGCAATAAAAAGCAGAATCTATACCCGATGATAGGCTTTTTGTTGTGCTTATTTATACGATATTGAGCATTCATTAGTTACGGTGAGGATATTGGTTATTTAACTATACCTTTATTTAACTATGTCTTTAATATGAATGTTTCCAAATTGTATGTATGCAGACCAAAAGCCACATTGTAGGGTTTTAGTATGCATTTTTATTGCCTAGAATGCTATTCAAAATAGAAATTCAAGCAAAAATAATATGCAGGAGATAATATAAATGGAAAAAAATACAACAATTGGAAACGAAAATTTTATGCAATATGGGCAGGGCAAGCAGTATCATTAATCACTAGTGCCATCCTGCAAATGGCGATTATTTTTTACCTTACAGAAAAAACAGGATCTGCGATGGTCTTGTCTATGGCTTCATTAGTAGGTTTTTTACCCTATGCGATTTTGGGACCTGCCATTGGTGTGCTAGTGGATCGTCATGATAGGAAGAAGATAATGATTGGTGCCGATTTAATTATCGCAGCAGCTGGTGCAGTGCTTGCTATTGTTGCATTCTGTATGGAGCTACCTGTCCGGATGATTATGATAGTATTGTTTATCCGTAGCATTGGAACAGCTTTTCATACCCCAGCACTCAATGCGGTTACACCACTTTTAGTACCAGAAGAACAGCTAACGAAATGCGCAGGCTATAGTCAGTCTTTGCAGTCTATAAGCTATATTGTTAGTCCGGCAGTTGCAGCACTCTTATACTCCGTTTGGGATTTAAATGCTATTATTGCCATCGACGTATTGGGTGCTGTGATTGCATCTATTACGGTAGCAATTGTACGTATACCTAAGCTGGGTAATCAAGTGCAAAGTTTAGAACCAAATTTCATAAGGGAGATGAAAAAGAAGGAGTTGTGGTTCTGAGACAAAACAAAGGATTGTTTGCCTTATTACTCTTAGGAACACTATATACTTTTGTTTATATGCCAATCAATGCACTATTTCCTTTAATAAGCATGGAACACTTTAATGGAACGCCTGTGCATATTTCTATTACGGAAATTTCCTTTGCATTTGGGATGCTAGCAGGAGGCTTATTATTAGGAAGATTAGGGGGCTTCGAAAAGCATGTATTACTAATAACAAGTTCATTTTTTATAATGGGGACCAGTTTAGCCGTTTCGGGAATACTTCCTCCAAATGGATTTGTAATATTCGTAGTTTGCTGTGCAATAATGGGGCTTTCGGTGCCATTTTATAGCGGTGTGCAAACAGCTCTTTTTCAGGAGAAAAATTAAGCCTGAATATTTAGGACGTGTATTTTTCTTTGATCGGAAGTATCATGTCACTTGCTATGCCAATTGGGTTAATTCTTTTCGGATTCTTTGCTGATAAAATCGGTGTAAATCATTGGTTTTTACTATCAGGTATTTTTAATTATTGGCATTGCTATAGTTTGCCAAATGATAACTGAGGTTAGAAAATTAGATTTAAAAATAAACAATATTGGAGGAATATTTATGTATCTTATTTTTCATGTAACTCTTCCTGCTAAAATCGCAGGGTTTTCCCTGCATACAAGCAAATGAAAGAATGCGATTATAGACAGGAGGAAATGTTATGGAATTAATATTAAAAAGCAAAAAGACATTCGTGTGGAATTCAAAAGGACGCGATGTTTTTAGATATAAATGAATTAGAAGTATATGATTATGACCGTATTGGTTTAGTAGGAGCAAATGGTGCTGGAAAAAGCACTTTACTCAGGGTACTTTTAGGAGAATTAACTCCCCAGGATGTAAAATGAATCGTCCGGGTGAACTTGCCTATATTCCCCAGTTGGACGAAGTAACTCTGCAGGAGGAAAAAGATTTTTGCACTTGTAGGCAAGCTAGGTGTTGAGCAATTAAATATACAGACTATGAGCGGTGGTGAAGAAACAAGGCTTAAAAATAGCACAGTACTTTATCGGCACAGGTTCATGGTATTTTAGCGGATGAACCTACGAGCCATTTAGACCGTGAAGGAATTGATTTTTCTAATAGGACAGCTAAAAATATTTTTACAGGTGCACTGTTAGTTATTAGCCATGACCGCTATTTTCTTGATGAAATAGTAGATAAAATATGGGAACTGAAAGATGGCAAAATCACTGAGTATTGGGGAAACTATTCTGATTATCTTCGTCAGAAAGAGGAAGAACGTAAGAGCCAAGCTGCAGAATACGAACAATTTATTGCGGAACGTGCCCGATTGGAAAGGGCTGCGGAGGAAAAGCGAAAACAGGCTCGTAAAATAGAACAGAAGGCAAAAGGTTCTTCAAAGAAAAAAAGTACTGAAGACGGAGGGCGTTTAGCTCATCAAAAATCAATAGGAAGTAAGGAAAAAAAGATGTATAATGCTGCTAAAACCCTAGAGCACAGGATTGCGTAGCTTTAGGAAAAGTAGAAGCTCCGGAAGGCATTCGCAGAATTCGTTTCAGGCAAAGTAAAGCATTGGAGCTCCATAATCCATACCCTATAGTCGGTGCAGAAATTAATAAAGTATTTGGGGATAAGGCTCTGTTTGAAAATGCATCTTTTCAAATTCCGTTAGGAGCAAAAGTGGCGTTAACTGGTGGTAATGGAATCGGAAAAACAACTTTAATCCAAATGATCTTAAACCATGAAGAAGGAATTTCTATTTCGCCTAAGGCAAAAATAGGTTACTTTGCACAGAATGGTTACAAGTACAACAGTAATCAGAATGTTATGGAGTTTATGCAGAAGGATTGTGACTACAATATATCAGAAATTCGTTCAGTGCTAGCATCTATGGGGTTCAAACAGAACGATATTGGAAAAAGTTTATCTGTTTTAAGCGGTGGAGAAATTATAAAATTGTTGCTTGCTAAAATGCTCATGGGTAGATATAACATCCTAATAATGGATGAACCCAGTAACTTCCTTGACATACCAAGTTTAGAGGCTTTGGAAATACTAATGAAGGAGTACACCGGAACTATCGTGTTTATCACCCACGATAAACGATTACTCGAAAATGTAGCAGATGTAGTTTATGAAATTAGAGATAAGAAAATAAATCTGAAACATTAAATTTAAGGTAGTCGCTGGTCAGTATAGTCTGTTCTGGTTGGCGACTCCATTGTTAAAGAGTATAAAGACTTTAGATTTTATGAATATTAAAAATAGGAACAGTCAATTGAACTGCTCCTATTTTTCTGCTAAATATATTGTAGTTTTCTTATATGTATAATGATAGATTAGCGGATTCTCATCTACGGTACTTACTTCAAATATGAAGAAGTGATCGCGGTTATCTCTGGACTTTTCCTTATTGAGGACAAAGTAATTCTTACGTGAAGTCGCCATTGTTTTTAGGATATCATCAGTTAGGAAGGTCAATGGAATATTCATGTTAGAGTAGCGGTAGAAGTCACGTTCAAAATCTTGGTAGCTCTCGCTATAATAGTCCATTTGTAGGTGATTACGCTGAAACTCAAGCTGATTCATAGAGCACCTCCTCGACAAGTTCAATACTAATAATGTCTTTTTAATTTCAAATTGATGTGACCTGTTGTAGTTTTTATCAAAATGAAATCTTTGGTCAGACTTGGTATTGTTCCAGTGTAGGAAACACGCTTGTTTTTTTCAATCACTTGAATGCGTGTGCGTAGCTGCCCGGCGTATACTTGACTGAGGAGTAATAATTTCTTCTCTAGTGATAAGTCAGACATGTACGTTACTTTGTTTGTATCATCAGAGAGTGCTGATGCATGTTCAGATAGGAAAAAGCCCATCCATTTTTGCATCTTTGTATCCTGGTACTCTCTTGCTGATTGAAATGGTAAATATGAACGGTCAATCATATCAAATCCTTTCTATGCAGAGGCAAGGGTATTTTTATCAAATTGAATCGTAAAACCTTGAATTCCCCCACCTGTGTAACATTCTTTAAAGCGATTGATTACCTCAGTATAGATTATCACAGATGAGCTTGTTGGCTTAATGCTAAATGTAAATTCCAATGGTAATCGGTTTTCAGATTTAGCATGTACTAGTCGTATCGATATTTCAGTTGTTTTGAGTTTTCTCTGACGAAGTTTTGAAGTTGCTGTTTCAACGATTCCATGTAAAAATCTTTCAAGCATTTCAATATCATTACATCCTTTGCTACGGATTTCTGAAAATTGTACTGTATTTTTTTCTTGTTTCATTTTAATCCCTCCAATCCACCCGCGGAATGACCACCGATAAGTTTACTGCGTTCAATATTTACGGAACCTTCAGTTAGGACGGTTCCTTTTTTTGTATAGCTAAAAACCAAACTGTTCTCTGACAACATCAATAGCTGTCTGAAGTCTATTATCTTTTTTCAATTTGTTCTACATCATCAAAAGAGTGATAGTAGAGTATAGCTTTCATCTACGAAGCCACTATAAGATACACCAATTTGTCTCACTGCACCAGAGGTGTATTTTTTCGGAATAATACAAGTACATGACTCACCATTGTTTTGGGGAGATTTGCGGGTTCAATTTTATTCTGAGCATTTATAGATTTTTTCATCTCAGTCCTAGAATAGCCAATATGAATAGAAACGACAGTAGTCAATACTAGGGCTACTGTTCCGTTCCACAGTATCATTTAAAAATCATTTTCACACCCTTTCGTCTATTAGTATAGAAGAAAGCTCTCAGCACATGTTGAATGTGTAGTATTGATGTTAAGAGTTGCACCCGCTAAGTAAATAAAATATAGAAAATAAAGGCTTATTCTAGGCTATCGTTAAAAGGTATCGATAGCTTAGAGTAAGCCTTATTATTTGAGAGAAAATAAGGTTGAGCGGGAACATATCCATAGCCTAGAGTTGACACTAGAGAATGGATAATAAGAAAAAATGCACCCACTGGCACCCAGCTATAAATTTGACAATTGTAAAAATAGCCTAATTAACATTATAATATAACTAAGAAACAAGTATACTAATCCTCTGCATATAGGGACGTGTACCTGGTGCCATAAAAGATTGGATTATATTGGGATATTCCTGCAGACGCTGAAAAACCAAACGATAAAAGAACTAAGAGTGGTAAATATATAAAGAGAGGTGATATTAATGGATAGAAGTGCTTTCATTAAGACTCTGATAGAAGTATTGAAATATGATAGAAAATACAGAACAATTGAATCAAGAGACCAACTGTTGAGGTTAATAGGTAGAGCAAGAGTAAACTTTGTTCCACAATATGAATTTTGCAAATCATGGGCGTTCCTATCAACATTGGGAGATTGTGGAATTACGAGTTCCGGTTCCTTTGTTAGAAATCGCAGAAGAAAAATGAGAAGATTCTAGAAGAGTTAGTAGAGTATGTATATGAGGAGTCTGATGATTATGCTTTACATCACGTTGAAATACGTCCACAGGTAATTGATACACCGGATGAAGTAACAGAGCATAATGTAGTTTTTTTGATGCAATTCAAGATGAAGTAATTCAGGGAATTAGAGATGCTAAATTTATAATTTGGGCAGCTGTTGCATGGTTTTTCTAATGAAGCTATTTATCAAGAGTTATTAGCGAAAAAAAGAAGCAAGGATTAAATGTAAGAATAATAGTTTCGCAGGAAGACTCGAATAAAAAAATATGATTTCAAAATTGAAAAGAAAATAAGTTCGATGTTGTGATCATTCCGAGATGGGGAAATAGAGGGTATAACCGTATGCATGATAAATTTTTGTATCATAGATATGGACTATGTAATGCACGGATCATATAATTGGACACCAACTGCTAATAAAAAAATGTAGAAACCTTAGCAACTGCACTTGATCATGAACTTGTAGAAAAGTTTGCTAAAGAGTTTATGGAATTATATAATGGGTTTTTATTTTTTTAAGCAAAGAAAAATTGGAATTTACGGAGGAGAGATAAATATAATGGGTATAATTAGAGTTCTATTACTAGTAATCCTGATAAGCGTACTAGCTATTTTTACAATTACTATTGTAAAGAAAAAAACTAAAAAAATCATAAAAGTGATGAAAGAAAAGAAGAAAGTTATATGTCTGAAGGTATGGCTGTTGGTATGTGTTTAGGAACAGCAGCGGGTATAGCATTAGATATAGGGAATATAGCAATTGGTATGTCCATAGGTATGCTTTTAGGTATGATTGTTGGTATGAATTTTAAAAAAATAACAACTCCCCGGTTTGTCTAGGTAACACCTTTTAACGATAACCTTATGCTATCGTTAAAAAGTATGTGGATGTGTTTTACACATACGAACGTGACTACTTGACACACTTAGTGTTCACTCGTTCCATGTTGAAGAAGTTGTTTTAATGACAAGTGTGTAGACCGAAGCCATTAATTATGAATGCTTTATGAGATAGTTATCGCAGAGCGGTAGTGATGAGGTAACAGTGAACCGCTGAATATGAGACGTTGCTTGTGAAAGGTAATTAATAGAAGAAAAATTATAAAAAGATAATAATATAGTATTTTTGTAAAGAGAGGGATTAATTGTGTCAAGACCAACGACAAAAAAATGATTTAATGATAGTTGCTAAGGAAAGTTATGAAAAAGTTAAACTTACTTATTTCAAAAGATGACAAGTGAAGAGTTAAATACACCTTTTGATTTTTCGAAAGATAAAAAGAAAAAAAGAAGCTCATTGGAGAAGAGATAAAAACTTAAGAGATATCTTAATTCATCTCTATGAATGGCATAAACTTGTTTTTGAATTGGGTACGTTTCAATCAAAAAGGGAGAAGAAAAAGTATTTATTCCTGAACCATATAACTGGAGAACTTATGGCGATATGAATGTAGAATTTTTGGGAAAAAGCATCAGAATACGTCTCTGGAAGATGCGACAAAAGCTTTACAAAAATCTCATAAAGATGTTTTGACACTAGCCGAAAACTTTACAAATGAAGAATTATTTTCAAAAAAAGTTTATAAATGGGTTGGCGGGAGTACATTGGGATCTTATTTTGTCAGTGCTACTTCTAGCCATTATGATTGGGCTATAAAAAAATAAAGTACCCATCAAAAAAATTGCAAGTAAGCCACAAATGGAAAAAAATACAAGGAAGTAAAGATAAATTAATGTAAACTTCCTTTTTGATTGATAATCTAACGACAAAAAAAGTAAATTTTGTTCTCTACTTTGATGATAATCTTTCTTTTTGATTTATCAACGCGAGCATTATTTCGATAGATTAATAAATATTTTATCTATATTGCATTGACTCAAAAAAATTAGATAGGAGATATCTAACTTTTTGAGTCATCATTTTTAACTTAGTATATTTATAATGCCTTACAATATTATACAATTAAATATTGTGTTAGATTATATAATCAAATTTAATCTCAAAAAAATATACTGATAGAATAGTGAAAATGATAAAATAAGAATATGTAGTTTTTGATAAAAATAAAGTAGTGTAAGGTAGTGTTCTTGTTCTACATTTTTTTATTATTGGTGAACCTCAAGTAATATAGTATAATAGAATAAAGAAAGTTGATTAAGGCTGGAAAGTTAGATATATATGAAGTTTTTGGAGGTTAGTGTGTGATAGAAATTAGACCTAGTTTTAAAGATATAGAATCATTTGAGGAATTTAACAAGTACTATTGGTATCGAGAAGAACTTTCGCAAATATGTAAGTCTCTTGGACTAGAGTATAGATGTACAAAGAAAGAATTGAACTATATTATTGAACAATATTTCAAGGGAAATAGAATAGAAAAAGTCTACAAGAAAAAGTAAACAAAAAAATATGTCGAAGTAATATCTTTAAATACAGCATTGCTAGAATGCGGTTTTTTCCTTCAACCAAAAAAATTTAGAGATTATTTTTTTCAGCTGTAACAGGAGTTAGCCCGTTTAAATTTAATGCTGATATGGCAACGGCTTGGAGAAAAGTAAAAAGTGATAACGATAAAGAATTTACAATTCAAGATATGATAAAAAAATATTATGGAGAGTCAGATTATGCAAAAGTATGATAATTCGACTTGTCAGTGGAATCAATTTCTAAAAAGATTTTTTTGTGCAGATGAATCCAGTAATAATTATTCTAATAAGTTAAAAGTTGCAGCTATCCTTTGGAAAGAAGTTAGAAACTCAAAAATGAAAAAAATTTATTCAAAAGAACTTCTGAATGAATATGGGTACAAATTAGAGGAGTACCGTAAATAAAAATATATCGGATACTTTTTTTAACGACAGCTCACATCTAAAAAAATTATGAGGGGATTATAAGATGAACAGTTATATAAAAATTAAATGAAGATAGATGGAATAATGTGAAAAATGACTATACTGAGCCGTTGACACATGAGCAATTAGAAGAAGCTAGAAATAATCCAATTTCTGTTGCATTAACTGTTGGGAAAAAGTTCCAAAAGAATGGTTTGAAAAAGCAAACGGAAAAAAAGATATTAGGTTTAGCTTGTGGTGGTGGTCAGCAAGGTCCAGTTTTTGCTATAAAAAGGTTATGATGTAACTATAATGGATTTTTTTCTAAATCACAATTACAAAGAGATGAAATGGTTGCTAAAAGAGAAGTACCTAAAAATCAATACAGTTCAAGGAGATATGACAAAACCATTTCCATTTGAAAAATGAAACTTTTGATATTATTTTTTTAATCCAGTATCAAATGTATATGTAGAAGATTTGAAAACATATATAAAGAAGCCTCTCGAGTATTGAAAAAGGATGGATTGTTAATGGTTGGATTTATGAATCCTTGGATATACATGTATGATGCTGATATTGTATGGGACAAACCCTGATGAAGAATTACTTTTTAAAAATTCTCTATACCTTTTTAATTCAAAAGAGCTTGAAGAGGAAGGCAAGATAACTATAAATCCGAATATGGATATGAATTTAGCCATACCTTAGAAACTCAGATTAGAGGACAACTTAAAAATGGGCTTGCTATGATAGATTTTTATGAATCATGTGATAAAAGACATAGACTATCACGTTATGGAAATGACTATATAGCTACGCTCTGTATTAAGTTATAATATTATAAAAGTTACTTCACAAGAATAGCTCATTTTATTTTTTTCGTAAGGGTTAAAAATCTAAATCTTAGTTTGTCTAACTCAAATAATCAAATAAAACGCTATAACATAGGAATTCATTAAAACAGTAAATACATTGTGATGTATGAAAGAGGAGAGAGTATAAGGTTACTTTGTATAAGAACTTGAACTAATATTAAGAGTAAACTCTAAAAATAAAGTGGGAGGAACAACAAGAAACTTGACATTATTAGTTTAGTATATTATAATAAAAGTTACATACCATCGGTATGATGGAAAGGAGATATTATGGCAAGGAATAGAACCATATGAAACTAGAAAAAAATATTAGAAGTTTCTAAAGATTTATTTTTAAAAAGGGATTTGATAATACCTCTATACAAGATATAATAAAATGGATTAGGTGGATTGACAAAAGGTGTTATTTATCATCATTTTGAATCGAAACAAGAAATATTACAATCGATTATTAGAGAAAACAATCAAGAAATTTTAAATTATAATTGGAGAGGAGACACTGGGTTAGAAAAATACAAAAATTCTTTGATGGATGCTTTTCTAATTTTTGAACAACAGAGGCTTGTATATTCAGCTTCGATTAAGCTAAGGAGTCCACGTTTGTTAGAGAGCAGTATCTAAGTTTATTTTTCTGATTTTTTACCGAAATTAGAGAAAGAGTTTACGAAGGTGTTAAAGATAAATCGATTAAAACAGAATATCCGTAAGAGCTAGCTGATTTGATTGTTTTAACTTTAAATATTTGGATTGGATTCCAAATTTCTGTTTATTCAGTAGAGGAACTAAAGAGAAAAATGAAATTCATTAAACTTTCGTTTGATGGACTAGGGGTACAATTGATTTCTGATGAAATGATGGAGATAATTTTCGAATTATTTGATCACTTAAAAGGTGTTAAATAAATAATCTTATTACGTTCTTATTAGTAATAATTATTTATTGATTTAATCAGTTATTATTCTATATATACTTTAAGTATTTGATATTTTTAAAAATAACATACTCAGGTATGTTATAAAAACTTATTAACATACCAAGAGTATGTATTATTTTTTTAGTTTTTTAGCATACCATCAGTATGTTATATACTCTTGTTTGATTAAAACGGTTATTTTTAAATATGTATTCAGAATAGTTTAAATAATATAAACTATATTTACTTTTTAGGAGGAAAAAAATCTATGTTGTCACTTATTAAAATTGAAATAAATAAGGTTTCAAAAATCTAAATTATTTTTTTGGCTTGGTTTGCTACTATATTGATAGTATTAGGTGTCACGGGAATTATAATTATGGGGCTAGGTACGGATAATAAGTTGGGAGAATTTGTAGGGCAAGGTTCTAATAATTTTATAATTGCTGATAAATGGAAAAAAATTGGGCAATTGCTACCTCATTGTTTTCATCTTTATTTACAAAAAGCAGCATTTTTTTAATTTTTTTGAAGCTTTATTTATTGTCTATAATTTTTATTGATGAATTTAAACAAAAGAACAATTTTTTTCAGTTGTTTTCTTACCCTATTTCAAAAAAATAAAGTTACTATGGGGGAAAAAGTTATATCGGTGATTTTAATATCATTTATTGCTCATTTTACTGCACATTTAGTTATTCAATTATTAATTAAATTAGTCGCGGTTTTAACTGAATCAAATTATATCCCAGTAGTTAATCAATTAATTAATCTAATCGGAATTTCATTTGGGACAGTATTGATTGGGTATTACCTTTTTGTTATAGGTATGATTAAGTATTCAACACCTATAACAATGCTTTCAGGACTTGGTTTAGCAGCATTATTATCTAATGCAACTCCGGGAAGTTTGACTAATAATTTTGTTAACAACTCATTATTTTTTTAATATTTGCTAGCTTCATAAGTATAATTATTGCTTCAGTTTCAATTTATAATATTTCAAGAAAAAGATATTAGTATCAAGTAGTATAACTTAATTTACTGGAATGAATTGTTTCAGGAATAAAAAAATTAAATGACTAAAATAAGTAACAGTCTTTTGATAATTACTTTAAAAGAAGAGATTATATAAGTTAGTATTCATACTCCCTGAAGAAGAAAAATCTCGTATTGAGAGCTGATATAGAAAGAGAGGTATAGAAATGAGAAATGTTGTTGAAATAAAAAGAACTTTTTTAAAAACTATTGATAAGGAAGAAATTTTTAAGTGGTATTAATCTTCAAATTGCTGAAGGAGAAATATATGGTTTTTTTAGGTCCCAATGGAGCAGGAAAAACAACTTTAATGAAATGTATGTTGTCCTTATCAACTATTACATCCGGTAGTATTGAAATTTTTGGGGAAAATTTATCAGAACACAGAGAAGAAATTTTAAGTCAGGTTGGTAGTATTATTGAAACACCAATTTTTTTATGAAAAATTGTACTGCAAAAAGAAGTCTTGAAAAATTCATGCTCAGTATATGGGGAAAAAAATATAAATGAATCAGATATAATAAGTGTCTTAAGTATGGTAGGATTAAAAAAATACTACTAAAAAAAGTAAAAAGAGTTTTCGTTGGGGATGAGGCAGAGACTTGGTCTAGCTAGAGCTTTTTTTAACAAAAACCTAGATTATTAATCTTAGATGAACCAATCAATGGTTTTGGATCCAATAGGAATTCAAGAAATTGAAATCTTTTGCTGACACTTTCTAAGGAATATGGAATTACAATATTAATCTCAAGTCATATCTTATCCGAAATTTCACAAATAGCAGATAAGATTGGTGTTATAAAAAAATGGAGAAATGATTGAACAAATCTCTATGAAAGAAATTATGAGAGAGAATATTGACTTAGAAGAATACTTTTATGTCGCATTTTCTAAATAAAAATTTAATAATTATGAGGTGGATTAAGAATGAAACAATTGATAAAGAATCATAAAATGTTTTATTATGCTTTCATGATCTTTAATATGCTAGTCCCTTTAACTAATATTGCTTTTTGCTTATTCTATTAAAGACATTATTGATAGTGGAATGTCCCAAAAATAGAGAAGAACTGACCCAGGCGGTACTAGTTGGCGCTGCTGTTATTTTTCTCTATGCAGGGCTTAATTTTATATCCCTTCGATTGAGAAATAAACTTGTTAGAAAAATTATGTCAAGATATAAAAAAATAAGGTGTTTCAACTCAATTTTTAGATAAGGATTATAGAGAATTTTCTAAGGAGAAATCAGGAAAATATATTTCTATATTGACTGAAAATATGAAGAAAATTGAGCAAGACTATTTGTACCAGTATTTTTAATATCTCAAAAAAACTTTTTCCTTGATGAGTTTCTCGTTAATAGCCATGTTTATAGGTAACTGGTTTTTAACTTTATTGGTTATCATTACCAGCGTTATTCCAATGATAATTTCAGGATTTATTGGGAAAATGTCAGTTTCGTTACAAAAATAGTGCTATTATAGCCGATCAGAAGTATTTAGCTAAGGTTAAAGATATTCTATCAGGTTTTTCCGAGTTATTAAAAGTTTTTAATGTTAAGGAGGTTATTCGTCAAGATTACAGTCACGAAAGCGAAAAATTGGATGAGATATATTTTATGAAAGGAAAGTTTGATACTTTGACTAATGTTATTTCTCAGCTTTCAGGGATGATTGTATTTTTTAGTAGCCTTTGCTGGAGGAATGTATCTCGTCTTCGATGGTCATACCACAATTGGAAGTGTAACAGCTATTGTTCAACTAGTCAATTTTTGTAGTAATGCCACTAAATGAAATTGGTATGGGAATAAGTAAATTCCGTGAAGGGAAGGCAACATTAGGTTCATTTGAGATGAAGGATGTATCCGAACTACAAAACTGGTAAAAAGGAAAGAATATTTTGATGATGTAATCTCTTTTTGAATGTAGATTTTTCTTATCCTAACTCTGAAGAAAAAAATTTTTTTAATAATTTATCTTTGAATATTAAAAAGGGTGAAAAAAATTGCAATCGTAGGTATGTCAGGGAGTGGAAAAATCAACTTTACTTAATCTATTATTGCGTTTTTTTATGATGTAACAAGTGGGTATATTTCAATTGATAATCAAGATTTGCAAGACATTTCGTCAGAGAGTCTATATAATTTAATGACTGTTGTTCAGCAAGATGTTTATATTTTTGATGATACCTTAAGTGCGAATATTACCCTTAATCAATCTTTTCGCAGAAGATGATATAAAACGAGCTGTACAGCAGTCCGGGTTAGAAAAATTATATTTTTAGAAAATGAATTAGGTCTACAAACTTTTATGTGGTGAAAATGGAGCAAATCTATCCGGTGGACAAAAAAACAGAGACTTAGCATTGCTCGTGCCTTAATTCGTAAAACACCAATCTTATTATTAGATGAGGCTACTTCATCTTTGGATAATCAAGTTACTACTGAAATTGAAAATTCAATCTTGAAAAATACAAAGTTTGACAGCTCTTGTTGTTACACATAAGTTAAATGAAACTATTTTTAAAAAATATGATAGAATTATTTTTTTATGAAAGACGGTGTCATTGTTGAAGATGGTATTTTTGACGACTTGATGTATAGGAAAGGTGAGTTTTATAAGTTGTTTAAGTTAAGTGTATGACTTTGATAGTGATAATATAATATTATAAAATGTAAATCAAAAATTGACGAACTGATTGTGAATTGCTCAATGATTTAAGAATATAGTTCATATATTTAATAAATCTGTTTAATATTGTATATTTACTTATAATACTGATAATCTTTATCAGTAAAAATATATTTGTTGTTTCCTAACTCTTAGTATATAATCGTTAATTAAGAAATATACATATTTAGGAGAATAAGAATGAGATTAGAAGATTTTTACAGAACAGGAACAAGAACAGATAAAGAAAGGTCTTACTTTTTCAGTAATTAGTGATAAAGAAACTGCGGAAAGAATACTTTCATTAGTACCGTAAGAATTAATGAAGAAAATACCATTTTTTTGTAAGAAAACATGCGAACACTCGTACAGTTAAGAGAATTTCTATCGAATATCCGAACTTTTATGCAGCAGCTCAAAGAGAAGAGTACTAGAAAAAGAAAAAGAAGAACTACGTAAAGTTATTACGGAGATTTTTCCAAGAGAAAAATGAATAAACACAGTATAAGATAGTTAAGTATTTATTTTAGCATTAATGTATATTTTTTTATAATAATAAAGGTAAACACTGATAGTAAAAATTTGAGATGCGAAAAAGAAGATGAATAGATAGTGATATGTACCCCTTTTACTGGATAACCCAGTGAAATGGGTACATATCACTTCTTCGAGATCATGATTTTTAGAGCACTCCTTTTTGCTGTGAGAAAGAGGGGTTAATACTTGATGATTTTTAGATATATGTATTATAATATAGAGACGTAAAATAGTATTTTATAAATTGTATGTGATTTTATAAGGAGGAAGCTATGTCTAGAAATAAAACCATTCATCAAGAAAAAGTCATAGTAGCTATTACTGGTGCTTTTAATGGGTATTGTTGCTGGTTCAGTAGGGACAGTGTATGCACAAGGTAATAATATTAACCCTGTTGCAGAAATGAGGAATAATGAAACAGAAGACCATTTAAATAAGCTTTAATAATTTAAATGAAATAGCTTCAAAAAGCATAGATAAAGCAGCAGAATTACTAAAATATGAAAAAAATGAAAAGAATATTATTAACGAAAAAAATTGATTGGGAGTCTATAAATGGGAGAGAATTTTTAAATCAGATAAAAATCTAATGTTGAAAAATGCTGATAAAGAACAAGAAATAAAAAGAATGTGGCTAACTACGATTAATGGATTGTTAGCAATATATCCTGATAATGAAAAATCTGCGTAAAATAAAAAAACTATTTTAGAAGAAGATATTAAAAAGACGAGAACTCTTCTGAGGGTAAAAAGAAAACCAGGAAGCGCCAAAAGTAGAAGATAAGAAAGAAACAAAAAAAGACGAGAACTCTTCGAGATAAAAAAAGAAACGAAAAAAACTCCAAAAATCAGATGATAAAAAAAGAAGTCGAAACTACTACTATTGAAGCCGATAATAATGTTTTTAACAGCGAAACTATCAGGTCGAGATGTAACTGTATCATTTGATAAAAAAATAAAATTAATGCAGATGCTGTGTTTAGGCGCTATCAATGATGAAAAACTAAACGAGAAAAATCATTAACAAGTTAGGTAATGAATATAAAGTTGTCAAAGTTTTTTTGAAATTCACTTCACAAAAGATGGGAAAAAGTTAGATAGTGAAGGAAAACGTATAGTAAAAAGTATCTGTAGTTAAAAAAATAATGACGCAAAACTAGAAGTGTATCATATAGCAGATAACAATGTTTTAGAAAAAAATTGATAATAGCAAATTCTCCAATGGAGTAGTAGAATTTACAGTAAACCACTTTTAGTAAATTTGCTATTTTTAGAGAGAATAAGAGTAGGAGCAAAAAGATCTCAGAAAGTCGTGTTCAGATAGTGACTCCAGTAAAAAGTGGAGTATAATGAAGAAAAAAATAGCAACTACAAAAAAATAGTAATGTTAACAATAAAAAAAGAGAATGAAGATTTGCCAAAAACAGGATTAGAAACAACTGGAACGCTTGGCATTGCATTGTTAGCTTTTAGGAACTGCAATAGCAATTAGAAGAAGACAAATGCAATAAAAGATTTGATTTTTGTTGATTTAAAATATAAAATTAAAGAAGAGATTTTGATATAAGGATGTTATTTTTGTGTGGTACAGGATACATCCTTTTTATTATATGTAACTAGCTAAAAAAACTAAATTTTTAAAAATGATTATATTAGAAATCATAGATGCAGTAGTTTCTTAAGAAAATTTTTAATGGACAACATTGGTACATTTAATTTAGCATTGTTCATTTTTTTGATGTTAGAAGAGGCTAGAAAATACTAAAAATAAGAACGTAGGTGATATAAGTGAGAGTAGTTTTACTGTGTAGATATGATGGTAGTAATTACCACGGGTTTCAAATTCAACCAAATAATAATACGATTCAAGAAGAAATTGAAAAAGTTTAAAGAAAAATTAATAAAAAAAGATGTTCGTCTTTATATGAGCGGAAGAACTGATAGTGGGGTACATGCTTACGGTCAAGTGTTACACTTTGATACAGAGTTAAATATCCCTAATCAAGCGTGGGTTAAGGCGTTAAATGCTACAATCCCTAAAGATATAAGAATAGTTGAGCGACGACAGCTTCGGAAGATTTCCATGTTAGGTATAATAGCGTAAAAACATATTATTATAAATTATATATAGGGAGAGAAGTAGATCCGTTTTTTATTAAATTATGTAGGAAAAACATAGCTTTGATTTCAATTTTGAAAAAGCACAAGAAGCATTGCAATACTTTATAGGAGAACATGACTTTTCGTCGTTCTGTTCAAAAAAACTCAAGTGTTGAAGATAAGGTTAGAACGATATATAGTCTTACTATGGAGCGAGATCCGATTAATTTTAACATCATAAATTTTTGAAATAACAGGAAATGGATTTTTTTATACAATATGGTTAGAATAATTATAGGAACTATACAAAAATGTAGCTGCTGGTAAATATGAAGCGAGTACGTAAAAAGAAATATTAGATAAAAAAAGACCGTCAGTATGCAGGTCCTAAAGCAGATGCAAGTGGGTTGTATCTTAAAGAAGTGGTTTATGATGATGATAAGATAAATGAGTTTATAAAAGAAGGTTTGCAAAAATTATTGTAATAAATAACAGATGGGAGTGACTCAAAAATCGTGAATTTCGGAGAAATTGATTTTTCGAGTCGAGCCCGCATTAGTTCATTAGATATCTAAAAAGCTTTTTAAAAAGCGAATTTAGATATCAATAAACCACTGCATCTATGAATTCTCATATACACTTTGTTAAAATTTAGGTTTTTAGGATCAGCCCCTGTTTAGATTGAGAAAATTCGGGATATTTGATATAATAAAAGGATATTCTGTAGAAAAATTAGGTAATAAAATGATAAAATTTGAAGATGTTTTTCAGTATTCTAGTTCTAAAAAGACTGCATTATCAAATATAAATTTGGAAATAAAAGAAGGGCGCTGGCTTAGTGTCTTAGGAAAAAAATGGAAGTGGAAAATCAACACTTATGAAGTTGATTTATGGGCAAAATTTGGCTACTCGGTAAGATCCTGTTTAATGATAAAGAGTATAGTAAAGAAATTTATGATGATATAAAAAAATAAAAATAGCTATTGTTTTTTCAAAAATCCTGATAACCAATTCGTAGGTTCTACTGTAGAAGAAGATATTGCGTTTGGTCTTGAAAATAGAAATATTCCTCAGGAGGAAATGGATGAAATAATAGACAGAGTATTAGAAATTGTCGATATGACCGACTATAGAAAAATACGAACCCACATCACTATCAGGCGGACAAAAACAGAGGGTGGCAATAGCATCTTCGCTTGCTTTTAAATCCTGAGATTTTAATATTGGATGAAGCCACAAGTATGCTTGATCCTAAAGCTAAAAAGTCTATTTTTAGAATATATAAAAAAATTAACAAAGAAAAAGGAATAACTATAATTTCGATTACTCATGACGCACAAGAGAGCGTTTATTCGGATGATATTGTTATATTAGAAGATGGAGAAATAGTCTATAAAGGAGATTATACATCCTTATATTCTGATACAACAATTTTAGAAAAATATAGTTTGGAAGTACCTTTTATAGAAAGAATAAAAAGAGATCTAAATAATTACCTAAATCAAGAAATATTTGAAATAGAAGAAGATGAGGGGAGTGTAGTGAAGAAAATATGCAAATTAGTTTAAAAATGTAAGCTATACTTATAATTACAAAACCCCATATGCAAGAGAAGTATTGAAAGATATTAACTTGGAGATAGAAGAAGGTAGTTATACTGTTATAGTAGGTAAGACAGGTAGTGGTAAATCCACCCTTATAGAGCATATTAATGGTTTATTACTACCTACACACGGAGAGGTAATGATAAACAATGTATTAATTACAAATCCGAAAAGTAAAAAAAGAAAAAAGAGAGTTAGCTAGAACATTAAAAAGAATTAAGACAAGATGTTGCAGTATTATTCCAATTTTTCTGAACAACAATTATTTGAAACAAGTGTGTTAAAAGATATTATTTTTGCACCTTTAAACTATGGGATGGCAGAGGATAAGGCTATCTTGAAGGCAAAAGAATTGATAAACTTAGTAGGACTTGACGGAAGCTACTTAGATAAATCACCTTTTGAATTATCAGGAGGAGAGATGAGGAAAGTGGCTTTTATGCGGTGTACTTGCCTTAGAACCAAAAAGTACTAATATTAGATGAACCTACAGTAGCTTTTGGACTATAAGAGTCGTGAAGAAATTATGGTTATGGTAAAAAGACTTAAAGAAGAATTCAATATGACGATAGTGCTTGTAACTCATAATATGGATTATGTATTGGAATATGCAGATAAAGTTTTTTTGTCCTGAAAAATGGTGAAATTAGTTTTGAAGGAAAGGTAGAAGAGCTTTTTCTGAATGAAAAATTCTTATGGATAATTCATTAGAACTACCGTAAGTATTGAAGTTTTATCAAAAAAATTGGAAGCGCGTAATATAGTACTAGATGTATTTCCAAGGAAATATGAAGATTTAGTTAATGCTTTAAAAAAATAAGATAGGAAGTAGCAAAATGAATAATTCGTTAATAAGTAAGTATATTCCATTAAATACTATTATTCATAATCTAGACCCACGAACAAAAAAATATTTTTTTGTGATCCCGGTATTTAGTAGATGTTTTTTTATCGTATATAATGTTCTAGAATTTGCTATTTTGTCTTTAATATTAGCCGGTATAGTTATGCTATCGAAAGTTAGTCCTAAATTTTTAGTAAGTAGTGTAAAAGCTATAAGTATACTAATCGCATTTACTTCGTTTATTCATCTTGTTTTTAATAAAAAAAGGTGAAGTATTATTAGAAGTGTTAGGTTGGAAGATTTATAGTGGTGCACTTTTTAGGAATTATATTGATTACAGTAAGATTTATTTTAGTTGTTGCGATAATGGTTGTCTTTATGGCTACTACTTCGCCCACAGAGATAACGAGTGCTGTAGAAAAGAGTCTTGGTTTTCTAGAAAAGATAGGGTGCCAATTTCAACTTTTGCTTTGGTATTATCAATTTCACTTAGATTTATTCCGACTATATTGGAAGAAACTAATAGAATAATAAATGCTCAGGTTTCACGTGGTTCAGATTTCAATGAGGGAAACCTAGTGCAGAAAGTAAGGAAGTTTATTCCTATACTGATACCATTATTTATAGCTACCTTGAAAAGAGCTGATGAACTTGCTACTGCAATGGAAGTAAGAGGTTATTCAACTACAGGGGTAAGAAGTAAGTATAAAGTACTAAAATATAATAAATTAGATTATTTAAGTTATATATTAATAATAGGTATTACAATATTTATAATGATAGCATAGTGTAAAAATTGTAGAAAGGAGATAGGATGGAAACAGAGATAATTAATATTTCAAAAAGTGAAAATAAAGAAGAAATATACAGTAAATTAACTAGGTATTATAAGAATGGAAAGCTTGTAGCTATCCCGACTGAGACTGTTTATGGACTTAGTGCTAATGCAATGGATGATGAAGCTATAGGTAAGATATACGAGGCTAAAGGTCGACCAAGTGATAATCCTTTAATTGTTCATTTTTATGAAATAAATCAATTGGATAATATTGTTGATTATAGTGATGAAAATGTTGAAAAATTGATAGGGAAATTTTACTGGGTCCGATGACATTAATTTTTAAAATGCTAAGGAAAATAATGGTATTTCAAAAAAAGTTACGGCTGGATTAAATACGTTAGCTGTTAGAATGCCATCTAATGCTACAAGCAAGAGAAATATTAAAGGAAACTGAAATTTTATTAGCAGCACCGAGTGCTAATACAAGTGGGAAACCATCTCCAACAAAATTTGAACATGTTTATCATGACCTGAATGGAAAGATAGATGTAATAATCGAAGATAAACAATCAGATATAGGTTTAGAAAGTACAGTCGTTGATTGTACAAGATATCCGTTTGTTATTGCTCGTCCAGGAGAAATTACTAAGGAAGATATAGAGAAAATATTAGGTGAAGGCAGCGTGAAGTACAATGATGAAATAGTTACACAAAAACGCTACACCTATCTCGCCAGGTATGAAGTAGAGGCATTATTCTCCTGAAGCGGAATTAGTATTGTTTAATGATTCATTTGAAAATTTAATAAATATTTTTAAAAGATAAAAATCAAAAACAGGTTTTATTACATATAAAGAAATGGAATCTAGAGTTAATGATTTAAATGTTTCTATAAAATATTTAGCAGATAATGAGAAAAGTGTTGAACAATCTAATAAAAAAATTTATATAATATTCTAAGGGAGTTTGATGAAGAAAAGGTAGATGAGATTTTTATACTACCAATCGAAGAAACAAAAAGAGAATAAGGCTTTGTTGAATAGACTTAATAAAGCTATAAGTAAAAAGTAAAATAGGAGATTTGTAATGAAAAAGTTATATGTAGTTATACCTTGTTACAATGAAGAAGAGGTATTAAACGAGACTGCAAAAAGATTAGAAGTTAAAATGAATTCTATGATAGAAGAAGATTTAATTTCAAAAAGATAGCCGTGTTGTTTTTAGTAAACGATGGTTCAAAAGATAGAACATGGAAAATGATAGAAGACCTTCATGAGAAAAATCCATTATTCAGTGGTATTAACTTAAGCAGAAATAGAGGGCACCAAAATGCTCTTTTAGCTGGTCTTATGACTGTAAAAAGATTACTGCGATGTAAGTATCTCAATGGATGCCGATTTACAAGATGACATCAATGCTATGGATGAAATGATGAAAAAATATCTTGAAGGTGCTGATGTAGTTTATGGTGTTCGTTCAGCAAGAACTACGGATACATTCTTTAAACGTTTTACAGCTGAAGGTTTCTATAAAGTAATGGAAAAATTGGGAGGGCTAATACGGTATTTAATCATGCCGACTATCGTTTAATGAGTAAACGTGCATTAGAAGGGTTAGCTCAGTTTAAAGAGGTAAACTTATTCTTACGTGGTATTGTTCCTATGATAGGTTATCCAAGTGATATTGTTACATACGAACGTGCAGAAAGATTTGCTGGTGAAAGTAAGTATCCCCTGTCTAAGATGCTGGCGTTTGCTTTTTTGAAGGAATTACTTCTTTATCTGTAAAATTAATTAGATTTATTACTATAGGTGGAGCATTAATGATATTTATTGCTGCGATAGTATTCTTCTACACATTGTATAGTTACTTTGCGGGATTTGCAAGACCAGGTTGGTCAAGTTTAATGATATCAATGTGGTTTATCGGTGGAATGATTATGATTTCGCTAGGTATAGTGGGTGAATACGTTGGTAAAAATTTACTTAGAAACAAAAAGGACGCCCAAGATTTATTGTTGAGAAATTCTTAAACGAAGAGAAAAATGAAGAGGAATAATTGACAATGAATAAGGAAATATTAAATAAATTTTCTAACTTTTTTTAGTAAAAAGTTGTAGCTGTAATTTTTATGGTACTTATGGGGATAAATTCTTTATTAGTATTAATGAAAACAGCGGTATTTCCGAAAGATTATCAAGAAACTTTATATTATGAAAATGTCAGTGCTATACTAAATATTATGTTCCTTATAATATTTAGTATAGTTATCTTAATATTAGCAAGGTATTTAAAGAAAATAATAAGTGTTCAAAGATTAGTATTAATAGTGATGATTTATGCATTTATTATTAGTATACTATTTGCCGTATTGAGACGTGACTATGTTCAGTTTGATCCGTTCAACGTAATAGATCAGGCTAATAATTTCATAAGAGAAAATTACAGTGGACTTGATAAAGGAAATAATTATTTATACATATATTCTCATCAAATTACAACAGTATTTCTTTTCCAGTTAATACTGTCATTATTCGGTAGAGCAACATTTATTTTATATATAATGCAAAGTTTCTCAATAAGTTATATTATTTTTATGCTATATAAAATATCTAATATAATGTTTGATGATGAAGACACAAATTATATCGTTGTAATTTTAGTGGACTATGCTTTCCATTGATATTTTATGTTGCATTTGTTTACGGATTATTACCGGGTATGTTTTTTTAACATTACTTGCTTACTATTACTTTATAAAATATACTAAATATAAGAAGTGGTATATGCTGGTAATAAGTGCTATTAGCATTAATATTGCAATGCTATTTATAGGTAATAATTTAATACATATGTTAGCAATGTTTTCAGCTGCAGTTATTTATCTTATTAGAGTTAGAGATAAAAAAAGGTAATTGCATTTATAGTTAGCTGTCTATTTTTTTAATGAGTGCCTCTAAGAGTTTGATTTATAATTATTATGAAGTAAAAAGTCAAAAAAATCAATAGCTGATGGTGTTCCGAAAAATCACATGGATAGCGATGGGAATGCAGGAAGGAGATCGTGAAGCTGGTTGGTGGAATAGATTCAACTATGACATTATACCGTAAGAAGACTATGATGTGAAACGTATAACTGAGATTTCAAAAGATTCTATAAAGCAAAGATTAGATGTATTTAAGAAAAATCCTAGATATGCTGTAGATTTTTATCAAAGAAAAATATGAAAATCAGTTTATAGAGCCAACCTTCCAAAGTTTATTGGTGACTGCACCTCAAAGGAATTTTCGATAATGAAACTAAGTTAGAAAAAAAGTAAAGGACTTTTTTATAAAACAAATATACTTTGATGGGACTCATCACGTACTTACTTTTTTATCATGAAAGTATTTCAAGTATTTGTTTATGTATTTTCTGTAGTATTTGCGGTAAATATTTATAAAAAGAAAAAAAGAAATATTAACGATAATTCCTGTAGCCTTTATTGGTGGAACAGTATTTCATATGATTTGGGAAGCGAAGAGTAGATATGTATTCCCCGTATTTTTGTATTTTTTTAATTCCACTTGCAGCGTATGGATTAATAATTGTAAGAAATAAAATAACTGAGTATAGAAAAAAATAAAGAGGAAGAAAATGAAAAAGGTAATATATAAAGCTTTTTATCATAACATTATTAGGATTAACAGTATCTGCTCCTGTGATAAAGGCTAATGATGTTTATGTACCCTTTGGAGAAAAGAAATTTACAGAAATTGAAAAATAGCGAAAAAAATAGATTTTTGATGACCTTAATCTTAAAGCAGCCTTAATAGAATACTATAAGTTTCATATTAATAAAGATTTTAAGGGTGAGGAAGTAACGGTAGGTATGATGGAGCAATTTACAAGTCTATCACTACCTTGGAAAAACATTTTTTTCTAAAAGGTTTAGAGCATGCTGTTAATCTAAGAAACTTAAACTTATCTAATAACTTTATTGAGGATATTAAACCATTAGAAAAGTTAGTAGAATTAGAAGATTTGAATCTTACTAATAATAAAATAAAAAAATCCAAAGAGTTTGGCTAAATTAACAAAGTTAAGACAATTAGTTCTTAGAAAAAAATCTAATGAATAACTTAGATTTTCTGAATGACTTGAAAGTAGAATCATTAGATATTTCAATGAATAGTGTTTTTAAAAAGATTATATTCCGAATAATTTGAAACTTGAAAATCTAAGAACTTTAAATATTTCTGTATAGGTTTAGATAATATATCATTTTTAAAAATGCTGGAAAAACTGGAGAGTCTAGTGGCTGAAGAGAATGCTATTAAAGATATAACTCTCTAGCTGAGTTGAAATCTCTTAGAGTACTTTATTTGGATAGGAATAGTATAAGTGATATTTCAGCGTTAAAAAGATTTGGTTAGCTTGGAGGAATTACTTTTATATAAAAACAATATCGAGAATGTAGATGCGTTAAAAGATAAAAATATCTATATAGATTAATGTTAAATGATAATCTAGGTTTAAAAAAATATAGATGCATTAAAATATGTTCCCAATATTGCTAGTATAGATATATCTAATACATTGGTGACGGATATTTCATCATTAAAAAGATGCTAAGTACCTGTATTATATCGCTTTTAAAGAATACTAAAATCAATGAAAATGATATAGCTTCATTTGAGAAAAAGTAATTTAGAAGTAAAGAAATCTAATAATATCGATAAGAAATTAGAAATAGTAAAAACAGAAGCTGCAAAATATTTTAGTATCAAAAAAATTATATTTTTTTATGGTACTGATTTTTAATGTTCACACTAACTGGTATTAGAAGCTATTGGAGAAAATAATAAAAATGCAAAAAGATAGATGAGTTTCCCTTGAAATTCATCTATCTTTGTGCTAGAATTACATTAATGAAATAAATCAATATATACTTAGGACACGATATATATTTAACTTATTTAAGAGAGGGTATGGTGTTGAAAAATACCTATAAGCAATATATGTTACTACCTAGCTAATAGTATTAACATAGTTAGTGAGCTTTATTCACAAAGAGGAAGTAAATTTACTTTGAATTTGGGTGGTACCACGAAAAATATTCGTCCCTTCTTTAGTTTCGGCTAGAGAAGGATTTTTAATTTTTAAGTAAGTTAGACTAAGTATATAAAAAAAGAAGGAGACCTTAATATGGCTAAATTAGTTTTTTTCCGTATGGAAATGTAAGAGAATATGATAATAAAACACCATTAGAAATCGCTGAAAGTATTAGCGTAAGTCTTAAGAAAAAAAGTGATTTCTGCAAAATTAGATGAGGATTATATCGAAGTTAACAAAACCAATAACAAAAAGATGGTCATTTAAAACTTATTGTTGCAGATGATGAAGATAAAGACAGCTTATATGTATTACGTCACACTTGCGCACACGTATTAGCGCAAGCCTTAAGAAGACTATATGGTAAAGATGTACACTTCGGTGTTGGTCCAGCTATTGATGGTGGATTCTACTATGACTTTGATGCTGAATACAAAGTTTCAGAAGAAGACTTTAAAGCAATTGAAAAAGAAGTTAAGAAAATTATTAGTGAAAAATCACGTAATTGAAGGTCGCGAAGTAAGTAAAGAAGAGGCATTAGAAATTTTCAAAGAAGATCCTTATAAAGTAGAATTAATTAACGATCTTCCAGCTGAAGAAGTTATCACAGTTTACACACAAGGAGACTTCACTGATCTTTGTCGTGGTGGACACGTAAGTGCAACTTCAAAAATTAAGGAATTCAAATTATTATCTGTAGCTGGTGCATATTGGAGAGGTAATAGTGATAATAAAATGTTACAACGTATCTATGGAACAGCTTACTTCACTAAAGAACATTTAGAACAACACTTAGTACGTCTACAAGAAGCACGTGAACGTGACCACAGAAAACTAGGTAAAGAATTAGGAATCTTCACAACAAGTCAAAAAGTAGGTGCTGGATTACCATTATGGTTACCAAATGGTGCTACAATCCGTCGTACTATTGAAAGATATATCGTTGATAAAGAAGTAGAATTAGGATATGACCATGTTTATACTCCAATTATGGGTTCTAAAGAGTTATACATTACAAGTGGACACTGGGACCACTATCAAGAAGACATGTTTCCACCAATGGAGATGGACCACGAAACAATGGTACTTCGTCCTATGAACTGTCCTCACCACATGATGGTTTATAAAAATGAACGTCACTCATACCGTGAACTTCCAATCCGTATCGCTGAGCTTGGAATGATGCACCGTTATGAAGCAAGTGGAGCTGTAAGTGGATTACAACGTGTTCGTGGGATGACTCTAAACGATGCTCACATTTTCGTACGTCCAGATCAGCTTAAAGATGAATTTAAACTTACTGTAGGTCTTATCGAAGAAGCATATAAAGACTTAGGTATTAAAAACTTCAGCTACCGTCTATCATATAGAGATCCAGAAAATACTGAGAAGTACTTCGATGATGATGCAATGTGGAATAACGCTCAACAAATGTTAAAAGAAACTGCTGATGAACTTGGTTTAGACTATGTTGAAGCTGAAGGGGAAGCTGCATTCTATGGACCAAAGCTTGACGTTCAAGTAGAAACAGCAATCGGAAAAACAAGAAACATTATCTACAATTCAATTAGACTTCTATTACCGTAAAAGATTCGAATTAGAATACATTGGTGAAGATGGAAAAAGCTCACCGTCCAGTAGTTATCCACCGTGGTATCGTGTCAACAATGGAAAGAATGGTTGCCTTCTTATTAGAAGAGTACAAAGGAGATTTACCAACATGGTTATCACCAAACCAAGTACGTATTATCCCAGTAAACAATGACTATCACTATGATTATTCTAAAGAAATCATGCAAGAACTTAAAAAAGCTGGTGTTAAAGTAGCTATCGATGATAGAGATGAAAAACTAGGATATAAAAATCCGTGAAGCAGCAAGCAAAAAATTCCATATACTTTAGTAATTGGAGATAAAGAAGTTGAAAACAGAAATGTTAACGTAAGAACATTTGGTTCACACGATCAAAAAGAAGAAAGCTTTTGTTGAATTTAAAGAAAATATCTTAAAAGAAATTAGCGAAAGACTAATCGAGAAAAACGCATAGTAAAATAGGGAGTGACTCAAAAATCGTGATTTCGGAGAAATCGATTTTGTCGAGTTACCCCTGCATAGTTTATTAGATATCTAAAAAGCTTCTATAAAGCGAATTTAGATATCAATAAACCACTGCGTCTATGGTTTTTCGTATGAACTTTGTAAAATTTTAGAATTTTTGAGTAAGCTCATAATCATAATAAGGAGAGATATAATGTTAACTCAATTAACAAAAATGTAAAAAAAGGTCAAGTTAGAGTAAAAATTAAAACTACTCATGGTGATATGACTTTCAAATTATTTGAAAAAGATATTCCAAAAAGCAGTAGAAAACTTCTTAACTCATGCGAAGAATGGGTATTATAAAGGTATTATTTTCCACCGTGTTATTAAAGACTTTATGATTCAAGGTGGAGACCCAACAGGTACAGGTATGGGAGGAGAATCAACTGGGACGTAGTTTTGAAGATGAATTCTCAATGGATTACTTCCACTTTTATGGTGCATTAAGTATGGCGAATGCTGGACCAAAACACAAAATGGAAGTCAGTTCTTTATTGTTCAAAAATTTCACGTAGATGCAAGAACATTACAAGCACTTTGAACAAGGTGGCTGTACTGAAAGAAGCTGTTGAAGGTTATGCTAAACTTGGAGGAACTCCTCACTTAGATCACCGCCACACAGTATTTGGTCACTTAATTGCTGGAGCGAAAACTCTAGAAAAAAATTGCAGCTGTGAAAACTGGAGCTCAAGATAAAAACCAGTTGAAGAAGTTGTGATTTTAGATATAGAAGTTAAATAATTATAGAACGCAAGGTTAGTATATTTAATCTTGCGTTTTTATTTGGGGTTGTAGAAAAATCATTATATAATTTTTAGAATTTAGAGTTTAGGATAATTTAAGAAACAAAAGAAAAGCATAATTTAGAATGAAATATTATTAGTTAATTTAAAATTCACTTTAAAATAAATTTTAAAAAAATAGAAAAACACTTTCAAATTGACTATTCATGTGATATAATTATGAAAGTTTGAATATAAAAAGGAGAAGAAGAATGGCAGAAAAACAAGAGTAAAAACCAATTCTAGATGTTCATGAAAAGCCTAACTTAGCTCTATGGATAACGTTAAGCTTACAGCACTTATTCGCAATGTTTGGGGCGACGGTGTTAGTACCGATTTTAACAGGATTACCAGCAAGTACTGCTTTAACTACATCAGGTATTGGAACACTTACGTATTTATTAATAACTAGAGGTAAAATTCCTGCGTATTTAGGATCTTCATTTGCCTTCATTAATCCGATTATTGTGCTTTTCAACTACTCACAGTGTTGAAACCGCAATGCTTAGGGCATTTTTAGCCAGCTTAGTTTATGGTGTTGTTGCAATGTTAATTTATAAATTTGGTGTAAATTGGCTATTGAAACTTTTACCGCCAGTAGTAGTTGGACCTATTATCATTGTTATTGGACTTGGAATTGCTCCTACAGCAATAAATATGGCTATGTACAAAACAGTAGATGGAGCTAAAGTTTATGACTTGAAATATTTCTTAGTAGCTCTTATCACATTAGCAGCAACAATCTTCTGTTGTGTAGCTTTAAGAGGATTTGCTAAACAAATACCAGTACTATTAGGAATTGTGTTTGGATATATCGTTGCTGTAATTGCAGGATTAGTTGATTTTCAACCAGTTGTCGATGCTCCTTGGTTTAGCTTACCGAAGTTCACTATTCCATTTGTAACATACGTACCTGAGTGGAATGTAGCAGCATTAGCAATGGTACCTATTGCTATAGTAACTATTAACGAACATATCGGTCATCAAATGGTATTATCTGAAGTAGTAGGAAGGAACTTCTTAAAAGATCCAGGGTTACACCGTTCAATTTTAGCTGATGGAACAGCAATGATGTTTGCATCACTTTTAGGTGGACCACCAAGTACAACATATGGTGAAAATATCGGTGTTCTTGCTATTACACGTATCTTCTGTATTCGTATTAGGAGGAGCGGCGGTATTCGCACTTATCTTAAGTTTTGTAGGTAAGTTCTCAGCTCTAATCTCTACGATTCCATCACCAGTTATGGGTGGTGTATCGATCTCACTATTCGGTATAATCGCTTCAAGTGGACTTAGAATGTTAGTAGATGAAAAAGTGGACTTAAGTATCAACAGAAACTTAGTAATTTCATCAGTAATCATCGTTTTAGGTGTAGGTGGAGCAATGCTAAAATTTGAAAGCATTAACTTTGAACTTCCAGCTATGGCGCTTGCAGCTATCAGTGGAGTGTTATTGAATGCATTCTTACCAAAAAGAAGATAAAAATAAATAAAAATTTAAAGGGTTAGTCAACAATAGTTTGACTAGCTCTTTTTATTTGATATAATTTACTAGGTATATTAGTTAGTAAGAACTTACTAAAACTACAAAAGTAGAAATAAAATATAAGGAGAATGAAATTGAAAAAAACTATCAGCAATTTTATTAGGTTTGCTTGGAATGGTAACATTGTCAGGTTGTTCAGCGTATGACAGATCCGCACGTTTTATGAAACATTCGTAAAACCGATGGATATATTCTTAGCAAAAATTTATGAGTATACAGGAAGTTGGGGTTGGTCAATTGTAATTATTACGTTGATTATTAGATTATTAGTACTTCCGTTTATGTTAAATAATTATAAAATACAAAATAAATCAAGAAAAGGACAAGAATTAGCTCGTCCAGAGTTAGACGTAGTTCAAAAGAAACAACAAGCTGCTAAAGAAAAAGAAGCAAGAGCTATCTCTAATGAAGAAAAAATGCAAGCGCGTAGCGAACTTATGGAATTACAAAGAGAACAAATGGCTATTATGAAAAAATATGATGCGATGCCTATAAGTTTAGGTGGATGTTTACCGGTTCTTATACCAGCGCCGTTCTTAATGGCGATATACTACACGCTAATAAATCCATTATACTCTGCAGGAATCATTGATTCTACGTTCTTAGGTGTGTTTAATCTTGGTACACGTTCGTATACATTGCCGATAATCGCGTTTGTTGTATATGCTATTCAAACAAAATTACAAATGAGTTTAATGCCAACACCAACTCAACCAGGACAAGAACAAATGCAAAGCCAAATGAAGATGATGCAATGGATATCACCGATAATGATTACAGCATTTTCATTCTGGGTAGCTGGAGCGGTAGCTGTGTACTATATCGTAGGGGGATTATTCATGATATTCCAAACTTACTTAGGACATGCTTTATATCCACCGTATAAACCGAAAAACAGAAGAAACAAGCGTTTGATCCTGAAAAAGTTACATTAGTTTCTAATAAGAAAAACGTAAATAGTAGATTAGATCAGTGAATATCATAAGTTCACTGATTCTAATTTTTTCAAAAAAAGTAAGAAAAAGTTATCAATATAGTTGACGTTAGGATATATATGTGTTAGAATTGTATTGTTGTGTAGCTCCTAAATAGCTACTACAACCGCACGTATAAGGTAAATAAGAGAGAAATCCACCTTGTATGGCGAGTCTTAGTAAAAAATATTTAAGGAGGTGCAGATATGTACGCAGTAATTAAAACAGGTGGGAAACAACTACGTGTTGAAGAAGGACAAACAATCTTAGTTGAGAAGTTAGCAGCTGAAGTAGATTCTACAGTTACTTTTGACGAAGTAGTATTAGTAGGTGGAGAAACTACAAAAGTTGGTGCTCCTTTAGTAGCTGGTGCGACAGTAACAGCTAAAGTAGTTGCTCAAGGTAAAGGTAAAAAAATCACAGTATTTAAATACAAACCTAAAAAGAACAATCACCGTAAATTAGGTCATCGTCAACCTTTCACTAAATTAGTAGTTGAAAAAATTAACGCTTAATCATGATTAAGGTGGAAATCGTAAAAGAAGTTGAATTTATTAAACAAGTAACAGTTGATGGGCATGCTGATTATGCAGAGCATGGTTCTGATATAGTTTGTGCAGGTGTTTCGCTGTCGTATTCGGTTTAATAAATGCAGTAGATGAACTAGATGAAGATGTAGAGTTTGACATTTCGGCTAACGAAGATGTGACTGGACATATAACATATAGATCGTTAAAATCTACAGATAAAGAGCAACTTCTACTAAAATGCAATGTTAGTTGCATTAAAAACAATTGAAGAAAATTATTCAGATTATATAACTATTGAAGTAAGAGAGGTGAAATAGACATGATGTTACAATTAAATTTACAATTCTTCGCATCTAAAAAAGGGGTAGGTTCTACTAAAAACGGACGTGACTCTGAATCAAAACGTTTAGGTGCTAAAAGAGCTGATGGTCAGTACGTAACTGCAGGTTCTATCTTTATACAGACAACGTGGAACAAAAATTTTACCAGGAACCAATGTAGGAAAAGGTGGAGATGATACACTATTTTCACTAGTTGACGGAGTTGTACGTTTTGAAAGATACGGACGTAGCTGTAAAAAAAGTTTCTGTTTATCCACAAGTTTAATAAGCATGATAAAAAGAGGTATTTACATTATATGTAAATACCTTTTTATTTTTGAGAAAATATTATAGTAATAAGGCTTTTGATATTAAGTAATTAATGTAAACAATTGTAATAATATTTTTAATATTACCATTTTTAGATTTTTGTTGTACTTTTTAAAATTTATATGGTAAAATTTACTTGTGTATTTAATGATACACGTAACATATACTAGGAGGACAAAAAAGTGTCAGCACTTTTGCAAGAAATTTTATTTTCATTTTTAGGAGGCCTGGGATTATTCCTATTCAGTATCAAATACATGGGTGACGGACTTCAATTAATAGCTGGAGAAAAAATGCGATATGTTTTTAGACAAATATACAGCGAAACCACTTTATGGCTGTTTTGGCTGGGATTATAGTTACGATACTTATTCAGTCAAGCACAGGAACAATTGTAATAACAGTTAGTTTAGTAGGGGCTGGTTTATTAAAAACGAAACAAGCAATCGCTATTGTTATGGGATCCAATATCGGAACAACATTAACATCGTTTATTATTGGTTTTAACATTTCTAAATATTCACTTCCTTTAATATTCTTAGGAGCAGCGTTTTTATTCTTTACTCGTGCTAAATTAGTAAATAATATAGGTCGTGTTATATTTGGTTTTGGGGGTATTTTTCTATGCTCTTAAAATGATGTCGACAGCTATGGGACCGATGAGAGATATGCCGTGGTTTCAAAATATTTTTAATGCACATAAATGATAGTGCGGTAGTAGGGGTAGGAGTAGGTACATTTTTAACTGTTTTAATCCAATCTTCAGCTGCGACTATCGCCATATTACAAAAACTTATATGCTGATGCTGCTCTAAACCTACACGGAGCATTACCAGTTATATTTGGAGATAACATCGGAACAGCTATTACAACTGCTGTGCTAGCTATGATAGGTAGTAATATTGCGGCAAAACGTGTTGCGGCTTCTCACGTGTTATTTAACGTTATTGGTACTATAATATGTTTAATAGCAATAGTTCCTTATGAAGCATTTATTCAATATTTAGAAATAACATTAGGTTTAGAACCGAAAATGACTATTGCATCAGCACATGGTACATTTAATGTTTTAAATACTATATTACAATTTCCATTCATTAGTGTCTTGGTTATTATTGTAACTAAGATTATTCCAGGAGAAGATGAACAAATCAAGTACAGTACACAATATCTTGACAAATCACTTATTACAAGTGCACCTGCGGTTGCGTTAGGTCAGGTGCAAAAAGAATTCGTGGAAATGTTAATCTTATCTAAGAAAAGTTTACGTAACTCAGTAGAATACTTTATGAATCGTGATGAACAACTTCGTGAAAAAGGTGAGACTTATGAAGATGCAATAAACACCTTTGATGAACAAATGACAGACTACTTGACTCTATTATTTAGGGAAAAACTTAGTCCTAAAGAAGGGTTAATAGCTTCAACATTATTAGATGGAACTCGTGATATAGAAAGAATCGGAGATCATGCTAGAGATATCGTACTATCAGTAGATTATCAAATTAGAAAAAAATTGAAATTCTCTGATGATGCAAAAGCAGAAGTACAAGAAATGTATGATCTTTGTAATGATATAATTTTAAAAACTATTAAATCATTAGAAGAAAAACAATATAGCTGTTGCTGGTGCGCGTTAGCAGCATGTGAAAATATTTATGCTTTTAGAAAAGCTGCGCGTAAAAACATACTCAACGTATGAAAGACGGAGATTGTGAGATTCCAGCAGGTGTAGTTTATATGGACTTAATCCAACACTTTACACGTGTATGTGAACATACTAGAAACATACTAGAAAAAGAAATTCAAGGAAGCATGTAGCTATGTCTAATAAACAAAAATTTATATTATATTGTTTATTATTATGCTGTTAATAATATTAGTTTTTATATAAACTATATCAAATACAATTAGGATAAAAATCATAAACGAAAATGTAGAGGAATCAGAGTTATTTCTACTATGTTTTTCGTTTTTCTTTGTAAATACTAGTATTCGTGATATAATAAAGTAGTCGATTTATATAAAGTTTAAGAAAAAAATATTGAAAGGAAATAAACATGTTTCAAGATAAAAAAGTTTATACAACGCAGTGGGCTGGAAAAACATTAACAGTAGAGTTAGGTGAAATGGCTCGCCAAGCTAATGCAGCGGTAGTAGTAAAATATGGAGATACTGTTGTATTAACAACAGCAGTTGCTTCTAAAGAAGCAAAAGATGTTGATTTCTTCCCATTAACAGTTAACTATGAAGAAAAAATGTATGCTGTAGGAAAAATACCAGGAGGATTCTTACGTAGAGAAGGACGACCAGAACTGAAGCAACATTAGCAGCACGTCTTATTGATAGACCAATTAGACCATTATTTGAAGATGGTTTTAGAAATGAAGTACAAGTTATTTCAACTGTACTATCAGTTGAGTATGATTGTGATCCTGTAATGGCAGCAATGCTAGGAAGCTCATTATCATTATCTGTATCAAATATCCCATTTAAAGGACCGATTGCCGGAGTTACAGTTGGATATGTTGATGGAGAATATGTAATTAATCCAACAGTTGAACAAATGGAACGTTCTACAGTTGATCTGAAAGTAGCAGGAACAATTGATGCGATTAACATGGTAGAAGCAGGTGCAAAAGAAGTTTCTGAGGAAATTATGTTAAATGCTATTATGTTTGGTCATGAGGAAATCAAACGACTAATTGCATTCCAACAACAAATCGTTGACGAAGTTGGTCAAGAAAAATGGCGGTTGAGTTAAAAAGTGATTGATGAAACTATCTATAATGAAGTTCTTTCAATGGCATTATCTCAAATGAAAGAAGCAATTGCTATTAAAGATAAACAAGAGCGTGATGAAGCTATTTCGGCAGTAAAAGAAAAAGTTCTTGAAGTATTTGAAGAACGTGTTACAGCCGAAGATGAGCTTGATATAGTTAAAGAAGCGAAATTATCATTAGATAAAATTGTAAAAGATGAAGTTCGTCGTGAAATTACTGAAGATAAAGTTAGACCTGATGGACGTGCATTAACAGAAATTAGACCTTTAGCTTCTAGAGTAGATGTGCTTCCAAGAACACATGGTTCTGCATTATTTACTCGTGGACAAACACAATCACTAGGTGTTGTAACATTAGGTAACTTATCTGATGAGCAAATTATTGATGATTTAACTCAAGAAGAAAACAAGAGATTTATGTTACACTATAACTTCCCAGCATTCTCAGTTGGTGAAGTAGGATTCAGTCGTGCACCAGGACGTCGTGAAATTGGACATGGTGCATTAGGGGAACGTGCATTAGCTCAGGTAATCCCTTCTAAAGAAGATTTCCCATATACTATTCGTATTGTATCTGAAAATCTTAGAATCAAAATGGTTCAAGTTCTCAAGCTCACGATCTGTTCTGGATCTATGGCTCTTATGGCTGCAGGGGTACCAATAAAAGCTCAAGTAGCTGGTATTGCTATGGGACTTGTTAAAAAAAGATGAACACTACACTATTTTAACAGACATTCAAGGTATGGAAGACCACCTTGGAGATATGGACTTCAAAGTAGCAGGAACTTCTGAAGGTATTACTGCACTTCAAATGGATATTAAAATTGATGGACTAAGTGAACAAATCTTAAAAGAATCTCTAGAACAAGCACGTGTTGGTAGATTACAAATTTTAGAGCATATGAATAGTGTAATTGCTGAACCGCGTAAAGAAGTTTCTACATTTGCACCAAAAATTAAAATTATTAAAATTAAACCTGAAAAAATTAAAGATGTTATTGGTTCAGGTGGTAAAGTTATCAACGAAATCATCGAGAAAACAGGTGTTAAAATTGATATTGAACAAAAACGGAGACGTCTTTATCTCTTCACCTGAAATTGAAGGAATTAATAAAAGCAATTGAAATTATCGAGAATATTACACGAAGCTGAAGTTGGTGAAATTTATCTTGCTGAAGTTAAGCGTATTGAAAAAGTTTGGGCATTCGTTGAGTTATTCCCAGGGTCGATGCTTTAGTTCATATTTCTAAATTAGCAGAAGAAAGAGTAAATAGAGTTGAAGATGTTGTTAAAGTGGGAGATACTCTGAAAGTTAAAGTAATTAAAAATTGATGAGAAAGGTCGAGTAGACGCAGCAGCTCATTTCTAGGAGAAATTTATGGAGTTATTTGAAAAAGAAAGACGTGGAATATATGTCTATTTTAAAAGTTTTAAAGACTTAAATAAATTAGAAAAAAATATGGGAACTTTATTTCTATTCTAAAAGAGGACGATATGCCTGTATCTATGTTGATGAAAATAGAATAGATAGTATTGTTGAAGATCTTAAGAAAAAGAAATTTGTAAAAAAATAGAGTTATCTGGAATGTCAGACTTACATTTAAGTTTTGAGCATTTAGATTCAAGTCTACAAACTAAGTGATAATAGAAATGAGGGGGAGGATATATGTTCTCCCTTATTTTTAAGAAGTATTCAAAAATAATGATACTTGGTGGCGAGGATAAATGAGAGTTATAGCAGGAAAATATAGATTCATAAAATTAAATGCAGTTGAAGGTATGAATACAAGACCCACAACGGATAAGATTAAAGAAAACTTATTTAATATGATAGATTGCTATGATTGTAAAGTACTGGACCTTTTTGAGGAACTGGCGGCTTAGGTATAGAAGCCTTAAGCCGTGGGGCAAACCCATGCTACTTTTTATAGATGGTAGTAATAATGCAATAAAAGTTATTAAAAGTAATATAGAAAAATGCAGAATAGATACATCAGATTATGCACTATATAGAAATGATTTTAAGCGTGCATTGAAAATCTTTGGTAAAAAGGAAGAAAAAAATTTGATATTATCTTTTTAGATCCTCCGTATGATAAAGGATTAATAGATGATGCAATAAAGAATATTATTGATAACCAGTTGTGTAATGAAGGAACTTTGATTATTTGTGAGAAAAAGTAATACTGAAGAAATTACTTATCAAAATAAGGATATTGAAGTTATAAAAGAAAAGCAGTATGGAATAACAGACATAGTAATTTTTGAATATATGGAGAAATAAAATGAAAAGAAAAAAATAGCGATTGTACCAGGTAGCTTTTGATCCTATTACTTATGGGCATATTGATATTATTAAAAAGAAGTGCTGAGTTATTTGATGAAGTAATAGTAGCTATTCTAGTTAATCCTGATAAAAAAATATTTATTTTTCACTTGAAGAAAGAGTGGAAATGATTAACGAAACAATCAAGGAAATTCCAAATGTTAAAGTTGATTCATTTTTCAGGTTTATTAGTAAATTATGCAAAAAGTTGGATCGAATGTTATAGTAAGAGGACTAAGAGCTGTATCTGACTTTGAGTATGAGATGCAATTAACATTTATGAATAAAGCGCTAGATGAGAATATTGAAACTTTTTATATGATGGCTAATAAGCAATATTCATTTATTAGTTCGAGTATAGTAAAAGGTGTATCAGGTTTTGGTGTTGATTTATCTAAATTTGTTCCTGAAAATGTAGAACAACGTTTAGAAAAAAAGATGAAAGAGAGAGGATAAAAAGTGAAAAATCCTATTTACTGGAGGAGGCTCAGCAGGTCACGTTTCTGTGAATGTTGCTCTAATTCCGTAGTTTAAAAATGGATATGAAATTTCATATATTGGTAGTAAAACTGGTATAGAAAATGAAATGATAGGAAAAATTTCAGATGTAAAATACTACAAAAATCAGTTCGGGAAAAATTAAGAAGATATTTTTTTCTTTGGAAAATTTCATCGATCCATTTAAAGTTATAAAAAGGAATCATTGATTCACTATTTATATTAAAAAAAGAAAAAGCCAAATTTTTTGTATTTTCAAAAGGTGGATTTGTTAGTGTGCCAGTATGCGTGGCAGCTAAACTACTTAAAAATACCAGTTTTATTACATGAGTCTGATTTGACACCAGGCTTTAGCGAATAAGATTAATATAAAATTTTTGTAATCACATTTTCACGACTTTTGAAGATACTCAGAAGTTTTTACCAAAAGGGAAAGCAAGTTTAATAGGAGCGATAGTTCGTGATGATATTTATACTGGAGAGAGTCAAAAGGCATTTGAATTGACTAGTTTTTAATAATGAAAAACCCGTTATACTTGTTATGGGGGTCATTAGGTTCAAAAAAATATTAAATGACTTTATATGGAATAATATTGATGAACTTACTTCTAAATATCAAATTGTTCATCTTGTTGGTAAAGGGCTATTAAATAATAATATAGAAAAAGAAGGATATAAGCAATTCGAATTTTTTTATCTAAAGAGTTATTTGATATTCTAAAAATTACAGACTTTGCATTTTCAAGAGCCGGAGCAAATTCTTTATATGAATTTTTAGCATTAGATTTACCGCCTATTTTAGTACCATTAGGAACTAATCAAAGTAGGGGAGATCAAATTGAAAAATGCTAGATTTTTTTGAAAAATGGTTTTGCAAAAAGTTGTTACAGAAGAAGAGTTACCAACACTATCAGTTGTACAAATTAATGAGTTTTATGATAATATAGATAATTACAAAAAAATCAATGAAAAATTATAAAGAAGAAAAAACGTGTTATCAATGATGTAAATGACTTTTATAATAAGATACTTGAGAAAATAGGAGGTGAAAAACTAGTATGAGACGATTAAGTGTATTTACTTATTTTTAAAAATATTAGTTTTTGTTGCACTAGCAATAGTTGCAATAAAGTTTCCAAATAATGACTTTGATAGGGTATTAGCTGATTTAATGGAAATAAAGATGTTAGCTCAAATAGCTAAAAATAATTTCCCTTGTTTTTAATGATAAATTATTATTATTATTAATGATATTATTATCAGCATTTTTTAGTATGGATTAAAGAAGTTAAGAAAGCTGTATTTATTTTCTTTAGTGCAGGTCTTGGAGGTTTCTTTTTTAACAGTATTAAAATATAGCATACAAAGAGTTAGACCATTACCGTAAATTCATGATGGTTTTAGTTTTCCGAGTGGTCACTCCACTTTTGTTGCATTATTTTTTTCTTAGCATTAATTTTTGTAATTAATAAAAAGGAATTATTAACTGTTCTTGCTACCTTTTGCAATTATTGCAGTACCAATTTCAAGAATGGTTTTAGGTGCACATTTTTCTAAGTGATGTAACAGCAGGATTATTACTTGAAGTATCGTAGTGGACTTTATGAAAGTATACTATTCAAGTATTTATAATATTATAATGAGGTTATTAGGAAAAATATGAATAAATTAAAAATAAAGAAGGATAATTGCTATTTTTTTCTAGCAATTATTCACTTTGCCTTTATGGTATTATTTTTGCTTACGTAAAATTTGATGTGAACAATGTTAAATCATATAAGTATATATTAGGATTACCTGAGTGGTTTTTTTCTATAGCTCGGTAGCAGTAAGTATTTTTTTATAATTATATTAGTAATAGTATGTACAAATCTTTTACTTAATGATGAGATAAAAGAGGAGGAAAAAAATAATGGCAAATATGTTAGATTATAAAAATATTATTGTTATTTTTTTAGTGATTTTCTTAGCGATTATTTTATTGCCATTGATTACAAATCGTTTAAGTAGAACAGAAAATCATGGAGGATTTTTTGAAAAAAATACTATTTAGCAGATAGAAATGTTAGTGGAATAGTACTTGCGATTACGTTAATGTCTCACATACGGTTCTACCTCTACATTTTTAGGAGGACCGGGAGTCGCGTATAAATTGGGCTACGGCTGGGTACTTCTAGCCGTAATTCAAGTAATTACTGGGTATTTTTGTATTACTTGTTTTAGCAAAAAAATTTAAAAAGTGCGGCACAAAAATAAACGCAATAACAATAAGTGATTATTTAAAAAAATAGATATGAATCTAAAGTAGTAGCCTTCATATCAACACTTGCTATGATTGTATTTTTTTAATTGCTGCTATGAGTGCTCAGTGGGTAGGAGGAGCAAAATTATTAAAAGCATTTATGGAATTGAATATAAGACAGGAATATTTCTTATCTCAATAATAATAATCTTCTGTGTCGTATTTGGAGGATTGAAAAATATTCTAATAACAGATATGATTCAAGGTTTAATAATGATATTTTCTACTATTATTTTGCTTTTTTGCTATAATAAATTATGGTGGGGTATTGATCAAATAACATTCAATTTAATCAATATCAATGAGAAAATATTAACGCCTTTTGGAGCAAATGGAAGTTTGACACCGAGTTATGTTAGTTCATTTTGGGTTTTAGTCGGAGTTGGGGTAAGAGGGCATTCCCTCAGATTGCTATTAACTCGATGTTGTATAAGAATAAGAAAAGTCTAAAACAATCCATAATTGTTGGAACTATAGTAATATTTATAGTTATGTTTGGAGTTCATTTGATAGGGGTTATGGCTAGAGGAGTATTTCCTGATATTACAGACTATGATTCTGTAATACCTATAATCACATTAAAAAGTATTGCCATGGTATTTAGCAGCTTTTAGTTCTAGCGGCTCCAATGGCTGCTATAATAACAACAGTTAACGCTCAATTTTTACTAATTTCATCGGCGTTAATAAAAAGATTTTACTATTTAATAATAAAGTAGTTAAAGAAAAAAATTACAGGAAGAAAAAGTTCCAATATTCGTATATGGTGTAAATATCTTGGTAATAGTGTTAATCATGCTTTTTGAGTATGAGACCACCTAGTTTAATAGTTAATGTTAACTTATTTGCTTTTTGGGGGATTAGAGGCAACATTCCTATACTAATATTATTAGGGTTATATTGGAAAAAAAGCCGAGAAATATGGAGCGATCAGTTCAATATTAGTAGGTTTAATAAGTTATATACTTATTAAAAACAGTTTATGTAATTAAGTTTATAGAACCTGTTGTAATTTCATTATCAATCTCGTTAGTGGCATTCATAATAGTTTCATATATAATGAATAAAAAAACATTTGAAAAATAATTATATTGTAATAAAATAAATATGTGAAGAGTAAGGAGGAACAGAAAAATGTCAAAAAGTTATAGTAAAACACACAGATGCAGAAAAAAATTTACTGTTAGTAATATGCTTACTGTGGGTAAGGAATATGAAGTAGTAAATGAAACTGAAGAATATATCTTTGTAGTTGATAACAGTGGAAAAGTTGGTGGTTATTACCACGAATATTTTGAAGAAGTAAAATAATTCAAGAGGCGAAAAATGAAAAAAATACTATAAAGAATACAGTCCTAGTTGTATTATTTATAATACTAGCCCCATTAATTCTCGTAGGAGTAACAACTTTGGGGAATTCACTTGGCGGTAAGTCAAAAAGATAAAGTAGTACAACAAACTACAGAACAGACAGCTAAAGTTCCGTAAGAGACAAAAGCCGAGAACAATAATAATATCCCTAAAGCTAATGAATCAAAAGTAACTGATGAAAAATACTACTAAGAAAGAGAAGGCAAACAACAACTCGGAAAAACTGAATCTGAAGGAGTTGTAAGTTCTACACCCGTAGCGGGTCAAGATTATATAGTTAAATCTGGTGATTCATTATTTACAATTGCATCTATCGCTTATGGAGAAGGGAATTCCCAAAATGGTGTAGAAAAAAATTAAAGAGGCTAATAATATTAGTAATAATAATATAGCAGCTGGACAAAAAAATTCAAATACCGAAAATATAAAAAAAGAAGGTACTGACCCAAAAGTCCCGAAATTTAACAAAGTTCATATGGGAACTCGCAGACGTAGTGAGTTTATTGATATCTAAATTCGCTTTATAAAAAGCTTTTTAGATATCTAATAAATCTGTGCGGGAGTGACTGACAAAATCGATTTCTACGAAATCACGATTTTTGAGTCACCCCTTTTTTTAATATTATAGATACACTACTTAGATATTAAATAATCGATAGTTCTATTTAAAACTAAAATGTCAGTGTTAATATGTATACTCTATCATGGATCACTATTTAAAAGCAATCTAAAAAAACTTCATATAAGAGTATTAAAAAAATAATATAAATTTGCAGAGTGAAAAAGTAAGCTATTTAAATTATAATAAAATAATTACATCATAATAGGTAATACGAATCATTAAAAATTTGTTGCATTAAACCTTTTATGATATAATGTAATGTGTTATTAGGAGGAATTATGTTTAAATTTTTTTAAAAAGAATAAATTAGTGAAAAATGAAAAACAAGAGTTGAAGAAAATTCCAGCACACGTTGCTATTATAATGGATGGCAATGGGCGTTGGGCTAAAAAGAAATATGCCTAGAATAAAGGGACATTATGAGGGAATGCAAACAGTAAAGAAAAATTACTAAATATGCTTCGCAATTAGGAGTTAAGTATTTAACATTATATGCATTTTCAACAGAAAACTGGGCTAGACCTAAAGAAGAAGTCAGCTACCTGATGGATTTACCGAAAAAATGTTTAATAGTTTCATGCCGTAACTTATGGAAAACAACGTAAAAGTTGAAGTAATTGGTTTTGTAGAAAAACTTCCGGAAAACACAAGAAAAGCTGTAAATGATGCAATAGAGCAAACTAAGAATAATACTGGATTAAAATTAATTTTTCGCACTTAATTATGGTTCTAAAGATGAAATTCTAAAGGCTGTTAAGCAAATTGCTAGAGATGTTCGAGATAATAAATATAGTATAGAGGAAATTTCAGAGGACCATGTTAGTAGTAATTTATTTACATCTGATACTCCTGATCCCGATTTATTAATTAGAACTTCGGAGAACAAAGAATTTCAAACTTTTTACTTTGGCAAATTGCTTACAGTGAATTCTATTTACCAAGGTAGCGTGGACAGATTTTACAGAAGAGGAATTTTATCAAGCTTTACTTGAATATCAAAGTAGAGATAGAAGGTTTGGAGGTTTAAATGAAGACTAGGGTAATAACAGCTATAGTAGCGTTAATTGTTTTCTTACCATTATTATTTTTGGGTGGGGATTACTTTTAAATTTACAACATACGCATTAGGTGTAATGGCAATGTACGAAATTGTAAGGATGACATTTATGAAACTAATATTGTTATTCTAACATTATCATCAGCAGTAGGAGCATTATTATTTTTACATAAAGATATTTCAAGCCTGTTGCAATACGTATTAGTGTATTTAATATTAATAGGGATGCTGGCGACTATTGTTTTTACAGGTCATAAGATTAAGATAGTTGAAATCAGTGCAATAATGTTTGTAACAGCATATATATTTGTAGGATTTTATTGCTTATTTATGTTAAGGAATTTTAGCTTATCTCACGTTGCTTACTTGTTACTTACAATTTGGTTTACAGATAGTTTTTGCATATTTTGGTGGAATGAAGTTTGGGAAAAATAAACTCTCGCCGAAGATAAGTCCTAATAAGTCTATTGAAGGCTCTGTAATTGGTAGTCTATCATCAATAGTAATAGCAGTTTTATTTTTTTCAATACAACTAGCATATTTTCAAATTTACTTATTGCAATCATTGTAACTTTAATTGTTAGTGTTATTGGTCAATTTGGTGATTTAATTGAATCAGCTTATAAGAGAGAATATCAAGTAAAAGACAGTAGTAACTTATTACCTGGGCATGGTGGTATTTTTTTGATAGATTTGACTCAGTTATTTTATCAGCACCATGTTTAATAATTTTACTAAATATATTTTTAGAGGATAGAAAAGGAGTAATAGATGCAAGGTATTATAGCATTTATACTAATATTTTTGTAGTTGTAACTATACATGAATTTGGACACTTTATTGTTGCGAAAAGAGCAGGAATTTTATGCCAAGAATTTGCAATTGGAATGGGTACCTAAAATATTCCATAAAAAAATAGGAGAAACTAACTTTACAATCAGACTTCTTCCAGTTGGGGGATATGTTAAGATGCCGATAATGTTTTTTTGATTTTTAACAATGACGTGTCTGTTTATGATCTCGAAAAAGGTATGAAGGTTAGTTTAAAATTAGATGAAAAATAACAAAGTTGAAAAATTATTTTTAGATAAAAAGTAATGATATGGATTTACTTCCCCTAGAGCTTAATAAGTTTGATCTTACTGAGGAACTTTTTATAGAAGGTTTTGTAGGAGATAAAATAGAGCGTTATAAAGTTAGAAAAGACGCTTGTGTAGCATTTGGTGGAATGGAAGAGCAGATAGCTCCAGTTGACAGGATGTTTTCATCGCATACATGGGGAAAAAAAGTTTTTGGACATTATTTGCTGTACCATTAATGAATTTTATATTAGCGCTAGCAATTTTCTTAGGTATCTCAATATATAGTGGTGTTCCTTCTAATAGCACACGTTTAGGTGAGCTTGCATCTAATTATCCAGCTTATTCATCAGGATTAAAAACAAGGTGATGTGGTTGAACAGGTAAATGGTAAGAGTGTTAATACATGGAATGAAATGACTAAAGAGATAGTTAATTCTAATGGAGCTGAACTTACATTAAAAAGTTTCTCGTGATGGTTCACAACAAGAAATAAAAGTTACACCAAAAAGAAGAAGTTACCGTGAAAAAGGGTAAAGAAGTTAAAACTTATAAACTTGGTATAGACCCATCATATGAAAAAGATTTAGCAGGTTCTATTAAGAGTGGTTTTGAACAAACATTATTCTATGGAACAATGATTTTCATGGGAATTATTAATCTATTTGTGTCATTATTTAGTGGAGGATTTAGTTTAAATCAACTTGGAGGACCAGTTGCAATTTATGAAATGTCTTGCAGCAGCACAAAGTGGTTTAATCACAACATTAAAATGGACAGGAATTTCTAAGTGTAAACTTAGGTCTTATGAACTTAATTCCTATTCCAGTTCTTGATGGTGGTCGTATAATATTCGTAATTTATGAAGCAATCTTCAAGAAACCAATTAATAAAAAAGCTCAATACTACTTAACTGTAGCATTTGGTTTACTAATGGTCGCATTAATGTTAGCTGTAACATGGAATGATATTCAAAGATTATTTGGAAAAATAGAGATGACGAGGGGTTGAAATAACTCCTCGTTATTTTTTTAGTAAATATCGGCAGATGAACTAGAAATTACTTTTTAATTTAAAACGATTTTTAATATATAATAATCAGTAGGTATTTAATACCTATTAAACTATTTGTACAATTTTATAATATTAAAGGGTCATGCAGTATTGCACGCCCTTTTTATTTAGTTAAGATAATTAAGGTAGAATTTATATGTTTATTTAAAATTGTTTCAAAAAGTAAGTAATCTGTATGAGAATGATATCTCTATGAAAATATGATTATTGATTAGTTCTCTATTAATTTAAGGTGTTTTAAGATATAATATAGTATATAACTATAGAGAAAAAGGTGATTATATGGTTAAATTTTTACACACTGCAGATTGGCATATTGGAAGAAAATTACAAGGAAAAGATTTATTAGAAGATCAACAATACGTAATGGAAGATTTAATAAATAAAATAGATGAAAATACAACCTGATTTTTTTAATCATTGCCGGGGATTTATATGATAGAAGTGTTCCTAGTAAAGAAGCAACATCACTACTGCAAGAGCTTTTTAGTAAAAATTAATATAGAATGTAATGTGCCAATTTTTGCCATAAGTGGAAATCATGACAGTAGAGAAAGATTAGCAATTGGTGAAGCATGGTTTAGCAAACATAAATTCTATCTTCACACTAGATTAGAGCAAGCTTTTTGAAAAATTTCTTATGAAAATGCTGATATATATTTATTACCATATTTTTGAACCTTTTGAGGCAAGAGAATATTTTTGAAGATATTACATTAACTACACATAATGCTGCAAACCAAAAGGGTAATTGATGAAATTTATAAAAATTTAGATACTAATAAAACTAATATTTTAGTAGCTCATACTTTTTGTATCTCGGAGGATTAGAGACTGATTCTGAAAGAGAAATTTCAGTAGGAACAGTAGAAAATGTTGCTGTAGAAATTTTTGATAAATTTGATTATGTTGCTTTAGGTCACCTTCATAATCCAAATGCTATTAGCGAGGAACGTTTGAAATATAGTGGTAGTCCAATGGCATATTCATTTTTCAGAAGCTTCGCAAACTAAAGGGATGAGGCTTGTAGAGGTAACAAAAGATAGTTATAGTGAAAAGTTTATTCCTTTAAAACAAAAAAACGAAAGTTGCATAATATTAGTACAGCATATGAAGATGTTTTCTCAAAAAGAATTTCAACAACATTTCGATTGTAAAAATGACTACTTTAGCATGGAGTTAAGTGGAATGGAAGGTATAACAGATCCTCTTCCTAGGATTAAGGAATATTATCCTAATACATTGATATTAAAAACAAAAACGAAAAGCAATAGCTGAAAGTGAAATGAAAATAGATAGAGAAATGCTGACTAAGAGTCCTTTTGAACTAATAGAAGGTTTTTATAATGAACAGACTGGCAGTGAATTAACGATAGGACAAAAAAAGCTATTAGTAAATACTATAGATAAGGTGAATCAAAAATGAAACCAATTAGATTAGAGTTAAAAAGAGTTTTACCGTATAAAGATGAAATAATAGAATGGGACAAAAATAATCAATGAGCCTATATTTCTGATTACTGGGAAAAACTGGTTCGGGGAAATCAACGTTATTTGATGCTATTACTTATGCACTATATAATAAAACAACAGGTGGGAAAGATATAGCTTCATTAAGAACAAAAACAGCAACTGATAAAGATAAGACACAAGTAAATTTTGATTTTTGAATTAAGTGGTAAAAAGATATAGAATTGAAAGAACATTGGCTTATTTAAAGACTGGTAATAAAAATTTAACTTCAGGGAAAGTTGTTTTTAATGGAATATAATTCTGAAAAACAGGATATAATTGCAACAAAAGAACAAGAGGTTAAAAGAAAAGATAGAAGAGTTAATTGGTCTAGATGATAAGCAGTTTTGCAGATTATTATCTTGCCTCAAGGTAAATTCAAAGAATTCCTATTATCAAAAATCTATTGAAAAAGAAAGAAACCTTGAGATCGCTCTTTAATACTTATTTTTATCAAAAAGTTTGTAGATTTATTACAAGAACAGGCGAAAAATTTAGACAGCAAGCACAAACAAAAAGAAAAAAAGAATTAATAACTAGATTTGAGCAGTTCGATATAGAGGGTGAGCTAACAAAAGTTTGAATTTTTTAAAAGACGAAAACTTTGAAGAAATAAAAAGTATTATTCTCTTGCAAGAAGAAAGCATAAAAAAGAAAAAGAAGAATTGGTAAGATTAGAAAAAGTTTTTTTCAGAAGCTAAAGAAAAATTTTATAGAATTAAGTAAGCTTTAATGATAAATTTTTAAATCTTGCAGATAATAAAAATAAAATAGAGGAATTAAATAAAAAGAAGACTATTATGCTAATTTGAAAGCAGAAGTGGAGAAGTTAGCTGAGTTAGAAAAAGTAAAGACAAAATTTTAGAGTACACAGGTTTATTAAATAAACAGCTCCAACTAAAGAAAATTGCCGATACTTTACTTAATGAAGAAGAAAAAAATATAAAAATAGATTTAGCTGAAAATAATAAGTTAGAAATAGAACTAATGTCACTAAACGACAACATAGATCTCACTTCGAAAAGAGTCTAGTGATTTAAAATTCTTTTTACAATAATATTGATGAATTCATTATCTCTAAAAATATAGAAATATATAATAAAAAAACTTAAAGAGCTATGCTTGAAAAAGAATCGATAAGCGTTTTAGAAAAATAATTTAAAAACTGAAAATGAAAAAATTTTTCTGAATATACAGAAGAAAAAGAATATTTTTAGAGGGAAGTATAGGGAAGCTAAAATTAGAAATTTTAAAGAAAGAACAAGAAGTAGAGAAATTTAAGGTATTTGAAAAAAATCGATTAGAGTTAGATGTCAGACAACAAAAACTAGAAATTTCAAAAAGAATTAGACCAGTTGCAACAAGCTAAGGAGAGTTTGAAAAAGATGTATTATTACTAAAAAGTAATAAAAAGAAAGAGTTGTTGAATAGTTTCTTAGTGAATCTACACGAAGGAGATGAATGCCCACTTTGTAAAACAAAGAATTGAGCATTTACCGTAAAATTACGGCAATTGAAGAAGTAGATGGAAATATAGAAGAATCACTTCAAGAGGTCAATACAAAGATAATTCAATTGGAAACATTGATAAAAAAAGATGAAGAAAATATTCAAGATTTAAGTACAATGTTAAAAAGAACAACATCAATCTATAAACTTCAAAAGCTATAGAAGAATTGTCCCAGTTAGAAGATGAGTTGCAAAATGAAGCGGATAATCTAACAAAGGTATTCAAAGAAGTAAGGAGTTCAGAACAAACTATTAAGAAATTAGAAAATGAAATAGAAGAACTATCTAATTTATTAAAAGATGAAGAGCAGTTAAAACAATTACAATTAGAAGCAAAAAAATAAAAATAGAGCAGTTTCAAGATAATGTAAAAGTAGAACCTAATGAGTTTAAAGAATACTATGAGAGAATAGTTACTAAGATTGAGAAATTCGATAATGATTATAAAAATTCCACAAAAAAATAGTAATAATTTACTCATAAGAAAGACTAAAAATAGAGACTGAACAGAAAAAAATAATACTGAGAATTTATTAGAAGTAAGTAAGGGAATAGAGTCTATAAAAAGAGATATTTGCGAATTCTGATCTTAGCGGATATTATTTATCTTTAGAAAATGCTGAAGAAGATATTAAAAAGAATTAGACATATTAGGAGAATATCAATCTCAAATTGATGAATTTGAAGATACTAAGAAAATAATCATGAGTTCTATAAAGAAACTGGAAGAGGAATTAAAATGGTATAGAGTGTCCTGATTTAGAAGAGGAGAAAAAAATTACAGGATATAGAGATTGAGGTTTCTACTTTTTATAGAAAAAAATAGCAATTATTTCTACTAGATTAGATAATAATAAGAAGTTATATAAAAAAATTCATGATGACTATCTTGAATTATTGATTCATCTAAAGATATTAGAGAAATAATAGAATTTAGTGATGTAGTTAGTGGAAAAACAGAAAGTAGAAAAATCATTAGAAACTTATGTTCAAGGTTATTACTTAGATCTGATACTTGTGGCGGGAACGAAAAAAGGTTACTACAGATGACAAATGATCGCTATAGATTTATTAGACGAGAAGAAAAAAATCTAAAGGTGGAGGACTTCAGGGGCTGGAGATAGAAATCCATGATATTTATCTAAATAGTACACGTATTATAAGTTCGCTTTCAGGAGGAGAATTATTCTTAGCTTCATTAGCATTAGCGTTAGGTTTAGCTGAAGTAATTCAAAAATGAAAGTGGAGGAATTTCGTTAGAGACAATCTTCATAGATGAAGGATTTGGTCTCATTAGATGCAGAAACTTTAGATTCAGCATTAACAACTCTAATAGACTTACAATCTTATGGAAGAAATATAGGGATAATTTCTCATGTTAGTGAATTAAAAGAGCGTATCAGACCAAAAATAGAAGTATATGCTCAGGAAAAATTATGCTAAAGTTAAAATGACAGGAATATAAGAAATAATAAAAAGAAAGGAGAAAAAAATGAATTTAGAATTATTAATTGGACCAAGTGGTGTTGGTAAAACAAGCTATATGTTAAATGACATTGAATTGAACAGAGATAATAGTAAAATAATAGTACTAACACCTGAACAAAACAGTTTTTAATTTTGAAAAAGCATTATGTGATAAGTTTGGAGGCACATTTAATATTGATGTTGTAAAATTTTTTCAAGTCTCAACTAGAAGATTAGCAAAACAACTTGGAATGGATAGTCTGAGAAAAACTTGGAGATAATATTAAACCATTTTTATTTCTATAAAGCTGCTAAAAACTTAGAAAAATAATGGGAATTTTTTTAGTGAAGAGAATTCTACAAGATATAAGTTTTTATAGAAGTTGTTGAAGAGATTATCAATGAATTAAAAGAATACACAGTAACTATAAATACATTAGAAAAATTATTTAGAAAAAAACACTAATTTAGATGAAAAATCATAGAGAAAAAAATTAGAAGCTATACTAGAAATTTATGTTGAGTATACAAAATTACTAAAAGAGCATACAATTTTTGATAAGGTTGATTATATAAAAGAACTATTATTATATTTAGAGTACGTAGATTTAAGTGATTATATTTTTTATGTAGATGCATATTATAACTTTACAGCACAAGAGTATAATTATATTGAGAAATTAGCTGAGAAATCAAAAAAGTAGTAATTAGTGTAGTTAGTGATGCAAACAGATATTTCAACTTCAATCTTTTACAGCTATTCCAGGGGTACGAGTTAGATAAGATGAAATATAATAGCTTTTATCTATCTGATCTTTACAGTAATGAGAAGTATAAATTAGATATTTTTTAGAAAATCTCATGAAATTGTTGCTAGTATGAATGAGATAGTGAAAAATAATAAAGATGTTAATTTTTTTCGATTGTTGCCTTTGTTAATAATGAAAAATGTTAATGTGATAAATTTTTGATATCAAAGATAATAAAGTTGAAAAATTACAGTGTGTTAAAAAAATCATTCAGGGCGATATAATGGAATTTCTAACAGTATTTTGGCTGAAAAAAATATTATAATAACTTTACTTCACAATATGAGATTGATGATAGTGTTAAAATAATATGTGCTAAAAATAAGGAATTGGAGGTTAAGCAGGTTGCTCGTGAAATAGTTAAGTTGAAGACTAAAAATAATATTGATTATAATGAAATAGCTGTATTGTATCGAGATAGTATATATGAGAACTATGTGAATATTTTTAAAGATTACAATTTAGAAGTTCACTTAGATAAAAATATTGAAACCAATAACCACCGTTTAGTTAAATTTATCCAAGAAACATTAAGCTTTTGGTGAGGGTAGTTTTTAAATCTAAAACTATTAAATTTATTAAAAACTAGGTTAACAAATTTCGAGAATATATATCGTCAAAAATCATTGCTTATATTTTTATTAGAAGATTCAACTATTAATGAAAAAGCAGCTAGAAAAACTTATAGATAATTTAGCTGAAAATGAAGTTAAAGAAAGAATTTCAAAAAGTAATTTAGTTAGTAATGTTAGTAGTAACTATTCTTATAAAAATTTATTAGAAAAAGTTAAAGTAATTTCTGTTGATGATGTTGAAAATATATTGAACGAGAAATTGGTAAATTCAGCTGAAGATATTCTAAAAGATTATTTCATTGAAGAAACAAATAAATACACAACAAAACAACTTGAAATTTGCAAAGAAGTCTTATTAGAACTTATTGGTAAAGTATCGGAAATTTCTGTGAAAAAGTAATCTTCAAGTTAAAAGATATGTAAAGAAATTAATAGATGTGTTTGATTATTGTAAAATACGAATGTATCTTGATAAAGAAGATGGGGAGTATGACGACATAGAGGAGTTGAAAAATTGACAGCATTGACAGACAAGTTTATAAAAAGTTCTTGAATATATATATGAATTAAATGAGAACTTTGGAAATGAAAAAGTTTGAATATCAGAAATTCATAACGTTATTCAATGCAGGATTAACAACTGTCAAGTATCGTTCAATACCTGAAATAAAAACAACTCAATAATAATGTCTACAATGGACTTAGCTAAGGTAGAAAAATAAAAAGGTTGTTTTTTTGTTATAGGATTTAATAAAGATATTTTACCGGTTTCTAAGCGTACGGGATTAATAGATGATAAGGATAAAGAAAAAAACTTATATTAAGGGACATCTTCTTATCTCCAACAAAAAGAAGCTGCACTTATAGACGAGGAATTTGTAGCGTATATAGCATTAACGCGAGCTAAAGAAAAACGTATATAAGTTATAGTTTATTAGATAAAAGTTTTTAAAGAGAATTTTTGCTTCTCCGTATTTAAATACAGTGAAAAACTGTTTCCTAAATTAGAAGAAATTCAAACTTCAAAAATATTGGAATTTTCTATTTCTAATTATAGTTACTATTTAGATAATTTCTCAGAAATTCTTTCAGATAGAGAATTTAGTTATTTATTTTTCAAAAATTTATCGTAGATTCATGGAAGTGAAAGATAGTAAGACGAAAGAAGTTGAAGTTTTAGCAGAGCTGATGATTAAGTTTTTAGAAAAGTATCAGTTTATAACATCTTCTGAAAGTTATGGAAAATTATGAAGTATTAGATGAATTAAATGATAGAATATACTTTTACAAAAGAAGCGGGTATTAAAAATTATCCAAGCTAAAATAATAAAAAGATTATAGGTTTGAACTTAATCAAAGAACAATCGATAAATTTTTTTAGAAGTTAAGAAAGATAGCTTTTCTAAGTTTAGTATATCTAAAAGTTTCTGATTTTGAGAAGAATCCATATCAATTTTTTTATAAAAAAAGAGTACTAGGTGTAGCAGAAGAAAGAGATATTAATCTTGACAATTTGGTTTCCGGAAGATTCTTTCATGCTGTAATGGCGGAAGAAAGAATTATAAAATTTATTACTGAATGCGGTGAAAAAAATAGATTTGGAAGTGGTAGAAGATGATGATATTGCTAAAAAAATATAAAATTAAAGAAACTATAAGGGACGTTGTTTATTCGAGTAAGAATAAAGATATATTAGAAACTTTGAAAATTAATAGATTTATTAAATACACATAGATATATTTTTAAATAATATGCTTTATAGATTAGAGGTAGCCATAGCTATTGAGATAAAAGTATTACTCTTTAACGAAGTTTATGCCAACGTTCTTAGAAAAAACCATTTAGTCCGGAAATAGTAGACAATGTTATTACGTGTGAAAATGTCGAAACTAGGGAAATTAATAAGAAAGTATTGAAACAAAAATACAATATCCCACAAATTAAATTCACTGGAATAATTGACAGAGTAGACGTTAATGGGAAGAATATTTCTATAATTGATTATAAGAGTAGTCAAACTGATTTTACACTAGATAGTATTGAATTAGGATTTATTTCTCAAATTTTAACTTATGCATTAGCATGTGAATTAATGTTTGACAAAAATCTGAGGATATACTAGGAATATTCTATAGAGAAATAGCTAAGCTAGGAAAAAGGTTTAAAAAAACTATAGATTACGAGGGCTAGCTAATAGTGATTTAATATTGAAAGATGATTTTTGTGGATCAGCTTCGGAAGTTATGTATATCAGGACTACTCAAAAAGGAGCTATTCATGGATCGGATGTACATAAAGCATACACTAGTCCGTAACTAGAAAAACTAGTCGATATAAATCTCCATAATGTAATGAGTTTATTAGAAAAGATATTTTCATTTGACTTTTTCATTAAATAGCTATGAGATTGAAAAATCAATATTCAGCAGAAAAACAAATATTATTTAATTATGCCGCTAATAATGACACACGATTAAATTTAAAAAAATAAAGTGAATCTTAAGCCGAAAAGAATTAAAAGAAAAGTTGTTGAAAAATAATAATAACCTATGAATCAACGAAAAAAATCGTTGAGAAATAAATTACTCTAAATATTTTTCTGTGATTTGAAGTAGTTTTTAAAAAAAGGAACTAATATTTTTAGGGTTAACTTGATGAAATTTTTTATAAAATAATAATTTTATTGAGTTTTTCCCTAATTTTTTTATTTTTATTAATTTTTAAGTACATTTGGTTAATTTTATATTATAATAGTATATGGAAGAAAGTATCATTTTTTTACTTTTTAATTGGTAACATTAGAATATAGGGCATTTTTTTAAATGTTAAATAATAGTGATAAAGGCAAGGACATAATAGATATGAAATTAACATTTTTTTGAAAAAAACTAGAACAGTATAAAAATAGTTCTAAAGAAGTATATATTAACAATATATATCAAAATGAGAATTTAACATACAAAAAAATTTAATAGAGTATTCAGATAAACTTGCGTTTTTATCTTGAAGGAAAAATTAGGAAGTGATAAGAATCCAATAGTAGTCTATGGGCATAAACATCCATTTATGTTAGTGTACTTCTAGCGTGTGTAAAAATCAGGAAGAGCATTTTTGTCCGGTAGACATAAACACGCCGAAAGAAAGAGTAGAAGAAATAGTAGAAACAGTGGACTCAAAAGTAGTACTAGTCACAGAAGAAATAGAACTATCTAGAGAAATGCTAGGTGTTGAGTCAGTTAAAAGAAATAATCATGAGTACTCAAAAACGCTATTTCAAAAAAGAAAAATATGTGAGAGATGAAGACATATTCTACATAATTTTCACATCAGGAAGTACAGGGAAACCAAAAGGAGTATGTATAACATACAACAACCTAAATAACTTTTTATACTGGTATACAGGGTACTATGATGAGAAAGAAGAATTAGTCTTTTTAGGGCATCCACCATTCTCGTTTGATCTCATCGGTAATGTCGTTATACTAAGTATATATTTAGGCGCATCTCTAGTACAAATAGATAAAAAAACACCAAGAGAACTTCAAAATAATGTTTGAAGAGTTGAATAAATCAAATGCAACAATATGGATTTCAACACCGTCATTTATAGAAATGTGTTTTTATAGATAAAAACTTCAATCAAAGTTTAATGCCGAAAGTAAAACAATTTGTCTTTTGTGGAGAAAAACTATTCAGCACAACTGTAGAAAAAAATCCATAAAAACTTTGAGAATGTACAAGTAATAAAACACATACGGACCAACAGAATCAACGGTAATGGTAACATGGGTAGAAATAACAAAAAGAAGTAAATGAAAAATATTATGAGAATCTACCGGTTGGAGAAATAAAATGGGGTACGAAAAGTACACCTAGAAAAATCCAGACGAAGAGAACAAAGGTGAAATAGTAATCACAGGAAACACAGTTGCTAAAGGATACTTTAAAAATGATGCTATAACAAGTGAAAAATTTGATGTAGGAGAAGTAGATGGACAAAAAGAACGAAGTTATCTAACAGGAGACTTAGGGTACTTTAAAGACGGAATGCTGTTTTGCGAAGGAGTATAGACTTCAAGTAAAAACTACACGGACACAGAATTGAGCTAGAAGATATAGATAATAATCTACTAAAAAAACAAAAAAATACGACAAGCAGCGACAGTTCCAAGTTATGAAGATGGAAAAGTAAAAGCACTGACATCATATGTAGTATACAACGAAGAAATAGAAAAACGCTTTGAAGTAACAAAACAAATAAAACAAGAGCTTAAAAATTAGTGCCGTAATATATGGTACCTAAAAATAGTATTTATAGAAGAAATGCCGCTAAACAATAATGGTAAAATAGACAAGAAAAAGTTAAAGGAGTTAGTATAAAATGAGCTATTTTTGATGGAAATGAATTTTTTTCTTTTTCTTAGCTATAGCTCGGTGATAGGTTTTATAATAAACTATCTAGGTAAAAAGAATTGAATATTATATATTAGCTCTGTCGTTAATATTCGCTGGGTTTATATATGGTAAAAATACAACGATGTTATCTTATCTATTAGGTTTTATTATCTATGAGTATGTATTAGTAGAAATAGCACAAAAAAACAGAAAAATAAAAAAATATCTAAAAATATTAGTAGTATTATCAATATTACCGCTAGTAATAAATAAAGTATTCGCAATCACGAACTTACATCTATTAGCCTTTATTGGAATATCATATATGTCATTTAAAACGATACAAATTATGATAGAAATATCAGATGGACTAATAAAAGATAAGATCAATTTAGTAGATTATGTACAATTCTTACTATTTTTTCCCAACCGTAAGCGCAGGTCCGATAGATAGAAGTAGACGTTTTATGAGTGAAATTAAAGAAAGAATGCCGAGGACAGAGTACTTAGAATTAGCTGGGGAAGGTATATATAGACTAATTTTAGGATTATTATATAAAGTAGTATTCTCAACATTAAGTTATCACTATTTAGTAGGACTAGGAACACATACATCATTTATGCATTCTGTAAAATATATGTACTTATACACACTGTATTTATTTTTGATTTTGCAGGATACAGTTTAATGGCTGTAGGAAGTAGTAATATTTTAGGAATAAGAACACCGATGAACTTTGACAAACCATTCCTAAGTATAGATATAAAAGACTTGGAATAGATGGCATATAACATTATCAACATGGCTTAGAGACTTTGTCTTCTCGAGAGTTTTCATGGAAGCTACGAAGAAAAAGATTTAACAAAAGACTAACAACAGCGATGTATGCCCTACATGGTAAATATGTTGCTTATGGGGTTTTGGCATGGATTAACGATAAGTTATATAGTATATGGATTTTACCACGGTTTATTAATGGCAGGATTTGAATACTATCAAAAGAAAAGTAAATTTTTACAAAAAGAATAAAAATAAAACATGGTATAAAAGTACTTAGTTGGCTCGCAACTATCAACTTAGTAATAATAGGGTTATATATTTTCTCAGGAGAGCCATATAAATTAATAAGCCATGTATTATTAAAAAAATAGTATAAAATTAGGAGAAAAGCATGATAAAAAGAACAAGTATTAGAAATGTTAGAAGAAATTTGTGAAGATGAAGTAGTAAGAGAGGACTTAGATATAAACTTGAAAGAAGAAGGACTTATGGATTCATTAGCATTTGTAGAAATGTTAGTGAAAATCGAAGAAATCTTCGGACTAAGCATAGCTCCTACAGAAGTGACATATGAAGAAATAGACACACCAAATAAAAGTAATTTCGTACATAGAAAATAGGAAGTAAAGATGATAAGATTAAAAGCCTTTTTAATATCAATTATACTGGTATTAATTACACTTGTAATTTTTAGACAAGACGTATATAAAAAGATAGAAGACTATTATAAAGTAAATGATAATAGTGTTAGATATAGTACGTCTTACGAAAAAAGTACAAGAGTAAGGATATAATATTAGAAAACATGACACCTAAAAACACTTTTACTTTTTAGGGTCGTCTGAATTAACTACAACAATAAATGAAAATTATCATCCCTAAGAAAATATTTAATTATAATGATTTTTAATATTATGCAGGTAGGGAGTAGGAAACTCTCAAAAATATTATACATGCAGCAACAATAGGTTCTATCGAAATGATGTGGCGAATAATCAAATCGTAATGATTCAATCTATTCAGTGGTTTGATAATAAGAATGGTATTTTGAAAGATGCATTTTTATCAAGAATATCTAGTGAGCATGTTTATAATACTATGGCTAATGATAGAATTAGTAAAAGAAACTAAAAGAAAAAGTTTATCAATAGAGTTATTGAACTATCAGCTACAAATAAAGAGTTAAGTAAAAAGTATAGAAGTTATAAACGATACTTTCTAAAAGAAAGGGGTAATTTCTTCACTAGGGGCATTTTTGAAGTTAGATAATTATGTCTTTAGCCTAAAAATAAATATAATTTTTATAAAAAAATAAAGGAAGAGAAAATTATCCCTTAAGCGGAGATGAGACGCCAAATTACAATTGGGATGAATTAGATAAAAAAAGTAACGGAAGAAGCAAAAGAAAGAACTAATAACAATGATTATCAAATTGATAATACTTATTATGATAAATACATAAGATCGAAATATGATCAATTAAAAAAACAGTTCTAAAAATTCCAAATATGATGATGCTAAAGAATATGAAGATTTAGATATATTCTTATCAATTGTTAAAGATTTGGGATTAAATATCAAATTCAGCGATTCTTCCAGCCCATGGTAGATGGAGTGATTACACAGGAATTGATAGTTCAAAAAAGAGAAGTTGTTTATAAAAAAATTAAAAAGAAATTGCATCGAAAAATAATATTGAAGTTATGGATTATTCAGGTAAAGAATATGAAGATTACTATATGTATGATGCGATGCATTTAGGTTGGAGAGGATGGATTGATTTTTGAAAAGAGATCTTTACAAACTTAAAAAGTAAGCTAAGCTATAATCAAAGTCTTGCACTTTGGGTGCTATTCTTTTATATAGTTATAATGGGAATAATAATATATTGTTTTTGTGACTGATTTTTCAAATGTCCAAGAATATGTATATAGTGAATTTTAATAGTGAGAAGGGGCTGACTCAAAAGTCCTAAATTTTTAAAAAGTGTTTATGATAACTCATAGATGTAGTGATTTATTTATATCTAAATTCGCTTTATAAAAGCTTTTTAGATATCTAATAAACTGTGTGGGGGTGATTCAACAAAAATCTTGTTTCAAAAGGAATCATGATATTAGTTGAGTTGTATACTCAAATCCAGAGCTGGAATTTTTTTCCATGCCCCGGATTTAGTATACAAACCAATATTTCCCAGTTACTACTACTTGGCTTAGTATTAAAGTTATTATGCAGCCCTCGAGCAGTTTTTCATGTACCTGCTCGGCAGTTAGTCCGTGCAATTTTTTTATTGACATTTACAATTATTTTGATTCTTTATGAATGAACTATTTTTCTTATAAAAAAACGATTGATGATATAATAATAGCTAGAAAAGTATAAAAAGATAATTATTTTTTTAAAATTAAATAAAAAAATTATAATTTAATTATAAAAGAGATAATTTATGGAGGTATATATAATGAACAAAAATACAAAAAGAGTTTTATCGGCAATAACGACTGCAAGTTTAGCAGGAGTACTTGGTGGGGTAGCTCCAGCAGTAGCTCCGTCGGTGCTTAATTTAAATGGTGGGGTGGTTTACGCTGCTGAAAAACCTCACAAAGTAACGATCACATACGATTTTTACGACGATCCAATGAGTCCATTCAGTAGCAGTAGTAGTAGCAAAGTAGTTGACGTTACTCCTAACCAACCATTATCAGATCATATCCCAGAAACATTCCCTGGTGGATATGTATTTTATGGTGCAGGTGGATATATAGGTGCACATGGTGAGGGAGGCAGCAGTAAGGAACCCTAAAACGTAACGATCCTTTTGGTAACTGGACTAATTTCCATGTCACATACCCTAGAAGAAGCAATGGATCTAGAACTAACCCTAGCAACGCTGGTACTAACAATAATGAAAAACCTCACAAAGTAACGATCCACTACAGTCTTTCCAACGGTTATCATCCAGTAGAATCGCCTAGTAGCGAAGTATTTTATGTTACTCCTAACCAACCATTGTCAGATCATATCCCAGAAACATTGCCTGGTGGATATGTATTTACTGGCGCAAGTGCATTTGTTGAAGGCAGAGAAGGTGTAACCCTAAGCTCACGTAACGATCTTTTTGGTAACGAGACTACTTTCTATGCCCGCTACTTCCCTAAAAAGCAAAAATATCTAGAACTAACCCTAGCAACGCTGGCACTAACAACAACGCTAGTACAGAAGTGAAACCAAACAATGGTAACACTAACTCGGTAATAACAATTCTAATGTAGCTATACCTGAAAGCAAAATAAGTCCATCTGACAATATTATAAATAATATATTCTCAAATGATGCTTCAGGGGTTAAAGTTACTTTAACTGATAAAAACAACTGCAGCAAAACTTTCTGCAACTCCTGTAGAAGATAAAGCCTTAGCAAGTTCAGTTCTAGAAAAATTAAACTTACCTGCAGACAATCAAATCAGAATATTAGATTTAAAACTTCTAGACAAAGACAATCAGGTAGTTAATTCAAATGTAAAACGTACAGTTGCCATTGTCTTAAAAGAAGGAGAAAAAGATGTCGCTATCTATCACATAAAAAGATAACGGAGAGTTAAAATTAATAGACTCTACTACAAAAATGGTGTTGTAACATTTGAAATAGATCACTTCAGTAAATTCGCAATAGTATCTAACGCAAACAAACCAAGTAATTCTCCTAGTAAAGTTACACAGCCTAATACTAGTGCATCACTTAACAAATTATTACCTAATACTGGATTAGCAAATTCTAACTTAGCTTCATTAGTTACTTTAGGATTAATCTTAAGCGGAGCAGCAATCTTCTAGAAGAAAAACAGAAGATAGGAATAAGAGAAAACACAGGATATTAAATAAAAATCCCAAACTAATGAATATAAAGATTATATATAGTATCCACATATGCTATCAAAACTATAAATAGTTTAAAAATCAATACTTATAAAATTAATACCGCATATTCTACAAACTTTTAAGACTCTTTGTCAAGTTCGGGACATGGGGAAAATTCACTCTAGAAATCGAGGCAGCATTTGGTTGCTTAGATTTCTTCTTACTTGCTTTTAAGTTTTATATTATTTTTATATTCAGAAACAAATAATCTAGACATAATTAAAAATGCGTAATCTAAAAATTACTAAAGCTAGAATATCCGGTTCTTTTGTCAAATACGGTTGGTTTTGAAAATTAGGAAGAAGCTATGCTATATTAAGTAGTATAGCTTTTTCCTATGTTTTTCGTTTTGTCTATTATTTAAGTATAAATATCTTGCTAGTATGAAAAAAATAATATGAAAAATATCAATTTTTCAGAAAAATCATGAAAAACACTCAATTAATTGATTTTATGTGAGAAATAAGGTAGAATTATACTTATAACAAAAATTAAAAGGAAAAATATAAATGAAAAAGAGATGCGTATTTTTATTTAGAGATGAAGGAGCATGAGTTGAAAGTTCCTTATACGGGGAAAAAAATCGTCGTATTAGAGTTCTTTTACCGAAAGGTTATGCTCAAGATGAACACAAACACTATCCTGTAGTATATATGAATGACGGTCAGAATGTTTTTTTATAGTGGAGAATCTTTTAGCGGACATTCATGGAAAGTTATACCCGCAATAAAAAAAGAAATCCAGATATGCCAAAAATGATAATAGTTGGAATTGATAATGACAACGAGGGAAGAATGAATGAATATGCACCTTGGAAGTTTTCAAGTTTACCAATATTAAATTTTTGGACTAACTTTAGGTGGACTAGGTTCTGAGTATGCTGACTTTTTTGTGAATGTTGTTAAACCATTTGTGGATAATACTTATCGAACAAAGCCACAACGTGAATATACGGCAATGATAGGTAGTTCTTTAGGAGCTAATATTTCGCAATATATTGGTTTAGAGTATAAAAGATGTTGTAGGCTGCTTTAGGCGTATTTTTCATCTGCGAATTGGTTAAAACAAACCTGAGTTTGATAGATTTATTTCAAAACATAAGATTTCAGATCAGAGAGTATATATAGAAGTTGGAACAAATGAAGGTGATGATACAGATCAACAATTAGCAAATGGTAATTTAAAAACAATTATATATAGATGCAAGTTTAGATTACTATAGACAGTTAATTGAGGCGGGTCTTTCTACAAGTGAAATTAAGTTAAATGTTGTAGCTAACGGAGAACATAATGAAGAATGTTGGTCAAAATATTTGCCGAGTGTTTAAGATTTATTAGTGAAAAACTGGTAAAAAGAAACGTATAGAATTGGAGGTTTTTAATTTGAATATAGAGTATTTAAATCACTACAGTGGAAATTTAGGAAGAGAGATGGCAGTAAATAGGTATGGTCACTCGGGACTACCTATTGTTGTGTTCCCATCATCAGGTGGTACGCATAATGAGTATTATGATTTCGGTATGATTCATGCATGTGAGAGATTTATAAATGAAGGTAAGGTTCAATTTTTTTCACTTTATCAAGTATTGATAGTGAATCATGGTTATGTGATTGGAAAAATGGACATGATAGAGCCTTAGCCCATACGCAATATGAAAAATATGTTATAGAAGAAGCTATACCATTTATTAAACATAAAACAGGTTGGTTCGGGCAAATGATGGCTACTGGATGTAGTATGGGAGGATATCACTCATTTAATATCTTCTTACAACATCCTGATGTATTTGGAAAAAGTAATCTCACTTAGTGGAGTATACGATGCTAGATTTTTGTTGGTGAATACGGAAATGATGAATTAATATATAGAAATTCACCAAGTGATAATATTTGGAATCAAAATGATGGATGGTTTATCAATCATTATAGAAATGCTGATATTATCGTTTGTACCGGTTTAGGTCCATGGGAACATGACGGGTTACCATCATTTTATAATCTTAAAAAAAGCATTTGAAGAAAAAAATATTCCAGCGTGGTTTGATATATGGGGCGAAGATGTTGCTCATGATTTGACCTTTGGTGGAGAATCCAAATGCCATACTTTTTAGATGAATTAAATTTATAATAAAGTTAAGAGGAGACAAAGATTTATGAATTACATAGTTATATCACCATATTACCCACATAATTTTTCAAAAAAATTTTTCTATTGAGTTAAAAAAATCAAGGGATTAATGTACTTGGAATTGGGGAAGAGCCATATGAACAGTTAGATCAAAGACTTAAAGAAGCATTAACTGAATATTTTTAGAGTTAATAGCCTTGATGATGTTGATGAAGTGAAACGTGCTGTTGCATTCTTATATCACAAACATGGGCACATTGATAGAATTGAATCGCAAAATGAGCACTGGATGGAATTAGATGCAGCTTTACGTACACAGTTTAATGTGTTTGGATTAAAAGAGCATGACCTTAAAAAGACAAAGCATAAATCAGAGATGAAAAAATACTTTGAAAAAGCAGGAGTACCTGTAGTACCAGGTTTCTTAGTGAAAAAAGAAGGTGATATCGAAAAAGGTGTGAAAGCACTGAAATTACCATTAATTGCGAAGCCTGATAACGGAGTTGGAGCATCAGCAACTTATAAACTTAAAGATAAGAAAGATGTTGAAAACTTCAAAAAAGAATGGGATGGAACTACTCATTATTTCTTAGAGCCATTCGTTGATAACTCAGATATAGTGACTTTTGATGGATTAGTAGATGCTAAGGGGAATATTGTTTTTCTATACTAGTATCGTTTATTACACACTCCATTAGACTTATTGAATAATAATACTTTAGATTGGGTATATTATATCGATAAAGATTTAGATCCAAAATTAGTAGAGTATGGTAAAAAAATCTGTTAAAGCATTTGGTATGAAAGAGAGATTCTTCCATATTGAATTTTTTTCAAAACAAAAGACGATTATATAGCAATTGAATATAATAACCGTCCTGCGGGTGCATTTGCGGTAGATGTGTATAATTTTGCTCATTCAACAGATTATTTCAGAGTTTATGCTGAAGTGGCTAATGGAACATTTAATGGTTTAAATGTTGATGAAAAATATGGTTTAGCTTCAACAAGACGTGATTATAAAGAGTATGTCTACTCAGATGAAGATATTAGAAATAAATATCAAGATAAATTAAAAAGCAGTTCTAAGAATGCCTGAAGCTTTTGCTGAACTTCAAGGAAATAGAATGTATGTTCTTGTAGCTGATACTCTTGAAGAAATGAAAGAGATGGAAAAAAATTCGTAGGGAAATTAAAATAGAATTATGTCAAAGCAATGTGAAATTAATTTTTAAAAAAATCTCAGTTTACATTGCTTTGATTTTTTTATTGTTAGTGAAATAACATTAAATGTGAAGATTAGTTAGTTAAAAAAATGTTATATTAAAAGTTTATAAATTGCGATATATATTAAGATTATTCTGTTTAGTAAATACTTATTTTAAAAAGAATTATATTTGTAATTTAAAAAAATTAGTATATTGAATTTTTTTAGAAAAATTTTAAATTTTATATTGACAATATTCTAAAAAGTATATTATACTATTTTTTTATTAATTGAATATATACCTCACAAAAATAAGTGAGGTAGAGGTTGCGATTTTTATTAGTAAGGTGATTGAAAGTGTAGGGCTTGATGATATTACTTGAAAGGAAACATCGCCGAAATGATATTAATCCTATGTTAATATTGTTGGGACTATACTGAACTAAGTATAGGACTGTCATAGTCGTGAGGCTATGTTGCGCTACTAATATCTTGTTTTGGAGAGATAATGTGAAGTATAACTCCGTGCAAATATGGTAGAAGGTTATGCTTTTTTATTTTTATCAAGGAGGTTTTTATTATGACAAACAACAGCAATAACAACAATGCAACAGAAGTAAAAAGAAATTTACGATCACGTCATATTAGTATGATTGCTATCGGTGGATGTATCGGTAGTGGATTATTCATGACAAGTGGTCAAGCAATTCACAGTGCCGGACCTGGGGGAGCTATTGTAGCTTACCTATGTATCGGACTTATGGTATATTTCTTAATGACATCATTAGGGGAAATGGCAACATATCTTCCTACTTCAGGGTCATTTAGTACATATGCTACACGTTATGTGGATCCTTCATTAGGATTTGCTTTAGGATGGAACTATTGGTTTAACTGGGTAATTACAGTAGCGACCGATGTAGAATTATCTGCATTAGCTATTAGTTATTGGGAACCTATGCGAGTTCTTCCTCACTGGGCTTGGAGTTTATTATTCCTAGTAATTATCGTTGCTTTAAACTCTCTTAGTGTTAAAGTTTATGGTGAGAGTGAATATTGGTTTGCACTTATTAAAGTAGTAGTAGTTATCATTTTTCCTAGTAGTTGGATGTTTAACAATTTTTCGGTATTTTAGGTGGAGAATACATCGGATTCAAAAATCTTACAGTGGGTGATGCGCCATTTATCGGAGAAGATTCATCATTATCAGGGCAAATTCTTGCTACTCTTGGAGTATTCTTAATCGCAGGATATTCATTCCAAGGTACTGAGTTAATCGGTATTACTGCTGGTGAAAGTGAAAATCCGAGAAAAGTATTCCAAAAGCTGTTAAACAAGTGTTCGGAGAATTTTAATTTTCTATGTACTAGCAATTTTAGTAATCGGATTATTAATTCCTTATACTTCACCAGATTTATTGGGAGCTGAAAGTGCTGAAGAAATTGCTAAATCACCATTTACAATTGTATTTAAAAATGCAGGGTTTGCATTAGCAGCAAGTGTTATGAACGCAGTAATCTTAACATCAATCCTATCAGCAGGTAACTCAGGTATGTATGCATCAACAAGAATGCTTTATGCAATGAGTAAAGAAAAATTAGCATATCCAATATTTGGACGTGTTACAAAATACGGAACACCGGTTATCTCATTAATCGCAACTTCAGTGGTAGTATTTTTAATTTTCTTAATCCAACTTACAAGTGCTAACGCTTATACTTACATCGTAGCAGCAAGTGGATTAACTGGATTCATCGCTTGGTTAGGTATTGCAATAAGTCACTACAGATTTAGAAGAGCTTATGTTGCACAAGGTAGAGATTTAAATGATCTTAAATATAAAGCTAAATGGTTCCCAGTAGGACCAATCATCGCTTTAGTATTATGTATCATCGTTATAATCGGTCAAGATACTGAACTTATTACTAAAGGTGTTGTTAACTGGAGTGGAATGTTAACAACATATATGGGAGTTCCAATCTTCTTATTCTTCTACCTATACCACAAAAATTAGATATAAAAACAAAAATGATACCTTTAGATAAAGTTGATTTATCTCAAGATGTAGATGTTAAATAATTAATATTATCCTAGTTCATTTTGAACTAGGATTTTTTTATATTATTTTTACTAAAAAGTAAAAATAGATGTCCTAATTTTTAAATTTACATATTGAGAAGTACATAGTATATGTTATTAAATTACTTAAAATTTGAAATATTATGGTTAAATTACGAGAAATTTTTCTTGTTTTTTTGTGGTATTATAAAGGGTAGATTAAATTTATAAAGAGGAGGAATTTCTGTGAATCTTGAATATCCATATAGTTATCAAAATGTAGAAGATATGGCGAGTAAATATTTACCGGAGGAGCAAATAGTAGTCATGAGAAAAGCATATGAATTTGCTAAAGTTGCTCATGAAGGACAATTTAGAAAATCAGGGGAACCATATATATTACACCCAGTTCAAGTTGCAGGAATTTTTAGTGGAACTTAAATTAGATTATGCAACAATTTGTGCTGGTTTTCTGCACGATGTTGTAGAAGATACTAAGTACACATTTGATGATATAAAAGAGACATTTGGTGAAGATATAGCGGTAATAGTTGATGGAGTTACAAAATTAGATAAGGTGAAATTCCGTTCTAAAAAGCAATCACAAGCGGAAAAATCATAGAAAACTTTTTTTGTATCAATAGCTAAGGATTTACGAGTTATTTTTTTGTTAAACTTGCTGATAGACTTCATAATATGAGAACTATGAAGTATATGAGAGAGGAAAAACAACGTGAGATTTCTAGTGAGACTCGGAAATTTATGCTCCTTTAGCGCACAGATTAGGGATAAGTTCTGTTAAATGGGAATTAGAAGATACTTCACTTAGATACTTACATCCATCACAATATTTCTCAATTGTAGGAATGATGAAACAAAAGAGAAGCGCTAGAGAAGAGAGTATAAAAGATGCTTGTTCTAGTATTACGTCAATTTTAGCTGACAATAATATAGAAGCTCAGGTAACAGGTAGACCAAAACATATTTATAGTATTTATAAAAAAATGGTTAAACAAAATAAAACGTTTGATCAAATATATGATTTGCTTGCGGTGCGTGTTTTTAGTAGATAGTGTAGCAGATTGTTATGCTACTTTAGGTCTTGTAAATAACCTTTGGGTACCGATTCCAGGTAGAATTAAAGACTATATTGCAATGCCGAAGCCTAATATGTATCAATCGTTACATACAACAGTAATTGCACCTGATGGTCAAACTCTAGAAGTTCAAATTAGAACTTATGAAATGCATGAAATTGCAGAAAAAGGGATTGCTGCTCACTGGGCTTATAAAGAAGGGTAAGAAAGTAAATAAGAATAATAATTTTTTTATGAAAAAAATTAAATTGGTTCCAAAAAAATCGCAGAAAAATGATGAAACAGAAGCAACAGCAGAAAGCTTTTATGGAATCATTGAAAGTAGATTTATTAAGTGACAAGATTTATGTATTCACACCAAATAGTGATATTATTGAATTACCAAAAGGTTCATGTATTGTAGATTTTGCTTATGCTATTCACTCAGAAGTCGGAAATAAAATGGTTGGAGCAACTGTAAATGATAAAATAGAGGCTTTTTGATTATGTACTTTCGACTGGTGAAATCTGTGATATTCGTACTAGTAAAAAAACTCAACAGGACCAAAAACGATCTTGGCTAGAAATAGCTACATCATCACAAACTAAGTCGAAAAATAAAAAGCATTCTTTAAAAAAAGCTGCTCGTGAAGAAAACTTAGTAAAAGGTGAAATATTATTAAAAGATGAAATTAAAAGCAAATAATTTTGATCTTGATGAAGTATTAACTGAAGAAAATATTGAAATTGCTTTTAAATAAATATAAATTTGCTAATCTTGAAGAAATGTATGTTGCTATTGGGTATGGTGGTATCACGGCAACAAAGTATTTTGCAAGATTAACAGAGAAAATAAGAAAAGAAAAAGATGACTCAAGCAAAAATTGAGAAACTTTTTCAATGCAGAAGAAAAACAAAAAAATAGTAACAGAGACAGGAGTCTATGTAAAAGGAGTAGATAACATTCTTGTAAGATTATCAAAATGTTGTCAACCTATTCCAGGGGATGAAATTGTAGGATTTATCACAAAAGGTCGTGGAGTTACAGTCCACAGAAATAATTGTCCTAATCTAAGTGAAGAAGATCATGCGAGACTATTAGAAGTCGAGTGGGTAGAAAGTCTAAATGCGCGTAGATATAGCGTTACATTGCAGTTGCACGCTTTTGATAGAGATTTGCTTCTTCAAAATGTCCTTTTAACTCTTAGTGAAAGTAGAGTAGAAATCAAGAAATTAAATTCTGAGTCTAAAGCTGATAAAACTTGCGTGATTACTATAGGAATTTATGTGAAAAATGTTAGTGAATGTGACTTCATGATTAAAAAAATTGCGTCAAATTCCGATGTATATAGTGTAGAAAGAATAGTTAAATAGGTGAATATATGAAAATTATATTACAAAAGGTAAAGAAAGCTAGTGTAAGTGTAGATAATAAAAATAGTGGGAAGCATTGATAAAGGATTCTGTCTTTTAGTTGGTGTTCATAAAGAATCAACAGAAGAAGATGCTAGATATTTAGCAAAAAAAATTGCTCAAGCTCGCTTATTCGAGGATGAAAATGACAAAATAAATCTTAGTCTTAAAAGATGTTGGCGGAAGCATTTTATCGGTCTCACAATTTACATTGTATGCTGATACTAAAAAGGGAATAGACCTAGTTTTACTAGTGCAGCAGGTGCAGAAAAAGCAAACGAATTATATGAAAAATTTAATAAATATCTGAAAGAAGAGGGTGTTACAGTAGAAACTGGTATATTCCAAACTATGATGGAAGTAAATATTGTCAATGATGGACCAGTAACTATTGTTTATGAAAAATTAACAGCAGGAAATTAATATGAGAATAAAAAGAAAAAAACAAAAACGGAGTATTCTTAGCCATCTCTGCATTGTTGCTAATCTGTAATAGGGTGGATTAATTAATTTTATAGGTGAAAAAAATTAAATCCGTCAGCTAATGCTCAGAATATTATTACTATCTCTAAAGAGATAGAGTTAAGAACAGGTCCAGATGATACCCTATCCAACATTGAAAAAAAGTAACAGCTGGTGATAATGTAGAAATGCTAAGTAAATCAGAAACTTGGTATGAAGTAAAAACTAATGATAGCTACGTTGGTTGGATACCAGGGTGGAGTATTTTAGAACTGGACAGAAAAGTCCTGAAGATCAAAAATAAAGAAAAATTAAAAATCTTATTCAATACTACTAAATCCGATTAACTCATATGAAGATAATCGTGATTACAAAGGAACTCCGTCAAAAACTTATAATTTTAAAAAGTTGCTAAACAATTAAAAGAAATATTAGAACGAGATGGAATAAAAGTTCTTTTAACAAGAGATAATGATGATACTTATCCTTCAAAAAGAAGAGATAACAAAAATTGCTGCAGAAAATTCAGTAGAAATGTTGATGGACATAGATACTTTTAATGATAGTAATAAAGATATATTTGGAGTAAAAAGTATATTATGGTACTCAAGGCTCATCTATTGTAGCAAAAAGTATTGAAAGAAATCTTACAGAACACTATATTTCTAAGATTTCTTCATCAGAAAAACAGGCTAGTTTCGCACAATTAAGTGACAAGCTTCCTCAAGTTAAACTGATTCCGGGTAATATTGGAAATAAAATAGATGTAGATTTATTAAATAATGAAATAGCAAATAAACAGCTTATTGAATCATTAAGAGATGGTGTTGAGGGTTATTTATATTATTTAATCAATATCGACAATTATAATGCGAAAAGAAAAGAACAATTACTTAACTTACCTCAAAAAGGTCTTGTTGTTCCTATGTATTATATGAAGCAAGATGCCTATAAAAAAATATCGCATATGGATTAGATAGCAAAACAAACAATAGAAGATAATGGAGATGTTATTATATCGTTAGCAATGATTGCTAAATATGTAGGTAAAGAAGAGGCTACTGTAGAAAATATTGCTTCATGGGCGGGGAATAAGTACTACATAAGAAAATCAAGGAACACAACTCTACAATTATTACTGCATTCGCAGAAAAAAATACAATCTTAAAGTTGAGAGAATTGAAACTGATAAGCTAGTAGAAAACTTGGAGAATGCCTTGAAAGACAATAAACCCTATATTGGTAAGATTGAAATCGGGGGTATTTGGTAATAGAGTAACTTATAAAGTAATTCGAGGTTTTGAAGATGATAAATTTTATATAAACGATCCAAATGATGACGATGTTAAACTTACAAGTTACAATGGTTTCACAGAAAAATGATATTAAAAAAATAATCTAGCTCAAGCATGGGTATTTAGTAAATAGAATAAAAGATAAAATGAGAAACTTAACAAAATCAATTATTTAAGTAACGGTTTTGTTAGGTTTCTTTATTTGGTTGTATAATAAATTTGGGGGATGGAAAAAAATTCAAATTATCTATTGACTTAAAGATTAAAAATGCAATATAATAGTTAATATGATTAACTAATTAGTTAATGTTGTTAACTAATTAAAAAGTAATAAAGGAGACTTCAAATGAATAAAAGTGAAATATCATATCATGAGGCAAATTGATTTGATGGAAGAATTTAGATTAATAATGAAAAGAATTCATAAAAAGAATGATGTGCCATATAGAAAACCGGACTTCCAGGCAATGCTCTTGTTATCTTGTAAAGGAGAAATAACGATGCAGGAATTAGGTGAAGAGCTACATGTGACGAAACCGAGAGTTACAGCACTTGTTAGTGAACTTTTGGAAAAAGGATTAGTTATACAAAGCATAGATAAAAAAAGATAAAAAGAAAAATATCTTAAACTATCTGAAAAGGGAAGTGAATGTATTGAATTACATAGAAAAAGCTTATGAAGCATGGTTCAAATCTATATGGGATAAATTCGATTCAAAAGAAAAACATGCATTTGATATCTTATTATCTAAGGTGAATGCAATATTTACAGAAGAATTAGAAAAAAATGGAGGAAAAATGAGACTGATTAAATATTTAAAAGGTTTCTTAATACCAATGATATTTTTTTAGTTGCCATATTAGGAGTTCGTGTTGTAGCAGAGTTAGCACTTCCAACATATACTAGTAATATTGTAGATAAAGGTATTCAACAAAGTGGTATTCAAGACGCTGTTCCTGAGAAAAATTAGTCAAAAATCGTTTAACGAATTACAATTATTTATGACTGATGATGAAATAAAAGAAAGTTACATCTAAATATACAAAAGATGGTGATGTTTATAAACTTGATAGCATTAATGAACAAGAACGAAGCGAATTAAATGATATATTAAAAAAATACTATGACAGTAGTATCCGGAGCAAAAATCTGAGAACTTAGATTTAGATAAGGTTGCAGAAGGTGTCAAATTAGGTTTGGTAAAAAGAAAGTTTAATAGAACAAAAATACAAATCAATTAATGATTTAGGAAACTCAGCTGATATGATTACAAAACAAGCTGGTATTCGCTACGTGAAAGAAGAATATAGAAATAATGTAGGAATTGATACTAATGAAATAAGAAAGAATTATCTAAAAGAAGTAGGAATCATGATGGTAATCGTAACATTTATTTCAGGTATTGGTAGTATTATTTCAAACTTTATTGCTAGTAGAATTTCTTCAAAAATAGCTTATAACTTACGTGAACAACTTTATAATAAAGTACTATCATTTTCAAAACAAGATATTGATAAATTTTCTACAGCTTCATTAATTACTAGAAGTACAAATGATATTCAACAAATTCAGAATGCTTTAAATATGATGTTATTCATCGCAATTTACGCACCGATGATGGCAGTTTACGGGGTTTATAAAGTTACTCAAACTGATACTGGAATGACTTGGATAATTGCATTAGGTATAGGTATCTTTAGGTTTAACATTAGGAATAATTTCATTCTTAGTAATGCCGAAATTTAAAATTATGCAAAAGCTAATAGATAGAGTAAACTTGGTAACGCGTGAAGCATTAACTGGTATTTTTGTAATTCGAGTTTTTGGTCGTGAAAAATATGAAGAAGAAAGATTCGATAAAGAAAATACAGTTTTTAAAAAAATGAACAACTTTTCATCAATAGAACATTATCTGCGCTTTATGCCAATGATTATGTTAATTATGAATGGTATTGCGTTATTAATAATCGGGTTGGTGGAAAAATATTGATGCTGGTAGTATTCAAGTTGGGGATATGATGGCGTTTATAACTTATACAATGCAGATAGTAATGTCATTCTTATTCTTCACATTTTTAATGATGCAACTGCCTCGTGCTGAAGTTGCAGCTGGTCGTATTAATGAAGTACTGGGAACAGAGGTTACTATTGTGGGTAGTGAGAAAATTGATGATAGCAAACTTCAAGATGTAGTAGGTAATCTTAAATTTGAGAATGTTAGCTTTACATTTGATGGGGCAGATAGTCCAGTGCTTAGTAACATCAGTTTTTGAAGCAGAAGCAGGAAAAACTACAGCTATAATAGGTAGTACAGGTAGTGGTAAATCTACATTACTTCACTTAATTCCAAGATATTTCGATGCTAGTGAGGGTGAAATTTCAATTGATGGAGTTAATATTAGAGATATAAGTTTAAGTAAACTTAGAGATATTTTTAGGATTTGTTCCTCAAAAAGGAGTTTTATTCAGTGGTAATATTGAATCAAATATCAAATTCTCTGATGAAAAATATTACTGATGAACAGATGAAAAAGCTGCTGAAATTGCTCAAGCGATGGAGTTTATTAATGAAAAAGAAGATAAATTTAATAGTGAGATTTCACAAGGGGGATCTAACGTTTCAGGAGGACAAAAAAACAACGTCTTTCAATCGCTCGTGCCTTGGCAAAAATCCTAAGATACTTTCTTTTTGATGATAGTTTTTCAGCTCTAGATTACAAAACAGATGTTAAATTAAGAAAAACTTTAAGAGAAGAAATGTCAGGTGTAACTACTATAATAGTAGCTCAACGTATCGCAACAATTCTAAATGCGGACAAGATTATCGTAATGAATGAAGGTAAGATAGTAGGAATTGGAAGACACCAAGAACTTCTAGAAACTTGTCCAACATATTTAGAAATTGCAGAAAGTCAACTTAGTGAAGAAGAGTTACAAAAAGGAGGTAAACATCATGGCTAGAAATCAAAAAAATAGAAAAAGCTAATAATTTTTTCTCGGAACGTTAAAAAGAATTATCAAATTGATGTTTACACAGTATAAACTCTCAAGCATATTGATAGTACTCTTTGCATTAGCAAGTACAGTATTCGGTATTGTGGGTCCTAAAATCATGGGACGTGCAACTACAGAGTTGTTTGAAGGTTTAGTTGCTAAGATTAGCAATGAAGGTAGTATTAACTTTGAAAAAAATAGCTGGAATTTTACTAACAGTATTAGGTTTATACATACTGTCATCACTGTTTATGTTTATTCAAGGATGGTTGATGAGTAATATTTCTCAAAAAAATGACATATGACATTCGTAAAGAAATAAGTAAGAAGATAAATACTTTACCTGTCGGTTATTTTTGAACAACGTACAGTAGGGTGAGACTTTTATCTCGAGTAACTAATGACGTAGATACATTAGGGCAATCACTAAACCAAAGTTTTTACTCAGATAATTTCTAATACTGCAATGGTAATAGGGGTATTGGTAATGATGTTTACGATAAGTCCTCTAATGACATTGATTGCGTTAGCTTTAATTCCTGTTTCAGGGATATTGCTTGGTGCTATAACGAAATGGAGTCAAAAAAATATTTCAAAAAGTCAACAAGATATGCTTTCTGATGTAAATGGTCAAGTAGAAGAGAGTTTCTCAGGTCAAAAATATTATTGCAGCATTTAACTACAAAGAAAAAAAGTGTTAAAGAATTCAATGATAAAAATAACCAATTATATACATCATCTTGGAAAGCGAACTTCTTCTCAGGGCTAATGTTCCCTGTGATTAACTTCGTTGGTAACCTTGGATATGTTGGTATTGTATTCTCAGGTGGATTATTAGTTTCTAAAGGAACGATTGGAGTAGGGGATATTCAAGCATTTATTCAATATATAAGAAACTTTACTCAACCAATAGGTCAAATAGCTCAGTCTATGTCAGAAATTCAAAAAAATGGCAGCTGCAGGTGAAAGAGTATTTGAGTTCTTAGATGCTAAAGATGAAGAAAATTCAGGGGTTCTTGAAACAGTTACTAATAAAGAAGGTAATGTAGTATTCGATAAAGTAAAATTTGGATATGTAGAAGATCAAATAATTATTAAAAAAACTTTACTAGTGATGTTAAAAAGGAGAGATGGTTGCTATCGTTGGTCCCTACAGGAGCAGGGAAAACAACAATGATTAAACTCCTTATGAGATTCTATGATATTAATGGAGGAAATATCTATATTGATGGAAAAGATATTTCTAAACTTGACAGAGCTGAATTGCGTTCTTACTTCACAATGGTACTACAAGATACATGGTTATTTAAAGGAACGATAATGGAGAATCTTCGTTATGGTCGTTTAGATGCTACAGACGAAGAAGTGATAGAAGCGGCTAAAGCAGCTCACATTCACCACTTTATTAAAACATTACCAGGTGGTTATGACATGGAATTAAATGAAGATGCATCGAATATTTCACAAGGTCAAAAGCAACTTTTAACTATTGCTCGTGCAATACTTGCTGATAAACCTATATTAATTCTTGATGAAGCAACTTCGAGTATAGATACACGTACAGAAGTATTAATTCAAAAAGCTATGAATAAACTTATGGAAGGACGTACTACATTCGTTATCGCTCACCGTTTATCAACAATCAGAAATGCAGATAAGATATTAGTATTAAAAGATGGAGATATTATTGAGCAAGGTAACCATGATGAATTATTGAAACAAAAAAAGGTTTCTATTCAGAACTATATCAAAGTCAATTTGCAGAATAAAACTAAAAAGGCATTTAGAGATTTTTATCTCTAGATGTCTTTTTGATATACTGTTTTTGTTTTTATATCATTTAAAATGCTATCTATAAAGGAGGTAATTTAATCGCTAATTCCTAAAGCAATATTTAATTGTATTTTACATGATGTGCGAATGAGTAGTTTGATTAGGGTAAAATTTTATTCGTTATTTTTTTATGAATTTAATTTTGTGTGCTGGGAATCTATGTTATAATGAGTAGATAATAAACATATGGAGTGAAATGATGATATTAGATAAGTATAAATATTTATTATTCGATTTAGATGATACCTTATTAGATTTTGGTAAGGCTCAAGTGTTAGCTTTTAAAAAGTTATTAGAAGATGAAAAATATTGAGTATGGTGATGAGTTGTTTGAACAATACGAAACGATAAATAAATCTCTATGGAGAAGTTTTGAGCGAGGAGAAATATCCAATAAAGAAGTTACGAGTGAGAGATTTATAAGATTTTTTTCATTATTTGATAGAGTGATTGATGGCAGAGAAGTTGATAATAGATATAGAGGATATCTTGCTGAGGGAACCAACTTTTTGATGGGATTATAGAGATGTTAGAAAAATTAAGTTTAACTCATAAAATTATACATAGCATCTAATGGTATTGGAATTACTCAACATACGAGACTTAAAAAAATAATAATCTTAATAAGTATTTTGAGAAGATTTTTTTATTTCCGAGGAAATTGGTAGTAAGAAACCTGATAGAGAATTTTTGATATTATTTTTAAAGAAATCGGTGTTGAAAAATAAGTCTGAACTTTTAATGATAGGTGATACTTTAACATCTGATATAAAAGGAGCTAATAATGCTGGGATTGATAGTTGCTTAGTAGATATTCATGGTATTGAAAACTCTGAGATAAATCCTACTTATAAAATAGCTAAGACAATAGACTTATTAAATATATAAAAAGGGGGCTGACTCAAAATTGAGTCGCTCCCCTTTTTATATAGTATGATCGTTGTATTCGATGTGCTCTAATGCAATAAAACAGTGTTCGATATCATATTTTTTTCTTGCAGAAGAATTTTAATATTCTCTACAATTGTATAATCTTTAGTAGTATGATATTCATTTAATAATATGTGCATAGCTGCGTTGATTTCATTTGTATCAGTGTGCCAAATATGAAATTCGTGAATATCAGCAATTCCTTCCACTTCTTTAATTTTATTGTAAATTTCTTCTGTATTTAGCGTAGTAGCTTCCATTAAAAATTACAAAATGATGATTTAGTAATTTTATAACCACCTTTGAAAAAGAATTATACTGATGATAATACTCATAATAACATCAACAATTTGATAGTTAGTAAAGTAAATAATAGTTGATGAAATAATAATTCCTATTGAGCTGATCAAATCACCAGGAAATGCCATAATGCGCTTTGGATATTTAAGGTTATCTTCTTCTTTTAAACTTTTTGTTAAAATTATAGTTACTACAATATTGAAGATTAAACCGATTGTAGAAATTATAAGCATTGATTTAAAATCAATATCTTTAGGATTGAAGAATCTCATAAATCCTTCAAAAATTAAGTAAATAGAAATTCCAACTAGCATTAAACCGTTAATAAAAAGCAGCGAGTACTTTCTAATCTAACAAAACCAAAAGTGTATTTTTTTATTTGGTTTTTAGAGCTGAATAGTAATGCTATTAAACTAAATCCTAATGCAATAACATCAGAAAACATATGGAAAGAATCTCCTAAAAGTGCTAATGAATTAGAAAGTAATCCTCCAATATATTCTAGTAATGCAAAAACTTATTGTTAAAATTAATGTTGTATAAAAGTACTTTTCTTTGAATATGCTTGAATTTTATAATGTTTTTTTATGATGAAAAATTTGTTTTTATCATTTTTGTCCTCCTTTTTTTAGAATAATGATATTATAAATCATGTTAGTTAATATTACAAAAATACTGCACTGATAACAATTATTAGTACTTTTTATCATTAGGTTCTATTGCTTTTTATATTAGTTTGATAAAATTAAGAAGAATTTAAAAGGATAAAGGTGGAGAAAAATTATGCGTATTTTATGTATTGGGGATAGTAATACTTGGGGATATGTACCAGGAGAAGATGGAGTAAGATCAGAAAAAAACGTTGGACTAATTTATTAGCGCAGTTGCGCCCTAATGACACTATTATAGAAGAAGCACTTTGCGGAGAACTGTAACAGCAAGAGATACAATAGTGCCTGTAAGATGTGGTATAGATACCTTACCAATTTTAATGTTAAGCCATGTGCCTGTTGATTTAGTAATAATAATGTTAGGGACAAATGATTTGAAAAACAATTTAATCCAAGTGCAAAACATATTGCTAGAGGAATTGAAGAATATATTAAATATATAAGAAATCGCACTTGATTGCAGGATATAAAATTCCGAAGATTCTTGTTGTTTCTCCAGTTTCTTTACGAGATGAAATAGTAGAAAGACAAAGTCTATTTGGAGAATTTGATGAGAATAGTTTAAAAACAATCGAAAATTCTTAGCCCAAACATTTAAAGAAGTTAGCGACAAATATGAAGTTGACTTTTTTAAATGCTGGGCGTGTAGCAGAGACTTCATTAATTGACTGTATTCACTTAGATGATAAAAAAATCATGAAAAATTAGCAAAGTATATCGCTAGTAAAGTTGCAGAAGTATTAGATTACGAAGAAGCAAGATAAATAGAAATCGGCAGTAATTGTCTAAATTAGATGGTTACTACCGATTTTTTTATTTTTGTATTTGTTAAAACATTTATTACTTATGATGCTGCAAGCGTAACACGGTAGAAAAGTATTTCCAATCGTATTCTAAAAACGAAAAATAAGTTTATAAATACTAACTCTAGTATTGTAAAATATATACCAATTATATAGGTATTACCTGATTGTTTGGTTAAAGTTCTATCGATTGTTTTAAAAATTTTTATAATAGATAATTAGTAAAATGATAAAAAATAATACAAATTAACCAATATCTACTGGTAGGAATGTTAAGTTTTTAAATCACTTAATGCCAAAGAAAAAAAGCAATGAAGTTAGTCATAATAAATAAATGACTAGTTAAATGATTAAAAATTGATGTCTCTAACGTGAATACTTCTAGATATAAAACTAGGGAATAGTTGACTTTATTATAAAAGTAAGTAGGATAAACCGTAAACAATAATCAATGAATATTAAGCCCTAATAGTAGAGTAAGTGTACGTACCGTGTGAATGTAACAAAATGGCTCTGTTAGTTTTTTTATCATTAAGTTGTTATTATCTGTAAGTATATATTCAGTTATATGTTGAATACTTAAAATAACGGATAGAAGTACTAATGTAGCAAGATTCTCTCTCATGTTTATAGTGTTTCTTAATATTAAATTTAAGATAGTAAAAATTTGCATGGTTAAAAAAAGAAATAATTTAAAAATTACCTTTTACCATATCTGTTTAAATGAACCACTTCTAATAACCAACTATTGAAGAATATAATAAAAAGTATTAAGAAATGAACGAAGCTGTGAATCGAACTATCCCCAAAAAAACGTAGTCTAATGAGAATTTACTGATTAATAAAGACAATGAAATAGTATAAAGAGATGTAATAAATGCTTCTCTTTTGAAAAATGAAAATTCATCATAAAAATTCCTCCGTTGAACTTAATTTACTTAGATAAAAAAATATTGAAGTTATACGTAGCAAGAAACTAGGGGGACAACTTCAACCTTCTAAACAAAATGATAGAAGTTACAATGATATTTTTATCAAAAATATTTTAATATCAATTAAATAAAGGTAGACTGCATAACTTGAATGGGAGTGACTAAAAAAATTGTGATTTTAGAGAAATAGATTTTGTTGAGTCATCCTTGAAAAAGTTTACTGGATATCTAAAAATTTTCATAAAATGAATTTAAATGTTAATAGACCAGTATGTCTATGAGTTTTCATATAAATTTTAAAAAAATCTAGAATTTTTTTGGTCAGTCTCTTTTATTAGAGTTGAAAAATTTAATAAAATTATACTTAAAGATTTAACAAAAATCATTGAAAAATATGTTATAATAAGGAGTAATGATTAAAAATACTAGATTATACTAGAAAGGAATTTAACATGACAGAAGAAATTAAAGTAGATGTACAAGATTTAAGTGATCAAATGCTTGTTCGTCGTGAAAAAAATGGAGGCTATGAGAGAAAGTGGTTTAGATCCATTTTGGAACTAAATTTGAAAGAACTCACCTTTCAAATAAAATCGTAGCAGAATATGATAAATACAGCAAAGAAGAATTAGAAGAAAAAAATATCTCTGTGACTATTGCAGGACGTATTATGACAAAAACGCGGTAAAGGTAAAGCAGGATTTGCTCACGTTCAAGACTTAGGTGGTCAAGTTCAAATTTACGTTCGTCAAGATAGAGTTGGAGATTCTTATGAATACTTCAAAACACTTGACCTTGGAGATATCGTAGGAGTAACTGGAGTACTATTTAAAACTAACGTAGGTGAATTATCTGTTAAAGCTGATAAATTTGAAATTTTAACAAAAGCGCTACGTCCACTACCGGATAAATTCCACGGACTTAAAGATGTTGAAGAGCGTTATAGAAGAAGATATGTAGACTTAATTATGAATGAAGAAAGTAAGGAAACATTCATCTTACGTTCAAAAATTATTCAAATTATGCGTAGTTATTTAAATGAGCGTGGATATTTAGAAGTGGAAACACCGATGATGCATTCTATTGCTGGTGGAGCTGCAGCTCGTCCATTCGTAACTCATCACAATGCACTTGATATGCAATTATTCATGCGTATAGCACTTGAATTACCATTAAAAACGATTAATCGTTGGTGGTTTAGAAAAAGTATATGAGATCGGGCGTGCATTCCGTAACGAAGGTGTATCGACAAGACATAATCCTGAATTCACGATGATCGAGTTATATGAAGCATATGCTGATTACAATGATATTATGGATTTAACTGAGTCTATGATTGCATACATCTGTAATGAAATTCACGGTACTACAAAGGTTATATATGGTGAAGATGAAATTGATCTAACTCCAAGATGGCGTCGTGTTCATATGGTAGATGCTATTAAAGAAGTAACTGGTGTTGACTTCGGTCAGAAATGACTGATGAAGAAGCTCACGCATTAGCTAAAGAACATAATGTTCCAGTAAGAAAAGATATGAAAGTTGGTCACATTATTAATGAATTCTTCGAAACATTTGTAGAAGAAACATTAGTTCAACCAACATTCGTGTACGGTCACCCTGTTGAAGTATCTCCATTAGCTAAAAACTAATGCTGAAGATACAAGATTCACTGATCGTTTTGAGTTGTTTATAGTTAGACTGAACATGCAAACGCATTTAGTGAGTTAAACGATCCAATCGATCAAAAAGAAAGATTCTTAGCTCAAATGGATGAAAAAGATGCTGGTAACGAAGAAGTTTATGAAATGGACGAAGACTTCGTAGAAGCATTAGAATACGGTATGCCTCCAACAGGTGGTTTAGGAATCGGAATTGATAGATTAGTTATGTTATTAACTAACTCAGCTTCAATTCGTGACGTTCTGTTATTCCCATACATGAAACATAAATAAGAAAATGTTGATGTATCAAAGTTTGTAGAGAATGCCTGATATAAAGGGCAAACTTATAATACAACAAAATTATAAATTAAAACTCCCTAAAAATTAGGAAGCTTTTAATAGAAAAATTAAAAGGGAGCTTTAGTCTCCCTTTTATCATATAAAAAGATATATAAGGAGTATCCAATGGCAAGCTTTTTGAAAGATTAAAAAGAAAAAAATTCTCTGCTAAGGAAGAATTAAATGAAGAACTGATTTCACTTGATGAATATGAAGAATTCGTCGAAAGTCAGTTTGTAACGGAAAAAAATTTAAAAAGGACTTAAAAATCACGAGATAATTTCACTAATGCACTTAATAACTTAATTAGTTCATATAGAGAAATAAATGAAGAGTTTTTTTGAAGATTTAGAAGAATTACTGATTCAATCAGATGTGTTATAATACTGTACTAGAATTAGTGGATTACTTGAAAGAAGAATCACAACGTCAGAATTTAAAAGAACCAAGTGAACTACAAAGCATGATTATCGAAAAATTAGTAGATGTATACATGGAGGGAACTGTAAAATCTGAGCTTAACTACGCTTTAGAAAAGGAACTTTCAGTATTCTTATTTGTAGGGGTTAATGGTGTTGGTAAGACAACTTCTATTGGTAAACTAGCTCACAATCTTAAAAAAGAAGGAAAAAAAGTTCTTATAGCTGCTGGAGATACATTTAGAGCAGGTGCAATTGATCAGCTTGATGTATGGGCTAAACGTAGTGGTGCTGATATTGTAAAATCACATGAAGGAGCTGATTCAGCAGCAATAATCTTTGATGCGATTCAATCTGCAAAAGCAAAAGGTTATGATGTATTACTATGTGATACAGCTGGTCGTCTGCAAAACAAAGATTACCTAATGAAAGAACTTGAAAAGATTGTTCGTGTAATTAAAAAAAGAAGTTCCGAAGGTCCCTCATGAAGTACTATTAACAATTGACGCGACAACTGGACAAAATGGTATCTTACAGGCTAAAAACATTTAAAGAAGTTAGTGATGTAACAGGTGTTATTCTTACTAAACTTGATGGAACTGCTAAAGGTGGTATTGTTATAGCTATTAAGAAAGAATTAGGAATCCCAGTTAAACTTGTTGGATTAGGTGAAAATATTGATGATTTGGAAGTATTTGATCCTGAACAATATATTTATGGATTATTCTATCAAGAAAATTCAGAAGAAAAAAAGAAGAAAAAGAAGAGCATAATAACTAAAAATTAAATAGAAAAATGAGTGGGGACACTCCAAAAAGTTCTAAATATTAAAAAGTTTATATGAGAACTAATAAGCGCAGTGCTTTTACTGATATCTAAATTCGATTTATAAAAGTTTTTAGATATCTAATAAATTTATCATGGGTGACTTGACAAAAATCGATTTTGATGTGTACCCTAATATTCGGACACATATATATTTAGTTTAGACAAGTGGATGTTATCCTGTATTGTACAGGAGGCATCCATTTTTTTATAAGTTTATATAGTGAGAGAAAACAATTTTTCACTGCTAATTTTTAAAGTAATATTTTTGAAGTAAAATAGTAAATTTCTAAAGTGAATTTTTGATATGAAATTTCAAATAATTTTTTTCAAAAATAATTGAAAAATATGAAATAAAAAGTATATAATAGATATATTAAGAAGGTAAATAATATATGGAGGATTGAAATGGGATTTTTATCTAAATTATTCGGAAAAACAGAAGAACAACCCAATGAGGTAGTATTAAACTCATATATGAAAGGAAAAGTAGTAGATATAACAGAAGTACTGCACCCAGTATTTGCTCAAAAAAATGATGGGAGATGGATTTGCTATTATTCCTGAAGAAGGGAAATTAATTTCACCAGTTGCGGGAGAAATTATCCAAGTTTTTCCCAACAAAACACGCTTTTGGTATCAAATCAGGAGATGTAGAAATTCTTATCCACGTTGGATTAGAAACAGTCGCTATGAAGGGTGAAGGCTTTGAGGTAGCAGTATCTGCTGGAGATAGAGTAGAAGTAGGTCAAACTTTATTAACTTATGATTTAGAATTAGTTAAAGAAAAAGCTAAGGATATTATTACTCCTTGTGTAATTACTAACATGGATGCAGTAGCAAGTATCGAAGTATTAAAATTAAATGAAACTGTTGATTTCTCACAAGAGTAGTAGTAAAACTTAAATAGACCTAGGTCTATTTAAGTTTTTACTATTAGTGGCGAAATTATGAATGATAAAAATTTTTGGAAGATAATTTATCTATATATAACGAAATATAATTACAATATTTTTGTATTATAGACCTGAAAAAGATGTGTGGCTTATTAATAAAGATAACGAATTAATAAGATTTATATATGGAGATAGTTTTAAATCAACAGAAATTGATAGCATTGTTTCTAATGTTATTAGAAACGAAGTTAGACTTATGTTTAAACTAAGTAGTTTTAAAGATGAAAATCTTATATGTTTCTCCGAATTTGATGAAATTTTGGAAGATTATAAAAATATAGAATATCAAATAGTTTAATAATAGAAAGAATACTTTTATAATCATAGTAAACTATTTTTTTACAAGAGAAAGACGAGAAGTTTATAGAAGATACTCCGTGATACACTACGTTACAAAAATAGAGTGGTAGAACTCTATAAACGCCAAACCTTAGATAAAAAAATTTATTTAATATTAAGTATAATGCGTTGTCAGTAATTTATTTAGTTCTATTTTTAGTAAACTACATGGTGGTTTATTTATCTAATAAAAAAATGCATCGTTATACCAGTATGTAGACTATAGTTATCAAAAATAATAAGTGGTCAATTTTTATAGAATGTTCACAAGTGTATTTATAATTGATAACTCAATGAAATTATTTATATTACTTTTTAATAATTTTTTTATTACGTCTGTTTTTATTTAATAACACATTAAATATATTAAAGAGTATAGGTATTTTATTTATTGCTTCTTTTTGTTTTTAATTTGTTATTAGTATTTGGTTATTCGGGGATTGTTGATATTGCTTTAGTGTCTCAATATTGCGATATTAGGATCGCTATTTATGGAACAATTGAGTAAGAAAAAAATGATAATTTAAAATTTATGTATTCAGGTGCTATTTCAATTGTTTATTTAGCGACAGTTACATTATTATTTGAAACTTCAATAGTATTATATATTTTTTCTTTTTATCTTAGGAGTTTTCTTAGAATTGTTCCTTATGAAGAAAAAGAATATGTACATTACATTTGTTATGATGCTTATTCTTAGTGTTATAGGAGAAGTATTGTTGTTTACTGGAATTAACACAAAAAAATGTAGTGAATAGGTATAGATCCCGGGAAGAGTTGATAATAGGTTAGTTAAAGCATATTCTGATGAAGATATTTTTAACTTAGAAAAAGAGTTAACTTCAAAAATAAATCTATTTTTAACATATTATGAACTTGGTATGGTGAAAATGACTACTGCAACTAAGCAAGATGCTAAGAAAGTATTTCTTGATGGTCTTAATTTTGATAATACATTTGCTCCGATTTACTATAATTTAGCTGTCATTGAGCGACAAGAAGGAATTACTCTAAAGCAAAAGAGTATGCTCAAAAAGCTTATGATTTAGATGGTAGAGAAAAATAAAAATCTGCTTGAGGGAAATGAACAAGTTTTAAGGTGAGATAAATGATAAATTTTTATGATTTACAGCAATTTTTTGAAATCTTTTTGGTATAATAATATATATGAAGGATAGAAAACATACATTAAGTATGGTAGAATATGAAGTAAGGGAATTAAAACGTTTAGAGTTAATTTCAAATGAGGATTTTTATTAGAGCAATCGCTATAATAAGACATGAAGTTAATTATGAATTATCAAAAGGATAGGTGATAATAATGAGTAATAAACTTATTTATAAAAAAATACGTAAGAGAATAGAAGAAGATGTTATGAGAATAGAAGATATGATCAGCGCTTGTGTTGCAGTAAAAGGTGAGAGAAAATGCCCTTTATATCAAGACGTTATTGATACTCAAATTTATGGACTTTCAAAAGAAATAAACTTGGCAGTAGAAATAGGTTGTATCTCTCAAGAGGCAGGACGCACAATACTAGCCGATTTAGAAGATAAGGCTAGTGAAATGTATAATACTGTTATTCAAGAAAGCAAAGCGAATTAGTATGAAACTTTTTGGAAAAATACATAGATCTATAAAGCATGAACGCCGTCATGTCAGGTTAGATTGGATGGTAGCTTTAACGTTACTAGTTTTGTTAGTTTTAAGCTGTATGATGGTGTATAGTGCTAGTATGATAGGAAATAAATATGGAACATTTACATCCGGTAATCCTGTAAGTGAGACTTATTTCCTACAACGACAAGCCATGTGGGCAATCCTTGCCTATTTAGCGTTCTTACTATTTTCGGTTGCTATACCGTTTGAGGTTTTTAAAGAGAAAGAATTATTAAAATATGGTTTTATTGTAATGTTTATTTTACTTTTAATACCGCAATTAATGCCTGCAATTAATGGTGCAAAATCATGGATTAGGATAGGTTCTTTCAGTTTTCAACCTTCAACTTTAGCACAACTTTTTATTATTATGTATATGGCTTTTATTTTAGAGACAAGAAAAGTGAAGTTGAGACAAATTTGCACTAGTTCAGAACTTTTGAAAATATTTAGTATTCCTCTTGCACTTGTTACGTTAATAGCTGCGCAAAATGATACGGGAATGATGCTTATTACTTTATCAGTAATCGGAATAATGACGCTATGTTCAAATATGCATTCCCAAAATGTAAAGAAAATTATATCTCTTGCATTGATTGCTGGAGCGGCAGTGCTTATGTTATTTATGATGAAAAGCGCGCTGTTTAGTAGTGGATCATCTTACAGAACAAATCGTTTAAAAGTATTTTTAAATCCTTTTTCAGAAGATTTAGCAGCCGCTGCTGATCAAGTAATAAATTCGTATGTTGCCTTTGGTAATGGTGGATTATTCGGTAGAGGTTTAGGTAACTCTATCCAAAAATTAGGATACTTACCCGAAGCACATACTGACTTCATTCTTGCTATAATTGCTGAAGAATTAGGATTTGTTGGTGTTGTATTTGTTGTTATGTTATTGCTTGTACTAATAGGTAAAGTAATTCTTTCAGGTACGAAATCAAGAAATACATTTCAGCAATGTACTCTCGAGGCTTTGCAAGCTTATTAGTGGTACAGGGAGTAGTAAACATAGGTGGAGTAACAGCTTCCATTCCAATGACTGCTGTACCATTGCCATTTATTAGTAATGGTGGTAGTTCTATTTTAATTTTAAGTATAGGATTAGGTATAGCTACTAATATATTAGCTCATGTAAAAATACTTACGAAGTAATAAATAATATTGAATATTCGGATTAATATTTAACATATTAGTCCGAATTTTACTTTACAAATAAATATTTTAGATTTACGAATTGTAAAGAATGGAAAAATTATAAATTATTATGGTGAGACTTGCTAACTTAAGACAATCAAGCTATAATAGTAAAGGTAACTTTCAAAGGAGATTTTAAATGAAATTAGAACAATTTGATTTTTTTATTTACTGCAGGAGCTTATAGCACAAAACACCTCTTTTTAAAAAGAGATACTAGTAAGTTGCTTTTGTGTAGATAGAAAAAGCAATACACATGATCACAAAGTTTTTCAGATGTTATAGATTATTTTAATCCTGGAGATACTTTAGTGCTTAATAATACCCGCGTTATGCCGGCTCGTTTATACGGAGCGAAAAAGATACGGAGCTGCAATAGAAGTATTATTATTGAAAAATTTAGAACGTAATGATTGGGAATGTCTTGTGAAACCTGCTAAAAGAATAAAAGAAGAGTATCGTTTCTTTTTGGTGATGGTGTAATGGAAGCAGTATGTACAAAAATCTTAGATGATGGATTTAGACATTTTGAATTCAAATATGAAGGAATTTTTCAAGAAAGATTAGATGAACTTGGAACTATGCCACTTCCTCCATATATTAAAAGAGCGATTAACTGATAAAGAAAGATATCAAACAGTTTATTCAAAAAGAGGTAGGAAGTTCAGCAGCACCAACTGCTGGGTTACATTTTACGAATGAATTATTAGAAAAATAAAAAGAAAAAGGTGTAAATATAGCTTATTTAACTCTTCATGTGGGATTAGGTACTTTTTAGACCAGTTGCTGTAGAAAATATAGAAGATCATGATATGCATTCGGAATATTACACTTTGGATGACAGCTGAAATAATAAATCAAACAAAAAGAAAATGGTGGAAGAATTTTTCTCTGTAGGTACAACGTCAACAAGAACACTGGAGACAATTGCTCGTGATAATAATGGTAAGATTGTTGCGGCATCCTGGATGGACTAATATTTTTATTTATCCAGGATTTGAGTTTAAATGTGTTGATGGTTTAATTACAAACTTTCACTTGCCGAAATCATCATTAATAATGCTAGTAAGTGCGTTTTATGATAGAGAAAAGTTATAGAATTATACAACATAGCAGTTGAAAACAAATATCGTTTCTTCAGTTTTGGAGATGCAATGATAATAATATAGTTATTGAAAGGAAAAATGTTATATGAGAGATGTAAAGAAAAATGCAGTTTGGTATGAACATATAAAAACTTGTAAACAACTGGAGCAAGATTAGGTATTGTTCATACACCACATGGAAGTTTTGAAACTCCTGTATTCATGCCGGTTGGAACTCAAGCTACTGTTAAAGCGATGTCACCTGAAGAAGTGAAGGAATGGGTCAGATATTATTTTATCTAATACATACCATCTTTGGTTACGTCCTGGTGAGGAAATTGTTGAAAAAGCAGGCGGACTTCATAAATTTATGAATTGGGATGGGAGTATCCTAACGGACTCAGGAGGATTCCAAGTATTTTCTCTAAGTGAAATGAGAAAAATTGAGGAAGAGGGAGTTCATTTTAAAAATCATTTATCTGGAGAAAAACTATTTTTATCACCAGAAAAAGCAATGCATATTCAAAATGCTCTAGGTTCTGATATTATGATGGCTTTTTGATGAATGTCCAGATTATAATCATGATTATAAATATATTCGTCAGTCAGTAGAAAGAACAAGTCGTTGGGCAGAAAGATGTCTACAAGCGCATAAAAATCCTAAAACGCAAAAGTATCTTTGGTATAGTTCAAGGAGCTGGATTTAATGATCTTCGTGAACAAAGTGCTAAAGATTTGGTAAGTATGGATTTTCCAGGGTATGCTATTGGGGGATTATCAGTAGGAGAACCTAAACATGAAATGTATAGAGTTTTAGAATATGTAACACCGTTATTGCCAGCTAATAAAGCTAGATATTTAATGGGGGTTGGATCACCTGATGCTCTATTTGAAGGAGTGTTAAGAGGGGTTGATATGTTTGATTGCGTATTGCCAACTCGTATAGCACGTAATGGTACTTGTATGACTTCTGCAGGTCGTGTAGTAGTAAAAAATGCTAAGTATGCAGAAGATTTTACACCACTTGATCCAGAATGCTCATGTTATTGTTGTAAAAATTATACAAAAGCTTATCTTCGTCATCTATTCAAAGCTGATGAGATTTTTGGAGCTAGACTAGCGACTACTCATAATATTCATTTCTAATTAATATGATGAAAGGTCTTCGTCAGTTATAAAAAGAAGATAGGTTATTAGACTTTAAAGAAGAATTCTTTGAAAAATATGGATTGAACCAAGAAAATCCTAAAAATTTCTAAGAATTTGTAAAAATAGTATAAAAAGGTTTATTTTTTTACTTACTATATAGTAGAATAAACATATATATAAATAAACGGAGGTAAAACATGCAAGGTTCATATGTAAATATTATTATGATTGTATTTCTTTTTGATTTATGTATTTCATGATAATTAGACCACAATCTAAAAGAAATAAAGAATTAAAACTCTTCAAGATTCATTAAAAAGAAGGAGATAGAATTGTAACTTTCGCAGGAATTTACGGAGATATCGTAGAAGTAGGGACAGTAACAGTAAAAGTAAGAATTGCACCGAAAGTAGAAATCGAAAATAGATCGTAATGCTATTCGTAGCTTAGTTGCAAAAATAATAAAAGTGTAGATGGATTTGAGTATTGAATTTGTTCTTATCTTAATTCTGATTAAAAAGTCAAGAGATGCTAAAAATCAGTCTCTTGACTTTTTTTATGTTATTTGCTAAAAAACATTTTTCCATTCAGAACGTTTTTTTCTAAGAATTTTTAGCTTCCATTTGAGCGCCTTCTAAAGAGTGAGATGCAGCCCAACCACATTGAACTTCATTACAAGCTGGTACTTCAGTTGCTACTAGTACATCTTCGCGTTTTAGCAAGTGCTTCTTCTACTTCTTCGTAACTATCGTTATTGATAACTGATAGGTAGAAACCAGTTTGGCAAACCCATAGGACCAAAAATCTAATACATTATCAAGATGATTTCTGATTAGTTCAGCTATTAAGTGTTCTAATGAGTGAAGATTAGGCATTTCTAAGTGTTCTTTATTCGGCTGACAAAAATCTAATATCATATTTATAAATTTTATCACCATTATCACCGAATATACACCAACTAATCTAATATATGGTGCAAACAACTTTAGTGTGATCTCAGGTTAAAAACTTTCAACGTTCATTTTTCTTTTCTGTCATCTATATATTCCATTTCTGTAATTTAATTAGCAGATATAATTATACTATATTTTTGAAAAAAATATAAAATTATTAAGAATAAAAACTGATGCTCGTGCGAACATCAGTTTTAAAGTTCTAAAATTATTTTTCTAAAGGAATAAGTTTATTCATTATTATTGCTACAATTGCTCCTACAGCAATAGGAGAACCTATTAAGTATTGAAGCAACTGAGGCGCGCTAGTTTTTAGTTCTGCTGGAATAAATAATAATCCAATTGTGAACATTAAAGGTACTTCAATAATGTATAATTTCTTTCAGAGAAATCTAGATTTTTAACAACTCTAAATCCGTTTAGTAGGATGATAATACATACTACTGAGAATACTCCGCCGATAACAGCAGAAGGAATTGAATTAATAATTGCAGAAAGTTTACCTAAGAATGATAATCCGATAAACCAGAATGAAGCCATTACAAATACTTTTCTACTAGCTACACCAGTAATAGAAATGATACCAGCATTTGTAGAATATCCTGTAACAGGTGTTGCACCTACAAGTGCTGCTGCTAGACATCCAATTCCTTCACCGATAACTCCTTTATTTACTTGAGTATCGCTTAGAGGTTCATCTATAACTGAACTTACTGCATACCACGTACCCGTAGTTTCAGCTAAAAGAACCATATAGATTATAATCATTGTTATAATAGCAGAAATTTCAAAATGTATATTATAATCTAAAAATAGCAGTTTTGGCATTGAGAAAAAGCTAGCATCTTTAATCCCTTGAGTACTAAATCCGCCCTATTAAATATGCTGAAAATGTTCCAATACCTAATGCGATAATTACTGATGAAATTTGTAATACTCTTTTAAATTTATTAACGTAATTTCCTAAAGTAGAAAAATAGTATTAAAGAAGCGGCTGTTATGAAAGCTAATAGTACATTTTGCTTCATAGTTAACCCGTTACCTTCGATGTAGATATTACTAACAAAATGCAGAAGGAAGTAGAGTTAATCCGACTATCATAATTATTGTTCCACTAACAATAGATGGAATATAATTTTTACTATATATTTATAAATACGAGAATATCCAAGTAAAATTACTAATATTGCACCAACTATACTTGCACCAAGAACAGTTCCAAGATTTTTGTTCCCATATATATACCAATAATAGCTCCTAGTGGGATAAATGATGGACCTTGACAAACCGGTAGTCTTAAATAAAATAATACCTGAATTAATGATGCAATACCTGCACCAAGGAAAGTAGATTGGATAAGTCCAGTAGCATCACCAGGCGATAAAGCAAGAGCAGTTGCTAAGATAAAAGGTGGTACGTAGACATCCATTGCAAGGACGTGCTGTAAACCTAAAATTAGGGATTGAGAAAATGAAATATTCTCTTCAACTCCTATAGTTAAATGTTTATTTTGTTTCGTCATAAAAACGTAGTCTCCTTAATTTAAATTATATGTTATTAATCTTTTTAGAATTTGTTTACCTTGAACCCAAACTTCTAATGTTTTTCTGATGTAGAAAGATATAATATTTTTGAAGAAGGTGCTTATCTTCTTCATTATCTAAAAATTAGGAAGTTTGTTGCTAGGGTGTATTAATATCAATTACTTGGAAGTCACAAATGTAACCTTCTTTAAAAAAATACCTAAAGGTAATTTCAAAGCCACACCACCGCCCGTAGTGGCAAGATAAAAAGCTTCAAATACACTAACCCTTGCATTATTTGTTCCACGATTATCAGCACTAAGTTTATTATCTACTCCATCATTTAGCATTCTACTAGCCATAACTGTATGCTTAATATTGTCATAAAGACTAGGTGAGAATCCACCAGATATATCAGTACCTAGGCAAATATTTAAACCTTGTTTTTTTAGCTGATTAACGGGAACACTGCGTTTTGCAAAATACGAATTGGAAATAGGACAATGACAGACAGAAGATTTTTCTTTTTGAAAATATTTGCATCTTCCGAGTTAATAAAATTCCCGTGAGCCATAATTGATTTATCAGTAAGTAAACCAAATTGGTCTAAGACTTCTGAATCTCTTTTTCCGAAACGTTCTATAACAAAATTATGCTCCCAGTCACTTTCGCTGCAGTGACTTTGAATATAACAATTATATTTTTTTGCTAATTTTCCTAATTCAAGAAGTGCATTGTCAGTACAACTTGGAACAAAACGAGGAGTAATAACTGGATATACACCTTGAAATACATCTTTTGCAAGTGCTTGCACATCTATAATAAATTTTTCAGTATTTTTCTATAGCTTCTTTTGTACTATTATCGCGATAAAAATCAGGATTCATAGTTTTATCATCCATAACTACTTTTTCCGACGAACCCTCTTTGACCATAACTAGCACTAAATTTTTGCTAATTCGAGCGTTGCCTCATTATGTATAGTACCAAAGTACATTGCTGAAGTAGTTCCATTAGCAAGTAATGTTTTTTACTAAATCAGAATATACTTCTCGAGCGTAGTCTAGATCTTGATATTTAGATTCTAAAGGGAATGTGAAATTATTTTAACCAATAACTTAATTCGTCATCCAATGCAAGACCTGCTTGTGAGTACATTGTGGAGCATGAATATGTGAGATCAATAAATCCAGGTAAAAGAATTCTATCTTTTGAAATCAAAGAAGTAATCATCTTTTGGAATGCTTATCTAATAGTTTTAGGTAATTCTCATCATCCTGTCTAATAACTTTAGATATGATACCATCACTAGAAACAAAAGACTAGAGCCTGTTTTTAAAAATTCAATATCTCCATATTCAGGGCTATGGAAAAAAAGATGCTTTTATTACTTTTTTTGTTATTCATATTTTTTTATTTCTCCTAAAGAATTTCCATAAATATAACACAAAAAAACGAACGTTGTCAACAATAAAAAAACTAATTTAAATTTTTCTTTGTCGAAACACGAACAATAGTTTTAGATTTTAAATATTATAATTCGTAATGGGGAGTGACTCGAAAATCGTGATTTCAGAGAAATCGATTTTGTCGAGTCACTCCCGCAAAAGTTTATTAGATATAAGAGGCTACTGCGTCTATGAGTTCTCATATAAACTTTTTAATTTAGAACTTTTGAGTCAGCACGTTTGAAATATTATTTTTATCTAAATTCTTTTCTTTCTTTTGATACTAGAGTTGCTACTCTTTCTTGAGCTGTTTCTAAATAGCTTTTCACCATTTTTTTAGTAAATCACAGATAATGTTTGTAATTTCTACAAAATCTTCTTCAACATAACCTTTAGTTGTCATAGCAGCAGCTCCTAAACGTAGACCACTAGTTTTCATTGAGGTAATGTATCAAATGGGATACCATTCTTATTACATGTGATTTTAGCTTTACTTAATAGATTACTAGCATCATGTCCAGTAACGTTATAAGTAGAATATGTGTCAATTAAACATAGGTGGTTATCACTACCATTAGAAACAACTGGAATGTTGTTAACTTTAAATGCTTCTACCATAGTTTTCATATTTTTAACTACTTGTTGTTGATATACTTTTGAATTCTGGGTTTAAGAGCTTCTGCAAAGCAAATTGCTTTGGCTGCTACCACATGCTCTAAAGGTCCTCCTTGAGCGCCAGGGAAAATCATTTTTATTAATTTTTAACCGCTATTTCTTCATTATTAGTAAGAATAATTCCACCACGAGGTCCTCTTAAAGTTTTGTGTGTAGTTGATGTAACAACATCAGCGTATGGTAATGGGTTTGGATGTAATCCTGCTGCAACAAGCCCGGCTATATGAGCCATATCTACCATAAGGTAAGCACCAACTTCATCTGCAATTTCTCTAAATTTAGCAAAATCAATCACACGAGAGTATGCACTTGATCCAGCAATAATCATTTTTGGTTTGTGTTCTTTAGCAATACGGCGCACTTCATTGTAATCTATAAGATGAGTATCTTTGTCTACACCATATGAAACTGCATTATACAGTTTTCCTGAAAAGCTAACTTTGCTACCGTGAGTTAGGTGACCACCGGCATCCATACTCATACCTAGGACTGTTTCACCAGGTGTAAGTAAAGACAGGTATACGGCAATATTTGCACTTGATCCAGAGTGAGCCTGAACATTAGCAAATTTTGCATCATAAAGCTCTTTTAATCTTTCGATTGCAAGTGTTTCAATCTCATCGATCACCTCACAACCATCGTAATATCTTTTTCCAGGGTATCCTTCTGCATATTTATTAGTTAAAAATACTTCCTGTTGCTTTTAGTATATCTTTAGAAACGAAGTTTTCGCTTGCTATAAGTCTCGATATTAGTATCTTGTCTATGTTGTTCTTTTTCAATTAATTCAAAAATTTTTATCCATGAGCGTACTCCTTTTATTGTATGAAAGTTAGAAATAAAGAAAAGTTATAGTTTTAAAAGTGTAACATAAGAAAAAAATATACCTACATTAAAGACTATGTTAACTATAAAAAAAGATGTAATCACTAAAAATTAATAGTTTATGAAACTTCTTTATTCTATTTCATATAATAATAGCATAGTATTTTAAAAAAATAAACTAAAAATGAAAAAAATAGTCGAAATAATTAAAAATATCACAAAGTAGTAACGAAAAACGAATATTAGAATTTGTGATAGTAGAAATTCTTGAAAATTATTAACATAGGGAAATTGGTATTTCTAAAATTTAAAATAGATTAATATTGGGATAGGTGCTAAAGTGCTGTAGTGAAGAAAAACGGAAAATAGTAAAAATTATGGATTTTTAATTAGTCTATACTTGAATTAGTAGAAATTATCTAATATTTATGCTATAATAATCTACGGAATACATCTGTATTACTATCGAACCAATTTTTAAGGAGAAAATTTTTATATGCTTGTAGATAAACCATTAAAGTTGTTTTCATTGAATGCTAATATTCCATTAGCACAACAAGTAGCGAAGTCACTAGGAGTAGAACTAAGTAAATGTAGTGTGAAAAAATTTAGTGATGGAGAGGTTTCAATTAATATAGAGGAAAGTGTACGTGGATCTGAAGTATTCGTACTACAATCTACTAGTGGTCCTGTAAATGACAATTTAATGACTTTATTGATTATGATAGATGCACTTAAACGTGCTTCAGTGGACACTATTAACGTTGTGATTCCTTATTACGGATATGCACGTCAAGATAGAAAAGCAAGAAGTCGCGAACCTATTACAGCTAAATTAGTAGCTAACTTATTAGAAGTAGCAGGAGCAGATCGTGTAATTGCATTAGATCTTCATGCACTTCAAATTCAAGGATTCTTTGATATTCCTGTAGATCACTTAATGGCAGTGCCAATTATTGCAAAATACTTTAAAGAAAAACTTCTAGATATGGAAGAAGTTGTTGTTGTTTCACCAGATCACGGTGGTGTAACTCGCGCTAGAAAATTAGCCGACGCTTTAAATACACCAATCGCAATTATCGATAAGAGAAGACCAAAACCAAATGTTGCCGAAGTTATGAATATTGTAGGTAATATTGAAGGAAAAACTTGTATCCTTATAGATGATATTATTGATACAGCGGGAACTATTACTTTAGGAGCTCAAGCACTTAAAGATAGGGGAGCAAAAGAAGTATATGCAAGTTGCTCGCATGCTGTACTAAGTGGACAAGCATTAGATAGAATCGAAAAATTCTCCAATTAAAGAATTAGTGTATGCTAACACAATTGATATACCGAAGAGAAAAAAACTAGATAAAATGGTGCCGTTATGTGTAGGTGATTTAATTGCTAAGGCTATTTATAAAATTCACAATAACGAACCAGTAAGTGTTCTTTTGAATAATAATTTTATTAAATAAAAAAATTTAAAGAAGGCAGCGGTGTCCGTTGTCTTCTTTAAGTCATGTATTCGATAGTAAATAAATAAAGTGAGGATAACTTATGAAATTGATAGTTGGATTAGGAAATCCAGGAAACAATATGAAAATACAAGACATAATATAGGATTTACGATTCTTGATGAACTTGCAAAAATCATGGAATGTAATCTTTGATAAAAACAAAATTTAATGCAGAGTATGCTATGACTTATCATAACGGAATTAAATATTTGTTGATTAAACCCTACGACATATATGAATCTTTCAGGTGAAGCAGTAGGGAAGTTTTTATGATTATTTTGAGATTAATATAGAAGACATCTTAGTAATTTATGATGATTTAGATACAAAAACTGCAAATTTTTAAAACTAAAAAGCAAAAAAGGAAGTAGCGGGGGCATAATGGAATTAAGAGTATTATAAGTCATTTAGGAACTGAAAAGTTCAATAGACTTAAAATTGGAATCGATAGACCTACTCCTCCTATGAAAGTAGTTGACTATGTACTAGGTAGATTTTCAAAAAGATGAGATGAATGAAATTGAAAAAAATCTACTCTAAAAAGTATAAATTGTATTGAGGATTTCTCGAAAATGAGTTTCGTAGATTTAATGAATAAATATAATTAAACCAACCGCAGCATTAGGGGATAAGAAAGCCTCTCTGCTGCTATTTGTTGTAGAAAGGAGCGTAAATGATAAAAGATAATCTTTTGAAAATTGTAGATTTACAATTCGAGAAAAAAAGTATAAAAATATAGGAATTTACGGACAAAAATTTAACAACACGTGCCTTAGAAATATATAACGAATATAAACAGAGTAATAAAAACTGTTATAGTTATATCTCAGAGTAAAGCAGAAGCTGAAGAGTTATTTACAATATTAAACGATTTTGAAGAAGAAACATATATTTACCCGTAAATTGATATACTAAAACGACATACTTCTAAGAGTAATGATTTAGTTCAAAATTCGATAAAAGTTCTTGAAAACTTGGTGAATAATATACACAGTATAATTATTATTCCCTATAGAAGCTATTTATAGAACTGTGAAGAATCCTAGCGATTTTAAGAATAATAGCTTTGAAATAAGTGATGATACCATCATTAGCTTTGATGAATTACAAAGTAAATTAGTAAATATGGGATATCGTAGAGTTGAAAAGTGTTGATGTAGTAGGGGAATTTTTCAAAAAGAGGGAGTATAGTCGATATTTTTAGCCCACTAAATGATAAGCCTATTAGATTGGATTTCTTTGATGATGAGCTTGATAGTATGAGAACCTTCGATGAAATCACACAAAGATCGCTTGATAAAATTAATAGTACTGTTATTTATCCTACAAGTGATTTTTTTCTTAACTTCTGAGGAGAAAGATATAGTTGTTGAAAAAAATACTGTCTAAACTAAATGATAAGAAGTTAAAAAGAAGATGTAAATTATCAAGAAATTAGTACATACCTACAAGAAAAAAATAGAAATCTATAAAGCTATTGGTGATTTTAGTGATTTAGAGAGTTTTTTTCAAATTTAATTTATGAAAATTCGTTTAGTATTGCAGATTATTTAACAGATGATACTATTATCTTCTATGACAATTATCACAAAAATTTTTAGAAAAGATAGAAGGCTTGAGAGAATACTTTTTAACAAGTCTACAGGAGATGAATGAAGTTATATTTATCAAGATGTAATAGATAATATAGCATTTGAAAAATTCAAAATTTAGATACTAGAAAATACTATTTATCTAATTTAAAATTAAATGATAAAAATTATTGAGAAAAGCTATAACTTAGATATTATCGACTTGGCATATTATTCAAGTGAAGAATATTTAGCTAAAGAAATCAAAGAAAAAGTTAACGGATAATTACAAAGTTATAATTTCATTAAATACTCAAAAAGCAAAGAGATTATGTCGAAAAAGTTCTGTTTGATAATTATTTTTATGATGATATTTACTACGGCGTCAAAGAAGGGAAAAATTTTTATTGATGTAAATAAATATCACCTTAAAGGATTAGAGGATAGAAAGAATAAAATATTTCTATTAACACCACGTGAACTGTTTACTGAAGAAGAGAGAAAGAAAAGACGCGTAAAATTTAAATATACTAACTCAGAAAAATACGAAATTATCAAGAATTAAATATTGGCGATTATATCGTCCATGTTAGCCATGGGATTGGACTTTATGAAGGTATTGAGAATGTAGAAGTAGGAGGCGTATTTAAAGACTTTTTAAAAATTGTTTATGATGGTGGAGATATTATTTATGTAGATATAAATAATATGAACTATATTCAAAAATATACCGCTTCTACAGATAACAGAAAAACCTGCACTAAATAAGCTTGGTACGAAAAATTGGCAAAAGACTAAGAATAAGGTTCGTAAAGAAATAGAAGATATTTCTGAAGACTTGATTAAACTGTATATTAAACGTGAGTTGAGTTCGGGATATGCATATAGTTTTGACGGTAGTATGCAGTCTGAGTTTGAAGCTGATTTTTACGTATGTTCCAACTGATGATCAGGGTGAAAGCTACTGAAGAAATTAAAAGAGATATGGAAAAAGAACGTCCGATGGACAGACTTTTTGCGGAGATGTTGGCTTTGGTAAAAACGGAAGTTGCTATGAGGGTTGCATTCAAAGCTGTTACTGACAATAAGCAAGTCGCTGTTTTTAGTACCGACAACTCTATTAGCTGAACAACACTATGATAATTTTGTAAGTAGATTTGCGAATTTTTCCTGTTAATATAGAAGTTGTTAGTAGATTTAAATCTGCAAAAGGATATTACCGAAATTTGTAAGAAACTTGAAGAAGGTAAGATTGATATAATTGTTGGTACTCATAAGTTATTAAATGATAAATTTAAATATAAAGATTTAGGGCTACTGATAATAGATGAAGAACAACGTTTTGGGAGTAAAAACATAAAGAAAAATTAAACATCTTAAAAATACAGTAGACGTACTTACACTTAGTGCAACTCCCTATACCAAGAACATTGCATATGAGTCTAATAGGAATCAGAGACTTATCTGTGATAGAGACTCCTCCGAGAGAACGTCAGCCTATTCAGACATTCGTAACAGCTCAGAATAAAATGGTTATAAAAGAAGCGGTTATGAATGAGGTAAACCGTGGAGGACAGGTATTCTATGTTTATAATAGGGTAGAGACAATTGATGAAAAATACTTAGAACTAAAACGATTATTGCCTGATATCAATATCGCTTATGCCCATGGTAGAATGAGCCAAAGAGAACTCGAAAATATTATGTCAGATGTTATCGATAGAAAATATGACATGTTAATATCAACGACTATTATTGAGACGGGTATTGATATTTCAAATGTAAATACTTTAATAGTAGAAGATGCGGATCGCTTTTGGATTAAGTCAATTGTATCAACTTCGTGGACGAGTTGGACGTAGTAGCAGAGAAGCATATGCTTACTTAATGTATGAACCGTTTAAGTCATTAACAGAAAACTCTGAGAAAAGATTATCAGCGATTAAGAACTTTACTTCTCTAGGAAGTGGATTTAAGATTGCCATGCAGGACTTGTCTATTCGTGGAGCAGGTGATGTTCTAGGTGGTAGACAACATGGATTCATCGATTCGGTAGGTTATACATTATATTCTCAAATGTTAGAACAAGAAATTCAAGCTAAAAAGGAATTTTTAGAACCTTTATTAGAAAAAGATAAAACTCAAGATGTGAGTTATTATGAAAATATAATCAAAGAAGCTGCTCCGAAAATTAAAAAGATATTTTTGAAGTTGAAACAGATGATTCTAGAGATTAAACTTAATGTAGATGCCTTTATTCCAAAAGAGTATATCTCTAGTGATGCAGATAAAATAGATTTCTATAAGAGACTAAATAACGTTGTAAGTGATGAAGAAATAGAAAGTATTGTAGAAGATTTAATAGATAGATTCTCTGATTTTGGAGAAGAAGTAAATAATCTAATAGATATTTGTTATTTAAAAGTTACGGCAAAAATACTATGGTTACTAGTATAAAGGAATTAGCGAATAAGGTAGTTATAATATTCGATAAAGAAATTAGTGAATAGTCTAAAAAGGAAAAAGAATTATTTACGGCATTAACACCTCATAAAGACACTCGTATCATTGCAAAGGATGGATTTTTCTTAGAAATTGATAAAAAGAAAAATATAGCATCAGACGAATTAGAGAAATGTTAGCTATTGTGAATAATAATTTGGAGGGAATCATGAATAAAAATAGATGTCCATGGGCAAAAAAACTCCCTTAGATATTGAATATCATGATAATGAATGGGGCAGAGAAACACATGATGAACAGATGTTATTCGAATATTTAGTATTAGAAGGCATGCAAGCAGGATTAAGCTGGTCGTTAATATTAAAAACGCGAAAACTTTAAACGTGCTTTTGATAATTTTTGACTATAATATTTGTGCAAAATTATACTGATGAATATCTAGAATCATTAAGGGAAGATGAGAGTATAATAAGGAATAAGTTGAAGATCTATTCAGTTAGAAAAATGCTCTGCATTTATAAAAGTACAAGAAGAATTTGGAAGTTTTTGACAAGTATATCTGGGGTTTTACAGATTATAAAAAAATCAATAATAAGTTAGAAAGCTACAAAAGATGCGCTTAGTGAGTCTGATTTATCTATCAAGATGAGTAAAGATATGAAGAAAAGAGGATTTAACTTTTGTAGGAAGTACTATAATTTATAGTTATATGCAAGCAATAGGTATGATAAACGACCATGAAAAAGTTGTTTTTTGTTATGAAGATTGCTGCTAATAAATGAGATTAAATAGATTCAAAGGACAGTATTACTAATAGCGGATATGTTCAAATTTAGATATAACTTTACTTTGTAAGAAATAACGTCTATAATATATAAGAATGTTTAATTTTAAGATAGGATTTTTATAAATGGATAAGAGAACTGTTAAAATTGAAGAAATAAAAAGACAATGAGGTCTTTATTAATATATTTTTAGAAGAAATAAAAATACAACAGATTCCTAAAATGCCAAAGTGTGAATTTTTACACATTGGTGCGACGAGTACTACACAGGTATTAGGAGAGAAAATTGTAGATATGCTTGTTGTTGTTGAGAACTTACACGAAATAACAACATTTGATGAGAAAAAGGTTAAATAATATAGGTTATCATAGAATAGCTCATAATGGAATAAAAAGGTGTAATTAAGTACGCTAGAATAATCGATTATTTAACAATGAGCTATGATGTAGTGTTAAATGTAGCCCAACGCGATACAGAAATACATAAAGATTTTATAAAAAGTTAGAGAAGTTTTTAATAATGAAGACTTTAAAAATGACTATAATTCATTTAAAAAGAATAATAGAGAACTTTCATTTAAAAGATTATTCAGTGCAAAAAGTAATATTTATAAATGAAATGTTAAAAAGGATTGAAAAACAATGATTAAGATAAAATTGAGGAGATTCTTCGAAGTAGTGAAGTACTGTATAATGAACCTCTAAGAAATTATAGCTTCACAAGAACTGGTGGAAATGCTGAAGTATTAGTGAAAAATAACAAATGAAGAAGATTTACAAAATGTTATATCTTATAGCTATGAAAAATAATATTGAATTAACTATACTAGGTAATGGTTCAAATGTATTAATTTCTGATAATGGAATTAACGGAATTGTCGCCTGACTAGTGACATGAATAATATTGAATTATTAGATGGTGATATTATTTCTTGTTATGCTGGATTAACACTAAAAAGAACTTGCTGATTTTTTTGTATAGAAAAATAGCCTAACAAATCTTGAATTTTCATGTGGTATTCCAGGAAGTGTAGGTGGGGCAATCTTCATGAATGCTGGTGCATACGGTGGTGAGATGAAAGAAGTTGTTCAAAAAGTAGAGGTCTTCACTAAAAAAATGGTGAAAAAGAAAATCTATACTAATCAACAGATGGAATTCTCATATAGACATTCTGTAATACAAGAAACTAAGGAAATCATTTCTAGAGTGTATTTCCAAAATGAAAAAGGAAATAAAGAAGAAATTATCTCTAAAAATAGAAGAATTAAATAAAATGCGCTCAGATAAGCAACCTTTAGAATACCCTTCATGTGGTTCTGTATTTAAACGACCAGTAGGATATTTCTGCAGGAAAAATTAATCCAAGATGCAGGATTGCAAGGATTAACTGTAGGTGGAGCACAAGTTTCGAAAAACACGCAGGATTTATGGTTAATATAGATTCCGCTACTTGTGAAGATTATAAAAACTTAATTAAAGAAGTTCAGAAAAAGTTTTAGAAGATTCAGGTGTTGAGCTTGAATGTGAAGTAAAAATATTAGGTGAGTAAAAAGGAGTGACTCAAAAATCGTGATTTCTTAAGAAACAAGATTATGTTGAGTCACTCTCATTAGTTTATTAGATATCTAAAAAGCTTTTTATAAAGCGAATTTAGATATCAATAAACCATTGCGTCTATGAGTTCACATGTGAACTTTTTAAATTTCAGGGCTGGATTAGCCCTTTTTATTTCAAATTATCTATAAATTTTTTTATATTGAGCTAAATTTTGCTCATTTTTTTATTATTTGTTTTTGGAGTATAGAATGTTCGTCCTATTAAATTATCCGGAAGATATTGTTGTTTAATATAACCAGCTGGATGACTGTGTGGATATTGATAACCAACACCGCGATTTAATTTATCGGCTCCGTAATAATGTGCATCTTTCAAGTGATCAGGAATTATGAATTTTGGATTTGTTTTAGTTTCGTGCAGTGCATTGTCGATTGCCATATAAGCACTATTAGATTTTAACGAAAGTGCTAGTTGGATAACCGCGTTAGCTAAAGGTATTCTTGCTTCAGGTAGTCCAAGCATTTTTGCACTTTCAATAGCAGCATGAACAAAAGGTCCAATATTTGGATTGGCTAGACCGATATCTTCGTAAGCTATAACACTCATTCTTCTATATATAGTGTCTAAATCACCACTATCAATTAATAGTGCTAAGTAATATAGCGATGCATCGACATCACTTCCACGAATAGACTTTTTGAAAGGCACTAATAATATCATAAAAAGCATCACCATCTTTATCATAGGATTTGAATTTTCCTAGAGATAGGTTTAATAGCTTCTCTTTTGTAATAATTTCACCTTCATTTGATAAATTATATAAAATTTCAAAAGTATTTAGTGAGAATCTCAAATCTCCAGAAGAGTTAAGTGCAATTGTTTTAAATACATCATCTTCTATTTTTAACTCTTTAGGAATATTTCTTTATTATTTGCTATTTTTTAGATATTCATAAATGTCATCGTTTGAAATTTGTTGTAATTCAAAAATAATTAAACGTGATCTGATCGCAGGATTTACCGTATGATAAGGGTTATTGGTTGTACATCCAATAACGTATATATTATCAAATTCGATTTCCGAAGAAGTATATCTTGCATAGGTTTTGTTAATCTATGAAATTCATCAGAAGTAAAAATAACTTTTTAAATCTTTTCGATTCCTCTATTACAGCAGTTAGATCCTTTTTCGTACAATTTACAGCGTTTAATATTTTAAATTTATAGTCTAGTTCATTAGCCAAAGCATTAGCTATTGAAGTTTTTTCCCTGTGCCAGGGGGTCCATATAATATAAAAGAAAACATTTTTGCTTTCTACTATTTTAGTAAGAACTTTTTCCATCTCCAATTAAATGATGTTGTCCGATTATGTCGTTAATTTTAGTAGGGCGTAATCTATTGATAAGGGTTTCCATGGTACCTCCTTTAAAAATTTTTATTATCTAATGTTAATTATATCACAATTGAGAAGGTTGTTGTTAGAAAGTTTAACTAGGAGTGAGTGTAGATGAAAAACAATAAAATTTTACATAAATTGAAATTTATGATAAAAATATAATAATCACAATTAGGGGATGTTTAGGATCTCGACAGGGATGCTAGTCTTCTTGGTGGCATGTAGGAGGGTTGTCTTCTTTAACAACACATCAGTTAAATATAACTGGCGAAAAAAACAAATTACGCTTTAGCAGCTTAATAAGTTAAAGGCTGATTACTTTGTTTGACTGTGACAAAGTTAATCGGTTCATTCTTAGCAGTCTACGATTTTTCTTCCGTTTGTAGAAAAATAAGAGATTAATCAAACTCGTTTTTCATTGCCTGTTTATCGGCTTAAGTGGAGAATTAAATTCAATAGGTAAACTAAACATGTAGAGGCTAAGGGAGGTATTTTTGGACGCGGGTTCAAATCCCTGCCATCTCCATTTTTATAGAAGTGTACCATTTCGGTATGCTTTTTATTTTTAAACTTTTTATAAAAAAATATATATAATTACACGTATATTTTTTTATAAAATATCGACCAACTGATAATTATTATCACAATAATAAAGTAATATTTCTGTTCACTATTTTAAGTGTATTTTAAGTAGATTTGGTTGTGAAAATAAAATTATCTTTTTATTTAATTTTAATAGAAAAACCTATTTTTTTAAGTATTTTTAAAGAAAGTTTATATTAATATATTTTTAAAAAAATTATAAATTATAAAATAGTGAACATATTTTTTTAAAATAATGAGCATAATTGTAGCTATATTAATGTATTTTTATGGTATTATTAAACACATAATATAAATAAATTTTGAAAGAAAGAGGCATTTTTAATGATAGGAAAAATAATATAAAAAAGCAAAATGAACGTCGTGGTGAAAAAGATAGAAACCTATTCTATTAAAAAAATTCAAAGTTGGAGCAGCGAGTGTTCTAATAGGTGTAGGTCTATTTTTTGGTGCAGGTGTTGTAGAGGCTAGCGATAATGCTACTGTGCAACAAAGTGATAATAAGAAGTTAGCTGATTCTAAAGAATTAGACGTGCCTGCGACAACTACAGTCGAAGTAAAACCTGTTGAGAAAAAACAGAAAACACACGTGGAAAAGTTGTAGAAGCGGTAGCAGAAAAAGCCAAAACCCACAAACAGCTGAAAAAAACACAACAAGAAGTTGATAAATCTTTATTATTACAAAAATTGGAGAGCTAAAAGCTCAGCTAGAAAGAATTAAAAAAATAATTCTAGTCAACAATCAATGATAAATGATGCAACTAGTAAATTAGCTGCAGCTGAAACTTTATTACAAACTTCAGCCTCTCAACAAGAAGTAAATGCAAAAAGCTAAAGAAATTAGCTCCTTAACTACTATCTTGAAATCAATAAAGGCTGAAGAAACAGTAAAAGAAAATAAAAAAATCAAGATAGCCGTAATGGTAAAAAGATGCAAGAAGGAACTGGTTTCAGAGAAGGCGGAGCAGCTGGTACAGGTGTTGGCGCAGATGTAGTAGATGCGACAAGTACACCAGCTGTAGCAAGAGGTGAATACACAAAGAGAGAAGATGCAGAAGCATTCACTAAAAACAAGTTACATGGTTAGATTTTTGGTGATGTTGCTCACTGGGAAAAACATAGATAACGAAGGTGGAAAGATTTACTTAAAAAGAAGGTTCAAAATATAGTAAAGAAGTTATACCAGGTTACATCATTAATATCAAAAGTGAAATCGTTAAAAACCATTCCAAGCAACAGAAATCTATAGAAAAACGTATGGAAGCAGCTAATGCTTCAGAAGAAGAAAAAGCAACTTTCAATCCAAAATGCTACAAACCAACATTTTAGCGAAGGCAGTGGACCTTCTAGAGTAACAGCTGACCAACAAGATGGTGAATGGTCTGAAGTTCGAAATAATGGAATTAATACAGGAAATAAGAAGACAGCAATTGGAGCAGGTACTTGGTCAAATATTGGGGTACAATTTGAAATTAGCGCAACTTATAAGGGGAAAAACGTACGTCCAGCAGTTATTATGAATGATTCCGAGAGTGCGAACCATGGAGAAAATATTATTTTAACAACAAATGGTAGCCCGTGGGAGCGAGTACTTGAATTGAAAAAAAGAAAGGTTTGTAGGGAGGAACATTTACACCTACACCTTATAAAACCAATCAATAATTATAATTTAAGACATGAAGATTATCCGCAATCAGGAGGTCAAAATAATGCAAATCAGTTATTAGGTGCAATGAGAGATGGTCTTCTAACGTTAACTGATGGAACAAAATTTGCTCCAAAATATATGACTAACCCGGATCAAGAAATGGGAGGTCTAGGAACAGGAGTATTTGGTCCTGTAACTTCTTCCGTGGTTATAGTCTTCCAATATTGATGACGAAAGATGCAACTGAAGTTGGATTGTATATTTTATCAGGAGGAGTACAAACTGCTATGATGGGTGTGATTCCATTGATGAAGGAGATGCTCCTGAAAGTTATGGAAAAGCATCTCATACGATTAATACTGTAAATGGTGTAACGGGTGGTGAAGTAAAACAACCATATTTAGGAAGTACACGACCGGATATGGATACAGGCACTACTAAAGATTGGTATGGTGATGATAAGGATAGCGATGCTGATGAAGGCATCAATCAATTACTTCCTGATAATCTAAAAGATAGTGAAGGAAATATTATCAAGGCAAATATTTCCAAAAAAAGGTTATTATAAATTAAATGTTCAAGCACATACAGGTGGAGCAGAGAAAAGCTTACATTCGTTCGTGGATTGATTTTTAACAACAATGGTAAATTCGATGAAGATGAAGGTTCTGAAATCGCAGAAATTACAAAAGACGGTGAAGTATCTTTAGAGTTTAAAAAAATAAATCTTCAAGAGATGCAGGAGATTTACTTGAAGCTGGTACAAGAGTTCGTATCGCAACGAATAAATCTGAAATTGAAAAACCGACAGGAAATGCTTTTTAGTGGTGAAGTAGAAGATTTCAAGACAAAAATTACTCACCCGCCAAAAAGGGGAAAAAGAAAGAAACTGTTGGTAATATTAAGGAAAACACAAAAAGAAGAAATCCATTTTACTGTAGCTGATGGAAAGAAAAAAATGTATATGTTGATGGAAATCCTTCTGTTGAGATTGATAAAAATGTAGCTCCAGTCTATTTTTGATAATAAAACTGGTCAACAAGTTACATTATCCTCTGATAATACTTATACAGTAGAAGGAGAAGGAACATATAAATTTATCGTAGCAGAAAATGGTATTGATGTAAAAGTAGAGTTTACACCAGCTGATGGATTCATTGGTAAAGCACACGGTGTCTCTATTCGCCGTCAAGATACGAATAAAAACAACGACTGATTGGGGTGTCTTTAACCCAACAAATGATCCAAGTATTACAAATATCAATAGTGTTTTAGACTCAATGGACGGAATGTATATTCCAGAAGTTAGAGTTCCGGGAGAGGTTACTACAAGTGCAAATAATGCTGAAAGTAAAAATCTACAAGGATTACCACAAAAAGGTCAACCGACATTTAATGTAGAAACAGTAAAAAATCCGGTTACTCCATCAGCGAAATATCCAGCGAAATTAGTTGATCCAGCAACTGGTACAGAAACAACAGCTACAACAGTTAATGCATTAGAACAAGGAACGAATAAAGTAATTGGTACATATACAATTGTACCAGAAACTGGAGAAGTAACATTCACTCCGAATAAAGACTTCACAGGAGTTCCAGCACCAGTAACCGTTTCAGCTGAAGTTGAACTATCTCATGATAAAGATGGTAATATTACGAAGAAAACATTAACTGGTACTTATACACCAACGATTATTCCGGTTACGCCAACATCAGAAAATGCTAAGTCTGAAGGAATCCAAGGTGCAACACAAGAAGGAACACCAACATTCACAGCAGGAAAAGCAAATGTAGGTACTGAAGAAAATCCAGTAGAAAAAACTGTTCCGCTAACTATTAGTGCAACAAACCCAGCGAAATTCGTAGTAAATGGAAATCCAGTAGAAGAAACAACAATCCCTGCAAAAGAGGGAGATAAAGAAGTAGGAACATACACAATTGACCCTGCGACAGGTAAAGTAACATTTACACCGAACAAAGATTACCATGGCACACCAACACCGGTAACTGTACAAGCGAAAGATGACAATGGTACACCAGCAACAGCGACTTACTCACCAGTTGTAAAACCAGCAGTACCAACAGCTGATAAACAAAAAACAACTGATGTACAAGGTGCAAAACAAACAGCAACACCAGTATTCACATCAGGTAAGAACACTGTAAATGATGTAGAAACAGAAGTACCATTTGAATCAACAAGCAAAGCAAAACTAATTGATCCAAGTAAAACTGGAGAAGAAGCAGAAGTAACATCATTAGAAGTTCCAAACCAAGGAACATACACAATTGATGACAATGGAGTAGTAACATTCACACCACTTCCAACATTTACAGGTGAAGCAACACCAGTGTCAATCGTACGTAAGGATAAGAATGGAACACCTGCGACAGCAACTTACACACCGAAAGTAGTTGGAGTAACACCAAAAGGTGAAAAATGTAAATACAGAAGGAATCCAAGGTGCAACACAAGAAGGAACACCAACATTCACAGCAGGAAAAGCAAATGTAGGTACTGAGGAAAATCCAGTAGAAAAAACAGTTCCGATAACAATTAGCGCAACAAACCCAGCGAAATTCGTAGTAGATGGACAACCTGTAGAAACAACAACTATCCCAGCAAAAGAAGGAGATAAAGAAGTAGGAACATACACAATTGACCCTGCGACAGGAAAAGTAACATTTACACCGAATAAAGATTACTCTGGAACACCAACACCGGTGACAGTGCAAGCGAAAGATGACAATGGTACACCAGCAACAGCAACTTACTCACCAGTTGTAAAACCAGCAGTACCAACAGCTGATAAACAAAAAACAACTGATGTACAAGGCGCAAAACAAACAGCAACACCAGTATTCACACCAGGTAAGAACACTGTAAATAACGAAGAAGTAGAAGTACCATTCGAACCAACAAGCAAAGCAAAACTAATCGATCCAAGTAAAACTGGAGAAGAAGCAGAAGTAACATCATTAGAAGTTCCAAACCAAGGAACATACACAATTGATGACAATGGTGTCGTAACATTCACACCACTTCCAACATTTACAGGAGAAGCAACACCAGTGTCAATCGTACGTAAGGATAAGAATGGAACACCTGCGACAGCAACTTACACACCGAAAGTAGTTGGAGTAACACCAAAAGGTGAAAATGTAAATACAGAAGGAATCCAAGGTGCAATACAAGAAGGAACACCAACATTCACAGCAGGAAAAGCAAATGTAGGTACTGAGGAAAATCCAGTAGAAAAAACAGTTCCGATAACAATTAGCGCAACAAACCCAGCGAAATTCGTAGTAGATGGACAACCTGTAGAAACAACAACTATCCCAGCAAAAGAAGGAGATAAAGAAGTAGGAACATACACAATTGACCCTGCGACAGGAAAAGTAACATTTACACCGAATAAAGATTACTCTGGAACACCAACACCGGTGACAGTGCAAGCGAAAGATGACAATGGTACACCAGCAACAGCAACTTACTCACCAGTTGTAAAACCAGCAGTACCAACAGCTGATAAAACAAAAAAACAACTGATGTACAAGGCGCAAAACAAACAGCAACACCAGTATTCACACCAGGTAAGAACACTGTAAATAACGAAGAAGTAGAAGTACCATTCGAACCAACAAGCAAAGCAAAACTAATCGATCCAAGTAAAACTGGAGAAGAAGCAGAAGTAACATCATTAGAAGTTCCAAACCAAGGAACATACACAATTGATGACAATGGTGTCGTAACATTCACACCACTTCCAACATTTACAGGAGAAGCAACACCAGTGTCAATCGTACGTAAGGATAAGAATGGAACACCTGCGACAGCAACTTACACACCGAAAGTAGTTGGAGTAACACCAAAAGGTGAAAATGTAAATACAGAAGGAATCCAAGGTGCAACACAAGAAGGAACACCAACATTCACAGCAGGAAAAGCAAATGTAGGTACTGAAGAAAATCCAGTAGAAAAAACAGTTCCGCTAACTATTAGCGCAACAAATCCAGCGAAATTCGTAGTAAATGGAAATCCTGTAGAAACAACAACAATCCCTGCAAAAGAAGGAGATAAAGAAGTAGGAACATACACCATTGAACCTGCGACAGGTAAAGTAACCTTTACACCGAATAAAGACTACCATGGAACACCAACACCGGTGACAGTGCAAGCGAAAGATGACAATGGTACACCAGCAACAGCAACTTACTCACCAGTTGTAAAACCAGCAGTACCAACAGCTGATAAACAAAAAACAACTGATGTACAAGGCGCAAAACAAACAGCAACACCAGTATTCACACCAGGTAAGAACACTGTAAATAACGAAGAAGTAGAAGTACCATTCGAACCAACAAGCAAAGCAAAACTAATTGATCCAAGTAAAACTGGAGAAGAAGCAGAAGTAACATCATTAGAAGTTCCAAACCAAGGAACATACACAATTGATGACAATGGTGTCGTAACATTCACACCACTTCCAACATTTACAGGAGAAGCAACACCAGTGTCAATCGTACGTAGGATAAGAATGGAACACCTGCGACAGCAACTTACACACCGAAAGTAGTTGGAGTAACACCAAAAGGTGAAAATGTAAATACAGAAGGAATCCAAGGTGCAACACAAGAAGGAACACCAACATTCACAGCAGGAAAAGCAAATGTAGGTACTGAGGAAAATCCAGTAGAAAAAACAGTACCAATAACAATTAGTGCAACAACCCCAGCGAAATTCGTAGTAGATGGACAACATGTAGAAACAACAACAATCCCTGCAAAAGAAGGAGATAAAGAAGTAGGACATACACAATAGACCCTGCGACAGGTAAAGTAACATTTACACCGAATAAAGACTACCATGGAACGCCAACACCAGTGACAGTACAAGCAAAAGATGACAATGGGACACCAGCAACAGCAATGTACACACCAACAGTTACACCGGTAACACCCGGAAGGAACACTTGCAGAAACAACAGGAAATCAAGGAGCAACACAAGAGGGAACACCAACATTTAAACCAGGAAACCCTAATGTGCCAATCGATGAAGAAGTAGCCCCAACATTAGAAGGTGCAAATCCTGAAGGAAAAGTGGTTGTACCAGGAGAAGGAACATACACAGTTGATAAAGATGGTAAAGTAACGTTCACTCCAGAACCACAATTTACAGGAGTAGCAAAAGGAGTAACAGTAAAACGTGTAGATAAGAACGGAACACCAGTAACGGCAAAATACACACCAACAGTAACACCAGTAACACCGACAGGTGAAAATTCAGAAACTGAAGGACCAAAAGCTAAGCCACAAACATCAACAATCGTGTTTGATAAGAAGGATCAAGACAATACTACAGTAAACTTCGATAAAGGACATGAAAATGTAGCATTAGATCCAACAACGACAACATTAGTTGGAAAAGATGGAAAACCTACTACAGAAGTGAAAGTTCCAGGGGAAGGTACTTATACATTAGCAAATAATGTAATAACATTCACACCAGAACCAAACTTCGTAGGAAAAGCTTCAGGAGTAACAGTACAAGTAAAAGATACGAATGGAACAGTATTAACTAAGACATATACACCAACAGTTCGTCCAGTTACAACATTTGTAGATGCTAAAGGAAATCCAATAACAGTTGATAAAAATAATGTTCCAGTAGTATCAGAATTAGATGGAACGCAACCAAACAAAAGCAATCCCAGGATACAAATTTGTAGAAACTAAGAAACTTCCAAAATGGAGATATCGAACACGTTTATGAAAAAGTAACGACAGAAAAAAAGGTATTTTTCAGAGATAAAAGAAGGAAATGTAATTCCAGGATTTGAATATGCTGTGTTATCACCAGTGTTGGATATTCCGAGTATGAATATGTAGAAACAGTAACTGATCCTGATGGAACAGTAAGACACATTTACAGACGAGTGAAACATTACATAAAGATAAAGATGGAAATCCAATTCCAAAATGTAACTCTGAAAGAAAAAGGAACTAAGGGAAGCCAAGCAATCCCAGGATATCGTTTAGTAGGAACTAAGAAACTTCCAAATGGAGATGTAGAACACGTATACGAAAAAGTAAAAGGTACAACAACATGGGTAGATGAGTATGGAAATGTACTAATTCCAAAAGAAGAAGGTATATTAGATCCAAGTAAGGTTTCAGGATACGAATTTGTAAGAACAGATGTAGATAAAGATGGAAATGTTCGTCATGTCTTCAAGAAAGTATCAACAAAACCCAAGCCCAGTTATAAGTGTAACAACAAGCTGGACAGATGAAGAAGGAAATCAATTAAAGTAACTGAGAACGGAACTCGTGAACACGGAGTAATCCCAGGATATGAGTATGTAAGAACAGTAACAGATAACAATGGAAATGTTCGTCATATCTTCAGAAAAGTATCTTTAGTAGAATCGAAAGGACAAGTTAAACGTTTAGCTAACACAGGAACAACAGAAACTAATACTGGACTAGCTGGATTAGGATTTGGAATCTTAGGTGGCTTACTAGCAGCGGCTAAACGTCGTAAAAACAAGTAGAAAAACTGAAGTAAGTATACTTTTAAAAAAATAAAAAAATTCTAGGTAGTATTTATATATTACCTAGAATTTTTTTAATAAAGTTAAAAAAATTATACTTTATATTTTTGTATGTTATAATATATCTATAATCAAAAGGAAGAAAAAAAGAATGCTAATTAAATTTTCGGATAAATTTTATTATACAAAACAACGATATATGTATTTAGAACCAACTCTTGGTTATGTAAAAGGAGAATATTTTTTTCTGTAATGTTAGATTCAGGAAATGGACCTGCTCAAGTGGAAAATTTTTCTAAATGAATTAAGGAAAAATGATCTTCCCTATGCCAAGTTATGTGATATTAACCCATCATCACTGGGATCATAGTTTTTGGGGCTGCTTATTTGGATATTCCAGTAATAGCGACTGATAGAGCTAGAGATTCTTTAATTGAATTATCTCAGTTAGAATGGGATAAGGAGAGTTTGTATCAAAGAGTAAAAAGATGGAACGGAAATAAAATATAGTGCGGATGTTATAAGAAGAGTTTATGAAGATCATGAAATAAAAATTAGAATTCCGGATATGCCAAAGATGGCGGATTTCAATTTAAATCTAGGGAAGATTAAATTAAATTGTTTATATAATGATAATTCTCATTCTAATGATGCATTTTTTAATTTATATTCCAAGAAAAAAAGTGTTATTTTTAGGTGATAGCCATGCTAAAAATTACTATACGAAAACCTATGGCATACAATAAAGAGAAACTTCGTGATTATATAGATAAGATAACAGAACTTGATTTTGAACATGCTGTGCCTGGACATGGAAATATCTTTTCAAGAGAAGAATTGTTAGAATATCTAGAAAAAGAATATGCAAAAAAATGAGGTGATTTTATATGAATTTAATGATGTCTCTTGATTGGATTCTTTTAATTATGATGTCACTAGCTTTTTGTCAGCAGTTGTTTTTCGAAAAAAATTCAATTTTTGGAGTACTGTCATTGCTGAGTTTAGTGACATATATTGCTTTTACATTCTTACTCGACAGGGCTAAGCATTTTTATCCTTCTGATCTTTATTGGAGGAATAGCTTTAATAGGGCTTGAAAATGTTTATACCTGGTGGAATAGTAGGAACTGTCGGAGTTGTTACCTTAGTATATGCAATAATTTATGTGAATAAATCAACATATTATATTGCTTTTTATATTGGTAATTTCTTTTAATCCTTGCAGTAATTTTTATATTATGTAAATCGAAATGTTTTCCATAAAAACTTATGTTTTTAGATAGACTTGTCTTGAATGATTCTATTTCTACAAAGGATGGCTATGTGGCTAGTGAAAGTAGATTGGAACTATTAGGTCAAAAATTAATAGCATATACGGATTTACGTCCTGCAGGAGTAGCTGTACTAGAAAATGAGAAGTTAGATGTAGTTACTGATGGGGATTTTTGTAGAAAAAGGTAATAAAATCGAAGTTATACGTGTTGAAGGAATGCGTATTGTAGTTAAGAAAATATAAACAAAAATAAGGAGGTAGTATTATGCCGAATTAGTATTTACAGGTATAATTGTGGTAGTAGTGCTGATTGTGCTATCAATCTTCTTCACTTTCTTTCCACTTGGTCTTTGGATCAGTGCGATTGCAGCGGGTGTAAAGGTAAGTATCTTCACGCTTGTTGGTATGAGATTGAGACGTGTTATTCCGAGTAGAGTAATTAATCCAATGATTAAAAGCTCATAAAAGCAGGATTAGCAGTTACTATTAATCAACTAGAAAGTCACTATTTAGCAGGAGGGAATGTAGATAGAGTAATTAATGCTCTTATCGCAGCTCATAGAGCTAATATAGTAAGTTTAACATTTGAACGTTGTGCGGCTATCGATTTAGCAGGACGTGATGTTCTTCAAGCAGTTCAAATGAGTGTTAACCCGAAAGTTATCGAAACTCCATATATAGCAGGGGTTGCGATTAACGGTATTGAGGTTAAAGCGAAAGCGAGAATCACAGTTCGTGCAAATATTGAACGACTTGTAGGGGAGCTGGAGAAGAAACTGTTATTGCTCGTGTAGGTGAAGGTATCGTTTCTACAATCGGTTCTTCTGAATCACATACAGTAGTTTTAGAAAATCCTGATAGAATTTCTAAAACAATATTGGATAAAGGATTAGATGCTGGGACTGCATTTGAAATCTTATCAATCGATATTCTAGATGTGGACATCGGTCAAAATATCGGTGCTAATTTTACAAACCGAACAAGCTATTGCTGATAAGAATATAGCACAAGCTAAAGCTGAACAACGTCGTGCAATGGCGGTTGCAGCTGAGCAAGAGATGAAAGCTAGAATTCAAGAAAATGCAGTGCTAAAGTTGTAGAAGCTGAAGCTGAGTTACCACTTGCTATGGCGAAAGCTTTCCAAGAAGGTAATTTAGGTATTATGGATTATATGAATTATAAAAAATATCGAAGCTGATACAGGTAGGAGAGATTCGATTAAACGTATGTCACAACCTGAAACAGGAGCAGGTAAATAATTAGATAAAAAGGAGGGTGTGAAATGTCGTTTTTAATTTTTCGCAGCACCGATAATATTTATCATAATTTTTTACTATTTTTCGTAGTTGTTTTTGCTTCTGATAGTAAAACGATACAGAAAAATTTAGATAATTCAAAAACAGATGGAATTAGACAATGCACGAGAACAGGCGTTAAAAGCAGTGGAAGAAATAAAGAGAATCAAAGAGGCAGCAAAAAAATGGCTTAAATGATTCTGAAATCAAAGAAAAACATTAGACAATCAACAAGTTTACAAGGAAGATATATATGAACAACAGGCTGAAAATCGACCGGTTGTAAATAAATATCAACAATATTATAATGAAAAATATAATAGGGGAAGAAACGAGGTTGCTAAGCTGAAGTAATTTCAATCAAGATTTTGTTGCTCAAGAAAGTGCACTAGAATTTTCTAAAAGAAAATCTTGTTCGTGGAATAATAGCTAACGAGTATCTTAATAGAAATACTAGGAGGGGAAGATAATGAATTCAATTATATTCATTTTGGTAATGTTTATACTGTCCTTAGTTTTTGAAAAATTAAAGAAGGAAAAAACAGAAGACACTCCTCAAAAAAAGAAGAAGATAAAGCTGAAAAGTTCGCCCGTGAATATAGGTGGAAATAGTTCTAGGTTTAAAGAAGAATCTTTTGAAAGGAAACCCTAGAGTTATAGTAGATAGAGAAAAAGAAAATAGTTTCAAATTCTTTAACTTTTGATAAAGAAAGAATTCTTAACGATATAATTTTTCAAGTATTGTCAAAACCAAAAAGTAAAAAGATAATAAATAGGAGGTGTAATATGAAAAAGCCATTTAACTATATTAGTTATTGTATTTATTCATTTATGCCTCTTTATTTTTGTGTTATTTATATACACATTTGTAAAAGGGATATAGAGAATTTAAGTTTATCGCTGTTATTGATAATAATATCTATACTTTCATTGTTAATTCATAGTAGTAGGTATTGAATATATTTGTGTGTGGCAAAAAGAAAATATCCAAACAAAATGGTATTGATCAATACTATTTAATACTTATGATTATTGTCACGTTTTTAATCATCAATGACAAAATCCAATTTTTATTAAAAATAGGCATACTAGTTACTGATATTTTTATATGTTGTTTTTACTGTTATTTAAATATAAAAAAATTATACATTAATATTATTAGGCTACAAAATGTACATAATTCGTGATAAAAATAGTATATAGTAAAAAGTCATGAAGAGATATATAAAATACTAAAAAGATAAGAAGAGTTTGCAGATATTAGAAGTATCTAATAATATTTATATAGAGAATGAAAAATATAGAATGACAAATTTTTATTGTAAAGACTTTTAGAAGAAAATATATTTACCTTCAAAAAAATTAAGGAGAATAAAACTATGAGAGTAGTCGATATCATAGATAAAAAAAGATAAAGAACTTACAAAAATCTGAAATTGAATTTTTATTAGATGGTTATCTTGCAGGTATAGTGCCGGATTATCAAATGAGTTCATTTTTAATGGCTGTTTATTTTAATAATATGACAAAAGACGAACTTACTAATTTCACATTAACTATGCGAGATTCGGGGATACTATCTATTTTGATGATTTAGATCACTATCTTGTTGATAAACATTCTACTGGTGGAGTAGGGAGATAAGGTTACGGTAGTTTTAGGTCCAATTTTTATCCGCAGTAGGGCATGGCTACAACTAAGCTGTCAGGTAAAGGGCTAGGACATACTGGGGGAACAATTGATAAATTCGAGGCTATTAAGAATTTTAAATTTAGTACTACTAAAGAAGAACTAGTAGAAGTTGCTAGTAAAACTGGAGTAGGGTTAATGGGTTACAGCGATAACATTGTACCATTAGATAAAAAAATCTATGCATTACGTGATGTCACTGCAACAGTAGACAGTATCCCACTAATTGCTAGTAGTATTATGAGTAAGAAATTAGCGATTCAATCAGATTTAATTATTCTTGACGTTAAAGTTGGTGACGGTGCTTTCATGAAAACTATAGAGGATGCAAGAGAATTGTCTCGTAGAATGGTTGAAATTGGAAATAGTGTAGGTAGAAAAACAATAGCGGTATTAACTAATATGGAAGAACCATTAGGATATAATATTGGTAATGCTAATGAAATTATCGAAGGAATAGAGGCTTTTAAAAGGGAATTGGTCAAGTGACCTAAAAGAAGTTGTTTATGAAATTGTCTATCTAGCTTTAAAACATAAAGGAGAAGTTAAGACATTTGAAGAAGCAGCTAAAAATAGACGAAGTGATTGCCAATGGACGTGCTTTAGAATTATTAAGAGAATTCATTGAATTAAGTGGTGGTGATGGTGAAGTAGTTAATAATTATGAATTACTACCAACGCCTAAATCAGTGCTAGAAGTATTCTCAGAAGAAGAAGGGTATGTAACGAAAATTAAAGCTGAAGAAATCAGGCAAAGCAGCTATGGTAATCGGTGCTGGGCGTGCAACAAAAAGAAGATGAAGTTGATCACGCTGTAGGAATTGAACTTAAGAAAAAGTCGGAGATAAGGTTAAAAAGGTGATGTTATTGCTGAAATCTACTTTAACAATGAAAAAAATGTTCAATCAAGTAAAGCTATGGTATTAGATGCCTACATTATTGGAAATGAAAAATAGAAAAATATAAAAATATACTAGAAGTTATAGAATAGAGGTAAAAAAATGGGATTAAATAAATATATCGATCATACAATTTTAAAAAGCAACGGCAAGTAGTACTGATGTACAAAAAAACTTTGCGAGGAAGCAATAGAGCATGAATTTTTATAGTGTTTGTGTTAATGGGTGTTATGTCGCAGATGCTAAACATCTTTTGCAAGGAACAGATGTGAAGGTTGCCGCTGTTGTAGGATTTCCATTAGGTGCAATGACTACTGCAGCAAAAGTTTTTGAAGCAAAAGAAGCTGTAGAAAATGGTGCTGGCGAAATCGATATGGTTATAAATATTGCTAAATTAAAAGATGGTGAATTTGAATTTGTTGAAAATGAAATACGTCAAATAAAAAGAAGCTATAGGAGATAATGTATTAAAAAGTAATTATCGAAACTTGCTATTTGACTGACGAAGAGAAAGTTAAAGCATGTGAATTATCATTAGCAGCTAAAGCAGATTTCGTAAAAACTTCAACTGGTTTTGGAACTGGTGGAGCAACATATGAGGATGTAAAATTAATGAAGTCTGTTAGAGGGCGACAATGCCAAAGTTAAGGCAAGTGGTGGAGTTAGAGATAAAGAAACAGCTCAAAAAAATATGTCGACTTAGGAGCAGATAGATTAGGAACAAGTTCAGGAATCGACATTGTAAAATAATATTATTAAGTGATTCAGAAGATTGTAATATATCTTCCGGATTATTTTTATTATTTAAGAATAAAAAGGTATATAGAAACGTATAATAAGTAACACTACGGTGTTTTTATAGCTAATTCTACGTATTTATAGTATAATAAAGAGTGGTTTATTATGGCTGTAGCAAGAATTATTGTTTTAGATATGCTCACGCAGGAGATTGTGGACTATATAGAAAGAGTCTATAGAATAATAATATAAAAAAATTATAGAGGAGATTTTTAATGTTACCAAAGTCATTTGAACAATATAAATTTAATGAATTTGTAAATAAGGCAGTAATAGATTTAGGATTTGATAATCCAGCAAAAATTCAAGAGAGAGTATTCTCACCAGTATTAAAAGGAAAAACATAGTAGCAAAATCACAAACAGGAAGTGGGAAAAGTCATTCTTTCTTACTACCAATTTTTTTAGTAAATTAGATGTAACTAAGAAAAACACAGAGTATAATTTTAGCACCAACAAGGGAGCTTTCTGAGACAATTATATGATATGGCGGTGCATATCGCTAGTTTTTCTGAAGAAGATATTAAAAATCACATTATGTATTGGTGGGCAAGATTTAAATAGAGATATTGAAAGAGTATCAAATGCCCCACATATCATCATAGGTACGCCAACACGTGTATTAGAATTAGATAGAGCGAGTGCTTTAGCTATTAAAGAAGTTGAGAGTCTTGTTATTGATGAATGTGACATGATGATAGATTTAGGATTCATGGAAGATGTTGATAAAATTTCTAAAAGAGCAGCAGAGAACTGTCAATTTTTAGTATTCTCAGCAACTATACCAACACAAATGAATCACTTCTTGAAAAAAATATTTGAAAAATGCTCAGTATATTGAAGTAGATAATGCAAAATTCGGTAAAATTGAATATATCTTAATTCCTGAGAAGAGTTCTTCACGTTTAGAAAAAAATTACATGAAAATAACAACGGTAATTAATCCGTATTTAGCACTTATCTTCGCTAATAAGAAAACTGAGGTAGAAGAGGTAAGTAGTTACCTTATTTCTAAAGGATTAAATGTAGGTGTACTTCACGGCGATTTAACACCACGTGAACGTAAGCAAATGCAAAGAAGAATTAATAATTTAGATTTCACTTATGTTGTAGCTAGTGATTTAATGAGTCGTGGTATAGATATTGAAGGTGTAAGTCATGTAATTAACTTCAATATTCCGAATGATTTAGATTTCTTTATTCACAGAGCGGGCCGTACTGGTCGCGCTGGATTAAGTGGAGACTGTATTACAATTTATAACAACAAAGATGAAGAAAAACTACAAGATTTAGAGAAACGTGGTATTGAATTTAATCATCAAGATATTAGAAATGGTGAGTTTGTTGAAGCTAAAGACAGAAATAAACGTCAAAGTAGAAAGAAAGTCGTAGCTGATCATAACTTAACTGAGAAATTAAAATCAAAAAGTTAAAGTATCTAAGAAAGTTAAACCAGGATATAAGAAAAAAATATAAATATAAAATGGATAAACTTAAACAAAAAGAAAGAAGAAAAATTTGCTAAACGTACTAATAGAGCAAACAGAGGTAAGTAATGAAGAACTTAAAAATTGGATCACATGTATCAATGTCAGGAAAAGAGATGATGCTTGGTTCTGTAAAAAGAAGCGGCTAGTTATGATAGCGATACTTTTTATGATCTATACAGGAGCGCCTCAAAATACAAAAAGAAAACCAATTGAGGAATTGCGTATAGAAGAAGCTCATAAGCTAATGAAAGAAAAAAATATAAGTGATATTGTAGTGCATGCACCTTATATTATTAATTTAGCAAATACTATAAAACCGAAATCTATCAACTTGCTGTTGACTTTTTGAGATTAGAGATAGAAAGAACTGAAAAAAATTGGTGCTAAAAAAATATTGTTCTACACCCAGGATCACACGTTAAGGTGGGGGCTGATGTGGGTATATCAAGTATTGTTAAAGGATTAAATGAAGTTTTTAACAAAAAGATATGAAACCTAATATCGCTCTAGAAGTAATGGCTGGAAAAGGTAGTGAATGTGGTAGAACGTTTGATGAAATTGCTCAAATTATTGATGGAGTTACACTAAATGAAAAACTAACAGTAACTTTTGATACCTGTCATGTATTTGAAGGTGGATATGATATTGTTAATGATTTAGATGGAGTACTTACAGAATTTGATAAAATAGTAGGTCTTGACAGAATTCAAGTTTTACATATTAATGATAGTAAAAATACATTAGGTGCGCATAAAGATCGCCATGAAAATATTGGATATGGTGGAATTGGATTTGATGCAATAAATAGAATTATACACCTAGAGGAATTTGCTAATATTCCTAAAATTTTAGAGACTCCTTGGTATGGGGAGAAAAAGGATATTGCACCTTATAAAGATGAAATAGCAATGTTAAGAAATAAGGCATTTTGTGGACTTTAAAAATAGAAAGTACAGGAGGTTACTTATGATTACATCAGAAGAAAAAGTTGATAAAATAATGAAACTTTTTAAAAAGAAAAAGGATATAAATATACAGATAAACGAAAAGCTATGGTAGAACTATTAGTGAAAGAAGATAGATATATCAATGCAAAGTATGTATCTGAGACAGTTGGTAAGATGTATCCTGGACTTAGTTTTGATACAATATATAGAAATCTAAGTACATATGAAGAATTAGGAATATTAGAAACAACAGAAATTAAAGGTGAAAAATATTTTAAAATAGGTTGTTTAGAACCTGATCATCACCATCATCACCATATATGTTTAAGTTGTGGAAAAGCTAAGATTATCCATGTTCACGTGTGTGATGATTTAGAAATAGAAGAATTGAAAGGTTATCAAATTGATGGTCATAAATTTGAAGTCTATGGTTTATGTCCAAATTGTTTAAAAAGAGGATAATAAATAATGTTTGAGGGTATTTTACCAATTTATAAAGAACGTGGAATAACAAGCCATGATGTTGTGTTCAAATCTAGGAAAATTCTTCAAATGAAAAAAATAGGGCATTCAGGGACATTAGATCCGGAGGTCGATGGAGTATTGTTGTTATTACTTGGTGGTGCTACTAAAGTTAGTGATTATGCTATGGATTTAGGAAAAAGTTATAGAGCTGAAGTATGCTCTAGCTTAAAAACAACAACTGAAGATTTTTACTGGAGAGATTGTAGAGGAATGTAGAGTAAGTAATATTAATGTAGAAGAAATTAAAAAAATATTTTACAGTCTATGATTGGTGAAATAGAACAAAAACCGCCGATTTATTCGGCTATTAAAGTAAATGGTAGAAAACTTTATGAATATGCTAGAAAAGGACAATTTGATGTAGAAATTCCGACGAGAAAAGTAAATATATATGATATTACTTTTTATAGAAAATAGTGAATACTATAAAGATGGTAAGTTTTATTTTTTCTATAGATATAGATTGTGGTAAAGGTACTTATGTTAGAACAATAGCTACAAGTATTGGTGAAAAATTAAATTTACCTAGTACGATGAGTAAGTTAACAAGAACTAGAAGCGGTGAAATAACTTTTAGAAAAATTGTTTAAAACTATCAGAAGTTGAACAAAAAGTTCAAGAAGGAAATTTAGAACAAAGTCTTTTTAAGAAAAGAATATGCTCTAGAAGAGTATCAATTTGTAGAAATACCAAAGTATAGAGCACAACAAGTAATGAACGGATTAAGATTTAGAAAAAAATCAATTCCCGGATTATGATTTTTACGAATGGAATAGTTTTTTTACATATGAGAATGAGGCTATAGCGATTTATCACCTTAAAGATAAAGATGATGAGTTATTATCTGTAAAAACAACATTTCCAAAAAAATAATAGAGTAGGTAGAAATAGATGGAAATATTTAATATTTCAAAAATTTGATGAAATAAAAAGTGATGAAAATAAAAGAGTAGCAGCTTTTAGGTTTCTTTGATGGAATACATAAAAAGCTCACCAAAAATATAATAGGTGAAGCTGTAGAGGAAGCTAGAGAGAAATTTAAGTCAATAGTTATAACTTTAGATAAAAAGTCCAAAAAGAATATTTTTGGTAAAACTAGCGAGGAATCTCTTACACCGATAAATATGAGCTTTTTAAAGAGAATTAGGTGTTGAAGAAGTTTACTATTTAGAATTTAATGAACATTTACAAAAATCTATCAACTGAAGAATTTATTGAGTTGATTTTAAAAACTTAATGTAGAAAAAGTATTTTGTGGGTTTGATTATAGGTTCGGAAATAGAGGACTAGGTACACCGAATTAATAAAAAGAAAAAGGTATAGATGTAAATATTCAAGAAGAACAGCTAATGGATGGAGAGAAAATATCGACAACATCGTTAAAAAGAATTTGTAAAAAGCGGAGATTTTATAAAATATAAAACAATATGCAGGAAGATACTATTCTATCGATGGTTTAGTTGTAAAGGGTAGACAATTAGGTAGAACTATTAATTTTCCAACGGCAAATCTTCAACTTAGTGAAAAAAATATTTATTACCTGAAACAAATGGGGTATTTATTACTAAGATAAAGGTGAGAGGAAAAATTTATAAATCAATAACTAATATTGGTTATAATCCAACAGTTTCAAATGAACAAAATAAAAATTTATTGAAACGCATATATTGGATTTTGATGATGACATTTATGGTGAAAAATTGAAATTTATTTCTATGAATTTTTAAGAAAAGAACAGAAATTTGAGAGTTTTGAACATTTAAAAGAACAACTAAAAAAAGATAAAAAAAGCGTGTGAAAAACAAAGAAATTTAAAAATATCTCTATTTTTTTAGAGTTATAACTTGAATTATTGTTAAAAATAGTGTACAATTACTTATGTTCCTTATTCGTGGTATAGAAACTCTCCAGGTTCTACACTAGGATTAAGGTCGCAAAAAATATAATTATATGGAGGAAATTGCAATGGCAGCAATTAGTCAAGAAAGAAAACAAGAAATTATCGCTCAATACCGTACTCACGAATCAGATACTGGTTCTCCGTAGTACAAATTGCAGTATTAACTGCAGAAATCGATGCTTTAACTGAGCACTTAAACACTCACAAAAAGATCACGCAGGTCGTCGTGGATTACTTAAAAAAAGTTTTCCGTCGTCGTCACTTACTAGATTACTTAATTAAAAAGATATCCAAAGATACCGTGAATTAATTAAATCTCTAGGATTAAGAAGATAATTTTTAAAATACTTAAAGGAAAGCCGTCCAATAGTGTTCGGTTTTTCCTTTTTTATTACTAAGTAACGAAATGGTAACGAATGTTTAATTTATCTATCTTGAAACACCTTAGAATTTTTTTATAAAGAAGATATAAACTGGAATTTACTTTGGGAATTAACGACAGAAAAATATTATATTTATCTTTTAGAAAAGTATTGACATAATATGAAAAAAATTGATATACTATTAAAAGTACTTCAGAGAGAGGTAGTATTTAATATGTCTCAGTAGCTCAGCAGGATAGAGCAACAGTCTTCTAAGCCGTCGGTCAGGGGTTCGAATCCTTACGGGACGTCATCTAAAAGAGTAGATTAATTTCTACTCTTTTTAGTTTTTGAAAATATAGAAAGATGAGCATTTAAACAATGCTCATCTTAACTTCTAATACTTTTTTCTACTCGGAATTTTTTTCTTTAATCTTTTTCTCAATAGCATATTTTTAAGGTAATGTGTGAAAAGTTCGCAGTGGGCGCATTCACCTAAAAAAATCTAACCTTAAGTATGCCATCTTTATAGTTTATAAACTCTATATTGCCTCCATCTTCAATAAGTTTTAGGGCGTATTTTTTTCTAATTCAAATTTTATTTTATCTACAGTTGCATAATGCTCTTTATTAAACATACAAACACCTCTCTATAAAGTATTATACTGTTCTGAAATGAAAAAGTCAATAAAGCTAGTAACATAAATTTTATATCTATCATAATGGAAAATGTGTCAATAATTAAAAAGTTGTATTACATTTTCAGTTTATGTATTGATATTAAAAATAAAAATTTAGGCTTAGTGTATTTCAAGAGTGAATTAATTAAAAATTGAAACATTATTAATAAATATGGTCAATAAGAGTCTCAGTAAATAATTGAAAAATTACAAAAAAATATAATAATTCATAAAAATCGTCTACAAATGTAATGTTTCGAGTTGCAATTGACGGACAGTTTAATTAGAAAATGATGATAAAAAAAGTTAGATAGGGAAACGTATTTAATAAATAAAGTTGAATAATTTATAAATTTTAGTAACTTCATAAATTATTCACAAATAATTTTTATAAAATGTAAGCAAGATACTATTATTTTGATTAAAAAACAGTTATAATAATAACTATAAAAATAAAATTAAAATAAAGAGGAAACATTTTATGACTAATACAGATAATCAACTAATCTTAATGACAGATGTAGCGGTTGGTAAATTTCAAGAAATGTTGTTTGATGCCGATAAACGTGATAGTTACTTAAAAATTTCTATTGCTTTAGAAGGTACTCAAATGCACTATGCTATTGATATTGTAGATGAATTAGAAGCTGGAGATAAAGTACACAGCTTCGGAGAATTAAAAGTTCTTGTTAATGAAGAGGATGAACTTTTTATTAAAAGGTCTTGAAATAGACTATGTTCAAGATGAATTTGGAAGTGAGTTTACACTACACAATCCAAATATGATTGAAATTTATGATGATGAAGATGGCGGTTGCTGTGGAAATGGTTGCTGCTGCGGATAAAATTATACAATAACAAAAAAAGGAGAATTTTAAGCTATGAAAAACGTAGTTATTTTAGGTGCTGGATACGCAGGACTAACGACTTTAAAAAGGATTAAAAAAAGCTGCTAAAGCTGGAGAGGTAAAAAGTTACTTTTAGTAAATAAAAACTCTTACCACTATGATACTGTAAACTTACACGAAGTTTCAGCTGGGAACATTTCATCAAAAGATATCTGTATCGACATTAAAAAAATCTAGTGTCTCCAGGTGTTGACTTCATTCAAGATGAAGTAATTAAAATTGATACAGAGAAAAAAATTAGTATTAACTAAAAACATGAACTTGATTACGATGTTTTAGTAGTAGGGTTAGGATTCCAACCGAAACATTTGGAATTGAAGGAATGGCTGAAAATGCTATGCCAATCGCTGATGTTAATGCTGCAGAAAAAAATTGCTGCTACATTAGAAAATAACTTCAGAAAATATGCTACTAGTGAAGAAAAAAAGATGTTAAAGATATCTCAGTAATCGTTGGTGGTACTGGATTAGCAGGTATGGAATTCTTAGGTGAGCTAGTTCACCGTAAAAAAAGAATTATGTTCTAAATATGGAATTGATGAAAAAAATTAGTTAAAATTTATGGATTAGATGCTGCTCCAACATTACTACCAATGTTCACTAAAAGAGTACAGTGACTATGCAAGAAAATATTTAGAAGATAATGGGATTGAAATTATCTTAGGTGCTGGTATTAAAGGCGCTACTAAAGATAGTTTTACTATTGAAGTTGATGGTGAAAGAAAAGAATTACACGCATCTACATTAGTATGGACTGCTGGTGTACGTGGAAATAAACTTATGGATGAAGCATTTCCTGAGTTAGCTAAACGTGGACGCTTAATAACTACTCAACAATTAACTGTTCCAGGTCTTGATGATGTTTATGTTATCGGAGACTGTGCAGCATTTATCGAAACAGGTCAAGAAAGACCATATCCAACAACTGCTCAAATCGCAAACCAAATGGGTGCTTATGTAGGAGCTAGAATTAGCGGTAAACAAGTAGGAGACTTTAAGTACATTAACCGTGGATGTGTTTGTTCATTAGGACACAAAGATGGTATCGCTGATGTTATGGGTGGTAAAAAGCTAAAAGGATTCAAAGCTGCTAAACTTAAAAAAAGTTATCGAAGCAAAAAGCAATTTATGAGTTAACAGACTTCGTTACTGCTTTTGAAAAAAATCAACGTATCCTTTAATAATATATCATAAAGAAAATACTAGGAAGGAAGACTCAAGAGAAATTGAGTCTTCTTTATTTTTTTGGAAGCGAATTATAAACTAAATGTTAAATCTTGATTAATAAATTTGTTATTTATAGAGTTTTTCAACCATGTTAATTTGAAAAAAAGTTGTAATTATGGTAAGATATAATGTAGAGAAAATTTAACCAAATAAAGTTATGGGGGAAAAAAATTATGATATATAAAAATAGCAAATACAGAGGAAGAATACGATCAAATATTCAAGTTGAATTATGAAACGTTTGTTGAAGAAATTCCTCAACATGAAAAAGAATGAAACTAAAAAAACTAAAAGATAAATTTCATGATAAAAAAATATATATTATAGCGAAAAAAAGAAACATGATGTAGTAGGAATGATTGCATTATCTGATCAAAAGACCTTTTTTTCGTTAGATTTAAAATTGAATGATATTGATAAGTATTATAAAGGTAGTTATAAAAAAACCGGTTGAAATAAGATTGCTTTCTATTAAAGAACAGTATAGAAAGACAAAAAGTTTTTACTGAATTATTGCAAAGAACTTTTTAATTATATAATTCAAAAATGCGTATGATATAGTGTTTATATCGGGAACTACAAGACAAGAAAAACTATACAATCACTTAGGATTTGTAAAGTTTCATGAAAATGTAGGAACAAAAGATGCAGAATATATGCCAATGTATCTAAAATTAGATTCAGGTAATAAAGTTTTTAGAAAGAATGTCACAAGCTCAAAGGGTAAAACTTTTTACCAGGGCCGGTAGATTTATCTGAAGATGTTCTTGCGAAGTTATCTAAACAACTTTATTCACATAGAAGTAGTGAATTTGTTAGCCTAACTAAAGATACATTATCAAAATTAGAAAGAATACTTGATGTTAAACAAGCAACGATTCTTCATGGATCAGCGACATTAGCTAATGAAGCTATTATGGCACAAATTGAAAGGTAGAAATCTTATAAATGGTTTAATTCTTACAAATGGTGAATTTGGTAGTAGATTAGTTAAGGAAACAAAACGACATGGACTTAATATTGAAAGTTATTCTGTAGAATTTGGAGAGAGTTTTTGATTTAGACATTTTTATCAGAAAAAAACTTAAATCTGAAATTACGATTTTGTTTATTTAGTACATAATGAAACAAGTGTAGGAATTTTTAAACGATTTGGATGAAATTACTAGAATTGTTAAAGAAAATGATCTAGTTCTTGCTGTTGATGCTGTATCAGCAGTAGGGGCAATAAAATATAGTTATAAAGATGTTGACTATGTAGCTTGTTCATCAGGAAAAGCATTTTGTTCAGTACTAGGATTAGCGATAGTTGGATCTAATTGTGAATTAGTGCCTTTAGAAAATACGCCACTATACTTAGATTTACATTACGCTAATAAAATGACGTCAATACTATTTACTCAACCATCAATTTTAATGGAGGCACTAAATACAGCTTTAGATGCATTTAAAACTGATGAAAGATATGAAAAGGTCCAAGAAAAATACTCATATATGAAAGAAGGATTAAAAAGAATTAAACCTTCCAATTATGAAATTTAAAGATAAAGAAGTATCGCCTGTAATAATTACAGTAGAACTTCCCAAAAAAATATAAGTTCTCTTAATGTAGGAGCTTCATTAGCAATTAATAATATTTTTATCCACTATAAGAGCTCATATTTACAAGAAAGAAACATTATACAATTTTCATTTATAAATATTAATACAACGAAAAATGAAATAGATTACACATTAAATATATTAAAACAAATGATAGGAGATTATTAATGGCAGTATTTAAAGTATTTTACCAAGAAAATTCAAAAAGAGATTCCAGTAAGGGAGAACACTCAAGTGTTATATGTAGAGGCTGATGGAGTACCAGCAGTAAGAAAGTATTTAGATGATAGAAATTACAATGTAGAATTAGTTCAAGAATTAAGTGAAGCATATTTAGAATTTGAAAAACAATCTGAAGACTTTAAAGTGGAGAAAGTTAATGGATAAAATTATAAAGAAAAAAATGAAGTAGGTGTTGCGGCTATTGGTGGTCTAGGCGAAATTGGAAAAACACCTACGCGGTTCAGTATCGTGACGAGATTATTATTATCGATGCTGGAGTTAAATTCCCTGGAGATAATATCCTTGGGATAGACTATGTAATTCCGGATTATTCATATATTGAAAAATGTTGATAAAATCAAAGCATTGATAATTACTCATGGTCACGAAGATCACATTGGTGGTTTACCATTTTTACTTAGAAAGGTAAATCTTCCAATTTATGGAGGACCACTAGCGATTGGTCTTATAAGATCAAAATTAGAGGAGCATAATTTATTAGCAAAAGCTGAGTTGAATGTTATTGATGAAGATACAGTATTGAGTTTTTAAATACTTAAAGGTTTCATTCCATAATACTTCTCACTCTATCCCTGATTCATTTGGTGTTATTGTTAATACTCCTCAAGGAAATATTGTTCATACTGGGGATTTTAAATTTGACTTTACACCGGTAGGACAAGGATCAAATTTACATAAAATGGCGGCAATAGGTGAAGAAGGTGTGTTATGCTTACTTTCTGACTCGACAAACTCAGAGAGAACGGAATTTACACAGAGTGAAAAAGAAGTAGGAAAAACTATTTCTAATATCCTTCGTAAAGAAAAGCATAGAGTAATATTTGCGACGTTCGCATCTAACGTGTATCGTGTAAAACAAGTTGTTGAAGCTTGTATAGAGCACGGTAGAAAAATTGTAGTATTCGGACGTTCTATGGAAAAAGCTATAAAAATAGGTACGGAGTTAGGATATATAAAAGCGCCTAAAGAAACGTTTGTTAATAGTAAATATCTTAATCAGGTAGATCCAAATAAATTATTAATACTGTGTACAGGGACTCAAGGTGAGGAACTTGCTGCCTTAAGCAGAATAGCTAATGGTACACACAAAAAATTACAATTATGCCAACTGATACGGTAATTTTTGCGAGTTCTGCAATTCCAGGAAATACACTTTCAATAAATAAAAAAACATAGATTTATTATCAAAATTAGGTGCTAATGTTATTACATCTAGTGTTAATAATGTTCATACATCAGGACATGGTTCTAAAGAAGAACAAAAACTAATGTTCAGACTTATTAAGCCTAAATACTTTATGCCGATTCACGGTGAGTATAGAATGCAGGTTATTCATGCTCAAACTGCAGCTGAATGTGATATTCCTTTAGAAAATTCATTCATCATGGAGAACGGTGAAGTATTAGCTTTAACAAGTGATAGTGCTAGAATTGCTGGAAAAATTTGAAGCTTCTGATGTTTACGTAGATGGTCTTGGAATTGGTGATATTGGTAGCATTGTGATTAAAGATAGAAAAGAGCTTTCTGAAGAAGGTGTTATCGTAGTTTCAATCGCAATTGACTTTAAAAATAAAAAACTGATGAATAATCCAGATGTGATAAGCCGCGGATTTGTAAATGTTAATGAGTCGATGGAATTATTTGGACAATCTAAAGTAGTTATTAAAGATGCAGTATTATCAGTATTATCGAGTGAAGAGTGCAGTGTTTATCAAGTAAGACAACAAATTTTAGAATCACTTGGACAATTTTTAGAAAGTGAAATAGGAAGAAAACCTGTTATTTTACCAACAATATTGGAGGTGTAAATATGAAATACAGAAGTGTATTTGATATTATAGGTCCGGTAATGGTAGGACCATCTAGTTCACATACGGCAGGTGCAGTTCGTATTGGTCTTTTTACAAGATATATTTTTGGAAGACAACCTGAAAATGTAAAAATAACATTATATGGTTCTTTTAAAGAAACATATAAAGGTCATGGAACTGACATCGCATTAATAGGAGGATTATTGGGATACAATACCTCTGATAAAACGCATTAGAACTAGTATGGAAGATGCTAAATTAGCAGGTATGGAATTTGAATTTGTAGAAAGTGAAATTGAACATATCCATCCTAATACAGCAAAAATAGAAGTTGAAGCGGAAAGATATAGTTTAGATCTTATTGGGAAATCAATAGGTGGAGGAAAGATGGTTATTTTTGAACTACTTGGGTTCGATGTGAATCTTTCGGGAGATTTTTCCTTGTTATTTCATATTTTATAAATTCAATGACAATAATAAAAAGATCTTTCAGTAAAAATCGAAGAAATTTTTCGGAGATGAAAAAGTTAATGAAAAAAATATTCTAGTTCTATCTTAGAAGGAATTAACTTATTAGTTGTCGAATCACTAGAAGAATTAAATGAAGAAAAATATGCAGAAATTAACTGAACTAGAGTATATTAATGAAGTAAAATTTGCAGATAGATTGTAGAGGGTACAAAAATGTTTACTAGTTTAGCAGAAATAGTTGAAAAATCAAAATTAGAAAAATAAAACCAGTTTCTGAGTTAATGATTGAACAAGAGATAGAGTTAAATGGTGTAAAACGTTCTGCGGTTGAAAAATTAATGAAAAGAAATCTAAATGTAATGATGCAAGCTGTTGATGAAGGTCTAGCAGGAGTAAGTTCAAAAACTGGACTTACAGGAGGAGATGCTAAGAAATTGCAAGAGTATATTAACAGTGGAAAATCTATTACAGGTAGTGATTTTTTAAACGGTGTAGCAGCAGCGATAGCAACTAATGAGGTAAATGCTTCATTAGGGTTAATTTGCGCAACACCTACAGCAGGATCAGCGGGGTCCTACCGGATGTATTCACGCATTAAAAAGAAAAATTCAATATAGACGAAGAAACGCAGTTGAAAATGTTATTTACAGCTGGAGCTTTTGGTTTTGTAGTAGCTAATAATGCTTCATGTTCAGGAGCGGAAGGTGGATGTCAGGCTGAAATAGGATCTGCTAGTGCAATGGCTGCAGCAGCTATCGTGGAGGCAATGGGAGGCGATGCAGAGATGAGTGCTCATGCATTTGCTATAGCCCCTAAAAAAATATGTTAGGGCTTGGTATGTGATCCAGTAGCAGGATTAGTAGAAGTCCCTTGTGTTAAGAGAAATGCGGCTGGGGCTTCAACAGCTCTTATGGCGGCAGATTTAGCCTTAGCAGGTATAAAAGTAGAATTCCTGCTGATGAGGTGTTAGAAGCAATGTATAAAATAGGATTAGAGATGTCTACAACATTAAAAAGAGACAGCTAAGGGTGGTCTTGCAATCACAAAAACTGGAGAAAAATATAGGAGTTTATTATTCGGTAATGATTAATATTTTTAGAAAAATCAGTAGGAACTATAAAAAGGCGTAGGGAAGAAATATTTGCAAACTTTAAACGAACTAGAGATATATACTATTCGTGATGTCTTGTATAATATTCCTTATAGAGTATCTAGTTCTACTGATTTTTTTCTTCTTCTGTAAAGGATAATGAAAAAGTAATTACTACTGGAAGAATCGAGACAAGGGTAAGTACACAATTTTTATGGTAATAGGAGGAGCAGGTCTTTCTTTACACTTTCTACTTCATCCGGAAGCATTAAAATTGTGTTTTTAATCAACATTACTTAAAGAAAAATTTAATAGAGGGTAGAGATGTAGTAGTGAAAGGTACATATAATGTAGCTAATAACACTATTACCGCCTCTAGTATAAGCTTTAATAGTGCTGAAGAAAAAGCCCAAGGGAGATACTATAGAAGTTTTTTTATCATCTTAAACAAGGGATTACTCAGAAAAAAATTTATAAAAACTTGTGGAAGAATCATTTAAGATGATAGATGGGGAAAATGTAATACTTGATTTAGTGCCTGAAAATTTCAAGGGAATTTGGAAGTTGGAAAAATTTTATTTACTCTACATTATCCAAAAAAATTCTGATGAATTTGACAAAGCTAGAAAAGATGTTTGCATTTCATGAATTATTTAACTACCAATTAAAACTGCAACTTCAAAAATATTAATAGTAGAATAGAGGATACAAGATATAGCATAGGCATAGATAATTTTTATGTAGAAGAATTTAAAAAAATAGTCTACCATTTAAATTAACGGGAGCTCAAAGTAGAGTTATCGAAGAGATAGTAAAAAGATTTGAATGAACCTTATAAGATGGATAGATTGTTACAAGGGGATGTAGGTAGTGGTAAAACTGCTGTAGCTGCTGCTACGTTATACTCAGTTATAAAAACTGGGTATCAAACAGCGATAATGGCACCGACAGAAATACTTACGAATCAGCATTTTGAAACATTTTTGAATTTTTTTAAGGATTTAAATATTTCAGTTGCACTTTTAACGAGTAGTACACCGAAGAAAGAAAGAAACACAATTTTAAGTTTACTTGAAGTTGGTGAGATAGAATTATTAATTGGAACACATTCTTTAATTCAAGAAGATGTGAAATTCAAAAATTTAAAATATGTAATTACTGATGAACAACATCGTTTCGGAGTAAAACAACGACAATTATTAAGTAATAAAGGGAGGCGGTTAATTCATTAATGATGACAGCAACCCCAATACCACGAAGTTTGGCAATTACTTTAATAACTGACATTAAGGTGTCGACAATTGATGAATTACCTGCAGGTAGAAAAAGTTCAAACTTATAAGGCTAATAATAAAAGTTTTTATAAAGTTTTTAGATAATATTCGTATGGAGTTAGATAATGGTAGACAAGGTTACGTAGTCTGCCCATTAATTGAAGAATCAGAGAAAATGGATCTTCAAAATGTAGAAGAAACTTACGAGAATATTAAAAAAATTATTTATCAAAAGACTACAAAATTGCAATATTACATGGTAAAATGAGTAATAAAGAAAAAGATGCTATTGTAGAAAAATTTCTAAATAAAGAAATACATATTCTTATTTCAACAACAGTAATCGAAGTTGGGGTGAATGTTCCGAATGCAACATTTATAATTATAGTAGATGCGCATCGATTTGGGCTTGCTACATTACATCAACTTCGAGGAAGAGTAGGGAGAAGTGAATTTCAATCATATTGTATATTAGTAACAGATTCAAAAAGTGAGCGAATAGACATTATGTGTTTGGAAAACGATGGTTTTAAAATTGCAGAGTTTGATTTGAAACAACGCGTACTAGGAGATTTCTTTTGGTACAAAAACAAAGTGGAGTACCTAGTTTTAAAGTAGCGGATTTAATAAACGATGTAGATTTAATGTACTTGGCTAAGAGATTAGCAGTGAAAATTATTGAAGTTACTGATAATAAAGAACGTTTATTACAATATGTCGGATTAGAAGAAACGATAATTTAGGAGGATATAATGAGTAAGAAACTAAAAAAATGCATTTCTTAATGTGTTGATAGTAGTATTATTATGTACATCTGTTGTGTTAATATTCAAAAATCAAATTAGAGAATTTTTTTAACAGGAAATGCAAATGATAAGATTATTACGGCATATAAAAATGGTAAAGGTGAAGTAGATATACCATGGTGGCAAAAATGTTCACTGATAATGAATCAAAAGATTAAATTAACAGATTCTATGCTAGGAATTTTTAAAAATTGATAGTGTGAATATAGAAGAACCAATCTTTGAAAATGTTACTGAAATTAACTTAATTAATGGAGTAGCAACATCGCAAGAGCCATCACATCTAGATGCTCAAAACGTAGTTATTGCTGGTCACAGTGTGCAAGGTGTCGGAATAAGATTTAACAACTTAACAAAGATTAAAAATGGTGCTAAAATTCAAATTATATCAAAAGATAAACCACGTACATATGAAGTAAGTAAATTGTATGATGTAACACCAACTCAAGTTGAGATTTTTGGAACAACATGAAAACGAACTGAAAATTTTAAAATTATTCACTTGTGATAACTTTAATCCACAAACAGGTGAATGGGAAAGCTGTTTTGTAGTAGAGGCAAAATTAATAGGAGAAGAAAGTGCATAATATTATGAAAAATAGGTATAGATATACTAGGTGTAGATGAACCTGGGAGAATTATAAATTTTGTAAATAGTTATGATGACAATGAAGTAGAATTCTATGTTTATGGTTTAGAAGAGAACTTAGACAAAATAACTAAGACTAAAAATATTATTAAAAAAATGTTTGTACAGAAGAGGTGCTGATGTCTGATGATGCTGCACGTGTTCATAGAAAGAAAAAAAGATGCTTCTATGATTAGAATGCTATCTGATTTAAATAATGATATCATCGATGTTGCAATTTCGGGTGGTAGTACAGGTGCCTTTTATGGCTAGTTCACTGTTTATGTTAGGTCGTATTGAAGGTATATCAAAACCAGGGTTAGCCTCATTACTACCGACAAGTTCTGAGCATAAATTTTTATTAACGGATCTCAGGTGCTAATGTAGAAGCTAAACCTGATGATTTAGTAAACTATGCTAAACTTGGACAGTTATATATGAAGTATATATATAAAATCGATGAACCTTCTGTTGCTTTTGCTAAATGTTGGTATTGAGGAAACTAAAGGTAATAAAGTTTACAAAAGAAGCTCATAAGATGATTAAAAGAAGAAGTAGCTAATTTTTAAAGGTAATATCGAAGCTAGAAATATATTAGAACATAGATTTGATGTAGTTATAGCTGATGGATTTGCGGGAAATATCCTATTGAAATCAATAGAAGGTGTGGCGAGTTCTTTGAGGCGATATGATTAAGGGAATTTTCTTGAAAAACTTTAGAACTAAAAATTTCAGCACTATTAGTGAGAAAAGGAATTAAAGCATTTAAGAAAAAATTTGATTATAGTGAATATGGTGGAGCATTCTTGTTAGGTATTAAAAACCAAGTATAAAAGTACACGGCTCAGCTGATGAAAAATGCATTATATTATGCTGTGCAACAAGCAAAAACAAATACACAAAACAAAAACTTTATGATATAATGATAGAAACAATGGAAAAAAAGGAGAATAAAAAAATAATGGCGATTTTTTTGAAGAAGTAAAAGAAATTATTACAAAGTATATTAAAATAGATGCAGATAAAATTACATTAGATTCTAAATTAAATGAAGATCTCAGATGCAGACTCTATTGATGTTGCTGATGTGGTAATGGATATCGAAGAGAAATACGGATTTGAATTTTCAGATGAAGATGCAGAAAGCATCGTTGAAATCAAAGACTTAGTAAGAGTTATTGAAGAAAGAAAAATAGTACTAAAGAACTAGAGTTTTAATGAACATTAGACTCTAGTTTTTTTAATTACTAAATATAGCTATTTAAAAATGAATTTTTTTAACTAATTATTAGCTTTTGTATGATAAGATAATCTACAATATTATCTATATCAAAATAAATTTTAACTATTTAGCTTTTAACTAGTTGAGAAATATGGTATAATTTACTAGTAAATAAATAAAAAAAGGAGAATAGTTTATATATGGAAATGTTATTTAAACTATTAGCTGAACATGTTTATATTATATTATTTGTTTCGCTAATCTTGGAATTTGCGGCTCTACCATTACCGGGTGAAACTATGATGGTTGTGGCTGGGATTATGGCATATAATGGTCATGGTAACTACGTTGGGATGATAATAGCAAGTGCTCTAGGAACGGTAATTGGGATGCAATTTTCTTATGAAATTGGTCGAAGATTAGGAACTAAGGCTATAGATAAGTATGGTATATATATAGGGTTAACGCCTTATAGAATGACAAAAAGCGGCAGAATTTTTTTCAACAAGTTTGGAAATATAGTTATAGTTATAGCTTATTTTTTACCAGGTGTTAGACATATTTTAGGATACTTTTCAGGTATTTCGCGTATAGATGCAAAACGATTCCATATATATTCGACGATTGGTGGGATATTTTGGGTAGTGGTGTTTATCACTTTAGGTTATGTACTAGGACCCTAGTGCTCATCATGTGTTTAAATTAATGCATAAATATGGGACTATAATTTTTTTATTCTTGGAGTAGCAGCATTTTTTTGTTTATCTGATTTATAAAAAAATTGGGTAGTAAAAGATTTCGCTATATTTTTAAAAAGAATAATGGTTATTATTGTTTTGCTTTTAATAGAAGTAGCAGTATTAGTTAAATTTGTAGCATTGAATCCAACGGCAAATCCGAAATTCAAGTATGATATAATCTTTTTATTGTTTAGAAGTCGTGGCTTTTTGTTGCATTTTTTTAGCATACTTAAGAGTAACATTAAAACATGATACAACTGAAAAATTACTAGTAGTTGTTGACTATCAAAAAGATTTCGTAGATGGAGCATTAGGTTTTGAAACAGCCGATCAACTTGATCAGGTTATTGCTAATAAAATCGATGAATATATAAAAAGCTGGACAAGACGTGATATTCACAAAAAGATACTCATTATACAAAATTATTTAACGACAAGAGAAGGTAAACATTTACCAGTTGAACATTGTATAATTGATAGTGAAGGGCACCAGTTATATGGAAAAAGTTGCAAGTTATGAAAAATATGCTAAAAAGGTATTTAATAAAAACTTCATTTGGAAGTATAGATTTAGCTAAGTTCATTTTCACGAAGTGACTATAAAGAAGTGGAATTTTGTGGTCTAGTATCAAATATTTGTGTCCTAAGTAATATAATTATGACTCAAACATATAATGAAAAAAAGTGGAAATAGTAGTTGATTTAAATGCTACTAAAGGTTTAAGTGAGGAAGTTAACTCATCATTTAAAAACATATCTACAAAAATTTAACAGTCAATGTAAAAGAATAAAATAAAAGAATACGAATCTCTTTCCGAACATTTCGGATTGGATTCGTATTTTTTGTTTTTTTAATTTGGAATTAAGTAGAAAAATGGTTGAATATATGTTAAACTAATTAAATAATGTTATGTAAATAGGGAGAATTATTATATTTTTTTGAGATGACAAAAAAATAGAAAAAGATTGAGAATATATTTAATGTGATGAAGTATATTTGAAAAATTATAAATAAGGAGGATAATTTGTGAAGAAGAAAATTATTAATGCATTGTTACAATTAGTAGGTATTATGGCTGTAGGTGCAGTAGTTGGATATTCTGTAGGAAAAATAGCTGGAGGTACACTTTCGCGTGGTGACGCACCAAATATTATATTTTTATTATTAGCGGGTGTAATTGCATTTTGTACTGCAGATAATTGTTCATGAGGCTGGGCACTTAGTTTTTTTAGGGTTATTATCAGGATACAAATTTGTTAGTTTTAGAGTATTTGATTTTAAAATAATAAGAGATGAAAAATGGAAAATTAAGTTTCAGATATGAAAAAAATAGCGGGAACGGGTGGTCAATGTCTGATGAGAGCCCTGAATATATTGAAGGGAAGTTTAAGTATAAATTATATCTTCTAGGTGGTGTAATATTTAATGTGTTGTTTTTCCATTGTATTTTTGGTTAGTTTTACCAAGCTATTATACATTATTATTTGCTTTAATAGGATTTACATTAGCTTTCCTAAACTTGATTCCAATGGGATTCAACGATGGAATGACTTTTTATCACGCTAGTAAAGATGAAACTACTAGATTTATTTTTATATTTACAATTAGAATACGTATATTATCAAAGTATTGGTAAAAAAATTTATTAATAGAAAAAAACCTGAAATAGTAGAGAAAATAAATTCATTAAAAAAATAACTAATACTAATTATCTAACTGATTCTCTAGAATTTATTAAATTGGATGGTTTAGAATATTTCTTTGAATTTAATACTTTGTATAATGAAGCAAAGAAAATTATATGTAGAAAGAGATGATCTGTTACCAGTTTATAAAGTTGAACTTATGGCATTGTTAGTTAAATTAATAAGTTTGGTGAATCCGAAGATGAACTATTAGAAGAACTTATGAAGGATAAAACTTTATTAGCAAGGCTTAAACAAAAATCCACAAACGAAAAAAATATTTTAGCGACATATGAATATGGTGTGAAGTTAGATGATGAGAAAGCCTTAGATTTAATAGCCGAGGCTAGACAAATAAAAAAATAAAGCACCGAATTTATATGTTCAAAATCTAGAAATGAAATATTGTGATTATTTAGAAGAAAAATTTTTAAGATAGTAGCATTGGAATATCAGTAGTTTATTAAGCTGCTGGTATTTTTTTGTTATATAAAAGAAAGTGATGGGACTGATACAAAAATCCTAAATTTTAAAAAGCATATATGATAACTCATAGACGCAGTGATCTCATTGATATCTAAATAAAACTTTTTAGATACCTAATAAACTGCGCGGGGGTGATTCGACAAAATCGATTTTGTTGAGTCATCCCCCTTTACTTTTATGATTATTAATTTACATAATATTATTTTTTTATAAATAGGTGGCATGTTGTTACTTAAAAATAGACTTAAAATTCAGCTTGTAGACTTGACAAAAGTTGTTTTAATAGTTAAAATTAATATTAGATTATTTTTTTATAAAATAATCTTTTGATAAAAGTAAATAAAATTTTTTATTTATTTCAAAGATTTATTGTAATTATATTGTAAACTGGGAGGGATAAAATGTTTAGTAAGAATAACAAGAAAATGACTATTCAGAGAGAAAAAGAAAAAAATAAATTACTATGGTATTAAGAAGTTTAATGTTGGAACAGCATCGGTATTAATCGCTGCTGGATTCGCATTTTTAGGAGGAGGTAGTGCATTAGCAAGTAATGATGCTGCTGTAAATACAACTTCAGAGACAGTAAACAATAATATAACAACAGGTAGTAAAGAAGAAGGCTCAACGACACTATCAGTAAAGGTTAATAAAGCTAATTTGAGTGAGGCGATAGTGCGTCTTCAGACGGCAATTGCTAATGCTGGGGTAACAGAAAAACAGCATCAGTAATAGAAAAATGCTAAAGCGGAATTAGCAAAAGCACAAGCATTAGAAGCTAGTAACGTAGCAACTCAAGGTGAAGTTAATAGACAAACAGTAGAACTGAAAAAAATAAAAGCATCTCGTACTAGAAAGTATGAAAAAAAGCAACTGCTAAAGAAGTAGATAAACCCTACAGAAGAGAAAGTAAACAAAAATCAAGATTCACGTAATGGACAAGCGATTCCTGGTAATGGGGAAAGTGGGTTTAGAGAGGCAGCGGGGACAACGAGTGGAACAAATTATCGTGAAAAAAATAACTGCACTAAACGCTGAACTTACTACTGAGATTGAAAAAAATAAAAAGTTGAAATTACTAAAGAAGAATCCCTTGGTGAAGGAAAGAAAAAAATAAAGAAAAATTAGATATTTTAAAGGCAATAGTTAACAAAGCTGAAGAAGTTAAACGAAATGCGACTAATACATCAACGAATAATAGTGCAACTGAACAAAATTTACAAGCTGAATGGACAAAAAAATTAAACAAGAGAAAGACAAATTGGGCTATTATTTAAATCATTCAGAAAACTGGGGAGCTCCAATTAATAATAATAAAGCAGGATATGGAAATAACCCAGCAAATGGAGTTTTTGAAAATTTAAAAACGGTTTTGGTGAAGTGGATTTTACCGGGACTTGTGGAATCTAAAAAGTAAAACAATTGAAGATCAAGTAAATAATTTACAAAGCGGTAAGCATTACGGGAAAGTGACTTATCATTGGAAAACAAAGAAAATAACAGCAACAGATGCAGAAAATGGAATGTTGAATGGTTGGAAAAATTGGAGGAACTAAAGATTATATCCATGCAGTTAAACCAGAAGAACCAACAGATTATACATTAGGAACCGAAAGAACTGAAAAAGCTCTAAGAGTGCTAAAGCATATGATAATAATGGAAAAATAACTACTACAACGGCTACACAAGAACAACCAAATGCTAGTGGTAAGTTTTTAGGAGGATTACCAACCCTAGATGGAATGAAAAAAATCCTGATAAGGGTAGTGTAGCTAATAGAGATTACTATTTAGAATTAGGTAGCAAAGGAGTAACTTTATCCAAAGAATATGATGTCAATCCAAATTCTCAATTATTCTTTAATTTGATTCATAACGGGGCATATGGAAAGGCAGCTTTGTCTAGCGGAGGAGAAGAAGTTAAAGTTGAAGTAACAGATGCTTATACTGGTAAGAAAATTGCATCAGTTCCGATGAAAAATGGTCAAGCACCAGAAACAGCAACAAATAGACCCGCAGGATCAGGATATGGAACTCCTGCAGATGGTTGGAATAATCTATCAAGACTTTTTGCGATTCCAGAGGGAACTAGTAGAGTAAAAATTACGATTACAGCAAATGATGATGGACAATTTAAAGGTGTAGAGGACGGTTTCTTAATTGGAGGAGTTGGTGTTGCTACTGGACCAGGTATGCAGTTAACAAGTAATGTTACAAGTAATGGTAAAACTGGGGAGTATGGTTATACCAAAGATAAATTATATAAACGTTCACAAGAAGGGAAACTAAATCTTGAACTTAAAAATGTTGGAGGAATGGAGAATACATTCCCTTATGGAGGAACATTTAATATTAAAGTAAAAAGTTCCAAAAGGTGTTGAATTAGGAACAGTTAGTAAAACGAATTATGAAAAATTAGATTTATCAAAAGCTAATGGTGAGAGTATTTGGACTGATCAAGGATATTTAACGAATGTCCGTTATGATGCGGCAACTCGTACATTAAGTATGAATCTAAATGCTGTTCAATATAGAAAAAAATAATTTACAAGCGACTGGTAAAACATCACGTAAATTTTCAATTCCATTTATTACAAAAGATGACTATGTGGGAGATGCCACGTTTGAAGTATCAGGTACTGGTGGATTCGGTGGAGTTGATGCTGAAGGAAATTCTCTGTATAGCTGGCAGATAAATGGAAATGGCGGTATGTACAGTACCGAGGAAAATTATAATTCTAACGGCTTAAGATGGTCAGACAATCCAGATTACTACTACAATAGAACCATTTATATTGATGCACGAAAACCGAAGGCACCCACTGTAGAAGAAGTTCATACGGATAGAATTGTTGGAGATAAAAAGATAATAATCAGGAAAAAAATATTTATTGGTTTCTACTGGTGATACTGTTGGATCTCTTACACCAACAGAAGAACAAATTAAAGAAAATATTTTACGAGTAGCTAAAAATAATGGTGTAACTTTGAGCGATAACGAATTGAGTGAAAAAGTTGCAGAGATTAAAAAGAATTTCGAATTAGAAAATGAAGTCGGGAAAAATAAATATTACTTTGCCGGATAATAAAAATTGAACTTGTTAAGAAAGCTGATGGTTGGTATCGAGGTGATAATAAATTAGAACTTATTGATGGGAAGCTTTAAAAGTTACTTTTAGCAGATGACATCAATTTACACGGACTTGCAGGAGTTGATAAAATTGCTGTAACAGCAACATCTCCAGTTGGGAATGGTTCGGATGTGCGAATAGTAATATTGTAAATGATGCTCCAACAGTAGCAGTTGAGAAAAAAAGATTTATATGTTTATAAAACTAAAGAAGTTGATAAATGGAACAATGAGACAGTTTTAGATAAAGCGAAAGCATCAGCAACAGACCTTGAAGATGATCGTGATGGTGTTGATTCTACTAAACCAACTATCGCAGTAAGTGATCCAGGGAACCTGGATACCACTAAAGTTGGAGATTATACTGTAAAAGTTCAATCAACTGATAGTGAAGGTAAGAAATCAATAGAAACTGATGTAACGTTACACGTATTAGACTTAATTACTGTAGACCCAACAGTAAAAACTGATCCAACAAATCCAAGTACAACATCTCCAGTATCTCCAAAAACAGCAGATACACCTGTAAAAAGAAGGAGATGAAAATCTTGGTAAATATCCAGCAGGATTGACACGTGAAGATTTAGTTAAAGAAGTTATACGTACAATTAAGTATCTAAAAAGAAGAAGATGCTAATAAGGCTGATGCAATGGGACTAAAACCTGAAAAAAGTACAAAAAGTAACTTATAAACGTACAGCAACAGTTAACCCCTGAAACAAAAAGAAGTAACATACTCTGATTGGGAAGTTTACAATGAAGCGGATAAATTAACAGATGCTACAGCTGACGGAACAAAAGGTAAATTCAATGCTGTTGAATCATCAGTAGTAGAAAATTACTTATTAGTAAATGCGACAGATAAAACAGTAGCTGAAAAAGAAGCACCAGTTCCTGGAGAAGATGGAACAGTTACTCCGTGAGTTACTAAAGTTCTTTATAAAGAGATTGGTCTCGTTTGTGCCTGAGTACCCAGCAGGTAAGAAGCCACAAGGAGCACCGAGATAAAATAGATTATCCAAACCATCCAACTGACCCAACAAAACTAGGAGATTTTGGTTCGATTACTATTCCTATGTACAAGGCTATACACCAGTATATAATAGTGTAGAATTAACACCGAGAAATCCTAATGACCCAACTCAAGGCTATAAAGTTCCGGAAGGATTTGCACCAGCTGATAATTTTGGAACAACACCAATTGCGTATACTCCGTCAACTCAGAAAGCTAAAGTAGTGATTGAGAAGAAAGTCGATGGATCCGCAAATGAGGTAGTTTCTAGCTTTGATTTAACAGGAAAATCTGGTTCAGAATTACCAGCAAGTACAGATATTGAAAACAAAAATCAAAGAACTTAAAAAAATCAAGGTTATGAAGTAGAAAGTGATGAATACCATATTCAAGATAATCATCACCCAACATTTGATGACAAGGAAGATATCAATGCACAAGATGGTACACCAGCACCTTCTCAAATATTTAAGATTGTTGTTAAACCTAGAATCGTTGAAGTGCCTTCATCAACACCTCATGAAAAAGATAGTCCAGTAGATTCAAATGGTGAAAATCCAGATTTGAAAATGGCTAGAGGGAATAGCTGAGTCTGATTTGAAACACAACTGCAAAACGTGTGATTTCATATGTGAAGAAAGATTCTGATACAGCAACTGAAGAAAAAGCGAAAGATGAAACAATTCAAAAAGTGTCGTTCTCAAGAAAAAGCGACCGTTAATCTTGTTACTAAAGAAGTAACTTATACAGATTGGGAAAGTACAAATAAAACATGGGATAAGGTGAAGTTAAAACATTAACAGGCTATATTGCAGATAAGAAAGAAGTTGCTGTAAAAGAAGTTCCTACCCCTACAAAAGATACAAAAGTAATTCCTGATGAAACTGATAAAGTAACATATACGAAGATTGGAAGCTGGATTCCAGTAGATCCAACTACAGGTCAAGATGGAAATCCAATTCCATTCCCTAATGATCCAAAATGATCCAACGAAAACTGGTGAAATTACACAAATTATTCCTCATAAAGATGGATATACTCCAAAAAGATGGAAGTGGAACACCATTAGAACCAGTAAATCCTGCTAAACCCGAAGAAGGTTATAAAACCACCAAAAATTACAGAGCCGAAAGTGAATATTAAGATTACCTATGACAAAGATGATCAAAAAGCAAAAGTTAAATTCGTTTCAATCGATGATAAAGGTGTTGAAACACCATTAGATACGAAATATAATATTGATGATCTTACTGGTAAATCAGGAGATAAAATTCCGAAGAAAAAGTTCAAGCGCGTGTTGATGTTTTTGAAATCTATGGGATATGATGTTGTAGATAATCCATTTGATAAAGACCCAGTATTTGATACGAATAAAAGATACTGATGACAATATCACTCAAGAGTTTATAATTAAAGTTAAACCACAAGTTTCAACTGCAAAACCTGTTTATGTAGTAGAAGGAGCTAAACCATCTTTAGGAAAATTAAAAGATGCTGTTACTACTAAAAGGAAATGAAAAAACAGTAGATGAAACTAAGATTCCTGAAACAACAGAAAAAGTTGGCGATAATACACTGACAGCACCAGTAACAGTAACATACGGTTCAGGAGATAAAAAACGTGAAGAAACTGTGAATGTACCGATTAAAGTTGTTAAAGGATACCCACAAATTGTACCAGTAGATGAAGGTAAGAAACAACCATCACCTGAAGATAGTATTGATTCGAACGATTACCCAGAAGATGCAACATTTGAGTATAAAGAAGAAGTAGATACATCTACACCAGGTGATAAGAAAGTTACTGTTGTTGTGAAACAAGGTGATAAAGTATTAGTTGAAGTACCAGCAACAGTTCGTGTAGTTGAAAAGTTATCCTAAATATGTACCAGTAGATCCAGCTAAGAAACAGCCAGATCCAAAAGAAAACATTAATCCAAATGATTTCCCAACTGGAACAACATTTGAATATAAAGATAACACTCCAGTAGATACAACAACTCCGGGCGAAAAAGGTGTAACAGTTGTAGCTAAGCTGAATGGACAGCCAATCGCAGAAATTCCAGCGACAATTGTAGTAGTAGAATCTAAGATACAATATGTTCCAGTAAATGCTGAAAGTGATAAGAAACCAAAACCACAAGATAGCATTACACAAGATGATTATCCAGAAGGTTCAACATTTGAATACAAGACTCCAGAAGGACAAACAACTCCATATGATGGAACAACACCAGGAGAAAAAAATGTTACTGTAGTTGTGAAAGATTCAGATGGAGATACAATTGTAGAAGTACCTACGAAAATTAAAGTCGTTCAAGGTAAAGAACAATTAATTCCAGTGAACGCTGAAGATAAAGATAAACCTAAAGCTGAAGATAGTATCACACCAAGTGACTATCCGTAAGGTTCAACATTCGAATACAAAGTTCCGAAGGGCAAACAACTCCATATGATGGAACAACACCAGGAGATAAACCAGTTACAGTAGTTGTAAAAAATAAAGATGGAAAAGTGTTAGTAGAAGTATCAGCAACAATTAAAGTTGTAGAATCAAAACCTACACCAATCGAAACACCAGTAACAAATACGCCGTTAAAAGAAGGTGACTATACTAAAGGTCTAAATGTACCGACGGAGCAACAGTTGAGGTAGTAGGGGGTCTTCCAGACTTAACAACACCAGGTAAGAAAGATCCGGTTAAAGTAACGATTACATTACCAAATGGTAAATCTTATACTGTAGATATCCCTGTAACAGTAACACCAGTTAAGGAAATCGAAACACCAGTAACGACAACACCATTAACGCCAGAGGACTACACTAAAGGAATTACAATTCCAGAAGGTGGAAAAGTAACGAAAGTAGAAAACATTCCGATTTAACAACACCAGGTAAGAAAGATCCAGTAAAAGTAATGATTACATTACCAAATGGCAAAGTTGTTACGGTAGAAGTACCAGTGACTGTAACACCAATTACGCCAATCGAAACACCAGTAACAAAAGACAAACTGACTCCAGAGGATATCTTAAAACAAATTAAAGTACCAGAAGGAGCAACGGTTGAGGTAGGAGATTTACCAGATTTAACAACACCAGGTAAAAAAGATCCAGTAAAAGTAATGATTACATTACCAAATGGTAAAAGTTGTTACGGTAGAAGTACCGGTGAATGTAACACCTATTGAAGATATTGTTAAAAAAACAAGGGGATCCAATTACTGCTGAGGATGTTGAAAAACATATTCCAAAAGGAGTAAAAGTTATCTCAATTGGAGAGAAACCAACAACTGATGTACCAGGTGAAAGACCAAGTATTCCAGTTGTGATTGAATTACCAAATGGAATTCGAGTAACTATGAATATACCAGTAATAGTAACACCAAAAGATACTCCGGCTCCACGTCCCGAAAAAACCGTCTGCAACAGAAGTAACAGTAAATCCAGAAAAAGCTAAAGCTACAGTAGTTAAAGAGGGGAAAAAGTATTATCAAATACAGGTATTGCTGATGATAACTCTACTTTAGCAGGTTTAGGACTAGCAATTTTTAGGATTAGTTGGACTAGGAAGAAGACGTAAACAATAATAATAATAATTAAAAAGAGAAGCGATTTGCTTCTCTTTTGACTTATATTGAGATTGGTAAGAAAATATCAAGAGAAATGAGATTTTAGAAAGAAATTAATAAGTTGAGAAAAATAAGAAACAGATTCAAAAATCAATGGTAATAGCCCCAAAAATTTGGACAAATTTTTGGGGGCTATTACCCAATGTGAAAGTTTAGAGCCTGTTTTATGTTTATTTTGGTTTTTTTCGATATTAATGCTGAAAAGTCTCAAAATCATGGTACTTACTTTTGTTTAGTCCCGTTAATGAATCGAAATCTGTATCCGGAAATAGTGGATCAAAATCGTCGAGTTCGATATTAGAGGTGTTAGTGTTTGAGAGATTGTCAAAAGTAGATTTGTAAGAATTATTTGTTTCAAAACAAGTATTATTATTCTCAACATTAAAAAAATTTTTGTTAAGTTCTATCTGTTCACTAAAAACTTGAATTGTGTGATTATCATCGTAATTATATTCGATGGAAACTTCTCAAAATTAGAGTGTGCTGTATCTTGTTGATTGTAAAATAATACACCATATTCTTCTAAAAAGTTCTTCTTCTGTATAATTTTTAGAGGATCTTCTATAGGGTGATATAGTACTTTCGTAGATTTTTTTAACTAAATTTTCATCTGTTTGGATTTTATTGTCTTTTAATATTCAAGAAGAAATAAGTCTATAAATTATGTCTAGTTGTTCACTAGAAAGAAAGTGAAGTTTTGATTTGATTTCATTTAGTTTATCCATAGTTTTATACTGCTTCTATTTTCTTTTAAGTATTCTATGTAGTCATTTCCCCAAATCTCTAATTCATTAAGTACTGATTGGAATTTTTTCCCTATATCTGTCAAACTATATTCAACTTTAGGTGGAATTTGAGCATAGACTTTGCGATTTATAGCTACATCTTGTTCTAGTTGTTTTAATTGTTTTGTTAGTGTAGCTTGGGTAATTGTTCCTAGTGATCTTTGTAACTCGTTAAATCTAACACTTTTATCTTCAAGTAGGTGAAGAATTAGTATAGTCCATTTACCGCACAATATTTTTTTGAGTTGTAAAAAGGGCATTTACCAAAAGTTTCTTGTTGTTCCATAAAAAAATCTCCTTAAAATTTCATTGTTATTATACAATTCTATCGTAAAAGATACTAACTATTGTAAAAAAACGTACTTGTTATTTTTGGGTTAATATTATAATTATATATATAATAATTATAAAACAAATAATAAAGTTTAGCAATAGCTAAAAAACGGAGGACATAAAAATGACAGAAGCAAAAAAATTTATATCAAAATAGAAGAAGTGTATATTCATTAGGTAAAAAAACTTACCAGTATCTGAGCAAGAAGTATTAGAAATTATTGATAATGCTGTTAAACATTCACCAAGTGCATTTAATTCACAAACTGCACATGCAGTAGTATTATTAGGTGAAAACCATCAAAAACTTTGGAACATTACTTTTTGGAGAATTAGAAAAATTTTTACCAAAATGAAGAAGCTAAAGCAGCGACAAAAGGTAAAAATTGATAGTTTCGCTGCGGCTTATGGGACAATTTTATTCTTTGAAGATCATGATGTAGTAAAAGGACTTCAAGAACAATTTCCATCATATGCTGATAATTTCCCAATTTGGTCAGAACAATCAACAGGTATTGCATCATTCGCAGTTTGGAATGCTTTAGCAGAAGCGAAAGTTGGAGCAAATATCCAACACTATAATCCAGTAATAGATGAAAAAGTTGCAGCAGAATGGAATATTCCAACTAACTTAGTATTACGCGCACAAATGCCATTTGGAGAAATAGTTCAAGAAGCTGCACTAATTGAAAGAACTTCAAGAGTAAGAGTAGTAAAATAATATTTTTAGTTAACGACGAATTAAGTGAGTTATATTGACAGTTGACTCGACAAAATCGATTTCCATGAAATCACGATTTTGAGTCACTCCCTGTTTTTTTACGTTATTAATTACGCTGTTAGCTGTTGGAATATACTAGTAAATATGGTATTATAGTAGATGGTAAATAAATAAAATTTAGAAGGTTTAACAATGTTAAAAATAGTTATTAGAAATTTAGAAGATACTAAACGTTTAGCGAAAAATTGTTAGTGAAGGTATAGAAGATAGATTAGTTCTTTTTGTTAAACGGAGATTTAGCAGCAGGAAAACTACTTTTACGAAATATTTAGCTGAATATTTAGGTGTAAAGAGTGTGGTCAATTCACCAACTTTTTAATATAATGAAAGAATATAAATATCCTAATGGAAAAATTGTATCATATAGATGCTTATCGTTTGGAAGATAGTGATGAAGATTTAGGGTTTGAAGATATTTTCTTTGAAAATAATGTGAGTGTTATCGAATGGGGTGAATTTATTGAAGAGTTTTTACCCAATGAAAGATTAATTTTTAATATTCGCTTAGTAGATGATTACAGAGAAGTTGAAATTATTTCTAGTGGAGAATATAAAAAAATTGAAGAAAGGATTCGTGAAAAATTGGTAAGTTTAATAGTAGAAGCTTCTAATGGAGTATGTTCAATCGCATGCTTTGAAAAATAAGACTGTATTAGCTGAGAAAAAAACTTTGTATGTAGCAATAATTTATCAGCTGTTATTTTTAGAGGAAATTGATAATTGTTTAAAAGAAGCTAATAAGAAAAACGGATTTAACTGAAATTATATCAAGTGAAGGACCAGGTTCATACACAGCGATTCGTGTAGTTGCAGCAGTATGCAAAACTTTTAGCTTATACGTTAAAGATTAAATTGAAAAAGTGTCATCATTAAAATTACAAGCGTTATTAGAATTTGATAGTAATAAGTTATTAGTACCTTTTTATTGATGCACGTCGTACTAATGTTTTTTTGGAGCGGTGTATAAAAAAATGAAGATGGTAAATTAGTAGAAGTATTTGAAGAAGGATATTATTCACTTGAGGAAATTAACAACTTTTTTTATCTTTGCAGAACGAAGAATATGTGTACATTAGTAAGGATATAGCGAAATTAAATGATTATCTTCTTGATGGATCAAAAAAATGATGAAATGGTTAGAGCTGCCAATATTATAAAAAAATATATGATTCTTTAGAGGAAATTGATTGTTATAATATGAAACCTCAATATTTAAGAAAAACTGAAGCAGAAAGGGAACTAGAAAAATGATAAAAATAAATAAAGTAGATGTTAATGATTTAGATGTATTATCAAGAATTGATATAGATAATTTTGAAGATGCGTGGACGAAAGAAATGTTTAAATCTGAGTTGGAACATGAAAACGCAGAATATTATGGATTATTTAATGATGGTGAAATTATTGGATTCTGTGGTGGTTGGCTTGTGGCTGATGAATATCAAGTTAATAAAATAGTTATTGATAAACCTCATCAAAAATAAAAAAAATTAGGACAAATTTTCTTCACTTATGTTATGCAATTATTAAAATTAAAAGGTGTTAAAAAAAGGCTATTGTAGAAGTGCGTGTTAGTAATATGCCTGCGATAACTGTTTATGAAAAAAACTGGATTCACAACAGTTGATATGAGAAAAAAATTATTACAAAAAAATAATGGAGAAAATGCTTTTGTAATGGTAAGGGATTTTAGTAATGAAAGAATGTAAAAATTTAGAAAATGTAACTATCTTAGCTATAGAAACAAGTTGTGACGAAACGAGTGTTGCTGTCGTGAAAAATGGTAAAGATGTACTATCGAATATTGTAAGTAGTCAAATTGAAAACTCATAAGCAATTTGGTGGGGGTAGTACCTGAAATAGCGAGTAGACAACATATAGAAGTGGTAATGCAGATTGTTGAAGAAGCTTTGGAAGAAGCTACAATTACTTTAAATGATATAGATGCAATTTGTGTGACACAAGGACCGGGATTAATAGGTTCATTACTAGTTGGTGTAAATGTGGCGAAAAACATTAAGTTATGCTTTTAGATAAACCTTTAATAGGTGCACATCATATTGCAGGACATATTTATGCTAGTAATATAGATAATGATATAGTTTATCCATCGTTAGCTCTTGTAGTTAGCGGGGGACACACAGAACTTGTTTATTTGAAAGATGAACTTGATTTTGAAATAATCGGTTCTACTCAAGATGATGCTGTAGGTGAAGCCTATGATAAGGTCGCAAGACAGTTAAATCTTGAGTACCCTGGAGGTCCCTAAAGTAGACAAATTAGCTAAGTTAGGTGAAGATAAGTATAAATTTCCTCGTGCTATGATTGATAGTGATGATTATAATTTTAGTTTTTCAGGTATGAAGTCAGCGGTAATCAACTTTGTTCATAATGCAAAACAACGTGGTGAAGAAATCGTTCCTGAAGATCTCAGCTTGTAGCTTCCAAACTGCGGTAGTGGAAGTTTTAATTGCTAAAACTAAGAAAGCTATTGTTAATTTAGGAGTAAAAACAATTGATATTAGCGGGTGGAGTGGCAGGTAACAGTGAACTTCGAAAAACAAGTATTAGAACTAGAACAACAATTAAGAGTTGAAGTGCTGATTCCAAAAAAATGAGCTATTGTAGCGATAATGCAGCTATGATGGGCGCAGCAGGATATTATTATTATAAAAATAATATATTTGCTAATCCATTAACTCTAAATGCGAAGTCAACATTAGACTTAGAAGAAGTTAGAGGATAAGCATTAGAAGGGGACTGACTCGACAAAATTGATTTTTTTCAAAATCATGATTTTTAGAGTCGCTCCCTTTTTATGACAATTTTTGGTGAATTATGAAAAAGACAACTTGATGAATTATTAGATGCAAACTTACAAAAAAATTAATCATATTTCTGAAAATAAGCATTATTCAGGGTTTTTCTAAAAAGTTAAATAAAGAAGTTTTTATTAAGATTTTTAAAGATCCATTAAAAATATAGACTAGAGTATAAAGTTTTTAAGAAATAAAGGTAATTTTTTTATTAGATTTTCCTGAGTATTCTACATTAGTATTGAAATATGAAGATTTTATTCCGCTAAATAAAGAAAGTGTAAATGATGAAGATATAATAAAAATAGCAGAGCTAATATCTGATTTTCATAGAGGGAATTGGCTCTCAATTGAAAATGACAAAGAAATTTCATTGGAAAAAGTTCTAGAAAAAAATGTCTATAGATTGGCTGATAGAAAAGAGTACACTAAAAATAAGTGAGATTCATTCTAAGTTTTTTAAAAATATTAGTAAGTTAGATGAAGAGTATGAAAAACACTAGTTTTAATCCATGGTGATTTTGGTCTAAGAAATATAATGAGAAAAAGATGATAGCTTAGTATTAATAGATTTTGAGAGAGTGAAGTATGCTAGTTATTATTTAGACTTTATTAAATTTTTTTATCAGGATTTAGATAATGATAAATTGAAAAAGAGCTATTTTTAAATTATTATTATGAACATTCAAATGAGAAAGTTCTTTCTGAGCAACTAGAGTACTGCATGATTTTCATTTCGGCATTAGGCATTTTTAAACTATACTAAACGCATTGAAGATAAAGAATTTGAGAAGTTAGGATTAAAAGATGTTAACGGATGTTGAAGAGTATGTTGGAAATTTTTAATTTGTTAGATGTTTAGATGTTATATTTGAATAATTTGAATAAAGTGCAAATTGATTTTTATTTTGACCATTATTTGTGTTAAAATATAGTATAATTATAATTAGGAGGCGATGATATGGCGAATATTTATTTAGATTATGCAGCTACATCAAAAACATTTTGATATTATAGAAAAAAATATGAATGTAATAAAAAGAAATCTATGCTAATCCAAGTAGTAGCCATACTCTAGGTAAGAAAAATGAGAGGCTAGTTCGTGAAGGTCGCGAAAAATAGCTAAATCTCTAAATGCAAGTAGTAATGAAATTATTTTTTTAATTCGTGGAACTGAGAGCAATAATACAGTATTTAATCATGTATTAAATAGATTTGAAACAGGAGAGATAATAATTTCATCTGTAGAACACCCTTCGGTCAGAGCTAGTGCTAAAAGACTTGAAAAAGTTTGGATTTATCGTACATGAGTTATCAGTAGGAGAAAGTGGGACTATAGATCTAGAAGAATTAAAAAGAAAAGATTAATTCTAATACGGTGTTGATTTCAATAATGCTGGCTAATAATGAAACTGGAGTATTAAATCCTCTAAAAGAAATTTCAAATCTTATAGCCGGTAAAAATATATTATTACATAGTGATATTGTTCAAGCTCTAGGAAAAGTAGAAATAAATGTTAGAGAATTAGGTCTTGATTTTTGCCTCTGCCTCCGCCCATAAGATCGGCTCACTTAATAATTTTGGCTTTTTATATGCAAAAGATGGGGACGTTGAACCACTTCTCTTAGGTGGAGGACAAGAACATGGTCTTCGTTCCGCACAACTGACTTGTTAGGGATGTTGGTACTTTGTGACTGTTTAACTGAAACATTGGCATCTATACCAAGTCTTTGTGAGTTGAAAAATTATTTTTATTGCAAAAACTTGAAAAGAGTGATATTGATTTTGAGGTGAATGGATTCTATAGACAATTCGTTACCAAATATTTTAAATATTTACTTTTAAAAAAACATAGAAGCACAAAGGCTTTATAACGTATTTAGATGCACAATCTATTTATATATCCGAGGCTCTGCTTGTAGTTCCGGAAATATAAAAGGTAGTCGTATAATTAAGGAAATGTATGATATTGAACGCGCAGCACATTCTGTAAGAATAAGTGTTAGCTTCGATATTAATAAAGAATTAATAGACGAGGTTATAACTAAAATTGTAACTTTAGAAAAAAAGAATAAAAGAAAAGGAACTTATAATGAATAGCAACAAAAAGTAGTAGTTGGAATGAGCGGTGGAGTAGATTCATCTGTAACAGCGTATCTTTTAAAACAACAAGGGTATGACGTTATTGGAGTGTTTATGAAAAACTGGGAAGAAAAAGATGATAGAGGGGTTTGTGTTGCTGAGAAGGATTATGAGGATGTTATAAAAGTATGTGAACAATTAGATATTCCTTATTATTCTATTAACTTTGAAAAAGAATATTGGGATAAAGTATTTACGTACTTTTTAGATGAATACAAAAAGGACGTACACCTAACCCTGATATTATGTGTAATAAAGAAATTAAATTTAAAGTTTTCTTAGACTATGCAGAGGACTTAGGTGCTGATTATGTGGCTACTGGTCACTATGCTCGAGTTAAGGATGTTGATGGAGAGCGTTTAATGTTACGTGGTGTAGATAATAATAAAGACCAAACTTACTTTTTATCTCAATTAAAACAACATCAAATAAAAAATATCTTATTCCCCGGTAGGAGAACTTGAGAAAAAGATGTGCGTAAGATAGCAGAAGAAGCGGGACTTGCGACAGCGAAGAAAAAAGATTCAACGGGTATTTGTTTCATCGGTGAGAAAAACTTTAGAGAATTCTTATCACAATATTTACCAGCTCAAGGTGGAAAGATGATTGATTTAGATGGTAATGTTCGTGGGGAGCATGTTGGACTTATGCATTATACAATTGGTCAACGTCATGGTTTAGGTATCGGTGGAACTAAAGATACTGAAGGTGAAGCTTGGTTTGCATGTGGAAAAAGACCTTGAAAAATAATGTCCTATATGTTTGCCAAGGTTTCCATAATGAAAAACTTTACTCAGATAGTTTATTAGCAAGTTCACTGTCGTTTACAACTAAAAATCCACAACCTAGTAAATTCACATGTACTGCAAAAATTCAGATATCGTCAACCAGATACTGAAGTAGAAGTAGAAGTACTAGAAGATAATAAAGTAAAAGTTGTCTACAAAAAGCCGGTAAGAGCTGTTACACCAGGGCAAGCTGTTGTTTTTCTATGATGGTGATGTTTGTCTAGGTGGAGCAATTATTGATGAGGTCTATAAAAACGGACTTCAACTATATTATTTAATAAAAATCCTAAAAATTAGAGAAAATCTAGAGTTTTTAGGATTTTTTTAGTTATCTGATTTTTGAGGGAAACTACAATATATACTGAGCTAGAAGTGTATCAAATCTACGAATATCGATATCTTTTTAGGTTGATTTTGATTTTTTTCCGACTTTAGTCCAAAGTTCTACTTCAGTATTTAAGTCAAAGATTTTACCCTGCATTTTCAGTCGACCACATTAGTATTGAAGAGTACGGAAGTGAGTATATTTCTACTTTTTCCTGTAATTCCTTGGGCATCCTTTACAATAAGTCTTTTTATCTGTAAAGACAGCAACATCTCTTATCGTTGCGAAAGCTGCGACTGGTTGTTCACCGTTTATTAATAAGTTTACTATATCTTGAGGGATAGCAACTTCTCTAAAGAATGTCCAGTTTAATAAATTCATATCATTAGCCATAATATTTCTCCAATCTTTTTTAAGGTAATTTTTAATTGAATTTTATAATTTTTTTATTAGTATAACACAAATTATGTGAAATATAAATAATGTACAAATAATAAGATTTTTCAGTACTAATATTATAAATTTAGTGATATAATATAAGTATCGGGGGATAAATATGAAAATTAACAAAGAAGAAATTGTTATGTTTTTTTAAACAAAATATTAAATCCATTTTTTTAGCATTTTTGTAGTATAGTTGTTATAGGTATAGGGCTCTATTATTTTAATCATAGTAAAATAGAAGACTATAATGACATTAGTTTTTCAAATCATAAAAGTGATAGAATAGATACTGAAGAAAAAAATGATGATAAACACGATGAAAAGATTTTTGTTGATGTAAAAGGTGCTGTAAGACGTCCCTGGAGTATTTGAAACGACAAAAAGACAAAAGGGTAAAAGATTTAATAGAAGAAGCCGGTGGACTTTTAGATGATGCTGACACTTCGACTTTTAAATTTAAGCCAAAAGGTGAAAGATCAGATGGTTATTTATGTTCTTAAACATGGAGAAAAACCTAAACAAATGTCCGAGAGTGGTGCAACTAGTTCATCTAGTGGTGAAGTAATAAATATTAATACGGCTAATAAGGAACAACTCATGAAAATTTCAGGGTTGGTAAAACTAAGGCAGAGGCAATTATCGAACATAGAGAAAAATGGAGATTTTTAAAAAGAAAGAAGATATAACAAAAAGTACGAGGCATAGGCAAAAGCTACTTTTTGAAAAATTAAAGATAAAATAGAGGTATAATTATGCAAAAGAATTAGTTGGGATGAGTACTTTATGGCTCAAAGCCACCTACTGTCTCTTAGATCGACTTGTAGTAGGCTGTCTGTTGGAGCAACAATAGTTAAAGATAAACGAATAGTTTCTCGTGGGTACAATGGATCTATTAAGGGTGATGAACATTGTATAGATGTTGGTTGTAAAGTAGTGGAAGGGCATTGTGTTAGAACTATTCATGCTGAAATAAATGCTATTTTTGCAGTGTTCTAAATTTGGAGTAGGAACTGAAGGTGCGACAATTTATGTTACACATTTTCCTTGTTTAAATTGTACAAAATCTATAATTCAAGCAGGGATAAAAGAAATTTGCTATGCAAATGATTATAGAAATAATGAATATGCTCGAGAGTTATTAGAAAAATCAGGTGTAATCGTAAGAAAAATAGATTACGATGTAAACAATGTGGTTGAAAGGTTATTAAATATTAGTAATGTTTTTTACTTACAACTTTCTTTACTAGCATTAGGGGCGATATTATTAAACTTTAATGTAATAATATCTATGCTATGTGTTGTTATTTTTTTCTGTTGATAACTTGGAAAAAAATAAAAATCTTGATGCTAGGAAAACTATTATGTGTATAATGGTCTTCTTAGCATTTTTTATTCGGGGAGCATATGAACAAAAACTAATACTCACATTTAATTAATATCGAAAATAAAAATTTTGAGGTATTAGTTTCTGATAAGATTAATGTTAATGGTAATTATATGTCCGGTATTGGATGTATAAATAATGAAAAAGTTTTGATTAATTATATAGTGAAAAAAATGAGGAAGAAAAGAAATTTTTAGAGAAAAAAATTTTTGGGGAGGAATGCTAGTGGTAAATGCCACAATAGAAGATATTCCAAGTAAAAACTAATTTTTACTCATTTGATTATAAGAAGTATAATGAGAATAGGGTGTTTTCAAAAAGTCAGTATTAATGACTTATATGAAGTTAAAAATGTAGACTCATTTGGATTTAAATTGCTAACATATAGGAATCTATTGAGTCTTAAGATAGATAGAGAACTTACTTTTGATAAAAGTGGATATTTTCAAGCTTTAATATTCGGAGATAAGAGTTATCTACAAAGGGATGATGTATCTGCCTTTAAAAATTTGGGAACAAGTCATTTACTAGCAATTTGGATTACATATTGGGGTGCTAGTCTCTAATATATTTTATTTTATTAAAATTAAATATTAGTGTTAATATTATTGAAAAAAATCATTCTTATTATCATTCCGATATACATATTACTTAGTGGAGCAAGTGCATCTGTTCTAAGAGCTGGTTTTATGATTATATTATATATTCTGTTTAGGAGAAAGAATATTGATAAGTTGGATAGTCTTCTTCTTACGTTATTAATATTATTAATAGTCAATCCTATGTTTATTTTTTAATATTGATTTCAGCTTTCTTTCTTGATAACATTTAGCTTATTAATGTCAGCACGTTTTTATCAAAGATTCTAAGAATAAATTTCAAAGGGGCTTTTAGGATTAGTCTTATTTCTCACCGCAAGCTTTCCTATTTTTACTGTATAATTTCGGTACAATAGCTTATATTTCAGTGTTTAGTAATATTGTCCCTAGTACCTGTTTTTAGTATTTTAATTTTTCCCTTTGGTTTTTAGCTAGTTATGTAATATTTTTTTAATAAGTAGTCAATGTTTTAATATATTTTGTAAACCACTTTTAAATTTTTATCTTTAATTTATTTGATAGAATACAGGATCCCTTTTTATTAGCTTCTCCTATTCGTATAGGTCAACAAAGTTTATTAATTATTGTTGTAATCTTTGTCCTTGTCATGTTGATAATGGTACAGTTAAATAATTTTAAATATATTAGAGCTTCTGCAAGTGGATTTTTTTATAATAATATTGTGTATTGGAGTAACTTATCTTCCGCGAAATTATGTTGAAAAAAACTTAAAATTGGAAAAGAGAATGTCTATTATATTAGAGCAAATCAAAGTAATATGTTGATAAATTCGTCTAGTAATATTAAAAAATTTTTACATAGATTACAGAAAAAAGATAAAGAGTATGATATAATAAACGAGTATGATTTGCTTTTTGAATTATGAAGGGAAGAATAAGTTTGATTATCTTCTCCTTACTTCAGCAAAAAGGAAAGAGTGAATATTCAAAAGATTTATTGGCAAAATGGACTGGTTAAGAAGGTTTTTAGTAGTAGATAGTATTGATAGGAAATTAACAGATTTAAGAAATATTGCTGGGTTTAAGAAGGTAGACTACATAATTCTAAAAAGAAGGAACAGAGATAAAAACTAGGAATGACTACTGTATATTATTTTTGCTAATAAAGTAAAAATAAAAATCAAAGTTTAGAATTTGAGATTGAGGTAGATAATTGATGAAAAATATCTATGTGATATATGGAGAAAAATTTTGAGGCTATTAATGATTATGAAAAATATAGCTAAGAATTATTTGAAAGAGGTTGATGAATTTAATTATATAAAAATAAACATGCAAGAAAATACTCTTGAAACACTAGTATATGAATGTCGTAGTAGCGGTTTATTTGGTAATGAAAAGGTAGTTGTTGCAGAAAATTGTAATTTTTACTATCAAAACCTAAGAAAAATAAAAAGTAGAACATAATATTGATACTTTGAGTAATTATATAGAAAATATTAGTGAAGAAGTTGTACTAATCTTTAAAAAAATAACAGATAAGATTGATAGTAGGAAGAAATTAGTAAAGAAAAATAAAGGAAGTAGGAGAAGTTAAAGAATTTTTCTAATTTTAATGAAAAAGAAATCGTAAAGTTATATAGCGAAAAACTGTTGCTAGTTCTAATATAAAAATCTCTAAAGATGATGCAGAATTTCTAGTAAATTACACTCGTTTAGATTTTGCAAATATAAAAAGAATTAGAAAAACTGCTCCTTTATTGTGAAGATAAGAGAATTATAACAAGAACAGACATAGAATTATTAGCTACACGTAGTTTAGAATATGATGTTTTCAGTATTACTAATGAACTATTTGGAAAAAAATTATTCTAAATTAAGAGAAGTTTATAACTCGTTAGTTCTAAAAAGAAGAACTGATATTTTTGCTTTCATTAATTAGTGGACAATTAAGAATGTACTACAAAGTAAAAGTTCTACTAAATGAACATTATTCACAAAAAAAGATATAGCAAAAAGAATTAGGTGTTCATCCATATAGAGTTCAATTGGCAACACAGGGAATTAGAAATTATAGTATTGAAAAAAATAATGAAAACTCTTATTTTAGCAGCGGATTATGATAAATTATTGAAATCATCGTACATGGATAAGTACATCATACTAGATCTGTTTATTAATAAACTAATTGAGGAATTAAAATAGCACAATTATGAATAAAAACACTAATAAATTCTTTAAAGTAAGAATGTAATGTTAAAAAGTAGTGGAGATAATTAAAGAAAAGGAAGTTTTTATTGATTGTGAATAATACTTTACTAACACTTTTGAAAATGAAAAAAATTTTTGTTTTTAGGAATTGTTGTAGATGATTAGTCGGTAACTGAATATTTAACAGGTTATAGTGATATATTAGTAGGAGTTGAAGTTGATAGATTTTTGGATTATCGTAGATTTCAACTATTATTGGAGCTATGCTTAGATTTAAACTGAGTGACATTGCTAAAATTGATAAATGTTCAAGTCTATAAAGAGTTGTGAATGTTTGTGCGTTTTGTACTTAATGGTGAAATAATTAAATAATGAAAAAAACTACTCGGAAGCCCAAGTAGTTTTTTCATTATTTAGCTAGGTTTGATTTATATCTAGCAGCTGCGTTTTTTTGTGGATTAGTTAGTTTTAGCAGCTTTATCGATTTTTGTAAGCAAGGTTTACTAACTCTGCAGCGTTAGCAGCACCTTCAGATTTAGCTACTTTAGCTTTTTAATAGCTGTACGCATTTCAGATTTTTTTAGCTGTGTTAGCAGCATTAGTTTTAGCATCTTTTTCTTACGCTTAATACTGATGATTTAATGTTTTGGCATTCGATTCACCTCCTGGTTCGTATTTTTTTATTACTAAGAAATATTAATTAATATTCTTAATTACAATGAATTAAGTGTTGTTAGATACAACTATCTCATTTTAACATATTAAAAATGTAAATGCAAGGTGTTTTTATAAATTTTTTTAAAGTGGTTTTTATTTTTTTATATTTTTGGATTTTTGTTGACTTACTAGTATAAAATATGTTAGTATATATGACGTTGATATTTAATTTTTACATAGGTAAGGTTATTTGTCTTCTGACTTTATTATAATAAAAGATGTTTGAGAGATCCATCTATAAAAACCTGAAGTGCTGGTTTCTCAAATCGGTACTTCTTTCTTTTCTCTTGAACAAGATAAGGAGATATAATGAAAAATAATGCAGTTAAAGTATTAACTATTCAAGCGTTAATAGCAGCTATATATGTGGTGTTAACAGTAGCTATAGCACCATTTTTCATACGGTGCAATTCAATTCCGTATAAGTGAATCACTATCTCAATTAGTGGTGTTTAGTAAAAAAATATTGGTTCCCTATTACTTTAGGGTGTAGCAATTGCTAATATTTTTTTAGTCCACTTTGAATTGTAGATGTGTTCTTTGGAACTTTAGGAACAGGGTTAGCATTAGCAATCAGTATTTTTTTGTTTTTTTAAATTTGTAAAAAACAGAATTGCTAGACACATCGTTAATATTGTTATCTATTTAGTTGTTTGTATGCCTATTATTGCATATGAAATTGCTATCTTTAGTGGTGAAAAACTCTGCAAGAGTACCATTTGAATTTGAGGCATTTACAGCTATTTACGGATCACTTTTTATTATCACAAGTTATCGTGATGGTAATTGGTATAGTTATTACAGAAGCTTTAAATAAAGCTGTAGATTTAAAAAGTATTTGAATAATATTCATAAAAATCGTTAAGAAATTTTCTTAGCGATTTTTTATTTTTAGTATTGACCTTCACGTTGCGTTATGGTATATAATAAATTTATCACTGGTGAAATATTATAAAGTATAGAGGAATTAATATGAGGATAAATGAAGTTGCAAAACTTACAGGAGTGAGTGCAAGAACATTACAATATTATGATGAAATAGGACTATTGATTCCGGAAAAATTAAATAACGGGTATAGAGATTATTCAGATGAGAATCTAGATAGACTGCAGAAGATACTATTTTTATAGATTTCTAAAGTTCAAGTTAAATGATATAAAAAGAATTGCTAGATGCAGATGACGATAATTTAAAAAAATACTTGAACAACAACGTGAATTAATTTTAAAAAGAAAAAGAGAAGTTTGAAATAATTCTTCATAATATAGAAAAACAATAAAAACATATAAAGGAGAGCAAACAATGACTATAGAAGAAAAAAATTTAGTGGATTTAAAAAAAGAAGACTTAAATAAGTATGAAAAATCAAGCTGTAGAAAATATGGAAAAAGAAACAATTGATGAATCTAAAAAGACGTCAAACTGGAAGGGAAGAACATGTAGCAGAGAAATTTAATAATGTATTTCGTTCAATGGCGAAATTCAAAAATGAAGATATTGCTATAGAAGAAAAAGAAGTTCAATCTAAAAGTAGATGATTTATATAATCATATGAACGAATATGCTTTTTGATTGTAGTGTAGAAGTATTTTCCTATATAGGAAAAAGGATATTCACAAAATCCGAAATTTAAAAAAATAATATAGATAAATTTGGTGAAGGTGTAGCTGAGTATACATCAAAAAGCAATAGAAAAATATTGTAATGATAGACTAAATAAATAATATTATAAAAAGATATTTTAAAAAAAGATTTTTGAATAATTTTTTAAAAACTATTGACAAATGAAATTATATATATTAAAAATGACTAAGTCAGTTGAAAAATGTACCGTAGACAGTAGGGGGAGAAATCCTTAATTAGCCTACCGAGGACAAAATTCGAAAAGAAACTTATGTGCCTTTTTGTATGTTCTCGCATGCAAGAAGGTTTTTTAATGGTACTGAAATTGATAAATCTACTTAGGAGGAAGTTCAATGTCAAAAGCTATTGAGAGAAAACAAGAGTTAGTAAATCAAATCGCAGAAGAAATTAAAGCAAGTTCTTCAGTTGTTATCGCTGACTACCGTGGATTAAACGTTGCGGAAGTAACAGAATTACGTAACAACATGCGTAATGAAGGTTTAACTTTTAAAGTTTATAAAAACTCATTAGTTCGTCGTGCGATGGAGCAAGCAGGAATTGAAGGATTAGAAGAAGTTCTAACTGGACCAAATGCTTTTTGCTTTTTCAACAGACGATGCTGTAGCTCCTGCTAGAGTTTTAAACGATTTCGCTAAAGAACACGAAAACTTAGAACTAAAAGCTGGTGTTATAGAAGGAAAAGTTGCAGATCAAGGTGAAATTAAAGCTATCGCTACATTACCAAGTCGCGAAGGATTACTTTCAATGTTACTATCTGTATTAACAGCGCCAATGCGCAATACTGCTTTAGCTGTTAAAGCTGTTGCAGACCAAAAAGCTGAACAAGAAGCTTAATAAATAAAAAAATATATTAATATACATAATTTAAAAATCGGAGGAAATTTATAATGACTAAAGAACAAATTTTTAGACGCTATCAAAGAAATGTCAGTTTTAGAATTAAACGACTTAGTAAAAAGCAATTGAAGAAGAATTCGAGTAACTGCTGCTGCACCTGTAGCTGTAGTTGGTGGAGCTGCTGCTGCTGGAGCTGCTGAAGAAAAACTGAATTTGACGTAGTTTTAGCTAACGCTGGAGACTCAAAAATTAAAGTAATTAAAGTTGTTCGTGAAATCACTGGAGACGGACTAAAAGAAGCTAAAGAAAAAGTTGATGGTGCGCCAGCAACACTTAAAGAAGGAGTTTCTAAAGAAGAAGCTGAAGAAATCAAAGCTAAATTAGAAGAAGTTGAGACAACTGTAGAAGTTAAATAATTTCTATTCTAAGTAGATAAAAAAAGATAGATGTAAATAAACAATAATATTCTATTTGAGAATATTTGATACGATGATAATAACAAAAAAATAGTATATCTCAAGTGTCTAGCTATGGGATATACTATTTTCTTCATTTTAAGAGGTGTCTTTATTATGGAACATTATTATACAAATAATCCGACGACCGAGAGTCGTGAAAAAAATTATTAACTCAACAATAGCGAATGAGAATTTAAAGTTTTATACAGATAACGGAGTATTTTTCAAAAGAGAGTGTTGATTTTGGTACTAAAACAATGCTAGAATCTTTCAGCACAGAAAAAGAAAATGCTAAGGTTGCTGACATAGGATGTGGGTATGGTGTTATATCTATTTACCTAGCAAAAAATATTCGACTTTTTAGGTTCACTATGGTAGATGTGAACAATAGAGTTTTAGAGTTATCTAAAAAATATTGAACTTAACAAAATAGAAAATGAAGTAGAAGTACTAGAAAGTAGTTCCTTTGACAATGTTGAAGGAACTTTGATATGGTTTTTAACAAAACCCTCCTATAAGAGCAGGGAAAAATTGTACATAAAATAATGACAGATAGTTATGAACATCTAAATGCTCAAGGTGAGCTTTGGGTAGTTATACAAAAAACAAGGAATGGCTAGTTGTAAAAAAATTATTAGAAGATACTTTTTTTCAATGGTAGAAGTAGTTACGAAAAACAAGGGTTACTATATCCTGAAAGCCGTAAAATAATTGACAACTTGCTATGACTATGATAAAATGATATATTGCAAGTAATTCTATTTTTCTTTTAGATAGAATTGCCAAAATTATATAAGTAAGTAAGAGAAAATGTATATTTTTCTTTTTAGTTTTTAAGAGAAAAGCTGAGAGGTGACACAGTTGCAAAAAGTTAAATTTGGTAAGCACAGACAAAGACGTAGCTATGCTAGAATATCAGAGGTAATTGATTTACCGGACTTAATTGAAATTCAAACATTATCTTATGATAAATTTTTAGAAACTGGTCTAAAAGATGTTTTTAAAGATGTATCACCAATAGAAGGTAATAATGATAAATTAAGTTTAGAATTTATCGACTATAAATTAGGAACTCCTAAATATGATGTTGATGAGTCTAAAGAGCGTGACGCTACATATTCAGCACCTTTAAGAGTGCGCGTACGTTTAATTAATAAAGAACGTGACGAAATTAAAGAACAAGAAGTATTTATGGGTGAATTACCGTTGATGATCTGAAACTGGAACGTTTATCATCAATGGTGCAGAACGTAATTGTATCTCAATTAGTACGTTCGCCTTCTGTATATTTTACAGAAGATGACAAACTTAAAGTAAAAAAATATTCCAAATGCCCTATAAAACAACTGTTATTCCTAACAGAGGAGCTTGGTTGGAATTTGAAAAAGATATTAAAGGATTAGTTTACGCTCGTATTGACAGAACTAGAAAAAAATTCCTTTAACAACGCTTATTAGAGCTCGGGGTTTGAATCTGATGAATCAATTCTAAAAATTATTCGGTGAGGATGCTGAACTTCTAAATACTTTAGAAAAAGATGAAAACCTTGATACAGGAACTGCGTTAAAAGTAATTTATGATAAATTACGTCCCGGAGAACCAGCAAACGTAGAAACTGCAAAAAGCGACACTACATGGAAGATTCTTCGATCCAAGAAGATATGATCTTGCTAAGGTAGGACGCTACAAATTAAATAATAAACTTCACGTTGGTGAACGTCTAGAAAACCAAATTCTAGTAGAACCAATCGTTGATACAGAAACAGGAGAAATTTTAGTAGAAAAAAAGGTACTAAATTAACTCGTGAAATCATTGATGGAATTTATGCTGAATTAGGAACAACTGCTAACGTAGTTGAATTCGATATGAATGAAAGTCTTGATGGAAGCGATAGCCTAAAATTACAATTATTCAAAATTGTAAACCAAGTTAAAGTAGGTAACGACTTCGATATCGATGAATTAACTGATGATCAAGTATTACACGTAATTGGTAATGGAGCACCTAATAAAGATGTTTTAACATTAACAATTGCTGATATCGTAGCAAGTATTAACTACTACCTATTATTAATTAGAACTCGTAGAAATAACGACGGATTTGAATTTGAATTAATCGGACGTGTAGATGATATCGACCACCTTGGTAACCGTCGTCTACGTTGTATCGGTGAATTATTACAAAACCAAATTCGTGTAGGTATTTCTCGTATGGAACGTGTTGTGCGTGAACGTATGAGTATTCAAGATACAAATGAAATTACGCCACAACAACTAATTAACGTAAGACCAGTTACAGCAATTATCAAAGAATTCTTTGGAAGTTCTCAACTTTCACAATTCATGGACCAAGTAAATCCATTAAGTGAGCTTACTCACAAACGTCGTTTATCTGCACTTGGACCTGGTGGTTTAACAAGAGAACGTGCAGGGATGGAAGTACGTGACGTTCACTATTCACACTATGGTCGTATGTGTCCGATTGAAACTCCAGAGGGACCAAACATCGGTCTTATCAACTCACTTTCATCATTTGCTCGTATAAATGAATTTGGATTTATTATGACTCCATATAGAAAAGTTGAATTTGATGGAGAAGGACGTCCATATGTAACGGAAAATGTACAATACTTGACAGCTGATCAAGAAGATAAATACGTAGTGGCACAATCAACTGCTAATGTTGATGAAAAAGGTTACTTCGTAGATGCTGAAGTAGTATGTCGTTTCAGAGGAGATAACACAGTTAAACCACGTGAAATGATGAATTTCATGGATGTATCACCTAAACAGGTAGTATCTGCTGCGACAGCTTGTATTCCGTTCTTAGAAAATGACGACTCAAACCGTGCCCCTAATGGGAGCGAACATGCAACGTCAAGCAGTACCATTAATGATTACTGAAGCACCATTCGTTGGTACAGGTATGGAGCACCTAGCGGCACGTGACTCAGGAGCTGCAGTTATCGCTAAATATCCTGGTATCGTAGAATACGTAGATGGAGCGAAAATCAAAGTACGTCGTATTGAAACTCTAGAAGGTAAAGAAATTAAAGGTGACTTAGATACATACGTAATACATAAATTTGTACGTTCTAACCACTCTACAGCTTACAAACCAAAAACCAATCGTTAAAGTTGGTGATAGAGTAGAACCTAAAGATATCCTTGCAGATGGACCATCAATGGACAAAGGAGAATTAGCTTTAGGTAAAAACCTTGTAGTAGCATTCGTAAACTGGGATGGATATAACTATGAGGATGCTGTTATTATGAGTGAACGTCTTGTTAAAGATGATGTCTATACTTCTATTCACGTAGAAGAATATGAAACAGATGCTCGTGATACTAAACTAGGACCAGAAGAAATTACTCGTGAAATTCCTAACGTGGGTGAAAATGCGCTTAGAAACTTAGATGCACGAGGAATTATTAGGATTGGTGCTGAAGTTAAAGATGGAGATATTCTAGTAGGTAAGGTTACACCGAAAGGACTAACTGAACAAACTCCAGAAGAAAAATTATTATATGCTATCTTTGGAGCTAAATCTAAAGAAGTGCGTGATACTTCATTACGTGTACCTCACGGTGCTGATGGAGTAGTTGCTGATGTTAAAATCTTCAAACGTGAAGATGGTGCAGAATTACCTAATGGTGTAAACGAACTTGTTCGAGTATTTATCGTTCAAAAACGTAAAATCCGCGTAGGGGATAAAATGGCTGGACGTCACGGTAACAAAGGGGTTATTTCAAATATCTTACCGAAGAAGATATGCCATATTTACCAGATGGTACACCTGTAGATGTAATGTTAAACCCACTTGGGGTTCCATCTCGTATGAACATTGGACAAGTATTAGAGCTACACTTAGGTATGGCTGCTAAACAATTAGGTATCCACATTGCTACACCAGTATTCGATGGTGCTAGTGATGAAGATGTATGGTCTACAGTTGCTGAGGCTGGAATGGCTAAAGATGCCAAAACAGTTCTTTATGATGGACGTACAGGTGAACCATTCGATAGCCGTGTGTCTGTAGGGGTAATGTATATGATTAAACTTGCCCACATGGTTGACGATAAACTTCACGCTCGTTCAATTGGACCGTACTCATTAGTTACTCAACAACCACTTGGAGGTAAAGCTCAATTTGGTGGACAAAGGTTTGGTGAGATGGAGGTATGGGCACTTGAAGCTTATGGTGCTGCATATACTCTTCAAGAAATCTTGACATACAAATCAGATGATACTAACGGTCGTGTAAAAACTTACGAAGCAATCGTTAAAGGTGAAAATATTCCACGTCCTGGTGTTCCTGAATCATTCCGAGTGCTTATGAAAGAACTTCAAGCCTTAGGTATGGACTTTAGAGTAATGGATAATGATGACAACGAAGTCGACATGGGTGACATTGATTTAGGAGATACTATTGATTTCCATGAATCACACAATCACAACCATAATGAAGAAAATTCAGAAGAAGCTTCTGAAAAAGTTGAAGCTTCAAATGAAGATGCTGAAGAAGGATATCAAAGTTTAGCTAATTTAATTCTTTCAGATACAGATGAATATGAAGATGTAGAAGAAGATGATAGCGATGAAGAAACTTCAGGATATCAGGCATTGGCAAAGTCTTTTAATGTCAGATACAGATGAGTATGACGATGTAGAAGAAGACGATACAGATGAAGAATAATATAAATTTTACAATTAATCACAAAAGAACTATTCAAGGCTTTTATACAAAAAAATAAAGGAGGTATGCTCCTTGATAGACGTAAATAATTTTGCATATATGAAAAATTAGTTTAGCTTCTCCTGAAAAAAATCAGAAGTTGGTCTTACGGAGAGGTTAAAAAACCTGAAACTATTAACTATAGAACTTTAAAACCGGAAAATGATGGATTATTCTGTGAAAGAATTTTTTTGGTCCGACTAAAGACTGGGAATGTGCTTATGGAAAGTACAAACGAGTTAGATATAAAAACATTAAATGTGATAAATGTGGAGTTGACGTTACTTTGGCAAAAGTACGTCGTGAAAGAATGGGGCACTTAGAATTAGCTGCCCCAGTCAAACTACATTTGGTATTTCAAAGGTATTCCAAGTAGAATGGGTCTTCTACTTGACCTTAGCCCAAGACAATTGGAAGAAGTAATTTACTTTGCTTCTTACATTGTTATTGATCCAGGTGAAACTGACTTCATGAAAAAACAAATCGTTTCTGAACGTGAAGTACGTGAAGCACGTAGTACATTTGGAGCAAACTCTTTCGTAGCTAAAATGGGTGCTGAAGCAATTCGCGACTTATTAGCTGAGTTAGATATTGAAAAAGAACTTAAAGAACTTAAGAATGAACTTAAAGAATTAAGTGAAAGTAACTATAAATCAGGTCAAAAAGTTGTTAAAATCATCAAACGTGTTGAAGTATTTGAAGCGTTTAAACACTCTGGAAATAAACCGAATGGATGATTATGACAGTATTACCAGTTATACCACCTGAATTAAGACCTATGGTTCAATTAGATGGTGGACGATTTTGCAACAAGTGACTTAAACGATTTATATAGACGTGTAATTAACCGTAATAACCGTCTGAAAAAACTTATCGAACTTAAAGCACCAGGGTTAATCGTACAAAACGAAAAACGTATGTTACAAGAAGCTGTTGATGCATTAATCGATAACGGTCGTCGTGGTCGTCCAGTAACAGGTCCTGGTAATAGAACATTAAAAATCATTATCTAATATGTTAAAAAGGTAAACACGGTCGTTTCCGTCAAAACTTATTAGGTAAACGTGTTGACTATTCTGGACGTTCAGTAATCGTAGTTGGTCCAAACCCTAAAAATGTATCAATGTGGATTACCTAAAGAAATGGCACTTGAATTATTCAAACCATTCGTAATGCGTGAATTAGTTAAACGTGAATTAGCTAATAATATTAAAAATGCTAAAAACCAAATTGAAAGAATGGAAGATCATGTATGGGATATCTTAGAAGATATTATTCGTGAACACCCGGTATTACTTAACCGTGCCCCGACTCTTCACAGACTTGGTATCCAAGCATTTGAACCAATCTTAGTAGAAGGACGTGCTATTCGTCTTCACCCTCTTGTTACAACAGCGTTCAACGCCGACTTCGACGGTGACCAAATGGCCGTTCACGTACCATTATCAAAAGAAGCACAAGCAGAAGCACGTATGCTAATGTTAGCTGCTCAAAACATCCTTAACCCTAAAGATGGTAAACCAGTAGTTACACCATCTCAGGATATGGTATTAGGTAACTACTACCTAACACTTGAACGACCTGGAGCAGTAGGGGAAGGAATGATTTTCAAAGATGCTGATGAAGCAAGAATTGCTTATCAAAACGGATATATTCACCTGCACACTCGTGTTGGTATCGCAGCTAAATCATTTGATAATCCAACGTTCACAGAAGAACAAAAATAAAAATTACTTGTTACTACAATTGGTAAAGTAATATTCAACGATATATTACCAGAAGGATTCCCATACCTAAATGAACCTACTAAAGATAATTTAGAAGTTGCGACTCCTGACAAATATTTCGTATCACCATCTGATTTAACAGAAGGTGGGTTAAAAGCTTATATAACAGATAAAGAAGCTGTAACACCATTCAAAAAGGATTCTTATCAAAAATCATCTCTGAAATCTTTAATAGATTCCACATTACTGAAACATCTATGATGTTAGACAGAATGAAAGATTTAGGATTCAAATACTCTTCAAGAGCTGGTATTACAGTAGGGGTAAGTGACGTATTCGTTCTACCTAATAAATATGAAATCTTAGCAGACTCACAAGCTAATGTTGATAAAATTACAACATTATACAGACGTGGTCTATTAACTGAAGAAGAAAAGATATCAAAACGTTATTGCTCAATGGGCAAAAGCAAAAGATATCATCCAAGATCAACTTATGGACTCTCTTCCAGCGACTAACCCAATTTACATGATGAGTGACTCGGAGCTCGTGGTAACGCGTCAAACTTTACACAGTTAGCCGGAATGCGTGGTCTGATGGCATCTCCATCAGGGCGTATCATGGAAAATGCCTGTACGTTCATCATTTAAAGAAGGATTAACAGTATTAGAGTTCTTCATCTCTTCTCACGGTGCGCGTAAAGGTCTTGCCGATACTGCACTTAAGACAGCCGACTCAGGTTACTTAACTCGTCGTCTTGTAGACGTTGCGCAAGATGTTATTGTTCGTGAAAACGACTGTGGTACATCTCGTGGATTAAGAGTTGCAGCACTTAAAAATGGAACAGATGAAATTGAAAGCTTACAAGAACGTCTTGAAGGTAGATACAGTAAAGAAACTGTTGTTCACCCAGAGACAGGAAAAGTTATCGTTGAAGATGGTCAATTAATCACTCTAGATACAGCCAAAGAAATTGAAGCAGCTGGAATCGAAAGTGTTGTAATCAGATCAGCATTTACATGTAACTCTCGTCATGGAGTTTGTGAGAAATGTTATGGTAAAAACTTAGCTACAGGTGAGAAGGTAGAAGTTGGTGAAGCAGTTGGTACAATTGCTGCTCAATCTATCGGAGAACCTGGGACACAGCTTACAATGCGTACGTTCCACACAGGTGGGGTTGCCGGTGCCGATATTACTCAAGGGTTACCTCGTATCCAAGAGTTATTTGAAGCACGTAATCCAAAAGGTAAGGCATTAATCTCAGAAGTTGATGGAACTGTTACGAAAGTTGAAATCGATAATAATCATGTACGTAGAATTTACGTATTAAGTGAAATCGGAGAAGAAAGAGAATATCAAGACTATGGTGCAAGCCGTATGTTAGTTAAAGAGGACGACAAAGTTAAACGTGGTCAAGCTTTAACAGAAGGTTCTATTGAACCAAAAGAATTACTATCAATTGCAGGTTTAGAGGCTGTTCAAAGCTATCTGTTAACAGAGGTACAAAAAGTTTATCGTATGCAAGGGGTAGAAATCAGTGATAAACACGTAGAGGTTATGGTGCGTCAAATGTTAAGAAAAGTACGTGTAATCAATGCTGGTGATACTGATTTACTTCCTGGTTCATTAGTTGATATTCATAAATTCACAGATGAAAACAAAAATTCTTGAAGCACGTGGGAAACATGGCTACAGCTAAGCCTGTAATCCTTGGTATCACTAAAGCTTCATTAGAAACTGAAAGTCTTATCAGCAGCATCATTCCAAGAAACAACTCGTGTTCTTACAGATGCGGCAGTTAAAGGAAAAAGTTGATAAACTTATGGGACTTAAAGAAAACGTTATTATTGGTAAACTGATTCCAGCAGGAACAGGGATGCCAAGATATAACGATGTTGATATTAAAGTTGAAAAATCAATTAGCAAACGAAGTAGATAATGAATTAAGTAGACCAATTGAAGAAGAACTTCATGAAGAATTAGGCTCAATTTAATTCAAATATAGATAAAAGTTAATAGGAATATAAAAAAATCTTATATTCCTATTGACAAATCTATAAAAAGTATGTAAAATAGATAATGTTGAATACAAAAAGTAGAAGCACCCTGTTTCTCACCTGCCAATTATGATTGTTCAGGTTAATGTAGATGAAATGTAGAATTTTTATGCTGGGTGTTTTGCACTCAGTTTTTTAATGCTTTTAGTATTTAATGAATTTATAAATAGGAGGTGCTGATCATTAGTAAAGATACTGCACAAGTAAATGAAGGTATTAAAGCGAAAGAGTTTCTTTTAATTAGTCAAAATGGAGAACAATTAGGTGTAAAAACTAAGGCAGAAGCTATGCAAATAGCAGAGAGAATGAACTTAGATGTTGTTCTAGTAGCTCCAAATGCTAAAACTCCTGTTGCTAAAATTATGAACTACGGTAAGTTCAAATTTGAACAGCAGAAAAAAAAGAAAAAAAGAAGCACGTAAGAAAACAAAAAAATCGTAACAACAAAAGAGATAAGACTATCTCCAACGATTGAAAAAAACACGATTTTTGAAACTAAGTTAAAAAATGCACGTAAATTCTTAGCAAAAGAAGACAAAGTTAAAGTTTCTATTCGTTTTAAAGGGAGAGCAATCACCCACAAAGAAATTGGACAGAAAGTTTTAGAAAACTTTTCTAACGAAGCTAGCGATATAGCTACTGTCGAACAAAAACCTAAAATGGAAGGTCGCAGTATGTTCTTGGTTCTAGCACCAAAAAAAGAGAAATAAAGGTTTAATATAGGAGGAATTTGATAATGCCAAAAATGAAATCTCACCGTGGTTTAGCAAAACGTGTGAAAAAAACAGCTAGCGGTAAATTAAAACGTAGCCGTGCTTATACTTCTCACTGGTTTTCAAGAAAAACTACTAAACAAAAACGTCACTTACGTAAAGCTTCATTAGTATCTCGTGGTGATTACAAACGTATTAGAACTTTATTAGTTAAATAATATTAAAGAAGATTAATTATAGCGTAAATACTTATTTAAGTTATACATAAGGAGGAATTAGATATGCCACGTGTTAAAGGTGGAACTGTGACTCGTCGTCGCCGTAAAAAAGTTTTAAAACTAGCTAAAGGATATTTTGGTTCAAAACATACATTATTCAAAGTTGCTAAGCAACAAGTAATGAAATCAGGAATGTATGCTTTCAGAGACCGTCGTCAAACAAAACGTAATTTCAGAAGATTATGGATCGTTCGTATCAATGCTGCTGCACGATTAAACGGATTATCTTACAACCGTCTAATGAACGGACTTAAAGTTGCTGGAATCGATATTAACAGAAAAATGTTATCAGAAATCGCTATCCACGATGCAGCTGGATTCACAAGCATTTGTGAACAAGCTAAAAGCAGCTTTTAGCTAAATAATTAGAAATAGTAAAAAGTTACTTGCATAATTTTGCAGGTAACTTTTTTATATGAAAATATAAACTGATTAAACTAGTAAGTTAAAGAAATGATAAATAATAAGTTTTTTTGTTATTAGTATACTATTTTTTTCTAGGATTTTTTTAAGATTGTAAAGCTTATCTTGAGCTATTTGGTTGTATACTTCTTCATCTCGTTTATCATATAATAAGGTTGCCCAGGTATGCCAAAGTAAATCGCAGAACTGTAAGAATATGTCTAATTTTTTAAAATTGCATACTTCATCAACAAAAATATGATTTTTAAGAATGTTATAGTTTCTTCGTAGTTTAAATTATTTTTCAGATATAAAACTTGCAATATCAAAGTAATAGTCATTATAACCTGCATATTCAAAAATCTATTAAATATAATTTTTCGTTAGAAAATAGGAAGTTACCCTCTACTAAATCATTGTGACAAAGACGATCAGGGTTTGTATACGTCTTTGAATTCATTTAAAATATGCATAAAACTCTTTAAGTCATGCTCAGATGAATCTAGTTGCTCGTAATACTCGTTGAATTTTTATGATAGGATTAAATATATTTTTTGCTTCAAACTTTTTGCATGAAAATCTTTTAATAATTTTTGCGATTCTAACGATGTTTGATAATGTTTTTTTGTGAAATAAACGTTTTTAGGATTCTGCTGAAATACAGTTATTAGACTATCATTATTAAAAAATATACTGGTTTAAGAAAAAAATGGTTCAGCCGATAATAAAGATAGAGCTTCTTTTTCATTAGATTTATTAATAATTTTTGTTTCGTCTTTAGCTGTTCTATAAAAATACTTTATTGTTATCTGTGGTGATAATATAGTTTTTATTAGTTACTCCATAGCTTGTCTCTTCTATAGAAATAATTTTTTTCATTTAAAATCTTTTCTAATTTTTGTTATTATACATAAATTACATCCTCCTTTATTTCAGAAAAATATATAATCTTTTTCAATTTAATTATACATTATAAAACATAAAACTGAAAAGTAAAAAACGATTACATATCCGGATAATTAATATTAAAATTTATTATTAAAATACTATTTTTTTATAATATTATTCAAAAATAAAGAAATAAATTTCATGTGAATTTAATATGTTATTTATGTGAACTTATACTTTGTATAATCCATACATGGTATATATAGTTATTTTGTATTTTTAATTGATAAATAAATGACGTTTTGTTGAAAAATTGATAATTTTGGTATAATTATAATGTATAAAAATATATTTATATACACATAGTTTCATTTTTTTAAATATCATAGGAGGTGTAAAATGAAAAGAAGTTTTTATTAATACTGAATATATTACATTAGCGCAATTTTTAAAATTAGAAGGTTTCATAGGTTCAGGAGGAGAAGCCAAATATTTTTTTACAAGAAGTAGAAGTTGAACTTAATGGAGTATTAGAAAATAGACGAGGGAAAAAAATTGTATTCAAATGATGTAATCAAAATTAGAAGGAAATGAATTTATAATTATTAATGAAAAATTAAGAGTTTAAAATTACTCTACTTTCGGAATTATTTATCTGCGAATATAAAATCACATCCCTCGCTTAATGTTTTAGTAGGAAACAATGCGAATGGAAAAACTAATATTATTGAGTCTATTTTTTGCTTGGCACTAGGAAAAAGTTATAGAACGAAAAGTGATAGTGAGTGTATAATGTTTGGAGAAACTGCAACAGCAATGTCATGTGTAGTTTACAAAAAAATAATAAAAATCTAGATATTATGTTAGGAATAAATAATAAAGGCAAAAAGTGCTAAAATAGCAGGTTTGAAAAAAACTAAGCTAACTAGATTTTGTCGGAGAGTTAAATGTAGTATTATTCTCTCCGGAAGATTTGCAAATAGTTAAAGGTTCGCCTGCACTAAGACGTGAGTTTATTAATAGGAATTCTATCAATTTTCTCGTGTATACCACAAGTATTATTTGATGTATCAACATCTTTTTAAAACAAAGAAACTCTTATTTGAAAGATATGAGAAAGAATCCAAAAGATGAGATGTCCCTAGCATATTTAGAAACTATTACTTCTCAACTCGCCAAAGTAGCAATGTATATTACTAAAAGAGCGAGTGTCATTTGTTCATGAAATTTTCGGAGTTAACATATCACAATATGCTTAATATATCAAATGGGCAAGAGACTTTAAAAATTAAGTACAAAAAGTTCAGTGTTGGAATCATTAAATATAACAGATGTAAATGATACTAATTTTACAGAAGAGAATTTAGTAAAAGTCATGATGAAGAAATCATTTTGATGATATTATGCGTGGAAGTACAAAAATTGGACCACATCAAGATGATTTAGAATTCTATATTAATGATCTTGATGCAAAAATGTATGCGTCTCAAGGACAACAAAGAAGCATAGTATTATCGTTAAAATTAGCTGAAATAAACTATTTAAAAATCAAAAACAGGAACATATCCGGTTTTACTTTTTAGATGATGTGCTTAGTGAGTTAGATAAAAATAGACAACTGAAATTATTAGATGCAATTAATGAAAATGTACAAACATTCATTACGACACCTTCAATATCAGATATTAAAGAAGATTTATTGAAAAAAGCTAAAGTTTTTCAAAATTGAAAATGGAAAAAAATTAATGAGATAATCTAGAAAAATTTTTTTATATATTTACTAAAATGAAAGGAAAAAAATCATGGTAGAAAATAAACAAATACAAGAATATAATGCCGATCAGATTCAGGTCCTTGAAGGATTAGAAGCTGTTAGGGTTAGACCAGGTATGTATATCGGTTCTACATCTAGCAAAGGTCTACACCACCTAGTATGGGAGATTGTGGATAACTCAATAGATGAAGCCTTAGCCGGATATTGTAACACAATAACAGTTGCAATTGAAAAAGGAGATTGGATAAGAGTAGAGGATAATGGGCGTGGTATTCCTGTAGATATTCAGGAACAAACGGGAAAAACCTGCTTTGGAAGTTATTCTTACAGTACTGCACGCTGGTGGTAAATTTGGAGGCGGTGGATATAAAGTATCCGGTGGTCTTCACGGAGTTGGAGCCAGTGTTGTAAATGCCTTATCAACAAACTTAGAAGCATCAGTTCATCGTGATGGTAAAATTCATAGTATGAAATTTGAACGTGGTGATGTAGTTCAAGGGATTACAGTTGTAGGAGATACTGATAGAACAGGAACAACTATTCGTTTTAAAGCAGATCCGAAATCTTCCAAGAAACAACAGTATATGAATATGATATTTTAAGAACACGTATTAGAGAACTTGCTTTCTTAAATAAAAGGAATAACAATAATTCTTAAAGATGAAAGAGAAGGTCAAGAAAAAGAAGAAACTTTCTGTTATGAAGGTGGATTATTAGAATATGTAGAAATGTTAAATGAAAATAAAGATGCTCTACATGAAGCTATTTATGTGCATGGTGAGATGGAAGGTAAAGAAGTAGAAATCTCAATGCAATATAATACTGGTTATTCAAATAATGTCTTAAGTTATGCAAATAATATTAACACACACGAAGGTGGTACTCACGAGAGTGGATTTAAAACTGCTCTAACAAGAATAATTAACTCTTACGGTAAAAAGAATAAACTTATTAAAGATAAAGAGTCATTAACAGGAGACGATGTTCGTGAAGGACTTGTTGCAATTATCTCAATCAAACATCCAAATCCACAGTTTGAAGGACAAACGAAAACAAAATTAGGGAACTCAGAAATGAGTACTATCACTAATAAACTGTTCTCAGAAGAGTTAGATAGATTCTTATTAGAAAATCCAAAAGACAGCGAAAATAATTGTAGAAAAAAAGGACTTCAGGCATCACGTGCTAGAATTGCAGCTAAAAAAAGCTCGTGAATCTACACGTCGTAAAAAAATGCATTAGAGTTTACAAACCTACCAGGAAACTTGCTGACTGTTCTAGTAAGGATGCAGCTGAATGTGAATTGTTCCTAGTCGAAGGGGACTCTGCGGGAGGAAGTGCAAAACTTGGACGTAATAGTAAATTCCAAGCTATTTTACCGTTAAAAGGTAAAATTCTAAACGTAGAGAAAGTAAGAATTGATAAAGTATTAGCAAAACGATGAGGTTCGTTCGTTAATAACTGCAATAGGTATGGGAATTGGTGAAACATTAAATATCGATAAACTTCGTTATCATAAAATTGTTATTATGACCGATGCCGATGTTGATGGAAGTCACATTAGAACATTATTATTAACATTCTTCTTCAGATACATGAGAGAATTAATCGATGCAGGATATGTTTATATCGCAAGACCACCTCTATATGGATTGAAAGTAGGTAAGAAAGAATTTTACTGCCATACAGAAGAAGAATTGAAACAAAAATATTGAAGAACATGCTGGAGATAAAAAGTATACTGTTCAACGATACAAAGGTCTTGGAGAGATGAATGCAGAAGAACTATGGGATACAACAATGGATCCGAACATCGTTTAATGTATAAAGTAAGCATTGATGATGCTCAAAGAGCAGATGCTGCATTTGACACATTAATGGGTGAAAAAAAGTAGAACCAAGACGTAAATTTATCGAAGATAATGCGCTAAATGTTATAAACTTAGACATTTAGAAAGAAAGGATAGAACATGGAAGATAATAAAAATAATATTACCTTAAGAAACATAACGACTGAAATTGAAAATTCATTTTTAGATTATTCAATGAGTGTTATTGTATCACGTGCTTTACCAGACGTACGTGACGGGTTAAAAACCAGTTCATAGAAGAATACTTTATGCTTTTAATGATTTAGGGTTAACATATGATAAACCTTACAAGAAAAGTGCCTTCGTTGTAGGGGAAGTAATGGCGAAGTATCACCCTCATGGTGACTCTGCAACATATGGTACAATCGTACGTTTAGCACAAGATTTCAACAGTAGATATCCTTTAGTAGATGGTCAAGGGAACTTTGGTTCTATTGATGGAGATGGTGCTGCAGCAATGCGTTATACAGAAGCAAGAATGAGTAAAATTGCTTCTGAGTTATTACGTGATATTAACAAAGATACAGTTGATATGCAAGATAACTACGATGGTACAAAACAAGAACCTAAAGTATTACCAGCAAGAATACCTAACTTATTAGTTAACGGAAGTAGTGGTATAGCGGTTGGTATGGCTACAAATATTCCACCGCATAATTTAGGTGAGGTTATTGATGGAGTAATTGCACTAGCTGATAATTCTGAAATAACAATTGCTGAGCTTATGTCTAAAATTAAAGGACCGGATTTTCCAACGGGATCATTTTTATTAGGGCGTAGTGGAATAGTTAAAGGCATACACAACAGGGCGTGGTTCTGTAGTAATGCGTGGTAAAACTGAAATTGAACAAATGAAAAACGGTAAGGAAAGAATCGTTATTACAGAAATTCCTTATCAAGTAAATAAAAGCTAAATTAGTTGAGAAAAATTGCTGAACTAGCTCGTGATAAAAAAATCGAAGGTGTTACTGACCTTCGTGATGAAAGTAACTTAAAAGGTATTAGAATTGTAATTGAATTACGTCGTGATGTAAATAGCAATGTAATTTTAAACAATTTATATAAATTAACACCATTACAAAGTTCATTTGGTGTTAACATGATTGCTCTTGTAAATGGAGTACCTAAGTTATTAAATCTTAAAGAAGTACTTTACTACTACTTAGAACACCAAAAAGAAGTAGTAGTTAGAAGAACTAGATTTGATCTTAAAAAAGCTCAAGCTCGTGCACACATACTTGAAGGGTTAAGAATTGCTTTAGATAATATCGATAGAATTATCAGCTTAATTCGTGGATCTCAAACTGCTGAAGAAGCGAAAGCTGGATTAATTGATCAATTTGGATTAACTGAAATACAAGCACAAGCTATTTTAGATATGAGACTTCAAAGACTTACAGGTTTAGAACGTGATAAGATTGAAGAAGAATATAGTAAGCTTATGGAACTTATTGCTGACTTAGAAGATATACTAGCGAAACCTGAGAGAGTAATTCAAAATTGTTAAAGATGAGTTATTAGAAGTTAAGGAAAAATTCGGAGACAAACGTCGTAGTGTAATTATTGAAGGGCAAGTAGATCAAATTGAAAATGAGGATTTAATTGAACAGGAACAAATCATAATTACTCTATCTTATAATCAATATATTAAACGCCTTGCGGCAAGTACCTATAAATCTCAAGGAAGAGGTGGTCGAGGAGTAAACGGAATGACTACAAACGATGAAGACAATGTAGCATATATGCTAAGTTGTTCTACTCATGATCATATCTTATTCTTTACAGATAAAGGTAAAGTTTATACTCTTAAAGGTTATGAAATTAATCAAATGAGTAGACAATCTAAAGGAATACCTATTATTAATTTATTAGAAATTGAAAAAGAAGAAAAAAAGTAAACTCTATTATTGCAATTTCCGATCTTCAAGAAGAGGATACAAACTTAATCTTCTCAACTAAATATGGTGTAATTAAAAAAATCTAAATTAGGGATTATGCAAGTATCCTTAAAAAGGTAAGATTGCCCTTAAACTTGATGATGATGACTCACTAATCGATGTTCAAAGAATTACAGATGATCAAGATATTATGATTGTTACAGCAAATGGACAAGCAATTAGAATAAATGCTGAAAAAGTTCGTACAATGGGACGTGTAAGTCGTGGTGTTAAAGGTATCACACTTTCTCCAGATGATTATGTAGTAGGTATGGAAGTAGTCGATGAATCTAAGAAAATTTTAACAGTAACAGAAAATGGTATTGGTAAAATCTCTAAATCTACGGAATTTAATGTAATTAACCGTGGTGGAAAAGGTGTTAAAGTAGCAAAAAGTTACTAAGAAAACAGGTAAAATTGTAGCCGTTAAGTCAATTGCTGGAAATGAAGATTTAATGATTATGACTGATCAAGGAATTATTATAAGAATTGATGTTTCAACAATTAGTACATTAGGAAGAACAGCAACAGGTGTCAAAGTAATTAACCTTGTTGATGATCAAAAAAAGTAGCAACTGTTACATTTAGCAGCGAAAGAAGAAGTCTACGAAGAAGAATAACAAGAATGAAATTAAGAAGATTTGATTATACGATCAGATCTTCTTAGTTTTATGTTTATATCAATATAACAATTAGTAATGAATAATAATTATAGTGATGCTATAAAAGTAGCGAAAAAGAAGTTAACGAATGATAAAAAGATGTAAAACAAGAACAATTACATTTAATTTTTAAAAAAAGTTAGTAAAAAAAGTTAATAATATGAAAAATAGTAAAATTCATTGTGTTATTTTTGAAAAAGTTTTATAATGGAATATGTAGTTAAAACTGATAAAATAAACTTTATTAGTAAAAATCTTATCAAGGAGTAACTAGATGCAAAAAAACTAGATTAGAAAGCAATGTAAATGAAAAATATAATACAAGAGGAGATTCAAATACTTACAGAAATGTTGTTAAAAGCAACTCAAAAATTAATTTCTGAAGAAACATTTGAAAAAAATTGTAGAATTAAAAGCATTAGCTGATGAAAAAAATTATGATAAAATTAAATCTTATTATTAAAGATTTGACTCAAGAAGAGATGGAAATAGTAGCTAATTTCTTCTCGGTTTTTACCATTATTAATTAATATTGCTGAGGATGTTGATTTAGCATATGAAGTAAACTTCAAAAAAATAATTCAAACGAGGCTTATATTGGTAAATTATCTGAATCTATAAAAATATTAAAGATAAAAAAATATTTTAGATAATATTAATGTAGTCCCGGTATTAACAGCACATCCGACGCAAGTGCAACGTAAGACGATTCTTGATTTAACAGAAAAATTACATACATTATTAAGAAAACATCGTGATGTGAAAATGGACTTATCAATGGAAGAAAAATGGAAAAATGATATTCAAAAAGCATATAGAAATCCTAATTCAAAAGTGATATAATTCGTGAGAAAAAAATTAAAAGTAGCAAATGAAATTACTAATGTACTAGAGTATTATAATCTATCTTTTATTAAAGCAATAGGTAAAATTAATGACTGAGTACAAATTGCTATTAGAAGAAAATAACATTGAATTAAAAATGAGACTCCTATAACTATGGGGATGTGGATTGGTGGAGACCGTGATGGTAATCCATTTGTAACTGCAGAAACATTAAATTTATCTGCGATGAAACAGTGTGAACTTATAACAACATACTACTTAGAAAAAGTTAGAAAGTTTATACAGAACTTTTTCAATGTCTACACAATATGTAGAAGAAAGTAAAGAGTTAGAAGAGTTGGCTAACCGTTCAAATGATTCGTCGGTTTACAGAGAAAAAGAACCCTATAGAAAGAGCTATTTTTTATATAAAGGAAAAATTAGAGAATACAAAAGAATACTTTACTTAATGATAAAGAAATTGGAGAAAAAAGTATTTTAACATCTGCAGAATTTATTAATGATTTGAAAATTATTGAAAAATCATTGTTGGAAAATAAAGGTGAAATTCTAATTACTGGAGAATTTGAAGAACTATTAAATGTTGTTAAAAATCTTTGGATTCTACTTTAGCTAGTATTGATATGAGACAAGACTCAAGTGTTTATGAATCATCAGTTGCGGAGTTATTAAGTAGTGCAAATATAGAGAAAAATTATAGTGAGCTTACTGAAGAAGAAAAATGTAAATTGTTATTAAAACAATTAAAAGAAGATCCACGTCCGTTGAGCATTAATGATGAAAAATAAACAATCAGAGGAACTGAAAAAGGAACTATCTATTTTTAGAACAGCAAGGAGATTAAAAGATAAACTTGGAGAAAATATTATTAAACAAAATATTATCTCACACACAACAAGCATCTCTGATTTATTAGAACTTGCAATTATGTTAAAAGAGGTAGGTTTAGTAGGAAGTGATTTTTGCTAGACTTCAACTAGTTCCACTATTCGAAACTATAGAAGACTTGGAAAATTCATATGAAATAATGGATGAGTATTTAAACTCGGATATAGTAAAAAATGGGTAAGTGATAATAATAATTATCAAGAAATTATGTTAGGATATTCTGATAGTAATAAAGATGGTGGATATTTATCATCCGGGTTGGTCATTGTATAAAAGCACAACAGGAACTTTCTTCATTAGGAGAAAAACATAATATTAAAGTTACTTTCTTCCATGGGCGTGGAGGAACAGTAGGTCGAGGCGGAGGACCAAGTTATGATGCAATTATTTCTCAACCATTAGGAAGTGTACAAGATAGAATTCGATTAACAGAACAAGGTGAAATTATAGCGGCTAAAATATGGAATAGCGACGCAGCATATTATAACTTAGAAGCACTATTTTCTGCTGTTATTCAAAGGATGAATGCTGATAAAAGTTAATGTAGATATTAGAGATATTCCTGAAATTCAAAGAATTATGGATGAGATAGTGAATGATAGTTACAATAAATATCGTGAGTTAGTTTTTGAAAATAAAAACTTCTATAATTATTTCTTTTGAAGCAACACCAATTAAAGAAATTTCTAGTTTAAATATAGGATCACGTCCAGCTTCTCGTAAGAAAATTACTGATATTGGAGGGCTAAGAGCTATTCCATGGGTATTCTCATGGTCACAAAGTAGAATAATGTTACCAGGATGGTATGGAGTAGGTACAGCATTCTCTAATTTTATTAGTAAAAATAAAGATAATATAGAAATACTTCGTAACATGTATAAAAGACTGGCCATTTTTTTCACATCATTATTATCAAATGTAGATATGGTTATGTCAAAATCTGATATGGATATAGCTAAAGAGTATGCAAATCTATGTCGCGATGAAGAAACTAAAAAGTATATGAAGAAATATTAAGAGAGTGGAAGTTAACAAAAACAAGTAGTATTAGAGATTTCAGAGCACAAAGAATTCTTAGAAGATAATACGTATTTAACTCGAAGTTTAGAAAATAGATTGCAGTATTTTAATACTTTAAATTTATTGCAAGTTGAATTAATCAAACGAGCTAGAGAAGGTAAATTACCGGACTCACAAATTAATACAATTCATATTACGATTAATGGAGTAGCTACTGGTCTAAGAAACTCAGGATAAAAAAATAAAAGGAGTGACTTAAAAATCGATTTCTCTGAAATCACGATTTTTTGAGTCACTCCTTTAAATATTATTTAATTTTTAATAGCTATATAGCTGTAGGTGGTACAACTGTTCCAAAAGGTGTAGAGTAGATTTCATTGTTTCCGAATAATTTATCACCACAATATTTCTCAATGAAAATGAGCTTTTAGAATCAAGATTTATAATACAAAGAATATTGTTTCTCTTATATGCAACGCATTTATCATTTGTATAGATAAAATCAAAGTTTGTGATAAAAATCTTTTTTATTGTCATTTCTAAATTTTGACAGATTAATGTAGTGCTCTAATAGATCTTCATCTTTATTATCATGTGTAAAAACCTAATCTATTATACGGGTCTCTAAAAACCATACATTCCTATTTCATCACCATAGTAGATACAAGGAACACCAGGTAAAGTGAATTGAATGAAACTAGCATACTTAAGTAGTTCTTTTCGCTTTTATTATATTGTTCAGGTGACATTTTTATAAGTCGGTCTTTCATGAACAGGTACATTTTCAGGATTATCGAATGCTAACATAGTTAGAACACGTTCTGTATCATGACTTCCTAGTAAATTCATCACAGCATCAAGTGCAGGACGAGGATAGTTTTCACAAGTTTTTAATATTTCTAAAGTGAAACCTTCTGCATTTTTATTCTTTTACAAAAATCTATAATTGCATTTTTTTCCAAGGATAATTCATTACACTATCAAGTTGATCTCCTAGGAAATAACGTCTACGTGTATTGTATGATATCTTATTTGTAGCATCTTCCCAAACTTCACCGATAATTAGTGCATCTTTATCATAATATTTAGCACTTTTCTCGAATTCTATCTAAAAAAATTCATCCGGAAATTCATCGGCAACATCTAGGCGCCAGCCAGCGATACCTAATTTTTTGCCAAAAATTAACTACTCCAGTATCTTTATTATTGATAAAAATCACTGTATTCTTTATTTTTCTTTTTATTACAGTAGGTAGTTATCGAACCCCACCAAGAATGATATTCGTTAGGGAAATTTATAAAAGTCAAACCAAGGATAATAAGGTGAACTTTTGTGAATTAAAAGCACCGATACTATCATAATTGTTATATCTATTGAAATAGATACTATCTGATCCAGTATGACTAAAGACACCATCTAAAAATTATTCTGATATTATTATTTTTTTAAAGTCTTTACAGAAACTTTTCAAATTGTTCATTAGTTCCAAAGTAAGGATCTACGTTAAAATAATCTGAAGTAGAATAACGATGATTTTTCGGGCTTTCTACAATAGGATTTAGGTAGATACTTTCGATATTTAATTTTTTTGAAATAGTCCTTTTCTTCTTCTATTCTAATAGATTTCCCATTAGGAAATCTTTAGCTCCGTAATTTTCATGAGTGATTGAAGAATGTGGAACACTGTTCCAGTTTTCATGTCTAATTCTTACATTTTCATTTTTTTAGCCACTTTTGCAGCATATTTTTCACTACGTTTAAATCTATCTGGGAAAAATTTGATACATAATAGAGCCTTTTGTACCATGATGGGGTAGTAAAGTTTTGAATCATAAACTGTAAGTTGCCAATCCGGAAGTTCATTAATATTGTTCACTAATTTAGCATTAAGACTATCATTTTTTTAGAAAAAACATAGAAATTATCAAAATGAACTTCAAAATGATAAAAAGTACAAACCTATGTTGAAGGGTTCAAAAATTTACATGCGTACATAGAATAATTTTCGTTAGTTTTTTTCTTTGAAAGATAAACTTTTAGTTATAATTTCACCGGTAAATTCATTTTTTTAATTACAATTTTGAAATCATTAAAGTAAAAAAATCTTCTTTAATTAAAAACTTCAAATTGTAGGTTTTCTGTATTATTGATTGCTCCTTTAGGAAATTTATTTTTTTATTGGATTAAATTTAATCATATTTTTTTCTTCTCCGAAATGTTAAATTTTTGTTATTAAACTGCTTTGTAAAAATCCATCATTTTAATTTTTAATATAAAAAGTTTTCAAAAGTAAATATTATTATTATAAAAAAACAAAAAAATAATTAATATAAAAAGCAATGTAAAGGGTATAATTTACACCTGAAAAAACTTACAGAAAAACATTTACATTTAATACCTTTCGTGTTATAATATAGGTATAAATATTAAATTAATAAGCGAATATAATTTCAACTATTTTTATAGCGATATTTTTCATAATAAATTTTTAAGAGTAAATGGAAACGTTTGCTGATTGTGTGAAAGGGGGTTTTTCAAGTGAATAATAATATGGCGGAATATTTATTCCACGAAGGGACAAATTATCATAGTCATAAATTTTTAGGATCATTTTTTAGAAGGAGACACATGTACTTTTAGAGTGTGGGCTCCAAATGCGAAAAAAAGTTTTTGTTACAGGTGAATTTTTGTTCGTGGTATCCACATACTCATGAAATGGAATTAGTAAATGATAAAGGAATTTATGAGATTGAAGTTTCAGGAGTAAGTCAATTTGATGCTTATAAGTATGTTATAGTTACTAGAAGCGGGACTGAGTTATGGAAGGCTGACCCATATGCGAAACATGCAGAAACTAGACCTTTGACGGCTTCAAAAGTTTATACATTACCAGATTATAAATGGAGTGACGGCAAGTGGATGAAAAATAGAGAGGTTCCGTATCATCGACCTATGAGCATCTATGAAGTACATTTAGGATCGTGGAAACATCACGAAGATGGTAAAGTAATGAGTTATAGAGATTTAGCTCACACATTGGTAGATTATGTAAAAGAGATGAACTATACTCATATAGAATTGCTACCAGTAACGGAATATCCTTATGATAAATCATGGGGGTATCAAGCAACGGGGTACTTCTCGCCTACATCTAGATATGGGACACCTGAAGATTTCATGTATTTTGTTGATCGTTGTCATCAAAATAATATAGGAGTAATCTTAGATTGGGTTCCTGGGCATTTTACAAAAGATGCTCACGGGTTATATGAATTTGATGGAACACCTTGTTATGAATATTCGGATACTAGAAAAATGGAACACGAAGGTTGGGGGACTAGAGTTTTTGATTACGGTAGAAACGAAATTAAGTCGTTCCTAACTTCAAGCGCAGTTTCTTGGATAGAGGACTATCATATTGATGGAATCAGAGTAGATGCTGTTAGTTCAATGATATTCCTGAATTATTGTAGAGATGAAGACAAATCAGCTAGAAATATCTATGGAGGGTTTGAAAATTTAGAAGCAATTGATTTTATAAAAGAAACTTAACTTGTATATAAAAGAAAATTATCCTGGTGTTAGTATGATTGCTGAAGAATCTACGAGTTATCCAAAAAGTTACAGCAGCGGTCGAACACGGTGGTTTAGGTTTTGATTTTAAGTGGAATATGGGATGGATGAATGACAGTCTTGATTATTTAGAAACTGATCCTTTCTTTAGAAAAGGAGTACATAATAAATTTACTTTTTTTCAATGTGTTATGCATTTTCAGAAAATTTTCATTCTACCGATTTCACATGATGAAGTAGTTCATGGGAAAAATCACTTTTTAGATAAAAAGTCCTGTACCTTATGAAGATAAATTTGCTAACTTCAAAGCATTTTTAGGATATATGTACGCACACCCTGGGAAAAAAATTAACTTTTATGGGAATTGATATTGCACAGTTTATCGAATGGGATGAAGAAAGAGAATTGGACTGGTTATTGATGGAGTATCCAAAACATGCCTTCGTAAATAGATATGTTAAAGAATTAAATAAATTCTACAAAGTTACACCAGCATTATGGGGAAATGATTGTGATTGGGACGGCTTTAAGTGGCATGTAGTTGATGATTATATTAATAATGTATTCGCTTTTTTTCACGTAAGGATAGGGCAGGAAAAAGAAGTGCTAGTAATTAGTAATTTTTCAAATCAAGTTTTGAAAAACTATGAAATCGGTGTAGATACTTGGGGAAGTTACAAAAATAGTATTAAACTCAGATGCTAAAAATATGATGGAATAGCTATCGCAAATAGAAATTTAAAAAAACAATTAACAAAGAAAGAAATGAATTTAAATATACTTTGAGTGTAAATGTTCCACCTTATACAACAATGTATATAGAAAAGAAATAATAAGTTTAGGAGAAGGGGGTCAAATTAATGGCACGAAAAAAAGAAGTAGTAGCGATGCTACTAGCAGGAGGACAAGGGACAAGGCTTCAAGTTTTAACAAAAGATATGGCTAAACCGGCAGTACCTTTTGGGGGAAATATAGAATTATCGATTTTCCGCTATCAAATTGCGCAAATTCAGGTATTTCAACAGTCGGGGGTATTAACGCAGTTTATGCCACTTGAACTTAACTCTTATATGGGGAATGGTCAACCATGGGACTTAGATAGAATGGATGGTGGGTTATCTATCCTGCCACCATATACCGCAGGAAAAACAGGTGAATGGTATAAAGGTACAGCAAATGCTATATATCAAAATATAAAATACATAGAGCAATATAATCCGGAATACGTACTTATTTTATCCGGAGATCACATTTACAAAATGAATTATAAACAAATGTTGGATTTCCAAAGAAAAAGGTGCTGATTTAACGATTGCGCATATCAATGTACCTATAGAAGAAGCAAGCCGTTTTGGTATACTTAATACAAACTTAGACCTAAGAGTAACAGAATTTTTTAGAAAAACCAGAACATCCAATTTCAACAAAAGCATCTATGGGGATTTATATCTTTAGTTGGCAACAACTTAGAGAATATTTGATTCGTGATGAAGAAAATTCAGATAGCGAAAAAAAGATTTTGGTAAAAATATCATTCCAATGATGTTGAATGAAGGTAAAAATATTTATGCTTATCCATTTTATGGATATTGGAAAGATGTAGGTACAATTGAAAGCTTATGGGAAGCTAATATGGACCTAATTAAAAATAAAGCGAACTTTAATATTGATGACAAACTATGGAGAATTTATTATCGTCACGAAGGAGCTATGCCACAGTATTTAGGTTATAGTGCAAATGTAAAAAAATTCTATGATTTCAGATGGTACATCAGTTTATGGTATGGTTTCTGAATCTATTATTTCTTCAGGGGTAAGAATAGAAGAGGGAGCCGAAGTAGTGGGAAGTATTATTATGAAGAACGTACTAATTGAAAAAGGAGCGAAAATCTTTAATTCAATTATAGCGGAAGGGTCAGTCATCAAAGAAAAATGTTGAAGTAGGTAATAGAGAGATAGTTTTAGGAAAAGAACAAATAACTGTAATCGGTAGGGACGAAGTTGTAAAAGAGAATAGGAAAGTAGAGGGAAAATAATATGGTAAATGCATTTTTGTATATTATTTGCAGACAATTATCGTAACGATGATCTGCAAGGATTAGTAAGAAATAGAACGTTAGGTTCTTTAGCTATTGCTTCAAGATATAGAATGGTGGATTTCATGTTATCTTCTTTAGTAAAAGCGGAAGTATCTAATATTGCAGTAGTTACAAATCATCATTATAAATCGTTAATGGATCATTTAAGTTGGGGGAAAGACTGGGATCTTAATAGAAAAAAATAGTGGATTAAAATTCATCACTCCTATGTCTAATCATCAGTCAAATCGCCTAGCTCAAAAATAAAATAGAAGCACTTGGAGATGCTGCAAAAATACGCGGATACTTTATTAGAAGATTATTGTATTTTTAGCTGATGGAAATATCGTAGGGAATATTGATTTTAAAGATATGGTAAACTATCATAAATCAACAAATGCAGATATTACTTTAGCGTATACTTATAGACAACCTCAACAACGTGAGTCTCAAATTATTTTTGACGATAAGAATAGAGTATATGACAGTTTATTCCATTATGATGGATATCATGAGGTATGTCCTACACAGGTTAAGATTTATATAATGTCTAAAGATATGTTTAAAGAAGTAGTGAAAAAAAGGTATGACATTAGGATGGCAAGATTTATTGTTAGACTTTATCGCTAAGAACTTCCATAGATTAAATGTTTATGGGTACGAAGTGAAAAAAATTATATTAGAACAATTAATAGCGTTCAAGAGTACTATAACTTTAATAGAGATTTATTAAATCCTGACAAACTAAATGAGGTATTCTTATCTGGAACTGATATCCTTACAAGAGTAGCAGATAGTGTACCGACTACTTATGGTGATGGAGCAATTGTGAAGAATTCTATTTTAGGAGATGGCTGTGAAATTAACGGAATTGTAGAAAACAGTATTCTATTTAGGGATGTTGTAGTCGAAGAGGGAGCTGTTATTAAAAATTCAATCATTATGTCTAATAGTGTAATTAAAAAAATCAGCATATCTTGACTATGTAATCGTAGATAAAGAAGCAACAGTTTTAGAAAAAGTAGAGTTAAAAAGGAACTGAAAACTGTCAAGTTATTGTAGAAAAAAATAAAGTAGTAGAATAAAAAAATAATGGGTTAGAATAAAATGTGAGATAGATGTGTAAAACTTTCGATTTTCATGTGGAAAAAGGAGTATAATATACAGATAGACTACATCTAAAAACTAACCCTTTTAGTATGAAAGTAAATAACGAATAAGGAGATACATAATGAAAATTTTATTCGTGGCTGCAGAAGCGGCACCATTTGTTAAAGTTGGAGGTTTAGGGGATGTAATAGGATCGTTGCCTCAAAAGCACTTCAAGATGAAAATGTAGAAGCAAGGGTAGTATTACCACTGTATTCTACAATTGATAGAGGAAAAATATGATCTGAAATATAAACAACATATTTTTTTATAAATTTAGGATGGAGAACTGTTTACTGTGGAATATTTGAAACTCAAGTGAATGGTGTAACGTATTATTTTTATAGATAATGAACAATACTTTAATAGAAACAGTGTATATGGACAAGATGATGATGGGGAAAGATTTGCATTCTTTTCTAAAGCAGCTTTGGAGATTTTACCTCATATAGATTATAAGCCTGATATAGTTAATGCTAATGATTGGCATGCAGCATTATCTGTAATTTATCTTGATGATTTAAAAATCACGAGGCTTAGAATTCTATCAAACTATTAAAAAGTGTGATTTTCGATTCATAATATTGAATTCCAAGGTAAATTTAATCCGTATGATATGGGGTACCTGTTTGGCTTAGATAACAAATACTTTGATGCATTAATTTATAAAGGTGATTTAAATCTATTAAAAGGTGCTATTCAATTAGCTGATAGAATTAATACTGTAAGTGAAACATACGCACATGAAATATTAGATCCATACTTCTCATATGGCTTAGACGACATTTTTGAGAGTAGAACAAGGAAAACTGCATGGTATTATTAATGGTTTAGATATTGATAAATTCAATTCAAAAAAACTGATAAGCAAATTTTCAAGAATTTTTGATGAAAAAAACATTAAAAAAATAAAGTTCAGAATAAATTAAAATTCCAAGAAGAAATGGCATTGGAAGTAAACGAAAATATTCCTATGATAGGTATGGTTACAAGATTAACTCATCAAAAAGGTATAGACTTAGTACTTCATGTAGCTGATGAAATATTAAAAACAGGAGCACAATTAATAATTCTTGGAACAGGAGATAGACATTATGAAGATGCCTTACGTTCTCTTGAATATCGCCGTCATGACAAGGTGCGAAGTTTGATAATGTTTTTCACCGGAAGTTTCATCAAAAGTTTACAGCTCTTGTGATATGTTCTTAATGCCATCAAAAACTGAACCGTGTGGATTGTCACAGCTAATTTCAATGAGATATGCAACGGTACCTATTGTTCATAGGGTTGGAGGATTAAGAGATACTGTAGCGCCATTTGATGGGAAATTCGGTACTGGATTTACATTTGAGAGTTTTGATGCATATGATATGTTAGATGCTATTTATAGAGCAACTTATTGTTACTACCAAGAACGTCATACTTGGAATAAAATTATGACTAACGCAATAAAACAGGATGTAAGTTGGAAAAAAATCAGCATTACAATATATTGATATGTATAATGAAATTATGTAAACAACAGGAGTTAGGGAGACACTAATGAAAAACAAAGAATTTGAACAAAAAAAGTTGAGAAGTATTTGAAAAAGACAATTTGGTATAACTATAGCTTCAGCAAGTAAACGTCAAGTTTATGAAGCTCTTATGAGTACGGTAAGAGAAAAACTGTCTGAGAAAAAAAATTTGCTTACGAACAAGAATTGAAAAAAACAAAACAAAAACGTGCTTACTATATGTCAATGGAGTTCCTTGTAGGCAGAACATTAAGAAATAACTTGTTTAATCTAGGTGTAGAAAAAGATGTAAATAAATTTTTTAGCAGACAATAATTTTGACTTGGATGAAATATATGATATCGAGCGGATCCAGGATTAGGTAATGGTGGGTTAGGACGTCTTGCTTCATGTTATCTAGATGCTTTAACAAGTTGCGATTACCCAGTTACAGGATTTTTCAATCTTGTATGAATATGGAATTTTTCAAACAGGTAATTAATAATGGATGGCAACAAGAATTTCCGGATTACTGGTTAGATTTAGGTAAATATGGATTAGTTTATAGAAATGACGAAGAGGTGGAAGTTAAATTCTATGGACGTGTAGAAGAAAAAAATGACAGAAAATGGTTTTTAAAAGTGGAACATGTGGATTATACTTCAATTCAAGCAGAACCTTATGATTTACTAATTTCTGGATATAAAACAAAAAAACTGTAAATACATTGCGTTTATGGGAAGCAAAAGCGAAAACTGGCTTTTAATATGAAATTGTTTGAACGTGGAGAGTACTCTAAATCTTCTGAGGCAGAAGCAATTGCCTCTTCAATTTCTAAATTATTATATCCAGCAGATAGCACAAATGAAGGTAAAAGAATTGCGTATAAAACAACAATATTTCTTTTATCAGTGCGTCATTACAACAATTAGTGAAAAATCACTATAATGAGTTTGGTACATTAGAAAACTTAAGTGAACATGTTGCTTTTACACATTAATGATACTCACCCTGCTATGGGGAGTACCGAAATTAATGAGATTATTACTTGATGAATATGGTTATTCTTGGGATAAGGCTTGGGATATTACAACTAAAACATTTGCCTATACAAACCATACAATCATGGCAGAAGCATTAGAAAAAAATGGTCTGTAGATTTATTTAAACCATTATTACCACGTATATACTCAATTATTGAAGAAATTAACAAACGATTCTGTCAATGGGTAATTGATCAAGGCAAAGATTATACTTTAGCTGAAACGGCAGTAATTTTATGACAATCAGATTAGAATGGCAAACTTATCTATCGTAGGAAGCCACAATGTTAATGGTGTATCAAAACTACATAGTGATATTCTTGTAGATTCTACATTTAGAGCATTTAATGAACTTTATCCAACTAAATTCGGTAATGTAACTAATGGTATTGCTCACCGTAGATGGATTAGAGCTCAAAGCAAAACCCTGAGTTAGCAGAATATCTTACAGAATTGATCGGAGATGACTTTGTAAAAGATTTATCTAAGATTAGTAAGCTAAATGAATTTAAAAACGATAAGAAAGTTGTAGCGAAACTTCAAGAAATTAAGAAGGTAAAAAGAACAACTTGCTAAATATATTCAAAAATACTACAGGTATAACAGTAAAATCCAGATTCAATTTTTTTGATGTTCAAGTTAAAAGACTTCACGAATATAAACGTCAATTACTAAATGCATTACATATTGTATACTTATACAGAGATAAAATACAATGGATTACGTCCAGTACCAAGAACGTTCATTTTCGCGGCAAAAGCATCATCTCGGTTACCAAATGGCAAAAATATTATCAAATTTATCCACTCAATCTCACAAATGATAGAATGTGATGAATTAGTTCGTGATTACATTAAAGTTGTATTCTTACCAGATTATAAAGTAACTCTAGCAGAAAAAAATTCTTCCTGCAGCGGATATCAGTGAACAAATTTCGCAAGCAGGTAAAGAAGCAAGTGGAACAGGTAATATGAAACTAATGCTTAATGGAGCACTAACTTTAGGGACTTTAGATGGTGCCAATGTTGAAATTCATGAAGCTGTAGGAGATGATAATATCTTTATCTTTGGATTAGAAACACCGAGGTAGATGAATTATACGCTAGAGGATATAAAACCTTGGGAATACTATAATAATTCAACTAAGATTAAAGAAACTTTAGATTTCATTAGAAGTATGACTGTTGGTGGTATGAACTTTAGTTTTATCGTAGACTATCTATTAACTCAAGATAACTACATGTGCTTAGCAGATTTCGAAAGTTATGTTGCGGCACAAGAAAGAGTAGCTGAAACTTATAAAGATAAAGAAAAATGGGGTCGCATGAGTTTATTAAATACTGCTAATGCGGGTATTTTCTCAGCAGATAGATCAGTAGCGGAATATGCTAAAGATATCTGGAATATTAAGAAAGTTAAATAGTATATAAAAATATAAGAGCAATGTAGAGATTATTCTCTGCAATTGCTCTTTTTAGTTTTGATCAGATTAATAGATGATTTTTAGACATAAAGTATATATAAACGTGCCATTCTCATAGCTAAAAAGTTATTAATATGGTAAAATTAATAAGAAAGACTGTGATGATTTCTAAAGTAGAAGGTATATCGAAATTTTTCACATGTAGTAAAATTATAAAGAGGTAATTATGGCGAAAGAAAGAGCGGATGTCCTTTGTGTGAGTCAAGGGCTATTTGAATCACGAGAGAAAAGCAAAACGAGCAATAATGGCTGGTATTGTTTATAATGATAATATAAGAATAGATAAAGCAGGAGAAAAAGTTGAGGCAACGGCTGAGCTTAGAATTAAAGGTAAACAGATGCCTTATGTAAGTCGTGGGGGACTAAAAACTAGAAAAAAAGCAATAAATGAACTGAATTTTGATGTGAAGGATAAAGTTATGATTGACATAGGTTCTTCAACTGGAGGATTCACTGATTGTGCTTTTACAAAACGGCGCAAAGTTTGTCTATGCTTTAGACGTTGGTACGAATCAACTTGTTTGGAAACTGCGTAATGATGAACGAGTTAAGGTTATGGAACAGACGAATTTTTAGACATTCTGTAAAAAGAGGATTTTGATGTATATGATATAGATATAGCCTCTATCGATGTTTCATTTATTTCATTATCATTAATATTGCCAAATCTTGCTAAAATTATAAAAGACGGCGGAGAGGTTTGCGCGCTTGTAAAACCACAGTTTGAAGCGGGAAAAGATAAGGTAGGGAAAAGGTGGAATTGTTCGAGATAAAAAAAGTTCAATTGGAAGTTGTAGAAAAAGTGTTATTACTAGCAAATAGTGTTGGTTTTAGTATGACAAATCTTTCGTATTCACCAATAACAGGTGGAGAAGGAAATATTGAATTCTAATGACTTTAAAATACAATGAAACTAAAGAAATAGAAAATAAAAATATAAACATTGAGCATATCGTCAATAATGCTCACAATCACTTTAAATAGAGGAGGAATCAATGTTAATTCAGTTAAATATTAAGCAATTTGGAATAATAGAAAAAGCTACTATAGAACTAAAAAAAATGGTTTAACTGTCTTAAGTGGAGAAACTGGAGCAGGAAAATCTATGATTCTAGCGGCAATTTCACAATTGTCAGGTCAAAGAACGTCAACATCGTATATTCTGATATGGAGAAGAAAAAGGCAAGTGTAGAAGGAGTATTTGATTTTTCCAAAGAGTAAGGATGTTAAGAAGATTTTTTTAATGAACTTGATTTAGATTGTGAAGATGATGTTATTGTAGTTCGTCGTGACATTTATAGTAGTGGAAAGAGTGTTTGTAGAATAAACGGAACTATAGTAAATCTATCAACATTAAAAAAAGGTAGCAACTCATTTATTAGATATTCATGAACAACATGATAATCAGGTTCTATTAGTAGAAAAAAATCATCTTAATCTTATAGATTCATTCAACAAAGAACAGATTCAGTCGGTATATTTAAAATACAAAGAAAAGTATAAAGAATATCAAGTAATTAGAGAAAAAAATTGATAACTTAAAACAACAAGAAAGTGACGTTCTTCAAAAGGTAGACTTTTTTAAAATTTCAATATAAAGAACTAAGTCAGATGAAGTTAAAAAAAGATGAAGATTTAGATCTTGAAAAAGATATTGATTACTTAGAGAATTTTGAAAAGGTAAATAACCTCGCTCATAGCATAACAGAAGGAATTGATGGAGAATACGGAGTACTTTCAAAATTAGCTGAGATTAGATCTAATTTAGGAGAATTAAGTAGGTATAATTCTAATTTTGAAGAAAAGTATGAAGAAATTACTAATTTATACTATATTCTGGACGATTTGAAATATGAAGTATCTAGTTATACTGATGTAATTGAATATGATGAAGAAAAAACTTGATCGCTATATTTATCGTTTGGATAAAATAAAAACATTAGAGAAAAAAATATTCAAAAACCACTTAATGATCTTATAGCATTTTACAGAGACTATTAAAAGAAGAATTAGATGAGTTAGAGAACTATGAAGAAAAATTTTTGGAAAATTATCTAGAAGAAAGTAAGAAAATAGAGAAAGAATTAGTGGTTTTAGCTGAAAATTTGAGTTTGAAAAGAAAAGAAACAGCACTTAAATTAGAACAACTAATACAAGATGAGTTGAAATTCTTGTATATGGAAAAAGTACTATTAAAGTTGATTTCAAAGAAAAAGAATTTTCAACTACAGGAAAAGATGATGTTAAGATATTAATTAGTGCAAACCTAGGAGAACCTTTAAAATCCTTATCTAAAAGTTGCTTCAGGAGGGAACTTTTCAAGGGTAATGCTAGCTCTAAAAATTATTTTTCTCAAGAAGTATAGAAGCTACTTCAATAATTTTCGATGAAATTGATACTGGAGTAAGTGGAAGAGTATCGCAAAGAATGGCAGAAAAATGTACCAACTTGGTGTTGGTTCACAAGTACTTTGTATTTCGCACTTACCACAAACTACTGCATTGGCAGATACAAACTTGTTGATAAGTAAAGAAATCAGTGATAAGAGAACGTTGACTGTGATTAGAGAGTTAACTGAAGAAGAGAAAATTGCAGAAGTGGCAAGAATGGTATCAGGTGATACTATGACAAAAACTCTCTGAAGAACACTCTATAGAAATGTTAAAACTAGCAGAAAAAAACTAAAAGCAGATATAAGAGAAAAATAAATAAATAGCTATAGTAAATACCAAAAGGGTATAGGAGGAACATGACTAAAGAAGGAAAAAAATATTAAAAAGCACTTAGTGGATTTTTATTATGTAAACTGTGACGGAGAAGAGATTACCTGTCGGGCACGAGGTAACTTTAGAAATGAGAATATTACACCTTTAGTAGGTGATGATGTAAAGATACAACTAAGTGATAATAACACGGGATATGTGATAGAGATACTAGAAAGAAAGAATGAGTTATTACGACCAAAAGTTGCCAAATATAGATTACAGTATTATTGTAGTATCAGTAAAAGATCCGAATTTTCTAGTAAGCTACTAAATAAAAACAATTTGTTTAAAATGAAAATAGTAATGTAGATATCATTATCATTTTTACTAAGTTAGATTTATTAAAAAAATGATGAGTTAGAAAAATGAAAAAAATAATGAACTACTATTATGAAATTGGTTATCAGGTATTCACTAATTCAGAGCAAGATATCTATAAACTTAAAGAGGTTATTTCTAATAAATATGTAGCAATATCAGGACAATCTGGAGCAGGAAAATCTACGTTCATTAATAAATTAGCAGAACATTTAGACATTGAAACAGGAGAAATTTCGAAACATTTAGGGCGTGGACGCCATACAACAAGACATACCGAATTTTTATCAAATAGATGATTTTTATATCGCTGATACACCAGGATTTTTCATCTCTAGATATTACATTTATAGAAAAAAAGAAGATTTGCAATACCTATTTAGGGAGTTTCATGATTATGATTGCAAATTCAAAACCATGTAATCACATGGAAGAGATTCAATGTGGTGTTAAAGAAGCGGTTGAAAGTAAAGAAATACTTGCAAGTCGTTATGAAGACTATAAGGTGTTATTTACAGAAAAAAACAGAATCAAAAAGAAAATATATAAAGGAGAGATAAGATGAAGAAAAATATTACCTTCGATTTTTATCGGCAGATTTTTGCTAACTTAGAAAGAGATATTAAAGAATTAGAGAGCATAGGAATAGATATGTTTTCATATCGACGTAATGGATGGAAATTTTGTTCCAAACATTTCATTTGGATTTCTATAATCCAATCAATACGTTCAAAAACAGATAAGATATTCGATTGTCATTTAATGATAGATAATCCAGAAAAATTATGTTGAGCAATTTTTGTAAAAGTAGGCTGCGATATGGTTTCGTTCCATATTGAAGCTACAAATCATGCAGACAGATTAGTTCAAGTAATTAGAGATAATGGAAAAAAAGCTGGAATTGTATTAAATCCTCAAACACCAATTGAAAGTATAAAAATATTTATTGCCAAAATTAGATTATGTTCTGATTATGACAGTTAACCCTGGGTTTGGTGGTCAAAAATTCATTTCAGAAATGCTAGAAAAAAATCGAAGAATTAGCAAAAATTCGTGAAGATAAAGGTTATAACTTCTTAATAGAAGTAGATGGAGGAATTAATATAGAAACTTCAAAAAAACTTGTCGAGATAAAGGAGCGGACTTATTAGTATGCGGTTCATTTTTATTTGGGAGCAAGTGACAAAGAAAAAAACTTTAGGTGAGTTGTTAAAATAATGAGTATAAAAAGATAAACATAATGTTAGGAGGAGTGTTTCCAAAAGGAATACCATCGACTAACTTATGGTGTGGAGTAGATAAAGGAGCACTGTACTTACTTAATAATGGAGTTAATCCAATATTAAGTTGTGGAGATTTTGATTCGATAACTTCGGAAGAAAGAAATGAAGTTAAAGAAAAATCTAAGTACTTTAAAGTGAAAAAAAGTGAAGATTTAACAGATGCAGAATTTGCACTAGAAAATTTATTAGAATTATTTAATGAAGTTGAAGTCATAGATATATATGGAGCAACGGGACGAAGATTAGATCACTTTTTTTGGGAATATCTTGCTTCTAAATAATGAAAAAAATATAATAATGTCAAAAATAAGTATTATTGATGATAATAATATAATAACGGTAGCCCATAATGGACAAAAATATTTTTTTGAGAAAATTGAAGGGTATAAGTATTTCTCAATAGTTCCTATTTATGAGAATACGGTGATGACGATAAAAAAATTCAAAAATATGAAGTAGATAATTTAGTTCTGACTTTAAATCGTCCGAATGCAACAAGTAATGAATTTTTCAAAGTGAGAAAGCAATTGAGTTGCAAGTGAGTGCTAATGTATTAGTTATATATTCTAAAAGATTAGAAGGTGAATGTATGGTAGAAATATTACAATTTATGCTTATAGCTGTTTTTTTGCGGGATTTTTTAGGTTCATTAGTAGGTCTAGGTGGTGGAATCATCATCACTCCCGCATTAACAATTTTATTTTGGATTTGATATAAAAATATGCTATTGGAGCAAGCATTGTTGCTGTTATAGCGACAAGTAGTGGTTCTGCGATAGCATTCGTAAAAGATCATGTAAGTAATATGAGAGTCGGAATGTTTTTGGAAGTATTTACTACTGCAGGAGGAGTAGTTGGTGCATTAATGGCAGGTATATTTTTCATCTAAATTATTATATATATTCTTCTCATTGATACTCTTGAATTCTTTTTATGGAATGCTTAAAAAGCAGGTATAATTACTAAAAAGAGTAGAAGAAAAAGTAGAAAATGATAAATATGCTGAAAAATATAAACTTAATTCATCATATTATGACAAAGCAACAGGAAAAACTATCGAATATAATGTTGCAAATGTTCCACAAGGTTCGTTAGTAATGTTTGGGGCGGGATTTGCCAGTGGGCTATTGGGAATTGGAAGTGGAGCTTTTTAAAGTAATAGCATTAGACAGTTATATGAAATTACCGATTAAAAGTAAGCACAGCAACAAGTAATTTTCATGATGGGAGTTACAGCTACAGCTAGTGCATTAATATATTTCTTTTAATGGAACTATTAATCCAGCAGTAGCAGCACCAATTGCATTAGGAACATTAATAGGTTCAAGAACAGGTGCGAAAGTAATGCAAAGATTAGATGCTAAATACATACGCTTAATTTTTCCTTCCAATCCTATTATTCACAATAGTAAATATGTTCCTAAAAAGGACTGGGGGTGTTGTAATATGAAGGTAAAGAGAGATATTAATGTAGTTATTTCTAACATATTAAAAAGCCGGAGTATTCGTCAGCTCATTTTTTATTGTAACAGGAATTGTACTTGGATTTGTTACAGGAGTTAATGGAAGCATAGCAATTGAAAGATATACTTTTTCAGAAATGATTAACGGGTTATTAAGTTTGAACTACTATTCGTACTTAATGAGCGGTATATTTCTATTAATTTTTAACTCCAGTTTTGAGAATATTTGGATTGCTATATGTTTATACATTAGAAAAAAAGATTATAGATTTATTAGAATTTGTATATTAGTGCTAATTATTCTTACTATTAGTCTATTTTTGGGAGTAACACACGGCTAAAAATATAAAAAAATAAATTTTATAAAGGTATAATAAACGTATAGTATAGATTTTTATTTTATGAATGTGTACAAAATGTGAACGAAAAATGGTAAAAATGTAGGCAATTCCCTATTTTTTTAGCATTTTTTTCTTTTGCTATAATAAAAACTATGTTATACAATAATAATATAATATTTACAATTAAATATAATTTAACACATATAAGGAGGTATATCTATGTTGGATCCACTATTACTTGCAAGGATACAATTCGCAGCGACAACAGTGTTCCACTTCTTCTTTGTACCTATTACTATAGGTATGGTGTTCTTAATCGCAATTTTTGAAAGTATTTATGTTAAAACTGGCGATGAGCATTATAAAAAGAATTACGAAGTTCTTTGGGCACTTATTCCTAATTAACTTTGCTGTTGGGGTTGTTACAGGTATTCTTCAAGAGTTCCAATTTGGTATGAACTGGTCTGAATATTCTTCATTCGTAGGGGATGTTTTTGGACCATCACTTGCGGTAGAAGCCTTGCTTGCATTCTATCTTGAGTCTACATTTATCGGTATTTGGATTTTCTCTTGGGAGAAAATTAATAAAAAATTACACGCAATGTGTATTTGGTTAGTAAGTATAGGAACAATCATGTCAGCGTTCTGGATTTTATCAGCTAACTCATTCATGCAACACCCAGTTGGTGTTAAATATGTTGAGAATAACGTAATTGGTAAAAAAGCAGAGATGATTGACTTCTTTGCAATCATTAAAAACCCATACTTATGGAACCAATTCCCTCACGTGTTAGCAACAGCTTTAACAGTAGGAGCATTCACAATTGCAGGTATCGCTGCTTGGAAAATGTTACGTAAACATGAAGTTGCAATGTTCAGAAAAGCATTTAAAGTTTCTATTTTAGCAGCATTAATCGGTTCACTTGGATTACTAGCAACTGGACACTCTCAAGCACAATACTTAGTAAGAGAATATCCAATGAAAATTGCAGCAGCTGAAGCTTTATATGAAGATACAGGAAATTCAGCAGCATTCTCAGTACTAGCTAAAATTGATCAAAAACAACAAAAAGCTGATCACTACTTAGAAATTCCAGGAATGTTAAGTTTCCTTTCATATGACAAATTTGAAGGTAGTCTTAAAGGTATGAAGACTCTTCAAAAAGAAATGGATGAAAGATTTTATCCAGTAGTTGGAAAACATTTAGACTACACTCCAGATGTTCCAACAATTTATTATACATTTAGAACTATGGCTGGTTCAGCTGGATTACTATTCTTAGTATCTTTAATCGGTACAGTATTTGCATTTAGAAAACAAGAAACTGAGAAAAAAATGGTTCTTACGCATTATGCCTTGGATGTTATTAGTGGCTGAAGTTGCTACTGCTTGTGGTTGGATAATGGCAGAGATGGGACGTCAACCGTTCTTAATCTTTGGAGTAATGGCTACTGAATCAGGAGTTTCACCAAACTCTGGAGCATCAGTATTATTCTCATTATTAGTATTCTGTGTATTATATACAATCTTAGGGATTGCACAATTTATCGCATTTAGATACACAATGAATAAAAAAAGAAACAACTGTGAAGGAGGTAGCATAGTATGGATTGGTCAGTAGCATTACCAAATATTTGGTTCTTACTTATTACAATACTATTTACAGGATTCTTCGTGTTAGAAGGATATGACTTCGGAGTTGGTGTACTAGCTCAAGTACTAGGTAAGACTGATGAAGATAAACGTGTTTACTTTAATACAATCGGTCCTTTCTGGGATGCAAACGAAGTTTGGCTATTAACAGGTGGTGGAGCGATGTTCGCAGCTTTCCCGATCTGGTACGGTAAATTATTCAGTGGTTACTATATTGCATTCGTATTAATGTTAGTAGCGTTAATCTTGCGAGGCGTATCATTTGAATTTAGAGGTAAATTAGGTGATAATAGAACTTGGATTAAATCATTCGATATAGCAATGTTTGTTGGTAGCTTACTTCCTCCAGTATTATGGGGAGTTGCAGTAGCTAACTTCATGACAGGAGCAAACCTTGACGCTAAGAAAAACTTAGTTGATGGTTTCTTAGGTTTATTATCTCCATTCACTATCCTTGGTGGAGTAATGATGTTACTTCTATGTTAGTTCACGGAGCACAATTCTTAGCTCTAAAAAAACTACAGGAGAACTAAGAAATGCAGCTCGTGCAACATCTGCATTATTATTCCCATTTGCTGCGGTAGTAACATTAGTATTTGCAATATGGGCATTATTTAAAAACAGATATCTTTACAACAAACTATTATGTTGGTTTAGTACTAGCAGTAATTGCGGTAGTATTCTTCGTATTATCATTTGTTTTAAACTTTAAAGGTCGTGACTTAGGTGCATTCTTAAGTACATCAGGAACTTTAGCGTTCCTAACTCTAAGTGTCTTCGCAGGTATGTTCCCACGTGCTATAATAAACAGTAATGATGTTAGTCAATCACTATTTATTTATGATGCTGCGAGTGGAGTATACACTCTAAGACTTATGACAATAGTTGCATTATTCCTATTGCCATTCGTTTTTAGGATACCAAGTTTGGTCATATTCTATTTTTAGAAAACGACTAACTAAAGAAGATGAATTGGAGTATTAGTCAATGAAAAAAAAGGAAGCAAAATTAAAAACTTCCTGTTAAAAAGAGTCTAACATTGACACTATTAATATTATCAATATTCGAAGCAGCTTGTATAATTATACAGGCTGCTTTTTTTAGCAAAAAGCTATAGTAGGGCTATTTGATAAAAATTTTGATAATGTTGTAAGAGATAGTGTTCTTTTTAATAGGTTTTATTTTTTTAGGATAGTGTTTTTTTACACTTACAACAATATTTTACAGAAAATCATGCAATTAAGTTCGAAAGAGAGCTTAGAAGAAAATTACTTCAAAGTTACTTTGATTTAGGTCCTGATTTTTACCTCAAGAGAAGGATCAGGAAAAACTAGTAACATTAGCAATTGATGGAATAGGTAAAAGTTAAACAGTATTTTTGAACTAAATGTTTCAAAAAACAAATACGTGGAGCTATAATACCAACCTTAGTAGTTATATTTATATTTTTATACAGATTATGTTTCTGCGCTAATGATAATATCTGTGATACCAGTTATCGTAATTTTTCATGATTCTACTAGGAATTAATGCAGAGATATGGCGAATAGACAGTATAAAAAAATATAGAGCATTATCTAATAACTTTTATTGATACAATTCGAGGAGTAGAGACGCTTAAAATTTTTTTAGGAGTAAGTAAAAATTACTTACCTATAATGGAAAAAGAAGAATAGAGAATATCGTCAGAGTACGATGAAAACACTTAGTGTTGCTTTTTTTAAATAGCTTTTCTTTAGATTTTTTTAACAACAATAGCAATAGCACTATTAGCAGTAAGATTAGGGATACTTTTTATTAGATGGAAGTACAGTCTTATTGCCATCACTAACAGTATTATTAATAGCACCTGAGTTTTTTTCCTTCCTATGAAACAAGCTGCAACAGATTATCATGCAACGCTTGACGGACAAATGGCATATGAAGATATCAACAGAATGATAATCGACAATGAAAATAATAAATCAGAGAAATCTTCTATTGAAAGTGTGGAAAATATTAAACTACAAAATGTAAGCTTAATAAAAAGATGAGAAGAAAAATTCTTGATAATATAACTTTATCAATAAACAAAGGTGAAAAGATTTGTCTTGTAGGTACAAAAGTGGAAGTGGGAAAAACTTCATTAATCTCAGTATTATCTGGATTTTAATGAACAGAGTGAAGGTGAGATATTAATAAATAATGAAGTTACAAACTTAAAAAAATGTACATTGGTCAAAACAATATTTCTTATATTTCACAATTTCCTTATGTATTTCCAGATACAATTCGTAATAATATATTATTCTATTCTAATGAAAATATAAGCGAAGATCAGTTAAAAGAAATTAGTGAATTAGTTGGTCTAGATAAATTTATTTCTACATTACCACAAGGATACGATACTAATATTGGAGAAGGTGGTCAAGAGTTAAGTGGAGGTCAAGCACAACGTATTGCCATTGCCGAGCTTTAATTAGTAACAGAGAAGTAATTATTTTTAGATGAACCTACAAGTCACCTGGATATAGAAACAGAGTTTGAAATAAAAAGAAAAACTATTAGAATTATTTAAAGGTAGAACTGTAATAATAGCTACACACAGACTACACTGGTTGAATAATGTAGATTATGTGTTAAATTTAGAACAAGGAAAGGTTAGTGATTTTTGAAAAAGTAGTTGAATTTAAAAATTCACCGCGTTTTGAAGAATTGAAAGCTAATCTAGTAGGAGGTAGCTATAGTGAAAAATAATTCAATTATAAGAAAAAGAAATTAAAAAGAATAAAAAGCGTAATGAGTGGAGTAGTCTTTTTTAGGATTAATGTCTGTTATTAGTGGAGCAGCGTTAATGTATGTATCAGGTTACTTAATCAGTAAAGCATCATTACAAATTGGAAATATTTTAATGCTACAAGTACCTACAGTACTGACAAGAACATTTTCACTATCACAATCTACATTTGCTTATATTCAAAGATTAGTGAGTCATAACTTAGTTTTAGGTATAATCGAAAAATGCGTAGTAGGGTATATAAAATATTAGAACCTAAAGCATTAAAAATTGAAGAAAGAATATAAATCTGTGATTTACTAGGGTATTATTTCTGAAGATATTGAAAATATGCAAAAATATCTATCTAAAAACAATATTCCCAAGTATTATTTCATTAGTATTATATGTACTTTTTCATTACGGTAATGTTTGGCTATGATGCGAATTATGCAATCTTAGCAGCTCTATTTGGAATTTTTTTATAATCTTTGTAGTTCCATTTGCTTCACTTACTATTACTAGAAAAGAACTTTCAAATTATGAAGGAAGCTAAGTACAACCTATACCGTGATTTTTACAAGTGCGATTTTTTGGACTAAGTGACTGGATTTCTTCTAATAAAAGTAAATGAATTTATGGATGATTACCAAGCTAAAGAAGAAAAAAACTTTTACGTCGTGAAAGAAAAGATTAAAACATTCGTTCACTTAAGAGAAAAACTTTGTAAACATACTTTGCAGGGTGCCGTAGCATTCTTAATGATTTATAGTTGTTGGAATATGACTGTTAACAATGTAGTAGAAAATGTTTATATCGCATCATTCTGTATGATGGTATTATCAGTTCTTAGTGTAGCTGTAATGATAAGTGAAGCTGTGGCTCACATTCCAGGATACGAGGTTTCTATAAATAGAGTAAAAGAATTTTATGCTCAAGGAGATGACGAAAAAGTTGAAGTTGTTGATTCAATAAATTCAGAAGGAAATATTATTGATATTAAAAACTTATCTTTTGAATATGAAAAAGGCAAAACTATTTTTAAATAATTTATCACTTTCTATTAAAAAAAGGTGAGAAAGTAGCAATATTAGGAAGAAGTGGTGTAGGAAAATCTACATTGGTGAAATTATTAACAGGTACTTATACAGATTATCATGGTGAGATTATTGTTCTTGATAAAAAACCAACAGAAACAATGTTAGGTACAGAAATTTCGCTTTTAAACCAAAAACCTTACCTATTTGATATGACGATTAGAGAAAATCTTAAACTTTCTCTGCTAGATACAAAATTAGAGGAAGCTGAAATTGAAGATAAAATTAATGATAGTTTAGAAAAAGCACAACTAACTAAATTGCTTCAAAGTTTACCTGATGGTATAGATACGAATGTCTTCGAAACTGGTAGTAGGTTTTCAGGTGGAGAACGTCAACGTATTGCTTTTGCTAGAAGTATAATTCAAAAATAATGAATTGTTATTACTAGATGAGCCGACTGTAGGATTAGATCCAAAGACAGAGCATGAACTATTAACTACAATTTTTTTGAGTCTAGTAAAGATAAAAACAATTGTATGGATTACCCATCATTTAAACTCTATCGAATATATGGATAGAATAATATTCATTAAAGATGGAGAAATAGAGATGGATGGAACTCATAGTGAACTTTACGCAACAAATGATAAGTATAAGAAATTGTATGATATGGATAATATAGCGTAATAGTATTTGCAAAACTTTACAAATATAGAGCAGTTACAGGAACAAGAAAAAAATGACTAACACAGGTAAAGAGAAACGAGTTAGACCTATAAATTTTGATTGAAAAATGCTATAATACAACTTGTATAAAAGTATAAAAGTATTTGGAGGTTTAGTATATGGAAGTAATTGCACTATTGAGATGGTAGCACTTTTGTCCAAACTCGATGTCGATAAGCATATAGACGTTGAAATTAAGCTGGTAGAGATACTTGAAAAAGTAGGATTAGTAAAGACTTATATTCAAAGTGGTAATGTTATTTTGGAAACAGAGTTGTCAAAAGGGAAACAACAAAAGTTAATTCATGACACAACTAGCTAAAGAAATAGAGCAGATTCTAAGTGTCATTATAAAAAGATCAATTACAGATAGCTATTGAGGAAAAATCCGTTTAATGAAAATTATGATTATCAAGAATACATTTAGTATTCACTAACGATAGTATGGGAAGATGAACTAAAAACTGGAAAATAAAGACTTTGGAGATGAAAAGTTTATTATTGGTTCTGAATGTTTATATATGTATCTTCCAAGGATGCAAGTCCCAAAGATGAATAATAATTATCTTGAAAAACAGCTTTCAACTAACTACTTTGTACAACGAGGAAATTAAATATTGTTGAACATTTAAAATCGAATTATGTAAGAGATAGGAATAAACACCAGCTTATTGAGTAACAATTAAACATAACTAATACAAGAACGATGATAAATCAGGTTTACTGTTTTTCTGGTCTATAATAAAATACGGTTGATAATAAACATATTGGCATGTTATTATAGACAAGAACTAGCTAGATGAGGACTCGACAAAAGGCGGTTTCTCAGAAATCACTGATTTTTGATCACTCCATCTCTTAATGATTTAATAAAAGTTTTAAAAACTATATATACAAAATAAGGATGTATGTTAGAATAATATGTAATAGTAATTATATCGGCGTAGGGAAGGATAAAGGCAGTGTCAAGATTTTGTGTAAACATAATCCAAGGTTTTATAAATAAAGTTAACTATTTATAATTTTATTAGTTCTTATGGCTTTTTATTTCTTAGAAGTTTAATAAGATTTGTTTCGAGAGATTTTGTCAAAGAATTCAAAGAAGGCTTGCGCTTGTTCTTGACAAAATCATAGAAAAATCTAAACTCTAGAAGGAATAAAAAGCTAGTATATATATATTTCTTCTATCATATTCTCTAATCTCTTCTTTTCATACTTACTAAAGCCATAGTGCGATATACCTACATATTTTACGTTATATTTCACATGCTGATACACAAACATATCTGTTTAGAGATTGTTCATTAGGAAATTGTTCTTTTTCTTAATTCCTAGATATTTGTATTATAATTTCTATTATGTTTGTTGTATAAATACTTCTTCTTATTGATTTAGATATGCAACATAATGAGCTTATGGAAAAAGCAAATGTAAGTAGGAGTACATTTTATAAATTAAAAAGAATGGTGAGAATGTAACTACTGATATTTTGCTCAGAATTTGTGATGCATTGGATTGCGATATATCAGAAATTATGGAGTGTATTAAAAATGATTGAAATAATAAATGGAGAATGCATAGAAGAATTGAGGAAGTTAGACTCATCTACGGTTGATTTAATTATTACAGATCCTCCCATATAATATTGCGAATTTTCATGAACGGAGAGATACAAATCTACAAAAATGCGTTCTAATTTTTGGTGCTGTTGGTTGGGATGATTTAGATTTTTAATGATTGGAAAGACCATATGAGATTGTTTTTAAAGAATCAAGTAGGATACTTAAGAATGGTGCTTCCATGATAGTTTTTATGTCAATATTAAGGGTTGAAACTCTTGTTGAAATAGCAAATGAATTTGGCACAAAAACAAATCCAATGCCTAGAAATATGAATTTACATTTTGTTAATTTAAAATGAGTGCTGAATATATTTTACTTATAAAACAAAAATAGGAACATTCAATAATAAAGGTAAATTGATTCTAGACTATATTGAAACATCTGTCACGACTGCTAGGGAAAAAGAAATTAGGTAAACATCCAACACAAAAAGCCAATTATATTATTCGAACATTTTATAAGATTGCTTTCAAATGAGGGCGATTTAGTAGTAGATCCATTTCTAGGAAGCGGTTCTTCTGCAATTGCAAGCTATAGATTAAATAGAAATTTTTATCGGTGTTGAATTAGAAGAAAAAAATATGCTAAATTAGCGAATATGAAGGTAGAAGATGAAAAGACAAGTTATTGATTTGTTTTTCCGAGTTGGTGGACTATCTAAAAGGATTTTTTTCGACTCAGGATTTGAAAATTGTTTTTAGCAAATGAAGTTGACTATTCTATAGCTAATTCTTATAAAAAAATCATCCTAAAGTGAAAATGATTAATGAAGATATTTCAAAATTAGATATTGATGATGTTTTTAATGAGTATAAAAATATAGACGTAATTGTTGGGGACCACCTTGTCAAGGATTTTTCTCAAAAAGGGAAAAAGAAAAAAATAATGGATGATCCACGTAATTATTTATTTAAATATTTTTGAGGTAGTTAGTGTTGTTAGACCGAAGTATTTTGTGCTAGAAAATGTACCCAACATATTAACTGCAAAATAACGGACATTTTAAAGACGAAATTTATAGCTATGTTCCAGTAATGGTTACACGTTATGATAATACCCTAGTAAGGAAGATTATCCGAATGTTAGTGTTTTATGATGACCACTTTGTAATATACTTTAAATCTGGAATTGAAATGGAAGTATGATTTAATACTAATATAAACCGTCAATTAAGAGTTAGGATCTCTTGATTGGCGGTTTTTGCATTGACTTTTACATGATTTATACATGTGATATTATCAAAAATGTTGTTTATAAGGTTATTGATAAGGAGTTGACCACATGAGTGATGTAATAAGCTGTTAGATGAAGCTATTAAAGAAACCGAAAACTTGTACGAAGGAGAAGTCTTTATTTTTTTAAGGAATTGTTTAAAGGATATGTACGGAACAGGATACCGAGAAAGGACTGTACTAATGTCTTAGTAGATGTTTTTTTGAGATATTTTAAATAATATAAAAACACTTGAATAAATGCTCATATAACTATTGACACAAGAGAAAAATAATAATATAATAAATATACAACGTATGAATGTTTGTTCAAGTAATCAGATGAAAATGATTTAAAAATAGGTGATAATATGACTAAAAAAATTTAATTCAATTGAAAGATGTGACTGCAATGTAATTCATGAGGATATTGTAAATCAAGTTAGAGATAAAAATGCCTCAAGAAGAAAGCCTTTATGATCTAGCAGAATTATTTAAAGTATTTGGAGATTCAACACGAATCAGGATATTATGGGCTTTTACATGAAGCTGAAATGTGTGTTTGTGATATCGCTGTATTACTTAACATGACACAATCAGCAATTTCCCATCAGCTGAGAGTCTTAAAACAAGCTAATTTAGTAAAAAAACAGAAAAGAAGGCAAAGTAGTATATTATTCATTAGTTGATGATCATGTAAGAGAAATATTTGGACCAAGGTCTAATTCATATCAACGAGAAGTAGTAATGCGGTAGAATAGAATATTTTTGAAGATATTTAGTATATATTTAAGTCTTCATTTCAAATGAGCAATGCTTCAAGAAAATTTGAAAAAGACTTGTAGTATTCAAAATAAAAATTACAAATAATATTTAGGAGGATTTAATAATGAAAAAGAAATTTATACTTGAAGGTTTAGATTGTGCAAATTGCGCGCAAAATGGAAAAAGGCTATTAATGAGCTTGATGGAGTGAAAGAAGCTACTGTTAACTTTATGACCACAAAAACTCGTTATTGATGGTGAGGATGAAAAATGCCAACAATAATAGCAGAGTACCGAAAAATAGTTAAAAATCGAACCCGATACAACTATGAAAAAGGCTAGCAAGGAGACTATTTAGTATGACAAAACGACTATGGCGAATAATTATTGGTGCAGTCATTAGCTGCTAACAGTATTGCTTTTAGTTTTAAATAACGAATGGTTACAGATTGCTCTCTTTATAATAAGTTACATTATTGTAGGTGGAGATGTTGAAAGAGCTATAAAAATATTTTTGAAAGGTCAAGTTTTCGATGAAAATTTTTAATTAGTATTGCAACAATTGGTGCATTTTTATTGGTGAGTATCCTGAAGGTGTTGCAGTTATGCTGTTTTATCAAGTTGGAGAACTGTTTTCAAAGCTATGCAGTTGTGCAAGTCGAGAAAAGTCAATTGCAAAGCCTTATGGATATTCGACCAGATTATGCAAATGTTAAAAAGGTGATGAACTTGTCAAAGTTGACCCAGATGAAGTACAAATTGGAGATATTATTGTAATTAAAGCAGGAGAAAAATTCTCTTGATGGCAAGGTAATTGAGGGAAGTTCAATGATTGATACATCGGCACTAACAGGCGAATCTGTTCCTCGTAGAAGAAGTTGGAAGTGATATCCTCAAGGGTGCATCAACATTAATGGGGTTATTACAGCAGAGGTTACCAGGAATTTGGAGAATCTACTGTAGTAAAAATTCTTGATTTAGTTGAAAATGCAAGTAGTAAAAACCAATTCAGAACAATTTATTACGAAGTTTTACGAGATATTATATACCGGTTGTGGTTATAATTGCAGTTTTTCTAGCTATTATACCACTCTTGTTATAGACGAGGGCGACTTTTAGTGATTGGATATATGAGAGCACTAGCATTCTTGTGGTATCCTGTCCGTGTGCTTTAGTTAGTTTCAATCCTTTGAGTTTCTTCGGTGGAATAGGGTGGAGCCTCAAAAAGGTGTTTTAGTCAAGGGTAGAAATTATTTAGAGGCATTAGTAGAAACTGAAATTGTTGTTTTGATAAAACTGGAACACTAACGAAAGGTGTATGTAATGTACAGGAAATTCATCCAGAAGGAGTTTCCAAAGAAGAGTCTACTAGAAATTAACTGCACATGCGGAAAGCTATTCTAATCATCTCGATTTCACTTTCACTGAAACGTGCATATAGCAAAGAAATAGACAATGGACGTATTTCAGATGTAGAGAGATATCTGTCATGGTGTTATTGCAACAGTAGATGGCAAAAAAGGTTATGGTAGGAAATATCAAACTTATGAAAATGATGGATATCCCTTATTTCAAGGGAGAGTCGACTCGGTACTATTGTACATGTTGCTGTTAATAACAAAATATATAGGTTACATTGTCAATTGCCGATGAGGTAAAGGAAGATTCAGCACAAGCAATCAAGGAACTTAGGCAGCTAATATAAAACAAACAGTTGTTGACAGGTGAGTAATAATAAGTATTGGTTCAAAAGTTGCTAAAGAGCTTGGTCTTGATAAGGTTTATGCAGAACTGTTGCCAGCAGATAAAGTTGAAAAACTAGAAGAATTATTTTTCGCAAAAATCTCAAAAAGGTAAACTTGCTTTGTTGGTGACGGAATCAATGATGCACCTGTATTAGCTCGTGCAGACATTGGAACAGCAATGGGTGGTTTAGGTTCTGATGCGGCCATTGAAGCTGCTGATGTTGTAATTATGGCTGATGAGCCATCGAAAATTGCTACTACAATGAAGATTTCTAAAAAGACACCTAAAAATTTAACATCAAAACATAGTATTTGCAACTGGAATAAAAATAATTGTTCTTATTTTTGAGTGCTTTTTGGAATAACTACTATGTGGGCAGCTATATTTGCAGATGTAGGTGTAACTATCATCGCAGTATTAAATGCTTTAGAGCTTTGAAATGTAAAGAATCTATAAACTATTTTTCATATTCACCCTTGAATGATACCGATAATTAACGATACAATCAAGTGTGTTTTTAATTTAAAAACTATAAATGAAAAATTGGTTGGGATCTTACCTTGAATTAAATGGTTTTTTAAAGATATGGAGGTTATGTAATTGAAAGTTATTGATGAATGTTGCTGTGAATATATCACACAAAATTTAAATAGAACAAAGGAGAGTTGCCCTGTCTGTCAATAATGAAGGAGTAACAATTAGTAGGATAACCGTTGAACACATGGTGACAGATGGTTATCGTAATGCCGTTGATGGAGCTCAATATAAGATATGCATGAATGAGGACTGCGACGTTATTTACTATAACTTAGATAAAGAAATAAAATTCTTAAAAGACCAAGTGGGGTTCCTATCTAGTTTAAGAAAGATGCGATCCTAAGCTATGCTTGTTATTGCAGCAAAGTCACAGGAAGCATCAGGTACTGAAGCAGTTGTAAAAGCATGGTGCGAAAACCGTTAAAGAAGTAAAATGCCATAACTGGAGCAATGAAAAATTCGCTTTGTAAGGAAAAACAATCCTTTGGGGTATGTTGTCATAAGATTATTCAGGAAGCCATTGATAAGGGATTAACCAGGAAATGATTTGAGTTGATATGTTCTCACGAACAGACAAAAACCGTTGATATCTTCCCACAAACGAGAGCCAATGTTGGATATGTTTCGACTACAAGTATGGATATGTTCCCTTAACCATAGGGGTTGAGAGGAGTAACACCAACAGGAAAAATAGAATACCTAAAATGTCATTTTTGGTAGAGATACTTGAAAAAGTAGGACTAAAAAGTAAAAGACTTATATTCAAAGTGGTAATATTATTTTGGAAACAGAGTTGTCAAAAGGGAAACAGCAAAGTTAATTCATGACACAATAGCTAAAGAAATAGGAGCAGATTTATGTCATTATAAAAGATCAATTACAGATAGCTATTGAGGAAAAATCCGTTTAATGAAAATTATGATTTTTCAAGAATACATTTAGTATTCACTAACGATAGTATGGGAGAAGATGAACAAAACTGGAAAAATAAAAGACTTTGGAGATGAAAAGTTTATTATTGGTTCTGAATGTTTATATATGTATCTTCCAAGAGATGCAAGTCCCAAAAGATTGAATACTAATTATCTTGAAAACAGACAAACTTTCACCATGACAATGAGGAAATTAAATGTTGTTGAACATTTAGTCGAATTATGTAAGAAATAAGAAATAGGAATAAACACCAACTTATTGAAGTAACAATTAAACATAACTAATACAAGAACAGTAAATCAGGTTTACTGTTTTTCTGGATCTATAATAAATACAGGGTTTGATAATAAATATCAGCCGTATTATTATGGCAGTGTCAAGATGTAAACACAATCTGAGGTTTTAAAATAAAAGTTAACTATTTAAATTTTATTAGTTTTATGGCTTTTTATTCCTTAGAGTTTAATAAGATTGAGAGATTTTGTCAAGAATTCAAAGAAGGCTTGCCCTTTGTTCTTGACAAAATCATAGAAAAATCTAAACCTAGAAGGGAATAATATAGCTATATATATTTCTTCTATCATATTCTCTAATTCTTCTTTCGCTATACTAAAGCCGTAAAATGGATATACCTGCATATTTTACGTTATATTCACACGCGGATACACAAACATATCTGTTTAGGATTGTTCATTTGGGGAATTGCTCTTTTTCTTTATCCCTTTTTAAATGTTTATTATAATTTTCTATTATATTTGTTGTATAAATATTCTTCTTATTGATTTTGGAAATAAATAATATGTAAATAGACAACTCTAATATCTAATAGACTATTTGTTACTTTAGGGTATATTTTCTTTTGTATTTATCTATAAATAATCGTTAGATTCTTTTTCTGCCTCGTCTTTTGCCGATGCTGATATACTACTTTAAATCTTCTGATATTTCCGCTTTATCTTTCGATCTTACTTTTTAGTAAAAATATTTTCTATTACATGCGTCCAACACGTTTGATACTTTGCTTTTAGGAAATGCTTCTTCTAGCTTTTCTTTTATTCCTTTTTAATCCATCTGTGACAAACAATAATACTCTATTTAAACCTCTTTTCTTAAGATCTTCTAACATATCTTTTGTAGTTTTCTGTGATTCTCTTGGAAATAATTCATATGATAGGATTTCTCTCTCCTGCTTATTGTTAGTTCCTTATTAATATATGTAGCGCTTCTTTTTCCCACTGTTCCCTCTTTTACACTAATATATGTTGAATCTGCATATACTACCGCATAATCTTTTTGTTATTTTTTCTGAATGATATTCTTTAACTTTTTCATCTAATTGTTTAGTTATAACGCTTATTGTTTGTGAGAATAATAGTGTCCATACAATTGTTCCACAATTTTACCTATTTCTTTGTAATCATACCTCTTTATACAGTATATTATTGTTTCTTCTAAATTTTTGTGTGTTTCTTTTTATATGGTACTAGGGTTAGAGGTGTAAATTCACTATTTCATCTCTTGGGACTTTTTATTGACAGTTTCCCATACTCACTATATATTGTTTTGGAATAACTCATTCCTTGAATTTCCCGTATTATATCCTTCTACAGAATGTTTTTCATAATTTAGAAATCCCATGAAAGTTCGGCTTCTAATACTGTGTTTATAGCTTTTTCTACTTCAGCTCAAATATTTCTGAAATATCTTCCTTTTAGTAGTGCATTTACTAATTTTGTGTTATGAGAGATTCCTTTCGTAATGAGTTGTGGTTAAATTTTATTTTACACCCAGAGTCTCTCTCTCTATGTCTCAACTTCTCTTGACTTTTCTGTTTACACAAAATATTATACACTATCAGTTATTCTTTTATTTTTACATTGTATTATAATATTGACTTTAAAGTGGATATTTGATAAAAATATGAATGAATATAAATAAATATTCATTCATTGCAGGAGGTGGTTATAATGGATAGATTTTAAAAAGAAGCGGCATATGAGGTATTTTTCTAAAAAGGGTACAAAGCAACGTCAATTTTCAGAAATAACAAAACACGCAAAATGGCAGTAGGTTCTTTCTATAACTTTTTATGATAGTAAAAAGAAACAATTTTTAGATACCTATATAGAAGAAAAATAATCGTATTCGACAACTGATGATAAAACAATATCGATTGGGAAGGTGATGATAGTTAAGCTAACAGAACAACTTTTTGGTCAATCAAGAAGTTTAATATCAACTAATAAGATTTTTATCAGAGTGGTACAATCCTGCTATTTCTAGTGAATTACACAACTATTATTCATCAGAAGAAGGTAAGTGATCTCAATCAATTCTATAAATTTTTAGTTGAAAATTTTACTAATCGATTGCAAACAGAAGGGTATTCTCAAGAAAAAGATTCAAGAGATTTTGAAAATTTATACTCTTTTTAACTATATAGATATGAACGTTACGGAAAAAGATATTCCTAATGTTAGTGAAACAACAGAAAGATTAGCAATTTATTTTGTAAAAGGATTATTTAATGGGGAGCAACAAAAAGTTCTAAATTCACATGAGAACACATAGATAGTGGCTTATTGATATTTATTTTCGCTTTATAAATGCTTTTTCAGATATCTAATAAACTAATGCGGCAAGTGACTCTGACAAAAATCGTGTTTCTTAAGAAAATTCGATATATGAGTCACTATCTTTTAAAAACAAAAAATGAATGAATTTTTAGAAAAATATTCATTATAAAAATTGTATTTTTAAATAGAGTTACAAATTTGTTAATATTATTGTACTTATGATACATCATATTAACTAGTTTTAAGAAAGAGGAAGAAAATGAAAAGAGGTAGAAAAATGTTAACTATTATTTTTATTATAGCGGCGATTCTGTAGTAATAATGTCTGGAATATTCGTATTTCTTGGACGTAGTCAAACTATATCTGTGAAATCAATAGATAATGTAAGTGATAGTCTTTATGTGTTTTTGGATTTGAAAAGCCACATAATATGAGTTGGAATGCAGGTTCATATATAAAAGTTACAGTTCAATATTGAAGATAAAAAGGAAAATAGCCGTTGGCTTACTATTGCATCTAATCCAGATGAAAATGAGATTGTTCTTTTAACTCGAAATAGTGAAGTAGGTTTAAACAAGAACCAACAGATTTACAAATTAGTGAAAAAGGTTAACGTTAGTTGGTTAGATAAAAACTTAGAGGTTGTAGATGGTCAAGATCCCATTGTGTGTTTTGCATCTGATGTTGGTATTGCAGCAATTAGACCAATTGTTAAAGAATGGAGTTCTAAACGTTCGATTATACTAAATCATTTAGATAATGGGGTAAAGGTCTTTAATAAAGAGTTGACCGAGTTATCTAAGAAAGGACAAGATTTCACTTATGAAACTAGTGGAAGTATAGAACAAAGTCAAGATAAACTTAAAAAGGAAGTGGATAAGTATGGAAATAGAGCAATATATCTTTTTATCAGGCAAACCTGATGATGTTGAGACTATGAAAAATTTTCTAGAATCCGCTGGAATAAGTAAGGAAAAATTAAAAATAGATAGTTTTAAAGGATTAAAATAACAAATTGATATGAATCGTTTTTATTGAAGAAATCAGTAGGAGTGGTTCATATTATTTTTGTTTTATAAATTTAATATATTTTTGATATCTATATTAGTAGTAATTTGTTACTTATTTATTTACAAGATTAAAAAGACTGTTCCAAAAATTTTTGTATATTCATCAAAACTTTCTCCCTTAATATTCATTTACATTTATGTTATAATAAGAGAGTTGAGTAAAGGATTTTGAGAAATAATACTATATAAAGGTATATGAGAATTTAAAGTCTTTACTAAGAAAAATAAAAGTTTGATTGTATAGAATCATTTGAGGTAATTTATGCAAAAAGAAAAAAATAAAATTGTAATACAAGGAGCAAGGGAAAATAACCTTAAAAATATAGATTTAGAAATCCCACGCGATCAGTTTGTTGTTATTACTGGGCTAAGTGGTAGTGGTAAAAGTTCACTGGCTTTTGATACTATCTATGCTGAAGGACAACGCTGTTATGTGGAAAGTTTAAGTGCATATGCTAGACAGTTCTTAGGTAATCTTGAAAAGCCAGATGTCGATCTTATCGAAGGATTATCGCCAGCAATATCAATAAATCAAAAACGACATCAAAAATCCTAGGTCAACTGCTAGCAACAGTAACAGAAATTTACGATTATTTACGACTGCTTTATGCAAGAATTGGAGAAATCTACTGTCCAAATCATCATGAGAAAATTGAGAGTAGTTCAATAAGCCAAATCGTAGATGCGATTATGTTAATGCCAGAACGTAGTAGAATCCAAATAGTGAGCACTCGATTGTTATGATAAAAGGTACTCATAAAAATTAATAGATAAACCAATAAAAGATGGATATATTCGATTCAAAAATTGATGGTGAATTATACGAAGTTGGAGATATTCCAGAATTAGATAAAAATAAAAACATTCTATTAGTGTAATTATTGATAGGGTAGTTATTAAAGAAGGAATTGAAACACGTTTAGTTGATTCATTAGAAACATCATTAAACCTTTCTAATAATGATTTAGTAGAAATTGATGATGTTAAAGAAGAGACTACTCAACTATTTTCAACAAAATATAGTTGTAAACATTGTGATTTTACTTTAGGTGATTTAGAACCCTCGTATTTTCTCGTTTAACAATCCACAAGGAGCGTGTCCAGAGTGTGATGGTTTAGGATGCACGAAACGGTAGATATTAACAAGATTATTCAAAAAGACTTAACGATAAATGAAGGTGCAATACTAGTTTATAATAATGCAACTTTGACATATTATCCAAGTTTAATTAAATGTGCATGTGAACACTTCGGAATAGATATGGATACTCCATTTAAGGATTTAAATAATGAACAACAACAGATTATTTTATACGGTAATGATCAAGAAGAAATTACTCATAAATATATTAATGACGAAGGCGTGCAACGTTCACGTATAGTATATTTTGAAGGAGTAGCGAATAATATCCTTAGACGTTATAAATCAGGAAATGACTAAAGCAACAAGAGAAGCTATGGCTAAGTATATTAAAGAAGATTCATGTCGTAGCTGTAAAGGGCAAAAGATTAAAAACCAGAAATCTTATCAGTGTATGTTGCAGATATTGCAGAAGTTTGTGAAATGTCTATTAAAGATAGTTATGAATTTTTCCAAAATATAAAACTAAGTGAAAAAGACTATGCAATAGCTAAATTAGTACTTAAAGAAATCAAATCTAGGTTACAGTTTTTTAAATGATGTTGGCTTAGATTATCTAACGCCAGATAGAGCATCAGGAACCTTATCAGGAGGAGAAGTTTCAGCGTATCTGATTAGCAACGCAAATCGGTTCGAAAACTTATGGGAGTTACTTATATTCTAGATGAGCCTTCAATAGGTTTACACCAAAGAGATAATGAAAAACTTATTAATACTATGCTTTCTATGAGAGATTTAGAAATACAGTATTAGTGGTAGAGCACGATGAGGATACTATGTTAGCTTGTGACTATATAGTTGATATAGGACCCAAAGCAGGTGAGCATGGGGGTCAAGTAGTTGCTGTTGGAACACCTGATGAAATCATGGAGAATGAAAATTCTATAACTGGAGCTTACTCTATCTGGTCGTAAAAATAGCTGTACCATTAGAAAGAAGAGAAGGTAACGGTGAAAATATCGTTATTAAGAAAGCAAGAAAAATAATCTAAAGGACGTTAGTGTGAAATTTCCACTTGGAAAATTTATTGGAGTAACGGGTGTTTCAGGAAGTGGTAAATCAACACTTGTTAATGAAATCTTATTTAATTCAGTAAAAATGTTCTTAATAAAGAAGAAATAGACACAACTGTAGTGAAATCGGTAGAGGAATCGAAGGAAATATTGATAAGATTATTGATATCGATCAAAGTCCAATAGGAAGAACACCGAGAAGTAATCCAGCTACATATACAGGTGTATTTGATGATATAAGAGATTTATATGCAAGTACAAATGAGGCAAAACTACGAGGATATAAAAAGGACGATTTAGCTTTTAATGTCAAAGGTGGACGTTGTGAAGCTTGTAGTGGGGATGGAATTCTAAAAATTGAAATGCACTTCTTACCTGATGTTTACGTACCTTGTGAAGTATGTAAAGGTAAACGATACAATAGAGAAACTCTAGAAGTTAAATATAAAGGAAAGAGTATTAGTGACGTCTTAGACATGACGATTAAAGAAGCATATGAATTCTTTGAAAACATTCCTAAGATTAAAAACAAACTAGAGACACTTGTTCATGTAGGACTTGATTACATAAGACTAGGTCAAAGTGCAACCACTCTTTCAGGAGGAGAAGCTCAAAGGGTAAAACTAGCAAGCGAACTTTATAAGAAATCTCACAGGAAAAACATTGTATATTCTTGATGAGCCAACTACTGGATTACATATTGATGATATAAGCAGATTAATCAAAATAATTGATAAGTTAGTCGATGGTGGAAATACTGTAGTAGTGATTGAGCATAATTTAGATGTTATAAAATGCTGCGATATCATCTTTATAGATTTAGGACCTGAAGGAGGAGTAGGCGGAGGAACAATTTTAGCTGAATGTACTCCAGAACAATTAAGTGAAAACAATGAAAAAGCTATACAGGAAGTTTCTGAAAAACTTTTAAATTAGAATAGAAAATTAATTAATAAATAAGTATTAAAGAATGGTATATTAAAAATATATTTAAAAATTTTTTTATTTTTATGAAAAACCATATATATTAGGCAATTCCATTAGATTAATATAAATAAACAACATGATTATACAAATTTTGAGGTTGTTTTTAGTAGTGTAAGTATGGTAAAATATACAATAACAACTAAAAGCGCTTGATGACTTACCATATATTCGGGCCTAACACTTTTTAAAAAGGAATGAGAATCGCTTACTAGTATAAAAATGCTTCCTTGAGAAGACTTTAGAACATAAGGTTATCGTACCCACCTGATATTATCAGGACCAATCTAGGTATGATCTACGATGTTTTGGTAGACTGGTTCAATAACTATCCAGTCTTTTTAATTAAAAATTATAGAATCAGAAATATGGAGATAAAAATGTTACATCAATTTTTCGAGAAACGAATTATTAATAGGAACTGAAGGTTTAGAATTATTAAAAATAAAAAGAGTAGGTATTTTGGGAATCGGTGGAGTAAGGATCATTTGCAGCTGAATCATTGGCTCGTTCAGGTGTTGGTTCACTAGTACTTATGGATAAAGATGATATTGATATTACTAATGTTAATAGACAAATTCATGCAACCACTAAAACTGTAGGATGTAGTAAAGTTCAAGAAATGAGAATTTTTGGATATTAATCCAGAATGTGAAGTTATTGCTATTCAAGACTTTTTACACTGAAGATACATATCCTGTATTTTTATGATAAAACCATTGGATTTTGTGATAGATGCTTGTGATACAGTGACATTTAAAAATACATTTAATAAAAATATTGTTTAGCAAACAACATTCCGGTAATTAGTGTAATGGGGGCTGCTAACAAGTTAGATCCGACAAAATTCCAAAATAGCTGATATTAGCAAAACTACTGTTTGTCCATTAGCAAAAAGTAATCAGAACTAAATTTAAAAAGAAAAGGTTCGAGGGAAAGTACCTGTAGTATTTTCTACAGAAAGTCCAACAATTGCTAATAAAGAATATTTAGAAAAAAATTGGAAAACAAGACTCAGCTATACGAAAAGCGAAAAATTCCACCAGCTTCAAACGCATTTTTGTCCGTCAATAGCTGGCCCTTATAGCAACAAATTATGTTTATACAAATTTATTGAAAAATATAAAAATATTAACTGTTGAAAAACCTAATTAGAAAATGAAAACAACGCTAATTTAAGCGTTGTTTTATTTTTCTTATGGTTGACATATCAAAAGTTCATGGCAGTTTTTTTCTGTAAAAATTACACAGAATTTGAAAAATAATATTCTATATTAGCATGAAAAAGGTTTTAAAAATTTATAATTTAATTTGATTTTTATAAAAACAAGGTATAATGGTTATAGATGAGAAAGGAGGATTACTTTGAAGAATAAAAGGAACATTACTCAGCACAAAAACTTGAAAAAAACTTCGAAAAATGAACAATTACTCTATGTCAACTGTAGCAGATAAACTAGAGTTATCATCTCACGGTGTATATGCGAACTGGGAATACGGCCGCAACGAACCAAACGTTGCAACACTAGTATCAATAGCGAAACTATATAACGTATCTATTGATGAATTGGTTGGTTATAAAACTGAAAAAGGGGAACCAGAAGAGTTGGCAGATACTCACTTTGAAGTAATAGATATGATTAAATCGCTTGATAGTGAGGATTGTAAATTAGTAGAAGAAGTTTTGAGAAGATTTTAGGGATATTCTTTTTCTAGAAATATAAATCTATAACATACTCAAATACTTAGGCTATAGAGTTATAATGTAGTAAATTAAATTAATAGTTTTTAAATATAGGCTAGGTAGTAATACTTTAGCCTATATTTTTCCTTTTCTTAAGGAATGGGGTGATAACTATTGATGTAAAAAGATTTAATGAACAAAAATTCTTAATGATGCAATAGAAAACAGAGCCAGTGATATCCATATATACCCACATACATCGGGTGAATCCTTTATAAGACTCAGAGTGAGAGGCCAGCTGAGTGAATATGAAAAATTTTCAAATAGGGAGATAGAGGCGATAATCTCGTTATTAAAATTTAATTCTAACATTGATATTTCAAGGAATAAAGAACCACAGAGTGGGAGATTCGTTTATAAGCGTAATAACAAAGATTATTATTTACGAGTTTCTACCTTACCGCTTAGTGAGTTAAATGAAGGTTGTGTAGTCAGAATCTTCATAAAATGAATTAGAAGATGTTGAATACAGTATCTTTTGATGAAGACAGTCAGTACATAAAACGATCTTTCTAAAAAGAGCTTACGGGCTAGTCTTATTTTCTGGTCCCTACGGGTAGTGGAAAATCTACATCAATGTATAAGTTAGCAAGTATGCTTGCTAGCAAAAATAAACAGGTAATAACAGTCGAAGATCCAGTGGAGAAAAAGATTTCTAGCTTGATTCAAATGCAAGTAAATGAAAAGGCAGGAATTACTTATGATAACGCACTCAAATCAATTTTACGTTGCGATCCAGATGTGATGGTAATTGGTGAAATACGCGATTATAAAACAGCAAGTCAAGTGATTACATCATCGTTTTCAGGGCATTTAGTATTAAGTACAATTCATGCTGAAGATTCTATTGAGTAATAAATCGATTAAGGGACTTAAACCTATCATTGGAAGATATCAAACAAACCATAATTTGCATAATTTCGCAAAGATTGGTAAATTTAACGAATGGAAAAAGGGGATTAGTAACTGAAATATTGAGAAAAGAAAATATCCACGAATATATAGATAACGATAAAATACACAATTACTCTTTTAGAAAAATTTGAATTAGCATATGAGAAAGGATTAATTTCTGCTGATGAAAAAGAAAAAAATGGGGATATTAAAAAAATCCTGAGATAAAGAGAATAAAAATATATTTTATAAAGCGTCTATATGAATTAATTAATCATGGATATATGTTAGAAGATTCATTAGAATTTCTTTTTAATACAATATGATGTTACTGATGACGAAATTAAAAAGATAAAAGAAAAACTCTCTAACGGAAATAAATTATCCGATATATTGGCATATCTTGGTTATTCACAATTAATTATAAGCAAAATTAAATTTTGCAGAAGATTACGGTAGGATAGAAGATATGTTGCTCGAAGTAGAAAACATATCTTACGATACAAAAAAATACAACAAGAAAAAGGTAATTAAAACTTTAAGATATCCACTATTTTTTAACACTTACACTAATATGTCTCATTATGGTGTTTAATGCGTTAGTAATTCCACAATTTGAGAACATCTATACTTCATCTAATATTAAGATGGATCTCCAAACTATTATATTAATTAAATCACTATACTATATTCCAAAATTCATTTCTATTATTATTTTACTAACTATTTTATTTTTAAGTTACATTTTTACAATTAAATATAAACAAAAATCTATTTTTAAAAATCACTTTTTATACATTCCTAAAATTAGGAGCTATTCAAAATTATATTTTTTTCTTATAGATTTTCTATGGAGTTAAGTTTATTTCTAATGAGTGGATTTTCACTGAAAACAGCACTAGAAGTAATTGTTGAAGAAAAACTATGACTATTATTTAACTAAGTTTGCTACAGAAATATTACAGGAGTTAGATAAAGGTATAAGTTTCGAAGATGCAATAGGAAAATTAAATATTTTGACAAATCAATTAGAAAATTTGTAAGTCATGGGAAGAATAATGGTTTGATAGACAAAGAATTGAAATTATTCAGTGAATTGATGTTAGATACATTTTTAACATCATTAGATAGAAATTTGAAAAAAATTACAGCCTATTTTTATTCGGTATTTTAGCTATGGTAATAGTTGGATTGTATATGGTAATATTACTCCAATTTTTAATATGGCTAGTTCACTAAAATAAGGAGGAACATATGGAAAAATAAAACAAAAGTTAAAAATAAAAGAAGCGTTTACATTGATTGAGATGTTAATTGTACTTTTTATAATCGCAATACTACTTATTCTTATAATCCCTAATATTACTAAGAATATAGACACTGCGAAAGATAAAAGTTCAGAAGCTTACGAAAAACAGTACAGTCTCAAGTTACAGCTTATGAAATTAATGAAAAAGATAAAGATGTTACATTTGAAAAACTAGTTGAAAAACATTATTTAGATGGCTCAGCAGATAAAGCTAGTACAGCACCTAATGGTAAGAAAATAGTAATAGCAAAATGGTAAAGCAACGCTTGAAAAATAAACGAGGATTCTCTTTGATTGAGCTAATAGCTGTGTTAATGATAGTTAGTATTATAGCAATAATCCTATCAAGAATCTCCATAAATACTTATGATAAATATCAAGAGAGATTAGCTGTTAATGAGCTAGTGTCAGAAATTTATACTATTCAAACTAAGAGTCTAGGTAAAGATAGATCCTATATCTGCTTTTTTCAAGTGATAATGAATATGCCGTTTTTATATGATGGGCAGAAACATTGGAAAAAAATACGTAAAAACGGACAGGCAAAGACTGGAGCAGCCTCTGTAAAAATTCGAATATTGAGAGGATATCTAACATCTAAGGCGAATACGGTTAATGTGCAATTTGATAATAGTGCATATAAGATTATTGTTCACCTTGATACTGGATATGTGACGCTAGATGAAATACAACAAAAAGCTTTTTACGTTTGTAGAATTAATAGGGTCATTGTTTATATGCTCATTGCTATTCGTATTTTTTTAATTCCAAATATGGTTAGACAATATTCTAATTTATATAAGGCTGAAAAAAAGAGTTAGAAATGAGAGAAATATTGTATGAAGAGATTTGTAGTCACTATACAGATAAAAAGTTTTTACCACAAGAAGAAATAATTATTACATAAGTGTAGATGAAAATTCAGCAAGGATTGTGGATGAAGAGACTGGTGAAAAATTACATATAGTTAAATCAAAAACAGGGATTTACTTTGTTAGAATTGACAGTATCTTTATTTCTATTAGTAATTCTGACGCTACTACTATGTTAATATTACAAACTACAATAAACACCTCTAAAAAGATTTTTAGATTATTCAAATTATGAGTACGCCTTAGCTCACAGAAAAATTTTACAAACATATAACAATAGCGCAAAAAGTCACTCAAGAAAAACATTATATTATAATGACAAGTAAAGATGGCTCAGAAGATATAAGAATAAATTTTAATGATAATCAGATTTATATGGATAAATTTAAAAAAATTCTAATGACTTTGCTGGCTATATTCTATTACTTAAGCATATTAGTGGTTATTCATTATCAGTGGATGATGAAACTATTCATATTATTATTGTTGATAAAAATAATCATCATCGAGAAATGTTGCTAAAACTGAAAAATGAAAAACTGAGAAAGAAAAAGCCGAAGAAGAGAAAGAAAAGAAGAGAAGGCACGGAAAGAAAAAGAGAATCAAGATAATAAAAATGAAGAAATAGAAAAATTAAACCAGTAGACACTACCAAGGAGGGAATTAGACTTATGAGAACCAAAAAGAAACATAAAAGTGCAAATGCTATAGTAGCCTCCTTACTGGTTACGTTACTAGTTATTACAGTTTTTGTTTAGTATTGTAGGAATATATATGAATAAAATGTATACAATAAAAAAACTTAAATGATTATTATGACAAACAAATAACACAGCAGTTAGAAGAAAATAACAAATCTAAATAATAATTAGGTCCATTCTATTTTTTTCATATCGGATTTTAGGATGGACTAAATTATTAAAAATAACTTATAATAAAAAGAAATCATTATTAAAGTTTTAAAAGATATATTAATTGTTGCTTTGTTTTTATCAAATAGTTTAAAATAGTACTATATTGACAAAAAAATTGAAACTAAATTAAAAGGAGATATTAATGGGTAAAAATTATTATTAGGCCTTGTAGGAGTTGGAGCAATTGCAGCAGCTACTGTATTTTCATAAAAAAAGAAAATCTTAGTTCAGAAGAACGTTCAAAAAGTGAAGAAGCTAAAAAAAGTATTTGGAAGAAAAAGGGTATGTTGTTTCGGAAAAATCTAAGTTCCCTATGGGGATTTAAATTTATTGTCTGTTTCTTCATTACCGATGTACTATAAAAGCAGCTAAAAACAGTAGCTAAATTTATTTTTATAGTTATGTTTATACCAGAAAAGAATTATTCATTTTATGAAGATAATCCAAAAAGGTAAATTAACGATAAAGAAATTTGTTAAAGAAATATATTATCGTCTTATGTATGATGAAATATCATTGCTTTCAGCAAATTTAAGTTATTATTTTATTTTATCTTTATTCCCAATGTTAATTGTAGCCTTGGCCTTGACACCATATTTTTAAAATTGACCAACAATTTTTACTAGAGAAAATTCAAAAGCTACGCGCCAGGGACTTAGGTAATTATCTTTTGATATGATTTCAGAAGTCTTAAAATAATAAGAGTAACACGATTATTACAGTGGGGATTGTTTTCACACTTTGGTCAGCATCTAGTGGTATTTATGGGATAATTATAGCATTTAATAATGCGTTCAGAGTTCGTGATGGAAGAATATGGATTGTTACTAAAAATAATAAGCGTAATCTTAACAGCATTGTTTTTTTAGTAGGGATGTTTCTTGCATTGGCATTAATCGTATTTGGAAAACAACTACATACATCCTATTCCATAAATTAAATCTAGATGAAGGATTCTATAACTTGTGGTCGGTAATAAATTACACACTACCATTACTTTTTTTATATTTTTTGTTTTCATGTTCTATATACTATGGGACCTAACTTGAAACTAAAAAGCTATTAGTATATTACCGGGAGCGATATTCGCAACATTATCTTGGACAATAGTCAGTAAATTATTCGGATACTATATTGATCATTTTTCAAGTTATATTAAAACATATGGAACAATCGGAGCATTTATGGCATTCATACTTTGGTTATATATTACAGGATATATATTAATTATTGGTGCAGAAATTAATGCTATCTTCCATAATTATAAAGTTGAACATAGGGTATTCGAAGAAACGCATACAACAGAATAAAGGGTATATGAAATACGATACTTAGATAATGGATACTTTAAAATATTAATAGAATCAAATAAGAAACAAGTACAAAAATGTGCTTGTTTTTGTTTTTTATGTACGAAGAGAATAAAAGATAGATAATGATTATATAGCTTAATAATTAAGCAGAATTATATAAAAAGAAAGTGTTTTTATAGTATAATTGTAGGTACTTAATTAAGAAGATTGAATAAAGATTGAGAGGTTAATACTATGGAAAAAGAAATTTATCTAGCAGGAGGATGCTTCTGGGTGTGGAAGGTTATTTTTCACAACTTGATGGAGTAATTACTACAAAAAGTTGGATACAGTAATGGACAAACTGCAGAAACTACTTATCAACAAATTAAAACAACAGACCATGCAGAGGTTATTTACTTAAAAATACGATAATTCAGTATTACCATTAAAATGATGTACTACGTCACTATTTCAGAATTATAGATCCAGTAAGTATTAATAAACAAGGTGGAGATAGAGGTCGTCAATATAGAACAGGAATTTATTATGTCGACGAAGAAAACAAGAGAAGAAGTAGTTAAATTTATAGAAGAACTTCAAAAATTACACTAAAAAAATTGCTGTAGAAGTAGAAGCGGTAAATAACTATATTGATGCAGAAGAATATCACCAAAAAAATACCTAGAAAAAGAACCCTACAGGTTATTGCCATGTAGATTTAAGTCTAGCGAAAAAGCCTGTAATTTTTCAAAAATAAGTTTGAAATAATTACTAAAAAGGTAAAATATAAGTAAGTATAAATAATCATAAGGAGTTAGAAAATGACAAACATTTTAATTTTCGGACACAAAAATCCAGATACTGATACAATTTGTTCAAGTATCGTATATAATAACAAAAAAAGAATTCAAGGAATGGATACAGAAGCTGTAAGACTTGGTGAAATCAATGATGAAACTAAATATGCTTTAGAGTACTTTAACGTATCATTACCACGTTTAGTAGAAGAAGTAAAAGAAGGACAACACGTAATCTTAGTTGACCACAATGAATTCCAACAATCAGCTAATGGAATCGAAAAAGCTGTTATTCGTGAAGTAATCGATCATCACCGTATTGCTAACTTTGAAACAGCAGCACCATTATACTACCGTGCTGAGCCACTAGGATGTACAGCTACAATCCTATCTATGAAGAACAAAATGTTAATATTGATAAAAATAGCAGGATTAATGTTATCAGCAATTATCTCTGATTCATTATTATTTAAATCACCAACTTGTACCTTACAAGATAAAAGTAGCAGCTGAAGAATTAGCTAAAATTGCTGAAGTTAACTTAGAAGAATATGGCCTTGCTATGCTTAAAGCTGGAGCGTCAACAACTGATAAAACAGCTGAAACTCTAATTTCTTTAGATGCTAAAGAATTCGTTTTAGGTGCAGATAAACTTGAAGTTGCTCAAATCAACACAGTAGATGCTAATGAAGTAGCTGACAGAAAAGAAGAATTAGAAGCAGCAATTAATGCAGAACTTTCTTCAAAAAGGATTAGCAGCATATGTATTTGTAATCACTAATATCTTAACTTCAGATTCAGAAGTATTAGTATTAGGTGAAAAAAACAAGATAAAAGTAGCAGCGGCATTTGGAAAAAAACTCTAGAAAATGACTTTATGACACTAGAAGGTGTTGTATCTCGTAAAAAAACAAGTAGTTCCTCAAATTACAGAAGAGTTTTCTAAATAATTACAAAAAAATATGTTTTGAGAAAGTGAGGAAAAATTGTTTCTCACTTTCTAATTTATATAAAATAGCAATCGAAAGGAAATATATGAATACATTTAAAGCAATATATTGGCCCTTTTTGAAAAAGATTATTATAAATACCTTAGTCGTAATAGCATTTGCAGGATTGACACAAGGAAGATTAAAAATTGATCACCCAATATATGGTTTCTTTGGAGCTTTGCTTATTACAATATTATTCACACTAATTCGACCATTATTATTAGTAACTGTAATAATAACAATATTTAGTTTCGGACTATTTTTCATTATTAGTGAGGGCGTTATTAGTATACTTAGTCTCATATTTATTATCACCACATTTTGAATTAGTCTCATTTTTGGACAGCAATTTGTTTAGTGATAACAATAAAGCTTTTTAATTTTTATATTTAATACTAATGAGAGAACAATAATAATTAAAACATTTAAAAAAATAAATAAAAAGGAAAAAAATAAATATGCCAAAAATTACAACAAGAGAGCTTGCTGAAAAGTTAAACTTAGAAGTAGTAAGCGGAGAAAAAGGTCTAGATAGGATAATAACAACAGATGAATTATCTCGTCCAGCATTGCAACTTGCAGGATATTTCTCTCACTATTCACCAAAAAGAATCCAAATTCTAGGGACAAGCGAATTATCGTTTTTAAATTAATACCAGATATTGAGAAAAAGTCAAGAATGCGTATGTTATGTACACGTGTGACTCCTTGTATCATAGTATCTCGACATTTAGAAGTCCCAAAAGAATTGAAAGAGGCAGCAGATAGATATGATACGCCTGTATTGAGATGTAATCAAGATACTACTAAACTTATGGGAAATATTTCTAACTATCTTCGAAAAGTATTCGCACCCACAACGTCAGTACATGGTGTGTTTATTGAGGTATATGGAATTGGTGTATTAATCACAGGGAAAGTGGTATCGGTAAGAGTGAGATAGCACTAGAACTAATAAAACGTGGGCATCGTCTTATAGCTGATGATAGGGTAGATATTAGAGAATTAGAAAAGGCTTCTTAATTGGGAGTTGTGAATCTACTTTAATCAAACATTTATTAGAAATTCGTGGATTAGGAATTATTAATGTAATGACATTATTTTGGTACAGGAGCAGTACGTAGCGATAAAAAGATTACAATTAAATATACATCTGGAAACATGGAATGAACAAAAACAATATGATCGAATTGGTCTTGGAAATGAAAGTAAAGAAATTTTTAAATTCGAAGATTGAGAAGAAAACAATTCCCTGTTAGACCTGGACGAAATGTTGCGATTATTATAGAATCAGCGGCAATGAATTATAGGTTAAATCAAATGGAATAAACACAGCTAAGGAATTTACAACAAAATTAGCTGATGAAATTAAAAGAAAAAATATGAATAATGGGGTGGAGTAATATGATATTAGGTTACTTAGATCCAATTGCCTTTTCATTTGTTTACAAAAACCGGTATATTGGTATGGAATTATTATAGCAACTACTGTTTTTGTGCTTATTATCTTGCTGATAAGGAGGCTACAAAACGTGGTTTAAAGAAAGACACTATGCTAGATTTATTACTTATTGCCTTGCTCAATCGCATTTATCTTTGCACGTGCATATTATGTAATATTTAGATGGGATTATTATAAAGGTGATTTTGCAAGTATGATAGCCATTTGGGACGGTGGGATAGCAATTTACGGTGGTTTAATCGGTGGATTTATAGTCTTATACTTCTTTGCGAGAAGGAGAGAATAAAAAAATAATTAAACTATTAGATATAATTGCTCCGAGTTTACTAGTAGGACAAATGTTAGGTCGTTGGGGAACTTTTTCAACCATGAAGCATACGGAGAAATAGTTACAAAACAATATTTACATGATAGATTCATTCCAGATTTTTATTATAGAAAATATGTATATTGATGGAGCGTATCGTCAACCTACATTCTTATATGAAAGTTTATGGTGTTTTATCGCACTAGTAATCCTTCTACTAATAAGAAATAAATTAGCACAAAGTGAAGTTTTTGCTGCATACTTAATCTTATACGGTGTAGAGAGATTCATCGTAGAAGGAATGAGAACAGATTCACTATATCTTGGAAGCTTAAGAGTTTCTCAAGTCCTTTCGCTAGTATTTGTTATAGGAAGTTTGGTATACTTAGTAGTGCTTAATACAAAGTTCAAAAAAATAAAAAGATTTTTGTATAGTGAATCATAAAAGAGAAGGTGGAAAATATGTCAGAAAAATTTATGACTTAATTATCGTTGGAGCTGGTCCAGCAGGTATGACAGCTTCAATCTACGCATCACGTGCAAATATGTCAGTATTGATGTTAGAAAAGAAAATATCCAGGTGGTCAAATGTTATCAACTGAAGAAATTGAAAACTATACTGGATACGAAATGGTTACAGGACCCTGAACTATCAGAGAAAAATGTTCGAACACTCTAAAAAAATTCGGTACAGAATTTGGCTTTGGAAATATTACAGAAGTAGGAGTTAGAGATAATCTTAAGTATGTAGTAGCGGGTGAAAAAGAATATTTAGCTAAATCAATTATTATTGCAACAGGTTCGGAACACAAAAACTTAGATGTTCCAGGAGAAGAACAATTTTTCAGGAAAAGGTGTAAGTTACTGTGCAGTTTGTGATGGAGCATTCTTTAGAAATAAAGAAGTAGTAGTAATAGGTGGAGGAGATTCAGCTGTAGAAGAAGCTTTATACTTATCTAACTTAGCTGCTAAGGTAACTATCGTTCACAGACGTGATGAACTACGTGCTCAAAAAATTCTACAAGATAGAGCATTTGCAAAAAGAAAATATCGAATTTGTTTGGGATAGTGTTGCTTATGAAATCAAAGGAGAAAAGAAAAGTTTCTTCAATTGAAATTAGAAATGTAAAAACTGGTGAAGAAAGTTCAATCCCTGCTGATGGAGTATTCATTTACGTTGGAATGTTACCACAAAACACAAGATTTCGAGATTTAGGAATCACAAATGAAGCTGGATATATTCCAACTAATGAAAAATTAGCAACATCAGTACCAGGTATTTTTTGCGGCTGGAGATGTACGTGAAAAAAAGAAATCCGTCAAGTAATTACAGCTGCATCTGATGGAGCTATAGCTGCCCAAAGTGCATATAGCTATGTAGAAGGTTTAGAATAACATAAGAGAAGAGAAACACAATAGAGAGTTTCTCTTCTTTATTTTTATAGTATAAGACTGGAGATTTTTATTTAATAATTTAAATAAAAAAATATTAGATTAATATAGTACTAAAAAAATGAAATCCATATCTTATTAGCAATAAGAAACCTACTGAGTATCTATAAAAAAACTCAGTAGGTAATTTTCTTATGAAAAAGCTTAGATAATTATTTGTTATATTTTTTTAGCCAAGTAAGGCATAATTACTCCTAATGAAAGTAGAATAATTGGTGTAGCAATATTCATAACTGTTTGGAAGGTACTTTCTGGAGTGTACATACCAGAAATACAAGCAAAGGCAGTTAAGAAGAAACACCAAGCTCCAAGTCCCATACCTACAAATTTATTCTTAACAAATTTGTATTCAGATTGGAATTTTTCAGCTGATTTTTTTCAAGAAAATATATGCAGCGAATACCCATAGGTAACGTAAAGGCATAGTGACAGCGTTAAGTTTAACTAACCATCTGAATAAATCATTAACTTCTTTAATTCCAAACATTGGGATAATTAGTAAGATGGAAACGATAACTCCAACAAGTTTTAATCCGTTAACGTATACATCGTTTTCGTTCTTAACTAATAATTTTTTTAGGAATGTACTTCTCATCGGCACTACTTAATAACATACGTAGTGGAGCATCGATAGAAATAATAACAACCGAAACTTGTCCGATTAAATCAACAATTGCATAAATAACTAAGAATAAGTTACCTACACCGTAGTAGTTACCTAAAGTTTGGAAAGCGTAGTAAGTTCCATTTGTAAGTAAGTCTTTAGGAATATTGTTTTGTATCAAACATTAAATGCAAGGGCAAAAGTCCCAAGAATCGCAGTTGTACAAACCATAACTACTAGAGCAATCATTCCACGAGGAAAGTCTTTAGAAGGATTTTTCATCTTATTAACATAAGGAGAAATCTTCTCGCACCCCCGACCGCAAATACCAAAATCGCGATTGATGTAATGTACTTAACATCAAATGTCGGCATAAATGTATCTAATGACCAATCGATGTTGAAAGTTTTTAGCACCAGTAATAGACGGTGCTGTAATAGCTCATAACTACAAATAATAATGACATAACAAACATTGAAGATCCGAGCTAACATCGCCATTTTTCTTAATTAAGTTAACTCCGCGAGCAGCTAAAGAATAAAGCAATTAAGAAGATAACTAAAGAAGCGATTTGTAAGTATGTGATATCCATTTTACTAATACGGTTATCACGATATATAGTCCAGCTAAATGCTGCGATAATACGTGATGGTTTTTGAGAAATATAAGGCATGTGAACTACCCACATTGTCCATCCAGTATAATAAGCAAGTAGTTTTCCATGTGTAGAACTAATCCAAGAACTCACACCACCACCGGCATCTTTAAAAGTAGATCCTAGCTCACCAACGATTAATGAATACGGAATAAAGTAAATTACGAAAATTAAAATCCAAGAAACTATAGATTTTAATCCGCCAAATTCTGAGTATCCATTAACAACATTCCCGAACGCCCATACAGTTGAGAATGCCATGAAGGCTAGGGTTGTACCAAAATATTTTTGCATCCTCTCCATTGAGAACCTCCTAAAATATAAAATATACTAATAACTGCAAAAGTGCATTACTAAAATACTAGCACAGTATACGTAAATATTCAAGTAAAAATAAAATAAATTAAGCTAAAATATTTAAAAATAAAAATATTATATAATAAATTTAATAGTATATAATAATAAATAATATTAAGTTAATTTATAGAGTAAAACATACATGAATAAAAACTTAAATGTAAATTTACATTATAAAAATATATTCGTATAATATTGATATTTTAATATGGCCGTAAAGAATTTATAAATTAAATTGCTTGAAATACAAGATAATTTGCTATATAATGAACATTGGCAAGAAAAGTCTATTTAAATTTAGGAGTGGTAAAAAAATTGAGACAGAGGACTTTAACTAGGTTAATGTTAATAATGACAAGTCTAGTTGTAATTTGTTTATTGGTTACTTCTTGTAAGAGAATATATATAAAAACGTGAAGACAAGTTATTCGTCAAAAATATATTCGACTGCTAAATTGATTTCAAATGATAAAGGTGTTATAGAGGATATAAAAGCACCACAGAATGTCAAAGGAATCCAAGAATTTGCTAATAGAGTAATGGATGAAACTGGAACAGACTTTATTGTTATTATGGATGATACTTTTTACGAGATATTCACATCCGCAAAATGAACTTATTGGAGAAAAAAATTTTTCAAATATTGAAGATGTAAGCTCAACATTTACCACAGGTGATCGTTTTAGTAGACAGAGTGGTCATTTAGGGAAGGTCTAAGATTTTACAGCAATAAAAATGAAAATGGCGATGATAATATTGGTGTAGTGTGTGTTGGATATACTAAAGAGACCGTAAAAACAAATACAGCATTCACAAGAAAAATATTGTTAGCTTTAATGATAGGGGTTAGAGTTGCGATTGCACTAGCAATACTATATAATAGACAATTAAAGAGAATCTTATTAAATTACGAACCAGAAGAAATTATATAATTATGTTGAAAAATCTAATTTCTGATCATGTTTTCAGAAGGTATTATCGGTATTAATATCAGATAAAAAGATTATTGTTAAAAATAGTAGTACAAATCAGATTCTGGATAAAGCTGGATATTCTAAAAATTACAAAAGGTGAGATTATTCCAGATGAAATGTATGAAATTTTCTTCAAGAGTATATTAGAAGATAATAAGACAAGTAGAGACGAATTAATTGTACTAAAATCATATTGAGGTACTAGTTAATAGAAATGCTATTTATCAAAATGATAAATTATATGGAGCTGTAGTCACATTACGTGATCAAAGTGAAATGAAAAATTAATCACGGAATTAAGTGGTACAGAAAAAAATATAACGATAGTCTTCGTGAACAAAGTCATCATTTTATGAACAAACTACATATTCTATATGGACTTATTGAGGATGAAAGCCTATGATGAAAGTAGCAAAAATTTATTACATATCTAAAAGATGATTATCATGAAAAATTGGACATATATCAGAAAATATAAAAGTGCCATCAATAGCAGGTTTTTTTACTTGCCAAAGTAAGAGAAGCTAAACAAAAGATATATCGTTATCAATAGATTCGGATTCAATGATTTTTAAAATAAAGAAGGTTTAGATGAACTCTTTAATGAGCTTTTGATTATACTTGGTGTACTAATTGACAACTCTATGGAATCTATAGGAAACAAAAAGATGGAAAGATTACTGTTTATCTATACATGAACAATGAAGAAAATATACTTCTTTGTAAAATATATGATAATGGTTCTAGGATTAGTAAAGGAAATAATGGAGAATATATTTGAAAGAGGATATTCAACTAAAAGGAGAAAATAGAGGTTACGGACTAAATGCCGTTGATACAATAGTGAAGAAAATATAACGGTTTAATAGACGTAGAAAGTGAAGTAGGAAAACTCAATTTACAATAGAGATGCCAATCGAGGAGGAATAATAATTGAGAGTACTAATAATAGAAGATGATCCCGTGGTAGCAATGATACACAAAGAATATTTCAAAAGAAAAAGAGTTATCATGTGATCTAAAGCCATGTTGCAACAATAGAAGATGCAAGAAAATTTTTAGAAGAATCTGAAGTGGATTTAATAGTTTTAGATAATTGATCTAACAGATGGTCAAGGAGTAGGTTTCTTACCAGAGTTAAAAGGTTACCTATAATAATGATAACTGCAGCAAATGACATTCGAAACTGTTGAGGCTGCGCTATCAAATGGGTAGTAGACTATCTAGTAAAACCATTTTACGTACAGAAAGGTTTTCACAAGCTATTGAGAAAGTTCAGAGACTACGTGAAATTATTATCAAAGAAAATTAATCAGAGATTTAATAGATGACTACTTAAATTCAGGTAGAGTAGATGAAGAGAGATAGTTTACCAAAAGGGTTATCAAGAATAACTCTAAAAAGTATTAGAAACTATCTTGCAACAGAAATCAGGATTTCACTACACAGCAAATAGCAGATGAATTAGATATTTCAAGAATTACAATTAGAAAATATTTAAATCACTTAGTGAACATCGAGGTTTTAAGTGAAGATGCAGAATACTATACATCAGGGAAGACCTGTATCAGTATTTACAGTTGAATCAGAAAGTAAATTAGAAAAATTATTATAAAAGTAGCTAAGAAGAGTTTATGAATTTAAACTCTTCTTAGCTTTCTATAAAAACCACTTAATTGTAAATGAAACTATAAGCAATTAGAGTGGTTTTTCATATTATTTGAGTTACTACGAATGAGTACCATCTCGTTGTCAGAAGTTTCTTCAACAAGTTTGAAACCACGTTCTAACATTTTTCAAGAAGTTCATCTTTCTTCTCTTCGATAATACCAGAGTGATGTAGTAACCACCATCTTCCTAATAAGTTATACGCATCATCAATCATAAGCTCGATGATGTGAGCAAGAATATTCGCTACGATAATGTTATATTTTTAGTTTCTTTTGTAAGAAGACTAGCTTGAGTCAGACTTCAATTCTTTTCTCAAGATTATTTAATGCGAAGTTCTCGAATGAAACATCAACAGCAAGCTTATCTAAGTCAACAGCTTTTATATTACCGTCAGTTCAAATAACTAGCGGCGATACTTAAAATACCACTACACTGCAACCAACATCGATAACATTGTCAGTTCTTTTGAACATGTTTCTCAAGGTTTTTAATACACTAGAGAAGTGGTTTCGTGACCGCAGTACCAAAAGCCATACCTGGATCGATGTTTATAATATATTTATTTTCAGTATTTTCATATTCACGCCATGTAGGTACAATAACGAATTTTCACCGATATTAAGAATATCGAAAATAATCTTTCCAGAATTTTCCCAATCACTATCTTGAATAATAGTAGTTTCAATCTTGAAGAAATCTCCAATGTTGATATTTTCACCTAAAGCAAGAAGCTCAGCTTCAAAACGTTTGAAAGTTTCCTCATCGAAAATTTAGCTCATTGATGTATCCTTTAACGATAACTCCGACTTCTGGATAATCAGTAGGACTAAGCTCAACGATAGTACCGAAATCATCATGTAAGTTCTCCTCAAGAGTAGTAGGATCTTCGATAGCAAACCCAGTTGAACCATAATCAAGAAGAATAGACTCAACTATTTCACCTAGCTTCATTAGTAGTATGAATTGTAATTTCAGCAATTTTCCATTTTATACCTCACAAATATTTTATACATATATAACTAGAGTATTCTAGTAATCTACATACCTACACATGATTATACTATTTTCAATATTTAAGCAACTAAAAAGGTGGGATGAGTCGTCAATATTACGGGTGTAGAATAAAACTGAAGAAATATTTGCCCATTAAAATATTCTAAAATTTTGAGCGAGATATGAAATTAGAAAATGTATATGGTAAGGGGTGTAGTGGTTCATCTCTATAGTAGAGGATATAAAAGTGGCTATTTTAGATATTTACTTAAAAATTTGAAAAGAAGTTGACATAAATTTAATATGATATTAAACTTATACTTGTATCAGATACGAGAACAAGTTAAAGAAATTGAATTAGGATAATTTTTAGAAAAAGACAGTTAAAAAGGGAGAAAAATATGGATCAAAATTTTCAGTAGCATTACACATACTAATATATATTTCAGAAACAGATAAAGTATGGTTTCTTCGGAGCTACTAGCCAAAAGTGTTAACACGAACAGTAGTCACATTAGAAAGATTTTGGTAGTGTTAAAAAGGTGGACTAATAGAAAGTCAACAAGGAAAAACTGGAATAACATTGGCAAAGAGCCTAAAGACATTACATTATCAGAAAATTTATCAAATCATTTATCCTGATAAATATTTAGTAAATATCCATGAAGGTGCTAATAAAGAATGCCAGTTGGTTTAAATATCGAAAATTTATTACAGCCAGTATTTAATGAAGCACAGAAGCTTTTTATAAAAACTTGAAAGTAAAAACATTAGAAAAATTAATTAAAGAATTATACATAATAGGAGAAAAATAAACAATGAAAGCAGCAGTACACACAAAATATAATAAAAATAATATAGAACTTGAAATTAGGGAAGTAGTAGTACCTACAATAAATGAAGAAGAGAGTGTTGGTAAAGTTACAGCAGCAGGAGTAAACCCACTAGATAACATGATTTCACGCGGAGAAGTGAAGATTATCGTACCTTACACACTTCACAAGTTGCAGGTAATGAAGTAGTAGGTATTATTGAACAAAAAGGAAATAATGTAGCTAATTTTGAAATTGGAGATAGAGTATTCTCTAGATTACCATTAGATAAAATCGGAGCTACTGAATATGCTAGCTATTAACCAAGATGCAATCGCTAAAGTACCAGATTATCTAACTGATGAAGAAGCAGCAGCCGTTCCATTAACAGCATTAACAATTATGCAAGCTCTAGAACTATGGGGAACAGAATCAGGAAAAACAATCTTCATCTCAGGTGGAACAGGTGGAGTGGGTGGTATGGCTATTCCTATCGCTAAAGCAAAAGGGTTAACAGTAATTACTAATGGTAGTGTAGAAAAGCAAAGAACGTGTGAAAAATTAGGTGTTGATCAGGTTCATCGATTATAAAACAACAGATTATACTAAAGTATTAAAAAGATGTTGATTATGTGCTTGATACTTTTAGGTGGAGCAGAAAACTGAAAAACAAATGACTATTATGAAGTCAGGCGGTAAATTAGTTTCATTAAGAGCTATGCAAATGGAAGTTTTCAGCTAAACGTATGAGCTTAGCTTGGTGGAAACAATTTATCTTAGAGTTTTAGCTGGAAGAAAATTTGATAGAATGGCAAAATAAATATGGAGTATCATATGACTTCATCTTCGTAGAATCAAATGGTAAAACAACTTCAAGAAGTAGCGACATTTTCACAAAATTAGAAATTAAGCTATCTGTAGATACTGTATTTGACTTTAAAGATGTAAATAAATGCTTTAGATAAAGTAGCGAATGGACGTTCAAGAGGTAAAAACAGTTTTAAGTTTTAAATAATATAACATTATAGAAATAACAAGAGAAGGGAGCGACTAGAAAATTATGATTTCTTTAGTAATTAATTTTCCAAAGTCGCTCATGTTATCTGAAAATATCAACAAACATAATAAAGTTAGGAGACAATAATTCCGGAGATGGCACAACAAGCAATAGATAGTATTAAAAGAATTAGGTTACAGTAAAATTAACTTTACTAGGATTATCAATGGGTGGAATGATCGCTCAAGAAGTAACAAGATTAAATAGACTTAGTAGAAAAATTAATCCTAGTAGGAACAGGGACCAAGAGACGGCAGAAGGAATCGAACTGTAACTAGTACTACTTTTAAATTCATGCTAAAAGCAGGATTAAATAGGGTAGTATCCTAAGAGATTTATCTTCTATAATCACGATGAAAAGGAAAAATTGGAAGCGAATAAAGTACTAGATAGATTAGCAAGTCGTAGTAAAGAAAATGCAGATGCCGATATGAAAGTACCAGGCTTTTTAAGACAATTAAAAAGCAATAAAAACGTTGGAGTACTGTAGGATATGACGATTTAAAAATTTATTACGCAACCTACACTCAATCGCAAATGGTGATAAAGACTTAATGGTTCCTACAGTTAACTCATATAACATGCATCAAAAAAATAGAAAATAGTAAATTAATAATTTATCCAAATGCAGCATACGGATCATTATTCCAATACGCAGATGAATTTTTCAAAAAGAGTTAATAGAATTTTAGAAAATAAGAAGCCAAACTAATTAAAAAGTAGACTTGTTAGAAAATAATTATACTTAAGACACACGGTTTATCAGCCTTAAAACCTAGAAGAACAAAGTAAATATCAGAGATAATATTCTTTGATAAAACTTATTATGATATTATTCTTAGTAATATTTAAAATGAATAAAATCCTTGACAATAACGATTGATTAGTATAATATAGACTAAGTAAACCGTAATATAAAAATATTAGTAAAGAGACTTTTTATTTCATGTAGAAGAGAGTTTAATCCATAGGCTGAAAGATTAAATAATAATGATTGAAAATAAGCAACACTCTTTATAAAAACCGAATATAAATTGAAAGGTATCAGGAAGCTGATATGAATTCGGGTGGCACCACGAAAACTAGTAATCGTCCCATGTAGTTAAGTAACTATATGGGACGTTTTATTTCAAATTATAAGAGGTTTTGCTAATATTAGAAGTTAAAATTGATAAAAATATGGAGGCACTTATGACAACAATTACGAAAGAACAAGTAGCCCATCGCTCATCTTTCTAGATTAGAAATCCAAGAAAGTGAAGTAGATGGGTACATCGAAAAATTAGAAAAAGTTGTAGATTTATTTGATACAATCAACAGCGCACCAACAGAAAATGTAAAACCAACATATCACGTTTTTAGACTTAGTGAATGTATTCCGTGAGGATGTTGCAAAAACCTGGAATGGATAGAGAAGAAGTTCTTAAAAATGCTCACGAAACTGAAGCAGGACAACTCAAAAGTACCTACTATTATTGAATAAAATAAGGAGATAATTTAATGAGTTTATTACATGAATCAATTGAAAGTTTAGAACTTAAACTTAAAAATAAAGAAATTAAACCAAGTGATTTAGTAAAAGAATCACTAGACAGAATTAAAAGCTACTGATGAAAAAAAGTAGGTTCATTCATTACAGTAACTGAAGAAGTAGCATTAAAACAAGCTGAAACCTTAGACCGCGCTCAAGAAGAAGGACGCGCTGAAGGTAAACTATTCGAGTATCCCAATGGGAATCAAAGATAACATTGTTACAAAAGATATTCAAACAACTTGTGCATCAAAAATCTTAGAAGGATTCAATCCAATTTATGATGCAACAGTAATGAACAAACTTAACAAAGAAAATCCAATCTTTTAGGAAAAATTAAACATGGACGAGTTCGCAATGGGTGGTTCTACAGAAACATCTTTACTACAAACTTACTCGTAACCCTCATGACTTAGACGCAGTACCAGGAGGATCAAGTGGTGGTTCAGCTACAGCAGTAGCAGCAGGACAAGTTAGCTTTACTCAGGAAGTGACACTGGTGGTTCTGTACGTCAACCAGCTTCTTACTGTGGTGTAGTTGGATTAAAACCAACTTATGGACGTGTATCTCGTTTTGGGTTAGTAGTATTCGCTTCATCATTAGACCAAATTGGACCAATGACTCGTACAGTAAAAGATAACGCTCGTGTATTAGAAATCATCTCAGGATTAGATGCTAACGACATGACTAGTGCACCTGTAGAAGTACCAGAATTCAGTAAAATCATCACTGGAGATATCAAAGGTAAGAAAAATCGCTCTTCCCTAAAGAATACTTCGGTGCTGGAATTGATGAAGAAGTTAAACAAGCAGTACTTGAAGGTGTTAAATACTTAGAAAGCCAAGGAGCTATCGTAGAAGAAGTAAGTCTTCCAAACACAGACTACGCTATCTCAACTTACTACATTATCGCTTCTGCAGAAGCAAGTTCAAACCTTTCTCGTTTCGATGGTATTCGTTACGGATTTAGAAGTCCAAACGCAACAAACCTTGAAGAAATCTACAAAAAAACACGTGAGAAGGATTTGGTGCTGAGGTTAAACGCCGTATCATGTTAGGAACATACGTATTATCTTCAGGATACTACGATGCGTACTACAAAAAGCACAACAAGTTCGTACATTAATTAAACAAGACTTTGATAAAGTATTCGAAGAATACGATGTAATCGATGGACCAACTGCTCCAACAGTAGCATTCAATATTGGAGAAGAAGTAGGAGATCCAATTAAAATCTACGCAAACGATATCTTAACAATCCCAGTAAATATGGCTGGATTACCAGGTATCAGTATCCATGTGGATTCAAAGGTAACCGTCCAATCGGTATGCAAATTATTGCTAAACCATTCGCAGAATCTACACTATACGATGTAGCGTACAACTTCGAACAACACTACAACTTACACGATAAAAATAGAATTATAATAGGAGAAACAAGATGCATTTTGAAACAGTAATTGGACTAGAAGTCCATGTAGAATTAAAAACAGATTCAAAAATATTCTCACCATCTCCAGCTCACTTTGATGCAGAACCAAACACTAACACAAACGTTATCGACTTAGGATAGCCCAGGGTACTTCAGTAGTAAACAAAAGAGCGGTAGAATGGGGAATGAAAGCAGCAATGGCGCTTAACATGACAGTAGCTCGTGAGTCAAAATTCGATAGAAAAAAACTACTTCTATCCAGATAACCCGAAAGCATACCAAATCTCACAATTTTGATCGACCAATCAGGGAAAATGGATGGATTGATATCGAAGTAAACGGAGAAACTCAAACGTATCGGTATTACACGTGCTCACCTTGAAGAAGATGCTGGTAAATTAACTCATAAAAATGGTTACTCACTAGTTGACCTTAACCGTCAAGGTACACCACTTATCGAGATCGTATCTGAGCCAGATATCAGAACTCCAGAAGAAGCATATGCTTACTTAGAAAAATTACGTTCAATCATTCAATACATCGAAGTATCTGACGTTAAGATGGAAGAAGGATCAATGCGTTGTGATGCGAACATCTCTATCCGTCCTTACGGTCAAGATGAATTCGGTACAAAAACTGAGCTTAAAAACTTAAACTCATTCACTTTTGTTAAAAAAGGTTTAGAGTATGAAGAAAAACGTCAAGAACAAGTTATCCTTTCAGGTGGAGTAATCAACTAAGAAACTCGTCGTTTCGATGAAACAACAGGAACTACTAAACTTATGCGTGTTAAAGAAGGTTCAGACGATTACCGTTACTCCCAGAACCAGATATCGTACCTATGATCATCTCTGATGAATGGATGGAAGAAGTAAGAAAAACTATTCCAGAACTTCCAGATGCTCGTCAAAGAAGATACCAAGAAGAACTTGGATTACCAGCATACGATGCTCACGTTCTTACATTAACTAAAAGAAATGTCAGACATGTTCGAACAAACTGTAGCTTTAGGAGCAGATCCAAAATTAGCTTCTAACTACTTAATGGTAGATGTGAATGCATACTTAAAACAAAAGTACAAAAAGAACTTTAAAAGATACAGCATTAACTGCAGAGGTTTAGCAGGAATGATTAAATTAATCACTGATGGAACAATCTCTAGTAAAATCGCTAAAAAGTATTCGCAGAACTTATCGAACACGGTGGAGACGCTGCACAAATCGTTAAAGAAAAAGGTCTTGTACAAGTTTCAGATAGTGGACAATTATTAGCTTGGGTAAACGAAGCATTAGATAACAATCAAAAATCTATCGAAGACTACAAAAACGGTCGTGACCGTGCGATTGGTTTCCTAGTAGGTCAAAATCATGAAAGCCTCAAAAGGACAAGCCAACCCGCAAATGATTAACAAAAATGTTATTAGAAGAAATCGCAAAACGATAATAACGAGAAATAATAAACGAACTCGAAGCAAGGAGAAATCTTTGTTTCGAGTTTTTTAATATTTGAAGCGTAGAAAAAGTCTCTTATGTATTGCAAAGAAGATGATTGTTATATATAATAAATATTACGGAAATAAAACTTATTAAGTTAAGAAACATGCAATTACTATATAATGTTGAAAATAAATCTGTTAATGTGTAATTATTGAGAAATAACATGAGGAGGAAAATGAAAATGACTGAAGATCAGTTTAAAAGAATATTTAATACAATCAGAGCCTTTCTAAAAGAGAAAAAGGTTATGCATGGCAGACAGCAATAGGTTTGCAGGAAGTTGATGGTCTAACTCCATCTCAATATTTAATTAATACTGCATTGCGAAACATAGAAGGTAAAATTACACTGGAAGAAGCTGACTTACTTCTTCACTCATATTATGAAGAAAAATCCAGAACTTAGTAGAGAAAGTCGTGTGGAAGAAGCTGATAAAGTATCTGTTCGAATAGCTAAGAATTTTATCTGAAAGAAGCCTTTACCTTTTTCTCCAACGGAATATTTAGCGATTCATAGGAAATTATTCGAAGGGATATATAAGCATGCAGGGAAAAATCAGAACTTATAATATCACAAAAAAAGAATGGGTTTTAGAGTGGAGAAACTGTAATATACAGGAAGTGCAGTGAATTAGTTAGAACTCTAGAGTATGACGTTGAGCAGGAAAAAAATTCCAGTATAATGGTTTATCAACTAATGAAATAATAAAAACACTTATCTGAATTTATCTCAAGATTATGGCAAATTCACGTTTTTGAAGAAGGGAATACAAGAACAACAGCTGTATTCTTTATCAAATATCTAAGAACATTAGATTTGATGTAACAAATGATATATTCGCTACTAACTCTTGGTATTTTTTAGAAATGCATTAGTAAGAGCAAACTACAGAAATCTGAAGAAAGAAATCTATTCAACATTTGAATATGTAGAGTTGTTTTAAAGAATTTAATTTTAGATGAAAATACACCATTGAAAAATAGAGAATTACATATCAATTGGATAAAAGAAGATGAGAGATTATAACAAATAATATTAATGATAAAACTAGAAAATTTCACAGATAAAGAATATATCAATAACCTTTATGATAAATTTAATTTAGACTCTGTATTTGGAAGAAAAGAAGTGATGGAGGTTACAAATTTAAAAACATCAAGAGCATCAGAAATAATTAAAGAAATGCTAGTACATCAAATTATCGAAAAAGTAGAAGGTCACGGAAAAGGAAAATATAAATTTAGAATAGAGCTAATTTAATAGAACTTACAAATGATAAAAATAAAATGAACTCTGAAGCAAGGAAAAATCTTTGTTTCGAGTTTTTATATTAAAATGTAAAAACTGGACTTTCGTGGTGAAAAAGTGGACATTGGAGAATGGAACTGGACTTTTGTGGTTAAAATAGTGGATATTGGGGAGTAAAACTGGACTTTAATAGTTAAAAAGGGCGGACATTGGGGAATGGAATTGGACCTTTGTGGTTGAAAAAGTGGATATTGAGAAATGAGACAGAACTTTTTGATATTGTGGATATTAGATTTAATGTTAGATATTATTAGGGATATATAGAAAAGTTTTACTTTCATGCTCACTTATTGTAGAATAAGAAGTATAAAAGTAAAACAGTAGAATTATCAAATAAGTATAATATTTAATTTGCAATAAATGCAGCTAATGGTGATTCAGTTATATATTTTTATAATACTCTAAAATGTTTACTCTATAATCAAAGTATGCTGATAAAAATTAGCACTAGAAGATAAATTAGATGATTATTTAGAAATATTGCGGAGAAGAAAAGAAAGGAGAAAAAATGGAAGGCATGACAGATGAACAATTTTTCGAATATAAAGAGACTCTTCTAAAGTTAGTATTAGAAAAAGATAAATAATAGCAAAACATTAGAAGAAGCTAAAGAAAAATAGAAGATCTAATTGAAAACTAGAATTTATACAAAAACGAAAAAGGTAATCTAGAGAAGTATTAGTAACCTTTCTCCGTTATTAAGATAATGATAACGGAGAAATATTTTTAAATTTAATTTAAAGTTTTTAAAAATATATAAGATACAAAGTTCAAAACTAAATGAAATAGACCACAAAAATTTGTTAGTATTTTTGTGGTCTATTTTCTTTCATTAAATAAAGATAGCTATTTGTATTAGAAATATTTACTTACTATTAATTCTTCACAAACTCAACAATTTTAGAAATAGCTTTTGTTGCTTCTGGGATTGGGAAAGCAGGGTAAACGTGGTTTAGGTTCTTACCGATTTCGAATTCAGTCTTAACATTTGCTTCATGAAGTTTTTTCAGCTAATAATGCTATGTCAGGATATAATAGTTCACGAGTTCCTGAAAAATAATAATACTTCAGGTAAATTTTTCATCTCACCATATAATGGAGAAACCTTCCAATCAGATAAGTCTGCATCACCTGCCCAAGATTTAGCATCAGCTAGTAAAGTATCAACGTGTAGTAGAGGATCTTTTTGATATATTTTTTTATATCAGGATTCGACATAGTTAAATCAACCCATGGACTTAGTAAAATAAGACCTTTAGGTAGTTTAATGTTATTTTGAACAAAATCTTGAACTAATCCTAGAGCTAAACCTCCACCAGCACTATCTCCCATAATATAGACATCTTTATCTGGATTTTTAGCAATATAATCTGTGTATAATTTTGTTAGAAGTTCATAGCTATCTTTATAAGTATAGAATGGAGCTAATCCGTAGTCAGGAATAATAACCTCAGCATCAGCTTCTTGCGCTATCTTATCAGCCATTGCCCATTGAATATCTACGAATTCATGAACATAAGAACCACCATGAATATAGAAAAATAGTAGAATTAGAATTATTAACACTATTTAAATGCCAAACTTGTCTATCAGAGACAATTCTAGTATAAAAATTTAGACTTAGTATCAAATTCATATACATTTTACAGTTTCTTCGTTCTTATCTTCTTTTTGTTTTTCTAGTTTCTTAGTTTCATCGATATCTCTTAGTTTCTTATATTTATTACCAAGATATAACTCGATTAGACCAGCTTTAGCACTACGTTTATAACGTAATTTTTGATACCCAGCATAGCTACCTATTAATGCAGGTAATGTTGCAGCAATTGAAGCTACTGAAACAACTTTTTTATTGAATTTTTCCCATTTTAATCTCCTCTTATTTACATAAATGTAAGTGTTTTATTTATTTACAATTATAGTTTATCAGAAAATAAAGTGATTGTAAAAAAATAAAAATCTGAAAAGAAAAGGAATAAGGAAAAGAAAAGTAGGAAGTGAACTTCCAATCCATGAAGGGATGTGGTATTATAATACGAGTATGATAATTGATTTAATAAATAGAGTAAAAGGTGTGGACAAATTAGAAGTTGTAGGAGGGAAAAATGGCAAAAGATATAAAGTTATGTTTGATGGAAGAAGATGACCGAGAGCAGTTTATTTTTGGATAATCAGGAAGCTTTTAACTACGGTGCTTTGGAGGAGTTTGGTTGTAGAGATAACCACTTTTGAAGAAGATGGTCAAATCATTTCACGAGAAACCATCGAACAATCCATTAACGACGGGAAGGCTTACCGTATTATTCTTGAAGAGAAAAAGTTGGTGGTGCTGTAATTAATGTTGATGGAGAAAAAGGAAGTTTAGACCTACTATTCGTTTCCCCAGATGTTCATGGAAACGGAGTTGGATTTGCTGCGTGGTGTCTAATTGAAAAAGTTACATCCAGAAGTGAAAATTTGGGAGACTATGACACCATACTTTGAGCAACGTAATATACATTTTTATGTAAAATAGATGTGGGTTTAATATTGTTGAATTTTTTTAATAAATTTCATCCTAATCCGAATATGCCAGAAGCTGATGTTAAGGAATTTGATGATCAATTTCAGATGGAATGTTTCGATTTGAAAAAGAATAGATTAGATTGTATACTAAATCTGGGGCATGGAAAAATTTCAGCCTCGGATTTTTGTAAAGAGTCCTTAAAATCAAAACTCATTGATTTTTAAAAATCACTTCTAAAAAGTTCATCATTTAGTTTTTCATTATCTAATTAAATAGTAGTTTGTGATATATGCATTCACGATATTACGTAGTTGTTCATCTGACAGTCGTCTTAATGCTGGGAAGGCGATTGTAGATAATTCTACTAGGTTATCAATATTTTTTTCTGTGAACTCTTCTTGATCAATCTCTTCAGTATTATTAGAAAATAGAATGAATAATTTACTAGCTTCATCATCTGTAAGACCTCTATTTTTCACATGCTAGATAAAATGAAGGTTCTTCGTTGAATCTATCTTTTATGTATTCATTAATCTCGTATACAGCCGATTTAATAGTGAAGTGACTAGAGATAAAATCAGGACTTTCAACGTATTTTTGTTTGTTTTCACTTCAAAAGGTATTCCACCTTCATTAACAGCTTTTGTAAGGAACATGCTAATAGCAGTTTCTAAATTTAATCCAAGACTAAAAGAATAAATCCTCAGCCTTATTTCTTAATTTATCATCAATAGCTAAAACAATTTTCGATTCACTTATTTTTTTAAAACTCTCCTTAGTTAATACATTAATTTTAACGTAGAATGGTTAATTTTTAAAGAGAACTTTATACGAAAAAGTTAATTTCAAGAATATATCTATGAATAAAGAAAAGTTGTAAAGACATATAAGAATTACTAGTAAATATGTTATAATAGAATGTAAGAAAATTAGTATTGAGAGGATCTTTTATGAAATTAGAATTATTAAAAAGCGATAGAAGAAAACTACAATGCATTATCGGAAGTTAGTAACGCAGCATATAGTTTAGACCCAGTATCAGATGAAAGATTAGTAGAAATCGCAAAAGATGTAAATGAACAGTTAGGATATGAACTGTACTGATAAACTAGATAAAGAAAGTTTAGTGGCAGACTTCTCAACTACATCAAGAGAAATGTATAAATATACTCTAGATAAATCAAAAATTCTTAAATGATAGACTAGAAAAAGCGTTAGTCGAACATTGCGACGATATATTAGTAGATGTAGTAAAAGCACACGAAAACTTCGACTCGATGGAAACATACGAACTATACACACTAGCATTTGAAGTAAATGAAAAACTAGGATATAGACTGTTCAGAGATATCTATTCTTATAGCTTAAGACGTGACTTCGAAAGAGTAGCAAAAGCAGTAGAAACATACAAAAAGAAGGAAAAATAACGAAGTTTATTAAGTAGGGAAGTTCAGTAAGGATACTAAGAAACAGGATATTAAAATTACGATATTATTTTTATAATCATAAAAACAAACTTCAAATTAAAAATCAAAAAAATCAATGGAGAATAGATTATGCTTGAATTGAAAAAGATTAATAGAAACAATATAGGGAGATTCTGAAATTAGAGGTTTTTGATAATCAGAAAAGTTTTGTAGCTACAAATAATAGTAGTATCATAGAAGCGTATATAGCAATTACTGAGAATAATCATGTATTCACATTTGGTATATATAAAGACGATACACCTATTGGTTTTTTTAATGATAGGTTTTTGATGTAATTCAGATGATGAAGGTGCTCCAAGAATAGCTAAAGGAAATTATAATATATGGCGACTTATGATAGATAAGAAATACCAAGGAAGGGATTTGGTGAAAAAGCGATGGATTTAGCTTTAGAATTTGTTAAAACTTTTTCCTTGTGGAACAGCAAAAATATTGTTGGTTATCCCTATGAAAGTGATAATAATGTAGCACGATAACTCTATAAATCATTTGGTTTTGAAGAAACTGATGAAAAGATGGAGAAGAAATAGTAGCTATCTTAGAATTAAAGTAGGAATAATTCTTGTCTTAGTAGTAATATTATAATTTAGACTCTAATACTTAAGATATAGAATAGTTTTATGAAGATAGAAAATAAAAGATAGTGATTTTATTTATAAAAAATAATCATCTTTTATGGTAATATGCCCCCAAAAATTTGGACAAATTTTGGAGGGCTATACCTCGAAGGCTAGATTTTTTATTTTAGGGTATGTCAATTTCAATAACAAGGGGGTCAATAAAATCATTATGAGGGTGTGTCTTGATATTGCTTGACTTATTTTGGCTTTATGAGTGATGTATATTAGCCAAAGTAACGAATGGAAGAACTGTAAGAGTATCGCACCTAGGAGGGAAGATTATCTGTGGAAAGTGTGGTAGTCAGTATGGGAGGTTTAAAAATTCATCCGGATTGGTATGGTGGTAGATGGGCGTGGCTGTAAAAAACAAAATATAGATTTACTGAAACGGAAATAAACGCAATGTCTGCTATATTTATGATGATAATATCCATCACGCTATATATGTTGCAGCATTTGAAGTTCTTGCAGCTAGAGGAGATCTAATTGCTTATGTCAGCAAAATTACTGGTATTACAAGTAGAAAGATAAATTAAATAGTAAAAAGAAATAGATGTTGATATTGCAGGTAATTATCAAATACTAGAAACTATAATTGATAGCATTAAGGTTAAAAGAAAACCATGATGCTACTTTTTATTTATTGATGCTAGCAAAGCAAAAGGTCATATATTTGGAACTGGAAAAACAAAGAGTAAAAGGTGTAGACAAGATAATTCACATACCTATGGGAATAAATGCATAAGACCAGAACTGGAGTATTTTAATGAATTTATTAAATGGTTAAAAGAAGAAAGTGGTTTATCTGAATCAACTCAGAAAAGTATTAGAAAAAGAACAAGACTTTCTAATAGTATACATAAGATTGAAAAATACTAATGGTTATGTAGAAAAATTGAAACGAAAACTAGGTATAAAAAAACTGGTTGATGTGATAAAGCCAAATGTGAAGTATGCAGTGAGAGTGTATTTTTAAATTTTTGGAGCAGAGAAAGGAAAATATATAATGATACGTCAAACTAAAAATTATTGCAATCACAAAAGTAAATCAAATATTGATAATATAGGCTTATTTTAGTGTATAGATAGAAGATAATTGTGATAACAAATTAATCAATTTTTGCTTAAAGATGGGTTGTAAATCTACGTTAAACCTCATATTAAACTGATTATGATATTAAATATAATTATAAAAAGTAATTACTATTATAATATAAAAAGATATTGTAAAAAACAATTACTATGTGGTATAATATAAGTATGAAAATAGGAGAGAGAGGTATCCCTTTTGAGAAAGAAGAAAAGAACCTATAAAGGAAAAACTTTATATAACATAGCAGAATTCAATAGAGGACAAGCATCAAAGATAATCAGACACATTTCTGAAGAAGATGAAACGGCGTTGGTGCTGAAACATGGGAAACCAATCGCAGTAATTATTTCTATTGATAAATACAATAAGCTTTTAGAGTTAGTACAGATTTAAAAGATATATAATTAAGGAGATATTTTAATATGGATAAACAACAGTTAGCATCTACGATTTGGGAGTCTGCAAATCAGATGCGTTCAAAAATAGAGACAAGTGAATACAAAGATTTTATTTTAGGATTTATTTTTATAAGTATTTATCAGATAAAGAATTGAGGTTCTTTAAGAATCAGGGATTATCTCAAAGTGATATAGAGAAAATAACTGAAGCTGATGAAAAATATGCAGAATTTGTAAGGAAAAATTTAGGATATTTTGTGCCTATAAAAATTTATATTCAACGTGGTTATCTAAAGGTGGAGATTTTTGAAATTGCCGATGTGAGAGATGCTTTTGTCTGCCTTTGATAGAAATATCGATAGCGTATATAAGAAGGTGTTTGAAAATATATTTAAAACTTTAAGCAGTGGTCTTTCTAAAGTTGGGTGAGAATGCTGCAAACAAAACCAAATCAGCGAGGTCACTACTGAACTTAATTAAAAAGAATTCCTATGGACGGAAGTCAAGACTACGATGTATTGGGCTTTGTATATGAATACCTTATTTCTATGTTTGCAGCTAATGCAGGAAAGAAAGCTGGTGAATTTTATACTCCGTACGAGGTTTCTGTTTTGATGTCAGAAATAATTGCTGAGGAGTTAAAAAGATAGGGATAAAATTAAAATTTACGATCCAACATCTGGCAGTGGTTCTCTACTTATCAATATCGGGAAAGCAATGAACAGATATTTAGATAGTGACAATAAAAATAGATTATTATGCACAAGAGCTAAAAGAAAATACATTCAATTTAACACGCATGAATTTAGTTATGAGATATAAAAGCCAGCAAACATTAATGTAAGAAACGGTGATACTTTTAGAAGATGATTGGCCATTTTTGAAGATGATAGAAAAAGATAGTACTTATACATTAGTAAAGGTTGATGCTGTTGTTTCTAATCCACCTTACTCACAAAAATGGAGCCCAAAAATAAAGAGAATGACCCAAGATATAAATCTTATGGATTAGCTCCTAGAGGAAAGGCTGATTATGCTTTCTTACTCCATGATTTATACCATTTTAAAAACAGGATGGGATTATGACTATTGTTTTACCTCACGGTGTATTGTTTAGAGGAAATGTAGAAGGTGAAATAAGAAAAATCTAATAGAAAAAGAATAAGATTGATACTATTATTGGTTTACCAGCAAATGTATTTTTGGGACGGGGATTCCAACAATTATAATGGTTTTTTAAAGCATAATAAGGTAAAACAATGATGTATTGATTATTGATGCATCAAAAGAATTTGAAAAAAATCAGGGAAAAGTAATAAAACTAAGAGACTCAGATATTAGAAAAATTATTGATACAATAAGGAAAAGGGAAAGTATAGAAATGTATTCTAGAATAGTATCGATAGATGAAATAAGGAAAAATGAATATAATTTAAACATTCCTCGTTATGTTGATTCGTCTGAACCAGCAGAAAAATATGATTTATATGCAACTATGTTTGGTGGTATTCCAAATTCTGAACTTATGGAATTAAATAGTTATTGGGATGAACTGAAAGGGTTAAAAGATGAGATATTTAGTTCAAATAATGGAGAATACTTTAATTTAAATGTTGAAAATTTATCTCAAATAATTCAAGAACATGAATCTTCAAAAATACATTAAAAAAATTATAGGGATGCTTTTTAAAGGATTTAAAGAAACACTCAAAGAAGATTTGATTGATGGAATTTTTAGATGTGGAAATTGCTGAGGAAAAGAGAAAAATTATAAGAGATATTTTTAAAAAGAATGGATAGAGTAGAACTAATAGATAAGTATAAGGCTTATCAGATTTTTCTGATATTTGGAAAGATACTGAAGCTGATCTTGAAATGATTCTTGATGAGGGATTTGAAGTCATAAATTTAGTTGAGCCCAACATGGTAATTAAAAAGAAAAAAAGAAGACGATGAAGAGGTTCCCAAAGTTCAAGAAGGATGGAGAGGTAGAATTCTTCCTTTGAATTAGTTCAGGAAAAATTATTGATAAATGAAGTTGAAAAAAATTAAGGCAATAGAAAATGAGGCTGGTAGAAATATCTTCTGAATATGGAGAAATACTAGATTTACTAGAAGAAGATGAAAAAGATGCGGATTATGTAAAAGATGATAATAGTTCGTTTGTAAATGTTGAAGTGAAAAATATATGAAAGAAGTTTGTGATGAAATAGAAACTAAAGAAATTCAGATATTAAATGGATATCTTTATTATCTAAAAAGCTGAAAAAGAAAAATATGTTAGAGAGCATAATATAATTGACTGGAGTTTAATGGAAAAAGGGAAAAATAGTGTTTATACAAAAACTGAAATCAATAAAAGAATATCTCAAATTCAACATACCTTTAAATTTGATGAAGATACTAGAAGATAAACTTCAAAGGGTTGTGTCTTTAATTGAAGAAGAGTCTTTATTAAAAGGTGAGTTTGAAAATTAAAAAGAAGCACTTCATCTGAAAACAAAAAGAACTTATTGAGGAAACTAGAAGAAGACGTTTCTCTAAATCTTCTATATACAAAATGGATAGCACCACTTGTAAAATGGACTAGATGAATTAGGGGAAAAATGTTCTTGTTGAACTTGAAGAAAGATAAGAGTTTTGCATAAAAAATATGCTAAAAACTTTTTGTGGAAATTGAAGAAGCTCTAAATAGCTCTCAAAAGAGTTTATTAATAGGTCAAGTAAATTAAGAGGTAGCGAAAAAGACTTAGCAGGAATTAGAGAACTTCAAAAAGTTATTGGGGTACAAAATGAAAAAAATAATAAAAAAAGTACCAGATATATAGTTTGAAGGTTTTTACGAAAGCTTGGAAACAGTGTAGGTTTGGAGACTTAGCAACTTCTTTTCAAATACGGACTTAATGTAGCAGCAAAAGAGTTTGATGGAAAAACAAATATATAAGGATTACTGACATAGATGATGATAGTCGTGAATTTAATCAGAATAATATAAAATCACCCGATATTGATTTATTAAATGTAGAAAAATATAAACTCACGGAAGGGGATATATTATTTGCGAGAACAGGAATGCGAGTGTAGGGAAAACCTACATTTATAAGGATTCTGATGGATTGGTTTATTATGCGGGTTTCTTAATTCGTGCAAAGAATTAAAAAGAATTCAATCCTGAATTTGTATTTCAGAATACACTTACAAAAGGTTATGATAAATTCATCAAGGTTACTCCATGCGTTCTGGCCAGCCTGGAGTTAATGCTCAAGAATACTCTCAGTTTGAAGTGTTGGTTCCCCAAAAACCGAACGAAGAAATCGGAGCTTATTTTCGTAACCTAGATAATCTCAGCATCCTTCATCAGCGTAAGTTAGAAAAACTACTCGATTTAAAAAGTCAATGATGTATAAACTGTTTTCCTAAAGAAGGGAAGCATACCTGAAATAAGATTTGATGGATTTAGTGGAGAATGGAAAAAGAAAAAAGTTAGGAGATTGTTTTTCGAAAGAACAGAGAGTTTTCCTGATGGAGAACTTTTATCAGTAACTATAAAGCAGGGAATTAAAAAGTTTTCTGAATTGAATAGGAAGAACAATTCAAATGAAAATAAGAATAAATATAAAAAGTACATATCAGGTGATATCGCTTATAATTCAATGAGAATGTGGCAAGGTGCAGTGGTTATTCACCTTTCGAAGGAATAGTAAGCCCCTGCTTATACAGTTCTTAATCCAAAAAGAGGAATTGACTCTAAATGTTTCTCATATCTATTTAAGAGAGCAGATATCATACACATGTTTCAACTTTATTCTAAGGGGATTACTCAGATAACTGGAATTTAAAAATATCCTGATTTCAAAGAATTGGAAGTTTATATCTTGTGATTATAATGAACAGAAAGCGATAGGTGAATATTTTTTATGAATTAGATAAACTTATAGAGGCTAAAACAGGGAAAAACTAGGAAAAACTATCAAGTTATCTCTATTGATGAAAATGTTTGTATAGGGGTGGGGCGAAAGTGCAATTTAAGACGGAAGCTGAATTTGAAAAAGCAGTTATTGAATGTTTAATAAAATATGGTTGGGAAGAAGAAGTTATCTACTATCCTACAGAAGATGAGCTTATACAAAAACTGGGCTGAAATTTTTATTTAGGAATAACCAGCAAATAGATAAGTTGAATGGAGTACCTTTAACTAGGACTGAAATGGATCAAATATTGGAGCAGATTATTTCTCTTCAAAAATCCTATGAAACTTAATGGTTTTTATTAATGGGAGGAGTGTTGCAATAAAAAGGATAATCCTGATGATGAGTTACACTTTGGAAAAGAGGTAAGTTTAAAGATTTATGATAGGCAGAGATTGCCTTTGGAGAGTAGAGTATCAAATTGCTTGTCAACCCAAGTTTAAAGCTAAATCTTCAATCTTAAATGATAGAAGAGGAGATTTAATATTACTTATTAACGGTATGCCAGTTATACATTTGGAACTTAAAAGAAGTGGGATAGAGGTTAGTCAGGCATACAATCAAATTGAAAAATATTCTCATGAAGGTATTTTTCAAGGGACTATCTCTAGTTCAAATATTTATTGCAATGCAACTAGAAGAAACAGTTTATTTTGCAAATCCAGGGTACAGGAAAAATTCAATCAAGATTTTTATTTTCACTGGGCTGACTTTAATAATGAACCAATTAATTATTGGTCTGATGTAATAGCTAATTTATTGAATATTCCTATGGCTCATCAGCTAATAGGGTTTTTATACCGTTGCTGATAGTAGTGATGGTATTTTAAAAGTCATGAGATCATATCAATACTATGCTGCAAATGGTATAGCGGAGAAAGTGCTAAAAATACTTGGTTTGATGGAAAGCAATTAGGGTGGTCATGTTTGGCATACTACTGGGTCAGGTAAAACCTATGACTAGTTTCAAGTCAGCACAGCTTATTGCATCTTCAAATGATGCTGATAAAGTTATCTTTCTTGTAGATAGAAAAGAACTCGCTACGCAATCATTAAATGAATACAGAGCTTTTAAAAGTGATGATGAATCAGTACAAGCTACAGAAAAATACAAATATTTTTAATTAGCAAAATTAAAGAGTACTGACTACGATAATACTCTTATAGTTACATCAATTCAAAAATTATCTAATATTAGTGAAGGCTCAGAAGCTTTAAAAAGCTGATGATATTAGATATATTTCAAAAAGAGATTGGGATTATTGTTGATGAATGCCATAGGGTCTACCTTTGGAGAAATGCTTACAACAATAAAGAAAACTTTCAAAAATGCCTTAATATTTGGATTTACAGGTACTCCAATTCAAAAGTTAATATAAAGAAAGACAGCACTACACCGATAATATTTGGAGATGAAATTCATAGGTATACTTTATCAGATGGTATTAGAGATGGAAATGTTCTAGGTTTTCGATCCATATATGGTCAAAAGTCTATCCTGATTCAGATATTAGAGAAAAAGTAGCTTTGCATCAGTCGAAGTCAAAGTCTATTGCTGAAGCTATGGGTGACGAAAGAAAAAGAATGTTTTTATGAAATTTATGGACTCATCTAAGGTAGGAATGTGTGAAGAATTAAAAGACAATAAATTGATTAAAGGTATAGAAGATTATGTACCAAAATGAGCAATATGAGACAGAAGAATATAGACTAGCAGTAATTAATGATATCAAGAGCAAATGGCCATTATATAGTAACAACAATAGTTCCATGCTATTTTTGCTGCTTCTAGTATTCCTGAAGCTGTTGCTTACTATAGACTTATGAAACGAGAAGTGCCAGATTTTAAATATTACATCTATGTTTCGATCCAAGTATAGATAATGATGGGAAAACTTCTCTTGATAAGGAAGATGGCATTGTAGAAATGCTTGAAGACTATAATTCGAAAATATCAAATGGCTTTTTACAATTCCAACCTATGACAAGTTCAGGAAGGACGTTAGTAGAAGGCTTTCTATAAAGAACCATACGAAAATATAAGTAGAGATGAACAAATAGATATTCTTATAGTAGTAAAATCAAATGCTTACGGGATTTGATTCTAAAAGAGTTAATACTCTTTTACTTGGACAAAAATGCTTCGATATGAAAAATTTAATTCAATCTATTTCAAGAACCAATCGAGTTTACAATAAAAAGAGAAACCATTTGGAATTATAAAATGGTACAGAAGACCTAATACAATGGAGAAAAATTTATGGAAGCTGTAAAGGCGTATTCTGGTGATATTCCACTGAGGCTTATTTGTTGATAAATTACCTGGTAATATCAGAAATATGAATAATACTTTTTGAAGATATTAGAGTATTATTTGAAAAATGCAGGAATTGAAAATTTTGAAAAAAACTATCAGAAGATAATAGTGTAAAAAGGAAAATTTGCAAAAAGAATTCAATAAATTTACAAAATATCTAGATGCTGCATTAATTCAGGTTTGACTGGAGTGTTAGAGAGTATAAAAAGATTCTTCTATAATTTCTGTAATCTTCAGCGAAGAAGACTATCTAAAACTTTTAGCTAGGTATAATGAACTACCTAAAAAGTGGTGGAGGTTCTGGAACAGGTGAAGTTCCTTTCGATATAGATGCTCGTATAATAGAACACGATGGTGAGAAAATTGATAAAGATTATATGAACTCTAGATTTGAAAAAAATATCAAGTTACTAGCTGAGGATGTATCTAAAGAGAAGTGGAAAAATTAAGAAAAGAACTTCATAGTTCATTTTCTATGCTTTCCCAGCAAAAACAAAAAGCTTGCTAGAATATTGCTTTATGACATTCAGTCTGGAAACATCAAGTTAAAATCAAAATAAAACTTTTAATGATTATATCAATGAGATGATTAGTAAACTTGAAAGAAACAAAATAAAAAGAGTTGTTAAAAATTTAGGGTGTTCTGAAGAACTTCTAAGATATCTATTTAATAAAGAAGTAACTGAGGATAGTATTTCTGAATATGGAACTTTTGATGAATTAAAAAGAAAGTTGTGATAAAGAAAAATCGAAGAAATTCTTTGAAGATTCATATGGAGATTCTTACTCTGATAAGCGTCTACCTATGTATGTAGATGAATATTTAAGCATTTTTCTTTTAAACAATGGAGAAGATCGGTTTGTAGAAATAGATTATGAGGAAGCTCTAAGTGAGCAGTATAAAAAGAATGACTACAAACAAATTGATGTTGTTTTGACAAAGGAAGAACTCAAAAGATAAAAAGTTATTACTAAAGTTCCAACTGAAAAATTAAGTTCTTGGTATCAGGAAAGCGGAGTAGTTGCTTCAATTATTGAGACCGATGCATTTGCTTATATTGAAGATAGGTTATGTCTTAATACTAGCGACTATGTTGAGGAAAATCTTCAGGAGGACTTGAGCAACTGACTATGCAAAAGAAAATGAAGAAGAATGTTTTTTTACAGTTTATAACAGACGAAAATGGAGAACTAAAATATGTGACATTGCCTTCTGCTTTTGGCTAGTAAAACATTTAATTACTATGACCATATATCAGAAGATTTATTAGCCCAATATGGTTTAGTAAAATCAAATGTCTTCAGAAATGTTGAAGGCAATCAATAATCTTGAGTTTGGAGAAGCATTATTAATGAGTAAAAATATTTGTAATTATTCATTTAGACTTCTAGAAGACACAACTGGCCTTGATAAAAGCAACTATTAGTAATATGAGAAAAAACTGTAATTTATCTAAGATAAATGTTATATCAGCTTGCCTTGGAATCAATATACCATCTAGAGTTAGTAAAAAGAATGTTACAACTAGCAGAAATCACCCTAGATTTAAATCTACCGGGTAATAAAGGTAGTGAAAACAACACTTATGATATGTTGCTCCATTTAAAAATGGGCAACGGATTATTCGGATGTATATGATGAGTTGGATAATCAAAATCTCGGACATTTAATAAAAACCAAAAATATAGATGATTAAAGAGTTGAAAAATTTTTCAGCTCTTTTTAACTCTAAAGTAAATTAGTTAATAAGAAAAATAAAAATATTTTTGTTGAATATTGTTCAACGGATAAGATTTGAAATTTATTAATTTTATAAGCCTAGTTCTCAAAAATTATCGAGAATTAGGCTTTTTTACCGTTGAGGAAGCTTCAACGGGCAGAAATAAAGGTTTTGCTACTATTTAAAAAGTACTAATCGTACATAACTAAATTATCACAGAGCCTGATTAGCTATAGGGGCGATGGGATACATCATACAGCACTCACGGATTTATCCGTGGGAGTGCTATGAGGTACCTCTATTTTTCTATGGCTATTTTTAGGCAAGGGAGTCGGTGCATCATATAGCATCGGCTCTTTTTGTATTCCTTCGTCTTACTGCAATCGGCAGAAAGGGAAGGAATTTTTATGAAAATTCGTAAAACAAATCAAAAGGACCGCGAGGTCTATAAATACTCATTTCAGGTAAGAACAGAAAATGGTGAGTACGCAACAAAAACTGTAGTACTTAATCCTGGAGAAAATGGTGTAACGGAACTGGATATTAAAATGCTACATTCTTTTGATGATAGCGAGGTTTACTACAATCTTAAGAATGCTAGACCTGAAAGAACTAAAGAAGAAAAGGCTGAGATAGAAAAGTGGAAACAAAGATTTTTCAGCAACTTCAAAGAAAGACATGGATATGAACCGAACAAGTACATCATAGAAGATGCTGTTAAAGATGCTTTTCCAAGAAACTATAACTTATCTCTAGATTTTGATGCTGATGGAGACATTGATCCAGATAAAAGATTGATTGCATCTATAGCTGATAAAGATTCTGATGGAGAATTTAAATGGTCGGAGCGTATGGAAAAGGTGCTTTCCTTTTTAACTGACAAGCAAAGATTAGTGATTAATCTCATGTTTGTGGAAGGATATAAGCAGTCAGAAATTGCAGATTTAATGAATATTTCATCTGCAGCAGTCAAGAAGCTTTTTAGATAAAGCAAAAGAAACAATAAAAATAATTTCTAAAAATTTTGGGCAGGGTTAAAAACTCGTCCTTTTTTCTTGCCTGTGATATAGGGGGAGAAATATTTCTCATTAAATATAATTACAGGAGGTAGTTTAATATGAAGGAACTAATACCAAAAATGAATATGGTTTATTCGCAGATAAAAAGTATATTGCAAGAGTTGACAGCTTGTATGTGGCAGAGTTTTTTGAGAAAAATCATAAAGAGGTTTTAAGAGATATTCGAAATATAGCCGCCCCCAATTCTGGGTTGAGTAAAAAATTTGTTGAGCGAAATTTTGCGCTGAGCTCTTATAAAGACAAGCAAAATCAAAAACGACCTTGTTATTATTTAACACGTGACGGTTTTACTATATTGGTAATAGGGGTACAGGGGAAAATACATTAAGATTTAAAAGAATTATATATAAGACGTTTTTAATGAAATGGAGGAACTTATTAAGTCTTTAGTAAAAGCAAGAACCGAATTTCCCTTATTAACTGAAAACATCAAATTACTTTCACGAAAAAGCCAAAACCCTATCATTTTTAGTAATGAGTGTGACATGATTAATCGTATTGTTTTAGGAAAGTCTGCTAAACAATTTCTGTTTAGAAAATAATCTTGAAAAAGGGACTAGTATTCGTCCATATTTAACAGAGGTTCAAATTAACTTGATTGAAAAAAATTACAAAAGGTAGATATCGGTCTTTTGGTCGCTTTTTCCTAATTACGAAGATAGAAAAACGTCATTTAGAGTGGTACAAAACAAAATGGGGAAAAATCAATGAGTAAGGGTCAAAGGAAAATAAAAATAAGAAAAGAAAGACGCTTATAAACCTTTTGGTCTATATTTGCGCTCGTTTAGAGGCGATATAGAAGCGAATACTAAAAAGGCTATACAGCTAGGGAAGATGGCAGGTGATATTTCAATAATACTTCATGTGTTATTTCCATTTATGGATGAAACAAATGAAGTAAATAGAGCTATGTTTACGGATATCATTCTCCTTGGAAAATGCAGTGAAATCTCGATTTTAGGGTGACAATATAACAGAAACTATGAAAGTAGAAATTGATGTAGTAAAAAGCATCATAAAACTATAAAGTATTTTACGGAGGTAAAGTAATATGAGGTTAACTATTCATGATCAAACTTTCAAGGTAACGCTAAGAATTGTATTTATGATATTAAGTGTTTAATTGAAAATATGGAACAATTAAAAGAGGTAGTATGTTTTGATTACGTATGTATTAATTTTAAAAAAATAATTATCGAAATAAAGATAATTTCTTTAGAGTGTGACTGTGATGTTTTTGATTGTGATAATGAACATAGTGATAATCCAAATGGTTGAATTTATCCAGAAGATTATGAGTATTTGCTTGAAGGAGCGAGTCACGTTGTAGTTCCTAGTCGAAATGATAATAAAGAAAATGAATGGGAAAGTAGTTCGACCTAAAACATCATGTTTATATCCCACATAGGTTATTTTTGACGTCAGATGAGGGTGAAATTTTTTAAAAACAGGTGTATGAAAAAAATATAACTTTTTCGATAAAAATGCTTTTAGATTGTTCAAGATTTATTTTCGGAGATATTACTGATGAATTTATTTTATTTGAAGGTGAAAAGAATCTAGATGAAAATACTTGAGGGTTGCAGATGCTTTTACGCTTTTTGGAATTAAAGGAGCATACACCAGTAATCGAACAAGGTAGTCGTAATTCTACTATAAGTCATTTCGCTGGAAAGATTATAAAACGATGCGGAGTAACTGAAGAAAAGTTATTCCATGTATTTAGAACAAGCATCTAAATGTACACCACCTTTTAGAAAATAGCGAACTTAACTCTATCCGATATAGTGTAACTAAGTTTGGAAAGAAAGTTTCTGGTCAAGAAGGGTATATAAATCCTGAAGATTATAATCAGGAATTTAAATTTAAACCTACAGATTATTCAAGTAGGTCAAGTTATAGTTCTTTCTAGAGTGTTTCAAGACCGAATAAAATACTCTTAGATACTACGAACAAAAAGTGGTAAAAGATATCATGGATCCAATGTCTGCTTGGTTTGCCCTCATTACCTGAAGGAGCTATTCAGGATAATGATAAAAATAAAAGGAAATAAATTAGAAGTAGCAATGCATCCAGATAAAAACTTAGTAAAAAGATCAAATGTCAAAAAAATTAAAAAGATGGAACACTTTCTGGTGCTATAGCTTATAAACTAACTGATTTGACCACACACCTGTAAAACTTACAGCGCATAAAGGTGTAGGTGGTATTGAATTGGATAGTCAAGAATTTGCTGTAAAATAGAATATATATACTCTCTTTATTTGAAGTGATTCAAGTAAAGAGGGTATATTTTTCTATTTTTTACAATGAAAAACATTCTCTTATTATTTATGTTATAATAAAAACATAACAGATTAAATTAATTATCAAAGTAAAGGAATTGTTAAATGGGAAAATATAATGAGTTACTTACTCTTAGGAATAAAATAGAAAATACACTGAATTATCAACTATCACTGAGTAATTTGGAATTATATCACAGCAATCTATTTGCTGTTGTTTTGGAGAAGTCTGGATTTATTAATCATAAGTTTTTTTAGTGATGTTATTGATATTAATAAAAATATACAGATTTGAAAGTATATGAGAAAAGAAATCGATTGATTTAACTATCGAGGTAACTGACGAAGATAGTCAAACTCATGTTATTTTTTTATAGAAAATAAAGTTAAGTCTTTACCTGATGAAAGCCAATTAGTTCGTTATTCTGAAAAAGATCCCTAATGCTAAAGGTATACTACTTAGTTTAGTTAAACCTGGATTTGAGCTTCCCGATAGTTGGGTTAGAAGAAGTTATGGTGAGTTGATTGAATATTATGGTGATTTACTTGATAAAGTAGATGAGACTTTTTAGATTATTCTTATTAGATTATATTGAATATATGAAGAATGTAGAAGAGTTTATTGAAAAGATATGTTATGGTGAATCATACTTTTTAGAAGAATCTAGTAATAAGGTACTTGAAGGTATGAGATTAAGGTCAGTTATCGAGAAGATTCATTATGCGAATTTACAGAATAAGATTTCTGATTTAGGGTATAAAAACATACTCTGGTATGATAAAGGGAGGACGCCATTTTGGGATTGATCTTCCTATCGAAGGTACTACCTCATCATTTGATATTCAGATACAAGAGAATCAGTATAGACATAAGGTGAATTTTTCTCTTGAAGATAAGGCAAAATTAGGTGATTTAGAAAGAATATGTGACATTATAAAAGAAAAACTTGTTTGTATCATTTCAATCTAGAGGATAATCCAATTTTAGAAAAATCATCTTCAAGCAAAGAAATGGAAGATGTATGATAAAAAGATGTTTATGATTATGCACATATCAAAAAAACATGTATCTAGTAAAGAGTTGATAGATTATATAAGAACGGATGTTAAGAAAATTGAAGCACATCTGAAAATTGTTAAAGAGATTATATTGGAAAATATGGATTAAGAAGAAAATAAATTATTTTTACTGTTGGTAAAATATGAGAACATAAAATAATAAGTATCATAGGAGAAATTAATGAAACATAGAAAAGAGAATTTTTGTAATAGATAATAAATTGTGTATTGGATATATAACTGATACTGTAAAATACTTATTGATTCAACCTGTTGATGAACATGATATAGAAGTATTGGATAACGAAGTCGCAGAAATTCAAAAATACAGATAAACAATTCTCACTTATTGCTTTTTAAAAAATAGAGTTGGAATAATGAACTTTCTCCTTGGCAAGCACCTCCAGCATTTGGAAATAAATCTTTCGGTTCTGGTGCTAAAGATACATTAGAATTTATTGAAAGTAGATTAATACCAACGGTTAAAGAAAAATATAATCTAGATAATGATATTAAGTTTATTCTAGGTGGTTATTCTTTAGCTGGTTTATTCCAGTCTTTGGAGTGCGCATAAGTCAAATACATTTTCTGGTATTGCTGCAGCTTCTCCTTCTGTTTGGTTTAATGGCTGGGAAGAATTTATGAATAATAATACCCCATTAAGCAACACTATTTACCTAAGTTTAGGTGATACTGAAGAGAAAACAAAAATAAAGTAATGTCTAAAGTAGGCGATAACATTAGAAAAACAGGAACAGCTATTAAAAATGATAATATAAAAACAATATTAGAATGGAATAAAGGTGGTCATTTCAGCGATTCAGATTTACGTGTAACTAAAAGCATTCGCCTGGTGTATTGAAAATGTTTAATTAGAAATTTAGTCAACCATATTTTTATTCCAGCGCATTGAAAATGTTTTAGAGATATTGTATCATTTATAAATAAAAGCTACTTTACTATACAAAGCAAAATATAAAATAATCCCTTTGAAAAATATAGTTATTCAAAGGGTTTTTTGATATATTCAAAAATTAATCATCTAAGTTTTCAAGAATATCACTTAATTTTTTTGTTTATGGAAGCTAGTACTTTTTCTAAACCTATAAGGATAATGTTTAATGATATTAACACAATAATTGTTTGGATACTTATATTTATCTTAGTGATTAAAATAGAAATTAGAATTGATATAAGAAATAGCATAGTAGAAATAGGTCTTGGTATTCTATCTATTTTATCGATTTTAAATAACAATCTATATAGTTTAGCTATAATGAATTCTATAATAATTAGCCATCATCAGTGTTAATATCTCTATAGCAGAAATATTGTTTAGTATTAGTATTGGTAAATAGAAGATATTAAAAATAATAGAGATAGTACAATTTTTAAAAAAATACTTTATAAATTTTTGAATGTTCATAAGAAACCTTTCTTTTTATAATAATGTTAAATTAAATTTTGTATAAAAGAACTTATAATTTAATTGTAATGTCTATAAAGCTGAAAATCAATATTCTATTGACGCATATGCGTAAATTAGTATTTTAATAATAAGTTCTCTTTTTATATTAATGTAAAATCAAAATTATAAATTTTAAATTTTGTATAAAGAACTTATAGTTTAATTGTAGTAGCTATAAAAGCTGAAAATCAATATTCTATTGACGTTGGACGTAAATTGGTATTTTAATAATAAGTTCTCTTTTTATATTAATATCGAATCAAACTATAATTTTTTAATTTTGTAAATTAACTAACAACTTAATTGTAATCGCTATGTATCTGAAAATCAATATTTTATTGACGTTGAAACGTCAAAAAGTAGTTTAAGAAAAATGATAGAGTGCTTTAATTTATTTATACAGTTACTCTAAAAATTATGTTGAAATATAGGAGAATAACCTTGTTTTTGAATTAGTAGATTGTCAATATATAAAAGTTATATTAAAAAGATAAAAATATAGTGGGTTATCAGCCTATTTCCTTTCATTCTATTCTTTTTCGCGTTATAATTAAGTTACTATTACTAGAAAATTTCGGGGTAACATATGAACGAAGTAATTAAAACGATGCTAGATCGTCGTACGACTCGTAGTTTTGTAAAAGGAAAAAGAACTACCTAAAGAACATCTTGAGCAAATCATCGCTAGTTCTAAACAAGGAGCTAGCTGGATGAATGGTCAACACTATAGTATTATTGTAACAACAGGTGAAACTAAACAACAAATCGCAGATTTAATTCGTGATAAAGCACCTGGTAATGCGGCTCATATTGAAAATTCTGCTGCGTTCTTACTATATTGTTTAGATTATACCAACATGAAATTAGCGTTTGATATTGAAGGTGGAGAGTTTGATATTTCTAATCAATACGAGCCATTACTTATTGGTACTTTAGATGTGGTATTGCGATGCAGAATGCTGCATTAGCTGCTGAGTCTTTAGGATACGGAATTGTTTATTGTGGTGGTGTAAGAGGTTTTGGAGATAAGATTTCTGAATTACTAAATATTCCGGAAAATGCTCTGTTCCTATGTGGACTAAGTATCGGTGTTAAAGATGAAGAGTTATCAACGGAAAAAGTTAAACCTAGATTACCAGACGCGGCTAATGTAGGATACAATGAATTCCCTAAATCAAACATAGAAGTGTTAAAAGAATACCATCAAACTATGGTAGACTTTTGCTGAAGCACGTGAGACAAAAACATGGACTAAGAAATTTGCTGACTTCTATGCACAACCTCAGGAATAGAAAAAGTAACTAAAGAACTATTAGAAAAAATGGTTTTGTGAGTGAGAAAGAAAAATAAGCTAAAGTAAAATTACTTAAAATAGATATATTAAAAATGCAGAAGAGTTAATTTAATTCTTTGAAAATAATGCTCGCTTGCAGATGAAGCGGGAAGAGGTAATTCAGTTCGTAAATAATGTTGTTTGCTGATGGTACGGGATAAAAATATAGTTCAGTTTGAAAAATTGTGTTTAGATCTATAGAAATCATAAATAATCAATAGGGACGGCTCGATAAAATTGATTTCTTTGAGATCTCGATTTTTGAGCCACTCTTTTTTATAAATTTGATTGACAAACCTTGATACGTGTATTATATTTAAGGGAAGGATAAGAAAGGAGAGTGCAAAGTGGTAAAATAATGGTATATATTAATTAATTGTTTATTCTTACTAAGTGTAATTATAATTTTTGAATATATAATAAAGAGAGTATCACTCTTATTTTACCGTTGAGCTAATCATTTATGAAAAAGAATATAAATTAGGTAAAAGAAAATTAGAAATAGAAATTGCAGAAGTACAAAAAGGAATTTCTACAAAGTATTTTGGGAATTTGTATTATAGGAGTATCTATTTATTATTTTTTTCTTTAATAAATAGTAAAAGTATATATAATAATGTAGGAGAATAGAATGACTGAAACAAAAAAACGTCTGAAGCACAAAAAGAAAGCAAGTAAAACTTATTATGAGAAAAATAAAGAACGAGCTTTAATGAATAATAGAAGAACAGCTGCTAGAACATTTGTTAGACGCTATGCAACAAAAAGAGGATATGGAAAATTTAATAGAAATATTTAATAATGAGAATCCTAATGCAAAATTGTAGTTGATGTTTTAGTAAATCTTAAAATTGTTGATTGTTTACTTTACAATAAAATATATAATATATGCGTGATTTATTTCACGCTTTTTATTACTAAAAAAACACCTATGAAATATCATAAGTGTCTTGCAGAGCAGAAATTAATCTCTCTGAGAAAGTTACCAGTAGAGCATACTTTTTTTATATCTCTAAGATAATATTAAGTATAATATATAGTTTAAAGTTTGACAATACAAGGTTTGTGAGCTTTTTATTTTTAAAATTTTTTTAAAAAAACTATTGTCAAAAAGGTCAAACATGTTATAATTTATTTAAGGTCAAAGAAGGTCAAAAAGATAAAACTTAAATATATTCCATAAAAACCTTTTAGTTTGTTAAATATTTAGGTGTATCTTATGAGGTCAGTATCTTTATTATAATAGAGATACTGGTTAACGAATCAAAAAGTACCTTTTGATCTAATAATTTAATCAAAGGAGATTTACAATGGATATTAATAGTTTTACTAATAGTGTGAAAGAAATCTTAGCGAAATCTTCCGAATTTGCAACTGAGAAAAGTCAAAAAGTATTACGAGTGAGATGTTCTTAAAAAGCGGCTCTTACTGGTAGTAATTTATATAGTGATATATTAGGAAGAGTAAATGTTGATAAAGTGAATTTAACTCATGAGTTAGATAATGAGATTGCGAAGGTAAATAGTGTAGAAGGAGATAATATCAACTACGCTAGTTATCTAAGTAATGATTTGAATGCTTTATTAATAGAAGCTAATAAATATAAAGATAAATATGAAGATAAATTTATTTCGTGTGAACATATCGTTCTTGCGAGTTATTTTGAAAAAAATAGTATAGTAAAAATATATCGATAGAGGTGACTACGTTAAAAGATTTAGTAGCTGTTATCGATAATATCAGAGGAGGTAAAAAGTTATGAATGAAAATCCAGAAAACAACTACGAAGTTTTAGAAAAATATGGTCGTGATCTTGTAGAAGCTGCACGTAGTGGTAAAATTGATCCTGTGATAGGACGTGATGAAGAAATAAGAAATGTAATTAGAATTTTATCAAGAAAAACAAAAATAATCCAGTGTTGATAGGGGAACCTGGGGTAGAGTAAAACTGCGATTGTTGAGGCACTGGCTCAACGTATTGTACGCAGTGATGTACCTGAAAGTCTTAAAAGACAAAACTGTATTCGAACTTGACCTTACTAGTTTAGTAGCAGGAGCTAAATATCGTGGTGAGTTCGAAGAGCGACTAAAAGCTGTATTAAAAAGAAGTTAAAGAAAAAGACGGAAAAGATCATTCTATTCATCGATGAAATTCATATGCTTGTTGGTGCTGGTAAAACTGACGGAGCAATGGATGCTGGTAACATCTTAAAACCAATGCTTGCTCGTGGTGAACTACACTGTATCGGTGCTACAACTCTTAATGAATATCGCTAATATATCGAAAAAGGACTCTGCATTAGAACGTCGTTTCCAAAAAGTTCTTGTTAATGAGCCTACTGTAGAAGATACAATCTCAATTCTACGTGGTCTTAAAGAAAGATTCGAAGTTTACCACGGTGTGAAAATCTCTGACCGTGCAATTGTAGAAGCTGCAGAATTATCTAATAGATACATTACTGATAGATTCTTACCTGATAAAAGCTATCGATTTAATCGACCAAAGCTTATGCAACTATTAAAACTGAGAACTCTTCTAACCCTGCTGAATTAGATACAATCAATCGTAAAGTTATGCAACTTGAGATAGAAGAAAAAAAGCCCTAAGTGGTGAAGATGATGATGTGTCTAAAAACGTTTAGAAAACTTAAAAAGAAGAGTTAGCTAATCTAAAAGAAGAACAAAAATAAACTTCAATTACAAGTTGATAGCGAAAAAGAAAAAAATTATCAGCTGTTAAAAAAATCTTCGTGAAAAATCGACAGAGTTAAATTAGAATTAGAACAAGCTCAAAATAGCTATGATTTAGAAAAAGCATCTGAGCTACAATATTCTACTTTACCGAAATTAACTCAAGAGTTAGAAGAATTAGAAGAAAAATCTAAACATGAAGAGTACAAACTTCTAAAACAAGAAGTTACTGAAGATGAGATTGGGATTTATCGTAAGTCAAATGACTGAGTATTCCTGTAACTCGTCTAGTAGAAACTGAAAAAGAAAAATTATTACATCTAGCTGATACTATTCATGAAAAAGTAATAGGTCAAGATGAAGCTGTAGAGTGTAACTAATGCAATCTTACGTTCTCGTGCTGGTATCGCAGATCCTAATAGACCGATTGGTAGCTTCCTATTCTTAGGTCCTACTGGGGTAGGTAAAACTGAGCTTGCTAAAGCGTTAGCTCTTAACTTATTTGATGATGAACGTAATATCGTGCGTATCGACATGAGTGAATATATGGAAAAACACTCAGTTAGCCGTTTAATCGGAGCCCCTCCAGGATACATCGGTTATGAAGAAGGTGGACAACTTACTGAAAGTGTAAGACGTAATCCTTACAGCATTATCTTAATGGATGAAATCGAAAAAGCTCACCCAGATGTGTTCAATATCTTACTTCAACTTCTTGATGAAGGTACACTTACTGATTCTAAAGGTGTAGTAGTAGATTTCAAAAACACAATAATTATCATGACTTCTAACATCGGTTCATTAGAACTATTAGAAGAAGTTAAAGACGGTGTAATTTCTGAAGAAACTCGTAAAAATGTTACTAACCAACTTTACGGATACTTCAAAACCAGAAATTCTAAACCGTATGGATGATATAATTATCTTCAAACCATTAACTGAAGATAATATTAAAGGAATTGCTAATAAACTTCTTGATGAATTAGTAAGACGTGTTGCAAGTAGAAATATTGAATTAACATATGATGAAAAAGTTTCTGCTTGGGTAGCATCTGCTGGATTTGATATGAAATTCGGTGCTCGTCCACTTAAAACGATTCATCCAAAGTCAAATCGAAAACAAACTTTCAGTTGAATTAATCCGTCATGGTATCGAAGATGGAATGAAAATTCACCTAGACTATGTAGATGATCAATTGAAAATAGATATAAAATAATATATTGATTTAGCCCCTATACAGAAAAATGATTTGATGAATTCGATTTATCTTAAATCGTGATTTTTGAGTCAATCTCAAATAACTATAGACCCTCAGGAAAAATCCTGGGTCTTTTTGTATTAAATTATAAGTGATTATTGTTGATTACTGTAACTTTTAGGTGTATAATTGTATTACAAAAAGTAACACATTAAGAAGGTGAGAAAAATGACTACTTTAACATTAAGATTAAATAAAAGAGGAAGAACAGATTTTTAATTCTATTTCTGAGTATCATACGGTGGCAAACTATCTACTACTATTAGCAACTTGCACTTGAGAAGATTGAGGATGAGTATGATCTTCAACTTATAAAAAGATTTCTGAAAGTCGTGAGGAGAAAGGTGAGTAACTCTAATAGAGTTTGATGATTTAAAAAAGAGTTTGATTTATAATGTATAAAATTGTTTTTGATGAAGCGATAAAAAGATTTAAAGAAATTAGATAAACAAACTTTGAAGATTTTATTTAATTGGATTAAAAAGAAACTTGGGTAATACGGATGATCCACGCAGTAAGGGGAAAAAAGCTCTAGTAGGCAATAAAAAGGTGATTGGAGATATAGAATAGGGGATTATCGGTTAATAACAAGAATAGAAGATGATAGACTTATTATAATCGCTATTAATTTTAAACATCGAAGAGAAGTTTATAATTAAGTGTGATTTTATAAACAAATTTACTAAGTTGTAGGAGGAATTTTAATGAAAATAGCGGTTATGGCTGGAACACCAATTGATTCGAACTTAGGTGCGGAGCTATTAAAATCATATGGTTATGATGAAGTAGTTTTTAGTACCGATTTCTAATAATCCAGTAGAGCAAACTACGTTCCAAGCTTTAGAAGACGAAGAACGTGAAAAATATTATTGTAAGAAATTATTGAAGAACTAAAGGAGAAAGATTGCGATGCGATTTTTGTATACTGTAACTCACTTAGTTCTGTTGTCGATTTTGATAGATTGACAGAAAAATGAATATTTCTATTATTACTCCTGTGCAGATGTATAGAAATCTGGGTCTGGAGTATAAGTATCTGGCTGTAATGGCGGCGAACTCTCATGGTCTTACAGGTGTTGAGAACAATCTTTATGTATCGAATCCAGGTCTACGTGTACTAGGATTATCAATGTTGGAGCTTGTTAGAGGCGATTTGAAGAGGAGCAATAAACCTGAACAGATAGTGGAAGATTTCAACTTTCAAAATTGTTTAATTATTTTGAATTAACGAATGTAGTGTGTTGTTCTTGGATGTACTCATTTTCCTTATATCAAAAAGAACTTGAGAAAATAACTAACTTCATATTATAGATGTAGAAGTGTTTATGATAGAGAGTTTAAAGAAAAGGATATAGAATGCCAATAGGAATAATAATCCGATATTGCTACAATTCTTAGCGGTATAGCAGGGCGATGTTGGGAGATACATTACCTGAAAAGTATAAAGAACAGCTGAATATGATATTTGGTCTGTTCGATGGGAATCGAATAGCGTCGATTGGTCTTTATGAAATATATGCCTGCGTAATATTTGCGATTATTATAGGGACATTAGTAGGTTTGTTTTTAATCTAGGAGATTTAGTCTATAGAGCCTGTCAAAAATGCAAAAACTTATGGTGAAAAGTCGTCTGAAACCTAATACTCATGTCAGAAACGGAGTTTGAAGTACATTAATAACGGTGATAGTGCTGTTTTGCTCTAGTGGAATGGGGATATATGGAAGTCTCTAGTGAAGGAATAACAGATCCAAGTCTCACTGATTACGAAGTCTATTCTAGATTTCTCTGGCTGCTATTTTTGCTTGTAATCTTGGGTATATTGTTTCACCAATAGCAGTACCACAATTTATTATTTTTACGTTTTTATTTTTATCATAGGATTGATAGTTCCACTTACTGTACGCCTGATATGATTAATGATTTTAAAGCTTGTGGTGGCTTTCTTAATGGTTGCTGCAGGATTTAGAATATTGAAAACTAAGATGTTTCAGTAGTAGATATGGTGCCTGCTATGATATTAGTTATGCCATTTAGTTGGCTTTGGGTCAATGTAATTTTGACATTTATTATAAAATATTATGAAAAATAAAGCCAGTTAGAAACATTTCTGACTAGCTTTTTGTGTATTTATTATTTTAAAATTGAGGGTTTCTCAACTTTCTGAGTTTTTATTTTTCCTTCTAAGTAACTTTCGTTTCTTTCTTTTTGCTTGTTCGAAGATTTCGTTGTATTCTTCTACCATTTGCTTCTGTGTATTCACCTTTTTCTAGGTCACAGTCTAAACCATAAAGTACTTTTTCTACTCTTTCAAAAACATCTTCAAATGTGAATTTTTATTTAGTAGATTTTCTAGTGTTTCCATACATTCTGGATCAACTTTTGGATACTTTATATCTTACTTGATCATCAATTCCAATTTCATAGAAATCTTTCATGATGTTTGCACGTTTTTGTTGATCACCGAAAATACTTAGTGTAGATTGAAACTACTACCGCTTCTTTAATTTTTCTTTGAGCAATCCCTGCAAATTTCTTTCCATTTATGCTAAGGTCGTAATCCCCAGGGCAGTATGAATTTTGCTATTTCTATCGCTTCGATTTTGTCAGCACCTTCTGGGAAAAATTGCCTTAATAAATGATGTCATAAGCTCATAACCTTCATTAATAGAAAAGTTATCTTTTGGTTTATTCATAACGATTGATAAGTTTAGAATTCCTTTGTCTGAAATAATACCAAGACCCTCCGATATTTCTTACTGCTGGAATTATATTATTTCTATAAAAATGCAAATAATGCTTGTTCAAAGTATGGTACGTGTATCTGATGCACCGATTATTGCAGAGTTTTGGTAATGTATATAAATGTAATATACAGTCATCACTATTAGATACTGTGCGTAAGAACATTTCATCGGTAGCAATAGGGATTAAAGGGATTCACAATATTTAAAGTTTTATAAACATTGAATTTTCTATTTCGAATAAGATCTAGCATAGCTACTCCTTTAATATGTCGATAATATTTTATATCTTAAAATTAATACTTTATAATTATAAGATATGCGACTAATTTATGCAAGGCTTTAATGAATTACATATTATAAAGTGACTCGAACATCGTGATTTTAGAAAACAAATTTTGTCGAGTCACATCTGTGTAAATAATTTTATAGGTTAAGTTTGTAATCTTCTGGTTTTATAATCGGTATTATCTTTGTAAATAATTTTTACGAAGAAGAAAACCAGAAACTACTAGGAATTACTACGAAGACTATAGCTGCTTTTTAATATTTTCTAAAAGTACTTCCGTCAGTAGTTGCAAGGTGAGCTAATGGTCCAACTAGACCACTGAATCCAAACCCGGCACTCATTGGTGTTCCTGGATATTTAATATGGCAGCGAAAACTCCAGAGACAGCTGCGCTACAAAGAACTGGTAGCATGAATTTTCGGCTTGGCGAAAATATTTGCCATAGAAATCTTTGGTGAACCGATAAAGTGTGCAAAACAAACTCCTTTAGAGTTAACTGCCCAACCTGCGATTGCAAGAGTAAATCCACATGCACAAATTCCTAGGTTTGCAGCACCTGAGGCAATACCTTCTATATTAATCGCAAGAGCAACTCCAACTGATGTAATAGGAGATACTACAAGACACGCGAAAATCATCGCGATTAGAATAGTAAGGATAATCGGTTTGTAAAGCAAGTAAGTGTTTAATTCCATCCCCAAGTAATTTTAGTTGCACCTGAGAAAAATGGAAGTGTGAATCTACCGATACCTCCGATAATTACCAATGTAAGTGGTGGTAGTATAATTACTGCATAGTTTTTAGCTTTATCTCCGATTAGAAGTATAAAAGCTGTAGCCAGTGCGGCTGTGAAAATCATCGTTACGATATCTCCAGAACCTTTAGCATAAGTCCCTGTCTTATCTGGTGTTGGTATTATTGATCCACCAGCAAACAATGTAGCTAATCCGATTGAAACACTCTGTACGGGTGTGAATTTAAAGAATAATCCGATTATTATTCCTGAAGCTAATCCTATCATGGCATTGGATATAGTTATTGATAGTGATAAAAACGCAAGTGATGGATATAGCTTTCCTATATGTTTAAGCAATTCACCAAGTAAGGCACCTGAGTACTAAACATAGGACAGTTCCTAATGCGATACCATTAAGGACGTTCATAGTGAAAATTTTTAATAGTAATTTTTCTTTTCATAAACATCATCTCCTTTATGTATTCGTAACCTAAAAATGTTACTAATTATTATAACGTAAAATATATATTTTGTCACATTAAAAATTTACTAGTTTTGAAATAATAAATTAGGAATAAATTAAAAACTGACTTAAAAAGCCAGTTTATTAATAATATTATGAGCTGCAAATGCAGCTGTAAATCCAAAAATTATGCCTGGTGAGTTGGCTATAACTATTGGCCAATCACGTTTTTCTCCTAGTAGACTATAAAGTACCCAAAGAGTACAGTTTATTCCTGCAACGAAAGGTTGAATAAAGTCTCCTTTATGACCGTGTATATTTCCTGAAATTTGTGGTATATATGATATATACATTAGCATAGCTGTGAATGTTGCTACCCAACTAAGTATTTTAAAAATTTTGTATTCATAATTATCCTTCTCCTTTCAAAAGTATTGAAATATACTAACATATATTAAAGGATATTTCAAGTGAACTTATTAAATATTATAATTGAAAAAGGATTTAAATTAAATATAATCATGAAGTGATATATATATTTATAAGAAAATAGTTAGTTTAGTTTTGATTTGTATAGTTCGGCATATTATAGTATAATGTAATTTAAAAATAACTAAGGAGTTTTACAAGATGAAAGCTTTAAGAAAAACTACTATCGCTATTAATAGTATTAGCTCTTTTTGGTGGTGGTATTACATATGCCTTAACACCAGATAATAACATTAAAAATTCAGAAAAACTAGCAAATGTTAAAGCCTCAACTACATTAGAAGATTTGAATGGAGACTTTCTTTCTAATATTAGTTATGCTAATTCAAAAGTGTCACTACGTCACTAAAAATTGATAATGATACATTTTTATCAATTTTTAAAAACGCAGTTGAAAAAGATTCAGAATTATTAAATGGAAGTTATAAAATTAGTTGGGAATCATATTGGAAGCGAAGTTACCGGTTAAACTAGGACTTTGGGATACTATGATTAATACTAATGTTAAAGTAGTAGTGCAAATAATTCTGTGGACTTAGTTCTAGAAGATGCTAAAATTGGTAAAGTGCTCTATACCTGATTTTTGCTTTTGGAAAAATATTTGAAAGAAGCACTAACAGGGACTGGGAGTTGGAGGAATGGTAATACAATTGAAAATTAAATCACTAGATGTTCCGGTTATGATTGACAATGTGGAAGTCTCAGATGGAAATGTTAATGTGACTGCCTCACTAACACAAAAACAAATCTTACAATATGGCTCTGAAGCTATAAAAATTATTTTTAGAGGATAAAAATATATTAAGATTTTAGAAAACTCTATAGAAGAAAGAGAAGATTATTCATGTCTCATTCACATATTGTTTTTTACTAAAGTCTTTTTATAAATTTAAAAATGTTTTTCAGAAAAATTTTTATGTTAAATTCACATAAAATGCTTGAAACTTTATTCTTAATGTAATATAATAAACATATCGTAAATAAAAGACAAGACATCTATGTGGAGTTTTTAGAGAGAAACTGGTTGGTGAAAAGTTTTTATAGAAGCATAGGAGTTATCACTTTATTGTGTAATAATTTTAAATAGAACAAACAAGTGCTCTTGGTAGGAGTTAAAAGAGGTGGTACCGTGGATACATTTCGCCCTCTATAACTTTTTACTAAGAGTTTTTTTATTTTGAAAGGAGATAAAATGGTAGAATTAAAAGATACATTATTAATGCCAAATACGAAGTTTCCAATGCGTGAAATCTTCCAAATAAAGAGCCCTCAATTCCTACAACGCTGGGAAGAAATGGACTTATACAACAAAATTTTTAGAAAAATGCTGGGAAACCTTCATACGTACTTCACGATGGACCTCCATATGCGAATGGTAACATCCACACTGGACACGCATTAAACAAAATCTTAAAAAGACTTTATCGTTAAATATAAAAACATGAACGGTTTTGTTTCACCTTTTGTTCCTGGTTGGGATACTCACGGTCTTCCAATCGAGCAAGTATTAGTAAAATAATGGTGTTGATAGAAAATCTATGCCAGCTAGCAAATTCAGAAATAAATGTAAAAGATTATGCTAAAACAAGTTGATAAACAACGTGCTGACTTCAAAAACTTGGAGTACTAGGTGATTGGGATAACCCATATTTAACTTTTGATCCAAAAATTTGAAGTGAACAATCATGTATTCTGGTAAAAATGGTAGACAAAGGATATATCTACAAAGGATTAAAACCTATCTACTGGTCACCATCATCAGAATCTGCATTTAGCTGAAGCTGAAATCGAGTATCACGACCACACTTCACCATCTATCTATGTTGCATTTGATCTAGTTAGTGAAAATGGTGCTGTTGAAAAAGGAACTAAGTTTGTTATCTGGACAACTACTCCTTGACGTTACCTGCGAACTTAGGTATCGCTGTTCACCCAGATTTCGAATACCAAGTTGTTAAATATAACGGAGAAAGCTACTTAGTAGCTAAAGAAAGGGTAGCATTCTTAGCTGAAAAATTCGGTTGGGAAAACTATGAAACAGGTGAAGTATTAGTAGGTAAAGATTTAGAGTACTTACTATGTCAACACTCATTCTTAGATAGAACTTCTACAGTAATCTTAGCTGATTATGTAACACTTGATTCAGGGACTGGTTTAGTACACACGGCTCCTGGACACGGGGTTGATGACTATCTTGTTGGTCAATTACAATACAAACTTGGAGTATTATCACCAGTTGATAACCAAGGTGTTCTTACAGAAGAAGCTGGACAATTCGCTGGTAAATTCGTATTCGACGCGAACAAAGACATTATCGCTCACTTAGCTGAAACTGGAGCGTTATTAAAACAAGAAGATATTACTCACTCATACCCACATGACTGGAGAAGTAAAAAACCAATTATCTTCAGAGCTACACCACAATGGTTCTGTTCTGTTGATGCATTCCGTAGTGAATTACTTGAAGCTGTAGATAACACTAAATTCTACAGTGAGTGGGGTAAACCAAGATTATATAACATGATTCGTGACCGTGGTGACTGGGTAATCAGTCGTCAACGTGTTTGGGGTGTGCCAATCCCTGTATTCTACGCTGAAAACGGAGAAGCTATCCTTGATATCGAATTAATCGAACATGTAGCGAAAATCTTTGAAGAAGAGGGATCAAATGTTTGGTTCTACAAAGACGCTAAGGAATTATTACCAGAAGGTTATACTCACCCAGGAAGTCCAAACGGTGAATTCACTAAAGAAATGGACATCATGGACGTTTGGTTTGACTCTGGAACATCTCACCAAGGATGCTGTGCAATCCGCGAAGATTTAACATACCCAGCTGATTTATATCTAGAAGGAAGTGACCAATACCGTGGATGGTTTAACTCTTCACTTATCACTTCTGTAGCGGTATCTGGAGTAGCTCCATATAAAGAGTTAGTATCTGCTGGATTCGTTATGGACGGTAATGGTAATAAGATGAGTAAATCATTAGGTAACACTATTTCTCTAATGATGTAGGTAAAGGAATTAGGTGCTGAGATTATCCGTCTATGGACTGCAAGTGTAGATTACACTCAAGACGTTCGTATCTCTAAAAGATATCTTAAAACAAGTTTCTGAAACATACAGAAAAATTAGAAATACTTTCCGTTTCTTACTAGGAAACTTATATAACGGAAGCTTCAACAACAAAACTGATTTAGTTGCGTACGAAAAACCTTGAAGAACTAGACAAATACATGGTTCTTAAATTCGAAAAAGTTGTAGCAAAAGTATTAGACTACTACGAAAAACTACCAATTCAACAGTATTACTACTGAACTAATTAACTTCTTTAATGTTGAATTATCTTCATTCTACCTTGACTACGGTAAAGATATCCTTTACATCGAAGGTGAAGATTCTCACAAACGTCAAAGTATGTTAACAGTTCTTTACACAGTATTAAGTAAATCTGTTAGATTACTTGCTCCAATTCTTTCATTCACAGCTGAAGAAGTATATGACAATATGCCATACGAAGATGCTGAGTCTGTACACTTAACTGACTTCCCAGCTAAAAACGTAATTGAAGACGCTGCTTTAGAAGCTAAATGGGATAAACTTCTAGAAGTTCGTGATGATGTGAATAAAGCATTAGAAGAAAGCCGTAATGAAAAAGTTATCGGTAAATCTCTAGAAGCTGCTGTTGAAGTATACAGCAATGATGCAGAGGGTAGTTGAGTTATTAAACTCTGTTGCTAACTTAAACCAATTCTTCATCGTAAGTAAAAGTAGAGGTTAAAAGAAAACGATGGTGTAGGTTATGAACTTGCTACTGTTAAAGTAACAAAAGCTGAAGGACACCGTTGTGAACGTTGTTGGAACATCGTTGATGAAGTAAACGAAGAAGGTTTATGCCCACGTTGTGCTAGCATTTTAAACAAGTAACATAATATTCTTACAAGGAACTTAGGTTAATTTTTAATCTAAGTTCTATTTTTATAATTTTTATATTATGAGTCCAAAAATGGACAGATGACTTGCTATAATTAAATCATAAAAACGAAGAGGTGATTTAAAATGGAAAAAGATTATATTACAATTACAGGAATGCAACATTATTTCGGAACAACAGTTTTTAAAGTAGGAGATGTTATAAGCTGTGAAAAAGAGTTCGATAACGACTATGACGAAGAAGCTATAAAAGTTATGATGAAGACTTTTGGTAAAGTTGGTTATGTAGGAAATTCTTGCAGAACTGTCGCAAAAGGGTACGAAAAGTGCAGGAAGAATCTATGATAAAAGTAGGAGATAAATTTTTGCTAAAGTATGTTTTGTTACTGGTGGTTCTGTAATTGCAGAAGTTCTAAAAGAGATGAGAATAATTATAAAAATGATAGAAAAAAATCGTAAATAGTTGTTATTATATACATAAGTGTATATAAGGAGCAAAATTTATGGAAAAAGGAAGATATCAAAAACTAAAACTATTATACTTAATTGAAATATTAAGAGATTATAGTGATGAAAATACTTATTTAAGTGTAAAAGAATTAACTTCTTTACTCTTGAAAAAGAAATAGTTGTTGAGAGGAAAACTCTATATAAGGATATAGAATTACTACAAGATTATGGATTTAATATCGTAGTTGAAAAGAATGGACGCGAAAATATTTATGCTTTAGTAGAGAGAGAATTGAGCTAGCTGAGTGAAAAATGCTGATTGATGTTATTCAGGCTAGTAAGTTTCTAACAGCAAAAAATCACGCGATCTAATCTTAAAACTTAAGAAATTAGTGAGTAGAAAAACAAGCACAAAAATACAAAGACAGGTATATTCTTTTTGAAGAGAATAAATATATAAATGAAAAATATATATTATAATGTCGATGCGATTCACAATGCAATTGCAGAAAAATAAACAAATTAATTTTTAATTATTGGCAATGGAATCATAAGAAACAGATGATTGATAGAAAAATGGTGAAGTTTATAATGTAAGTCCATTCGCACTAGTGTGGAATGATGAGAATTATTATATGGTTGCTTATGATTCGAAGACAGATTTAATCAAAGAAATTATCGTGTTGATAAGATGAGAATCGTTGTGATTGCTGAGAAAATGATAGATTAGGTCATGAAAAGTTTCCAAAAAGAAGATATTTCTAGCTATTCGAAGAAAATATCTGGTATGTATGGTGGAACTTTAGAAAAAGGTGACTTTTGGAGTTTAAAGAATCGTTAATTGGAGCGATTGTCGATAGATTCGGTAAAGATATTATTATTCATAAAAAGATGATATTTATCAAACTTCGTAGAGGTTATGTGTAGTGGTCATTTCTTAGGTTGGATTTTCCTTTAGGTAATGATATAGAAATATTAACACCTCAAAAATGTTAGAGATTTATATGTCGAGAAAGTAGAGGTGTTATTAAAGAAATACAGATAAACGAGAAGGTTGGAAATGAGAATGGATAAAAATATTGTTTTGTTAGATATCGTAGAAACTACAGCGTTGCTAATATTTTATCAGTTTCAGTAAAAGAATAAAATGTAACTGATAGGATTGAAGTTATTGATGATGTAGATTTTCATCAGAAAAGTAGATTCAGGGAGTATTTATTTGGTTTAGAGATACATTAGAAAATTATTTTAATAAGATACCCTGGATACCGATGTAAAAATTTTTGTTTGGTACAGAAAAGGAAGAATTGATTGAAAAATATTTTTCTTTTTCTAGTTATTATAAATTTGAATATATTCAAGCTAAGATAATTAAGGTGGGATTAACAAATATTAATAATCCAATTAAATATACGCTAAAAATGTATTGAAATTATTTGAAATCGAAATATGATAAAATTTAAACTTGGTGTTCCTAGATATGCAGTAGATATTTTTTATCAAATTTTTGAGAGACTTGTAGTTTATTTTGAACATAAAAAGTGAAATTAGTATTTTTGTAAGATGGATAGTGGATTGATTCATGACCTGTCTTGTAGGACATTGAAAAATCGAATGAAAAGCCTATTTTAGATTGGATGGAGTTTGTTTGGGGAGATTATCGTTTTTGTAAACATTGTTGTAGTTTTGAGATTAAAGGACCCTTTTATAAGGAAATGTCAAATGAACAACTAAAAAAAGTGAAGGTATTTTTCTGAAAAATATTAATATGTAATAATGATGGAAAAGTATGTGAAGAAGAGAAAGTTTCAGAAGATATGATTACGAATTGAGATTCCGAATGAGACTAGTTCATCTATAGATTTTATAGAAAATGATAACATTATAGATGATACATTAAAAAGAGATAAACGATATAATTAATAGTAAGAAAAACAGAGTATGTAAATTCTGCCAAATGGTGAAAAATCGAAATTTTCAAAGCGAATGACACCTAAAACTAAAAATATCAGAGAGCTATAAATAAGAAGAAAAATGAAAGTTCTGCTTTTTGAAAAATTAATGGATATCATCATCGAATCCTACTTTTAAAATTGGAGATATTGGTGAGAATAAGGTGTTAGATGAATTAAAATATGTTTTTATCCAATGCATATTTTAAAGGATATTGAAATTAATATCGGAGAATTCTCACTGTCAATTGATTTTATAATTATAACATCAGTGTATTTAATTGAATGTAAGAATACTAGATTTAATGTTAAAATTGATGCAAGTGGGAAGTATTTTTCTTATACACGAAGGAAAAAGAGTCGTACTTTAGTGTCCTAAATCAAATAGAAAGACAAAAATGATTTTGGAGCAATTAGATTTTTGGAGTAGCTATTAAAAATATTAATCCTATAGTTGTTTATGCGAATGAAGAGACTGGAACAGAAATTGAAGATGTAACAAAATTAAGGGGATTGATGTAATAAATCTTGATTGCTTAAATAGTTTGATTAGGAAAAGAAAAAGATTTAAAAAGAAATCTATAGTGAAAAGGAAATAGAAAAATTAAAAATAAATTACTGATCCAGATTAAAAGATGATAATTATATAGAAGAAGATTCTATGAAGTGATGAATTGATCTTAGAAGAAAATTAGAAAGAAATATAAATGAGAAAGCATTGAAAAATTGTTGATTCAATCAAGAATATAGATACCCGTGCAAAAATGATTCTAAAAATTTCACTTGATGAATTTGAAGATGTTTTGGAGAAAATATTTGATATCGAAAAATTAGGTGTAACTACCGCATCTTTAATGACAGAAATGATGAAGGAGGAGGTATTAGAGAAAAATGCCAACTACCAGTTCTCAATTGTCTAAAATGCTAGTTAGGTAATAGTGTATTCTTTCATAAAATATCTAATGATTTATTAGCGATGATTAATAATATTAAAACCGATTATGAGTTAAGTAGCATAAAAGTAAGATAATGAGTGACATAAAAAATTTTTATGATGAATATTTTTATGTCGCTCTTTTTATTTTATAAAAATAAAAATATATAAATCCTATTTACTGAATTTTAGGTGATGCAAAATGTAGTTAATACCAACTTAAAATCGTTCTTATATGGTTGCTTTTAATAGGAATGGATGTTATAATTAAGAGATGAATTATAATGGGTTTGCCCAAAAAGTTATAAATTTTAAAAAGTTTATATAAAAATTCATAGGCACAGTGGTTTATTGATAACTAAATTCGCCTTTATAAAAAGCTTTTTAGCTATTTAATGAACTTTGCGATAGCAACTCGACAAAATGGATTTCTCTGGAATCGTGACTTTCGAGACACTGCCTCAAATAAGAAAAATATGTCGGAAGGAAAATATTAATGGCTATTTTAGGAAAAATATTTGATGCTAACAGAAGAGAAGTAAAAAGCTTATCAAAATTAGCTGATAAAGTATTAGCTAAAGATGAAGAATACTTCAAAGTCTTAGCGATGAACAATTAATAAATAAAAACTGAAGAATTTAAAGCTCATATCCAAGAACAAAAAGAAAAAGGAAAAGCTACACCTGAGATATTAGATAAAATTTTAGTAGATGCGTTGCTGCAGCTCGTGAAGGAGCATTATCGTTCACTAGGAATGAAACCATAAAGGTTCAAATCATGGTGGTATCGCACTTCACCGTGAGATATCGCGGAGATGAGAACAGGGAAGGTAAAACTCTTACTCGCGACAATGCCAGGATACTTGAATGCATTAGCAGGTGAAGGTGTACACGTTGTTACAGTTAACGAATACTTATCTCAACGTGACGCTCAAGAAATGGGAACTCTATAACCACATGGGCTTTCGTAGGTCTTAACTTAAACTCTAAACTCTGAAGAGAAAAGAGCAGCGTATAATGCTGATATTACATACTCAACTAAACAATGAGTTAGGGTTTGACCACTTAAGAGACAACATGGTTAAAACAGTTGAAGCTCGTGTTCAACGTCCATTAAACTATGCTGTAATCGATGAGGTTGACTCAGTACTTTATCGATGAAGCACGTACACCACTTATTATCTCTGGTGAAGGTCAAGAATCAACTTCATTATATCAAGTTGCAAATGCCTCTCGTTAAAAACATCTGAGCAGAGAAGAAGATGGTAGTGATGGAGATTATACATTAGACATTAAAAACTAAATCTATCCAACTTTCTGAAAATGGTATTGATAAAGCGGAAAGTTACTTTTGGTTTAAAAATCTATAGGATTTAAAAATGTTGATTTGACGCACCATCATTAATCTGCTGTTAAAAAGCTAACTATACAATGGCACTAGATGTTGACTATCGTAGTTGCAGAAGATGGAGAAATTTTTAATCGTTGACCAATTCACTGGTCGTACAATGCCTGGACGTTGTTTCTCTGAAGGATTACACCAAGCTATCTGAAGCTAAAGAAGGTGTTCCAATCCAAAAAGAAAGTAAAACAATGGCGACTATTACGATTCCAAAACTTCTTCAGAATGTATACTTAGTGGAATGACTGGTACTGGTAAAACAGAGGAAGAAGAATTTAGAAACATTTATAACATGTTTGTAACATACAATTCTACGAACAGATCCAATCCAAAGGATTGATGAACCAGATTTCATTTACTCAAATATGGAAGCTAAGTTTAATCGCAGTAGCACAAGAAGGTAAAGAACGTTATGATAGCGGGACAACCAGTCCTTTTTAGGTACTAGTGTCATATTGAAACAAGTGAACTAGTATCTAAATTATTATATAAATACGGTGTTCCTCATAAAGTCCTTAATGCTAAACAAAACGAAAGTGAAGCAGAAATCATCAAAACAAGCTGGTCAACGTGGTTCAGTAACTATCGCGACTAACATGGCTGGTCGTGGTACGGATATTAAACTTGGTGAAGGTGTTCGTGAATTAGGTGGTCTTGCTGTTATTGGTACAGAACGTCACGAATCACGTCGTATAGATAATCAGCTACGTGGTCGTTCAGGACGTCAAGGAGATCCAGGATACAGTAGATTTTATCTATCTTTAGAAGATGAGCTTATGGTTCGTTTCGGAGCAGACAGATTACAAAAAATCATGGGGAAAGATGTAGATACACCACTTGAAAGTAGAATGGTGAGTAGATCTGTTGAAAGTGCACAAAAACGTGTTGAAGGTAATAACTATGATTCACGTAAACAAGTACTTCAATATGATGATGTATTACGTAAACAACGTGAAATTATGTATGCTGAAAGAAATGAAGTATTGAGAATGAAGTTGTTACTGATATTATTCAAGATATGATAGGTGATGTAGTAGATAAGACTATGGCATTACATTGTAGAAAAACTATGGAAGCTCACTAGTGAAAAAGAAGAAACGGAAGAAATTATTAAATCACTTTAATGAGAAATTTCTTAGACAAAAACCTATTACTAGAGAGTGAATATTCAGATGTATGTCTGATGATGAAATTCGTGAGCTTGTATTACATAGGATTAACTAGAATTAGCTGAGAAACGTGAGTTACTGGTGATGAAACAATGAATTCATTCGAGAGGTATATTCTTCTTAATGCCATCGATGATAGATGGATCGATCACATCGATCAAATGGCATCAGCTTAGAAAAAGGTATTTTCCTTCGTTCTTATGGACAAAATCGACCCACTCGTGAATATCAAAAACAGAAGGTCATCGAAATGTTTGAGATATGATAGATGATATTCAAGTTGAGGTTGTTACTAACTTAATGCGTATTAGAGTAGAACGTCACGAAGAAATCGAAATGAAACAAGAGCCAACAAACCTTGTTACTAACGATAGTAAAGAGCATATTGCACGCGGTCCAATTAAGAGTACATCTCGTGAAGAGAAAAAGCTCGTATCGAAGAGCGTAAACAACGTATCAAAGAGTTAAAAAGCTCCAAAAAGAAAAGAAGCTAATTAGTAGTTAATTGAAAGAAGGAGACTTATAGGTTTCCTTCTTTTCATGGCTTTTTACAATATTTTTATAAGGAGGTAAGTATTATGACATAATATAGAGAAACTAAAAGAAAATAATAGAATCGAGTGATTATTGTCTTTTTGGTGGAGCAGGTGTTTCTACTGAATCTGATATACCAGATTTTAGAAGTGCGAATGGAGTATTTAGTGTAAAACTAAATCATACTTTACACCTGAACAACTTGTTTCTAGAACTATGTTTGTGAAGTATCCTGTAGATTTCTTTGATTTTTACAAGAAGCATTTAGTTTATCCTGAGGCTAAACCGAATAGAGCTCATTTTTATTTAGCTGACTTGGAAAAAGCAAGGAAACTTAAAGCAGTAATTACACAAAAATATTGATACTTTTACATGAACAAGCGGGTAGTAAAATGTTTCTGAAACTTCATGGAAGTGTAGATGCAAATTATTGTACTAAGTGTAAAAGTTTTTACAACTTAGAAGATTTCTTAGCTAAAATGAAAAGATACTGAGCTGTGATAAATGTGATGGAGTAATAAAACCATATGTTACTTTATATGAAGAGGAATTAGATATGACGGTATTTAATACTGCAATTAGCTTTAGAGAAAGAGCTGAGGTACTGATTATCGGTGGTACTTCATTGGGTGTTTATCCAGCAGCTAACCTACTACATTATTTTTAGAGGAAAGTATTTAGTTGTTATTAACAAATCATCTACCCTCAGGATAATATGGGCTGTATCTAGTAATTAATGAAAAATCGGAGAAGTATTTTTCAAAATTAGAAGAAGGGTTAGGTGATGTGTAGATGTATTTATTTAGAAAATTAGCTGGTTTATGAAGCTCAGGCGTTACATTATTGGGATAATTGCCCTTGTCTTGCTAAGTATTTTTCAACTTAATTCCACCCAAAGTTATTGGGACTGTTATTGATAAAATTGAGGCTGGAAATTTAACTAATGGTGAGTTATTCTTAAATGTCGGTTATCTTGTATTAGCTGCACTTGCAATGTACGCACTTCGCTATGTTTGGCGTGTTTATATGGAGCGGCATATAACTTAGGAAGAATCTTAAGGTCAAGATTATTTGAACACTTTTACTAAGATGTCTCCATCGTTCTTCCAAAAATATCGTACTGGTGACTTAATGGCGCATGCAACGAATGATATAAACTCGTAGCAATGGTTGCTGGTGGAGGAGTAATGTCATGGTTGATGCGAGTATTACAGCTTTAGTGACATTATTTACGATGATATTTTTAATTGATTTCAAGTTAACTCTAATAGCTATTATTCCTTTACCATTTTTAGCGTATGCTACTAATTATATTGGTGATAAAAACTATGAGAGTTTTGAAGCGGCACAAGAGTCGTTTTCTGATTTGAATAATAAGGTTCAAGAAAGTGCCTCTGGGATAAAGGTTACTAAATCATTCGGTTATGGTAGTGATGAAATTAAGAGTTTTAGAAGTAAATAACAAAGTATTTGGTAAGAATGTTATAGCTGCTAAGTATAACTCATTATTTGATCCAATGGTATTAATCTTTGTTGGATTATCTTACACACTTACTCTTGTCTTCGGTGGTATTTTTATCTCAAATGGTGATTTATCGGTTGGGGAGTTAGTTACTTTCGTGACTTATCTTGATATGTTAGTATGGCCGCTTCAAGCCGTTGGTTGGTTATACAATATATCACAACGTGGTGAAGTATCTTATAAACGTATTGAGAGTTTATTAGCGGAAGCTAATGAGGTAAATACTAATTTAGATAGTAATATCAAAGCTGAAAATGGTAGACTTGAATATAATATAAACAACTTCGAATTTGAAGAAGGTAAGAGTGTCCTAAGAGATATTAAGTTTGCTATTGAAAAAGGTCAAACACTGGGTATCGTAGAGGTTACTGGAGCAGGTAAAACTACATTATTAAGGCTATTATTAAGAGAATTTAATATTAAATCTGGTAATATCATGCTTAACAATAAAGACATTGCTGAATATAGTATTAGTGAGCTTAGAAAACTTATCGGATATGTACCACAAGATCAAGTACTGTTTGCTATGTCTATTAAAGAGAATATCCGTTTTGCTAATCCTTTAATTGATGATAAGAAGGTAGAAGAAATTACTAAAATCTGTGGTCTTTATATGATGATATTATGGCTATGCCGAGAAGTTTGACACGATTGTTGGTGAGAAAGGTGTTAGTCTTTCCGGTGGTCCAAAAAACAACGTTTAGCAATGAGTCGTGCTTTGATTATTAATCCTGAGATTTTTAATCCTTGATGATTCATTATCTGCAGTTGATGCTAAGACTGAACATGTGATTTTAGAGAACTTAAAAGAACAACGTAGTGGTCAAACTAATATTATTACTGCACATAGACTATCTGCGGTGGTGGAAGCTGATTTAATAATTGTTTTAGGTGATAACACGATTATTGAAAAAGGAACTCATGATGAACTTATTGCTAATAACGGTTGGTATAAAGAGACTTATGAGAGTCAACAGATGGAAGAAAGCTTGAAAGGAGGAAATGAAGATGTCGAAAAAGTAAGACGTTTTTAGATTAATGCGCTATATGTTGCGCTATAAAAGGCTTATCGATTTTAGCACTATTATTTATATTAATGACTTCGATAGTCGCAACAGCAATTCCTCTATTAGCTCAATATTATATTGATAATTTTATTACAAAAATATTGCTAAAGCTGGATTATATATATTAATAATTTATTTTTGGATTGTTTATCCTAAGAGTTGTGTTTACATTTTTAGGAGAGTATTACTGCAAAAGTAGCACACAGTATAGTTAAGATTTACGAAATGATAGTTTTGCTAACTTGCAAAAAGTTGGGAATGTCTTCTTCTGATAAGACTCCTGTCGGTTCTGTAGTATCGAGATTAACTAATGATACACAGGCTGTTGCGGATATGTTTGGAACAATTTTCTCAAGTTTCTAAATACTATACTTATCGTTTGTAGTAACACTTTCTGCGATGATTGCTCTAAGCTGGCAATTAACGATATACATGATACTATTTATTCCTGTAATGGTCAGTTCGGTATATTTATACCCAGAAGCTTTCTAGTAGATTAGTAGAAATTTCTCGTGCGAAAATTAGTGAAATGAATACTAAAGTTATCTGAATCAATTGAAGGTATGAAGATTATCCAAGCATTTAATCAGGAACAACGTCTAATTGATGAATTTGAGAGGTTAATAATGAACATCTTCATTATTACACCAAATCATTAAAAGTTGATAGTTTATTATTAAGACCAGCTATGGCATTATTTAAAGTATTAGCATATGGTGTTATCGTAATGTATTTTGGTTTAAGTTTTGAAAGTGCTGGTTTTACTGCTGGGATAATCTATGCGTTTATTCAATATACGAATCAGCTGTTCAATCCATTAATTGAACTAATGCAAAATTTCTCAATTCCTTCAAACCTCTATAATTTCTGCAGGTCGTAGCTTTTCACACTTTATAGACAATGAAGAATATGAGCCAGAGCAAAAGAAAGTGACTATAAAATATCACGAGGCGATATCGAGTTCAAAAATGTTAGTTTCTCTTATGATGGTAAACGCGATGTTCTTAAAATATTTCGTTTAGCGTCAAAAATGGAGAAAAGTATAGCATTTGTTGGAGCTACTGGTTCTGGTAAATCTTCTATTATGAATTTATTCTTAAGATTCTATGATTATGATAGAGGAGAAATTTAATTGATGGAGTTAATATTAAAGATTACAGTTCTAAAGAATTAAGAAATAGTGTAGGACTGGTACTTCAAGATCCATTCTTATATCACGGAACGATAGAGTCTATTAAGATGTATAATGAAAGTTTAACAAGAGAGATGTTATTGAAGCGGCAAAATTTGTTGATGCATAATTTTATCGATAAATTAGAAGATAAGTATGATAGTGTAGTTACAGAAAGAGTTCAACATTCTCATCTGGAGAAAGACAACTGTTAACATTTGCTAGAACTATAGCAAGTAAGCCGAAGATACTTATTCTTGATGAAGCCACTGCAAATATCGACTCTGAAACAGAAGAGTTGATTCAAATTCTCTGAGAAAAATAGAAAAGTGTAGAACTACAATAGCGATTGCTCATAGATTATCTACGATTCAAGATTCTCAACTGTATCTCATGTACTAGATAAAAGGTGAAATTATTGAATCTGGATCGCATGATGAGTTAATAGCGTTACAAGGTAATTATTACAAAATGTACCAACTTCAAGCAGGTATGTTAAATAAATAGATTTTTAAACTGAAGTAAATAAAATAACTTCCAGTTTTTATGGAGTAATAAATTTATATATAGTATTAGTTAACGTAAATTTAAAGTGTTAATCTATATTTAAATAATAATTAATTTTAGGATGTAATATTGTTAATCATAGTATAGCTATAATATCTGTTTTCTTGCATTTTTCCTTAGAAAAAGCTTACAATTAATGTATTAATCATGAAAATAATAATTAATAGAATAGATGAAAGAAGGACAAAAAAATTGAGAAATTTTTAGGGAAAAAATATAATAAGTTTTCATTGAGAAAGTTGACTATCGGTGTTTTGTTCAATGACTATAGGTTCTTTTCTTCTTAGTGTCGACTGTTCAACCTGAAGACTATAGTGAAGGCTGCAGATAATGCAATTGTTCACTATAAATATGTAGGAGAAGACAATCTCACTGATAAAGAAAAGGATTAATAAGAAGTACCAAGTGTGGTTAATAGTACAGAGGAAACATATTATCTGGTATTTAAGCCGACTAAAAACAGCACAACTAAATAAACTTCCTAATACAGGTTTGAATTATGGAGTAGGAAGTGTATTTTTAGGAGGTATGCTAGGTCTACTAGTAGTTGTTGTAGCAAAAGGTAAAAATAAACTCAAAAATACTATCAATACTGTTAGTAACGAGTATGGGAGCAACTACCTCTAGAGTTACCAGTTCGTGCTAATGGAGGACTTACAATTATCAGTATACAAACTATGGATTATAACTTAAAGGTAGGAGATAAATTACCTGATATTTCGTCAATACCTGGGTATAGTTTTGTTGGATTTATTAAAAATGAAACTAAACAATTAAAAAGAAGAAGTGAAGACAAATGTTAATTTCAACAAAATAATAAACAACAATTAAAAGAAATTACAGATACAAATGTAATTGATAAAAACAGAAAAATAAAACAACACTAAAAAGCTACTGATAAAAAGTATTAGGAGTTAATACTGTGAAACTCAAGATGAGGTGTTAGCTGGAAAACTTATTAAACCCGAATTATTATATACAGATAAAAACAGTTGAGACGCCAATACAAAGTAATCAAATTACAGTAAACAATAATCGAAGTTGCCTGAAGGCAACAAAGGGTAAACAACAAGGAAAAGAGGTCAAAAACTGAAGTGATAAGGGTATTTACCGTAGAGGAAAGAAGTTTCTAGAGAATTAATTTCACTAATATCAAAGCACCAGTTTCAGAAATTATGGAAAAAGGAACGGAAAAGTAGTCAGCAGGCTTATTCCAAAAGGTGAAAAATTAGGTGAAACCTGCGTTGAAGTAAAACCTAGGTACACAGGAGTGCAAGTTGGAGCGAATAGTGGAACCAGCAAAAAGCAGAAGCGCCAAAAAGAGTATAAAGGGGTACAAGCCGGAGCAATAGTAGAACCAGCAAAAGCAGAAGCGCCAAAAGAGTATAAAGGGGTACAAGCCGGAGCAATAGTAGAACCGGCAAAAAGAGAAGTACTCGAAAGAGTACACAGGAGTGCAAGCTGGAGCAATAGTTGAGCCAGCAAAAGCGGAAGCGCCAAAAGAGTACACGGGAGTGCAAGCTGAGCAATAGTAGAATCAGCAAAAGCAGAAGCGCCAAAAGAATACACGGGAGTGCAAGCTGGAGCGATAGTTGAGCAAAGCGGAAGCGCCGAGCGAATACACGGAGTACAAGCTGGAGCGATAGTCGAACCGGCAAAAGCAGAAGCACTGAAAGAGTGTACAGGAGTGCAAGCTGGAGTGATAGTAGACCAGAAAAAGTTGAAGCGCCGAAGGAATACACGGGAGTACAAGCTGGAGCAATAGTAGAACCAGAAAAAGTTGAGCGCTGAAGGAATACACGGGAGTACAAGCTGGAGCAATAGTAGAGGCCAGAAAAAGTTGAAGCGCCGAAGGAATACGCGGGAGTACAAGCTGGAGCGATGAGTGGAACCAGAAAAAGTTGAAGCGCCGAAGGAATACACGGGAGTACAAGCTGGAGCGATAGTAGAACCAGAAAAGTAGAGCCACCTAAGAATACACGGGAGTATGCTGGAGCGATAGTGGAACCAGAAAAAGTTGAAGCGCCGAAGGAGTATACAGGAGTGCAAGCTGGAGCGATAGTCGAGCCAGAGAAGATAGAAGCACCGAAAGAATATGCAGGTAAAATTGAACAACCTAGTGCAGAAAAAGAAAGAACAGTAGATAAGAAACTAGAACTTAGGAAATATTTCAAATGTGGAATTGTTTTCACAGTGAAAATAATAAAATATCGACATGTAACTTCATTTGATACGTGTTCCTGAATAGTCCTAGTAACTACTTTATGAAAAGTAAAATCAGAGAAGTTTAAAGATGTGATGTTACCTGTTTCAAGTACTACAAGTGTCAGAAGAGATAATCAAGAAGTATATAAAATTGTTGGTCGAGCAACTGATTTAATTCAACATGAAAAATGATAGTACTTTTAGAAAAATTATACTTATTATTTACCAAAAACTGTTAATAGTGAAAACGAAGTTTATACATCATTTAAAAATCTAGTGGAAGCAATGAATAGAAATTTACATGGTACGTTTCTGTTTGGGAGCAACTATGGATGCTCGTAAGTAGAACTTCAAGAAGGTCAAGAAAGCTATGTTAGTAATGAGTTTACAGGTACATTAATAGGTAAAATAATGATAAGCAATATGCTATATATAATCTGAAAAACCATTATTTAGAACTTTAAACCATGCGACAGTAAAAGATATTTCAATAAAAGATGTAAATATTTCTGCAAAAAGATCACTCTGCTACAATAGCGAAAGAAGCAAAAATAATACTACTCTTAGTAATGTACACTCTAATGGTATAATTGCAGGAGAAAGCGGGAATAGGTGGTTTAGTTTCACAGTTGAAAATTTAGAATTTATAACAGTAGCTACTGGTAGAATAACTAATACTTATGATACAAAATCAACTTACCAAATTGGAGCTTTAGTAGGAAAACTTCAGGTGATACAGCTTCAATAGATAAATCAATTTCATCTATCGATATGGCGACAAATGCTAATCATGGAGACCAAAACAGTTGGTGGTATAGCTGGGAGTTGTTGATAGAAGTGCTAGAATCAGTAATAGTTACGTTGAAGGAAATCTTAACAATGTGCAACATTTTGGTAAAGTAGGAGGAGTTGTAGGTAATCTTTGGGATAGCGATATCAGGTAAGAGAAATCTGGGCAACTATCAATGTCTTAAAGTGATGTTAATGTTACAAACGTAATGCTATAGCTGGGTTATGATTTTAGAGGTATTAAAGAAACTAATATCTATAGTAATAAAAATAAGGTAGAAAAGTAGTTCAAGTAGATGATGAAGTGCTAAGTAAAGATTCCGAAGAGCAAAAAGAGGAACTGTGCTAGAAGCGGATGATATTAATGTGAAAAAGCTCAACTTGTTCCTAAGAATAATATAAAAACTGAGGACTTTAATTTCTTCTAAATATGTAACGGATTGAGAAAATTAAAAAGATGTTGATGTTTTCTAGGTTAAGGGTGTATAAAAATATAGAAAAATTACTGCCGTTTTATAACAGAGACAGATTATTGTTATATGGTAATTTGTAAGCACCAATGATGATTTATATACTAAAAAGATCTTTTATCTGTAGTCTCTATGAGAGACAAGGAAGTAATTACTGATATTAGTAAAAATAAAGAGAGATTAATAAATTACTATTACATTATGCAGATAATTCGTCACAAATATTGAATATTACTTATAAAGGTGACTTTTCAAAAGTTGCAGAATATGAAATTGAACAAAACAAAACTATTATACGCCTAATGCATTATTACATGATTACAGTAGTATAATTAATAATGTTATATCTGATTTAAAAATCTGTACAATATAATTCAACTTCAGTTATATTAGATATTTCTGAGATATAAAATTAACAGAATTATATTTAGATGAACAATTTGATAAAAACAAAAAGAAGCTATAGGTGATAGTTTAGCGAAACTTCTGTCAGCAGATGCAGCAATCGCTGAGAACAGTAATTCGATAATTGATAATTATGTTATTCAGAAAAATTAAACAGAATAAAGAAGCTTTTATTGTTAGGTTTAACGTATTTAGAACGCTGGTATAATTTTTAATTATGGGGAAACAAATGCTAAAGATTTAATAATGTATCATTTGAATTTCTTTTGGTAAATCAAATAGTTCGGCTCTAGATAATATTATTGAACTAGGTAAATCTGGATTTAATAATTTATTAGCTAAGAATAATAGTATACTTTACTAATGTATTGTTAGCGAAAAATTATGGAACAGAAACTTTATTTAAAAGCATTAGAAGGATATAGAAAAGTATTTTTACCAAAAACTTCTAACAATGAGTGGTTTAAAAACAAACAAAAAGCATAGTATAGTTGAAGAAAAATCCACTATTGAAGAGGTAAGAGAAAACAAGGAAAGAGGGAACTAAATATTCTATTGGAGTATATGATAGATTAACTAGTCCATCTTGGAAATATCAAAGTATGGTATTGCCGTTACTAACACTTCCAGAAAAATCGATGTTTATGATAGTGAATATTTCAACTATAGGATTTGGAGCTTACGATAGATATAGAAGTTCTGAATATCCTAAGGGAGAAAAGATTAAATAATTATGTAGAAGAGAAAGTTAAAGAAGCGGCTAAACGATTTAGAGATCATTATGATTATTGGTATAAGATTCTAGATAATGAAAAATAGAGAAAAATTATATAGAAGTATATTAGTATACTGATGCTTTTAAATTTGGTAATGATGATAATAAAGTAGTTAGCACAAGCAGATTTTTCAAACTAAATCATCCCTGTGATAAAAATACTTTTTGAGACAGCAGGAAACAATGTAGTTCATAATCAACATGGTGCCTATGCTACGGGAGATGCATTCTACTATATGGCTTATCGTATGCTGATAAAGATGGTGCGGTTACATATACTCATGAGATGACGACATAACTCAGATAGAGAGATTTATCTTTGGAGGATATGGTAGAAGAATTGGTCTTGGACCAGAGTTTTATGCTAAAAGGATTGTTACAGGCTGCCTGACCATTCGTATGACCCAACAATAACCCATCAACTCTGTATTGAAATATGAGGATTCAGAAAATTCAACAAGACTTCAAAGTAGTCGATCCAACTCAACGATTTCAATAGTGCAGAAGATTTACATAATTATATGCATAATATGTTTGATGTAATTTATATGTTAGAATATTTAGAAGGAAAAGCTGTAGCTAATTTAGAAGCAAATCAAAAATATGAGTTATTAAGAAAAAGTTGAAAATAAATTCGATCTCGATCAAGACGGTAATAATGTATACGCGACAAATGTTGTTCGAAGATTAACTATGGATGAAGTTAATAAATTAAATTCTTTTGATAGTTTAATTGAAAAATGATATTATTACTAGCAGAGGATACAAAGACCAAGAGTATAAGAGAAAATGGTTATTACTAATAATTGATTTATTTTCACCGATTTATTCGGCTTTAGTGGAGAGAAAGGGACTCCCTGGTGATTTAATGGGACGCCGTATGGCATTCGAATTATTAGCTGCAAAAAGGATATAAAGAGGGTATGGTCCCTTATATCTCAAATCAATATGAAAAAGATGCAAAAAGGAGGGAAGTAAGATTAAATCTCATGGTAAAGAAGTAGGTTTAGTTACAGATAAATTTAGTACTTGAAAAAGTCTTTAATAATAGATATAGAACTTGGGTAGAATTCAAGAAGGATATGTATAAGAAAGAGAACAAATAAATTTAGTAAACTAAATAGAGTTAACTTATTAATCCTATTACTCCATTGAGTCGTCAACGAAATGTATCGGTTACTGATATAAATGTACTAGATAGAATGATTGCCGAAGCGGTAAGAGGCGATGCAGAAGATGAAGTAGCAAAATTATATCCAGAAACAAATAGTAGGTTCTTAAACTGAAAAAAGCAATATTTAAAGCGTATTTGATCAAACTAAAGATTTTAGAACGTCTATATTTGAAAAATAAAATAATATATTCTTAGTGTAATATAGAAAAGGTATGGGAATTATTTTTCTCATACCTTTTCTTAGGAAGGAAACTTTGTGTAGTTGAATTTAGAAGTAATAGATTTAAATATAATAAATTATAGATTTTAAACAAAGTATAAGATAATATGATATAATATAACTGAAGAGATTAAAGGAGAATAGGGATATGATAAAAATTGAAGTATGTGCTAATAGTGTTCAGGATTGTTTGGTAGCTCAAAGTGAAGGTGCGGATAGAATAGAATTGATTAGTGCTAGCTACTTAGGGGGATTAACGCCTACTACCACAGTTTTAGATATGGTGTTAGAAAGTGGAGTAGAAATACCGATTATGGTCAATGGTAAGGCCAAGAGGTGGAGGTTTTTGTTATTCTAGAATAGAAAAGAGCAGATGTTCAGAGAGGCTAGAGAACTGTTTAAAACATGGTGCTAATGGAATAGTTTTGGATTTCTAACTGAAGATAGAAAGATAGATTGGATAGAAACAGAAAAGATGATAGAACTTTGTGATAGTTTTGGAGCTGAGAGTGTTTTTCATAGGGCGTTTGATTGTTCTAATGAACCTGAATATAATCATTCAGCGCTTTAATAGGATTAGGTTGAACTAGGGTCCCAACAAGTGGATTAGGAGCTAAATGTTAATAGAGGTACAAAAACTTTTGAAAACTTTCTTCAGTCGAAAATATGAGGGCAAATATATAGAGATTCTCGCAGGAGCAGGGATATCAACGATAATCTTGAAAAATTATTAAGAAAAACTGGTGTCACACAAATTCATGGAACTTTTAAGAAATATGGATAGATGTTACGACAAATGCGGAAGATGTATCATATAGATATACAGAAAAAGGTGATTTTGAAGAAGTCGATCCTGTGGAATTGTCGAAGGCTATCGAAATAATTAGAAAATATAAACAAAGGGGAAATAAATGTTTAGTAATATACATCATATAGCAATAATCGGAACTAATTATCAGAAGACAAAGGAGTTTTACGTAGATAAGTTAGGATTTGAGGTTACTAGTGAACATAATCGACCAGAGAAGAATGATATTATAATAAATGTAGGACAAGGGAATATAGTATTAGAAAATATTTTATTAAAGAAGATGCTCCATTGAGACCTAAGATGCCAAGTCCAGAATACAGTGGACTAAGACATTTAGCTTTAAAAGTTGATGATGTAGAAGTGGTTCTGAAAAATTTGATGAATTAGATATTCCTCATAAACAATTAAGATACGATGACTTTGATAATAAGAAAATGGCATTTTCTTTGACCCAGATGGATTACCTTTAGAAATACGATGAATAAAAGAAAAAGAAAAACTTAGGAACTAGGTTTTTTTCTTTTTTTATATTGATTAAACAGAAAAATCTATTGATTTTACAGACAATATATGTTTAAATAGAGAAATGTAATTAAAAATAAACTTAAAAAGGAGAGGAATAATGCAATTTAGAAAAAGCTGCTGTATCATTTGTAACAGCTACATTATTACTGACTAATCTACATGTAATGGATTTTAATAATTTACAGAAAAATTGGGTATATGCTGAAGAAAAATGGAAAGGCTAATGCAGTATCTAATACTTCTGCACATACTTTTAAAGATGAGGATAAAGTTAAAAATTATTGTTTCTTTTAAAAGAGGACAAAGTAGATCCTAATTCGTTGAAAAACTGAAGAAGGAAGAAAAGAACGAGAAAAAGCACTCAAAGAACCACGTGAAAAAGCACTAAAAAGAAATTAAGGATAAAGGTGTTGATTATAAAGTTCTATTTGAATATGATACGCTTTTAAACGGATTTTTCTTAGAAACTTCATATGCTGATGCTAAAAATTCAAGCTATGGATTTTGTAAATAGTGTTGAAGTGAGTGTTGACTATGAGGTTCCTGAAACTACAACTAAAAATGATGAAGATGATACTGCTTTTAAAAAAATACAGTTATCGATAGTAATAGAATTATCGGTGTTCAAGGTCTTTGGGATAAAAGGCTATAAAGGTCAAGGAAGAGTCGTAGCTGTATTGATTCAGGTTTTAGATCCTAATCATGATATCTTACACCTAACTGATGCTAGTAAAGCTAAATATAAAAATAAAGCGGAACTAGAAGCTGTAAGAGAAAAAGCTGGAATTGATTATGGTAAATGGTATAGTGATAAACTGATTTATGCATTTAACTACTACGATTGGGATAATAACTTAAAAAGAGAAAAAGATAAATCTCACGGTATGCATGTTGTTGGTACTTCAGTAGGTAATCCAACGAAAAAGCTCCGAACAATGAGTATGTAGCAGGTGTCGCTCCAGAGTCACAATTAATATTTATGAGAGTTTTTCTCGATAAGCAAGGTGGAGCAAAAGACAAGTACGTTTTTTTATATGTTAAAAGCTATAGAAGATGCTGTCAAATTAGAGCTGATTCTATTAAATATGAGTTTAGGTGCTACTGCAGGGCGGTAACTGAAGTTGGACAAGGTACTATCGATGCGATTGCACTTGCTAAAAAGCTGGGAGTTAATGTTGTAGTTGCAGCTGGGTAATGATAATGTATTTGGAAATGGTCAGAGTAAACCAAAGTGCCTCGAATCCAGATTATGGATTAATCGGAACACCATCTGTAACTCCTGATTCAATAGCTGTAGCAGCTATAAACAACAGTGTTATGAATACTGAAGTAATGACTGTTGTTGGATTAGAAGGAAATGAAGAATGGGATAATGGTGAAGCTACAATAAGACCATTTGCTAAAAAGATTTGATCCGAAAAACTGAGTATTCGTATTTTTAACGCTGGTTACGGTTTAGAAAATGATTTTAAAAACCAAGATGTAAAAGGTAAAAGTTGCAGTAATGATGCGTGGAGGTGGAAATACCTTTGCGGATAAAAGTAGCAGCAGCTAAGAAAGCAGGAGCTGCAGGTGCTGTTTTATACAACACTAAAGAAGGTGGAGAAGAGTTACTTAACGTTGCATTAAATAATTACGATAGTGATTTCCTGTAGTGTTTGTTGGATATAAATTCGGTAATTTATTAGCGACATATCCGGATTATTACAAATTAAAAATTCACTGGGACATTTTCAGTAAGAGACCTCACCACAAGCAAATCAACTTGCTGATTTTACAAGTTGAGGGAGTAACTGGAGACGGACTGTTTCAAACCAGATGTTACGGCACCTGGCGGGTGACGTTTATTCATCATTTCAATAATGGAACGTATGGATTAGATAGTGGTACTAAGTATGGCTTCACCTCACGTAGCTGGTGCTGTATCTTTAATGAGACAAGTATTCCAAGAAAGATATCCAGACCTTCAAGGTGAAGAATTACAGAAATTAATAAAACACCTATTAATGAGTACTGCGATTCCAAATTATAATAATGAAACAAAAGCATTTACGTCACCTAGACAACAAGGGCTGGGGTTATTGATGAACGGTGTCGCTTTTGGTGAATGGCAT